>ERZ791736.1-NODE-1-length-603946-cov-22.721075_pt1 | contig 603946 bp, 507 predicted proteins | sample MGYA00509940_ERZ791736 | MGnify/ENA primary metagenome ERZ791736 (study PRJEB30046, sample SAMN00792014) | human gut metagenome | study: EMG produced TPA metagenomics assembly of the A metagenome-wide association study of gut microbiota in type 2... | reverse complement strand
TTATTAACCTGTATACTTTTACCTCGTTATCTCTCTCAGTCTTTTCAATGAACTATCCGTTTTTCTCAAACGGGCTGCAAATATATGGGCGATTTTTTAAACCACCAAATTTTTCTGCAAAAAAATTTCAAAAATTTTTATCCTTTTTTACCAACTACCTGATAATAAGCATACTTTTTATTTAAATATTTTTTCACTAATTTTGTGAGAATTTAAAAACACACATGAAAAGAATAGTCATAACACTACTGCTTCTCTCCATAATACGCCCCGCGCTGGAAGGACGCATCTTCGAAATGAGCGCCTTTGGAATCAGACCAGGCGCGACAAACCTCCCGGAGAAAATCTCATCAGCCTTAGAAAGCATCCGCAAGGAGACCGGTCATGGCGACTCCGTGACCCTCCGTTTCCTGCCGGGGCGCTACGACTTCCACTCCACGGATGCCCTACAGCGTACCTATTATATTTCCAATCACGACCAGTCGGAGCAACAGGCAGTAGGCATTGCGATAGAAGGATGGGAGAATCTCACTCTCGACGGACGCGGTGCCGAACTGGTATTTCACGGCGTCATCATCCCTTTTGCTGTCATAGACTCAAAAGGATGCTCTGTCAAGAACCTGTCAATAGATTTTGAGAACCCGCAGACGGCACAGGTCCGTATCATAGAGAACAGAGGCGCGGGCGGGATAGTGTTCAGGCCCGAAAGTTGGGTAAAATACAGAATCAGCCAGGACTCAATATTTGAAGTATACGGAGAGGGATGGGCTCTGAGACCGTCCACCGGCATTGCTTTTGAGCCTGACACCAGACACATTCTGTGGAACACAGGCGATTTATTCTACAGCACGGCAGGGGTAAGGAAAACAGAACACGGCCTTCTGGCTCCCCAATGGCAGGACAGCCGCCTGACACCGGGCACAGTGGTCGCCATGCGGACATGGAGCAGACCGGCCCCCGGCATCTTTCTGTACGGAAACACCGATACCCGCCTCACCAATATCAATGTACACTACGCATTCGGCATGGGACTCATAGCCCAATTCTGCGATGGCATCACACTGAACGGATTCAGCGTCTGCCTGAAAAATGAGAATGACCCCAGGTACTTCACGACACAGGCTGATGCGACCCACTTCTCACAATGCAGCGGCATCATTCAATCCTCCGGAGGGCTCTACGAAGGCATGATGGACGATGCCATCAACGTCCACGGTGTATACCTGAAAGTCACCGGGGTAAGAGGTGACCGCAGCATTACCGCCAGGTTTATGCATGACCAGGCATGGGGATTCAGATGGGGCTGTCCGGGAGATTCTGTACGGATGCTGAACGCAGACGTGATGGAATATACCGGCAGTCTTCTGCATATAGAATCAATTACACCGGACAACACCGGTCACGGTTCAAAAGAACTGATCATAACCTTCCGGGAACCCGTAGAGATCGACCCCGAACGCATGAATATCGGCATAGAGAACCTGAGCCGCACCCCGGAGGTCATCTTCTCCGGCAATACTGTCCGGAACAACAGAGCGAGAGGAGCCCTTTTCAGTTCCCCGCGCCGGACAGTGGTGGAAAACAATGTATTTGACCATACTTCCGGATCTGCCATCCTGCTGTGCGGGGACTGCAACGGCTGGTATGAGTCCGGGGCCTGCCGGGACATTCTTATAAAAGACAACCGCTTCATAAACGCCCTCACCAGCATGTACCAGTTCACAACGGCAGTAATCTCCATCTACCCGGAAATACCCGACCTCCATAACCAGACAGTGTATTTCCACGGCGGACATCCGGGAGCAATCACTATAACCGGCAATACCTTCGAAACATTCGACATGCCGGTCTTATACGCCAAGTCTGTTGACGGCCTGGTTTTCAAGGACAACACCGTTATAGTCAACAACGACTACAGGCCATTCCATAAAAACCGCAACAGATTTCTGCTGGAAAGAACCGACAATATCGAAATCTCTTATTAAATTTGTTGTCTTAAACCCAAACCTTCCTAATACCTAATTCTTATGAGCGAAGAAAATAAAAAAGTAACACTCCCCGAAAACGCCTTTCGGGAACTAAAGCCCGGTGAGAAGTACCAGCCTCTTCTCAATCCGGACAAAGTCTATCCTGAGGTAACAGTATGGTCCGTGACCATCGGCCTCGTGATGACCATCATCTTCTCTGCTGCCGCAGCTTTCCTCGGATTGAAAGTAGGGCAGGTCTTCGAGGCCGCCATACCTATATCTATAATAGCGGTAGGACTCTCCAGCGCATTCAAGCGCAAGAACGCCTTGGGGGAGAATGTCATCATCCAGTCCATCGGAGCCTGCTCCGGGGTTATTGTTGCTGGAGCCATCTTCACCCTCCCTGCCCTGTATATCCTGCAGGACAAATACCCTGAACTGACAGTAGATTTCTCCAAGATTTTCCTCAGTTCCCTCATCGGAGGAGTCCTGGGTATTCTGCTGCTCATCCCGTTCCGAAAATACTTCGTCAAGGAGCAGCACGGTAAATACCCCTTCCCCGAAGCTACCGCCACCACTCAGGTACTGGTCAGCGGCGAATCCGGAGGCAAGGGAGCCAAGACACTGCTTATCAGCGGCCTGATCGGTGGTCTCTACGACTTCATCGTATCCACCTTCGGATGGTGGTCCGAGGTCTTCACCTCCAGGGTACTGCCATGGGGTGAGCAGGTGGCCACCAACGCAAAGCTGCTTTTCAAGGTCAATGTCGGAGCGGCGGTCCTCGGTCTCGGCTACATCATAGGACTCAAGTACTCATTCATCATCTGCTGCGGATCGTTCCTCGTATGGTTCATCATCATTCCGCTGATGAACCTCATTTTCGGCGACAGCGTCATAGACCTGATGGGCTCAGGCCTGACGGCGACCGTAGGCTCGATGTCACCTGAGGAAATCTTTACCAACTACGCCCGCCACATCGGCATCGGCGGCATCGCCACAGCCGGCATCATCGGCATCATCAAGTCAGCCGGCATCATCAAGTCCGCTCTCGGTCTGGCCGGCAAGGAGTTCCGCGGCAAAAAGACCGGCGCCGAAGCTCAGGAAGCCCGCACCCAGAGAGACCTGTCGATGAAGATCATTATCATCGGTCTGCTCATCACTCTGGCCCTGATGTTCGTTTTCTTCTACTTCGGAGTTCTGGACAACCTGTGGCACGCCGTAATAGCCCTTCTGGTAGTTGCCGTCATCGCCTTCCTCTTCACCACAGTGGCCGCCAACGCAATAGCCATCGTAGGTTCCAACCCCGTCAGCGGAATGACCCTGATGACCCTCATCCTGGCCTCCATCATCCTGGTGGCAGCAGGGCTCAAGGGCACTTCCGGCATGGCCGCCGCCCTGATAATCGGAGGTGTGGTCTGCACCGCACTCTCCATGGCCGGAGGCTTCATCACCGACCTGAAGATAGGTTACTGGATCGGCACCACCCCCCGCAAGCAGGAGGGATGGAAGTTCTTAGGAACAATAGTGGCCGCCGCCACCGTCGCAGGAGTGATGATGATTCTCAACGATACCTTCGGATTCACCGGTGAAGGCGCCCTCGTAGCTCCTCAGGCCAATGCCATGGCAGCCGTCATCGAGCCCCTCATGCTCGGAGGCAGCGCTCCCTGGATCATGTACGGAATCGGAGCCGCCATCGCCATCCTTCTCACCCTGTTCAAGGTACCCGCTCTGCCGTTTGCCCTCGGTATGTTCATCCCCATTGAGCTCAATCTTCCCCTGATGATCGGAGGAGCCGTCGCATGGTATGTGGGCTCCCGCAGCAAGGACAAGGCCGTCAACGAGGCCCGCAAGGAAAAAGGTACACTCGTGGCTTCCGGATTTATCGCCGGCGGCGCCCTGATGGGAGTCGTATCCGCGATCATGCGCTTTGCAGACGTGAACCTGGTCAACACCCAATGGCAGTCCTCCACCCCCGCGGTATGGGTTGCCCTCGGAGTATATATCCTGCTGATCGCCTACATGATATGGGCCTGCAGGAAAACTGACGCCGCTGAATAGAAATAACAATGCTGAGCGACAGTAACTTCCCCATTGCACTGCTCCTGACCCTCATCGCGGGACTGTCCACCGGACTCGGAGGGGTGATCGTGCTGCTGACCAAAAAATTCAGCACGAAGACCCTCTCATTTGCCCTCGGTTTCTCGGCAGGAGTGATGCTCTTCATCTCCATGACGGAACTTTTCGCCGAGGCCCGAGCCAGCCTCGGCTCCGCCTTCGGAGAGAGGACGGGGCTGCTGTATACTGTCCTGGCCTTCTTCGCGGGGATAGCGCTGATTGCCCTCATTGACAATCTGATACCCTCGAAGGACAATCCCCATGAATATTCCGCCGCCCCCTCGGAGGACGGCGCCGTCCCGGACAGTACGGGGCTCATGCGGCTGGGGCTTTTCTCCGTGATTGCCATTGCTATACACAATTTTCCGGAGGGCATGGCCACCTTCGTGAGCGCCATGGAAAGCCCCCGGACGGGTATTTCCATCGCTGTGGCTGTGGCGATCCACAACATCCCGGAAGGCATAATGGTTGCAATACCGATTTACTATGCTACACGGAAAAAGGGCAAGGCTGTCGGGAACGCCTTCCTGTCCGGACTGGCCGAACCGGTGGGGGGAGTCGTCGGCTATCTGCTGCTCTCGAGGATATTCGACCAGTCCTTGAACGGAACGGTCCTCGCAGTGGTCGCGGGTATCATGACCTATATCGCATTAGATGAGCTTCTTCCGTCCGCCGAAAAGTTCGGGCACCACCACCTGTCCATCATCGGGGTCATAGCCGGTATGGCGGTAATGGCGGCAAGTATGATTTTGATTTAGTTAAATATTTTAGATATGGAAAAAATAGTTGACAGATTTCTGAGGTACGTGGCATTCGACACGACATCGAACCCGGACTCGCAGAGCCAGCCCAGTACCAACAAGCAGTTTGCCCTTCTGGATCAGCTCCGAAAAGAATTGGAGGCCATGGGGCTTGAAAAAGTAGAACTTGATAAATATGGATACCTGATGGCATCCATACCCTCCAACATAGAAGAGGACGTCCCCGCCATAGGATTCATCTCCCATGTGGACACCTCCCCCGATGCCCCCGGCAGCGGCATCAAGCCCCGTATAGTGGAGAACTACGACGGCAAGGCCATCACTCTCAACGAGGCTAAAGGCATGGTTCTCGACCCGGAAGAATTCCCCGAGCTGAAGGACTATGTGGGCCAGACCCTGATCACCACTGACGGCAACACCCTGTTGGGCGCCGACGACAAGGCCGGAGTAGCCGAGATCATGGCCGCAGCCGAGTACATCATGGAACATCCTGAATTCAAGCACGGTCCCATCAAGATCGGCTTCACCCCCGACGAGGAGATCGGCCGCGGAGTGGACCATTTCGACGTGGCTAAGTTCGGTGCCAAATACGCCTACACCATGGACGGAGGCGCCATCGGCGAACTCGAGTACGAGAACTTCAACGCAGCTGCCGCCAAGCTGCACATCCAGGGCCGCAACATCCATCCCGGCTACGCCAAGGACAAGATGCTCAACGCCATACTCATCGCGTCCGAGCTCAACGACATGCTCCCCGTATGGCAGAGACCCGAATACACCGAGGGCTACGACGGATTCATCCACATCACCAAGTTCACGGGTGTGGTCGAGGAAGCCGACATCCAGTACATCATCCGCGACCACGACTTCGAGCTGTTCGAGCGCAAGAAGAAGATGATACAGGAGTGCGTCGACTTCATCAACTGCAAGTACGGAGCCGGTGTCGTGACCGTCGATATCAAGGACCAGTACTACAACATGAAGAAGGAGGTAGAGCCCCACTACCACATCATCGAGAAGGCAGTCGAGGCCATGAAGGCCGCGGGCATCAAGCCCAACATCCGTCCCATCCGCGGCGGCACGGACGGCGCCCGCCTCTCGTTCATGGGCCTGCCCTGCCCCAACATCTTCGCCGGCGGCCTCAACTTCCACGGCAAGTACGAGTACCTCCCCGTGCAGAGCATGGAGAAGGCCTCGGAGGTCATCCTGAACATCATCCGTAATTTCACAGTAAAATAAATCTGCACAGCTATGATTATCACTACCACAAACACCCTGCAGGACAAGCAGGTCACCGCATATCACGGAATCGTCACCGGCACCTGTATCATGGGCGCGAACGTCTTCCGTGACCTTTTCGCCGGCATCCGCGATATCGTCGGAGGACGGTCCGGGGCCTACGAGGAAGTCATCGAGAAAGCCAAGAACGAAGCCATCCAGGAGATGGTGGACAAGGCCATGGGAATGAGGGCCAATGCCATCATCGGAGTGGACATCGACTACGAGACTGTAGGCGGCTCCATGCTGATGGTTGCGGTCAGCGGCACTGCAGTGACTGTACTATAGTCCTAAGGCAATGGAAGATATCCAGCTCAACGCGCACAACAAGGAGGAATACCCTCCGATGCACACGGCCGAGCACATCCTCAACCAGACGATGGTGCGGATGTTCGGCTGTCCCCGCTCGCGCAACGCCCATATCGAGCGCAAGAAGAGCAAATGCGACTACCTGCTGGCGGAGTGCCCCACTCCGGAACAGGTCCAGGCCATTGAGGACAAGGTCAATGAGGTGATAGCGGCAGCCCTGCCGGTCACCATTGAGTTCGTGCCTCTGTCGGAGGCAGGCGCGATAGTCGACCTGAGCAAGCTGCCGGAGAATGTCTCGCAGACCCTCCGGATAGTCAGGGTCGGGGACTACGACGCCTGCGCCTGCATCGGAGCCCACGTCTCCAATACCTCTGAGGTCGGGCGCTTCCGGATACTCTCGCATGACTTCGCCGACGGACGCTGGAGAGTCCGTTTCAAGGTCGAGGGATAGAGGGATGGCACGGTAATTGACAGCTTTCATATTTCAGAATCACAAAATATCTGAAGTATGAAAGCTGTTTCCTTTATTATCGCGGCTGCTGCCGCTTCCATTCTCTCCTGCGGCATGATGAGAGCCCAGGACGGTGTCCCCTATGATGAGAAATTCCGCTATATCGAGGTTACCGGCACCTCCGAGGTAGAGATTATTCCGGACGAGATACATTTTGTAATCGGCATCAAGGAATATTTCGAAGAGGAGTTTGACGGGAAATCCAAGCCCGAAGATTACAGGACAAAAGTACGTATCGAGGACATCGAGTCGCAGATGCGCAAAGCCCTTCACTCCATCGGCATCACCGACAACGATATCCGCACCCAGGACGTGGGTGACTACTGGAGGGAGCGGGGCCTGGACTTCCTCATCGGCAAGAATCTGGACATCACCCTGCACGACTTCACGATGATAGACAGGATCATCTCTGTCATAGACACCAAGGGAGTAAGCTCCATGCGTATCGGGGAAATGAGCAACAAGGACATCCTCAAATACCACGAGCAGGGCAAGAAAGACGCGCTGCTGGCTGCAAGGAACAAGGCCGAATACATGGCGGAGGCACTCGGTGAGAAAGTCGGGGAGGTCCTCAGTATCGTCGAGCATGGCGGCGGAACAGACCATTACACAGTCGTTCAGAACAGCAAGCTCCGGATGGACGGTGCAGCATTCGGTTCAGCGGAAGCCGCCGCGGCAGCCCCTGCCTCCGATGCCTTCCGCACCATCAAGTACACCTACTCGGTCACCTGCCGCTTCGCCCTCAAAGGCTGGTAATCATATTGCCGTTCATCTGCTGGCGGGCGAGGAGCTCGCGGGTGCGGAGGGAGTCCTTGTAGGCGTTGTGGGCGTTGATCTTAGAGATGTCGAGGGCGGCGTCGGAGTTTCCGCCCCAGCGGCGGCAGCTGTACACCGGGTCGTAGATGCGGCAGAGGCGGTACTCGCGGGTCAGGCGCAGCACCACGCCGTAGTCCTCGCCGTAGGAGACGTTCTCGAAGCCGCCTACGGAGCGCAGGGTGGCGGTGTGGAAGGCACGGGGAGCACCGAGGCCGTTGATGCGCAGGGCGTTGTTGTGGCCGTTGGAGTCGGTCCACTCACGGTGATCGATGACTCCGGGCGGTATGGGCCGCAGGTCGAAGTCGGTCATCATGTAGCTGCCGATGACCACGGCGCACCGCTCGCAGCGGAACACGTCCACTATCCTCTGCAGGGTATCCGGCCCGCTGTACATGTCGTCGCTGTCGAGCTGCACGGCATAGCGTCCGCAAGCCGGATGATTGATACCGGCGTTCCAGCAGCCGCCGATACACAGACCGGTCTCCTCCGGGATAACGTGAATCACCCGGCTGTCGGACGATGCCAGTTCATCTATCCTTTCCGATGTTCCGTCAGTGGAATGATTGTCTATCACTATGACATTGAACGGGAAATCCGTCTGCTGCGAGAGCGCCGAGCGGAGTGCGTCCTGGATCGTGGCTGCACGGTTGAGCACCGGGATGATGACCGAAGCCTCGACGGCATAGATTCCGCCGTCCTCTCCTACCGTCCGCGTCCGCTGCGGCAGCCACGCCCCTATTTTCCTTAGATGATCCGTAAAAATAGCCTCCATCTCTATCTGCGCCTCCCGGTTCCTCGGGTCCACATAGTCGAACTGCTTCTGTCCAGAAGCCCTCGGATCCACCTCGTCCACCCCGTAGAGCATCTGCGGCAGATGCACCAGCGCCCCGTGCCGCGAGAGGAAGAGCCTCAGTGAATACCACCGGCCGTATTTCAGCACCGTGCCGCCTTCTGCATTGCCCTCCGCCGTCTCCTGCTCCCATTTCTCCATCAGATCCTCATTCACAGCCACCAGCGCCCCGAAGTCGAAGTCCTCCCGCACACTGCCCGGTTGATAGTCATTGACCGGATTGTCCTTCTGCCGCCCGTCCGACGTCCGCAGCCAATAGTCACAGTACACCATCGCCGCCCCCGTCCGGACAGCCTCCTCCAGCAGCCTTCCGCCGGCCTGCCCGGCATCATACATTTCACGCTCCGGTCCTACCCGCAGCAGCACATATCCATTGTCTCTGTCAATTATTTCCATATCTTTCTTACCGGAATCTACTCGGCAGGCGGCATGAAAATCACCTCACCCAGGCTGGCATTGTCCTTCTTATGGAAAATCACTTTCTCGATGCTTTCCTCATCCTGCACTTCAACATTCCATGTGTTGCCCTGCGCATAGACGGTCAGGGGAGAGTTATTGTACAGGTCATAGAGGACACCTCCATTGCCGTTGTTTATGAACACATTGCCGCCAGGATTGTAGTCATCGCCCTCGGTAAGGTTTCCAAGATTGAGTTCAGGACCGGTACCGTCGGATACATTTCCGATATTGGTAATGCCCCAAAGATGGCCCTCAATATGATTGCCTGACATATAGACTTTCTGTCCTCCGTTGGAGTTGTAGATGCTTACTCCACTGCCACCGTTCATGGCATTGCTCTCGTACTTATTGTCTACCAGGATATTGTCGATAATCCTCACATCCATAGTACCATTGGTTGTGATACCGTAACGGCAGCCCCTGACGTCATTGCCTTCGATAAGCACCTTATTCGTACCGGAAATGCCCATCATATTGGCCACGGCTATTCCTCCGTTCATCGTTGTCTCGAAAGGTCCTACCACTGTATTGCCTATAATATCCACGGTTCCGGCTCCGCCTACCGTCACATTGATCTGAGGCCTGTTCCTGCTGTCGTAGGAATTGTTCTCCAGGTGATTGTTCTCGAACAGGAGAGGTGAAGCAATATTGGCGCCTCCCGAGATGCCTTCACGCACATTGTCCTTGATAGTGCAGTTCCTCACTGTGGTAAGAGCCTCGCTGCCCAAATTGATCGCAGCATAATTCTGAACCACTCCGGAAAGCTCACAGTTCTCGATAGTCAGCGGCTGTCCACCGAAGTTGCGGATAGGGAAACATACCAGTTTCACATTGGAGAGTGTTCCGCCGCCTGTCTCCGTGAAATACAGATAGTCCGGCTCAGCCGTCGCGTCGACGGGCTGTATCACGGCCTGTTCTGAAGGAGTAAAATTCAAAGTTCCAAGCACTGTAATGCGGACTCCGTCTGCAATCAGCAGTGCGGATGTTCCGTCCATCACCAGCCTGTCCCCGTCTGCCAGAGTCATACTGGCATTGACGGTATAGGTACCGTCCTCTCCGGAAACGATTCCGGCCGGAAGATCCCTGAGCATTTCAAAGGTATATTCCACTCCAAGCCCATCGGTCGTAAACTCTTCGGTCACCTCGACAGGATACTCTGCCTCCATTCCGTCGGCAACAGCCTTAATGACAGCATCTCCTACAGCCACAGCCGTGACGACTCCTTCCTGATCCACCGATGCGACACTCTCATCCGATGAACTGTACTCCACCGGACCCTCAAGAACCGCTCCCTGAGGTGCAACGGTGACTGTTAACGGGAGTGTCTGACCGACTACCAGCCTGCGCTGGGCTGCGACAATCTCAATGGACTCAGGATCAGCGGGCGCCTCCTGAACGACATTGAACGAAGCCTGGGCCGTACCGGCTGTAATCGTCACGCTGGCCGTACGGGTCTCCGCACATTCCTCTTCTGCAAGGGCGACAGTAAGAGTTGCCTCACCGGCTTCCCCGGCCTCGGGAGTAACACTCACCCACGTCTGGGAAACGCTCAGATGCCATTCTGTACTGGACGTAATCGACAAAGTCTGAGGTTCTGTATTGCCCGGAGTAAACCTGACCTCCTTTACATTACCTTCTATTGACAAGGAATCTTCCTTTTCCTCCGTCTGCTTGCAGCCTGTAGAAAAGACCAGACCGAACAGACCTGCAATAATCAAAGCTTTTTTCATACCATAAAATTTTATTGGTTAATAATGCTAACAAATTTAGGCAAATTCCCATTAAAACAGAACAGTTATTGCCTCATTTTCCCGGAAGAACAAGACCGGACCCCTTAGTTGTTCTTGTTTACCAGATAGTCTTTCAGCACTCTATTGGCCCAGCGACGAAACTCGACACCATTTTTGGATTTTACGCGATAACCGACAGAGATTATCACATCAAGATTGTAAAAACTCACATCATGTGTCTGGCTTTTTCCGGTCATGGCACCGTGCTGAGTGGTTGTCGCAAATTTTGCGACAACCACTTCTCCTGCCAGTTCTTCACGAATGGCATTGTCTATATGCTTTCTGATAGTCTTAGAATTTCTTCCGAATAACTCTGCCATTTGGCTGACATTCAACCAAACCATATCCTTGTCTACCTTTACTTCCAACTGTGTTTTTCCATCAGCAGAACGGTAGATTGCGATCTTATCATTCAATTCCATATCTCAACACTTTTAACAGATTACACAAATTATCAGATGAACCGGCCTGTGACGCTGTCCGGGCAGCGGCGGATGTCCTCAGGAGTGCCGGCAGCCACGATGCAGCCACCTTCCTCGCCGCCGCCGGGACCCATGTCGATGACGTAGTCGGCCGAGCGGATGACGTCGATGTCGTGCTCGATGACGATGACGGTGGCGCCGTGGTCTATCAGGCTCTGGAAGACCTGCAGCAGGGTCTGTACGTCGGCGGGATGCAGGCCGATGGTCGGCTCGTCGAACACGAAGACCGAATCGTCCTGACCGCGTCCCATCTCGCTGGCCAGCTTCAGACGCTGGGCCTCGCCACCCGACAGTCCGGGAGTCTGCTCGCCGAGAGTCAGATAGCCCAAGCCAAGGTCCTGGAGCACCTGAAGCCGCTGACGCACAGTCCTGAGATCCCCGCATGCCACGAGAGCATCGCTGACATCCATCGCCATCAATTCGGGAAGAGAGTGATAGGTTCCCTCGAAATTCTCCCGGCGGATACGGTAGGCCGCCTTGGAATAGCGGGAGCCGCGGCAGTCCGGGCAGGGTATGTCCACGTCGGGCAGGAACTGTACGTCGAGGCTGATGACACCCGTACCGTCACAGGTAGGACAGCGCAGACGGCCGGTATTGTAGGAAAAATCCCCGTCCTTCCAGCCGGCGGCCTTAGCGTCGGGCGTGCGGGCGTATACCTTGCGCAGCTCGTCGTGTACGTTGGCGTATGTAGCTACGGTAGAGCGGATATTGATGCCTATGGGCGTAGCGTCTATCAGCTTGGCGTGCCGGATGCCGTCGGCCTGTACGGACAGCACGTGGTCAGGCAACTTGCCGCCCGAAACCATCGCCTGCAGACCCGGCACCAGACTCTCCAGTATCAGAGTCGTCTTGCCCGAGCCCGACACTCCGGTCACCACGGTCAGCCGCCCCTTGGGGATATCCACCTCCAGCGGCTTCACCGTATGTATCGCAGCCGTCGAGATATGGATACGTCCGTAAGCAAACATCTCGGATTCAGCAGCACGTTTCCTGGCACTCACCCCTGCCCTACCGGCTAAAAAAGGACCTATCTTCGAGTCCGGACACCGCCCGATATCCTCCAGCGTCCCCTGCGCGATCACCTGTCCGCCCGAAGAACCGGCCCCGGGCCCCATCTCGATCATCCAGTCCGACTCCTTGAGTATCTGCACATCGTGGTCCACGAGCACTATCGAATTGCCGTCGGCTATCAGGTCCTTCATCACCCCTGCCAGCCCGACGATATTGGCCGGATGCAGCCCTATGGACGGCTCGTCCAGCACATAGAGCACCCCGGTAGTACGGTTGCGCACCGCCCGGGCCAGCTGCATCCTCTGCCGCTCCCCGGTCGAAAGCGTGGACGAAGCGCGGTCCAGACTCAAATACCCAACACCCAGATCCAGCAGCCGCACCGAAGCATCCAGGAACGACTCGCAGATCCTTTCGGCCATCGGACGCATCTCCTCCGGCAGGGAAGCCGGCACCCCGCGCACCCATTCCACCAGTTCCCTCAGGCTCATCCGGCACGCCTCGTCTATGGAAATGCCCCGGACCCTAGGAGCGCGGGCGGCCTCCGAGAAACGCGAGCCCCCGCAGTCAGGACACGGCCCGGTCTTCAGGAACCGCTCCACCCGCTTCATCCCCTTCTCGTCCTTGACCTTCGCAAGGGCGTTCTGCACGGTATAGACGGCATTGTAGTAGGTAAAATCCAATTCCCCGGCCTGATTGGTATTCTTCGAATGGTAGAATATGTGCTTCTTCTCGGCCGGTCCGTGAAAGACAATATCCCGCTCCTTCGGGGTCAACTGGTTGAAAGGCACGTCCGTGCGCACTCCCATCGCCCGGCAGACATCGGTCATCAGGGACCACATCAGGGTATTCCACGGCAGCACCGCACCCTGATCGATGCTCAGGGTCTCGTCCGGCACTAAGGTGGACTCATCCACGGTACGGACAGTCCCGGTGCCGTCGCAAGCAGGGCAGGCTCCGCTGCTGTTGAAGGACAATTCCTCAGCGGACGGAGCGTAGAAATGCGCCCCGCACTCCGGGCAGACCAGTTCCAGACCGGCCGCCACATTGAGCGACGGTGTCACGTAATGCCCGTTCGGGCAGCGGTGGGAGGCTAAGCGCGAATAGATCAGGCGCAGCATGTTGAGCAGCTCCGTCCCAGTGCCGAAGGTGCTGCGGATACCCGGCACCGCCGGCCTCTGGTGCATGGCCAGGGCCGCCGGCACGTAGAGCACCTCATCCACGCTCGCCCGCGCCGCCTGAGTCATTCTCCGGCGGGTATATGTCGACAGCGACTCGAGATAGCGCCGCGATCCCTCCGCATACAGTACCCCGAGGGCCAGCGAGCTCTTGCCCGAGCCCGACACCCCCGCTATCCCCACGACCTTCCCCAGCGGCACGTCCACATCGATATTCTTAAGATTGTGCACCCTCGCCCCGCGCACCTCTATCCTGTCCGGTCTGTCAATATTTTCTTTCATTGTCAATTTGAATTTATCCTACAAATTTATCAACTTTTTCCATAAATTCGCGGTATGAAAAGACAACTCTTCTGTACTCTGGCAATGACAGCGATGACTGTTATCGGAGCGGCTGCGGCGGGGACCGACAGCCTCTCGAAGTGGGTGAATCCCATGATAGGGACAAACGGAATGGGGCATACGTTCCCGGGAGCCTGCTATCCTTTCGGGATAGTGCAACTCAGCCCGGACACGGACACGGTGCCGCACAACATCGACGGACGGTACCAGCCCGAGGCATACCGCTACTGCGCCGGCTACCAGTACGGCGACAGTACGATAGTGGGCTTCAGCCACACGCATTTCAGCGGGACGGGGCACTCGGACCTCGGGGACGTGCTGCTGATGCCCACCACCGGCGAGCTGAAACTGCGGCCCGGAACGGCGGCCGACCCTGATGCGGGCTACCGCTCCCGGTACTCGCACGAACGGGAGACGGCCCGGCCGGGATACTACGAGGCCTTCCTGGAGGACTACGGCATACGGGCGCAGCTGACGGCCACCCCGAGGACAGGCGTACACCGCTACACCTACCCCGAGGGCGCCTCGGAGCAGCGGGTCATCCTCGACCTCATCCACGGCATCTACAACTACGACGGCAAGGTGCTCTGGGCCCAGATCCGCGTCGAGAACGACACCCTGCTGACCGGCTACCGCATCACCAACGGCTGGGCGCGGACCAACTACACCTACTTCGCGATATCGTTTTCAAGGCCAATACGCGAGTACGGCTACAAGGAATTCGGGAAAGTGCTCTACAACGGGTTCTACCGCAAGTTCGACCTGGAGCACAATTTCCCGGAAATCGGAGGCCGGAAGATAGCGGCATGGTTCGAGTTCGATCCCTCGGAGGGCCGGGAGTTAGTGGTAAAGGTCGCCCTGTCGGGGGTGAGCACCGCAGGAGCGGTCAGGAATCTGGAGGCGGAGGCCGCAGGAAAGGATTTTGAGACCGTGGCGGCCGAAGCCGGGGCAGCCTGGGACAATGCCCTCTCGGTCATCGAGGCCGAGGGCAATGAGGACCAGCTGTCCATGCTCTACACCTCCCTCTACCACACGATGATCAATCCTTCGGTCTACTGCGACGTGGACGGACTCTACCGGGGAGTGGACGGCAACATCCACCGCGCCGAGGGTTTCACGAACTACACCATTTTCTCCACCTGGGACACCTTCCGGGCCCTGCACCCGCTCTACAACATCATCCAGCGGGAGCGCAGCCATGACATCATCGAGTCCATGATCGCCCACTCAGAGCAGAGCGTCCACGGAGCCCTGCCGGTATGGAGCCACAACGCCAATGAGAACTGGTGCATGATAGGCTACCACAGCGTCTCCGTCCTCGCCGATGCCATCGCCGCCGGCATCCCTGTCGATACGGCCCGGGCCCTGAAAGCCATGGTGCGCAGCTCCTCCATACCCTACTACGAGGGCACCGGCGAGATGATGCGCCTCGGGTACGTGCCCATGGAGGCCTCCGGCAGCTCGGCCTCGGTGACCCTCGAATATGCCTACGATGACTGGACCGTCTACAAGACCGCTGCCGATGCGGGCCAGAGCGACATCGCAGAGCAGTACCTCAAGCGCTCCGGCAACTGGCGCAACGTCTTCGACCCCGAAACCCGTCACGCCCGTCCCCGCCACGAGGACGGCACCTTCAAGACTGACTTCGACCTGCTCAGCACCCACGGCCAGGGCTTCATCGAGGGCAACTCCCTCAACTACTCCTTCTACGTGCCCCATGACGTACCCGGCCTGATAGAGGCCATGGGCGGAGCAGAGCAGTTCGAGGCCAACCTCGACACCCTGTTCACCATGCACCTGCCCGACGAGTTCTTCGCCGGCACCGAGGACGTCACCCGCGAGGGCATCCTCGGCGGCTATGTCCACGGCAACGAGCCCAGCCACCACATACCCTTCCTCTACGCCTGGACCTCCAGCCCCTGGAAGACCCAGTACTGGCAGCGCGAGATCATGAACCGGATGTACCGCAACAACATCGACGGCCTCTGCGGCAACGACGACTGCGGCCAGATGTCCGCCTGGTACATCTTCTCCGCCATGGGCTTCTACCCCGTCTGCCCCGGCAGCGGCGAGTACATCCTCGGAGCCCCCTACCTCCCTTACATGAAGATCAACCTGGAAAACGGCCGGACCCTCGAGATAAAAGCCCCGAAAGTCTCCGACCGCAACCGCTATGTCCGCTCCGTCAGCCTCAACGGCACACGCCTGCAGCCCGGAGAGGACGGCGTCCTGAAACTCACCATCGGCCAGATACTCGCCGGCGGCCTCCTCGAGTTCGAGATGACCGCCCGGCATTAAATAATTTCAACTTAAATCAATATGCCATGAAACAATTCTTGACAACTATCGTCTGCATACTCGGATTATGCGGCATGCAGGCTGCTAAGGCAGCGGCCCAGGAAAGGGCTGAAAGCAGTATCTCTCTGGAATACAAAATGGTCGAAGATCGGGACCTCTACAGGCTCATGGACTTCCTCGATGTCTACCGACTGGACGTGAAGGTCATCGGAGAAGGGCTCAAGGGCCGGGAGTTCAGAGTAGTTACCGTCACCTGCAAGGACAGTGTATTCACTGAGACAGGCAGAGAAAGAAGCGGTATCATAGTCAGTGCGGACTCCGATACGCTGGATTTCATCTTCTTTGCCCGCCAGACATGTCCCGACACTGTATTACTCTCATGGACAGGAGAAGGAGCGGTATATAAGAACAAGCTTCCGGTGCCTCAGTCCACTCATCCGATACTGATGGAAACATACAGCGACCGCGCATACACAGCTAAAGACTCAATTCCAATCATGGCTTACAGTACCGGTCAGCCGCTTGAATTCGAGATGAACGGTGAAAAACAGACCTTCATACATTACTGTGGGCTGCGCGATGCCAAAGTACATCCAAGAGAATGGCCGGCAAAATACGGCATCAAGGATTTCGTGTACTTCTACATTATTTTCCCGGAAGAATAGCAGCATTTTCAGGATTTAAAACACCATGAACGACCTGATGGACAGACAGCTGGCCGCATGGCCGGAGGCGGCGCGGAGGTACCGTGACCTGCTGAATATAGAGACTAAGGAAATAGAACTCGGCGGGATGCCCGTCAGGGTGCAGTTCAACCCTGCGCGGGCCGTCTCGACCCTGGCCTGCACCGACGCCGCCGCGATAGAAGCCCGGCCCTGCTTCCTGTGCCGGGACAACCGTCCGGCGCATCAGGAGGCCCTGCCCTTCGAAGGCTGCGACGGCCGCCGCCACGAGGTGCTGGTCAATCCCTTCCCCATTTTCCCCGAACACTACACCGTCCCGGCCGTGGAGCATACGCCCCAGCGCATAGCCGGCCGCTTCCCCGACATGCTGCGCCTGGCTGAGGCCTTCCCAGACATGGTGGTCTTCTACAACGGTCCGGAGAGCGGAGCCAGCGCCCCCGACCATTTCCATTTCCAGATGGGCTGCAAGGGGTTCCTGCCCGTCGAGACGCATTTTGACCGGCTGAGACCAGTGACAGTCATGCGTCCGGGCCGCGCAAGCATTGCCGTAACCTCGGGCTACATTCCCGGGCTGCCGGTTATTACCGCTCCGGACGAAGCTTCAGCGACCGCCGCATTCCTCCGGGTGCTCCGTTCCCTGCCCGTCAGTCCGGCCACCGGCGAGCCGCAGCTCAATATCCTCTGCTGGAGGGAGACGTCCGCTGACGGCGGCTCCAGGGCATTGTTCCGTATCCTCGTCATTCCGCGCAAGGCCCACCGCCCTTCCTGCTACTTCGCCCCGGAAGACAGGGCAGTGCGTATCAGTCCCGCCTCGGTCGACCTCGGAGGGGTGTTCATCGTCCCGGTGGAGGCGGATTTCCGCAGGGTCAATGCACAGGTGCTCAGGGATATCATCGAGGAAACCGTCGATACTTCCTGGCAGCCGGTCATCGATGTGGGGCTGCTCACCGCCCCTCAGCTGCGGGTCAGGTTCAATCAGCCGTTCACAGGTCCGGACTCCCGGAAAGGGGGCATCTGCGGAGAACAGGCATTCACCCTCGCGGACGGGATGGTGGAATGGAACGGGAAACGCTATGGACGGCTCGAATTCAGGCCTGAGGGCAACACTCCCGAAGAGGGGGATTCCCGGGGCTTCACCCTGCACAAGGTCAGGATAGGGATCAATTTCCATTGGGAGCGGGAGGAGGATCAAATGTTCTCCGGCGGGCTGACCATTCTACCCTCGGAGGAGGGGCTTGTAGCCATAAACAGCGTGCTTACAGAGGATTATCTGCTGAGCGTAATCTCCTCGGAAATGAACGGAGACGCACCGGAGGAGTTCCTCAAGGCCCATGCCGTCATCTCGCGGTCGTGGCTGCTGGCACGGCCTACGCTCGGGGGCGGGGACAATGCTCACGGCTCTGAGGGATCGTGCCACTCCGCCGCCGCGAATGGAGACAATCCCGACAGCCAGGAATCCCCGGGGAACGGACATTCCGGGCAGGGAATTTCCGCACCGGGTTCCCTTGAGAATGACCGCATCATCCGCTGGTACGACCGGGAGGACCATTCGCTCTTCGATGTATGCGCCGACGACCATTGTCAGAGATACCAGGGGCTGCTCCGGGCCGGGAATGCCAATATCCGGCGGGCCATCGAGGCTACCCGCGGACTGGTGCTGACCGACGGGCCGGACGGGGCCATCTGCGACACCCGCTTCTCCAAATGCTGTGGGGGAGTCTCCGAGCGGTTCTCCGCCTGCTGGGCCGACGAGGACTACGCCTATCTGCAGCCCGTGCGGGACTATGCCTGCCTGCAGACCGACGAAGACAATGCCGCTGATGACGGCACGCCAGTCACCGTCGGCACTGTCGCAGCCGAAAGCACATGCTCCAAGCCCGGTTTCCCGGCAGCCAGTCCTACACATAGAAACACCGTCGGCATTATCCCGGATCTCTCCGACGAACAGACTGCCCGCGAGTGGATATTGTCCTCGCCCGAAGCCTTCTGCAACACCTCCGACCCGGCCCTGCTCTCCACCATCCTGAACTCCTACGACCAGGAGACCGCCGATTTCTACCGCTGGAGAGTCGAATACTCCCAGGTGGAACTGAGCGACCTGCTCCGCCGCCGATCCGGCATTGACTTCGGTTCAGTGCTGGAACTCAGGCCGCTGCGCCGAGGGGCATCCGGACGCATCATCGAGCTGCTCATCCGGGGTACGCTGCGGACCGTCACCGTCGGCAAGGAACTCGAGATACGCCGATGGCTGTCCGAGTCGCACCTGTACAGCTCGGCCTTTGTCGTGGATACCGTCTACGCCGAGCCTGCTTCTGACGGCCAGGACATTCGACCCGACATAAACGCTCCGGCCATTCCGACCGGATTCATCCTCCACGGTGCCGGATGGGGACACGGCGTAGGACTGTGCCAGATCGGAGCCGCCGCCATGAGCGCCCGCGGCTGCACATTCGACCGCATCCTCGCCCACTACTTCCGCGGCTCCTGCCTCACCCGCCTCTATTGACCCACTCCACTGCCCTGCCCTCCCTGTCCTGTCCTGCTATACCTTGTCCTGCCCTACTCTACCTCGCCGTCCTCCTCCCACCTTCCGAAGGCGGGCAATTTCCGGCCGTTTCCGTCTCACCTTCCGAAGGCGGGCAGCAGCATGGACTGAGCAACGGTAAGCAGAGAAGCGGCCTAATTTTACAACGGATTGGAATACTGACACATAGAGATACAACGAGTGCTTTTCGGCCATATCCGCACCTGCCAAAAGCACACGTTTAACTGTAAGTAATTGATCCTAGAGCGCATACGATTCAACCCTGCTCCAGTACTTACCGTTACTTCGCGCGACTGCACATTCCTTCCCACTCCTTCCGAAGGAGTGACCTTCATATTTACCTCAGACTGTATTTGAAGAAGGGATATTCACTCACGTTAGAGAGGAAGTAAAGAGTGCCGCTGTCCTCGTCCACGGAGATGAAGCCCCAGTTGTCGAGGCGGTAACGGCGGACCGGATTGCCGTTCCAGTCGAACTGCTCCACGTAGATGTAGTAGATGTCCTTATTCTGCTCCCTGACCACATCCACCGGTGTGCGGCCGCTGTAGAGCAGCCAGACATAGCGGTGTCCGGCGTAGAGCTTCCAGTAGTGGGTAACATTGCTGTCCATCCCGACCCCCTCGGTCTCTCCCTCCTCCGTCGAACGGAAATCGACAGACCTCATATTTCCGTCAAAGTCGCAGAAGACCACCCGCTTCGCGTATTTAAACGCCCAGACGGCCCTTTCATACTGGAAGTTCACTCCGAGCGAACCGATATTCATGGTGCTGCCGGCGGAATATTTGCCCAGGCGGACATCTGCCAGCTTCCTGACTGTCTGCTCAGGAGCCGCGGCGGTGTCGCTTCCGTCGTAAAGATATATCGCAGAACGGTATGCAAAGGCTATATGCCCGTCATCCTCAGCCGCCACCCCTCTGGTATACGAGAAATCGGCCAGGTACTGACCGGGAATCCGGTGGTTGAGCTGCTCTAAGGTTCCGTCCGTCCTCACCTTGTACATTTTACGATAATCCCTCGACTCATCCATGACCAATGCCATATAGCCGGGTGCCTCGTAAGGCCAGATATCCGGGGAGATAAACTCCATCGGTCCGCGCCCCCTGTTTCCGGACACCCCTCTGAGTTCCAGGCCGGGCAGCGAATACATCCTGAACGGACGGTCATCCCTGCAGCAGACCAGCATGAGCGAATCCTTGACAATCATTGTGGACACTCCCACCTGAAATATCTCATCCCTCTTGACGGTATCGCCTTTAAGCGCTATTTCCTCGCCGAAGACATCGTCTTTCAGGCGCACCTCTCCGGGTACGAGCGGAGCAATGGTGTCTGGGACGGCTGCGGCCTGAGCCTGGGCCACGTCCGCACTGCTGCTGTCCTGCTGATTTTTCCCGGAGCCGCCTCTGTTTCCGCATGATACGGCTGCTGTTGCGGCAAAAGCGGCAAGGGCAAGGGCTGCAAATATCTGATATCGTTTCATAACCTTGAATTTTTAGTTTTGCAAATATAAAAAATTTTTTCCCGCAACGGCACCGAATCGCAGGTTTTGCTGCCGTTGTGGAAAGATGAGGCGGAAGTTTATGTATCTTTACGGCATGAAAAGCAAGAGAATACCGCCGATGGCGTGGATCCCGACCCTGTATGTGGCGGAAGGGCTGCCGTACGTGGCAGTAAACACGCTGTCGGTCATCATGTACAAAAATCTCGGGATGTCCAACACCGATATCGCCTTCTATACCGGCTGGCTGTATCTGCCGTGGGTCATCAAGCCGTTCTGGAGCCCGTTTGTGGACATCATCAGGACCAAGCGGTGGTGGACGGTGACGACGCAGTTCATTATCGGGGCGGCGTTTGCGGCCATCGCACTGACCCTGCCGCTGGACAGTTACGTTGTGCTGTCACTGGCGGTGTTCTGGCTGATCGGATTTGCCTCGGCTACGCACGACATAGCGGCGGACGGATACTACATGCTGGCGCTGGACTCCTCGGACCAGTCGCTGTACGTGGGGATACGCAGCGCGTTCTACCGGTTAGCGACCATCATCGGGCAAGGCGGAGTCGTGATGGCGGCCGGATGGATGGAGACGGCTTTCGGGAATGTACCCCGGGCTTGGGCAGTGACCTTCCTGATACTCTCGGCACTGTTCCTGCTCATCGCATTTTACCATTCGCGGATACTGCCCCGGCCGACGGCGGACAGGCCCTCGGGAGCAATGCCGACAAGGGACGACATAGATGCGTGCTCCCTCAGGGACTCGAACCTTGAATCTGGTTCTGACGTAGCGCCAACAGGACTCAAACCCGCTCCGGCAGTTCCCTCCGAAGAGGACCGCGGGTTCGGTCCCCAAGCGGACTCCGGCCCCATTACAAGCCACAGCACCACCCGCATCCTCCGCGAGTTCGTCGGCACCTTCGGCTCATTTTTCCGAAAAAAGCACGTCTGGATCGCCGTCACCTTCATTCTCCTGTACCGCTTCCCCGAAGCCCAGCTCGTGAAGATGATCAACCCCTTCCTGCTCGACCCCGCAACCGAAGGCGGCCTCGGCCTGAGCACCGCCCAGGTAGGTCTGGTCTACGGCACGATAGGCATTATCGGCCTGACACTCGGCGGTATCCTCGGCGGCGTGCTCGTGTCACGGTACGGACTCAAACGCTGTCTCTGGCCCATGGCCCTGGCACTCACCCTGCCCTGCGGCGTATTCTGCTGGATGAGCATGGCTCAGCCCGACCCGTCCTCCATGCTGAACCTGATCCTTATCAACGCCTGCGTCTTCATCGAGCAGTTCGGCTACGGCGTCGGTTTCACCTCCTTCATGCTCTACATGATGTATTTCGCCGAAGGACCCAGCAAGACCTCCCATTACGCCATCTGCACCGCATTCATGGCTCTCGGCATGATGATACCGGGCATGTTCGCGGGCGCCCTGCAGGAATGGATGGGTTACGTCGGCTTCTTCTGGTGGATCATGGGCTGCTGCCTCGTCACCCTTGCCGTCACCGCACTCATCAAGGTCGACCCTTCCTTCGGCCTCAAGCACAATGGTAAACAGTAATGTGAAATAGTTCACTTCTTCCGCACACCTTCGGAAGGTGGGATGAAAATGCGGGGAATCTACTCACCTTCCGAAGGTGGGATGAGGATCAGGCAAGGGAAAGCAGGGCCACAGACGCTGTAGGGCAATTCAGGCAAATGCACACCTTCCGAAGGTGGGCAGAAAACGCGGGGAATCTACTCACCTTACGAAGGTGGAAGGAAGTTACAGGGAAATGGCATCACGCCCAGAGCCAAAACAGAAAAGCGCATCGCCGGAAAAGCACCGCCGGAAAAGATTTTTTCTTAAATTCGCAGAATGAACTGGAGTGAACTGAGCCTGCCCATAACCGATCCCACGTGGATATTCCTGATCGTACTGCTGATCATCATGTTCGCCCCGCTGCTGTTCAACCGGCTGCGGATACCGAACATCATCGGGATGATCCTGGCCGGCGTGCTCATCGGCGAGCACGGACTCAACCTGCTGGCCCGCGACAGCAGCTTTGAGCTTTTCGGCAACGTCGGCCTGTACTACATCATGCTCCTGGCCGGCCTGGACATCAACATGGAGGACTTCAAGCACAACCGCAAAAAAGCCGCCGTCCTGGGCCTGCTCACATTCTCCATACCGATCATACTCGGACTTATAGTCAACACTTCCCTGCTCAAGTACAGCCTCGCCACCTCCATACTTCTGGCCAGCATGTACGCCTCCTACACCCTCATTTCTTACCCGATAGTCCTCCGCCTCGGAGTCTCCCGCGAGAGGAGCGTGAGCATAGCCGTAGGAGCCACAGCCGTCACTGACACCATGACCCTGCTGGTACTGGCCGTCATGAGCGGCATCTTCGAGGGAAGCACCGAAGGATCGTTCTGGATAGTCATGGCGTTCAAGGTGATAATGGTAGGTGCCGTCATCATCTACTCCTTCCCGAGAATAGCGCGATGGTTCTTCCGCAAGTACGACGACACCGTCATGCAGTTCATCTTCGTGATGGTCCTGCTATTCGCAGCAGCCGGGCTGATGGAAGTGGCCGGACTGGAGGGCATCCTCGGAGCCTTCCTCACCGGCATCCTGCTCAACCGCCTGATTCCGTCCATTTCCCCCCTCAAGAGCCATCTCGAGTTCGTGGGCAACGCCCTCTTCATCCCGTTCTTCCTCATCGGAGTGGGCATGCTCATCAACCTCAACGTGATATTCGGACACTGGGGCGCGATCAAGGTAGCACTGGTCATGACCGCCACCGCCCTGACCGGCAAATGGATTGCCAGCCTCCTGACCCAGAAGGTCTTCCGCATGGCCGCCACCGAGCGCCGCCTGATGTTCGGCCTCACCACCTCCCAGGCAGCCGCCACCCTCGCCGCAGCCCTCATCGGCTACGAGATCATCCTCCCCGACGGGAGCCGCCTCCTGAACGAGGACATCCTCAACGGCACCATTCTCCTGATTCTATTCACCTGCATCGTCAGTTCCCTGACCACCGACCGCACCGCCCGCAAGATAGCAATGGAGGAGCCCGTCATCGACCGCGACCCCGACAGCCGGCCAGAGAAGATTCTCATTCCGCTGGCCAACCCCGATACCGTCAAGGACCTGGTCTGCCTTTCGATGGCCGTGCGCGACCCGCACCTAAGCGACAACCTCTACGCCCTGAGCATCCTCTACGATACCGACAACTCCAAGGCCGTGAGCACCGCCTCCCGCAACCTGGACAACGCCGCCAGGATAGCCGCCTCCGCCCACGTGGACCTCAAGAAACTCAGCCGCTACGACCTCAACATCGCCTCGGGCATCATCCATACCGTCAAGGAGCAGGAGATCACCAGCCTCCTCATCGGCCTGAGAAGGGACGCCGACAGCCCGATTCTCGGCAACCTGGCCCTCAACCTCCTCAAGAGCCTTTCCTGCGAAGTACTCCTATCCCGCCTCATGGTCCCCATCAACACCCTGAGCCAGATAGTGGTGGCAGTCCCGCCCAAAGCCGAGTACGAAGCCGGATTCAGCCGCTGGGTGGAGCACCTATGCCGCCTGAGCACCTCCCTGGAGCGCCCCCTGCATTTCCACGCCCCCCAGGAGACCATTGTCATACTGCAGAAACTCCTCGAGGAGAACAGCCACCGCCTGGAAGCCCTCTATGCCCCCATGGAGGACTACAGCAACCTGACCGCCCTCGCCTCCGAGCTTGACGACGACAGCCTGCTGACAGTAATCAGCTCCAGGCCCGGCTCCATCTCCCACGACAGCTCTTTCGAGAAGCTGCCCCGCCTACTCGGCCGCGAGTTCACCAGCTGCAGCCTCATCCTCCTCTACCCCGAGAAATACGACGACTCCGGCCAGGCCCTCAGCTGACAGCCCGAGTCCAAAACACATTGTACGATATGAAATTATCCGGAACATACCATCTTTCCACCACAGCCGCGGCCGTCCTCATCCTGACCGCCCTTACCCTCATCCCCGCCACCGGCACCGCCCAGACCGTCCTCACCGGCATAGACGTCCTCGAGGCCAACGGCTTCGAGCAGCTGCAGGGCAAGCGCATCGGGCTGGTGACCAATCCCACGGGCGTGGACCGCTACCTCAACTCCACCATCGACGTCCTGCACAGCGCCCCGGGAGTGGAGCTGGTCGCCCTCTTCGGCCCTGAGCACGGGGTCCGTGGCAATGCCCATGCCGGCGAGCACGTCGAGGGACAGGCCGTCGACCCCCACACCGGCGTTCCCATTTTCTCCCTCTACGGCAAGACCCGCCTCCCCTCCGCGGAGCAGTTCGAGGGCCTCGACGCCATCGTCTACGACATACAGGACATCGGCTGCCGCTCCTACACCTACATCAGCACCATGGGCAATGTGATGAAGGTGGCGGCAATGGAAGGGGTGGAAATGATCATCCTCGACCGTCCGAACCCGCTCGGAGGCCTGAAGGTCGAGGGACCGGGAGTGGAGGACTCGCTCATTTCATTTGTAGGACAATACAATATCCCCTACGTCTACGGCCTCACCCCCGGAGAGCTGGCGACCCTGCTCAACGAGGAGGGAATGCTCAGGGTGGAGGGCTCCGACGGCCGGGATTCTACGGTAAAATGCCGGCTCACGGTCGTGAAGATGGAAGGATGGAAGCGCGGCATGAACTTCGACGCGACGGGGCTGCTCTGGGTGCCCTCCTCCCCCCACATTCCCACGGTGGAAGCGGCATACCTCTACCCGGCGACCGGTATTCTCGGAGAGCTCGGGGTCCTCTCGATCGGAGTGGGCTACACCCTGCCCTTCGGCATGATCGCCTGTCCGGGGATGGACGCGGACCTGCTGGCCTCGCGGATGAACGCCCTCTATCTGCCGGGGGTGCTGTTCCGGCCCGTCTACGCCACTCCGTTCTACGGCTCGCTCAAGGGAAAGGAGATCGGAGGGGTGCAGATCTACATCACGGACTTCGGGGCGGCACGGCTCTCGGAGATTCAGTTCTACGCGATGCAGGTCATTGCGGACATTCAGCCTGACTTCGACCCGTTCGGGTCGGCAGGCGCCTCACGGCTGGAAATGTTCGACAAGGTGACCGGCTCCGAAGAGGTGAGGAAGGCCTTCGGAGAGCGGTACAGATACGAGGATATCTACAATATCTGGAACGATTTTGCAGAAAAATTCCGTAAAGTCTCGGAAAAATATTATCTTTACGCACTATGAAAAATCATCTGCCCCTATACCTGATACTTCTGCTGTCCATGACCGCCCTCGCCTCGTGCAACATCGACGGTGAGAGTTATGACTATTACACAGAGGCTTTCGAGATATACGGCGAATATAACGGAGCCATAGGCGTACAGGGAGAGCACAACTATTACATCTACCTGACCAACTCCCCCGAAGGGAATGAATATCCCGGACCAGGCACCGCATACTACTTCTTCGACATTTTCTCCACACCCGGAGTACCCGACAGGGACGGAGAGATTCCCCTTCCCTCCGGGACATACACACTGGGAGCCCGCGGAGCCACGGCGATAGGCACATTCACTCAGGACTACTCCTACTACATCGGAAGCGACCGCTATGGAGACCCCATCGAGATGAGATTCAGCAACGGTATCCTCAGAATCGACGGTGATGACTTCGGTTACTACGAGATAGAGGCCGAGCTCACCGACATGGCCGGCATGACGCATTATGTCCACTATGTAGGACGTGTCGATATCATAGACCGCTCGCAGGGCGTCGTCGGCGGATACCAGCAGCTGGCCCAGGACCTCAACATCCAGGCTCATGCAGCCAACGCCACTCTGTACGATGACATGGAGGGCCTCCCCGGCGGCATTTCCAACGTAATACTGTCCTTTACCGACATGGCCCTGGACGCCGAAGGCTATGCCATACCTCCCGGCAGCATCCTCAACATCGACTGCTACATGAAGCTCACAGATGAAGGCCGCATCCCGGCAGGCACGTACGACATCTCCCCCGAGTGGGGACAGCAGGATTTCACCCTCAGCCCCGGCGAAGTCATCAACGACATGATTGTAGGCACTGTCGTCGAGAACTATGACAGCGACGAGAACGCCTTCATGGGCTTCATCACCGAAGGCAGCCTGTATATCATGAACTCCACCGGTATGGAGTACAACATCATGTACGTATTCCACACCGACCGCGGCTACGAAATCACCGGCAACTACAACGGTCCGCTGGACCTGAACCGGGCCTCAATGACCGCAGTCCGGGCAGACAGCCACGGCCTCCACCGCCCCGTACCGTCCCCCCTGGCCCGCCCGCACTACAAGGTCAGAAGCCGCTGAACCCTTCATCCTTCCGACGCAAAATCATGGTTTTCCGTGATATGAAAAGTCTCAAATAATTCCGTACTTTGCATTTTAAGCAAAATACGATATTATGCACACTATTTCTAGATTTTCCCGTATCGCCGGCCTCACCCTGGCCAGCGTCTTCACGGCCGCACTCCTCCTCAGCTGCGAGGAGAAAGAGCCCGTTCCCGTCACCATCGACTCACAGCCTTCGCTGATCGCAGCCGAAGGAGGCAGCACCTCATTTACCATCACCGCTCCCGGCACCTGGACTGCCGCCGTGCAGCCCGCCTCCGACGGCACCGCCGCCACATGGCTCACCATTGACCCCGCCTCCGGTGAGGCCGGAGAGCACACCGTCACCCTAACAGCTGAGGCCAACACCGCTGAGGAAGAGCGCACCGCCACCGTCATTGTCACCAGCGGCAGCTCCTCCGCCACCGTCTCCGTCTCTCAGGCCGGAGCCACCGCACAGGATGAGCCCGAAGAGCCAGAAACCACCTCTCTCGTAAAATCGGTAAATATACACATGTCGGAATATGCCTCCTCGTACTACTACGAGTTCGAATATGACGACCAGAACCGCGTGTCAAAAATTCTCATGGCCAATATTGACGATGAACATGGACAGTACGACGAAGGAACCTACAACATCGACATATCCTATCAAGATGCCTCAGCGAGCCTCATCTACCACTTCTCAGACGGAGAGCAACGCGTGATTACAGTTGAGACAGACGGCAACGGACGGGTCGTCAGAACTGAGAATGCATCATACGAAGGGACCTACACCATGACATACGATGACGCCTCCGGAAGAATAGCTGAAGTCAGAAATGAATACACATACAGCGACGGAAGCACCGAGACAATCGATTACGCATTTTCCTGGTCAAATGACAACATAGACAGATTGACTCAGACTTACTTAGAAGATGGCGAATCATATGGGTATGTCTTCTACTACACGGACCTGCCTGCAGCACCGGACGTCAGCATAGACCTCAACTGGCTGCTTAAGTTGGGACATGCAGGCTTTATGGACCTCAGCCCTCACTGGCTCGGTGTACTGGGCATGCTCGGTGAACGCGATGCTTTCTACGCCCTGCCTCTCTACGATTACAGCTACGGATACGACGACGATCCATACGATTACGGCTCCGCCGAATACGAATACACCACATCGGATGAAGGAAGACTGACCGGTATGACAGCAGTCATTCCTGTCAATGATTCAAGTATCGGTTCAGCAACATATAAAGTAACCGTCACCTACTACTAGCAGCCCGACCTGACCCGACCGCACAACAGAAGGTGTATGCCCCGGCCACCGCAGCCGCGCATACGCCTTTTATTTTTCCCTTTGACTCCTTCGGAAGGAGACAAAAGAAAACGGGAGAGAGAGCCGTCCCTTGCAGGTTTACGGTTCTCTTTCCCGTTGTCAGTGAAGCAGTCCGGGGTTAGAACTGGAGGACGAGGGAGGTCATGCCGGGCACGGCCAGGGGCCCGGTGCTGCGGGAGACGGTCGCTCCGGTGAGGATGTCGGTGGCGGTGAAGCTGTCGGTGCCGAGGGCGGCGGCTGCAGCGTCGAATATCTCGGCGTAGTGGGCCCAGTCGAGGGAGACGGACTCGGTGCCGTTGTTGATCACTACCATCACGAAGTCCTTGAAGTCAGGGGTGTAGCGGAAGTACACGTAGGCGTTCACCAGGTCGCCGAAAGGCATGAAGTGCATCAATTTGCCCTTGGTCACGGCCTCGGAAGTCTTCCTCCACTGCATCAGGGTGCGGGTGTGGTCGAACATCTCGTTCTGCAGGTCGGTTCTGCCGGCGGAAGTGAAGGCATTGACCTTGTCGCCGGGCCAGCCGCCGGGGAAGTCGGTCCTCCACCAGGCATCGCCCTTGCCCACCATCTCCTCGGGTCCGTGCATCAGGATCTCGTCACCGTAGTACCACTGGGGCACGCCGCGCATGGTCAGCAGCAGAGTGGTCGCATTCTTCATACGCGCCAGCACGGTCTCGTCGGAATCCTTGTAGGTACCGAAGCGGATGGCCGGGCGCTCCATGTCATGGTTGGTAATGAAGGTCAGCAGGTTGTAGGGGTTGTAGTAGGCAAAGTCGAGGGACACGGAGCCGTAGACGCGCTTGATGCCGTCGTCGTAGCCCAGGTTCTCATTCTGCACAAATGCCTCGGAGATAGCGTCGGTCAGGGCGAAGTCCATCACCATGGGCAGGTGCGAGGTATAGCCGTCGGCATTGGTCTTGAAGCCGCCGTCAGCTGTCCTGCAGCCCTCCCAGTAGGCTATCTGCTGGGTGTTGTGGAACCAGCACTCGCCCACGAGGGTAAAGTTGGGGAACTCCTTCAGGATACCGGCAGTCCAGGCCGAGATGTCCTCCTTGCGGGTGTAGGGATAGGTGTCCACGCGGATACCGTCCAGGTCAGCGTACTCTATCCACCACACTGCCAGCTGGATGTAGTACTGGAGGCAATAGGGATTGCTCAGATTCATGTCGGGCATCGAGGTATCGAACCAGCCGGTCACGCAGGCATCGATGTCGGTCTGGGCGGCGTGGGGATCGGAGTGTCCGGACATGGCGTAGTTGGAGCGGGTAAATGTCGGATGCTGGTGGATCCAGTCCTGGAAAGGCAGGTCGTTGAACCACCAGTGGGCGGTGCCGCTGTGGTTGGGCACGATGTCCTGGATGAACTTGATGCCCTTCTCATGGGCGGCGGCCACTAAGGAGCGGTACAATTCGTTGGAGCCGTAGCGGGGGTCTATCTGATAGTAGTCCGCGCAGGCATAGCCGTGGTAGGAATAGGTCGGCTCGTTGTCGAGGGTGATGGGCGTAGGCCAGATGGCGGTGATGCCGAGGTCGGCCAGATAGTCCAGATGGTCCATGATACCCTGGAGGTCACCACCGTGACGTCCGCCGGGAAGCTTGCGGTTACCCTTCTCGGCGGTCAGGGGCGAGGAGTCGTTCTTCTTGTCCCCGTTGGCGAAACGGTCGGGCATCAGCAGGTACACCACGTCGGAGGAGCCGAAGCCTACCCTGTCCCGTGACCCCTCGCGACGCTCGCCTATACTGTAGGCAAATGTCTCGGTCTTCCCGTCGGGGTAGTTGATGGTAAATGTGTACTCGCCCGGAGCCAGGTTATCGGCAATCTCGAGATCCACGAACACGTAGTTCGGGCTCTCGGCATAATGCACGGCCTTCACCGTGATCCCGTCAGAGTCCACGGACACACCCGCTCCCGAAAGTCCGGGGGCGTGCAGCATCAGCGTCAGCGGGGTCTCCATCCCGGTCCACCAGCAGGGCGGCTCCACGCGCAGTCCCTCCTGGCCCACAGCTGCGGAAGCCATGGACGACAGCCCCATCGCAGCCAGAATCGTAGTCAGTAAATTTTTCTTCATAAATTATTGCTATTTGGTTTTAAATATCGTTACACTTTTTCCACCTTCCGAAGGTGGAAAAACGGGAACGCGGAAAACGCAGAGCGGCATCAGAACACGAACTGATATCCGTGAGCGGTCAGGGTGTAGCTCTGTCCGGCGATGCTGCCCTCGGAGACGGTCACGGTCACTTCCTCGGCGGAGAAATTGAACACTGCGGCGAATCCGTCGCTGCCGTCAGAGAGCCGGCGCTCGAAGGCAAACACCTGTTCGGGCATGTCAGACGCCAGTATCACCATAGGAGCGCCCTCGCGGGGAGCATACATCGACGGATGGGCATCCCTCATGGCTATCAGTTCCTGGTAGAACTGAGTGAAGCCTCCGCGGTCCTCCCACACGATGGGATCGCGCATGAAGAACTCCAGTGAGTTGTCGTTGCCCACCTCCTGACCGCTGTAGATCAGAGGCATGCCCGGCTCGGCGAAAGTCAGGGCGGCGAACTGGCGGGCAGCGTCCCCCATCCTCTCGAACTCGGTGCCGTTCCATGAGTTCTCGTCGTGATTGGAAGTGAAATTCATCTCGATGCTCTCAACGGGCAGCTTGCCCTCGTGCTCCACACGGTAGGCAGCGTACTCTGCGGCTGTGGCCTTGCCCTGGGCGAGCCTGTTCATAAACGCATGGTTGGACCAGCCGTAGTAGGCGTCGAAGGCGTCGGTCATCAGAGCGGGCTCCTCGGACTCGGCCAGCATGAACAGGTCGGGACGGATCTCCCGGAGCGCCGCCACGGCGTCATTCCAGAAGTCCACCGGCACCTCGTGGGCCACGTCGCAGCGGAAGCCGTCGACACCTACTTCGGATACCCAGTAGGTCATGGCGTCGAGCATGGCGGCACGCATATCGGCATTGTCGTAGTTCAGCTCGGCCACATCGGTCCAGTCGAAGGGAGCCACCGGAGTACCGGTGCTGTCATCCATCACGTACCACTCGGGATGCTCGGCGATCCAGCCGTGGTCGCGGGAAGTATGATTGGCCACCCAGTCGAGTATCACCTTGAAGCCCAGCTCGTGGGCCTTATCCACCACGGACTGGAAGTCCTCGATGTCTCCGAACTCGGGATTGATGGCCTTGTAGTCGCGGATAGAGTAGTAACTGCCCAGCTCACCCTTGCGCTCCACCTCTCCGATGGGATACACGGGCATGAACCAGAGGATGTCCACCCCGAGTTCCTTGAGCCGGGGCAGATGCTTTTCGAAGGCCTTGAAGGTGCCCTCCTTGGTGTACTGACGGACATTGACCTCATAGAGGACTGCGGAGGCCGTCCAGTCGGGATGGCTCACGTTACTCACAGGAGACTGCACCTCCTGTCCTGATTTGCCGGCGCATCCTGCAAGCAGAAGCAGGACTACGGCCGCAAAAACGATTGTCTTAATCATCTTCATAATACAATGATATTTTAGGAAAACAAAATTACTTTCTTCTCACAGTCCCGCTGCTTCGGCTGTGCTCCACAACGGCAGTGATTTCCGCGATTCGCTGCCGCTGCGGAAGTGGACGCGATGTTGGACCCGGCGTATAGGCCTTCTGGGCGGTCTTGATGCTTCAACTGCGCTCCACAACGGCAGCGATTTCCGCGATTCGATGCCGTTGCGGAAGTCAGTGCAAAGCCATGCGCAAAGCCAGTGGTATGTTCGCGGACGTTCATTTACTTCTCAACGGGCCGGATCACTACTGCCGCACCGCCGCCCGGCGCTAAGGGAATACGGAGGGTCGCGGAGGGCTTCACCTTCCTGGTATAGATCCGGTAGCTCTGAGGATTGGACTCCCAGTCGGCGTCCTCTCCGTCGGCGTAGACCGTGGCCTCGTACTTCTGGCCGGAGCCTGATGGGAGGAACGAGAGAGGGATGACAGCCTCGCGGGCATTCTCGTCGGTGACGGCGCCCACGAACCATTCATCGGCACCGCGGGCCTTGCGGGCCACAGTGATGTAGTCCCCTGGCTCGGCCTCGAGATACCAGGAGTCGTCCCAGTTGAGGGCCACATCGCGGATGAACTGGAACGCGTCCATAAAGCGCAGGTAGTTCTCGGGCAGGTCGCAGACCATCTGCAGGGGCGAGGGCATGGTCACATAGAGGGCCAGCTGCCGCGCCAGTGTGGTACCGGCCTGCTCTCCGGGCTTGCTGCCGCCCTCGTAGTAGTCCAGCTTGGTCTGGAAGAGGCCGGGAGTGTAGTCCATCGGACCTCCCTTGAGACGGGTGAAGGGCAGGATGCAGGTGTGGTCCGGATCGTTGCCGCCCATCGACTCGAACTCTCCGCCGCGGGCCGACTCCTGAGCCACCCAGTTGGGCCAGGTACGCATCAGTCCGGTCGGACGTACGGCCTCGTGGCTGTCTACCATAATCTCATACTCTGCGGCCTTGCTGACCACACGCACATAGTGATCGTTCATCCACTGCGAGGAATGGTATTCGCTGCGGGGGATGATGTAGCCCACATAACCGGTCTTGACCGAGTGATAGCCGTGGTCCATCATGTACTGGAAGGCCCGGTCCATCTGCAGTTCATAGTCTGCCGCGTTGGAGGCCGTCTCGTGGTGCATGATCATGCTGACTCCCTTCGAGCGGGCGTATGAGGACACCTCGTCTATGTCGAAGTCGGGATAGGGCTTGGTAAAGAGGAAATGCCTGTCCTTGCGGTATGAGGCCCAGTCCTCCCAGCCTTCGTTCCAACCCTCGACGAGCACCGCGTCGATACCGTGCTCAGCAGCGAAATCGATATAGCGCTTCACGTTCTGAGTATTGGCCGCATGCCGTCCGTTAGGCTCCAGGGCAGAATAGTCGGTAACCCCCGGACGCGCCTTCCAGTAGTCGCTGTAAGCCCAGGTGGCTCCCGCTCCGGTGAACATCTCCCACCACACGCCCACGAACTTCTGGGGCTTGATCCACGACACGTCTTCTATAGCGCAGGGTTCATTGAGGTTATATATCAGCTGAGAGGCGAGGATGTCGCGGGCGTCGTCACTTACGATGACCGTCCTCCAGGGCGAATGGAAGGGAGCCTGCAGGTATCCCCTCACCCCGTTCTTGTCCGGCACCAGATGAGCGCTCAGACTGAAATCGGACGTATCCACATCCAGGAGCATGGCGGCATAGTGCACCAGCGCGGCCTCATGGATATTGATGTACAGCCCGTCATCCGTCTTGAGCATCAGAGGGGTCTGCACGGACAGTCCTCCCTCGGCCCTGGTCTCGTAGGTCTTCAGGTACAGCCGCTTCTCTATCTCCTCCTCCAGGTTAGATATCCGGGATGTCGTATAGGCGAACTCGTTGGTATCGTAGTCTCCGGGGATACAGAACGCCAGATGGTCTCCCGTCAGGTTGAACTCTGTCTGCTCATCCCTCAGGCTCACATAGTTCACCCCGTCCTGCTCCGGCACCTCGTAGCGGAAGCCCAGTCCGTCGTCGAACAGACGGAAGCGCACCGTCATCATCCGGCCGCTCCCGTCCTGTTCCAATGTCAAGGCCATCTCATGAAAATAGTCCCTGACACTGGCATACTCGCCCCAGACAGGAGTCCAGCTCCGGTCCACTGTATCCCGACTCACGGACACCACCGAAAAGCCGGAAGTCAGGTCCGCCTCGTCCCCCGTCAGTCCCAGACGGCTGGGGGTAATGACGGGCAGCCCCTTGTAGGTCAATTCATAAGTCACCGTCCCTCCGGTGCACCCGACATTGAGGGACAATTCCCCGGAGGGAGAGCTCATCTGCTGCGCTCCCGCCTCCGAAGGCAGGACGGCCGTCAGGAGGAGAAGGGCAGCGGCTGTTATCAGATTCTTTTTCATACAGTTTGTTTTATCATTTTTCAGGACAATTCAGTAGCATCGGAGAGCGTCACTCGTCCCCTTCGCACCGGCACCGTGATATCGCTGCCGGCTCCCGCCGCATTGTGCGAGTAAATGCGGATGCAGGAGTGGTCCATCTCCTCCGCATTGTCGGGGATGTGGACGGTGAAGACTCCGGCCTTATGGTAGGAAAGGCATTTGTGCCCCAGCAGGGTATTCTGCCACAGCACCAGGTAGCTGGCAGGGGTATTGTCCACCTTGACGGTGAACTCCCGGCCGCCCATGTCGGTACCCACCACGGTTACCGAAGGTACGGTCTGCGCCTTGGGGGGCTCCCGCTTGAGCACGATCACCCCGCTCTCCTCCCCTGTGGTCACTCTGACCGTAGAGATGTTGCGGGAGGCCGGCCCGGCAACCACCAGCACCGTATCCATGCTGTCCGGGGAGAGCGGCACCACCGTATAGTCGTTACAGGTCAGCCCGTCCACCCGGCCGATTCCGGGGAAGTAGTCCCGGACCACCAGCAGGGTCGTATCGGACATAAGCACGCAGGGTCTTGCCGGTGCGGACTTCTCGTCGAAGAAGGGGTTGCGCTCCACCCTGTACGAACAGGACACAGCCATAAACAGTATGACTGCCGCTGCTGTCATCAATCTGAATGTTTTCATTTCAAATATTGAATACTACGGAAGAATACGCGCCCATGGTCAGACGGGGAGTGTCCCCGCTGCGGTCCATGGACACCTCGCCCTGGACGGCTACCGTACCGGTGACGGTGTCGTGCAGGAGGAAGTTGATCTCGCCTCCGCTGAAGTTGTGCAGCACCAGCACGCGGTCCTCCTCACTTTCCATGATCCAGGCGCAGAGCGCGGGGAGGGCGGTCAGGGTCTCGTTGTAGAGGTCATGGCGCACCATCCGGCCGTGAGCCAGGGCAGGGCAGGCGTGACGGGCCCGGGCAAAATCCTTGTACACCCGGAAGACGGACGAGGCGTCGGCGGCCTGCTTGGCAACAGGAGCTGTCGGGAGGGTTACCTCCGCCTTATCGGTGTACGCGGCCAGTCTGGTATTGTAGCTGTCGCCCCAGTTCATGGGGATACGCACATACTCGTCGCCGTTGTCCTTGACTCCGGTATAACCCAGCTCCTCACCGTAGTAGATGTAGGGCTCGCCGCCGGCGGTCAGTAGCACGGCTCCGGCCAGGCGCATCTTAGCGGTGGACTCGCCCAGGTCACTGCCGGCCCGGTTCTCGTCGTGGTTGGACAGCTTGGTGGCCTCGATATAGTCGGGACGCACGGCGGCATACTCCTGCTGATAGGACAGGATGTCCTTCACAAAGGTGTTGCCGGTACCGGAGTTGATGCCCGAAGATAGTCTCCACCAGAAGGCGAACTCAAAAGCCGCGGGCAGTCCGGCGTAGTAGGGTGCCACCTCATTGTGCTCCGAGAACACTTCCCCGACCATATAGAAGGGATCCTCCCCGGTGAAGCCCCCGCTCATGGCGTCGTAGAACTTGCCCAGGAATGTCGGGTTCTCGCTGGAATTGGCATTGTGATAAATGTGCTTCACGGCGTCCAGACGCATGCCGTCGATGCCGTAGTCGGTCACCCACTGGCGGCCGATGCGCACCAGTTCCTGGAAGGCAGGGGACTTCTCGGCCTCACCGGCGGCCCCGTAGTTGAGGTCTGCGAACCAGGAGGTCCACATGTGGGAATGATAGTAGAGGGTACCGGGCATCAGGAGGTCGGCCACGGCGTTATTGTCCTGAGAGGTGAAGAGCTCTTTAGGCACTCCGAACTCAATCATCGCCTCAGAAGCGTTCTCTACCCCGTACTTGGTGCCGGGCGTCCAGTCTTCCGTACCCTCGGTGCGGATCAGGAATCCCCAGGGAGAATCGAAATCCACCGTCAGGGAGTACATCCCGCCCCCGTCATCGTAGAACTTCACGTGACGGCCGGGGTCGCCCAGGTAGAGGTACTTGTCGCTGTCCGTATCCGGAGCGGTATTCTCCGGGTCTGCCGGCCCGTCCGTGCGGGTCACGGTGACAGTCGGAGCATCGGGGTCGGTCCAGTCCAGGACGAACTCCATGGTGCCGACGGCGGCGTTGCCGGCCACGTACCACTGGGAGGCGTCGTAGCCGCCGGCACCCTCGGTATTGATCATGGGGATGCGGCCGGCCTCGATGTCAGCCCTGGGATTGTCCGAGAAGATATAGAAGTCGCGATAAGGGCTGTCCTCATGCTCCTTGGCGTCCAGGAACCAGGGATGGTCCTTGCTGCTGTGGTTGAGCACGTAGTCGATGTATATCTTGATATCCCTCCCGTGGGCCGCAGCCACCAGGGCCCTGAAGTCCTCGAGGGTACCGTAGTCCGGATTCACAGCCGCATAGTCCTTCACGTCATAACCGTGATAGGAGGCCGCCGGATGTATGGGCGAGAGCCACAGGGCCGTCGCTCCGAGCGAGTCAAGGTAATCGAGCTTGTCGATGATACCCTGAAAATCGCCTATGCCGTCTCCGTCCGAGTCGGCAAAGGAATACACCAGCAGCTGATAGGTAATCTCCGCACTCTTCGTCCCGTCCCACTCGATGGGGTCCGCCGTCAGCAGACCGCCAGTTTCCTCCTCTTCTCCTCCCGGTCTCTCGGGATTGCAGGCGTACAGCGCCGCTCCCAGCAGCAGGGTCAATGTCAGATAAAGTGTCTTCTTCATAATGGATACCGTACAATATTAAAAAGGGCGGGTACAATATCTGTCCCGCCCTCCATTAAATTCTTCTGTTACTCGGCTGCCGTGAGAGTCAGGGTCTCGTTGGCCACGTCGTAAACCATGTTATAGGTTCCGACACTCTCGCCGGGGTTGATATTGCCGCCGCCCTGCTTGAGGTTGATAGGAGTTCCCACTGCAAAGGATGCGCCGTCCGCCAGACCGCGGTCAGGGACAGTCGTCTCGCTGGTAGACCACTGACCGGCCCATCTGAGTTTGAACTCACCTTGAATCTCTGCAGGGACTGCGGAAGTCCATGTGCCTGCTGCCGCGTCATAGAGCATGGGAAGGTCATTTCCCCAGCTGTCTCCTGCAACCGCTCCGATCACGCCCCATCCGAGGATGTAGACAGTGTTGTCATTGGTGTTGAGAACCACCTTTCTCAGACCTGCCTGTGAAGCTGACACTCCGAAATTGGAACCTCCGGAAGTCAGGCCCTGATAGACCACGCCCGTCGACAGGGTATCACCGGCCGCTGCCGCGCCTACCTCTGCCTCCCAGTTGTTGTACTGGATCTTGAACTGATTGCCCTCTGCGAAGTTGATGGGAGCGCTCACCCAGATACCGCTGCCGGCGGGGAACTCCGTCATCACATATTCATTGGCCCATCCGGTGTCACCGTCGAAGTCTCCCTTTATTCCCCATACAGGCTCATCGGGATCAGGATCAGGGTCGGGATCGGGATCAGGGTCATCGCCACCGTCCACCGGCTTGCCGTAGTCGGCTGCGCTGAGACTGTAGGTAGGATTGTCCCAGTCATTGAGGTCGAGGTAGAAGCGGTATTGTCCGGGCTCAAGGGCGATATTACCACCACCAACATCCTCAGCACCTTCTATCTCACCGGCACCAAGCCAGGTGCCGCCGTTGTCGAGGACAAACTTGAAGCCGTCAGCAGCGCCCGCCTCATCTACGTCTATATCCACATAGAATTTGCCGTTGCTGCGGATCTGTTCCATAGGTGTGGCGTCGGTTGCCCATCCGTTGAACGCACCAGCGACAGTCACAAGGTCAAAGCCCTTAATCATGTTGAGAGTCAGAGATGACTTCACGAAATGGAAGTTATAGTAACGGTGCGAGCTGTAATTGGAAATATTGCCGCTGCCGCCGTCATCCCAAAGTGTAATCGAGGGTGCCTCAGGATCAGTTGACGTCATGTCACCGGATCCCCAGTTGCCATTGTCCCAGTTGGCAGCCCCGGTAAGTTTGAAGCCGTAGTCAGCGCACTCGGCACCGAAGTCCACGACTCCGACATAATTTTCCTCATCTTCAGCATAGCTGAACAGGAATGCAGTATTGCCATGATCCCATCCGCAGAATGCGCCGATCACATATACTGCAGGATAAACCTTCTCGGCATTGAACGGAGTAATGCTGGAAGTAATAGTATTGGATACCAGTGCCTCCACTGACTCCACGGGAGCGGACTCTCCCATCATCTCGACTTCCATACGGAAATACACTGTAACAGGGACACCTGCCTCGCTGTTGAGAGACATCAGGGCATTGTTCAGAGTATTGGCCGTTACTGTAATACCGAGAGTATCGGTCGTAGCATTGCCGAGTGATTTCTTGGATGAGAAGTCCTCATTCACATCGGCATACACTGTGTAGCGGGCAGCAGTGGCGATACCGAACTCCACAGCAGAGAAAGTGAACGTGGCGAACGCACCGCCGTCCTCCAGCACGTAACTGTCGGCGATAGCCTCGAGTGCCGGAACTACCGTATTATCCGGATCGTAGGTGACAATCTCTTTCTCGGCGCAGGATGTCAGCACGGCGGCGGACATCAGAGCGGCAGCGAATATGTTGAATATCTTTTTCATATCATTTCTATCATTTAGCATTGTCTATTAATAACCGGGGTTCTGCTCCAGTTTGTCGTTGGAGTTAATCTCGGTGGAGGGGATAGGATAAAGATTGTAGCGGTCATCCACTCCATTACCCTCGTACGAGCCGCCTTTCCAATCCCAGAGATAGGTAGAGGAGGTCAGACGGTCAAAACGGACAAGGTCCTGGCGGCGCATATTCTCCCAATAAAGCTCGCGGGCACGCTCGTCGAGGATATCATCAAGCGAGACTGCGGACACCTCGTTGAGACCGGCTCTGGTACGTACCGCATTGTAAGCGGCCAGACCGTCTGACTGAATGCCTCCGTTACGGAGCTGAGCCTCGGCCAGCATCAGATATGCATCAGCAGCTCTGAAAATGGGATAGTCCGTATCGGGATATGAGCCCTGCCCGTCAGCGGGCGAACCGTCATGCTTGAGATTGGTGAACTTCATCTGGCACCATCCGTTGGAGAAATCGGAATTGTCTATAATCTCACGCGAATGAGCCTGCTCTCCGAACTCCGAACCGTCAGTGAAGAGGAACCTCTGGTCTGCAGTCTCATCGAAGAGATCGAGGAACTGAGGGGTCACTACGAGACCGCCCCAACCGTCGTTGGTTCCGAGAGCCGCCTGCCAGTCAGGGTTACCGGAAACGATGGAGCCCTTGATGACGAAGTTGGTGCTGCCGTAAGTCTGGATATTGACAGCATCACTCTGGACTGCGAAAATAATTTCAGGGCTGAGGTTGTTGTCTGCGGAAAAGTTCCACTGCCACTCGGAAGGCAGGGTGTAGCTGTCAACTATCTTCTTGCTTTCAGCGGCACACTCGCTCCATGCGGAGATAACCGGACGGCCCTGAGGATCATCAGCGGTAAATACCTCTGCATTGAGATAGAGCTTGGCCAGCAGCATAGTGGCGAACTCCTGGCTGGTACGGCCGTACTCGGTGGAAGCCGCAGTACGCAGGTCCTCACGGAAACCGTCCTCACCGGCAATCTCATTCACCAGCCACTCATAAAGGTCGTAACGGAGAATCTGATCGGGACCTGTGGCTCCTACTGAGTTAGCTTCTGTAGCAAAGGGAACATTGCCGAAAAGATCGATGGCGTGATAGTAGCTCAGAGCCCTCAAGGCTCTGGCCTGGGCGATCATATAGTCCATCTCCTCGCCCTGGAATTCCTCTGGAGCAGCAAGTCCTCTGCGGATAAACTCGTTGCAGAGACCGATCTGATAGTAGATACGGGAGAACATAGCTGTCACGAAGACATCGGATGTTGTCCAGCTCAACCCATGAAGAGACTTGATGGTCTGGTCGTTCCAGCATACGCTGGCCTCGTCTGTAGGCAACTCCTGCAGGTGGAAGAGAGCCCTCATGTACTGACCGTAACCGCCGTCGATACCGTCAATATCAGGTGAAGAATCAGGACCTTCGGATGCGCTGACGGACAGACCGCCGTAGCACTTGGCCAGCAGCTGCTGGTAAGCCTCGAGACTGTTGAGGACATCCTCAGGCAGCTGGATGTTGGGGTCGATAGGAGTTACGTTAAGGTCCTGCACGCAGGAAGTCGTGGAGAACACAGCCGCAACCGACACCGCTATTGAAACCAATATTGTAGTAATTCTTTTCATAATTTCCGATCTCCTTGATGTTAGAAATTGTACTTAAGGCCGATGATATAAGTGCGCGGACGGGGATACATATTGTTGTCAATTCCTCCGAACACCTCAGGGTCTATACCCGAATATTTGGTAAAGGTAGCCACGTTCTGCACTGTTCCGAACAGGCTAAGGCTGCCGCCCTTGCCCAGCTCGAAGAGGTAGCTCAGGGTAATGCGGTCTATCTTGAAGAATGAGCCGTCCTCAACCCAGTAATCAGAGAGATATGCCGCATTGGTAAAGCCCCATGAGGGAGCATCTGTCATACAGTTGCGGACGAAGGAGTTGGTCCACAGGTCTGAGAGCAGGGACAGACGGGATGCATTGTTGTTGTAGACCATGTTGCCGAGGTTGCCGTGACCGGCAATGGCCAGGGTCAGGTTCTTCCAGGACACCGAGGTGTTGAAGCCGATGGTCCATACAGGGCTGGCCTGTCCGAGATAGTAGAGGTCGTCGGCATCGATGACACCGTCACCGTTCTGGTCTACGTAAGCACCGGGGATGGGAGCTCCGTTCTCGTCATATACCTGCTGGTATACATAGAAGGTGTGGTCAGGATATCCCACCATGTGTCTCTGAATGGTGTTGCCGACACCGCCGCTGATACCGCCGGTGGGTACTCCGGTGTAACCATCACCGTCGTTGGTGGTCAGCTTGGTGATGCGGTTCTGGTTATATGCGACATTGGCTCCGATACTCCAGTACCAGTCACTTGTCTGTACCGGAACACCTGTGATCTCGAATTCGACTCCTTTGTTCACCAGCGATCCGATATTGGCAAAGAGATAGTTTGTCAGGTTGGCTCCGGCCGCTATGGGTGTGTAGTTGAGCAGATCGGTGGTCTCCCTGTAATACACGTCCAATGTACCGAAGAGTCTGTCATTGAAGAATCCGTAATCCAGACCGATGTTGTAGGTAGTGGTTGTCTCCCACTTCAGGTCAGCATTGTATCCGTTGGGTGTGATAGGGATAATCACATTGCCGTCGAACATATAGTAGCTGCCGATAAGGTTTGTCTGATAAGTAGGAATCGACTGATAGACATCGCCTATATCCTGCTGACCTGTCTGTCCCCAGCTCAGACGGATCTTGAGGTCGGATACTGCCTTGGAGTTCTTCAGGAAGCTCTCACCCTTGATGTTCCATCCCAGGGCGACAGAAGGGAAGAAACCCCACTTGTTGTTGGTGAAACGGGATGTTCCGTCCCAGCGTACTGTAGCTGTCAGCATGTAGCGGTTGTCGTAGTTATAATTGGCACGGCCGAAGAATGATACGAGGAAATACTCGCTCTTGCTGTGAAACTCGGAAAGGGGAGCCACGCTGCCGGCCACGGGATCGGGCTGAGTCTCGGAGAGGCTGTTGCTCTCAACATAGAAGTGCTGCCAGGAGTAACCGGCCATGACACCGAAGCTGTGCTTGTTTATCTCCTTGGTATAGTCCGCGTAGGCCTCGAGGGTCATGTCCTGCTTGGTCTGGTCATAGGGGTTATATAGACCGCGGCCGGCCTGAGTCTGGTTGTGATATGACTGCTCGGCGCCGTATGGCACGGTCACAGTACCGTTGGAATGGGAGTAGTCCATACCGAGGTTGAGGTTCAGCCTCAGATCCTCGAAACCGTGAATCTTATAGTCGAACTGTGCATTGCCGATAAAACGCGAAGCCTTGGACACATCCACACGCTGATAGAGAGCGGCCAGGGGATTGATGGTGGACTGGGTATTCGGCTCGAAAGAACCGTCCTCCATCACATTGCCCCACATCTGATAACCGTCCAGACCATGCTCGCTGTAGATAGGCTGGGTAGGGTCGTACTCAATGGCGGCCGAGATAGCTCCGGTATTGGCGAAGCGGTTGTTCTGGAACATGCCCTTACCGTTGAGGGATATGGTCAGATGGTCGTCAAAGAGGGTCGGAGTCAGGTTCAGGGCCACTGTTCCTCTCTCCATGCTGGAGGTCTTCAAAGTACCTTTCTCATTGAGATAGCCTCCGGACACGCGGTAAGGCATGTAGCCGGCATCACCGAACTTGAAGTTGCCCTGCAGACTGAGATTTGCCTCATGACTCATTCCAAGCTGATATATAGCTTTCTGCCAGTCTGTATTGGCATTCCCCAGCGCAAGGTAGCCGTCGGATGTCTCACTGCCGGTATAAGCCAGCATGGCTGCCCTCATCTCATCTCCTGTCATCACATCCAGATATTTGGTATTCTGGGAGATAGACACAGTATAATCCGCGCTTACATGAGGTACGGCCGAATCGTACTTGCTTCCTTTCTTAGTGGTAATGATAATCACACCGTTGGATGCGCGGGATCCGTAGATGGCTGTCGCCGATGCATCCTTGAGAACGGTAAAAGTCTCGATATCGCTGGGGTTGATGGAAGAGAGCTGGTCCGCGACACCGCTTATACCCTCATTGGTGATAGGCAGACCGTCTATCACGATCAGAGGTGAGTTCTGGGCATGCAGGGACGAACCGCCGCGGATACGGATGGTGGAACCGGAACCGGGAGCACCGTCACCGTCCGTGATAACAACACCGGCGGACTTACCTTTCAGCATCTCCGTCGGAGATGTTACGGCACCCTTGTTGAGCTGGTCGGCACGCACCGTCGAGACAGATCCGGTAAGGTCCTCTTTCTTTACAGTACCGTAGCCGATGACCACCACTTCGTCCAGAAGTTCGGCATCGTCTTCGAGCACAATAACCGCCGGCACCTGGTCGGCCTGAAAAACTACTGTCTTGTAACCGATGAGCGAGATTTCGATCATCGAGGAAGCAGAGGGTACGGTCAGCACGAAATTACCGTCCATGTCTGATTCCGTACCGTTGAGAGTCCCCTGTTCGAGGACCGCAGCTCCGATTACGGGTCCTATCGCATCTACTATGCGGCCTTTCACAGTATACTGTGCCCAGGCGCTGGAGAGCGAGAGGATTGTAATCGAGATTAACGCTGTCATCAATCTTTTCATACGTTAAATGTTTAAAAAATGATAAAATGGATTGTAGTTATTTTCGTTTGAACAGACGCAGCTGCACCGGGTCGTCCTTGTCTTCCACGAATATGACAGAAACTGCCGCTATCAGAAGACAGAGGCCCGAGAACACCATGGCGTAGACAGTATGACCGCCGTACACATGGTTGACCATAAAGCCGCCGAGGAGGCCGTTGCATACCTGCGGTATAGTGATGAAGAAGTTGAAGATACCCATGAATACTCCCATCTTGGCTGGAGGCAGCGAGCCGGCGAGGATAGAATAAGGCATGGCCAGGATGCTGCCCCAGGCGATGCCGACTCCTATCATGGATATGATCAGAAGGTTCGGGTTCTTGAAGATGAAGAAGGAGGCAAAGCCGAGGGCTCCCATCAGCAGAGAGACGGAATGGGTGGCCTTGCGGCCTATCTTAGAAGCTATCCAGGGTAGGAGGAAGGCGTAGACTGCGGCCACACCATTATATATACCCTGCAGGACGCCGACCCAGTCACCGGCGTTGCCGAACTCGACCGAGGTGCGGTCCACGGTGTTGTAGCAGTGCTCGGCTACGGCGGGGGTCATGTACACCCACATCGAGAAGAGGGCGAACCAGGAGAAGAACTGAACTACGCCAAGCTGCACCATAGTCCTGGGCATACGGCCGAAGTCCTTGAATATCTCCAGGAAACCTCCGTCTTTCTGCTTTTTCTCTCCCGGCTCAGGAGGATATTCGGAAGTGCTGATGACAGTCCACAGCACGCAGAGCAGCAGGACAGCGGCACCGATATAGAAGGCCGTGCGCACGTTAGGCGCCACTCCTCCGACTTCGGCGGGGGTGTTGGACATTCCGAACCAGTTGGTCAGTACATAAGGAAGGACAGCGCCGACGACAGCGCCGACACCGATGAGGGATGTCTGCATCGAGAAACCGAGTGTCCGCTGTTCAGAGGGCAGCTTGTCGGCTACAAGAGCCCGGAAAGGCTCCATGGCTACATTGATGGAGGCATCCATAATCATGAGGATACCGGCTCCTATCAGCAGAGGGGAGAGGAAGCCGGCGAGGGAGGGAGAGTTGGGCATCAGGAACAGCATCAGGGAGGCCAGGATGGCTCCGGCCAGGAAGTAGGGACGTCTCCTGCCGAGCCGGCACCAGGTGCGGTCGCTGTAGTGCCCTATGATGGGCTGGACGATCATACCCGTGAGGGGCGCGGCCAGCCAGAAATACGACAGATGGGCCACATCAGCTCCGAATGACTGCAGGATCCTGCTGACGTTGGCGTTCTGCAACGCCAGGCCGAACTGAATCCCGAGGAACCCGAAACTCATGTTGAAAATCTGCATGAACGTCATTCTCTTCTTTTCCATAGATCTCTGTTTAACATTTCAAAATTATTGAATACACACCTATTAACATTACAGTTTCCGACGGACTGTAGAAAAAGGCTGACGAATTGTAACATTATTTTAACAGATGGGAAATAATCCGTAAATTTGCTCCCGTTATGAGAGTTCTGATTATAGAAGACGAGATTCCAGCCCAGCAGATACTGATGAAATTTCTGGGCAGATTCTTTCCTGACTTCACGATAGTCGGGATTCTGGACTCGGTGGACACCGCCGTCAATTTTCTAAGACACCAGACCCCTGATCTGATATTTCTGGATGTAGAGCTCTCGGACGGAAAGAGTTTCGAAATATTCAGGCAAGTCGAGATTACCTGTCCCATCATAGTTACCACTGCATACGCCGACTATGCGCTGGACGCTTTCCGGAACAAATGCATAGACTATCTTCTCAAGCCCATAGAGGCCGCTGCTTTTAAGGCCTCCGTCGACCGATGCCTGCAGTTATGCGGGGTAACTGCCGCCTCCAGACCGGCGGCCGATATAACCGCTTACGCAAAGCCTGCATACAAGCACCACTTTACCATCAAGTTAGGAAGCCAGATTCTGGTTATCGATGTAAACGACATCGCCTACTTCTACTCCAATGACAAGTCTACATGGATGGTTACCCGTGACGGCAAACAGTACATGACAGACGACTCCCTGACAGCCATCGAGGGGGAAGTCGACCCGGGCAGGTTCTACAAGATATCCAGGAAATGTCTGGTCGGCATGTCTGCTATATACACCATTTCCAAGTATTTCAATTCCCGTCTGAAAGTTACCCTCTCGCCCAGGAACATAGAGCCCGTAATCGTCCCACGCGACCGCGTCCAGTCCTTCATGGAGTGGATCGAGGGAGCATAGCTAGCGGACCAGGGGGATACGTACGATGAACTCGGAATCTGTCTTCTCTGTTACAACACTGCGGCTGAACAGGATTTCGTACTGACGGCTTATATTCTGCAAGCCTGTGCCCGGAGATGTCTCTGAATCTGCTTTCTTGGGATTGAGATTGTTCCTTACGACGACATGATGCATCTCCACCCCGATGGAAATTCTCAGGACATTGGAGGAATTGACCACATTGTGTTTGACCGCATTCTCCACCATCATCTGCAGAGTGCACGGAATTATCCTGGCATCATGGTATTTTTCCGGGATATCAATTTCTGTAACGAAACTTTCCCCGAATCTCTCCCTCAGCAGATCACAGTACTTGCGTACAAACTCCAGCTCTTCCTCCAGCATCACCAGGGTATGCTTCTCCAGTTTGAGGAAATAGCGGTAGACTCCTGCCAGTTTCCCCGCATAATCACTTGCCCGGTCTGCATCCTCGTGTATCAGATACTGAAGAACATTCAGGCAGTTGAACAGAAAGTGCGGGTTGGTCTCGCTTTTCAGCAGCTGGTACTGGTAATTGGCCTTGGCACGCTGCTCCGCCTCCACGGCCACAGCCTTGCGGTTCGTCCAGCGGTAGTAGAAAATAAGGTCTGTGACGAGAATCGCCACGGCATTGAATACGAAATTGCTCACATACGTGAACAGAAAGAGCCGGCCGAAGAATCTGGAGCCGTCCACTACATGCTGAAACTGCCACACACGCACCAGTAGCGAGGTAAGGAATGCCATCAGAGCTATTGCTCCCACCTCAACGAGCGATCTGACAATAGTCCTGCCGCTTCCATAAGGGAAGAAGCGGACCAGTAAGACGACGGCCAGAATATCTCCAAGCAAAGCTCCGAAAGTCAATGAATAATTCGACAGTGTCTGAAAGAGGAAATCTCCGAAATAGAGTCCGAAGCTTTCATAGAACAGAGGCATCACCCTCTCTATCACTATCCTTGCCAGAAGGACGATGATGATGATGACCATCAGGTCGACGGTCGAGACCTGACTGCCTCCATTCCTATTGCCGCTTCCCTCCGACATGCCAGTCCTTGCGTACTAAGAGGACAATCACCAGACCCAGTAGTCCGGTCGTAACCATAGTAACTATAACATTGATCCACACACCCCACGACGGCACCCATTTTTCCAACAGTTCCGCTCCCTCCGTTCCGATATAGAAACCGGCGAAGCACGACAGAAAGGCCAGTCCCAGGAATACGTCAAACGAGGCCCTGTAGAACTTGATGAGAGCGAAGACCATGCCTATGGTCAGGCAGGTGAGGAAGATGCCGTCACCTATCTTGGTGTCGTGAAGTGCCAGACAGACAACCGCGTGAGCCAAAACGAAAATAAGAACTATGACATTGGCCCTGAGCACGTCGCTCCTTGCATCGCCCGTTCTTGAGAAAAACCGCTTCATAGTCACATGATATTTCTGTAAAATTAACGATTTTTCCATACATTTGCAAAAATTCTGAACGATGATTATTCATTTTTCCATCAACTTCCGCACCGCCTGGGGGCAGAACCTCTACATTTCGGGGTCCGTGCCCGAGCTCGGAGGCGGTGACCCGGCCAAGGCCGTACCCATGAACTACACCCCAGGAGATTTCTGGAAAACCGACATCAAGATAACGGACCTCGAGGAAAGGGTCCTGTCTTACAAATACTTCGTCAAGTCAGAGAACGGCTCCACCTTCTACGAGGCAGGCTCTGAAAGGGTCCTGGGCCTGAACAGCGCGTCCCGGGAGCTCTTCCTCAACGATGAGTGGCAGGGCAACTCCGACATTGCTCCGTTCCTGACAGCCCCCTTCTCGGAAATTTTCTTCCCGCACGGACACCATGATCCCACCCAGATCCACATCCACAGCCGGGAAATAATCATCCGCGTGACAGCTCCCGCAGTGGAGCCTGACTGCACCCTCTGCATCTGCGGAGACTCCCCGCTGATGGGCTGTTGGAATCCTGCTAATGCACTTGAAATGACCCCCGTACACGGCTCGCGCTGGACAGTCCACCTGCCTGCGGAGAAACTTGGCCGGAGGCTGGAATTCAAGTTCATCAAGCGCAATACCACTGACGGCAGTACCGTCTGGGAGGACAGGGACAACCGTATCCTGGAACTGCCCGGCAGCATCACCCCCCATCAGACCTGGTCCGTGGAATACTCCCAGGCGTCCTTCCACCTGGGAAGGCCCCGCTTCTCCGGCACCGCCGTACCGGTGTTCGCCCTCAGGACGCAGAACAGCTGCGGCATCGGTGACTTCACCGACCTCAAGGTCCTGGGAGACTGGATTCGCTCTATAGGGCAGAATGTGATACAGATCCTGCCGGTCAACGACACCACCTCCACCGGCACCTGGACCGACTCCTACCCCTACGGAGGCATCACCGTCATGGCCCTGCATCCGATATTCATCAACATCACGGCCATAGGTCCTCTCAGGAACCCCGGGCAGCGCTCCGCCTACAGCCGCGAGCGGAAGGCCCTGGACGCCCTGCCGGCCATCGACTATGAGAAGGTGCTGGCCATGAAGAACAAATACCTCAGAATACAGTTCGAGACCTATAGGGAGGATACCTTCGCCGAGCCGAAGTTCCTCTCATTCTACCGCAGCAACAAGTCCTGGCTCCTGCCCTACTGCGCCTTCTGCGCCCTGAGGGACAGCCACGGCACCGCCGATTTCTCCCGCTGGGGAGAGGACGCCCGCTGCACCCCGGAACTGCTCGCACGCGTCAATTCGGAGGACAGTCCCCTCTATCCCGAGATATCCTTCCACATCTTCACCCAGTACCACCTGCACAGGCAGCTGCTGGACGCGGTGCAGTACCTCCATTCGCTGGGCATTGCCCTGAAGGGAGACATCCCCATAGGCATCACCCGCAACAGCGCGGACGCCTGGGCCTCCCCGGAGCTCTTCCACATGGATTCCCAGGCCGGAGCCCCGCCCGACGACTTCGCGGCCGACGGCCAGAACTGGGGCTTCCCCACCTACGACTGGGACCGGATGGCCGCCGACGGCTACCGCTGGTGGAAGGAGCGCTTCCGCCACATGTCCGAGTATTTCGACGCCTACAGGATAGACCACGTGCTGGGGTTCTTCCGGATATGGGAGATACCGCAGGAGCAGACCAAGGGGCTGATGGGACATTTCTCCCCCGCCCTGCCGATGAGCTATGAGGAGATATGCGCGTTCGGATTCCAGTTTGACTTTGCCCGCCATGCAACACCTTATATAAGATACTGGCAGTTGAAGGAGATGTTCGGGGAGCGGACTGAGGAAGTCATGCAGAAATATCTGGACAGCAACGAGTATGATGTATTCACCCTCAAAAAGGAGTTCAACACCCAAAGAAAGATAGAGGAATATTTCGGACCGTCTCAGGACGATGTCAAGGACGGACTGCAGGCCCTTGTCGGCGAGGTGCTCTTCCTCGAGGACTGCAAGCGGCCCGGGCTCTTCCATCCCAGGATATCAGCTCAGTTCACATGGTCCTACCGCGACCTGACGGAAAATCAGAAGGCCGCCTACAACCGGCTGTACGATCATTTCTTCTATCATCGCCACAACGGATTCTGGAGGGAATCGGCCCTGCGCAAGCTCCCCGAAGTGACCGCCGCCACAAACATGCTTACCTGTGCCGAGGACCTGGGCATGATACCCGCCTGTGTACCGGGAGTCATACGGGATCTGAGAATACTCTCGCTGGAGATTTTCCGTATGTCCAAGAATCCGGACGAGGCTTTCGGAGACCCGGCCCGATACCCATACATGAGCGTATGCACCACCGGCACTCACGACACCAGCACTCTCAGGCAGTGGTGGGAGGAGGACCGTCGGTCATCGTCCGATTTCTGGCACCGGATGCTGCATGGGAACGGCGAGGCACCCCGGACCTGCGAACCCTGGATCTGCGAGAAGATTATCCGCATGCACACCGCATCACCGGCCATGCTGACAATACTGCCGCTGCAGGACTGGCTCTCCGTGGATGGAGATGTCAGGGCTGAAGATCCGGCATCAGAACGCATCAACATACCCTCTGTACCAAAACACTACTGGAGATACCGCATGCACCTGACCGTCGAGGAGCTCATGGGTAATCAGGCCCTTACCTCCAGACTTAAAGACCTGTCCGGAAGATGAGCGGCAGCGGAGGAACAACAGGTGCCGGCAATGCCGGAAAGAGACGCAGGGGCTTGCGCATCGCCCTTCACTGGCAGATACTCATAGGTATTGCCCTGGGTGCCGTATACGGCATCTTCCTGCCGCACTGGACCGGATATATCGAATGGATCGGAGACATCTTCCTCAACGCCCTTAACATGATAGTCATCCCGCTGATAGCCTCCTCCATCTTCATAGGCGTGGCCGGCATGGCCGGCGGCAATCTGGGAAGAGTGCTGGGCAAGACCCTCTCCTACTACCTCCTGACCACACTGACAGCGATAATCATAGGCCTCGGTCTCGTATCAGTCATCAAGCCGGGTGCCGACCGGGACATAGTACTCTCAGGCAGCACCGGGGATATCGCAGCCCAGGACATCCACATGATAGACCAGCTTACCGGCATAGTGCCGTCCAACGTATTCGCCGCCATGGCCGACGGCAACATCCTGCCTGTCATCTTTTTCATGGTGCTTCTGGGCATCTTCTCCACCAAACTGGAGAAAAAGCACTATACCGTCCTGCTTGACTTCTTCACCGCAGTCTACGAGCTCATCATGAAAGTAACCCTGTTCATCATCAGGCTCACCCCGCTGGGGATATTCTCCGTAATGGCCTGCATGATAGGCAAACAGGCCGGGGATCCGGACGCACTTATCGGCATAGTCAAGGGACTTGGCCTCTTCGTGCTGACAGTATGGACCGGATGTCTCATTCACGGAGCTCTGGTACTGCCCGGTACAGTCCGGCTGCTGGCCGGTATCAATCCATACAGGCACATGCGCCGGGTATCCACCCCCCTGCTGACCGCCTTCACCACCTGTTCTTCCAATGCCACGCTGCCCCTGTCCATCCGCTATACCCAGTCCTGCGGCGTCTCCGAGAAACTGGCAGGACTGACACTCTCACTGGGCAGCACTGTCAACATGAACGGGACAGCCCTGTTCGAGTGTGTCTCTGCACTGTTCATCGCCCAGCTATATGGCATAGACCTGACTATAGGACAGCAGATTACCGTAGTGCTGACATCTCTGCTGGCGGCTGTCGGCTCGGCCGGCATACCTATGGCCGGCATAGTAATGATGGCTGTCGTATTCAATGCCGTCGGACTACCCATGGAAGGTGTCGGCATAATTCTTGCGGTACAGCAGATTTGCGAGATGCCCCGCACCTGTCTCAACGTATACGGAGACCTTTGCGGAGCAGTCATCGTAGCCCGCTCTGAAGGAGAAAAGATCTCCGTATAAACAGAGAGGCAACAATTAATTAACAACAGGTCAATATGCTTTCAAAAATAAGTCATCTCAGATCTGTCCTGCTGCTGACAATTCCGGTTCTGCCGTTCCTGGCAAGCTGCCAGACCAGTCCGGCCGCAGCAGTGGAGGGAGAGTACAGCCTTTCCGCACAGAGTGTCCAGATCAACGGCATCATCATCAACATGGCCGACTGGCCCGGCAGCTCCGTCAGCGTAGCTGCTGTGGACGATGAGGCTGTAACAGTAACTGCAGACAGTCTGCTCCTGGGTTTCGACACCTTGACGATACCGGCGACCGCTGCCGGAAACGGGGACAGCAAATACACATTTTCCGGCTCTTATACCGGCCGTGACCGGGACATATCGCTCACCGGCACAGTCAACAAAGGCGTCCTGTCACTAAGCATCACCGACATCTGCACATCTCCGGTCACCGGCAGATGGAAAGCAGCCGTTGCTGATGACGGGCTGGCAGACATCAGCTTATCATTCTACAGTCCGTTGGTAAGCGACATTCCCTACGGAGACGGAGGCTCCATACCGGTGGAGGATGCCCTGGTCCTGATCAATGCGGCCCTCCGCGAGGCCATCACACCCGAACTGGCTAACCTCGGATACGTGGAACTGACCCGCACCGGTTATGTCGGCATAAATTGGAACGGTGACATCAGTTCCGAAGCAGAACCCCTGTTGCAGGACGTGATACAGTACTGGCCGGAACCGGAAGCATCCCGACTGCACATATACCTGCGCCGGACCATAACCGACGGCATGGGGCTGGAGATATCCCCCCTGGATGCCGCCCTGGCCTATTCAACCTCTGAAGGCAGCCTGATGCTGAGCCTGGACCGGAAAACCATTTCACCCTGGCTGGGAGCAATCTCCAACACCGTCAACAGCACCACATACGAGGCTTACCTCGAAGCCGGCAGCCCTTTCGGAGAACTCAGCATGGAAGAGTTCACACGATACAGGAGCATGGCCTCCCTGCTGGTGGCCTCCCTCTCAATGCCGGACACAGAACTGAGCCTGAAAGTGCGTATGACTCCTGAATCATAAAACGATAATTGTTATTTTAAAAATTAAAGGTACATCAAAAAATGAAAAAAATTCTCTTCATGGCAGCCTCTGCGCTGCTTATCCTTTCCTGTACAAAGGATCCCGACCTGACTGTCTATGAAGGCAGCTACAAGGTGGACAACAACACTGTCATTACCGTCAACAATCACAGCGTGAACTTCGGAGACTACGAGAACGCCAGCATAACCATCACTCTGACAGACGGGGACAATTGCGAAGTAGTCCTTACCAACTTCATCAACGGCCAGTCAGAAGTCAAGGTGCCCGCCACCATCTCCGGCTCCGCCACCAAGGCCGCAGCCGGGGCTTCCTTCTCAGGAAGTGTCAGTGCAGGTGACCGTACCGTCAATGTAGAAGGAATAACCGCCGACGGAACAATCGCCTCCATCAACATTTCCGAAGAGATTACTGCAGAAGGAGTCGTCGGCCGCTGGACACTCGGAAGCGCAGCCATCACATTCTCGCATCCGGATCTGGAGATTATCGACCTGAGTCCCATAATTCCTGATTTCACACTGCCTATGGCTACCGTGGTAGAAATGATCAATGGACTTATCGCCCAGTCCATCGCCGACGATTCCAGCCTTGCTCAGTCGTACATCGAGTTTACCGCGGACGGATACATAAACGGAATGGATATTCAGGATGCCCCTGAACTTCAGAACATTCTCTGCTATTATGTAAACTCTGACGAAGGTATTTTCGGCATCTACCTGCGTAAGTCCCTGTTGGAACAGCTGTTCGCACAGATTGACCAGTTGCCCGAACTCAGCGGAATGCTCGAGATGTTCGGTCTCAGCACCCTGATTGAGAATCCCCAGAATGTATCCATACCCCTCAGTTACTCCGTAAGCGACGGCGGTCTCAGCCTGACAGCCGACCAAAGCCTCGCAGACCCCTATCTGGCAATGCTCGCCGAACCCGTAGCTATCATCAAGAGCCTGATCTCAGATCTGGAATATGATGATGTCATCGAATTCCTCTACATGTACGATCTGCAGACCCTCATCACCTCTGAGAACCTGCCGGCCGTCAAAGATCTCATCATCAGCTTGATAGAGGCTCTGACAGACGGTCAGGCAAAGTACTCTGCAACTATCGGCCTGATTCCATACGCAGGATAATCAACCATGTCTTCCAAAACCAAGACCGTCTGGTACTGCACCTCCTGCGGAAACGAGACGTCCAAATGGATGGGCCGCTGTCCTGCCTGCGGAGAGTGGAACACCATGAAAGAGGGTCTTTCACGGAACTCCAAGCCCCCATCAGCAGTCCCCTCACGGGCTCTGGTGGGGCTTTCTGACTCCAAGCCCGTGCCTTTGAAGGACATCTCCGTAGACAAGGACAAACGGATCCTGATAGGCAACCCTGAGGTCGAGCGCATCCTGGGCGGAGGCATTGTCCCTGGTTCCATGATTCTCCTGGGCGGAGAGCCGGGCATAGGCAAATCGACCCTTGCCCTGCAGGTTCCCCTCCGTAGCAAAGGCCTGCACACCCTCTACGTATCAGGAGAGGAATCCCCGCGGCAGATCAAGCTCAGAGCCCTCCGGCTCCTCAGACAGGAGGAGGGCGACACTGAGGAAGGCTGCACCATCCTAGGAGAGACCCAGGTGGACAATATCATCCGCTACGCCCGTGAGCTCAGCCCCGACCTGCTGGTTGTGGACTCTATACAGACTATCTACTCGGAAAATATAGATTCGGCTGCCTCCTCCGTCACACAGGTCCGCGAGTGCGCCGCCGCCCTGCTCCGCCTGGCCAAGGGGAGCGGGATACCTGTCATCCTCATAGGCCACATAACCAAGGACGGAGCGATAGCCGGTCCCAAAGTCCTAGAGCATATAGTGGACGTAGTCCTGCAGTTCGAGGGCGACACCCGCCACTCGCACCGCATCCTGCGCAGTATCAAGAACCGATTCGGTTCCACCGCCGAGATAGCCATCTTCGAAATGACAGGCACAGGTCTGAGGGAAGTGGAGAATCCCTCGGAAATCCTGACACCCATGCATCAGGAAGCCCTCAGCGGAGTAGCCGTAGGCAGCATGGTGGACGGTTCCAGGCCATTTCTCATAGAGATCCAGGCCCTGGTCTCCACCGCCGCATACGGGATGCCGCAGCGGTCCGCTACAGGATATGACGTACGCAGGCTCAACATGCTGCTGGCAGTTCTGGAGAAGAGAGCCGGCTTCAAACTCTCGGCCAAGGACGTCTTCCTGAACGTGGCCGGAGGCATGAGGGTCAGCGACACCGCCTGCGACCTGGCCGTGGTAGTATCCATCCTGTCCTCCAACTTCGACCTGCCGGTCAGTCCAGGCACATGCTTCGCAGCCGAAGTGGGCCTGAGCGGAGAAATCCGCCCGGTAGGCCGCATCGAGGCCCGCATATCCGAGGCTGCCCGCCTGGGATACAAGGAAATATACATCTCATCCTACAATCTGTCCGACGACCTGCGGCGCAGTATCCCCTCCTCCTCCATCCGCATCGTGGAGGTACCCGACATCGGAGCCCTGTGCCGCAGCCTGTTCAAGAACGGACAATAACCATCTGTCTTCAGCTATGAAAACCAGAGCCGTCCCCCACATCCTGCTTTCCCTTCTGCTGTTCTCCCTGCTCCCCCTTGCAAGCCGGGCACAGACAGGACGGGACATACCGTCCGAAATATCCGCCTACGCCGAACAGGTCCGGACTCAGTGGAAGATACCGGGCCTTTCCCTGGCCGTCGTTCACGGAGACTCCCTGGTATTCTCCGGCGGGCTCGGCGTACGCGAGAAAGGGAAAACCACTGACGGAGACGGAGAGTGGACGGCCGTGACGGACTCTACTCTCTTCCACATAGGTTCCATGACCAAGGCTTTCACAGCCGCTGTCATAGCCTCACTGGTGGACGAGGGACTGCTGCGCTGGGACGACACAGTCAAGCACATTCTCCCTGACTTCGAATGGTATGACGACAGCGTGGAGGCTGTCATGCAGGTACGCGACCTGCTTACCCACTCCACCGGACTGGTGGCCCAGGCCGGCACATACATCCCCAACCTGGGCTACGACCGCGATGACATCTACCGGATGTTCAGGTACATCGAGCCGGTATATCCTTTTCGGGAAAAATTCGCCTACAACAACATCACCTTCATCATCGCCGCCCGAATAATCGAGACCGTCACAGGCTGCAGCTGGGAGGACAATATCCGGGAACGGATATTCATTCCTCTGGGGATGAGCTCTTCAGTCCCCGGCAGCGAAGGGTACCTGCAGGCAGGAAGGAAGGCCTCGGTCGCCCACTATTTCGGATACTCCAGAGGCCGTAACGGAGGCCGCGGCTCCATCTACGTCACCCCGCTCTACGGAGAGGAGAGGGCCCTGCACTGGGTGGACGTCATAGGACCGGCAGGCAGCATCAGCTCCACCGCCGCGGATATGGCCCGATGGGTACGGTTCCATCTGAACAACGGAGCGGTCATACGCACGGTAGAGCCGGCGGAAAACGGACTGATCAGTTCCTTTCCCATGGATTCGACGGCATTCTCGGAGTATTTTCCCGACATGAGTTCCGGACTGTCCGGAGAGTTCCGCTTCTATCCCTATCAGGACACCGTACAGGTAATATCCCGCCGGCAGATGGACTTCCTCCACACCGGAGTAATCAAAGTACGGCAGGACAGCACCATGAGACGGGACTACGCCTACTGCTGGTATGTAGAGCAGAATGAGAGATACAAAGTAATATACCATACCGGAACGACCTGGGGGTTCACAGGTGTCTGCGGCTTCGTTCCTGAGCTGGACCTTGGTATTGCAGTCCTTTGTAATTCAGAGGTTTCCGAATACGCCCGCCTGGGTCTGATGCGCCGGATCATAGACCTATATCTTCCAGGCGACACACTCAGAGACTGGAGCTCGGAAGGGCTGGAACAATGGTTTGCGGATAAGAAAAAACCCGGACGCCGTGCCGTACCCTGCACCATCAGACGCAGCAGCGCAGACCCTGATCCTGCCAGGCTCATAGGGCACTACACCAAGCCGGCCCCCTTCGGGGATGCCGAGGTGACTCTTAAAAACGGGAAACTGTACCTTAGCATAGGCCCCCTGGGATGGACTCACAGACTGGACCATCACCGGGGCAATGAGTTCTGGCTCAGGTCAGACGGGCATACCTACCCCGTATTTTTCCACAACTACACAGAGGACTCCTCCGGGCCTGTGGATTTCGAGATAGACTTCAATTACAACGAGAATTTCGGGCCGTGGATCAAGACTCCCTGACCGGTACGTCATCCACCCATACCTGACGCTCTATAGCCTGGTCGAGGGATATCATGGTATCCGTACTCGAGATGTAGGGAATATTCTGGATCGTATGCACGAGAATACGCATAAGATGGTCGTGATCCGTGCAATAAATTTTGACCAGCAGGGCATGCTTGCCCGTCACGAAGTGACACTCAACCACTTCAGGAATCTTCTTGAGGTTCTGTATCACCTCATTGTACTTGCTGGTCTCGGAAAGGGAGACACCCACAAAGGCACAGACGTTGAGTCCCAGAGCCTGGGGCTTTACGAGAAGGCGGGAGCCAGTGATGATGCCCATTCCCTCCATCTTCTTGACCCTCTGATGTATGGCCGCTCCGGATACTCCGCATTCGCGGGCTATCTCAAGGAATGGCATCCTGGCATTTTTTACTAAGAAGGACAGAATCCGCTGATCTATCCTGTCGAGTTGGTATTGCATATTCATAACTTTCGGTTACTTTTTGGGAACGGTACGCCGGGAAGGCTTTTTCTCTCCTGCAGAAGCTATTATTTCACGGCACTGCTCTTCCGTAAGGGAAGCCGGATCAGTACCTCTCGGTATTTTATAATTGGCTCCGGCATGCTTGATATAAGGACCGAAGCGGCCGTTGAGCACAGCAATGTCTGCCTCCGGGAAGGATTTGATGTCCTTGTTCTTCTGCTGCGCCTCGTGCTCCTCTATGAGTTTGACAGCAGAGTCCAGGGTGATAGTGTACGGATCCTGTCCGCGCTTCAGGGAGACATACGTGGAACCTGTCCGGACATACGGGCCGTACTTGCCCTTGGAGCAGGTAACTGTCTGACCGCGGAATTCACCCAACGTTCTGGGCAGCACGAAAAGCTTCAGAGCATCCCCGAGGGTCACGGACTCAATGAGCTGCCCTTTCTCCAGGCCCGTAATACGCTTGTCAGGATCATCGTCCTCTCCTATCTGCACCACCGAGCCATAACGTCCCATACGGGCTATCACAGTCTTGCCTGTGGCTGGATCGGTCCCCAGTACCTTTCTGGACTTGGCCGGAGCACTCTCCTTCATGGTCTCCTCCACACGGCTATGAAAAGGTCCGTAAAAATCAGCCACAGTCTTATTCCACAAGAGTTTGCCGGCAGCTATCCGGTCGAACGCCGTCTCCACCTTGGCCGTAAAACCGTAATCCATAATGGCCGGAAACGTCTGCTCCAGGAAATCAGTCACCATAACCCCGATGTCCTCCGGACAGAGACGGCCCTTCTCCGAGCCGGCTGTCTCTTTTTTGGAAGTAACGGTGATATCGTCCTCCTTGAGAGTCAGCACAGCCACCGTTCTCTCTTCTCCCTTGCGGTCCTGACGGATAATATATCCTCTCTGATGGAGAGTGGAAATGGTCGGAGCATAGGTTGAAGGACGGCCTATACCCAGTTCCTCCATCTTCTTGACCAGGGACGCCTCGGAATAGCGGGGAGGATGTGCCGTATATTTTTCTGACGCAGTGACAGTCCCGCGGATCATCACATCACCCTCCGCCATGGGAGGGAGTATCTTTTCCTCCTCTCCCGCAGGGGCATCATCATCGGTTGACTCTATATAGACTTTCAGGAAACCGTCGAAAAGGACCGTTGAGCCGGTCACGTCGAAATGTTCCTGCATTCCGTCGCCCGTTATGGTGATGTCAGTCTTCTCCAGACGGGCATCCGCCATCTGGGATGCCACTGTCCGTTTCCAGATCAGGTTGTACAGTTTCTTCTCGGCGGCGGTACCGGGGATATCCGTATTCTCCATATATGTAGGGCGGATGGCCTCATGGGCCTCCTGTGCCCCTTTTACACCCGTCTTGTACTGACGGGCCTTATGGTAGCCGGCTCCGAAATTCTCCGTAATCCACCCTTTCGCTGCCCCTATTGCCAGTTTTGACAGGGTCGTGGAGTCGGTACGCATATATGTGATGAAGCCCGATTCATACAGATGCTGGGCGATGGACATCGTCTGACTGACGGAGAATCCGCACTTGCGGGCGGCCTCCTGCTGCAGAGAAGACGTAGTAAAGGGAGGTGCCGGACATCTGGAGACTTCCTTCTTCTCCACCGAGGTGACGGTGAACCGGCAGTTCCTGCATTTTTCCAGGAATGCCTCTGCCTCCTCACGGGTATCGAAACGGCGGTTCAGAACTCCGAGGACCCTGGTCTTCTTTCCTTTTTCAGGGATAAACACGCCTTCCACCCGGAAATAAGGCCTGGATTGAAACTCCGCAATCTCTCTTTCCCGCTCCACTACCAGGCGGAGGGCCACCGACTGCACCCGGCCGGCGGAGAGCGAAGGTTTTATTTTCTTCCATAGAATCGGCGAAAGCTCGAATCCGACGATACGGTCCAGAACTCTCCTGGCCTGCTGGGCCATTACCAGATTCATATCCACATCCCGCGGGGTCTGGATAGCATTGAGTATGGCATCCCTGGTAATCTCATGAAAGACTATTCGGCGGGTCTTGCCCGGCTCCAGGCCCAGAGTCTCCCTCAAATGCCATGCAATAGCTTCTCCCTCACGGTCTTCATCGGATGCCAGCCACACTGTGGCCGCTTTATCTGAGGCGGCTTTGAGTTCTGACACCACTTTCTTCTTGTCAGGGGAAATCTCATACTGCGGAACGAAGCCGTGCTCAATGTCTATTCCTAGATTTTTCTTGGCAAGATCGCGGATGTGCCCATAGCTCGAACGTACTGTATAGTCCTTTCCCAATATCTTCTCAATGGTCTTCGCCTTTGCCGGCGACTCTACAATTACTAAGTTCTCTACCATATCTCCGTTTAATGAAGTTGCAAAGTAAAGGATAAAGTGAGAGAAAAACCAAAATTTTTCTAACTTCGCACGAATTTATTTTACGGAAATGAAAGAAAAGAGCAAGAGAAAATTAATAATCGCTATCTGGTGCGTAGTCTTCATCCCCGTCGGAGCCCTTCTGCTGTTCGTGACCGGAGTCGGCCTCTTCGCAGAGATTCCATCCTTCGAGGAGCTGGAGAATCCCAAGACATACCTGGCCACGGAGCTCCTGTCTGAAGACGGGCAGCTCATAGGCACATACCACATAGAGAACCGTACCCACGTAGGGTTCAATGATCTTTCCCCATACATCGTATCGGCCGCCATAGCGACTGAGGACGTCCGTTTCTACAATCACTGCGGCATCGACTTCCGCAGCCTGGCCAGGGTCGGGGTCAAGACTATCATCCTGGGCAATGCCCGATCCGGCGGAGGAGGCAGCACCATCACCCAGCAGCTGGCCAAGACCCTCTTCCCCAGGGAGGAGGCCACCGGCAAATTCCCCGGCGAAGCTGTCTTCAAACTGGTCGTGAGCAAGTTCAAGGAATGGATCACGGCCGTCAAGCTCGAGCGCAACTACACCAAGGACGAGATCATGGCCATGTATATGAACGCCATCTTCTTCGGCAGCAACTCCTACGGCATCAAGGCAGCGGCCAATACCTTCTTTAATAAGGAGCCCTCGGAGCTCAACCTCCAGGAGAGCGCGGTCCTGGTCGGAGCAGTAAACAAGCCCACCCGCTTCAACCCCGTGCTCAACTACGACCGCTCCCTCGCCCGCCGTAACCACGTCATCAGCCAGATGAGCAAATACGGTTTCATAGCCCAGGCCGATGCAGACTCCCTTATGGCCCTGCCAATCGTCCTGGACTACAGGCAGCAGGACCACAACACAAGCAAGGCCCCTTATTTCAGGGACATGCTACGCAAATACATGAGCGCATCCGAACCAGTAAGGGACAACTACTACTTTGAGGAGGACTACAGCGCCGACCTCGACCTGTGGGAGAACGATCCGCTCTACGGATGGCTCAACAAGAACTTCAAACCCGACGGTAGCCGCTACAGCCTTGACAAGGACGGACTCACCATATACACCACCATCAACTCAGTCATGCAGCGTTATGCGGAAGAGGCAGTGGTACAGCACCTGAGCAAGGACATCCAGCCGGCCTTCGACCAGGACCTGAAAGACAACTGGAACCGCCCGTTCGCCAACGATGTACCGGTGGAACTGACCAGAACTGTCATGGCACAGGCCCGCAGATGGAGCGACCGATACCGCAATATGCGCAACAACGGAGCATCTGAAAAGGCAATAGAGAAAGCTTTCCAGGAGAAGACGGAAATGCGCGTCTTCTCCTGGAACGAGGCCGGATACATCGATACCGTAATGACTCCTGACGACTCCATCCGCTACTACAAATCATTCCTCAGGGCATCATTCATAGCCATGGAGCCGGTCACCGGTCATATCAAGGCATACATAGGCGGCCCCGACTACCGCTACTTCAAATACGACAACGCCCGCCAGGGAAAGCGTCAGGTAGGCTCGACCATAAAGCCGTTCCTCTATACTCTGGCCATGCAGGAAGGCTACTACCCCTGCGACAAGGTGCTCAACGTGCCCCAGACATTCGTGCTGGCCGACACCACCTGGACCCCTGAGAGCGAGGACCGCCTGGAATATATAGGAAAGGAAGTCACCCTCAAGTGGGGACTGACCCGAAGCAGCAACAACATCTCGGCCTACCTTATGCGCCAGTTCGGTCCGACGGCCATGGTCGAGATGTGCCGCAAGCTGGGCATCACATCATATCTGGCACCCTATCCTTCCCTCTGTCTGGGTCCGGCAGATATCACGCTGCTGGAAATGGTAGGAGCCTACAACACCTATCCCAGCAGGGGTGTCCACATCGACCCGATGTTCGTCACCCGCATAGAGGACAGCGAAGGCAATGTACTGGGCACATTCAGCCCAAGGAAGAGAGAAGCCGTCAGCGAGGCCACTGCCTATCTGATGGTGAACCTCATGGAAGGGGTGGTGAACGAGGGCTCGGGAGCCAGAATCCGCTGGCGCTTCGGCATCGAGGGGCCTGTGGCCGGCAAGACCGGTACGACAAACGACAAATCCGACGGCTGGTTCATAGGCTACACCCCCAGTATCACTGCCGGTGTCTGGGTAGGTGCGGAAGACAGACAGGTACACTTCGAACGCATGGCCTTGGGACAAGGCGCCAACACAGCACTTCCTATCTGGGGTCTCTTTATGCAGAAAGTGCTGAATGACGGCACTCTCGGCGTCACATCCAAAGACAGGTTCATAGCCCCTCCGGGAACACATTTCAATACTGACTGCGACGGCAGCGACAATGACACTGTTGAGGACACATCCGGAGAGGAGAACTCGTTCTTCAATATGTAACCCACCAAACACATAATATGAAACCCATTCAAGACCAGATCCTGGCAGTAGTATACGGAGGCTACTCATCAGAGATGGAAATCTCCGTAAAAAGCGGAAAAAGCGTCGCCGGCTGGCTGCGTAACGCCGGGCGCACTGTTTACGAAGTCCTGCTCAGCCGCGAAGGCTGGTGGGCCGTCATCCCATCCGGCAGCGGAGAGGAAAAAAGGTGGCCCATAGACCGCAACGACTTTTCCTTTACTCCTGAAGGAGAAGAAAGGATAACTTTCGACAAGGTATTCATCATCATCCACGGAGATCCGGGAGAGAATGGACGGCTCCAGGCCTACTTCGAGATGCTTGGCATCACTTATGTCGGATGCTCATCCCAGTGCGCGACCATCGCATTTGACAAATACGCATGCAAGTCCTATCTTAGAGACAGCGGCATAACCATGGCTGCCGACATCATGCTGCGCCGCGAAGACATCTACGATCCCTATGACGTTGCCCGGACCCTTGGCATGCCGGTCTTCGTCAAGCCATGCGGCGGAGGTTCCAGCTTCGGAGTCTCCAAAGTAAGTGATCCGGACGCGATGGATGCAGCCATCGAGAAAGCCTTCACCGAGAGCGACACCGTCATCGTAGAGAAATCCATCTTCGGACGGGAGATCGACTGCGGCGTCTACAGCACAGGAGAGGATGCCCGGGCCCTGCCGCTGATAGAGATCATACCGCGCCGTGAATTCTTTGACTACGAGGCCAAATACAACGGTGCCAGCAGCGAATTGTGCCCCGCGCCCATCCCCGAGGCCGACCGTGTCAGGATACAGGATGCCGCCGTCAAGATATTCAAGCGGCTGGGATGCTCCGGACTGGTGAGAATGGATTTTATACTGGGGGTGGACGGACGGCCGTATTTCCTGGAAGTCAATCCCAACCCAGGCATGACAGAAGCCAGCCTCGTTCCACAGATGGTCCGTCAGGCCGGTATGACCATGGAGGAGTTCCTTACAGGACTGATAGACCGCACCGTGGAGGAATAGCGCATGACCCGCAAGGAATTCGTCACCAAAGCGACAGAAAGTCTGGCACAGCAGTATTCCCCCAGAGAAGCCAAAGCCGTCTCTATCCGGATACTTTCCCACTTCCTCGGACTGTCCGAATACGAATACTCGGTGGAGCCGGACGTCATCATACCCAGGCCGGACCTTGTCCGCATCCAGGAAGCCCTGGACGAACTGGCGGCAGACCGTCCGGTACAGTACGTTATCGGAGAGGAAACATTCGAGGGCCACACGTTCCATGTCGATGAATCGGTTCTGATCCCCCGCCCCGAGACAGCACAGCTATGCCGCACAATCATCAGATATCTCAGGGAATCCGGAACAAGAGAGCCCAGAATCCTGGATGCCGGAACCGGTTCCGGCTGCATAGCATGGACATTGGCGGCCGCATTCCCGAAAGCGGAGATATTTGCATTCGACATAGATACGGCTGCTCTGAAAACTGCACGCTCGCAGAGAATATTTCTCGATGAGGCCTGCCGTCAGCCGGTTCCGAATCCTCCAGTATTCTTCCAGGCCGACATCCTGGACAGACCGCCTGAAGAGAGAGACCGCGGCATTGAGACCATGCCCAACATTGAGGACCTGGACATACTTGTGTCCAACCCTCCCTATGTCTGCGAGTCTGAAAAGGATTTCATGGCTCCGAATGTACTGGACTACGAGCCCGACATAGCCCTCTTCGTTCCAGACAACGACCCGCTGAGATTCTACAAAGCCCTGGCCGGATGGGCGGAGGAGCTGGTAAGACCGGGCGGCAAATGCTTTTTTGAAATCAATGAGGCCTTCGGTCCTCAGGTCCGCGAGTTGTTCGAGAGCCGTGGATTCAGTGAAGTCGAGATAATGGAGGACATTCACGGCAAAAACAGATTTGCTACTTTCACCAAATGGTATTAAATTTGTCTGCATGAGAATACTCTGCGTCATACTAGTCTCTCTTCTGATGATGTCTCTGCCGTCCTACGCTTCCACTGCGCAGAAAGACACGGTGACAGTCATTACCCAATGGCTGCCACAGGCCCAGTTTGCCGGCATCATTATGGCTTACGAAAAGGGTTTCTACGAAGAAGCCGGCATCGAGGCCGAGATAAAATATGCGCAGGAATCCGTTTCCAGCATAGACATGCTTGAGAACGGCGAAGCGGACATCATCACATCCATGCTGGTAGATGCCTTGGCTGCCAGGGATCTGGAGCTTCCTTTGGTAAATATTCTCCAGACTTCCTGCACCAATTCCTGCATGTTCGTCTCCCACACTCCCCTGAATGACGTCCATGACCTTGACGGTATGCGTATAGCCAGTTGGGTAGGAGGATTTTATGAGACAGCCATGTGCTTTGCCTACCGCAATTCCCTGAATGTAAAATGGACTCCTATCCTGTCCAACATCTACCCTTTCTCCGAAGGGGCCGTAGATGCCATGGTCGCAACAGAATACAATGAGTACTTCCAGATCATGATGGCTGGCATAGACATCGGCGAGGGCAATATAATCCGCCTGAGGGATGAAGGCTACGATATTCCGGAAGACGGCATTTACACTACAGAACAGTATTACAGTTCCCACAAGGATGTCGTGGACCGCTTTGTCCGGGCCACCGTCCGTGGCTGGGAATGGGTCCGTAATCCGGACAATCTGGAAGAAACTGTAGATACCATAACCGGGATAATGAGAAGGATGAACATTCCTGCCAGTAAGGTCAATCAGAAGTACATGCTGAAAACAGTGCTCCGGCTCCAGGAAGACAGCACGGGGCACGTACCGTACAGACTCGACCCATCCAGGTTTGACTTTACCGTCAGAATGTTGAGAGAAAGCAACTTTATCCTGGAAACGATAGACTATGATGATTTCGTCCACACGCCGGACACAGACAGCTGAGTATGTTCAAGTCATTTGCCGACAAGATAAGCGTCTATGTCATTCTGCTGACAGCCGTCCTGTTCCTGATAACCGCTGTAACGGTGAACAGGTACAGCTACCGTCATGTACGCAGCGAGGCTGTCACCAACGCATTCAGCCAGCTTAAAGCCCTGAATATGGAAATGGAGGGCACGCTCGGTTCGATATCGACAGCCATGAACAATATTGCGCCGCGTGCAGAGCGGCTGGCACTGAACAACAGCGACACAGCCGATTTTCTGGGACTGCTGCGGGATGTACTTGCCAACACACCGCAGCTGACGGACATAGTCATCTGCCTTGAGCCCTATTTCTACCAGGGAGAATATAGATTTGCCGCCTATGGCATCAAGGAAAAAGACTCCATCCGCACCTACATGATACATCGCAGGAACTACGAATACATCTACTACGACTGGTACGTCATACCCCGCTGCACCGGCAACAGCTACTGGACCGACCCGTACATAGACAAAGCCTGGGGACAGCTCTCGATGTGTTCCTATTCCGTTCCCCTGAAAGACCGGGAAGGCAGATTCATCGGTGCATTCTGCGCAGGTATTGAAACAGACTGGTTCACTGACATGATAGACAGCATCCAGCTGTACGACAACTCCTATAATTTTCTCATAGGCAAGACTGCCGGATACATAGTCCATCCGGACCCGGAATACATAATAAACGAGACGGTCTTCACACATGCTCTTATCAAAGGAGACAGCACCCTGGCGGATATCGGCCGAAGAATGATATCGGGGATAACAGGAATGGAAGAAATCGACATCAGCGGGGAGCCCAGCATGGTATTCTTCACTCCTGTCCGGTCAAACGGCTGGAGCATCGCCACTGTCTGCCCCAAGAGCGATATCTTTGCTGAAGTATACCGCATATCCAGGGCTATTGCCATCATTGCCCTGATATCCATCGTCGTTATGGCGTTTATTATCCGACTGACCATCTACAGAGCGACACGGCCACTTACACTGCTCGCCAAATCCGCGGACAGAATCGCTGAAGGAGAATTCAACGTCCCCATACCGGATTTCTCCGGAGACGATGAGGTAGGCCGTCTCGGCAGGTCTTTCTCGACCATGCAGACATCCCTGGCCTCATATATGGAACGCCTGCGGCGCACCACAGCTGCCAAGGAACGTATTGAAAGCGAGCTCAGCATCGCCCGCGAGATTCAGATGGGAATGGTGCCCAAGACATTTCCCCCATATCCTGAAAGAGACGACATCGATATTTACGCCATACTGAATCCTGCAAAGGAAATCGGCGGAGACCTCTACGACTTCTTCATCAAGGACAACAGCCTGTTTTTCGCCATCGGCGATGTCTCAGGCAAAGGCGTACCCGCATCCCTTCTGATGGCCGTGACACGCAGCCATTTCCGGTCTGTGGCATCCACGCTCAAAGACCCTGCGGCTATCATCGCTTCGATGAACAAGGCCCTGTCCGAGACCAATGACTCCAACATGTTCGTCACCTTCTTCACCGGTATAATGGACCTCAGCACCGGAGATGTAAAGTATTCCAACGCAGGGCATAATCCGCCCATGATCCTAACCCCGTCCGGACAAGTAATCAGGCTGAATCCCGACCCCAACCTGCCGATAGGCTTCTTCCCCGACTACAAATATACGGACGGCACATTCTCCATGGAGCCAGGCTCGACCATTATCCTCTATACTGACGGACTGACCGAAGCAGAAAACGCGGAACACGAACTGTACGGTGAGAGCAGACTCACAGCCTCTATAGCTGCCCAGATAGACAAAGACGCCGCATCCACTGTGGCAGGACTCTACTCAGATGTGGAACACCATGTCAATGGAGCCGCACAGAGCGATGACCTGACCATACTCGCAATCAAATACATCGGAAACAACAGCATGGACTGCCGGGACACCAGAATCCTCAGCCTGGACAACCAGGTCTCAGAACTGACAAAGCTCAGTGCCTTCGTAGAACAGACCTGCAGTGAGGCAGGTATCGACCAGACACTCACCATGAGCATAAATCTGGCTCTTGAAGAAGCCGTATCCAATGTCATCTTCTACGCATTTCCGAAAGGAGAGACAGGACACCGCATCACCGTCAAATTCACTCTGCGCGGCAATGAGCTGAGATACACCATCTTCGACCGCGGCATCCCATTCAATCCCCTTGCAAGGGCAGATGCCGATATAACCCTCAGCGCCGAAGACCGCAATATCGGAGGCCTCGGCATATTTCTTGTCAAGCAGATAATGGACCGGGTGGAATACGAGCGGAAAGGAGCGGAGAATATACTGAAATTAACAAAAATAATATAAAACAAACGACAATATGGACCTTAGCATCAGTACTGAAAACGGTAAGACGCGGGCCAGGGTAACCGGCCGGCTGGACACTACCAACTCGGAAGAATTCGAGAAAAAAATGGCGCCTCTGCTGGAAGGGGGTAATCCCGACATAGAGATGGACTGTTCGGAACTTGAATACATCAGCAGTTCCGGTCTCAGACTGTTCCTGACTCTTCAGAAGAGTGTCAACGCCCGGGGTGGAAAACTCGTCATCCTCAATATGCAGAGCGCCATCAAGGACATCTTCAATATGACGGGATTCTCCCGTATCATGACGATTATGTAAGCAGACCCGACTCGACAACAGCCCTGGCAAGAGCCATGTCCTCCGGTGTCGTCAGCTTGATATTGAGACGGCTTCCTGTGCAGAAATGCAGGGGCACGCCGTTTTTTTCAACCACGGAGGCATCATCCGTAAACTCAGGCGTATACGCTGCGCTGTATGCCTGTCTCAACACCTCCGTCCAGAATATCTGCGGCGTCTGGACCAGCCGGTAGCGGCTTCTGTCCACTATGGAAGAACGACCCTCCTCTTCCTCGAAAAGCCGCATTGAATCGGAAACAGGCATTACCGGCACCACCGCAGGAAACTCCTCGGCCAACTCATACATGCAGACTATGTCCTCCTTCCTCATCAGGGGACGGACACCGTCATGGACTGCCGCCAGAGCTCCGTCAGGAATATACTTCATGGCCTTGCGCACCGAATGGAAGCGCGTCAGGCCACCTTCAACAAGGATATGCGGGAAAATAAAATCGTTTTTTCGACAGTAATTCAACCACATATCTCTTATCGTAGGATTAATGGAGACAATTACCTGGACATTGAACGGCAGACTGCGGAACAGATCCACAGTTCTGCGCAGAACTGGCTGACCGCATAAGTCCAACATCTGTTTAGGCAGCTCCGAACCCATTCTGGAGCCTGTTCCGCCCGCCGGTATGATGACATATCTTTCGCGCATCGGATTGACTTGAAATAATTTTTTCAAATGTACAATTTATATTGCATTTATTGTTATTTTTGTGGCCTGAAAGCCATTATTAGACATAACATAATTGTTTTTCACCCGATATGAACAGCGATAGAACGATCCGGAGAGCACTGATTTCAGTGTATGACAAGAATCTCATTTTAGACATTGCAAATGAGCTGGTTAGCCTGGATGTAGAGATACTTTCCACAGGGGGGACCCAGCACTACCTGACCTCGCATAACATTCCTGTTACAGCCGTAGAGGACGTAACCGGATATCCCTCCATCTTCGGAGGACGCGTGAAGACCCTTCACCCGAAGGTAATGGGAGGCATCCTCTACCGCAGGGAGGAGGCCGGAGACCTCGAGGAGAGAGAAAAATATGAGATTCCCGGCATCGACCTGGTCATCGTAGACCTCTACCCCTTCGAGGAGTATGTCGCCAAGGGCGCATCGGAGGAGGAGATTATCGAGAAGATAGACATCGGAGGCATCACCCTCATCCGCGCCGCCGCAAAGAACTTCCGTGACGTGATCATTGTACCCGGCAAGGATTCCTACGCTGACCTGCTGGAGCTGCTGCGCACGAAGAAGGGAGTGTCCTCCATTGAGGACCGCCGCCGCTTCGCCGCCAGGGCCTTCCTCAAGAGCTCCGGATACGACACACATATCTTCCAGTATTTCAACCGCAGGGAGGAGATACCCGCCTTCACCGCCAGCGAGACCCGTCCCACCCACCTGCGCTACGGGGAGAACCCCCACCAGAAAGCCATGTTCTACGGCTCCGAGGACGCCCTCCCCGAGCAACTGCACGGCAAGGAGATATCCTACAACAACATGCTGGACATCGAGGCCGCCCTCGAGCTCATCTCGGACTTCGACCGCACCGCAGTGGCCGTCATCAAGCACAACAACGCCTGCGGCTGTGCCGAGGGTGACACCGTCCTGGACGCCTGGAACGCAGCCCTGGCCGCCGACCCCGTATCCGCATTCGGAGGCATCATCGTCTCGAACCGCCCGATAGACAAGGCCACGGCCGAGGAGATGCACAAGATATTCTTCGAGGTGGTCATCGCCCCGGACTATTCGCCCGAGGCCCTGGACATCCTCGAGGGCAAGAAGAACCGCATCATCCTGCGCAGCGCCTCCGCCCGTCCCTCAGCGGTGAAGTTCCGCTCGATGCTGGGCGGCGTGCTCGTTCAGGACAGGGACACCTTCAGGGAGTCTCCCGCCGACCTGAGGACAGTAACCAAGGTTGAGCCTACCCGTGAGCAGATAGACGACATGCTTTTCGCCAACATCATAGTCAAGCACTCCAAGTCCAACGCCATCGTACTGGCCAAGAACCACCGCCTGATAGCCAGCGGTATCGGCCAGACCTCCAGGGTAGATGCCCTCAAGCAGGCCATCGAGAAGGCCCGCAGCTTCGGATTCTCCCTCGAGGGAGCCGTGATGGCCTCGGACGCCTTCTTCCCCTTCGCCGACTGCGTGGAGATAGCCGACAAGGCCGGCATCAAGGCGGTCATTCATCCGGGCGGCTCCATCCGCGACAACGAGAGCGTGGAGTACTGCGACGCCCACGGCCTGGCCATGGTGATGACAGGACACAGACATTTCAAGCACTAGAATCTATAACCTGAATAATTTCAAGAGACATGGGATTTTCTTTCCTCACCCAAGAACTGGCAATGGACCTCGGTACCGCCAACACTGTCATCCTCCAGGACGGCAAGATAGTGGTGGACGAGCCCTCCGTGATAGCATTTGACCAGACCACCGGAAAGGCCATAGCCGTAGGGCAGAAGGCCAAGCTGATGTACGAGAAGACTCACCCCAATATCAAGACCGTACGTCCCCTCCGTGACGGTGTCATCGCTGACTTCAACGCCGCCGAACAGATGATCAGGGGATTCGTCAAGATGATCAACTACCGCCGCTCCTTCTTCACGCCCAATCTGAAAATGGTGATCTGCATTCCTAAGGGCAGCACCGAGGTTGAGATAAGAGCCGTACGCGACTCTGCCGAGCACGCAGGAGCCCGGGACATATACATGATTTTCGAGCCTATGGCGGCAGCCATGGGCATCGGCCTGGACGTCAACGCCCCTGCCGGCAACATGGTGGTGGACATAGGAGGCGGCACCTCCGAAATCGCCGTAATATCCCTCGGCGGAATCGTTACCAGCCAGTCCATCAGGGTTGCAGGTGACGTATTCACATCCGACATCCAGCAATACATGCGTCAGCAGCACAATATTAAAGTCGGTGAAATCACCTCCGAGGAAATCAAAATCCGAATCGGCGCCGCTATACCGGACCTGGATGAAGCTCCCGAACCCTTCATAGTCCGCGGCCCCAATCTGATGACGGCCCATCCCGTAGAGATAGCCGTTACGAGCCAGGAAGTTGCCCATTGCCTGGACAAATCGGTGGCCAAGATTGAAGCCGCCGTACTTCAGGTTCTGGAGCAGACCCCCCCGGAGCTTTACCAGGACATTGTGCAGAAAGGTATTTTCCTGACAGGCGGCGGAGCACTGCTCAGAGGCCTGGACAAGAGGCTCTACGACAAGATCAATATCCCTTTCCACGTAGGGGAGGATCCTCTGAGAGCCGTGGCCAGAGGCACCAGCATCGCCCTCAGGAATCCCTCACAGTACCCCTTCCTGATGCGTTAGCATCCACGGCAGAGTATCGATGAAAGGCAGGAACCGCTACATACTGCATCTGGTCAATCTTCTCGTCTTCATCTTTTTGGAGGCGGCCGCTCTATGGCTCATATCGAAGAACAGCATCATACAGCGTTCGGATATACTCAAGTCCGTGTCAGCTGTCACAAATGCGTTCTCATCCGGGGCCGGCAATGTAGGACGCTACTTCAACCTGGGAAAGGTCAACCGCAAGCTTTCGGAAGAGAATGTAGCCCTGCGGAGGGAGAATGACAGACTGCGTGCCGCTCTTGACAATGTGCAGGCTCCCGACTCCCTGCTTAAAGAGAGTCCTCTGTTTGACTATATCCCGGCCCTCGTCGTTTCCAACAGCACCGACAGGCTGCACAACATAATCATCATCAACAAGGGAATGCGCGACGGCATACGGGAAGACATGGGCGTAGTAACTGACAGAGGACTGGTAGGCTACATACTCAGCGCCGGGGAACGGTATTCGAAAGTATCCTCGCTGTTGGACATCGACAACATGGCCAGCGCCACACTCACCAGTTCCAACACCTTCGGCGTCATCCAATGGAATGGAAAAACTGCCCGGCAGACAATACTGCACGACATTCCGGTTCATACCGTTTTCTCCGAAGGAGACACAGTAGTATCCAGCGGATACTCCCTGATTTATCCTCCAGGAATTCCCATCGGGACTGTAAGCAGGTATGAAATCCGGGACGGAGTCAACTACGACATCACACTGGACCTCTGCGAGGAATTCTCAAGACTCAGACACGTCTACGTCGTCTCACGCAGGGATATCGGAGAACTGGAGGCCCTGACAGATGACATTCAGGAAGGAGGAGCCGCATCATGACCACCGCACGCCACATAATCATAGCCCTGCTGCTTGTTCTAGCCCAAGGCGCGATAGACAATTATGTCAATCTGAGCGTCTACCTGGACCCGTCACTGTGCATATACATCCTGCTGACACTTCCTCCGCGCTGGGGAGCGATACCGTCCATGGCAACAGGCTTCATTCTCGGACTGACCGTAGATGTTCTTGGCAACGGAATACCAGGAATGACTGCTGCCGCCATGACAGCAACCGGTGTCTTCCGCAGAAGCATTTTCAACCTTACAGCTCCTAAGGAAAAGGAAAAACGGCAGAACTTCGAGGCCATGGGACTGAGAAATTTTCTCCTGTACTCCCTGCCGCTGATATTGATTTTCCTGACAGTGTACATTCTGCTGGACAGTTCAGGATTCCGTCCTGCAGGCCAATGCCTGGCAAGACTCGGCATATCCCTGGCAGCCAACACGGCGCTGACGGCATTCCTCTATACAGCAAGTAATGACAGCAGGAGGAAACAGTAGTCATGGGAACCGACAATCACAGATTCCAATACCTTACGGCAGGTCTCGTAATAGCCTTCGCAATCCTGGCCGCACAGCTGTTCCGGCTGCAGCTGCTGGACAACAGTTTCAAGATCAGCGCAGAGAACAATGCCCTGCTCTATCAGACCCGGCATCCGGCCAGAGGCCTGATTCTTGACCGCAACGGCAAAGTCCTGGTAGGCAACAAGAATACCTACGACATCCTGGTCACACCGCGCTACGTTAAAGAGTTCGACACTCTGGAACTGTGCCGGATTCTCGGCCTGGACACCGGATATGTACGGGCAAAATTCCGGGAATACCGGAAATACCGCACACGCATAGGTTATCAGACAGTGACTTTCGCCAGTCAGATTCCGCAGGAACAGTACAGCCGGTTCATTGAAGCAGCTCACAAATTCCCGGAATTCAGGGGCGTGCCCCGCACAACCAGAATGTATCCGTACAATGCAGGAGGCAATCTGCTGGGCTACGTCACCGAAGTTGACCGTGACTTTCTGGACAAGCATCCGGACTATGCGGCGGGAGACTACACAGGACGCACGGGCCTTGAGGAGACCTGCGAACCCCTGCTGCGCGGCGAGAAGGGCTACAGCATCTACCTGCGCGATGCCAGCAACCGAATACAGTCCTCCTACCGCGACGGAGCATTCGACAAACCGGCTGTACCGGGACAGGACGTAGTTTCTTCCATTGACGCCGAGCTGCAGAATTACGGAGAGGAACTGATGCGGAATAAGGTCGGTTCCGTAATAGCCATAGAGCCTGCCACAGGAGAGATTCTGTCGATGATCTCATCGCCAGGCATAGACGTGTCCGTTCTCGGAGAGATAAACAAACACTACAGCCGGATAGCCGCTGACCCCTTCACCCCCATGTTCAACAGAGCAGTCATGTCACCCCAGCCTCCGGGATCCGTATTCAAGTTGGTCAACGCCCTGATAGGGCTTGAAGAGGGCGTGGTCTCGGGAAATACGGAATTTCCCTGTCACAATGGATTTTCAGCAAGAGGCATTACCGTAGGCTGTCACTCTCACAAATCGCCGGTAGACTTTACCGAGGCGATCATGGTCTCGTGCAATTCCTATTTCTGCTACCTGTTCCGGGATATTCTGGAGAATCCTGTCTACGGTTCCGAAGCCAAAGCCCTGGACCGATGGGCAGAGTACGTACGCAGTTTCGGATTCGGAACCCGTCTGGGCTCCGATTTCCCTTCTGAAATTCCAGGTTTCGTCCCCACTTCCACGACCTACGACAAGGTCTACGGCAAAGGCGGATGGAAAGCCTTGTCCGTCATATCCCTCTCAATCGGTCAAGGAGAGCTGGGCTGCACTCCGCTGCATCTTGCAAACCTGGCCGCTACCATCGCCAACCGAGGATGGTACCGCATACCCCATATCGTCCGCAGGCACGGCAATGACTCCACGGACGCCAAATACCTTGAGCGGCATTATACCCTGGTAGACACATCCCACTTTGAGAAAGTAATAGAGGGTATGTATCAGGCTGTCAACGCTCCGGCCGGTTCCGGAGCAACAGCCCGCGTCGCCGCCGTCGACGGTCTGGAGATATGCGGCAAAACCGGCACTGCCGAGAATCCGCACGGTGACGAACATGCCGTATTCGTCTGCTTTGCCCCCAGAGAGAATCCTCAGATAGCCATAGCCGTATACATCGAGAATGCCGGATTCGGAGCCACATGGGCAGCCCCTGTTGCCTCGCTCATGGTTGAGAAATATCTGACAGGTGATATTTCACAGAGCCGTAAATGGCTGGAGCAAAAAATGCTGGACGCCAACCTGCTGCACAAGGTTCCGGCCAGTCCCGATTACGTACCGCCTAAAAAAGACAACTGATGAGCCCCGCGAGAAGCACATACAAACACCTTGACTGGATTCTTATCGGATGCTACATCCTGCTGGCGGCATTCGGATGGATCAACATATACGCATCCACTTACAGTGACGAGGCAGCGGGTATCTTCGCACTTGCTTCCCGCAGCGGAAACCAGCTGCTCTGGATAGGTGCCGCTGCCGTCACGGCGGTCATCATACTGTTCATAAACTCCAGATTCTACAAAACAGCAGCCTGGCCACTGTACATCCTGTCCCTCCTGCTGCTGGCCGCAGTATTGGTTCTGGGACACGAAGTCAACGGCTCCAAATCATGGCTGAGCCTCCCGGGCGGTTTTGCCGTCCAACCCTCAGAATTCTCAAAAATAGCCACAGCCCTGTGTCTTTCCCGCATAATGGGGTCCTATGGCTTCAACCTGTCCCGGACTGCCGATTTTCTAAAGGTTACGGCGGTTATAATTATCCCGGTAGGCCTTATTGCCCTTGAACCTGACATAGGAACGATACTCGTATACTGCTCTCTTGCATTCATGCTTTACAGGGAAGGACTTCCTGGCCGGATACTGGGTTTTATGGGCCTCGCCATACTTCTTTTCCTGCTTACACTCAAATTTTCCCCCTTCATATCCATACTCGTCACCCTCGGGATTATAGGAATCATCCGGGCAGCCGTTTCCAGAACTCCGGCAAGGGTCTTTCTTATCTATGCCACATTCATCACAGCCGCAGCTTTCCTGCCGAAACTTCTATCCCTGGAGGCTGTGAAACAGATTACAGGCATGCCGCCCGAATACTGGCTGCTCATTCTGACCGCACCGTTTCTCATCTGGTTCATTGTCCACAATGTACGCAACAAGCTACGGGGATGGGGAGTCTTCGTCCTGTCTTTTGCGGCAGCCCTGATACTGATATTCTCGGTAGACCTCATATTCCACAACGTACTGCAGCCGCACCACCGCGACAGGATAGAAAACCTGCTGGGCATATCCCAGGACCTGATGGGCGCAGGATACAATGTCAATCAGTCCAAAATCGCCATAGGCTCCGGAGGCCTTACCGGAAAAGGCTTCCTGGAGGGGACGCAGACCAAGTTCAACTTCGTTCCGGAACAAAGTACGGATTTCATATTCTGCACAATAGGAGAAGAATGGGGATTTTTGGGAAGCATCGCCGTCCTGGCGCTCTACCTTATCATCATCTTCCGAATACTGACATCGGCGGAAAAGCAGAAAGACAGAGGGCTGCGGGTCTACAGCTACTGCGTGGCCTCGATTATCTTCATGCACGTGTTCGTCAATGTGGGCATGACCATAGGCATCATGCCGGTGGTGGGCATACCGCTGCCGCTGATAAGCTATGGAGGCTCGTCCTTCCTGACTTTCACGATTCTGCTTTTCATCCATCTGAGATTTGACCTGGAAAGATGGAAATAGGTGCAGTATGAGTTGAAAAAATTACTAATTTTGAAGTTTGTTAGAAAGTACTTTAAAATTCATAAAAAACACTGACTATGCCACTCAATTTTGTAGACAGACACAACGGTCCGAGACAGTCGCAGATCAAGCATATGCTGGATGTTATCGGCGTGGGCTCAGTAGACGAGCTCATCAAGCAGACTATTCCTTCCGATATCCTGCTCAGCGAGCCTCTCAAGCTGGATGAGCACGTATCCGAGCATGCCTATCTGGCACGTCTCAAGGAGGTTGCCTCGAAGAATAAACATTTCCGCTCGATGATCGGCCTTGGCTTCTACGGAACCGCCTCGCTGCCCGTAATCTCCCGCAACATCTTCGAAAACCCCTCGTGGTACACCTCCTACACTCCCTATCAGGCCGAGATCTCCCAGGGACGCCTGGAGGCCCTTATCAACTTCCAGACCATGATTTCCTCCCTGACCGGCTTCCCCATGTCGAACTGCTCCATGCTGGACGACGCCACCGCGGCAGGTGAGGCCATGAGGATGATCCATGAGCTCCGTCCCCGCGACGCCGTAAAGGCCGGAAAGAACACATTCTTCGTGGACAAAAACGTATTCCCCCAGGTGCTTTCAGTCGTTGAGACAAGAGCCAAAGGTCTGGGCATCAAGGTAGTTGTCGGCGACTACAAGGAAGTGCTCTCAGCCGGATTCGATCCTGAGTGCTACGGAGCCCTGCTCCAGTATCCCGCCGCAGACGGAGAGGTGCGCGACTACACCGAGTTCTGCGAGGCCGCACACAAGGCCGGAATGCTCGTGGCCGCACACTGCGACCTCCTCGCCCTTGCAGTCATGAAGGAGCCCGCAGCATGGGGATCCGACGTAGCTGTCGGTACAGCCCAGAGATTCGGACTCGGCATGGGTTACGGCGGACCTACAGCAGGCTGGATAGCCACCCGCGACCAGTATAAGAGAAATATTCCCGGCCGTATCATCGGTCTGTCCATCGACCGTCTCGGCAAACCTGCCTTCCGCCTTGCCCTCCAGACCCGCGAGCAGCACATCAAGAGAGAGAAGGCCACTTCGAACATCTGCACCGCCACAGCCCTGATGGCAGTGATGTCCGGCATGTACGCCGCATACCATGGACCCGAAGGCATCCGCGAGATCGCGATGAACGCCTTCAACTATGCCCACGCGATGGCCGATATCCTGCGCAAAGGCGGATACACCCTTGCCAATGAGAACTTCTTCGACACCATCCGCGTGCTTGACGTCAACGCGGGCGAGATCCGCGAGAAGGCCGAGGCAGCAGGCATCAACTTCTACTATCCCGATGACCAGACCGTCCAGATATCCTTCGACGAGCTCTCCGACTGCGCCGAGGCCGTAAAGATAGCCGGCATATTCGGTGTAGCAGCCGAGTGCGCCCGCGGAACGGAATACCCCGTGCCCATGAAGAGGGAGAGCGCCATCCTCACCGAGAGCGTCTTCAACCGCTATCACTCCGAGACCGAGATGATGCGCTACATCAAGAAACTCGAGCGCAAGGACATCTCCCTGACCCACTCCATGATACCTCTGGGCTCCTGCACCATGAAGCTCAACGCCGCAGTCGAGATGCTGCCCCTGAGCTGGAGCGAGCTCACCGACGTGCATCCCTTCGCTCCCACATGGCAGACCGAGGGCTACAACCAGATTCTCTCCGAGCTCGAGCATGACCTCTGCGTCATCACGGGCTTCGACCGCTGCTCCCTCCAGCCCAACTCCGGTGCCGCAGGAGAGTACGCAGGCCTGATGACCATCCGCCGCTACCTCGAGGCTCAGGGCCAGGGCGCGCGCAACACCGTCATCATCCCCACGTCAGCTCACGGAACCAACCCCGCCAGCGCCGCCATGGCAGGATTCAACATCGTCCTGGTAGGCTGCGACGAGCACGGCAACATCAACGTGGACGAGCTGCGCCAGAAGGCCGAGGCCAACAAGGACAGCCTCGCCGGCATCATGATCACCTATCCTTCGACTCACGGAGTATTCGAGGTCAAGATCCGCGAGATCTGCAACATCATACATGAGAACGGAGGCCAGGTCTACATGGACGGAGCCAACATGAACGGTCAGGTCGGCATCACCAACCCCGGCTTTATCGGCGCCGATGTATGCCACCTCAACCTGCACAAGACATTCGCAATGCCTCACGGCGGCGGCGGTCCCGGCGTAGGCGCCATCTGCGTGGCAGCCCATCTGTCTCCCTACGTACCCGGACATCCCGTAATGCCCCAGTGCGGCGGTCACGGCGTGACAGCAGTGGCTTCGGCTCCCTACGGAAGCCCCCTGCTCGCCCCCATCACCCACGCCTACATAAAGCTGCTCGGTCCTGACGGACTGCGCAAGGCGACCGAGATGGCCATCGTCAATGCCAACTACCTTGCATCACGTCTGTCCAAGGAGTTCAACATCTACTACACCGGAGTCACCGGCCGCGTGGCACACGAGTGCATCGTAGACCTGCAGAACTTCAAGGCCGACTACGGGGTAGACGCCACCGACATCGCAAAACGCCTGATGGACTACGGCTTCCATGCTCCTACCCTCTCCTTCCCCGTACACGAGACCCTGATGGTGGAGCCCACCGAAAGCGAGTCCCTCGAGGAACTCGACCGCTTCGTGGACGCCATGATCAGCATCAAGAGAGAGTGCGAGGCCATCAAGGAAGGCAAGGCCGACAAGACCGACAACGTCGTAAAGATGGCACCTCACACCGCCGAGGAGGTATGCTCCGACTCCTGGAACCATCCCTACCCCCGCGAAGAGGCCGCCTATCCCCTCGAGTGGATCCGCGACAACAAGTTCTGGCCTGCCTGCGCAAGGGTGGACAACGGCTACGGAGACCGCAATCTGGTTCCTGTAGTGAAATAACGGGCACACCTGAGATTTAGTCAATGAGGCTGTGGCTGGAAACATCTTTCGGGCACAGCCTCATTCTCAATTTTAAACACACCTTATATCTCTATGAATGACATCCTACTGTCCGGACTTCTGAATCTCTTCGCCCTCTTCGGCGCAGTGAACAGGACCGACAAGAGCCGGTCCCTGCAGATGCTCTCCAACTACCTGACCAAGCACTTCGGCGTCAGGATGCTGGACGACTACCTACCGCTGTACTCTGACCTGAGGGACTTCTACGACATATCCCCGGAACTGGACAAGGACGCCATCATAGAAGGTATCTGCAGCAACATCAAGCATAAGATATCCCGTGAGGACCAGACCCTGATGCTGCTGCGTCTGATGGAGTTCTGCGACCCCACTCCGGGCTCCGGTAAAGGAGAGAGTATCGCGGAGGAGAACATGCAGATATTCCGCAAGGTGGCCGAGCTCTTCGAAGTGGACGGAGACATTTTTGCGGACTTCGTATGCTATGTTTCCGGAGACACCAACGCACATGTGCTCACCCTCACCCGGGAGGGTATGAACGGCGAGCTGCGCCTGATCAACCTTGAGAGATACAACAAGATTCTCTTCAGTTACAACGGCCCCGACACAGTGCTGATGAACGACATCCCCGTCCTTCCGGGCACATTCCTCGTATGGCAGCAGAGCGGCGTGCTCAAAAGCAGGCACATGCTCCCGCTCTACTACAGCAACATCTCCGCCCTGTACGACTCCGGATGCCGGAAACACGAGATAGTCCTCTCCGGCAGAGACATCAACTTCCGTTTTCCGGGAAGCGACAACGGCATGCACGACCTCACATTCGACCTACGCAGCGGACAGCTGGTAGCCGTCATGGGAGGCAGCGGAACCGGCAAGTCCACCCTGCTGTCCCTGCTGAACGGCACCATACCGCCCGACAGCGGCTCCATCACCCTCAACGGCCGGGACATCTCCGACCCCAAGGTCAAGGACCTGATCGGTTTCGTACCGCAGGACGACCTGCTGATCGAGGAACTGACAGTCTACGAGAACCTGATGTTCACCGCCCGCCTCTGCTTCGCCGACCTGAGCATGGAGGAGATATCCGCCAGGGTGGACACCATACTCCGGGAACTCGGCCTTGAGAGCACCAAGCATCTGAAGGTCGGCTCACCTATCCACAAATACATCTCCGGAGGCCAGCGCAAACGGCTCAACATCGCCCTCGAGCTCATCCGCGAACCTGCAGTACTGTTTCTGGACGAGCCCACTTCCGGCCTATCCTCATCCGATTCCGAGAAGGTAATCAACCTGCTCAAGGAACAGACCTATAAGGGAAAGCTCATAGTGGTCAATATCCACCAGCCTTCCTCCGACATATTCAAGCTCTTCGACCGGCTGTGGCTGCTCGACAGAGGCGGCTATCCGGTTTACGACGGCAATCCGATCGAGGCCGTCACCTACTTCAAGCGGGCTGCCAACTACGCCGACGCAGAAATAAGCACCTGCTCCCTCTGCGGCAATGTCAATCCGGAAATCATTCTCAACATCATTGACGAAAAGGCCCTCGACGACAGCGGGAAAATCACCGACAGCCGCAAAGTCACCCCTCAGGAATGGCACAGAATGTATCTCGAACGTGTGGACAGGAGCGGAGAACCGGAACACCGGGATATCCCGCATACGGAACAGAAACGTCCTCCGCGCCTGAAGCAGCTGCTCATTTTCCTGCAGCGCAACCTGAGGGCAAAGCTTCCCGACTCGCAATACCTTCTCATCACGATTGCAGAGACTCCTCTGCTGGCCATGATTGTCGCCCTTCTGACCAGATACGCTCCAGAAAGCGGATATACCGTGATGGACAACAAGAATCTCGTCTCCTATATATTCATGGCCGTAATCGTGGCGATATTCGCCGGCATGAGTGTCAGTGCCGAAGAGATATTCAAGGACAGGGCCCTGCTCAAAAGAGAGAAATTCCTGCGTCTTTCACGCTCGGCATACCTGTGGTCCAAAATTCTGTATCTGGCCGGAGTGTCCCTCATCCAGACCCTGCTTTTCATCCTTGTCGGCAACACCGTCATGGGCATCGGCTTCACCTTCTGGATCTGGTGGCTGATACTGTTCCTCTCCTCCATGCTGGCAAACCTGACCGGTCTGATACTTTCCCAGTCGCTCAATTCCATTGTCGCGATATACGTAACCATACCGCTGCTGCTCATTCCCCAGATCCTGCTATGCGGACTGGTTGTAAAATTCGATGACCTCACCCCACGTTCCACAACAGGCAATGTCCCGATAATAGGGGATCTCATACCGTCCCGCTGGGCATTTGAAGCCCTGGCAGTAGGTTCCTTCGCATACAACGATTTCGAGAAGATGACATTTCCGGACGATAAAGTCAAATACCAGAGCCAGTATTACCGCACTGCCTTCATATACGAACTGGAATCGAGGCTGGAAAGCGGCGACAGCGCGGATCTGGAGATTGTCCGCCACGGGATTCCGGAACTCTCTGAACGCACCGGAATCAGACCGTACGGAGGTTCCACAGACTCGATACGGCACGGTGTCCTGGACACGGCTTCAATAAACCGCATACAGTCCTGGCTCTCCTATGCCGAAGATACGCTTGGTACAATAGGCAACCGCGCCACACTTGCAGCGGACAGCCATCTCACTGCTTACCGCGACGCACATGGACGGGACGCCCTGATCAAACTGCGCCGGGACAACTGCAACGGATATCTCGAGACACTGGTGACAAACTCGTCCTCCCCGGAACTGTATTCAGTCATCGGCAACACCATCGTTCCAAAGGCCGGCCAGATATGGCTCGACCCTCCTTCCCGCAACGGAAGGGCGCCGTTCTACAGCTCGGTGAAGATTATCGGCAACCTGAAAATCAACACTGTCATCTATAACATAGCCATACTGCTGCTTATGTGCATCGCTGCAGGAATCCTGCTTTTCGCTGACATTCCGGGACGATTCATGAGAAAACATTGAAATAGTTTGCGTTTTTTTACGAAAAATCCTACCTTTGCTCTGATATTTATAATTTGCTGAAACAACTATCAAATTATACCACAATGAAAAAAATCACACTTCTTTTAGTGGCCGCCACAATGGTGCTGGTATGCGCCTGCGGCAATAATCCGGGTAAAAAGAAAACTGAGGCCAAGGAATCCGTTGAAGAGCAGTACATCAAAGCAGACCTCAAAATCAAGCTCGACTCACTCGTAAAGGAGATGGGACGCCTCTCGACTCCGGTGATAGTAGACATCCAGAACGGCAAGCTGACCCTTACCGACAAGGAGAAGAGGAACAAACCCTCATACCTGCTTCCCGCATCCAAGGCTGACGAGGCAGTTACCCTCAACGAGAAATACAGGGCCGTTGCCATGCTGAGCGCAGATATGACCATAGCTGAACTCTATGGCATGCCTGTTGACAGCTACAAGCAGGCCATCGCCAAACTGCTCGTTGACATCAACAACCCCGCCCTCAATATCAGGACCGACGGACAGCCTGAAGAGGCTCTGGACACAAGAATCCAGAAATTCTACGAGGAATCCGTAAAGACAGGCACTGTAAACCTCTTCTGGGAGGCCATAGTGGCAGGTACGGTAGAACAGCTCTTCATCATCACACAGAACATTGACAAATTCATTCCCTGTTTCGATGACAAGGCAGCAGCAGAGGTAACCTACCGTTTTGTTCTCGTACACGAAGGTATCAAGTCCCTCATTCCTTACCATCCTGAACTTGAGCAGCTCCAGACTATCCTCAAGCCTCTTGAGGTCATCAATGCAGTCAATGTAGACCAGTTCCGCGACCAGCTCACGGAACTCAAAGGCACTATTGAGACAGCCCGTACCCAGCTTCTCTAGCCCGTAATCACACAGCATAAAGATACAGCACAAATATAAGGGGTGTGGCAAATGCAAATTTTGCCACACCCCTTTTAACATATGATACATGTTCCCGGTCTGATCCGAAGTCACAAAGCTACCTGGCCGCTATGACTCCACGTCCGCTGCGTCCGTCGATGAAGACTTCGAGCGGTTCCGGGAAATGAACGGCCTTTATAAAGGCGGTTTCCATCACCGTTTCCGCCTGTCCGGTCATTTCCAGATCGCAGACACCCTCGCCCCTGAACGGATTGACCGTAAAATAACCTATTCCCAAAGAAGTGATATTCTGGAAAAAATGCGTTCCCTGACTGGGATCTATACAGAAATCCTTCAGACCGCATTCCACTATGACCTTCGCCTCCGATATCTGGTTCCATCTCACCGGAATGCCGAGCCACGGGTCACTCGACCCCCATCTGCCCGGGCCTATCAGGACGTACGAACGGCCCTGCGCACCCATAAGACTGTTTATCTCCTCTATCTGGGCGGCCATTTCCTCAGTCCTGGACTTGTCGAAAGAGCCGGGCTTGACGAATACCACATCGGTAACCCCCTCTATATGGCCAGAGCCGAGAGCGTTTTCCGAATAGACCAAAGCGTGAGCGGTATCCACCGAACTCCAGTCCACGGCCTGCTCCTCCGCAAAGTCCGCGATGGGCCTTACCTGCAATACGCTCAGTACGGCATTCTCCCCTTTCGGAACATCCATGTCCAGAGCAAACTCCATCTCCACCTCACAGCGCAGCTCATGTCTGCATACATCCAACAGATCAGTCAGGATACGTGGAAGCGGAATCACATCATACTGGAGGATATTGGCAAATGATATCACCCTCATACCTTCAGAGAATGTGCCGGGGCGCAGCATCTGGCTCTGGTAGTCCCAAGTGGAAGCTACCTTGGAAAGATTGCGGAAACCCTCTGTCTCCGGTATCGAGAACTTGTGGATGTTGATTCCGTCATCGATGGACGTCTTGAACTCCTCCGGCTTCAGATCCAGTGCATACATCGTATCCTGTCCGTCCTTGAGCGCAAACCTCGGTGTAGACATCTGCACCGCCTTTGCAGGATATCTGGGGCAGAAGCGAAGGGTCTTGCCGCCGTCCACCACGAGTTTCCCAAGGCCGAAGGCGATATTGACCACTCCGTCCTCTGGCTTCTCCCCCTCCATGGGATAGAAGTTCATGGACTTGGCCACTCCGGAGGCAGTAGGGAAGAAATAGCCCCTGTCCTCCGTTCCGCATACATCCTGAATCACCACAGCCATCTTCTCCTCACTGAGCAGGTTGCCAGTCGTGTGCAGATAGGCCCTGCTCGCCGCCAGATAGACCGAGGCGTACACACTCTTTATCGCTTTTCCTAAAAGCCTGAGCATCTGGTCCCTGTTCTCGACGCAAGGGATCATGTAGGTCGAATAGATGCCTGCGAACGGCTGGTAGTGCGAATCCTCCAGCTTCGAACTGGAACGTACTGCCAAAGGTGTAGAGACCGTACCGATATAGGCCCTGAGCTGCTCCACGAGCTCCTCCGGCAGTCTGGAACTGACAAACTCGGACAGGAGTTCCTCATCCGGGATGTTCGCGTCGATTACATACTGAAGCCCGTTCTCCAGAATGAAGCGGTCGAAATAGTCTGTCGCCACCACCACAGTCCTGGGAATGGATACCCTCACCCCCGGATACTTGGAGGAAATACCGTACCTCTGCAGCACATTGTTCATGAATGCTAGTCCCCTGGCCTTGCCGCCGAGAGAGCCTTCACCCATTCTTGCGAAATGTATGTAGCGGGTATAGCTGTCCTTGTCGAACGAGGCGATAATCCCCTGCCCTGCGAGTATGCGGTAATCCTTAATCTGTCTGATAATAAACTGTCTGGCATCCCCTGGATTGGAGAAGTCGGAAAGGCTGGCCTTGCGCAGTCTGCGTCCTAAGGTAAAAAGGCCCCTGGAATACATCCATTTGGACAGACGGTTTTTCGAGCAGTAGTAATCCAGTTCCCTGTCCGGTATCTCAGAGATAAGGGCCTGCATTTCCCTGAGGTCCTTGGCCCTGGCTATCACCAGATGGGTATCCAGATCCTTTACCACAAAATCCCCGAAACCGAACTCCTCGCTGATGTACTCGGACAGCTGTATCAGCAGAGTGCTGGAGTACTTCTCTATGAAACCGACTCCCATCTCCCGGGCGGTGTCCGCCACACTGCCCTGAGATGACTGCAGGATAACAGGCATCTGGGGAATGTCCCTCTTGATATGCCTGCACAGTTCTATTCCGGCATCTATCCTCTCCTTCTCCGGGCCGTCCCCACGGTGCATTACGAAACCTACATCCGAGATCACTCCGAGCAGATTCTTGCGGTATTTCGTATACAGTTCCATGGCCTCATCATAATTGGTAGCCAGCAGAATTTTAGGACGGGCCCGTTTCCGCAGCTTGAGCTGCTGTTCGTTCAGGGCTTCCTTGAGAAACTCAGCACTCTGCTTGAGGACCAGCTTGTAGATGGCCGGAAGATAGGTTGAATAGTAGCGTATCGAATCCTCTACCAAAAGGATGGCCTGAACTCCTGAGGACAGGATGTCCGCATCGGCGTTCATCCTGTCTTCCAAGAGTTTTACTATTGCCAGAATCAGATCCGCATTACCGTTCCATGTAAAGATGTAGTCTATGGCAGACTGGTCGGCAGACGCGATCTTTTTCAGCAGTTCCCGGGAGAAATTGGTCAGTATCACTATCGGGATACCGGGCCATCTCTCCCGGATATGCCTGGCCTGATCGAAGATAGCGGCATCCCTGACATTGAACATGTCGATTATCAGGTCGTACCCGGGATCCTTCTCCAGCAGGTCTATCGCCTCCTGAGTGGTATTGACCCAGGTAAGGGCCGGAGGGTTGCTGATGTTCAGGTCGATATACTCCCGGTAAAGCTGGGCCTCGATCTGTCCGTCCTCCTCTAAAATATAGGCGTCGTAACTGCTGGATATCATGAGTATCCTGCGTATGCGCCTCTCCATCAGGGAATAGTAGTCTGTCCTCTTCATAGTGCCGGGTCTACCGCATCTTGCGCCATGCCCATACGATATAGGCTATGACAAAGGGAATCGCTATGGACACCCAGGCCATCACCTTGAGGGTGAAGAGGCTCGAGGAGCTGTTGTAGAGAGTCAGGGAGCTCTGCAGGTCCACGGTCGATACGTAGTAGGCGGTGTCATTGAAACCGGCGCAGAGCAGGATGGCCCAGACAGCCAGCAAGGCTCCGCCTCCCACGATGTAGAAGTTCTGTCTGACTCCCTTGCCGAGGAAATGCCTTGCGAGTCCGGCGAGTACGAGCACCACTCCTGACAGGAACACTACTGCTGTCCACCAGGTGTGCAGCATATTGTGCAGATACTTGAAAGGTTCGGCAGATATTGTGCCTGTAGCGGGATCCACCGCATATCCGGTCTTGAGGAACATCCACAGCACGAAAGCCACGAAAGTCAGGACAAAGGCAGGAGCCGTGATCATCAGCCTCTTACGGCATTTCTCCGCAAATGCACCTACATCCGGTTTCATCAGAAGGTAGAGCAGTCCAAGAGTCCTGGCTGCCAGGAATACCACTACTCCAAGAAGCAGGTTCATCGGATTTGCCAGAGCGTCCAGTCCGTGCCAGCCGTTTGCCCAGCGGGAAATGGCCGGAGACGCAGCATCCGTTATGGACACCTTGTCCACCGTAAAGGCCCCGCCGGTGAAGAAAGTACCGACAGCCACCCCAAGCAGGAATGTTCCGAGAGCACCATTGAGAAAGAGGAATATCTCAAATGTACGGGCGCCGAAGAGGTTGCCTGCAGCCTTGCGGTATTCGAAGGAGAAAGACTGAATTACGAAAAGCAGCAGAATGCAGATCCACAGCCAGTAGGCTCCGCCGAAACTGGTTGAATAGAACAGGGGGAAGGATGCGAAGGCGGCACCTCCGAAAGTCACGAGGGTCGTGAAGGTTATTTCCCATTTATGCCCTGCATATTTTACTACAAAATCCTTTTCCTCCTCTGAGGAAGCAGTGCGGAGTAGCAGACCCTGCGCTCCCTGTACGAACAGCAGGAACACCAGAATAGCTCCGAGAAGGGCAACCAGAGCCCACCAGTAATGTTGCAGAAAATACAGTGTATCCATAATTATTCTCCTCCTTTCTTAATCTGTTTGAGCATGATGCTGATCTCCACGCACAGCATGGCGGTGAACAGGACTGCGAAAATGATCAGGGTCGTGAGAACGTTGCCGGACTCGACTCCCGATACGGCCGCATTCACGGGAAGCAGGTTCTGGATCGTCCAGGGCTGACGGCCTACCTCGGCTACTATCCAGCCCGACTGCGAGCAGATGTATACCAGAGGCACGCTGATGATGCCGAGCCACAGGAGCCATTTGTGCTTATCCTTGACGATGAGGTTCTTCCACTCGAAGATGATGTAGAGGATAAAGAGCAGGATGAAGAACATGCCGAGGGCCACCATGATATGGAAGGCGTAGAATACCAGGGGAACATTTGGCACGAGGTCCTCGGGCTCCTCCACATAGTGGTAGCCGAAGTAGTCGAAATTCTGCTCCAGCACTGCCTCGGCCTGGGCCATAGCCTGGGTGTCTCCGGACTCCTTGGCTGTCTGATAGTCGGCCAGGGCCGTAACTGCAGCCGTACCCATTGCCTTTTTCTCGGCAAACGAGGGCTCGATGTAGGTGTTGCCCTCCCTGTCGGTGAACTCGTAGCCTCCTTTGATAATGTCATTGATGCCTGGCACGAAACCGTCTGCCTGACGGGTCGCAAGGAATGAGAGCATGTTGGGGAAGGATATTTCGAAAAGGTAAGGGTCCTCGTCTGCACCCTCCTCGCCTATGATGTCCTTGTCGGGATTAAGGATACCTACGGCTACTAATGGCGCTTTCTCAGAGCCGTCGTACAGTCCCTCCATGGCAGCCAGCTTCATCGGCTGCACCTTTGCCACATTGTAGGCGGAGCCGTCACCGGTCCCTATAAGCACTGCAAGGGATATTATACCGAATACCGAGGCTATTCGGATGGACTTGCGGGCCAGTGTCTGCTCCCGCTTGCGCAGCAGGAACCAGGACGATACGGCAATCACGAATATCGATGCCAGCACATAACCGTTGGTCACCGAATGCAGGAACTTGTTGATGGCCACCGGCGAGAACACTACCTGCCAGAAGTCGGTCATCTCGCTGCGGGCCGTATCCGGATTGAACTCCATTCCTATAGGATACTGCATCCAGGAATTGGCTATGAGAATCCATATTGCAGAAAGGTTGGTACCTATGGCCGTAAGCCATGTCGATACCAGATGGGCCTTCTTGCTGACCTTGTTCCAGCCGAAATACATCACAGCGAAGAAGGTACTTTCCATGAAAAACGCGAAAATACCCTCTATGGCCAGCGGGGCACCGAATATGTCACCCACGAACCATGAATAGTTGCTCCAGTTGGTACCGAACTCGAACTCCAGGATGATACCTGTCGCCACTCCCATCGCGAAGTTGACGGCGAAAAGCTTCATCCAGAACTTCGTGGTCCTCTTCCAGAACTCATCTCCGGTCATCACGTACCGGGTCTCCATAAAGGCTATAAGAAAGCCCAGACCGAGAGTCAGGGGCACAAACAGCCAATGATACATTGCAGTCAGAGCGAACTGCCACCTTGAAAGGTCTACCAGTGTTGTCAAAAGCATCTGTGTAAGGTTTTAGTTATTGATTGTGTTGATATTTCCGTTTACCTGGTCAGGTTCTCTATTACTACCTGACTTTTTTCAGCGTCAGACCCGCAGTCAGCAAGAGCCGGACGGAAAAAGAACACTCTGAGGATGGCGAACATGATAAACAGCTTCAGTAGAATTACAATCCACAAAGTCCTGCCCAGGGATGACATGTCCCTGAAGCCTTCGTAATAGAAGAGCCATATTTTGCGCAGACGTTCCATTGCCAGTATCCCCGTTAAAGTTCCTCCGCGAACATGGGATCCCAGGGCGGAAGCATGATAGGAGCGGTGTCCAGGAGCTTGAGAATGTTCTCGGGCACGTACTTCTTCTCCACTACCAGACGGAACATGTATTCCTCGAACCATTCGTCGGTCATCACCAGATGGCCTTTGTGGCCTGTCATGCCCCAGGAATTCTCGACTTTCCATTTCCTGGCGTTGCCGTTCTCATCCAGATCCACAGCCATAAGGGTCATGGCGTGGGACGAGCCGCTGGAGCCGGTGAGGATTCTCTCGCGCTTGTCCATACCGAAGGTTGTTCCCATGAGTGAGCCGTAATCGTAGTAATTCACATCCAGCACGCCGTTCTGCCTGTCGAGGAACTTGCCCACGTCGCAGGAGAAGTACATCATGGTACCGTCTTTGATGGATGCGATGGCCATTGCCTCGATCTCCTCGATGGGAAGATTGATGTACAGCCAGTTCTTGCCGTCATACTGATGGCGGTCGTACTCTATCTCATAGACCTTGTAGAACTCGCGGGTAGGGTCGTTCATCAGCATAACATAGTTGTTCTTCAGGTCCACGCCCACATACTCGTCATAGAATGACTTCGGGGTGTAGGTCTTTGTGCTGACGGGCTTGCCCTCGGCGTCATACATGGTCCAAGTGAACTCCATGGGAGGCTCACCGAGATTGAGCACGAGGAAACGGTAGACAAAGGCCAGCATCTCCACCTTGCGCTGCTCGAGCATGGCGGGCAGTTCCTTCTTAGAGCCTGTCATCTCCCTGAGTTCCAGACCGAACTCCTTGAGTTTGAGATTCAGCAGGCGGGACATGCCGGAAGTGTGGTTGCTGGCGTATGTCTCGGGCATCACATTGGAGGGAACCAGACCGTATTTGGTTATCAGGTCGGATACTCCGGTGAACTGGCCGCCGTCTCCTATCGCGTGACGGAAAAGCCACTCCACCTTGCGGTCATCCATAGGAAGATCACGGGTGTCGATGATACCCTGGAGAAAGAGATTGGCTTTCTCGAGCTGGTCGTAGAAGAAGATGTAGTTCTGGGAGAACTCAAAGGGTCCTAGACCGTATTTCTCAATCATGGCGGCCCTAAGCACGTTCATACCCGAGAACAGCCAGCAGCGTCCGCTGGACTGCTGGTCGGAGATACCCTTGGACTTCACCTCGTCAGAAAAGTAGTAGTCGTAGGTGGCCTCAATGCCCTGCTTCACGGAGAGCTTGTTGATGTCATTGGCAGAAATGGCATTCTGCAGGGCCAGTTCCTCGGGCGTTCCCTGCCAGCCCTGACGGATCTGAGTCATCATCTCATCGGTGATGCCGCCCTGAGCCATTGCGGACACGGACACAGCCGCAGCCGCGCAGATAGTCAATACTTGTTTAATCATAACTTAGGTATTACGTTTATAAATTTGAAACTATTTCCATGGTCTTAGAGCCGCCAGCGCATCCAGCGCCTGCTGCATGGCCGCACGGGCCTTTGTGTCATTCTCCCTCAGCAGCGCGGCCTTCAGGTCAGCCTCGTAAGGCAGGTACTGTATCGCCTCGATGTACTTCGCGGCCCTCGCCCTCACCTGAGGGGAGGCATCGTAGAGCAATCCCTGCAGCCAGGTCTTGCAGTCCCAGGAATAATGGTCCTCGAGCCACCCGAGGGCAGCCACCTTCTCCTGAGCCGTACCGTACAGGAAGGTCTGGAAACACTGCGACTCGTAGCGCAGGTCATCCACGCTCATGAGTATCTCCTCGGGAGCCACCGGTGGTGTAAGCACCTCTGCCGGATACGTCTTCAGCGGCTTGCCGAGGGTCCAGCGCACCATACGGGGCACCATCCACATCTTGCCGGGAGTCGCCTCCGGATGTCCCACCACCGTGAACACCTTGCCCTTGCCGTAGTCATTGCCTGTCAGGAAAGGCTTACCGTTGGTCATATTTGCCGGAGCGCCTCCCTCCTCGTGCACGTCGCTCTCCATTGTCCCGAAAGACGTGTAGGGGACATCGCTTTCCACGAAGACGGGACCTTCATAATAGAAGACGTAGGATGTGTCCTCCTTCGCCAGCTCGTGGAATATCTTCTTTCCTTCCTTGTTCAGAGTCATCTTGGCCATACCGTGGCCGCGGTTGTCATGCTCGCGGTCGATGGCGCGGGCACCGGTCAGGGCCATGCAGGTGTAGTCCGGAGTATTGGAGAACAGATAGGCTCCGGCGCAGATGCCGACCGCTCCTCCGCCCCGGTGTACAAAATCCTTAATAAGAGCCATATTGGTCTGACCCAGACTGAGATACTGACGGCTACCCCCGCCTCCGGGAATCACGATAGCATCCAGACTGTCCAGAACTCCCGCAGCAATATCGCTGCTATGCACGATCCGCACCTCCATATCCTCGTCCAAGCTGAGAGCCGCCACCGTCTCGCGGATGCACGTCGCGGCACCTCCGTCACCTTGGAACACAGCTACTTTTATCTTCTGTCCCTCCCCGCAGGAGGCCAGCAGGACGACTGACATGATTATGAGCAACAGTCTTTTCATATTCTTCCGGATTAATTGCATTCAAAGATAATCATAATTACTCTATTTCACACCATCAAACACATACGGAGCGTATATCCAGCCATAATATTCGTACATGGCTTTCATCGAGGATGCCAGGCGGTGCGTGAAGTCGCCGTAATCCGCTCCGTACCTGCCCCACGCCACCTCCGAAAGAGCCGAAAGGCGCGGCAGGTCCATGTGCTGGACATGGTCGAAGCAGGGGATGTACTCCGTCCAGGTATTGGCCTGAATACCTTTTATATGCGTTCTTGCCTCCCCGTCCAGGCCGTCGAACGGATCAAAGGAGTAACACCTCTCCAGCGGGACATAGCCTCCGATTCCCAGCGGTTCTCCGTTAGCAGAGGGGTATGCGGTCTGATAGTAGTCAAAATAGAAATAGCTCTTGGGCACCATCACCACGTCATTGCCCTGGCCAGCAGCCCTGATACCCCCTTCCGGTCCTCTCCAGGACATAACGGTAGCTCCGGGTGTCACGCCTCCCTCCAATATCTCGTCCCAGCCGATGAGCTTCTTCCCACGGGCGTTCAGAAATTCCTCTATCCTGTGAAGGAGATAGCCCTGCAGCTGCCTCTCGTCCGCAAGCTGTTCCCTGCGCATCAGAGCCTGACAGTCCGGACAAGTCTTCCACCGCACTGCGGGAGCCTCGTCTCCTCCCACATGCACGTACTCCCCGTGGAAAAGCCGGCACACCTCGTCCAGGACATCCGTCAGGAACCCGAAAGTACTTTCCTTGCCGATGCAGAACACATCGTCGCTTATCCCCCATGTAGTCCTCACCTCATAGGGACCGCCCGTACATCCTAACCACGGATACGCCGCCAGAGCAGCCAGCGCATGTCCCGGCATCTCTATCTCGGGAATCACCGTAATATGGCGGTCCGAAGCATACCGCACCACCTCCCGTATATCCTCCGGGGAATACCAGCAGCCCTCACCGTAGGGAGTGCCGTCATATCCGGCCGCCGCATCCCCGTAATGTCCGGTCTTCGTCTCCTTCCGGACAGAGCCGGTCCGGGTCAGAAGCGGGTATTTCCGGACCCGGATCCGCCAGCCCTGGTCATCGGTAAGGTGCCAGTGAAACACATTGAGCTTGTGCAGGGCCAGCATATCGATGTACTGCTTCACCTCGTCCACAGTAAAGAAATGACGGCAGCAGTCCAGCATCGCGCCCCTGTATCCGAAAACAGGCTCATCCTCGACATACAGCAGGGGCAGAGAAAGGGAATCTCCCGGATGAGCGGCAGCCGCACTCTGCACCAGTATCTGCGAGAGGCTCTGCAGTCCCCACCACACTCCGCCGGCATCTCCTCCGGTAATCCGGATCCCCTCAGCGGTAACGGTCAGGACATATCCCTCTTCCGGCAGGGACCTGTCTATGGACAATATGATATCAACCTTTTCCGCAGCAGCAGTCAGGCGTATTCCGGGAAGGACGGTTTCGGAGACCACTCTCGTAAAGCCTGTCTGGAGCTCTGTGACACCGGGAGCGTAAGGCTTCTCTATCGATGCGGCCCACGTCCGCACGGTGCTCCGGAGCTGTCTGTCCGCAGCATAGACCGACAGTCTGCGGGAGGAAATACGGAGCGGCGCTCCTTCTGAGAGGCGCATTACAGCGGGCCGGGGCACAATGCTCACCGCAGGGCGGATCTCCGGACTGTCCGGGCGCCCGTCCTCCGGCACATAATAGCGTACCCAGTCCACTTCCATCTCCACGGGAAGGTCCTCCGGGTCCGTCTCCCCTACCCAGCTGCCGCCGAGCTGCATGTCTATCAGCAGGTACATCGGCTGGAAGAACGGAAACTGCCCTAAGGTGTCAGCGGCATCCGGCACCCTCGGATACGAGAAATTCCGGACTCCGTTGACATAAAGCACCACGCTGTCCCGGAAGACATCCACGCCATAGGTATTGAATCCCTCCGGGTCTATCTCCATCGTACTGTAATTGGCCGGCTCGTCCCTGTGACCGAGAACGTAAGTGTAGTTCGAATGTACAGTCTGGTACACGAATCCGTCATAATTAAGCCGCTCCATGATATCTATCTCTCCGCCCTGAGGCCAGCGGACAGCGGGATCCGAGGGCAGCAGCCATATAGCCGGCCAGGCTCCGGTAGCCGCCTGCAGCCTCGCCCGGACCTCGATTCGGCCCGGAAAGGCAAATGCCTTTTTCCCCTGCGTCACCACCCCGCCGGTCAGATACCTGGCCGTATCCGCCTCTAAGTCGTCATTGATTATTCCCCTGAGTATGAGATTGCCGTTCCGGAAACCGTAGCAGCGCTCATCCGCCGACTGAGTATCCGCCCAGTCCGCCGTCCCCCGCACCGTCTTGCTCCACACGCTCCAGTCCATCCTCTCCGACTCGAAATTCTCCTCCCATACCAGACGCCATCCGGGTCTCACCCCGGCAGATTCCAGGTCCTGCCCCGAAGCCACGGACTGCCCGGACGCAGCCCGCACATCCCCGGAAGAAGTCTGGGCGCACACCACATCAGCTCCGACGCAGGACAGGGCTGCCACAGCGGCGAGCGCCACTATACATAGGTACCGGTTTCCCGAACGGATAAGACACGGACTGCCCGGCCATTCATTTTCCATTGAATACTTTTTTACTCTTGATATCATAGGACATTTTCTCTTTCCGCAAATTTGCGAAAAATTTTTCATAAAATTTGGTTTATAAAATAAATCAGTTTATATTTGCACCATAAACAAAGAGAGGAGACCGGCGCCCCTCTTCTTTTTGCAGAACTTGGTTTATTTTTTAAAGTATTTTAAAGCAATGGAAAACAACTTCGACAAAAACGGACTTTCAGTAGAAAAGTCATTGGAAATCATCTCTGAGGCCATCAACAACAGTCGGCAGGACTTTCAGCGGCGCGGCGGCACCGCAATGCTCATCTGGGGAACGACCGTAATCCTCGTATCCGGGATTGTCCTGCTGGGGCTGACACTTTCGGACAACAATCATCTGTGGAACCTGGCCTGGTTTCTGATTCCATTTATCGGCTGGCCTCTGAATCAGCTGGTATTCAAACGCATCGAGAGCAAGGGGAAGGGCGAGAATTTCGTATCCAGGTCCGTGGGCATCGTATGGGGCATATTCGGAATTCTGGCAATAGCCGTCGGCATCATGGCATTCTTCATCCCCATACCGACAAACGGTGTCATAATACTGCTTCTGGGCATGGCCGGTGCAGTCACCGGGGTCCTCTGCAGCTCATGGACCGTATTCATTCTCAGCATTATCTGCGGAATAGCGGGACTGCCCTGCGATTACTTCCTGAACATACCCACTCCGCTGATCATGGCCATCGCAGCGCTGATGACCCTGGTCATCCCAGGCCTGATATTCAACCGTCAAACCAGTAAACTGCAGTAGCGGCCATGGGAGAATTTGCAAAACTCGACCCGCTGCTGCACTCCGAACTGCGTCTGGCCGTCATGTCCACCCTGCTGACCATGGAAGAGGCCGACTTCGTGTACCTGCGCGAGGCCACCGGAGCCACTGCCGGTAATCTGAGCGTGCAGATCGACAAGCTCTCCGAGGCAGGGTACATCTCTGTCGAGAAAGGATTTGCGGGAAAGAAGCCGCGGACGGTGTGCAGGATTACAGAGACGGGGTCGCGGGCTTTCGCTGCATACGTAGAGGCCTTGAAGTCGTATCTGCACTGAGTGCAGATACGACTTCGGCCTCGCCTTTTCTACCCATCCCCAAACCCCTTCCGAGGAAGGGGCTTCGGTCGCTGACGCTTCGGGCACTCACTCCTCCTACTCCTTCGGAAGGAGTCAAAGGGGCTTACCACAACGGCACCAAATTGCGGGAAATGCTGCCGTTGTGGTTAAGGGGCGGAGAGGCGATGCCGTTCACAAGGCCTGTTGCGACGGTTCGGAGGTAAAGGACGTTCCACAACGGCACAAAATCGCGGGAAATGCTGCCGTTGTGGCTAAGGGGCGGAGGACAATGCCAAGGACAATGCCGATTATATGGGATATATGAAGATTTACGGTAAGCAGGGGAACGCAGCTTTTCGGCAACTACTTGATTCACCGCGGGTTATAATTACAACGAGTGCTTTTCGTAGACCCAGACATCTACGAAAAGCACTCGTTGATTCTATAATCTACTAATTTACTGCAACTTACGAAAAGCAGCCGCAACACTGCTTACCGTTACTCGGCTTCGGCTCCCGCAGAGGCAGCGAAAAGGGCCTCGAGCTCGGCGGCAAGGGCTTCACCGCGGAGGTTCTTGGCGATAATCTCTCCAGTGGAGGCATCGATGAGGTAGTTCCAGGGGATGCCGTCCATACCGTAACCGGCCCAGACAGGACTGGTCCTGGGGCTGCCGGTGACTTCGGTGATGACATTTGGCCAGTTCATACCGAACTCCTTCAACGCGCTGCGCCAGTTCTCGGGGGAGCTGTCGAAGGACATGCCGTAGATTTCGAAACCGGAGTTGCGGAAACGGGCGTACTGCTCGACCAGGACAGGGATTTCCTCCCGGCACGGACCGCACCACGAGGCCCACAGGTCCAGCAGCACGTAGCGCACGCCGTCACGCTCCACCACATCGCTGAGCCGCACCGCATTGCCATCCACATCCTTGCCCTCGATGTCCCAGTAGGACATTCCGAGGTCGGCCTTGATGGGCTCAAGCATCTCCTCCAGCTGGATATAGAGCGGATGTGCCTTCATGTTCTCGGGGAACTCCGCCAGGACCGCCTCGATCTCCGGCTTGGAGGACATCGCCAGCATACCCTGCAGGAGTGTAAGCCCCAGCACGTTGTGATTGGCCCGGATGATGTCCAGAGGATCCTCATAATCCCCGGCATCTCCGAAAGACAGCTCATAGTAGAGGTCATTCATAGGTGTTCCATGCGCAAAATACATCTCATAGTCCGGGATATACTCTAACGACACGGTTCCCGGCTCGAGGAAAATCATCTCGCTCATCTGATACAGCCCCGAAGGCGCGGAACTGGCCCCCATATAAAGCATGGCCACACCCGAGCCCATGTCCGTCCCCTCTATCCTGAACGATCCGTTCTCTATCAGTGCCGAGTCCAGCATCGACCAGTCCACTCCGTCAGAGACATACATCCAGTGCCCGTCCACCAGCTGGTCCCCTGAGCCTTCGATTACATACTTGCTTCCAGATGTGCAGCCGGACAACAGAACGGCCGCGGCGACGATAAATGCTGCTGAAAATAGATTTTTCATAATATGCAATTTTGAAATTTCCTGCAAGATAGCAAAATTTCCTGCAAGATAGCAAAATTTCCTGCATATCTAAAAATCACCGACTCCTTCGGAAGGAGCCCAAAAGGGAACGGCTCTGGGAAGAAGGAGTCAGGTGAAAAAGAGCCATGTAACCAAGAAGCAGCCACGCAACCGCCACATCAGGCAATTGCATACGGCAGCAGTAATTGTGCAATCTGCACGGCATTGACAGCGGCCCCCTTGCGGAGGTTGTCGGCCACACACCAGAGGTTCAGACCGTAGGGGACGGTGGGGTCACGGCGGATGCGGCCCACGAAGACCTCGTCCCGGCCCTGGGCGTACAACGGCATAGGATAAACGGCGGCTGACGGGTCATCCTGCAGGACGCAGCCGGGGGCGGAAGCAATGACGGAACGCACTTCGGAAAGGTCGAAATCCCGGCTCAGTTCCACATTGACGGATTCGGAATGGCCACCGGTAACCGGTACCCGGACTGTCGTAGGAGACACGGCTATACCGGGATCGGCCAGTATCTTATGCGTCTCCTTGACCATCTTCATCTCCTCCTTGGTGTAGCCGCTGTCCAGAAAATCGTCGATATGAGGCAGGATGTTCAGGTCTATCGGATGGGGATAGACCGCCGGATACTCTCCCCACTGACGGCCGGCCCGCTCAGCCTCCATCTGCGCCAGGGCCTTGTAGCCCGTTCCGGAGACCGACTGGTAGGTGGAGACCACGATACGGCGGATATCCCAGCGGCGGTGCAGGGGCGCCAGGGGCAAGAGCATCTGGATGGTGGAACAATTGGGATTGGCCACGATCATATCCGACGCTCCCAGCACACCGCCGTTGATTTCAGGCACCACCAGCGGGACGGAGGGGTCCATCCGCCAGCAGGAGGAATTGTCCACCACCCGGCATCCGACGGCAGCGAAACGGGGAGCCAGTTCCCGGGAGACCGCGGCCCCGGCGGAGAAAAGGGCTATCTGCGGCCGGGCCGCCAGGGCAGTCTCCGCACTCACCACCGGCACTTCTGAGCCAGAGAAACGCACCGTCCGCCCCACCGACCGTTCCGAAGCCACCGGCAACAGCTCCGACACCGGGAATTGTCTTTCTTCCAAGACCTTCAGGATAACGGTGCCGACCAGTCCGGTGGCACCTACTACTGCTACTTTCATTTCCGCACCTCCTGTTTCCCCAAAGAGTTCAACGCATTCTCCAGATCATAGATCAGGTCATCCACATGCTCGATACCGACCGACAGCCGCAGCATGTTGGGATAGACCCCGGCGGCCACCTGCTCGGAAGGGCTGAGCTGGGAGTGGGTCGTCGAGGCCGGATGCACTATCAGGGACTTGGCATCCCCGACGCTGCCCACGTGCAGGATCAGTTCCAGACGGTCCACCAGAGCCGCGGCGGCGTCGAATCCGCCCTTGACCCTGAAAGTGAGCACTCCGCCGAAGCCGCCCCGGAGGTACTTGCAGCCCAGGGCGTGATAAGGATTGTCCTCGAGCCCGGGGTAATTGACACTCTCCACGGCCGGATGACGCTGGAGGAAACGGGCCACTTCGAGGGTATTGTCACAGCAGCGCTCGGCCCTGAGCGAGAGAGTCTCCAGGCCCTGAAGCATCAGGAAGGAGTTGAACGGGGAGGGAGCCGGACCGAGATTGCGCAGGCCGTCCACCCTCACCCTGCCGGCGAAGGCCCCGCGCCCGAACACATCGGTGTACACCACCCCGTGATAGCTCTCCGAGGGAGCCGCCAGCAGAGGGTATTTCTCCGGAGTCCAGTCAAAATTGCCGCCGTCCACGACCACTCCGCCGAGAGCCGTGCCGTGACCGCAGATCCATTTTGTCGCCGAATGGATGACCACGTTGCAGCCCCAGTCCACCGGCCGCAGCAGCCACCCGGCCATACCGAAGGTATTGTCCACCAGGACGCAGATGCCGTGACGGCGGGCCATCTCCACTATCGGCTCGAAGTCCGGGATGCTGAACGCCGGATTGGCCAGATTCTCTATGAAGATGCCCTTGGTCCTGCAGTCCACCAGCGCCTCCAGGTCCTCCACCCTGTCGCTGGCCGCGAAGCGCATCTCTATGCCCATGTCCCTCAGGGTGATGGCAAACATGGTGAAGGTGCCACCGTAGAGGAAGGGGGAGGTCACCACATTGTCCCCGTGGCCGGCGATATTGAGGATGCTCAGCAGCACCGCCGACTGACCCGAAGCCGTCGCCGTGGCCGCCACCCCGTTTTCCAGAGCCGCCATGCGCTTCTCGAACACCTCGTTGGTAGTGTTGGTGATACGGGTGTAGATATTGCCCGCCTTCTTGAGTTCGAACAATTCCTTGCCGTACTCCATGTCGTCGAAAACGTATGCTGTACTCTGATAGATAGGCACAGCCGTGCCCTTGGACACCGGATCAATCTCCTGTCCCGCCCTGACTTGCAGGGTCTCGAATCTGTAATTTCTTTTCATAAGGTATGTTTATTTTAAAATATCGTTCAATATACCGGAAGCCGTCTGGTATGCTCCCGCCCCCGCACCCTGGATCACCAGCGGCGAAGGATAAAAATCCGTTTCCAGAAGAACGGCGTTGTCCGTCCCGGAGAGGTTGAACAGGGGATGGTCCTCCCCCACCTCCTTCAGGACAATGGAGGCGCGGTATCCGGCGGCTGCTTCGGGACAATGCTCCAGTGAGGCCACGACCCGGCGCCGCAACCCTTTCTCCGCGGCATCCCTGTACCGGGCCGCCAGTTCCGGCTCATGCTCCTGCAGCCTGCGGTAGAAATCCTCCGTGCCGCCCTCGAAATATTCTACCGGCAGCAGGGGCTCCACCGCCACATCCTCCTCTTCCAGAGGCAGTCCGGCCTCCCGGGCGAGAATCAGCAGCTTGCGGAGCACATCCCGTCCGCTGAGGTCAATGCGGGGGTCCGGCTCGGCGTATCCGGCAGCCACGGCCTGCCGCACAGTATCGGCGAATGTCACCGTAGCACCGCCGTCGTAGGTACTGAAAATATAGTTGAGCGTCCCCGACAGCACGGCCTCTATCCGGTGAATCCGGTCCCCGCTGCAGACACACCGGGAGACGGCATCGAGCACGGGCAGGGCCGCCCCGACAGTTGTCTCATATCTGAGGCTCACGCCGTTTTCCAAGGCCAAGCTGCGGATAGCGCGGTACTGGGAGTATGGGAACGAGAAGGCTATCTTATTGCAGGCCACCACCGAGTAGCCGTGCTGGAAAAGCAGCGGATACTTGCAGGCCACATCCTCGCTGGCGGTGCAGTCGACAAATACGGAATTTTCCAGAGAGGTATGGGCAAGAGCCTCAAAATAAGCATCGTCCGCGGCACTGGCCCCTCCTTCAAGCAGCTCACCTGTCCACTCGGGAGAAATGCCCTCGGTATCCAGCACATAGCGGCGGCTGTTGGAAATACCCGCGATCCGCAGCCGCTTGCCGGTGCGGGCTGCTATTGCGTCTCCGTTGCGGCGGATGATGTCCACCAGCGCCTTGCCGACCGTACCGTAACCGGCGATGAAGAGGTTGATGTCCCGGGCCGGAGTCCTGTCGAAAAACTCGTTGTGGATGTAGCGGATAGCCCGGTCCGCCTCCTCAGAGCGCACCACCACGGAGATGTTCCGCTCCGAAGAGCCCTGCGCCGTGGCCCTTATGGAGATACCGTGACGTCCAAGAGCGGCGAGCATCCGGCCCGTAGTGCCGCACTGGCTCATGATGTCGTCTCCCACCAGGCAGACTATCGAGAAGCCCTTTTCGACCTTCAGCGGATTGAGCTTGCCCAGGGATATCTCGTAGGCAAAGCAGCTGTCGGCCGCCTCCTTGGCCTTGGCCGCGTCTTTTTCAGATATGGCCACACACATAGTGTTCACCGAAGAGGCCTGGGTGATGAGTATGATGCTTATCCCGCTGCGGCTCAGGCTCTCGAAAAGGCGGGCGGAGAAACCCGGCACTCCCACCATACCGCTGCCTTCCAGGGAGACGAGGGCTATCTTGTCGGAATTGGAAATGCCCACGAGCCTCTCCTTGCTCCGGGGCGGGTTCTTCTCTATCAGGGTGCCGGGGGCGTCAGGACAGAATGTGTTCTTAACATAGATAGGAATGCCCTCCGACACCACCGGCTGTATGGTAGGAGGATAGATGACCTTCGCGCCGAAATGGGAGAGTTCCAGGGCAGCACGGTAGGATATGTTGCTGATGGTCCGGGCCGAGGGGACAATCCTCGGGTTGGCGGTCATCATCCCTGTCACGTCCGTCCAGATCTCGAGCCGGCGCACTCCGCAACCCACGGCCAGCAGGGAGGCCGAGTAGTCGGAGCCGCCCCGGCCCAGGGTCGTGGTACGGCCCTGACTGTCGGAGGCAATAAATCCGGGAAGGACAAACAGGGAAGTCACCGGGTTGCGTTCCAGCATAGCCGCCATGTTGGCGTAGGACGCGGCGGTGTCCACGACCGTCGTCCCGTCCTTCTTGAAAGTCATGATGATCTCTCTGGAGTCCACCCACTTGACAGATATGCCGGCTGAGGCGAGCAGCAGGGCCATAATCCGGGTGGAAAGCAGTTCTCCGGTACCCTGTATCGCATCCAGGCTGGCCTCGCTGAGCTCTCCGAGCAGGTAGACGCCATGGGCTATGCCCCGGAGAGAGTCCAGGACGGCATCACACAGTTTCAGGGCCTGCGCCTGCCTCTGCTCCGGAAGCAGCTGCCGGATGATGTCGTGATGCTTTTGCTGATATTCGTCTATGATGGCTTTGTAGCCCTCGTCTCTGGCCGCGGCAAGACTGCCGGCGCGGATGAGAGCGTCGGTAAAGCCGCTGATGGCCGAGCAGACCAGGATGGTCCGGTCCCGGTCCACTGCCCTGGTGACGATATCCGCCACCCGGGCCATGTTGGCTGCGTTGGCGACTGAGGAGCCGCCGAATTTGAGTACTTGCATGATGTATTATGTTTTTTTATTGATTGATTTTTTCCAGCACCGGTCCTAAGACAGCCGACAGCTGTCCGTACTCGAGCAGAAAGCCGTCATGCCCGAAAGCCGAGGTTATCTCGTGATACTCAGCCCCGGGGATATTGCGGGCCATGAACTTCTGCTCCTGTGTCGGGAAAAGGGCGTCGCTGTCTATGCCTACGATGACACAGCGGGCCCTGATGCTCCTGAGAGCCGCCTCCACTCCCCCGCGGCCCCTGCCGATGTTATGACTGTCCACTGAATGTGTCAGATACCAGTAGGAATAGGCGTCGAAACGGTCGGAAAGCTTGCGGCCCTGATACCGTTCGTAGGAAGCGGCGCGCTCCGCGAAGAGGGTATCCTCATCCGGCTCGGCCTGAGTATTGTTGTACCCCTGATAACTGCGGTACGAGATGAGGGCTATGGCCCTGGCCGTCCGGAGTCCTGCCGCTCCGCCTTTCAGGGTACGGCACTCGCGGAACGTAGGATCGGCCTCGATGGCCATTCTCTGGGCCTCGTTGGATGCTGTCAACCAGGGCGTAACCCGGGGACCGCAGGCCATGATAGCCGCCCGCGCGATTACATCCGGCTCCATCACCGTCCATTCCAGAGCCTGGAAACCACCGATGGAACTGCCTATCAGCAGGTCTATCCGGCCTATGCCCAGATGCCTGCGCAGGAGAGCCTCGGTGCGGACTATGTCCCTGACAGTCACCTTCGGGAAATCCAGGAACCTGCCCTGCGCCGGACCGGAAGAGCCGTAGGCCGAGCAGAGCATATTGGCGCAGACCACCGTGTAGCGGTCCGTGTCTATGAGCCGGCCCGGACCCACCATCTCCGGCCACCATTCTTCCGGGTCCGAATTGGCTGTCAGCGCATGACAGATCCAGATGACCTTGCGGGGCCCGCCGTCCGGCATTGATATGTGATAGACTATTCTGAGATTGTCGATTGTACCTCCGGCCTCGCACCGGAACGGTTCTTCGTGGATATATTCCGCTTGTATCATTGATTGTCGATGTCCATTGATGCCCTGACGTCAAATCCATTCTCAGCCCCGGGGCAGATTCGGGACTGTGGAGTCAACTTGATATGTTTTCGGATTTAATACGCCGGAGCCCGCATCCCGCTTGACTTACCGGCAAAAGAGAAAGCCATGCATCGAAGAGCGATGCATTCGCATGGACATCATGGATATGTTGGAGTGCTTTCTCATTGCGGAGACAAATTTAGAAAAATTTTTCAAAGAAGTATCCTAACTTTGCCAAAAATTGCATTTGCCTGAGATGAGACAGATTTCCCCGAGCGGCTCCGACGGCCTGATGAGATATGACATAGCCCCTGAAGTTACGGCATTTTCCCCGCTGAGGGACGCCGTACTGCCGATGAGGGTGGTGCAGGCGCATCAGGTGCACGGGGACCGGGTGGCCGTGGTGACTTCGGCCGGCACTACACGGGAAGAACTGGAGGGGTATGACGCGCTGGTGACGGACGTCCCGGGCGTGGCGATAGGGGCCAGGACAGCTGACTGCATACCGGTGCTGATGTACGATCCGGTACGGCGGGCAGTGGCGGCAGTACATTCCGGCTGGAAGGGTACGGTGCTGAAAATCGCAGCGAAAGTCCTGGCTGTGATGGCCTCCAAGTACGGCACCCGCGCCGCCGACATCCTGACGGTAATCGGTCCCAGCATCGGTCCGGACAGCTTTCAGGTCGGTCCGGAAGTCGCCGAAGCCTTCCTCGCCGCCAGATTTCCGGAGACATGGTCCCGGCCGGACACTGATGACTACGGCACGGCCAGCACCGGCAAAACCGTTGTCCGCCTTATCACCGACCGCGGCCCGCGCATCCCCGGCTCCATGTCCGGTGGCCTCCACATAGACCTTCCCCAAGCCGTCCGCCTGACCCTCATCCGGGCCGGTGTCCACGACGCCAACATTCTCATCTCCGGCATCGACACCTACACCCACCCCGGCTTCTTCTCAGCCCGCCGCGAAGGCCCCTCCTGCGGCCGCACCGTCAACACCATCATGCTCAATCCCAGCCACTCGCCCGAGCCCTCTAAGGAATTACCGTAAGTACTGACGCGCCCCATTTTCATAATCAACTATTTTTCACAGCATTACCAACACAACTAGAATCTTTCGCGCCTTCACAACCCACCGGCAAGCACACCCCTCTTTCTTAACCATCTGATTTCTGAGCGATTACAAAAAGTACCCGCGTCCCTGCTTACCGTTGTTGCACAGCCAGAATATAATTCCTAACTTTGAGGCAGTCATTAACCGATAGAAGTGAAAGATTATGGAGCAGGAGAAACATTTCCGGCACATCTGCACAGCCGGACTGGAAAAGGAAATCATTTTCAAGACTGACGCCGATTACATTTTCGGGATGAACAGCATTCCGGTATGCATGGCTGACAGAGACATATCCATGCACGCCTTCTGCCTGATGGACAATCACGTCCATTTCATAGCCCACGGCACTGAAGAGGATTGCGGCGGATTCATCAAGGCCTACCGGAAGCGACTTTTCACCCTGGCCGACATGAGCCGCGCAGACATCTGCATGAAAGAAATTGACGATACCGAGTACCTTAAACGGGCGATTGCCTACGTTTTGCGCAACCCTCCCGCAGCCGGACTGGCCGTTCTCCCGATGCATTACCGATGGAGCTCCGGTCCTCTGTATTTCAACGACGGCAACACGCTGACAGCCAACCGGCCGGTCACAGATATCGCACACATGAGCAGGCGGCGGCAGCAGAAACTGTTCCGTACCCGCGGACAGCTGCCGGGACACTACACCGTAACGGCCGACGGACTCATCTGCCCTAAATGCTACGTAGACTACCGCGCCGTCGAGGAGATATTCCACAGCCCCGTCAGGATGCTCTACTTCCTCTCGCGCAACGACAGTATGGAGATGGAGCTGACATCCGGAATCCTCCGGCGGGCCCGCTACACTGACAGCGAGATGGCCTCCACCGTCACGAACCTCTGCAGCGAAATATTCAGCAAGTCTTCTCCCGATGCGCTCAGCATAGACGAGAAGTATCAGCTGGCAAACATCCTCCGGAAACAATACGGCCTGGGCATCAAGCAGCTGGCACGCCTCACCCAGACCAGTATCAGTCTGCTCGGACAAGTCTTCCACGGCCAAAGCGCTCCAAGCCAGCACAGTCCGGAGCAGAACGGACTGGCTCAGAACAGCCAGGATCACAACCCTCAAGGATAGAAGCCCAAATCCGGCTCAGAGCCGCCGGTTCCCGCAACGGTAAGATGTGACGCACCCCTATTTTGCAAAACATTGACATTCAGAACGATGCGAATCGCACATGATATTTCCGCCCCCTCACAACATACCGAAAAGATCACACCCTTACCGTAACACGCTGATCACTGAGCGTTTGCAAAAACACCCTGCTGCACTGCTTACCATTGCCAGAGGGCGTGGGCAAGATTACAGAACAGGGATACTCCCGGCCATCTCAGGACGCACTGGTTGGTCAGAGGACGCGGACGAGATTGCGGAATAGCGCATCGGGAATGTCGGCCGAGGCGGTACGGAAGCCGGCATTGCCGTTGACCTCGCAGACCTTGAAGCCGTTTTGACCATCGAACAGCAGGTCCACCCCCGCAAAGAAGAGCCCGCAGGCACGGGCAGCGGCCACGGCAAGAGAAGCAGCGGCGGGAGGCAGCGGAATCTGACGGAAGGAGCCCCCGGCGGCGAAATTGGACTTGAAGCTCGAGGGATTGTACCGCAGCACATGACCGGCCACCTCGTCCCCCGTCACCCACACCCGGATGTCCCGTCCGCTGCTCGTGGCCACGAACTCCTGCAGCACCGGCACACAGCCGCGGCGGACCTCCTCCGGTGTCTCCCCGAACTCGCTGATTCCCCGGGACAATGCCTCCAGGCGCAGAGCCTCCTCCCGCCGGCACGCCTCCAGCGCGGAACGGTATTCCGGGGCATCGCGGACGAGGAAGACATTCTCCCCCTTCGACCCGAAATTGAACTTGAGGATAAATGGAAATGCGTCCCCGCTCCCAGCCTCTTCAGGGGACAATGCCCCCGGCACCGGCACCCCGGCAGCGGCCAGGACCTCCCCGCAGCGGAGCTTGTCCCGGCAGAGGATCATCGCCTCGGGGGCATTCAGCACCGGCACACCCTGACCCCCGTACCACCGCGACAGGGCGATATTGTACCCCCGCATCAGGACAAAATCCGGCTTCCAGGCCGGAGCGCCCGCGGGAGCCTCAGCCGCCGGAGCGTCATAGAACAGCACCTCGACCGACATCCCGTGATGGGCAGCCGCCTCCCGGAACCAGCCGAAAGCATTGTTCCCCCGGGGGGTCGTCGAGGGGTATATCAGCAGACCTCTTTTTTCCATTGCCATAATCGAACTGCGAAAATAATATTTATCTTTATAGTTTCAATTCACACAACGGCATCAGGACAGAACTTCGGCCATGTCATCACACTTTAAGAGCTGCGGAAGATGCTGGACATCTGACCAGGATTACTAAAAAAACAAAACCCTGAAGTTTGTCTTACGACAGGGACAACAGGGGATTACTTTGCAAATATACGGGATTTCCCTTATATTTGCAAATAGTAAGCCAACAAAAATCGAAATGAAATATTCCGATTATGAGACTGCTTTTTCTCCGGCTCGTCTAAGCCGATATTTAACTGCCTGCGGTGGGGATAATAACAAAGCCTTGACGCTGTACAGGCACAATATAAAATTGTGTCAGAAATTTTATGGCGTATTAAGTCTGTTTGAAGTAGTCCTGCGCAATGCAGTCAACGAACACTACAAACGTCACTTCGGGGACAACTGCTGGATCAGGACACAGATACAACCGGGGGGCATGTTGGATAACTGTCCGCAGCTGCCCGATATAACAAGGCACCTCACAAGACTTATAAACAACGGAATATATACACATGACAGACTGGTTTCCTCTGTGAGCTTCGGATTTTGGACATATCTTTTCAATAAGCAGCCATTCCGCAAAGGAGGACAAAGTTTACTGGCAATTCTGCCGAATAGGACCAAGGGACTGGGACAAAGAGCTATTTATAACGAACTCATGGAGATAAAAACGTTCAGGAACCGAATAGCGCACCATGAACCGATATGCTTCGATACAAAAGGAAACAAGGACGTAAATTTCGCACAATATAATTACAACCAAATCCTTAAATACGTCTACTTCCTGGGGTATAATAAGAACGAGTTGTTTTTTGGCCTTGACGTGCTTCCGGACACAATTATCGCAAAAATAAACCACCTGTAATTCACAGTTATGCTCTCCGTTGTCACTAAAAACATGGTCCTGACAGTTCTCCTGCTTGCTACTGCAGCCACACCGGCTGTCCTGTCAGGATGCGCGGACAAGTCCGGATATCAGGAGCCGAAGTTCCTGTCAGAGCGGAACGCCCGCTTCGAACTCATCGGAGAACCGCTGACCCTGCGGGATGCCGGGGACATCTACGTCTACGGCCCTTACCTGCTGGTCTGCGGACACGACACCCTGAGCGGCAACACGTTCCACATATTCGACAAGACCAGCGGAGAGAAAGTGACCGGCTCCATCCAGTTCGGCAAGGCCCCGGGCCGGAATTACTACGGATACGCCATGACCACCCTTATGGACGGCTGGATGCGGTATATCGACGGTCTGCTGGAGACTGAGCTGGTCTTCAGCGTAAACGACATGCTGGACGAGGAGACTCCTACTGTCAGCCAGAGTCCCGTCCTGCTGCCCGGAAGCAATCTCAGGACCTGGGACCTCGGAGACCGGTACCTGTACCACAACAACAGCTACACCGACTCCCTCTCCGGGACATCCCGGCTGGAGCTGTACGACAAGGCTCAGGGCAGAATCACCGCCGCCTGCGACATTCACCCCATAGAGAATCCGTATTTAGGAGAATGCGTCTACCGATCCTCCCGCGGCGACCTCTCGCCCGACGGCAGCCGGGCAGTCTTCGGGACATGGAGGGGAGCCATCCTGGAGACTTACGACATCGGGGACACGCTCCGGCTCAGGAGCCTCAACTACTACATCGAGCCGCTCGTGAAGATCCTGCTGCGCCACAGCCGCAACCATCACTACGAACACACGGACCGGTCCAGACTCGGCTTTCAGGACATCTACGCCGGGAATGAGAGAATCTACACCGCATACGACGGCATCAACATAATCAAATTCATGCCCGAGGACCATCCGCTCTTCACCCGCATCGCCGTCTTCGACTGGGAGGGCCGGCCTTTAGAGCTGATCAAGACCGGCCTGAGCATCAACAGGCTGTGCTGCGACGAGGCAGAAGGCACCGTCTACGCCATAGTCACGGACACCGACGGCAGACTCCGCCTCGGACGGCTATAGAAAATATTCACTTAAAAAAACTCCTACGAACATGAGACATCTGCTCACACCCGCACTTCTGATGACATCACTGCTCCTGACCGGCTGCGGCCGGAACAATATCAGATACGAGCCGCCCGTATTTCCTGTCGAGAGGGAGGCCTGTTTCGAGATACTCGGTGACGGGCTGCTCTTCAATACCGCTCAGGATCTTTACGTATACAAGGACTGGCTGGTGCTGCCTGCTCTCAACATGCAGACCCGGAAAACGCTGCATATCTACGACAAGCACACAGGTGCTCCGGTCGCCGGTACCATCCGGGAAGGACGCGGACCGGGCGAGACCATTCAGGGGAACAGGGCACCGTCCCTGCGGAACGACACTCTGTACTACTACGACCTGACGCAGAACCTCATGCAGTGCTTCCCGGTGGACTCGCTCATTCACAGCAGCTATCCCGTCAGGGAGATAAAAATGGAGGGGACCGGCAGGACAAACCTGTGCATCTATATCGGAAACGGCATCCTGCTCAACCAGACATGCAAGGCCGGGTTCACCGCCGCGGTGAACGATGAGCTCCCGATAGAGCTGCTGCTCCAGAACCTTGACGGAAACGTTCTGTCCCGGCACACTCTCCAGGAAATACCGGACGAAACCGGACGCATGAACGAATACCTGTACTGGAATTCCGTCTTGGACCTCTCGCCCGACGGCAGCATGTGCGTCATAGGCACGTTCTACGGAGCCGTCCTGCAGATATTTTCCATAGAGGATGACCGGCTGGAACCCACAGGCATCCAGTACTTCGTGAAGCCGGACATCGAGGCGCTGGAGTACACCTATGATTTCAACGAGAACACCATCGCAGGATTCGCCGACATCTGCTGCACCGACGACAGGATCTACACCGCCTACGACGGACACACTCCCGTACAGAAATACTACGACGACTATACGCCTGACATGGGACAGATGTACTCAGACATCGCCGTGTTCGACCATGAGGGCCGTCCACTGGAACTCATACGTACAGACATGACAATCGTGAAACTGTGCTATGACGGGACTGAGAACACCGTCTACGCCCTGACTGAGGACGCTGAAGGCACACTGCACTTCGGACGGCTGAGGATGTAGGGCCGCGGCAGGGCTGTTGCATATTCCGGAGTCTTTTCCTATTTTTGCCGCCCTAAAACACGAAACCGATTCATCAACTCAGCTACAACACACTACAGCCATGCACCTCAAGGCCACCATCCTCACCCTGATCCTGACCGCCGCTGCATGCATCAGCTCCTCTGCGGCCACCGACACCCTCAGCACCGTAACAGATGACCGGAAGGACAGCAAACTCGTCCGTTTCCTTTCGGAAAAGGTAAGCGTAAGCGGCTATGCCCAGGCCGGATACCAGTACGACACCTACGACATGGCACATGACGGGGCCTTCAACAAGTTCAATCTGTACAGGGCAATGATCATCGCCGACATCAGACCCGTCAGGCATCTGGACCTCTACTTCATGGCCGACGTGTCCAAATTCAAGCTGCATGAGCTCTTCGTCAGATACCGTCCGGTAGATGCGTTCTACATCCGGCTCGGGCAGTACAAGACCCCTTTCACGATTGAGAGCAATATGTCTCCCTCCGTCCTGGAAATAATAAAGGGCGCCCAGGCAGTCCAGTATCTCGCGGGTATCGACGGCTCGGACGTATGCTTCGGAGCGGGAGCCGGCAGGGACCTGGGTCTGGAAGTGGGAGGCGCATTTCTGAAAATAGGCAAGGACAACCGCAATCTGATAGAATACAGGGTCGGCGTCTTCAGCGGCGAGCCGTCCAATACGGCCGAGACCAACAACCGGAAGGACGTAGTAGCAAGCCTCGCCCTCAGGCCGGTCAGCTTCCTCAAGGTGCACGGCTCCGTCTACTTCGGAGAGGGCACCGCAAAGGCGGACAGCCCCTACGGGACATTCAAGGCCGGGGAGACATACCGCAGGGACAGGTGGAGCGCAGGCCTGGAGATGGAGGCAGGACCGATGTATCTCAGGAGCGAATATATGGAAGGTCTCGACGCATCCGTCCGTAGCCGGGGTGCCTACGCCACCCTCGTGGGCTCCGCCACTCATTTTCTCGACATCGTGGCATCGGTGGATTATCTGGACCGGAATATCGCCCTGAGCGACTGGCAGTGCAGCTACATCTTCGGACTGCAGTGGAACTTCTACCGCAAATGCCGCCTCCAGGCGCAGTACGTCTACCAGCAGCGCTCCAGTAACAGTCAGGGGGTCTTCAGCGGCATCCCCTCCTCGCACATGATCATCACGCAGCTCCAGGTCGGCTTCTGATACAAGGCCAACGGTAAGCAGGCGAGCACCCCTTTTTCAGAAAGGCTTGTAAATTAAGACATTCCAAAAGCCACGAGTAACTTTAGTCGGGTTCAGAGCCACCCGAAAGAACACTCTGTTTTGTAACTAACTGATCACTGAGCGTTTACAAAACACCCCCGCTGCAGTACTTACGGAAAAAGCCGCACCGGGATTCCGGCACGGCCTTTCTTCATGTTTTTGCGGATCGCCCGCTGGGTCAACTATTTCAGCAGATGCTCGTCGATAATCTGCTTGAGCTGGGCTTTTGACGGAGCACCCGGGCTCATCGACGGCTCTCCGTCGGCGGGGATGAAGAGCAGGGTGGGCACCGAGCGGATTCCGAAGGCTCCGGCGAGATCGCGCTCCTGGTCCACGTCCACCTTGTAGATTACGAGTCTGTCTCCGTACTCTTTCGCAAGTTCCTCGAGCACGGGGCTCAGGGCCTTGCAGGGGCCGCACCAGGTGGCGAAGAAGTCCACGATGGCGGGCTTGGTCCCCTCATATTTCCAGGCCTGGGAATCGGTCTCGTAGTTCCACACTTTCTGCAGAAATTCCGCTTTGGTCAGATGTATTGTTCCTGTTTCCATTTTTTCCTCATTTTTTCCGGACTCCCTCTCCTGTCCGTATGCCGTCAGAGGCAGGGCGGACAGAAGCAGGGTTCCGGCCATAAGCAGTGTTGTCGCTATCCGTTTCATTATTTTCTGTAAATTTTGTCCTCTATCTTCTCCTTGGGGAGCTGACGGGTGCAGAAGAACCAGTCGTAGCACTTCAGGTCCTTGTCGTCTCCGTCCATCCGGCTCTTGGCCACTCCGCAGGAACCGGCCGTGGGCACTATCACCTCGTCTCCGGGCTGCCAGTCGGCGGGCAGGGCGACACCGAACTCATCGGCGGTCTGCAGGCCCACCAGCACTCTCTTAAGCTCATCAAAATTCCTGCCAAGCGAGAGGGGATAGTAGACAATGGTGCGGATTACGTTCTTCGGATCGATGAAGAAGACGGCGCGGACGGCCTGGGTGGCACTCTCACCGGGCTGGATCATGCCGTACTTGCGGGCGATGTCCATGGTGATGTCCTCGATCAGAGGAAACTTCACCTCGACGTTCTTCATGCCCTTGTACTGAATCTTCTCCTGGATGGTGCGCAGCCAGGCGATGTGGCTGTAGAGACCGTCCACGGAGAGACCGATGAGCTGGGTGTTGAGAGCCTCGAACTCGGCGGCGCGGGAGGCGAAGGTCATGAACTCGGAGGTGCAGACAGGGGTGAAATCAGCGGGATGGCTGAAAAGAATCTTCCACTTGCCCTTGAAATCCTCGGGGAAACGGATCTTGCCCTGGGTGGTCACGGCCTCGAAAGCGGGGGCCTGGTCGCCTATACGGGGCATGGGATAATACTGCTGCTGCGTCTGATTCTGAATGTTGTTGTTGCTGTCCATAACTATTACTTTTTAATGATTAATATTCCGTTTGTTTTTGTTTTACGGTGCAAAGATATGGCGGCGGTTTTGATAAATCAAATCGATATTTTTTATATTCTCATAGATAATTTCTATATTTGCCGGCAGTATGAAGACAGATACCAATCTCAGCCTTACCGCCCTGCGCTACATCGTCGCAGTGGACACCCACCGCAACTTCGTCCGGGCCGCCGAAGCCTGCGGCGTCACCCAGCCGACCCTCAGCGCAGGCATCCGCAGCATAGAGACCGCCCTGGACGTGACCATATTTGACCGCGGAGCCCACCCCGTCCGCCCCACCTCCCTCGGAGAGAAGATCATCGCCCAGGCCCGGGTGACCCTGCACAATGCCTCGCAGATCGAGGAGCTGGTCGCCGTCGAGAAGGGAGACGAGAGCGGAGAGGCCGTCATGGGCATCATCCCGACCATTGCCCCATACATTCTCCCAGGACTCTTCCGGAGGATGCACGAGGAGCACCCGTCCATACATCTGCGTGTGTCCGAGATGCGCACCCGCTTCATCGTGGAGAAGCTGCTGGCGGCGGAGATTGACATGGCCATCCTGGCCACTCCGCTGGAGCAGAAGGGCCTGCTGGAAATACCATTGTACTACGAGAAATTCGTGGCGTACATCTCCCCGTCCGACGAGCTGCACGCCCTGAGCGAAGTGCCGGCCGACCGCCTGGCCTCCGACCGTCTGTGGATCCTCGAGGAGGGCCACTGCCTCCGCAGCCAGGTCTTCAACTTCTGCCACAGCCGCCGCCGGACCCGCACCGAATACCAGGCCGGCAGCATCGACACCCTCGTCCGCATCGTGGACACCAACGGCGGCTACACCGTCATCCCCGAGCTGCACGCCGCATTCCTCACCGAAGAGCAGCGCGGGAACCTCAGGCCCATCGTCCGGCAGAACGGCGGGGCACCGGCTACTGACATTGCCCCCTCAGGCAGCATCCCGTTCCCCGACTGCCCGACCTGCGTCCCCGTCCGCGAAGTCTCCCTCGTCATCCGCGAGGACTTCGTCCGCGAACGCCTGCTCAACGTCATCGCCGGCTGCATCAGGCACATCGTTCCGGAAGGGATGCTCGACTCGCGGCTCAAACGCTTCGCCATCAAACTTTAGAGACACATTGTTTCCTTATATTTTATAAATTTGAACCTGCAAAGTACTCAGTTATGGAAAAAGATAAAATCATATCGGAAGAGCAACAGTTCAGAGAAGTCGTAGACATTATTCTACAACATAAAAGCCGTGCTTCCAAAGCTGTCAATAAAGAGCTGCTGCTTACCGCATGGCATGTGGGAGGATATGTTTCAGGCAAGCTGAAAAGCGAAGAATGGGGAAGCAAGGTCGTAACGCAACTGTCTGAATATATCCGGTCACAGCATCCTGATATTAAAGGATTTAGGCGGAGCAGTATTTATAATATGGTGCTGTTTTATGATGAGTATTCTTCGGCTGCATTTGCTGCGATTGTTGAGAAATATCTGAATTCTGAATTTGTCCAGCCAAGAATTGGACAAATTGAGGCATCTAATTTTGAAGCCTCATCAGACCATGCGATAACTGTGCAGCCAAAAACTGCACAAATTGTCCGACCGGAAATCGGACAAATGCCGAAGATACTGGAGTTGACCACATTGACCAATCATATAGAGATACTATGCCGTTGTAAAAATAACGAAGAACGGATGTTTTATATACTCTATGCCAATAAGGAACATCTGGTAAAAAGGGAACTGCAGCGTTGTATCTCAAACCAGACATTTTCGGCTTTATTGGGCAAAGATTTCATATTCATGGATCAGGAATATCGTCTCAAGATCGGGGCGTCCACATTCAAGGCGGACTTGCTGCATAGGCATAATTCTCTGTCCTGAAGCCGACAGGGTCGTGGTGGAATATGCCATGAGCCGGAGCATGAGCCCTACGATGATAGCGGAGTATAAACGCATTCTCATTCCGCAGGAGCGTATGCAGGAAAGGCTGAACGAGTTCTGCAAACTATTCCGCAATATAAAATAACAACGCAGTTACAGTCACCAGGCAGCTAGAAAATGGAATTGCCGATATCGGTGGTAAAATGCTCGAGGGCGGCCATTCCGATGAGGGAGTTGCCGTGGCGGTTGAGTTCGGGGCTCCAGACGGTGATAGCGAGGTTGCCGGGGATGTAGGCCGCGATGCCGCCGCCTACGCCGCTCTTGCCGGGGAGGCCGGCGCGGAAGGCAAAGTCGCCCGACTCGTCGTAGAAGCCGCAGGTGAGCATGAGGGCACCGAGGCGCTTGGCCTGGCTGACGGTCAGGACCTGTTTGCCGTCGAAGGGGTTCACGCCACGGTTGCTCAGGAAGAGGAAGGCGCGGGCGAGGTCCGCACACGACATCGAGATGGCGCACTGGTGGCAGTAGACGTCCAGCAACGTCTCCACGTCATTCTCAATATTCCCGAAGCTCTTCATGAAATAGGCAAGGGCCAGGTTGCGGTCGGCATTGAGCCGCTCGGAACGGGCTATCTCCTTGTCGTAGTAGATATCGTCGTTGGCGCAGAGGGCGCGGACAAACTCCAGCATGGCGTCCTTGGGATGAGGGTAGAGCGAGATCAGGCGGTCCGTCACGACGAGGGCACCCGCATTGATGAACGGGTTGCGGGGCAGGCCGTGCTCATACTCGAGCTGCACCAAGGAGTTGAACGGGTTGCCGGAGGGTTCGCGTCCCACCGCCTTCCATATCTCGTCCCCGATACGCCGGGTCACCATCGCTAAGGTAAACACCTTCGAAATACTCTGAATCGAGAAGCACACCTGCGCGTCCCCGGTCCTGAACTCCTGCCCGTCGAGAGCAGCCACCGCTATCCCGAACTGTCTCGGATCCACCTTCGCCAGCGCCGGTATGTAATCCGCCACCCTGCCCTGTCCCCACAGGTCCTGCAGCTGACCGTGAATCCTGTCAATCACATTCTGATAATCCATATTCTCACTTTAAGACTGCAAAAATACACAGGATACGGGAAGAATGAACTATATTTGCGGCCCGATAAACGGAAAAAATATGGAGACAGCAGAAGAAAGACGCAGAAAAGTACTTGACAGGCTGCAGGAAATGGGCATCAGCTACATCATCCACGAGCATCCGCCGCTTCCCACTATAGAGGAGGCCATGAAGTACTGGAAGGACTTCGACTCGACCCACTGCAAGAACTTGTTTTTCAGAAACCACAAGGGCAACCGCCACTACCTGGTAATCCTCGAGTGCCACAAGCAGATGGACATCCACGGCCTGGAGCATCAGCTGCATCAGGGCAAGCTCTCCTTCGCCTCCGAACAGCGCATGGAGAAATACCTCGGGACTGTCCCCGGCTCCGTCTCCCTCTTCGGCCTCATCAACGACCCTGACCATCAGGTCAAGCTCTATCTCGACAAGGACCTGCGCCAGGCCGAGCGGGTCACCTTCCACCCCAACGACAACACCGCCTCCCTCGAAATCTCCCGCGACGACATGTACCGCTTCATTCAGCTGTGGGGCGGCGAGTGGGAGGAGCTCTAAACCCCTACCCAGTCGATATGGATGCCGCGCCGCTCCAAGGATACCTTCGGATATCTGAATCTTTTGGCCACTTTTCCTTTGGCGGATAGTGGATTTGGCTGTATTCTTATATCTTTGTGCTGTGTCCGGCGATGCGATATCGCAATCCGTTACCGCGGCAAGCTCTGTTTTTTAAATGTCATATTTTGTCACTTGATATATCATCATGCTGTTTTCCGCCTCGGCTATCCTGGCGGTAAGTGTGAAAACAAAGGATGCCGTCCAGAATCGTATTCCTCTTGCAAAAAGTTGGCAGGTTCAAGACAAAGTCGTACTTTTGCAACACTAGTCCCCCAAGCCTCTCAACGATGCTCAAACCGGGGGGCATTATATTATTTTTATACCCCATGGAGAATCAAGGAGAAATCATACTATACCAGCCAGATAACGAAGTGAAGCTGGAAGTGCGGCTGGAAGAAGATACGGTGTGGCTGACACAGGCGCAAATAGTTGAACTGTTTCAATCCAGTAAGGCAAATATCAGTGAACACATCAAGAATATATACGAACAGGAAGAACTGGAAGAAAGTGCAACTGTTCGGGATTTCCGAACAGTTCGGCAAGAAGGCAAGCGGCAGGTAGTGAGAACTCTCACTTACTATAATCTGGATGCCATCATATCCATTGGCTTCCGTGTCAATAGTAAAAGGGGCATTCTGTTCCGCCAATGGGCAAACAAGGTGCTGAAAGAATATCTGCTGAAAGGCCATGCCATCAACTATCGGTTGGAACAGATTGATACAAGGCTTCAGAAGCACGAAAGGCAGATAGAATACCTGACGGATAAGGTGGATTTCTTTGTTCGCACTTCGTTGCCACCCGTGGAAGGCATTTTCCACGACGGCCAGATATTCGATGCCTACAAGTTCGCCACCGATCTGATACGCTCCGCAAAGGTATCCCTACTGCTGATAGACAACTACGTGGACGAGTCGGTGCTGCTGATGCTCAGCAAGCGGAATGCCGGCGTGAAAGCCGACATCTACACACAGGCTGTCAGCCGACAACTGCAACTGGACGTGCAGAAGCATAACAGCCAATATCCCCCGATAGGCATCCATACCTACAAGAAGTGCCACGACCGATTCCTGATTATCGACGGCACGGACATCTATCACATCGGGGCCTCGCTGAAAGACCTCGGCAAGAAGATGTTCGCCTTCTCCAGACTGGAGATACCGGCTGAGAGCATCACCGAATTGCTGTAAGACATTACGAACCATCTTCATTATTCCTCCCAACGACAATACCGCCTCGCTGGAAATCTCCCGCGACGACATGTACCGCTTCATCCAGCTTTGGGGCGGCGAGTGGGAGGAGCTGTAGAGAAGGCATAGCCCTGAAAAGCGTAATCGCCCGTGATTCCGTGAACGGGAGGGGCCCACTGCCAAGCAGTGGGAGGGATAGCGCGAAGCGCGTACTTTTCAGGGCTATGCCTTCTCTACAGCTGATATGTTTCCGAAAATAAGGTCAGACAGCGACCCAATCGATATGGATGCCGCGCCGCTCCATGCCCCGGAACCAGGTCATCTGCCTTTTCGCGAACTGGTGGATGGCGATGGCAAGGCGGCTGCGCATCTCGTCATAGCTCATCTGACCGGTAAGGTACAAGGTCACGAACTTGTACTCCAGGCCGTAGTAGATAAGGTCGTCAGGCGAAAGGCCGCTGTCCAGCAGGCGCCGGACCTCCTCTATCATGCCCTCCTGCAGGCGGGCGTCCAGACGGCGGTCGATACGGGCATTGCGCTCCTCCCGCGAGACGGACAGCCCGATGTAATGCACCTCCTCCGGTGCAAAACTGGCCAGGGAGCCTGAGTTCTCACCGCCGGCATTGTTCTTCCCGAATACCCCCGAATCCTCCGGATGCTCCTTCTGGTACACCGCTATCTCAATGGCCCGGATGAGCCGCTTGCGGGTGTCGTAGTCGGTAGTATTGTGCGGGATTGTCAGCGACTTGAGCATATCTATCAGATATTCGTCCGAATACTGTTCCAGCTCTGCGCGGAGAGCCGGATTGGACGGCACCTCAGGTATTGCATAGTTCCGCGTCACCGACTCGATGTACAGCCCCGAGCCGCCGCAGAGAATCACCGGACGGCCGCGGGAGACGATGTCATTGTACGCCGCCGCGAAATCCCGCTGATACCGGAAGATATCATAGCGCACCCCCGCATCCACGATGTCTATCAGATGATACGGCACCGGCCTTCCCTCATACACATACTCGCCGAGATCCTTCCCGGTCCCAATATCCATCCCGCGGTATATCTGCCGCGAGTCAGCCGAGATAATCTCAGCACCGGCCTCCCCCGCCAGCCGCACCGCATAGCGGGTCTTGCCCGAAGCCGTCGGCCCCAGGACCACCGTCAGACGATATTTTTCCAGATCACTGCTCATAACATCATTGTTTTATTTGCGTGAAGCCCGGTATTCCTTGGGGGACATCCCGGTATTGCGCTTGAAGAACCGGCTCATCGAAGTATGCTCGGGAAAATTCAGATACTGTGCTATCTCGCTCACTGAGAACAGCGGGTTGTCCAGCTGGACCTTGATCTCGGCTATCAGCTGCTTGTCGATCAACTGCTTGGGAGTCATCCCCCCGAAATTCTCCGCCACGATATCCCCGAGATACCGGGGCGATATGCACAGCTTGTCAGCGTAGAAAGGCACCTGATGCTCCCGGGCGCTGTTCTCCCTGATCAGACGCATGAACTGATGGCAAAGCACCTGCCGGCGGCTGTTCTCGCGGGAGGCAGTCACCTTCTTGCGGGGAATGTGGTTGTACAGGCACATCAGCATGCTCTGGAGAAAATTCTGCTCTATCTGCTTCCGGAAATACTGCACCGGGCGGGTAAACAGCAGACGGGCCATGTCCATCCACTGCAGCACGTTCTCCCACTCGTCCTCAGGGGCGCCTCCGCCGATGTGGTCCAGGAAGGGATACTCGTGCAGGTAGTTCAGGAAGTCCGAATCTATCGGCAATATGGCCTTGATCACCACATCCTTGGGATACAGCAGCATCCTCACCGTGAAATCCGGGCTCGGGTCACTGACCTGCACTAAAGTACCGCCGAAGAGAAAAAGTTCAGTGCCCCGCCGCATCCCGTAGCTCTGGATACCGGTCGAAATCTCGGCCGTCCCGCGCGTACACACTATCTGAATATCACAGCCGAACCGGCACGCATTGCGCACTAACGGCTCCATATCGGTCTCGCCGTACTGGATGTGGGGAGTATCTGAGAAGAAGGCTTTGTCCATCTGTCATTCTGTTTCTGTCACAAATCTAATGCTTTTTCTCTCATGAGCCGCATTTTCTTCGCAAAATGCACAGCACAGAATATGGAAGGCGAAAGAAAATGGAAGTGTCGGAAAGTTTTCGTATATTTGCATTACTATGGAAGTTTACGACGACAGATACAATAACCGGACGGTCTACATCGAAAGACGGACCAACGGCCTCGGGACGGCGGGTTTCGTACTTGCGGTCCTGACGATAGTTCTTGGGTGGATACCTGTCTTCGGATGGTTCACCTGGGCACTGGGACTGCTCTTCTCCTTTATCGGCATGTTCAAGGCCCCGAGGGGTCTGGCCATCGCCGGATTCGTTATTTCCCTGCTCGGCCTGATAATGATACTCTTCGTGTTCGCACTGATAGCGGCCGCGATAGGCGTGGCAGGTGTCTCTTCAGCGATTGTCGCTACACTATTTTAACCACTTAACTACGGAATTATGAACTCACGCGCATTCATTTTCCTGGCCGAAGGCTTCGAGATCACCGAGGCCATGGCCCCAGCCGACATCCTCGTCAGAGGAGGGGTCGAGCTCAACCTCATCTCCATCAGTGACAGCCTCACAGTCACAAGTGCACAGCGCATAAGCGTAAATGCCGACTGCACTCTGGAACAGTACTCCCTCGAAGACATCCGCAAGGAGGACATAATGATCTTCCCGGGAGGTATGCCTGGAACCTCCAATCTGGCCGCCTGCACTCCGCTGATGAACAAGATGCAGCGGCACTTCGCAGAAGGAGGCAAAGTTGCGGCCATCTGCGCTGCGCCAGGCTTCGTGCTGTCGCAGCTTCCGCTGGAGAAAGTAATCAAGGCCAACGGCGGCCTCCGCATGGCAAGCTATGAGGGATGCGAGAACCCCCTCCTGGAAAAAGGAGTAACCGTCATCGACCCCCGTCAGGGCGTAATCGCCGACAGCAATATCATCTCCGCCAGCGGCCCGGGCCATGCGGTGGCTTTCGGTCTCAAGATATTGGAGCACATAGCCGATTCAAAGACAGCCGACACTGTCGCCAAGGCCCTGATGCTGTAACACATCAGCAGTATCCCACCAATAAGCCCTATGAGAACGGCCGGAAACACAGCCAGCCCCTCATAGGGTTTTATTTTATCCTTCAGAAGAGGAAGTAATATCCGCCAGCTCCGAAGTAATCGCCTGCTGACGCCGCTTGTTGTACTCGAGGGTAAGGTCATCGGAGAGTTCCTCGGCATTGTCCGTGGCGGTCTGCATGGCGACCATGCGGGCGGCATTCTCGGCAGTGATGCTGTCGAGCAGGGCATTGTACAGGATAATGCGGATCGCCGAGGGCAGCAGCGCGTCCAGCAGCGTATCAGGGCTCGGCTCGAGAATATAATCCACAGCGGCGGAACGGTCCACGTTGGCACGGCTCACGCGGTTGAAGGGCAGCAGCTGCTCTCGCATGGGCACCTGACGTCCCATCGAGTGAAAATGGCAGCGGGATATGCAGACGCGGTCGCACCTGCCGGCCAGGAAATCCTCCATCAGCCGGTCCGCAAGGGGGATAATCCCGTCGAAGGAATGTTTCCCGACCAAATGCCGGTAATCCAGGCAAATGTCAATCTCTCCAGACGGTGCCGAAGAACCGGCCGCCTCGGAATTACGCTGCTTCTCCCCGCGTGCGGCGACATACCGGCCCATCCCCTGCACCATCTTCTCCCCTATCGGATACACCGTAACCCGGGAGAATCCCCCGGCGAGCAGTTCCTCCACGGCCGAAACGGCCTCGTGCATGGCATTGGCATTGAAGGCACCGCAGAGCGAACTGTCCGAGGCAAGGGCCACGAGGCAGGCCCGCCGCTTCTCCCCATGCTCGAGAGTCAGCGGAGAGGCCACCTCCACATCCGGGTCGCTGACCAGAGCCGCCACGATATCGGAGAAACGCCGCTCATACTCCGACAGAGCCTCCATCGAGGACTGCACCCTCAGCAGCTTGGCCGAAGCGACCATCTTCATCGCCGAGGTGATCTTCAACGTGCTCTGTACGGAAGCGATACGTTCCTTCAACTCTTTCAGCGCAGCCATAGTCCCTACGATACTTTAAGCGAGGCGGCCACCTCTTCGGCAGCTTTCTCTATAGTCCTGCACGCATCGTCAGTGAGCCCGCCGGAGACCAGCGTGTCAAATACTCCGGTAGGCTTGAGGGCTTCTATCAGCAGCCGCTCGAAATCGGAGACATGCTCCAGCGGCACGTCCTTGAGCAGCCCGTGGGTACCGCAGTAGAGCACAGCTATCTGCTCGCCCACCGGCATGGGAGTGTACTGGGGCTGTATCAGCAGACGGGTGTTCTTGCGCCCGCGGTCCAGCACGGCGGCGGTCACCGGGTCCATGTCGCTGCTGAACTTGGAAAAGGACTCCAGCTCGCGGTACTGGGCCTGGTCTATCTTCAGGGTACCGGCCACTTTCTTCATGGCCTTGACCTGGGCATTGCCGCCTACACGGGATACGGAGATACCCACGTCCACGGCCGGCAGGTTGCCCTCGTTGAACAGGTCGGTATCCAGGAATATCTGTCCGTCGGTAATCGAAATAACATTGGTAGGGATGTAGGCCGACACGTCCCCCGCCTGGGTCTCAATGATGGGCAGGGCTGTCAGCGAGCCGCCTCCGCGCACCTTGTCCTTCAGGGCCGGCGGGATATCGTTCATCTGCCGTGCCACCTCCTCCTGGGCATTGATCTTGGCTGCCCTCTCCAGCAGACGGGAGTGCAGGTAGAAGATATCGCCCGGATAGGCCTCGCGCCCCGAAGGCCGGCGCAGGATCAGCGACACCTCGCGGTAAGCCACGGCCTGTTTCGAGAGGTCGTCGTACACCACCAGGGCATGCCGTCCGGTATCGCGGAAATACTCCCCTATCGCAGCCCCGGTAAAAGGCGCATAATACCTCATCGCCGCCGAGTCGGATGCCATCGCCGCCACCACCACGGTATAGTCCATCGCCCCGTACTTGCGCAGGGTATCGACCAGAGCCGCCACAGTGGAGGCCTTCTGGCCCACAGCCACGTATATGCAGTAGACCGGCTCCCCGGCCTCATAGCAGGAGCGCTGGTTGATGATGGTGTCCACGGCGATGGCCGTCTTTCCGGTCTGACGGTCGCCTATAATCAGCTCCCTCTGTCCGCGCCCGATAGGTATCATCGCGTCGATGGCCTTCAGGCCGGTCTGCAGAGGCTCGCTCACCGGCTGGCGGAATATCACCCCGGGCGCCTTGCGGTCCAGCGGCATCTCCACCTTTTCCCCGGATATCTCCCCGCCACCGTCGATAGGCTCCCCGAGCGGATTGATCACCCTTCCGAGCATCGACTCGCTCACGTCTATCGAGACGGTCCGGCCGGTACGCCGCACCATATCTCCCTCCTTGACCAGGTCGGTGGGTCCGAGCAGCACGGCCCCGACATTGTCCTCCTCGAGGTTCATCACCACGGCTTTCATCCCGCCGTCCAGTTCCAGCAGCTCGCTGGCCTCGGCATTGCGCAGTCCGAAGATACGCACCACGCCGTCACTCACCTGAAGCACCGTCCCGACCTCGGCGTACTGCGCCCCGAGATCGATGCCCTGCAGTTCGGAGAGCAGGATCTGCGGCACCTCCGAAGGCTTTATCTTATTGGATTTATCACTCATTTCTATACAATATTCAGTAAAAACGACATTCTAAATTTTCCTGACCGGCTCCGTCCCTAACCTCTTCCGCAGCAGCTTGATCTGCGAGGCGGTGCTGGCGTCTATCAGCAGGTCCTCCATGCGGAAGACGAAGCCTCCGATGATGGAGGGATCCACCTTCTCGGTGATATTGACGGAACAATGGTCAAGGTCCCTCACCCTCGAGCGGATGATACCCTCCACGTCCTTCCCGAGGGGAACGGCAGTGGTCAGCAGCGCCTCCTTGATATGATGCCTCTCCCTGTAGAGGGCAAGGAAGGAGTGCAGCATGATGTAGAAGCAGGACTCCCGGTGATGACGCAGCACCAGCAGGACAAAATCCCGCAGGGAACGGCACGGCTCCTCCTCGAAGAGACCGAATATCACCGCCGCCTTTTCCTCCTCGGACAATGAGGGGGACAGCACGGCCTCCCTCACCTGAGGCAGGAAGTCGAACTGCCGGGAGAATGGCCGCAGCTGCTCATAGACCCGGGCCTCCTCCCCGAGGGAGGCGGAATACTCCGCCAGGGCCTTGGCATAACGTCTCGATATCAATCCGGTATCCATCGCTGTCTACTCTTTTTCAGGTTTATCCTCCGGGGCCTTCTTCTCCGGGTCCATCTCGGCCAGCAGTCTCTCCGCCAGGGCGGTCTGGCTCTGAGGGTCGGACGAGAGCCGCTCCCGCAGCAGGCGCTCGCTTATCGCAATGGAGAGCAGGGCCACCTGATGCCTGGCATCGCGGATGATGGCATCGCTCTCGAGCTGAGCGCTGGCCTTGGCGGCGGCGATGATCTTCTCACCCTCCTCCCCTGCCTTCCTGCGGGCCTCTGCTATGAGCTGCTCCCGGGTCTGGACGGCCGAACGGAGTATCTCCGTCTTCTGCTTCTCGGCGTCCCGGCGGACCTCGTCCATCTGCACCTGCAGGTCGTCCAGCTTCTTCTGAGCCTCACCGGCGGCGGCCAGGGAGGAGTCGATATACTCCCTGCGCCGGTCCACCGACTTCTGGATCACGGGGAAGCCGAACTTGGCCAGCAGGATGAAGACGACCGCAAAGGCCAGCGTCATCCAGATAAGCAGTCCCGGTTCCGGTTGCAACAGTCCCATGGCTCATCTGCGTTTAGAGGGCCATGAAGCAGATTACGACCGCGAAAAGGGCCACACCCTCGATCAGAGCGGCGATGATAATCATGTTGGTACGGATCTTACCGGCGGCATCCGGCTGACGGCCTATGGCCTCCATGGCCGACGAACCGATCTTTCCGATACCGATACCTGCGCCTATCGCAGCGAGTCCGGCGCCTATGGCGGCTCCGAGTATTGCTAATTCTGACATAATTTTAAATTTTTAAACGTTTTTATATTTTCTACTTTTTCAATTTTTCCACTTTCTTCTCAGTCTTCCCCTCCTGGGCCAGTCCTATGAAGACTCCAGACAGCATGGTGAAGACGTAGGCCTGCAGGAAGGCCACCAGGACCTCCACACAGTTCATGAATATCGTAAACAGCACCGACACCACCGTCATCGAGGCGTTCATCACGGCTCCCATCCCGGCCGTCACGAAGACAACGCACACCAGGCAGAGGATGGCCGCATGACCGCCCACCATGTTGGCGAAGAGTCGGATCATCAGGGCGAATGGCTTGGTGAATATGCCGATGAACTCTATCACGGGCATGAAGGGCACCGGCACCTTGAGCCAGGCAGGCACGTCGGGCCAGAAGATATCCTTCCAGTAGGCCCTGCCGCCGAATATGTTGATGACTAAGAATGAGGCTAAAGCTAAGACGAAGGTCACCGCGATGTTGCCGGTGACATTGACCCCTCCGGGGAAGAAGGGTATCAGGCTCATTAGGTTGCACACCAGGATGAAGAAAAATACCGTCAGCAGATAGGGCGAGAATCGCTTCCAGTTATCCCCGACACAGGGCTTGATCAGGTCGTCCTGCAGCCCCTCTATGGCCATCTCCATAAACGCGGTGAAACCCTTCGGATGAGCCCGCACATCGTCCCTGTGGCGGCGGTACCACCCCGCGGGGACAAGTATCACCAGCAGGACGATCACACTGTTCAGCAGCAGGGCCGCGACTGTCTTGGTCACGGACAGGTCGAAGGGCCGGACCGTACTGCCGTCGGGCAGGGTCTCCACGACCTTCCCCTCATATTCTCCATCAGCGGCAATACTGAATCCCTCCCACGACGCTCCGTCCGCCAGGTGACGGGAGGAGAAGCAGTGCCAGCCGCCTGCCGAGGAGCGGACTATCACAGGCAGGTAAATGGAGACATCCCGGCCTCCGAAGGTGCCGATATGCCACCAGTAGCTGTCGCTCAGATGCTCCAGGACGATGGCCTTGACATCGACCTCCTCCCCTGCCGCCGCGGTGCCGGCAGTGTCCGCCGCAGCCGCCCGGAGAGGCAGAGTCAGCAGCACCGCCGCCAGCAGTGCCATTGCCGTCCTGTATGTCATTGTGCCTTTCATGCTTTCCCACCTCCTCCGTTGAGGACCTCGACGCATGCCTCCACATTGTCATCATGCACCCGGACGCAGCCCGCACGGACGGCGACAGAACCGGTGCTGCCGTCGGCGGCCGTCCACTCTATTGTACCCGGAAGGAGGGAGGAGAGCAGCGGCGCATGCTCCGGATAGACCGTAAACAGCCCCTTGGCCCCCGGGAAGGAGACCTTCTCCACCTGTGCCGAACACAGGGTACCGCCCGGTGAAAGTATGGTCAGCGTGATCATTGTCCTGTAGCCGCAAGCATCTCGCGGCCCTTGCGGATGGCCTCGTCTATCGGACCTACATTGAGAAACGCCTGTTCGGGGATATCGTCCACCTCACCGTCGAGGATCATCTTGAAGCCGCGGATGGTCTCCTCGATGGGCACCATCTGGCCCGGGACGCCGGTAAACTGCTCGGCCACCGAGAATGGCTGCGAGAGATATCTCTGGACGCGGCGGGCGCGGTTGACGGTGGTGCGGTCTTCCTCGGAGAGCTCGTCCATGCCGAGGATGGCGATGATGTCCTGCAGTTCCTTGTTGCGCTGGAGAAGCTGCTTGACCCTGCGGGCCACGTCGTAGTGCTCCTCGCCGACGATGTTCGGGTCAAGGATCCTCGAGGAGGACTCCAGAGGATCGACGGCGGGATAAATGCCTAATTCGGCGATCTTACGGCTGAGCACCGTGGTGGCGTCGAGGTGGGAAAATGTGGTGGCCGGGGCGGGGTCGGTCAGGTCGTCGGCCGGCACGTAGACCGCCTGCACAGAAGTGATGGAGCCGTATTTGGTGGAGGTGATGCGCTCCTGCATCTGGCCCATCTCGGTGGCAAGGGTCGGCTGGTAGCCCACGGCCGAGGGCATACGTCCCAGGAGGGCGGATACCTCGGAGCCGGCCTGGGTGAAACGGAAGATGTTGTCGATGAACAGCAGGATGTCCCTGCGCTCCCCGCTGTCGCGTCCGGCGTCCCTGAAGGACTCGGCCACGGTCAGACCGGAGAGGGCCACCGAGAGACGGGCTCCGGGCGGCTCGTTCATCTGACCGAATATCAGTGTGGCCTGGGACTTGGCGACCTCGTCGTAGTCCACCTTCGAGAGGCTCCAGTGCCCCTCTTTCATGCTTTTCTTGAATTCGTCGCCGTAGCGGATGACTCCGGACTCAATCATCTCGCGGAGCAGGTCGTTGCCCTCGCGGGTACGCTCGCCCACGCCGGTGAAGACCGAGAAGCCGTTGTGGCCCTTCGCGATGTTGTTGATAAGCTCCATGATGAGGACGGTCTTGCCCACTCCGGCGCCTCCGAAGAGGCCGATCTTGCCGCCCTTGACGTAGGGTTCGAGCAGGTCGATGACCTTGATGCCGGTGTAGAACACCTCCTGGGAGGTGGCCAGGTCCTCGAACTTGGGCGGCTCGCGGTGGATGGGCAGCTCTCCGGTACGGTCCAGGGGACGCATGCCGTCGATGCTGTCGCCCGTCACATTGAGCAGACGGCCCTTGACCTGGTCGCCCACGGGCATGGAGATGGAATGTCCGGAGGCCGTCACCGGCAGATGCCTCTGAAGCCCGTCAGTGGACTCCATGGCTATGGCCCTGACGGTATTCTCCCCTATGTGCTGCTGCACCTCGAGTATCTGTTCCTTACCGTCGGGACGCGCGGCCGTCATGGCCTCGTGAATGCCCGGCAGCCTGTGGTCCTCCCCGAGTTCCGGGAAGTGAACGTCCACTACCGGACCTATGATCTGTGAAATATATCCTGTCAACTGCATAAAATGACTAATCTCATATTTTGTTTGTACGCACTCATATCAGTCCAACATCTGTGCCACTCCACATTCCCCGAGATGTTCAATTTAAGACTTTTTTCAGTCCTTTAAAGGACAATTAAAACAATTACCGAAAATCTATCATTTTATTAATTTATTTGTTACTTTTGCAAGATAACGAACTAACTCACTCACTTAACACCATTGTATGAACTTAAACACCACTCATTGTCTGTCGGCGGCACTTGCTTTAATACTTACCGCCACAGCTGCATTCGCACAGTCAGGTGCTGAAGGCATCAAGGAAAGATCTTCATTCAATATCAGCAGAACGTATGAAAACGTTAGAATCAGCCGGTTCAGTGTCATCTACCAAGGCACTGACCACCAGTTGTACAATCTTATGAACCGTAATGTCCATGAAGGTTCAGTGGCTGATTTCTACATCAATCCCACCGGTGCGTCCATCGCCGTCATCCACCGCAACGGCAAGACTGTCTCCATAATATCCAACCGCGAGAAGGACAAAGTCATCGAGACTATCCGAGGGGACAAAAAGGTGAACCCTTTCGATGAGAAAGGGAATAAAGGAATCGCGTCAGTAACCGCCACCGCATATTCGTCCGATGCCAGGGAGCTGTTACTGGCCAATGACTTCGGAGAGATTATCACATATTCCACCGACGGATACTGGATTGCATCGACTATAGAAGCCGGGAAAGTCTACGATCACATAGCCATCAGTCCCAACGGCTATTTCATAGCCGCCGCCTACGGCAGCGAGATGGATATCTGGAACGTGGAGACAGCCGACATCAAGCGCATCGTTCACTTCGCGGGCAAAATCAATCATCTGACATTTTCCCCCGACTCAAGGGAGATAGCTGTCAGCTGTGACACATCCGGCCTTCAGATTGTCAATGCAATAGACCATCACAGAACTGAAATCACAGATGGTCTCCAGAATGTACGCATATCATCCTTCCATCCCGAAGGCAAATACATAGCATACGCCAAAGCCGATTCCGTCATCGTCTACAACCTCATCAGCCATAAGGATGTATGCCGCCTCGGGCTAGCTGACGGAGCTCCCATATCCAATGTCCTTGCCCTCAATTTCCACTCCAACAACAATATCACCACACTCAGCCACAACTCGGGCAGCCGGTTCTTCTTCTGGGATATGTCCTCCCTCCCTCCTCTTTACAAGTCCAAACTGAGCGAGGAAGTCGACAAGCTGATGTCCGACTGGATCCGTCAGATGGACGGCGAATCCATGGATGAGTACCGCGTCAGAGTGACCGATGACAATGCCGCCCGCCAAAAAGCCATGCTGCTGGACCAGGCTGCCACAGCCATCGCAACCCAGACCATCACTCTCGAGGACCCTTTCATTGCAGAGGAGTATGACATGGAGAACCACACCATTGACATCAAGTTCGAACAGTTGGACGCCATCAAGCTGGAAGTGCCCGAGGAAGATTTTCAGGAAGTACGTGACGGAGACCTTTCTTACGAGAATCCTATTTATACCCTCGACGATATGGACGAGTTCCAGCTGGTATATCTGGAAGTCGTGAACCGCACCACAGACAAGACATACATCTTCGATGACCGCGACTACATCATTGAGGACATCGATTTCGAGGACGATGACATCGACTACATCCCTGTAGCCATGCTTCAGACTGTAAACATGGAGATGGAGGCCCTGCAGCAGCAGACTCAGGAAATCATGGAGGAGAAAAAACAGGAAAACGTCATCACCGACAAGACCGCCATCACCATTGACACTGAAATCGAAAGCGACTTCGACGCCGACGGCAACAAGATATACAATTACAATCTAGGATACCAGTACGATGTCTCCGAAGGTTTCTCATATCAGGAGGATTTCGGCCCCGGCAAATTCATGGTATACGAGTCCAATGCCGCCATCACCATGCTCGAGGCCATCAAGACCGCTCTGGCCGGTGACATGAAGAAATACCTGGAGGAATCCAAGACCATCGAAATAACCATCACCGGTACAGCCGACGCAATCCCTGTAGGCCGCATCCCCTATGACGGCGCCTGCGGAGAATTCCACGAGACTCCCTACTACGCCAAGGATGAACTGTCGAGCATGACCGTCACCGATGAGACCGACATACGCAACAACGAGCAGCTCGCCTTCATCCGCGCAGCCAGCGTAAAAGTATGGCTTGAGAACGAGGTACCTGAGCTAAGGGACAATAAGAACAAGTGCGTCTACAATTACCGCACGGAAGTGAGTGACGTCCGCGGAGGAGAGTTCCGCAGGATTATCGTCCAGATCAAATTCAAGGATGTATTGAAATAAAATAACAACTACGCACATATGAGACAGATATTATCAATGATGTTGTCAACCCTTGCTCTCGTCCTGAGTTCCTGGGGATTTGCCCTCGGAGCACAGGACACCCAGGAGGTACTGGCCCGCGCCAACCAGCAGTTCGTCCTCTACGAGAATGCCAAGGGAGACAACAGCTCGGAGATGTATGACCATCTCTATCAGAGCTTCACTCTCTACACCAGCCTCCTGGACGCGTATGGGGATCCTAACGCGATGGAAGCGGCCCGTAACAGACTTACCCAGATTTATCCGGCACTGAAGAATGCCGCCATGTTTTTCTCCAACATGAACGACACCCAGAATGCCCACCGTTTCGGAATGGCCTATATCATGCTACCTAAGAACCAGGCCTTTACCGGAGGGACTCTCAAAACCGACGAATTATATCCCCAGATTGTCTACAACACCGGAGTATCTGCCTACAAGATGCAGAACATGAATGACGCCGTTCTATGCTTCAATGAGTATCTTACCACCGGCGAGGCCGACCGCGCCAAGGACTGCATCATCTTTCTGAACATGATCCACATGTCCCGGCACAATTATGTAGAGCAGGAGAAAATCCTCCAGCGTGCCATCACCGAATACCCCAACACGATGGACTTCTACTACAATCTCATCAACCTCTACATCACTACTCAGAACCAGCAGGGACTGATGGCGACTATAGACAAAGTACTGGCAGTCGACCCCAATGACATCAACGTACTGCCTATCAAGGCACGTATGGAAGAGGCTGCGGGAAATGTAGAGGAAGCTCTCGAACTCTACCGCAGGCTCCTCTCTTTCTTTCCGGACGACCTGGCAATCATGAAAGGTGTTGCCAAGTGCAGTTTCAAGATAGGCTCGGAGATCAACAACAGGGCCTACGCTGTAGTGGACGAGGCTGAAGGAATGGTGCTCCGTCAGAAAGCCTATCCCTACCTCTATGACGCACGCATATACTTCGAGCGCATCCTGAAGCAGGAACCCACGTCCGCAGTATACATGAAAGGCCTGGAGGAATGTTACAAGTTCATGGACATGACGGCCGAATCCACAGTGCTTCTGAGTCTTATAGCGGAGAAGGGCTCATTCGACCAATTTGAAGAGAAACTCAAGGACTACAGGCAGATTGCCATGAGCATAGGTATAGAGGACACTGTCAGCACCTCTGCAGTACTGGCAGGAGATCCCCCCATGCTGACTACTCTTATTACCGGATTCGGAGAGACCAACTCCAACGGAGTCATCGATGCCGGTGAAAGCTTCTCCATAGACGTTGCAGTACAGAACAGCGGCATGGGAGATGCCCACAACGTAAAGATTCTCCTCTCGGAGAACAGCGGCATGGACCGGTTCTTCGAGGGCAGCAGAGAGATTGACGCCGGCATCATCAAGGCTGGCGAAACCAAGAATTTCACTTTCCGCTACACTCTCAGCGAGACAGCCCCCACAACAGAGGCAAACATCACTGTGTACACCCTGGAGGAAAGCGGAATGGATGCAGATCCTTCCAGCCTGGTGGTGAACATCCAGGAAATGGCCCGTCCCCGCCTGCAGATTGCCGACTATCAGTACATGTCCGCTAAGGGCACATCCATAACACTGGGAGACAGAGGCAAACTGATCGTAGCAGTACAGAATGCAGGACGTCTTCCGGCACAGAACACCACCATCAGTTTCGAGTGCCCGAGCAACATCATTGCCACCGACAACATCGAGATATCCGTCGATTCCATTCAGCCCGGAGAGGTAATCCCCATTACATTTGACTTCCTGGTCAACAAACGGTTCGCCCTTGACTCCATTCCCATCGGAGTCAAAATATCCGAGGGTTCTACATTCGCCGTAGTGCAGGACGTATTCAAAGTGAAGCTGGGAGATTATCTGTCCACGGCCAACAAGATAGTCATCGAAGGCAAACTGGACGAGCGCCCTGCCATCAACACGGACTTTTCTCTGGCCCTGGAATCAGAGCTGCTGGAAAATGTACCGGCAGGCGTATCACACCCCAACCGCTATGCCCTTATCATAGGCAATGAGGATTATTCAATAGTCGGAGGAAGCGCTGAAATCAACGTTCCGTTCGCCTGCAACGATGCAATAGTCTTCAAAGAATACTGCGTCAGGACATTCGGAATACCCGATGAGCACATCCGTTACATCGACAATGCTACGGCCGGAATCATGCGCGAGTCCATAGACTGGCTCATCAATGTAGGCAAGGCCAATCCGGACGCCGAACTGTTCTTCTACTACTCCGGACACGGCAGCAATGACGAGGCTTCCCGCGAACCATACCTCCTTCCCGTCGATGTGACAGGCAAATACATCAAGCTGGGAATCTCCCTCAACGAGCTGTACGCCAACCTTTCCGCCGTTCCCTGCCAGGCTTCTTACGTGTTCCTGGACGCCTGCTTCAGCGGCGGATACAAGAGCAAGGAACCTCTGGTCGCGCAGAAAGGCGTGCGCGTAGTGCCTAAATACTCTGTTGTCGAAGGCAAGCTGATATGCTTCTCTTCCAGTTCCGGAGAACAGACCTCCAGCGTATACTACGACAAGCGCCAGGGCTACTTTACCTATTACCTGATAAAGACCATCCAGGACGCCAAAGGTAATATCTCACTGGGCGACCTCTACAACACTACCAGGGAAAAAGTGGAAGCGGCAACGGCCGTATCAGGCAAACTGCAGTCACCTCAGGTACTCGTTTCTCCTGAATGGACTGACTGGAGCACAAAAGTCCTCAAATAAGAATTATTTCGTATCTTTGCCGCCCCTATGGCCAAAGCAAAGAGCAAAATAGAAATCCGAAACAAGAAAGCCTCGTACGAGTACGAGTTTCTGGAGACATACACAGCAGGAATAGTACTTACCGGCACAGAGATCAAATCAATCCGTGCCGGTAAGGCTTCCTTAGTGGACAGCTGGTGCTATTTCTCCGGAGGAGAGCTTTACGTCAAGAATATGCATATCGCCGAGTACTGGTGGGGCACTTTCAACCGCCACGACCCCAAACGCGACCGCAAACTGCTGCTCACACGCAAGGAGCTCCGCAAGCTGGCCCGAGCGGTCAAGGAAAAAGGCCTGACCATCGTCACACGACGGCTCTTCATCTCCGAGACCGGCTACGCCAAACTGGACATCGCCCTCGCACGCGGTAAAAAGGAATACGACAAGCGCGAATCCATAAAGGAAAAAGACCTGCGCCGTTACTCTCCGGAATAAAATGAAAAGGCCGGCCCCGCATCATGGGGACCGGCCTTTTTCATTTATCAGTTCTAGAGCCTAGAGCATACCGCCGTCACAAATAATCACCTGACCTGTAACATAAGATGACAGATCGGATGCGAGGAACAGAGCCACATTGGCGATGTCCTCAGGTGTACCGCCGCGGCGGAGAGGAATCTTCTTGTTCCACTCGTCACGCACCTCCTGAGGCAGGGCATTGGTCATGTCGGTGATGATGAAGCCGGGGGCTATGGCGTTGGCACGGATGCCGCGGGACCCCATCTCCTTGGCTATGGACTTGGCCAGACCGATCAGACCGGCTTTGGAAGCGGAGTAGTTGCACTGTCCGGCGTTGCCGTTCACACCCACCACCGAAGAGATGTTGATGATGCTGCCGCCTCTCCGACGTGCCATGATGGGAGTCAGGGCATGGGTGAAGTTGAAAGCACTCTTGAGATTGACAGTGATGACGCTGTCCCACTGCTGCTCGGACATCCTCATCATCAGACCGTCACGGGTAATGCCGGCATTATTGACCAGAATGTCGATGTGACCGAAATCTTTCTGAATCTGATCTACGGTAGCGTGAGCTTCGGCGAAGTCGGCGGCATTCGAGGCATAGCCCCTGCACTGCACGCCGAGAGCGGAGATTTCCGCTACGGTATTTCTGAAATTGTCGTCCTCCTTGAGGTCCGTGAAAGCTATGTCAGCTCCGGCAGAAGCCAGTTTCATAGCTATGGCCTTGCCTATTCCTCTGGCAGCTCCGGTAATGAGAGCCACCTTTCCTTTTAATAATCCTTCCAGCATAATTTATTTAACTTTATCATTGGGAATTACTGCGAACGACAGGTTTGCCTCCACTGCAAGCTCGCCGTCCACCATTGCCTTGGCCTCTATATAGAACAGCATGGCCCTGTGATTGGTGATGTGGGCGTGCACCTCCACGGTGTCGCCGGGACGGACCTGGCGTTTGAAGCGGGTCTTGTCGATACCTGTGAACAGGGTAGTGTGACCTACCAGATAATCCTTGATGAGCAGTGAGCTGCACTGCCCCATAATCTCGCAGAGGATGACTCCGGGCACTACCGGATAGCCGGGAAAATGTCCCTGGAGGAAGAACTCGTCACCCCTGACATGGTACTTTCCGATACACTCGGTACCTTCATTCTGAAGTTCCATCTCGTCCACCAGAAGCATGGGCTCGCGGTGGCGCAGGAATTGTTTTATTTCTTCTCTATCCATAATATTGAGTTTAGTTAGTACATGGTCAGATGAGTCTGAACGCAAGCACGGCATTGTGCCCGCCGAATCCCAGGGACGAGGAGAGAGCCATGGTCAGCCTGGCCTCACGGGCAGTGTTGGGATTGACATCCAGGTCGCACTCGGGATCAGGTTCCTTATAGTGGATGGTAGGAGGTACTATTCCGTTCTTCAGGGCGAGCACAGCTGCCACAGCCTCGATGCCGCCGGCAGCTCCGAGAGCATGTCCAGTCATGGACTTGGTGGAACAGAGAATGGCACGGCGGGCCTCGGACTCACCGAGGGCGAGCTTGATGGCAGCTGTCTCCGACTTGTCGTTCAGAGGGGTACCGGTACCGTGAGTGTTGATGTGCAGCAGGTCAGAGGTCGAATAGTGAGCCTCGGTCAGAGCCTGTCTGAAAGCCTTGGCGGGTGTCGAGCCGTCCGGACAGGGGGCCGTATAATGGTATGCGTCGCAGGTATTGCCGTAACCGCATATCTCTGCGTATATCTTCGCCCCACGGGCGACAGCATGCTCATACTCTTCGAGGACCACTACTCCGGCACCTTCTGCGATGACGAAGCCCTGACGGCGGGCATCGAAGGGCAGTGAGGCTGCCATGGGATCCTCTGCAGGAGAGAGAGCCTTGCTGTTGGAGAAACCTCCGATGGCCAGAGGGGTGACCGCAGCCTCGGTACCGCCGGCGATAATGGCGTCCGCATATCCGAACTTGATGGCCCTGTATGCCTCTCCTATAGAGTGCGTACCTGTGGCACAGGCAGTCACGATAGGCAGGCAGACACCGCGGGCGTGATGGGCTATCGCGACATTGCCAGCGGCTATATTGGCTATCATGGTAGGGATGAACAGAGGTGATATCCACTGAGGGCCGTCCTTGATCAACTTGGCAGTCTCGTTGACGAAAGAATGCATGCCTCCGATACCTGAGCCGATATATACTCCGAAACGGTCGGCGTGCACTGTGCCGGGAGTATTGTCCTCCTCGTCATCCGTCGCCTTAAGTCCGCTCATGGCCACTGCCTGATTGGCTGCTGCGAGGGCAAAAAGGCTGAAACGGTCGAACTTCCTGGCCGCCTTAGGCTCAATACCGTAATCCGCGGGCTTGAAGTCCTTCACTTCTCCTGCAATCTTCACTGAAAGACCGTCAGTGGGGAACTGCGTGATGAAATCGATTCCGCAGACACCGTCCACGATGTTCTTCCAGAATGTCTCCACATTGTTTCCGACAGGGGAGACCACTCCTAAACCTGTCACTACTACTCTTTTTTCCATATAGTTTTATTTTACTTTGACCAGCGGAGAATACATGCACCGGTAGTGAATCCTGCTCCGAACGCACTGAGCAGCAGCATTTCTCCTGTTTTTAATTGATTACCTCTACTGAGGTCGTCCAGCAGAGCGGGTATCGACGCGGACGAGGTGTTTCCGTACTTGTCGAGGTTGAACGGAAACTTGCTCTTATCCTGATTGACGAAATGACGGATGGACTCGATGATGCGGACATTAGCCTGATGCAGCACATACAGGTCGATGTCGTCCGCTGTCATGCCGGCCATGGTCAGCACCTTGTCAATATCCTTGATGGAAGAGGACACGGCGAGCTTGAATACATCCTGACCGTTCATAACCACACCCTCAGTGTCGACCTCCTCCTTGGTTATGAAGGGAGTCGGCTGAAGCTTGCGCTTCTGGTAGAGAGCCTCTACCTTGCAATGGGTGGATACGCGGATGGCCTTCAGGTCATCTCCCTTGGTTACAACCACAGCACCGGCTGCATCTCCGAAGAGGATACAGGAGGAGCGGTCATGCCAGTTCATCATGCGGGCAGGCTCCTCGGCACAGACGATGAGGATGTTCTTCAGGTCCTTGGTGGCCAGGTACGCCTCAGCTATATCGAGAGCGTAGATAAATCCCGTGCAGGCGCAGTTAATGTCCACAGTGGGGCATGTAGCGCCCAGCATTCCCTGGATGACACAGCCCAGACCGGGAGTGACATATTCGTTCACCACATTGGAACAGATGATGAAATCCACCTGCTCCGATGTTATCCCCGCGTCCTCCATGGCATTCCGGGCAGCTGCAGCAGCCAGGTCCTCCAGTCTCTCGGAGGATATCACGCGCCTTTCATGGATGCCGGTACGGGTCACGATCCACTCGTCGCTGGTATCCAGAAAGTTCTCCAGCATCGCATTGGTCACGACCTTTGAGGGGCGCGCACTGCCAGTTCCTATAATTCTCATATTATATCTTATATTAAAACCGCGCAAAAATATACATTTTGCTGTAAAATTCAAAAGTCCCCGCAGCGACACTCCGCCGCAGGGACTTCAAAGGCTTGTCAGCCTATCTTAGCATTGACTATATCTATGATTCTGGCCTCCTGCACAATAGCCTCCTTTCCAATGGCAGAGGCCTCGGCCACGAGGGCATCGGCCTTCTCGCGGTCCTTCAGGCCGGCAGCATTGATCTTGACGTTGAGGAGAGCTCCGAGGACTGCGGAACGGGCCGCGAGCGCACCCACACCTGCATCGGATACGGAGTTGGGATTACCCTCCGAGGCCATTGCCTCCACCAGCTCGAAGACCTTGAAAGAAGCCTTCATGGTCCTCAGAGGCACCTCGGTGGCATAGAGAGTGGCTTCCTGCATGGCGGCAGCGCGGGCAGCCTTCTCCTCATCGGTCTTCTTGGGCAGGGACATGGCGTCCATGATACGGTTGAATGCCGCCGTATCCTCGTCCACGAGGTGCAGCAGCTCGTACATCAGCTCCTGACCCTTCTCAGCCCACTCGGAGAACTTGGGGCACTGGTCGTCCCAGCCTCTCTTATGCGATGACAGGTTGGCCACCATGGCACCGAGAGCGGCCCCGAGGGAGCCCATGTATGCGGATATCGATCCGCCGCCGGGAGCCGGAGACTCGCGGGAAGTCTCCTCCGCGAAGCCGCGGACGGTCAGGTCCACCAGCTTGGGAGTCTTATCACTGTCCTCGAGGATGTACTCGATAACTTTCTCGCGGGGATTGAAAGGCTTGAGGTCGTCCAGTCCCATGGACTTCACGGCTATCTTTATGATGTCCTCCTCGGGGATACCGCAGGAGCGGTTCTGCTTGGCCAGATAGTGCTTGCCGGCGTCGATGAGCACCTTCTTGGGGATAAGGCCGACAATCTCCGAGCCGGTCACCCTCAGACCGCGGGCGTGAGCCTTCTCACATACCTCGTCGAAGGCCACATGGACGGGAGTGACGTTGATATTTGTCACATTCATAGACACCTGCGCAATACCATATTCCTCTATATACCAGCCGATAGCCTTGCAGCCCTTCAGGGTACCGGGAATCCAGACCACATTGCCGTTCTCATCCTTCACCACCTTTCCGGTGATAGGGTCGCCCTCTCTCTTCTTGCGGCCCTTCTCGCGGACGTCGAATGCCACGGAATTGGCACGGCGGGTGGAGGTGGTGTTGAGGTTATAGTTGATGGCCACGAGGAAATCCCTTGCACCCACTGCCGTAGCACCTGTACGGGCGGTAAAGTCGTCGATGACGGCCGGACCGAAATCGGGCTTCTCTCCGTCGGCAAACCTCTTGGCCAGACCTTCGTACTCGCCTGCACGGCATACGGCCAGATTCCTGCGTGCCTCGGTATAGGCAGCGCTCTCATAGCAGAATACCGGTATTCCCAGCTCCTCGCCTATCCTCTTGGCCAGGGTGCGGGCATACTCCGCGCACTCCTCCATTGTCACGCCTGCGATGGGCACGAGAGGGCACACGTCAGTGGCGCCCATACGGGGATGCTCGCCGTGATGATGCCTCATGTCGATGATCTCGGAAGCCTTCCTGACTGCGCGGAAAGCAGCCTCCATGACCTTCTCGGGCTCTCCTACGAAAGTCACCACGGTACGGTTGGTGGCCGCACCGGGATCCACGTCCAGGAGCTTTACACCCTCTACACTCTCGGCGGCGTCGGTAATCTGTTTGATAATCTGCATATCGCGTCCCTCGCTGAAGTTGGGAACGCACTCGATAAGTTTACGTGTCATGTCGGTTAATTATTTTTCTGTTTTAAATATTTTTTCCGTTCAGTATTGTTGTCTCAATAAGCTGTGATGTAAAGCTGTAAGGAACAAATTCGTATGAGGGTATCTTCTTGGTAATGAAGAGGGAGGCCTTCTTGCCTGGAGTAATGCTTCCGTATTCCGAAGCCACGCCCATCGCAAACGCACCGTTGACGGTCGCAGCGTTGAGCACTGTCTCGGGAGTCAGGCGCATCTTGACCATGGCCAGGGCCATCATGAACTTCATGTCACCGGAGGGGCAGGACCCGGGGTTGTAGTTGGAGGCAATGGCCAGCGGCAGGTCATACTCCAGCATGTCCTTCGCCTTAGGATAATCCATATCCAGGAAAAATGTAGCACCGGGCAGGAGCGTCGCGATGGTCCCGCTGCCCTGCAGGGCCTTGAACTCCTCAGGGCCGGTGAACTCGAGATGGTCGACAGAGGCAGCGCCATAGCGCACGCCCACCTGCACTCCGCCGGAAAAACTCATCTGATTGGCATGCACCTTCGGAACCATGCCGTACTTAGCAGCGGCCTCGAAGATACGGGAAGCATCCTCCACAGTGAAGAATCCCTCCTCCACGAAAATATCCACGTAATCGGCCAGTCCCTCGGCGGCGACGGCCGGCATGATCTCACGGACTATCTCGTCCACATATCCCTCCCGATTGCCTTTATAGCGGGCCGGCACGGCATGGGCTCCGAGGAAGGTGGTGCGGACCCGGAGCGGAGTCTCCTCCTCCACCCTGCGGGCGACCCGGAGCATCTTGACCTCATCCTCGACAGTGAGGCCGTAACCGCTCTTGATCTCCACCGCACCGGTGCCCAGGGAGATTATCTCCCGTGCACGGACCAGGGTCTGCTGCAGAAGGTCATCCTCCGGGGTATTGTGCAGCAGCTCCACCGAATTGAGGATACCGCCGCCCCGGCGGGCAATCTCCTGATAGGAGAGGCCGCGCAGCTTGTCCATGAACTCCATCTCGCGGCTGCCGGCATAGACCAGATGGGTGTGGGAGTCGCAGTAGGAAGGGAATACCATCCTGCCCTCAGCGTCGATCACCTCATCCGAAGAGCGTTCCATCGCCTCCAGTTCCTCCGGCAGGAGGTTCTGCATCCTGCCGAGGCGGGAGATACGGTCTCCCTCCGTCAGCAGCCAGGCGCCGTCAAGACAGGGCAGCGACAGCATCTCCTCTCCCCGCAACGGGGCAGAAGGAGCCGCCTCCCGCACATTGACAAGCTTTTTTATATTTTTTATAAAAATTGACATTTTTAAATTTCTGCGTTTTTAATAAAATCTATGGAATCCTTGATGCGGGTGTACATCACCGTATCTTCCTCCACGAAAGGCACAGTCCTGCGGTAGTCCTCGAAGAATTTCTCGATGACGGGAGAGGACTTGCCGGCACCGGTGCGATGACGGAACTCGAGGGCCTGAGCGGCGTTCAGCATCTCGATTCCGAGGATCTTCTCGACATTCTCGATTACTCTGACGCACTTGGTGGCGGCATTGGCGCCCATGCTGACATGGTCCTCCTGACCCTGGGACGAATCGATGGTATCGACCACGCAGGGAGTACACAGCTGCTTGTTCTGGCTGACTATGGATGCAGCGGCGTACTGAGGAATCATGAAGCCGGAGTTCAGTCCGGACTTGGCCACCAGGAAGGAGGGGAGTCCCCTCTTGCCGGAAATCAGCTGGTAGGTACGGCGCTCGGATATGGAGCCAAGCTCCGCCATGGCGATAGCCAGGAAATCCAGGGTGATGGAAAGAGGCTGTCCGTGGAAGTTACCGGCGGAGATGACCTGGTCCTCATCGGGAAGGACGGTAGGGTTGTCCGTTGCGCTGTTGACTTCGGTCATGAAGACGCTCTCCACATACCCGAGCGCGTCCTTGGACGCCCCGTGTACCTGAGGTACACAGCGGAAGGAGTAGGGATCCTGCACTTCCTTGCCGGGTCCGTCGATGAGCTGGCTGCCCTGGAGATAACCGAGGATGACGCGGGCCGTCTCGATTTGTCCCTTATGAGGACGGACGGCATGCACACCGGGGGTGAAAGGCTCCTTGCGGCCGTTGAAGGCCTCGAGGGAGACGGTGGCTATCTTGTCGGCAGCCGCCGATATATGCTTTGCATGACACAGGCACCATACGGCATGGGCCAGCATGAACTGGGTGCCGTTGAGAAGGGCCAGGCCCTCTTTCGACGCCAGTGTCAGAGGCTTCCAGCCGAAGAGTTTCTCCAGTTCGCTTCCGGGATATCTCCGGCCCTTGTAGTCAAACTCGCCGAGCCCCAGCAGAGGCAGACACATATTGGCCAGAGGGGCCAGGTCGCCGGACGCGCCGAGAGAGCCCTGCTGATATACCACCGGAATCACTCCCTCATTGAAGAAGTCCACCAGCCTCTCCACGGTCTCCACCCTAACGCCTGAATATCCGTAAGATAGAGACTTGACTTTCAAGGCCAGCATCAGCCGGACAATCTCGGGACGCACCTCGTCCCCCACCCCGCAGGCATGGGACATCACCAGATTCTTCTGGAGCTGGGAAAGCTGGTCACGGTCCACAGACACATTGCACAGCGAGCCGAAGCCGGTAGTTACTCCATAAATTGGGGCTTTCTGGCTCCTCATGCGCTCGTCCAGATAGTTACGGCACTTTTCAATTCTTTTGCGTGAAGCCTCGCCCAGATGCAGACGGCACTCGGGATCGAGGAGGGTCCTTACGTCTTCGAAGGAATGCTGAAGGATGTCTATGTCAAACTGTATCATACATTTGTAATTAAATAGTCGAATAACTTACAAATGTACAAAAAAATATCATCGCGCCACCCATATCAAGGGCTTTCTATCATCGATTTCCTGGATTATACCTTTCATGTAGCCCTCGAAATATTTTTCAGCATATCTAAAACGCGGGAAATCAGAAGCAGGAATCAGCTCCTCCCTGCGCGATGGACGTACAGGCCATGCCGTCACGTCGAAACGGGTTGCAGGCCGCAGCTCAGGCGTCCAGTTGAAATCTCTCAGACGGCTCATCTCCAATGTAAGTTCCCGGATAGGATAGGCATCGCTCTTGACGTTCTCCATATACAGTATTCTCTGGAGCTGTCCGTCCTTGAGACGCCCCGTCATCAGACGGCACTCTTTCTGATTCATGGTCGTGATAACAGAATCCTCAGCCACATAGAACATAGCTGTAACACCGCCAAGAGCATCGAACCGGGAAATCTGACTACCTTCGAAATATCCTATCATCTCCGGAGACTTAATCTGGTGATAGAACTTGCCCTCTTCCTCCTCAGAGATTACAAACGCATTGGAAAACAGATATCCCCGGTCAAGCACCTCGTTACGGATGAGGAACTGCATACTGTCCGCCGTTATCTGGCTCTTTATCTCATACCAGATAACAGGCTTGACGTACAGCCTGGCTATGGAATCTATGGACGTGAACTGCAGGGAATCACACAGCACCTGCATATCTTCCTTGAAAATACGGACATCGTGGTAAGCCTCCACAAATGAGACCTGCGTCGTATCCGGCGGAGGAGGGACATCCAGAGAATCGCTCGAGGAAAGGGAATCCTGAACAAACAGCGAGTCCTTTACAAAAAGGGAGTCCATGATAGCCAACGAATCCCGTACCTCAAGGGAATCCATGACGGCCGGCATCTCCGGCATAGAGGATGAAAGAGTATCAGCATCGGGCAGCCATGGCGAAGGAAGCGTACCGGGAGACCGGCCCGCCGCATTACCGGGACCAGCCGCACTGCCCGGACCGGCAGCCGCGCCCCCGGTCGGCGGCGCATTGCCTCCCGCTCTGGCTCCGGACGAAGGCGCACCGGACGCAGAACCGCTACCCGCCCCGCCGGAAGACTTCTTTTCAGCCAGAGGATCGACCAATGCCTCCTCATACCTTCGCTTGGCGGCATCCACTATCACACTGTCCACATCACACATCCGCATGGTATAATAAATGAGCGTATCGCTGGCCATGAATACTGAATCCCGTGTCCCATCCTCAGCCTCCTGCAGCAGAACGAGCGCCGGGTCCCGGTACAGTTCGGCCCTGCGCGGCTCATTCCAGTACCGCAGTTCTCCTCCGAGAACGATTGCACTGTTCACAGTATCCAGAAGCTGTACATTCCCAAGCAGGCGGGCGTAATCGGCATATCTGTCGTAGAACAGAGAATCGCACCACACCTCCTGCTCCTCAGTCAGAATGTGCACATTCCTGTGAAAATAGAATTTCTCATCCTGACGGACATACCGTCCATTACCGGATGATATGCAGTTAAGATCGTACCACCCCTGCGTATTGCCGAAAAAATGAGCGATATCACCTGCCGCATCGTAAACCAGAGTATCACAGACAAAAAACAGGGAGTCGGAAAACATTTCGACGGATCCGACAAAATCAAAACGCTCAAGCTTGGACTGGTATCTGCCGGTAAGGCTCTCTATCAGATTGCCGTCATGGTCTTTCATGGCTCCTCCCCGGTAGAAAAAAGCGATACTGTCTCTGGTATTATAATCCAGATAATTGGTCCTCAACAGATTGCTGTCCCTATCTATCAATTCCACGAGATGTCCGCGGAACCTGGCCGTATTCTGCGGAATCACATACTTCAGACTGTCCCCTGTCAGTACGGTATTTTCCTGAACAATCCGCACATGACCGACAGCATCTATGTATTCGTCATCCACATTCCAGTATGCGCTGTCGCAATACAGATAGGTATTGTTGTGCAGAAACACTGCATCGCCCACCACCTTACGGTACTGTTTCCCGCCGATCTCAATCAGCCTTGCTCTGTCAGCCATGACAAGACGTACCAGAGAATCCCTGCTTTCATCACTATCCTCCTTTTCTCCAGCCCGCACCGGCAGGACTGACAATGTCAGCAATAATACTAACAGCAGTGTCCTCTCTCTCATTTTATCCAACCCTCACGCCTGAAAACACAATGCTGAAACAGCGGATCTATCACAATATAAGTCGTTTCCTGCTTCTCCTTGATGAAATCTTCTATCGCATCCACGGATTTCTGGTTGGCAGCCACATCCATCAATACATTGAAATCATCCTCAAACGTAGCTGTATGCGCAGGACGAATCTTCTCCAGCTTGACAATCTTATAGACTGTATTGCCGCTTCGACCCTCATCATCAACTGACTCAAATGGTGCTGATATCTCCCCTTCCTTCATATTCTCCAGCACCTTGTAGTCCTCGGGCTTAAGCCTGTCCACATCAAAGAAAGGCGCTCCGGTATTGGGATCAGCCACCATACCGCCGTTGGTACGGCTCTTTATATCCTCGGAGAATTTCCATGCTGCCTGCTCAAATGTCAGACTGTCCTCCAGGATAACATTGCGGATAGAGTCCAGGCGCAAAAAGGCAGAATCCCTGTCTTCCTCCGTATAACGGGGCTTAAGCAGGATATGACGGGCATTGAACATATCTCCCCTCTTGGAAATCATCTGAATAAGGTGGAAACCGTCCGGAGTCTCCACAATCGGGGACACCTGGCCCTCCTTCAGAGCCATGGCGGCATCGCTGAATGCCGGCCAGAACATCGACTTGGATGTCATGCCGAGCTCGCCTCCACGCATTGCACTGCCGTCTTCGGAATACAGGGTAGCCAGCAATGAGAATTTCTCGCCGTCCAGAATTCTTTGACGGAACTCCAGAAGGCGCTCCCTGACAGCCATCTTCGCCCGGTCAACATCGGGATAGAGAACTATCTGACTGTACCGGTACTGTGTGGGAATCACCGGCAGACTGTCCTCCGGCAACTTACGGTAATACTGCTGGACCTCCTTGGGCGTCACTTCCGTAACCTTGCCGGCCACAGTCCTCTGCATCTCCTGTACCAGATTCTGCTCCATGAACACGTCCATCCATTCCTGACGCAGCTTGTGAAGAGGCTTGCCGAAATACGCTTCAGTTTCTTCCTCACCTCCAAGCTGCGAGAGGATATTGTTGATCCTCTCATTGAGGGCGGCATTCACCATATCCTGATTTACGGTAAGACTGTCCAGTTGTGCCTGAGTATAGAACAACTTGGATACAAGCATATTCTCGAGCACCTCACAACGAAGGTCACGGTCCGAGACATAGCCTTGGAACTGCATCATCCGTACCTCCGTCTCTATCTGAGAGAGAAGTATCATACTGTTACCTACCAGAGCTACAGTCTTATCTATGACTCCATCATACTTCTGGGCGGAGAGACTGCCAAAAGGCAGAATCATAAGAGTCAGTGCCGCCAGCACAGCCTTTATCTTCATTTTTTCTCTTTATAAATTATCAGTTTTTCGGAACCTATGGCATCATTAAGCAGATTTCGTTCCAAACTTATCAGAAGTTCCTGTTTTCTTCGGCTCAGAATCATGTCCCTTATACTGCCGCGGCAGTACTCGTAAGGAGCGACCCTCCCCGATGGGACATAACTGTCTACTGAAACGAGATATGTATAGCCCAGATAACTTCTTTCAAAATAGGACTTTTCGTCCAGAATCCCGGCTATCTCCGACAGGTCGGCACCGATACCGTCCATTATGGCATCCAGGGATATCCATTCCTTGAACACCCAATACTTTTCTGCAGAAGTATAACACAGCTGAGCCAGGCGGTCCTGGTCCTCTTCTCCCCTGGAGCGGTACAATGTCCTTATTGGGTTGAGGTTGGGAGAGTTGTCGCTTATCTTGATATACTGTCCGAGTATAAGCGGCACATGGGTGATGAAACTTTCGGGATGTGCGTCGTAATACTCTCTGTACTCCTGTTCCGAAACGGCCGTATCCAGGCGCTGCTCCACATACTGCTGCTCATAACGGTAGACCAGCAGCTGACGACGGTATTCCTCCAGCTGGGATGTCACATCCCTGTCAGCCTTGGAGAGCCGGCTTTCAGCCATATCCAGCAAAAGACGGTCTTTCGCCCACGCATGAATATAACGCTCGACCATACGGATACTGTCCTCCGGAGAGAACCCATTGATGCCCAAGCGTTCTATGTCGCTGCGATATAACACATCCTTGCCGGCTCTTGCGACTACATCCCCCTTAAAAAGAGTGTCGTAGAGACGGCAGGATGACACAGTTAAAGACAATAGCAATATCCAGACGACCCTCCTCATCTCGGTCAGTAGGATCCTCCGGACTACCTGCTGTAGTTAGGAGCCTCGCGGGTAATGGTTACGTCGTGAGGATGGCTCTCGGCCATACCTGCGGCAGTGATGCGCACGAAGCGGGCATTCTTGAGCTCAGCCAGGTTATGCGCTCCGCAGTAACCCATTCCGGCGCGGAGACCGCCGATGAGCTGATAGACTACCTCGGAAAGAGTACCTTTGTAAGGCACCTGGGCGACAATACCCTCCGGCACGAGTTTCTTGATATCCTCCTCCATGTCCTGGAAGTAGCGGTCCTTGGAGCCGAGCTGCATGGCCTCGAGCGAGCCCATACCGCGGTAGGACTTGAACTTACGTCCGTTGAGAATGATGGTCTCTCCGGGAGACTCCTCCACTCCGGCGAAGAGCGAGCCGGCCATGATGGTGTCGGCACCGGCGGCCAGAGCCTTGACGATGTCGCCAGAATAGCGGATACCTCCGTCTGCGATAATGGGAATTCCGGAACCCTTCAGGGCCTCGGCGGCCATCATGACTGCGGAAAGCTGGGGCACGCCCACTCCTGCTATGATACGGGTGGTACAGATGGAGCCGGGGCCTATACCGACCTTCACGGCATCCACCCCACACTCCTTCAGAGCCTTAGCGGCCTCACCTGTAGCGATGTTGCCGGCGATGATCTGCAGGTCGGGGAACTTCTGGCGGACTGTCTTCAGGACCCTAAGCACTCCTTCGGAATGGCCGTGCGCCGTATCGAAGACCAGGGCATCGGGCTCCACTGTCATCAGCATCTCGACTTTCTGGATGCTCTCAGAGTTGATGCCTACTGCAGCAGCTACGAGCAGACGGCCCTTGGCGTCCTTGCTGGCAGTGGGATTGTCCTTGATCTTCATAATGTCCTTGTAGGTAATCAGTCCGGCAAGACGGCCGTCCTTGTCCACTACGAGGAGTTTTTCGATCTTGTAGCGCCGCAGGAGCTCCGTCGCCTCCTTGAGATTGGTACCGTCGGTAGTGGTAATCAGGTTCTCCTTGGTCATCACCTCAGATACAGGAGTATTGGGGTTGTCCTGGAAACGCAGGTCGCGGTTGGTGACGATGCCGCAGAGCATGCCGCGGGCGTCCACGACGGGGATACCTCCGATATGGTTCTCGTGCATGAGGTTTAGGGCATCGCCGACCGTGGCGTTCTCCCGTATGGTCACGGGATCGTAGATCATTCCGTTCTCAGCCCTCTTGACCTTGCGCACCTGCTCCATCTGGACTTCGATGGGCATATTCTTGTGTATCACTCCGATACCGCCTTCACGGGCAATGGCTATCGCCAGATCCGCCTCGGTTACGGTATCCATGGCTGCGGATACAATAGGGGTATGGAGAGATATCTCCCTGGTCAGCTTCGTAGTGATGTCCACCTCGCGGGGCAGCACGTCCGAGTGGGCCGGAATGAGGAGGACATCATCGAAAGTGAGGCCCTCCACTATGGGTGAGTTGGTGTACATCTGCATAACGGCCGCTCCTATGATTATTCGGCTTTCTTGGCCACTATTGCACTGAGACTGTCGTATTTTACATCGAGGGCGCTGAGCAGCTCGTCGGTAAGATTGCGGTAATATGCTCTCTTGTCTCCCTCAGGATGGCTGACTCTGGACAGCATCTCGTCCCTGAGGTCGAGAACTTCGTTGATAAGGTCCACTATCTGCTCGGCCTTCTCATTGTCATTGTGGAAACTCATGCTGATGACTGCGTCTGAAACGAACTCATCCACCATGTAGTTGATGTCTTTCTTGATAACTCTTAAATTCATGATAATCGCGATTTATAAATTATAAACTGTTAACTTTCCTAAAAATACCACGGATGCTCCAGAACCGTCACTATCCCCGGCTCTGTATCCTGATGTCCGAGGATACGGCAGGCTCCCACTATCTTTTTGCTGGTGTAGGAATCGGGGCGTCCCGGCAGCAAGGAATTGACTCTCACCCTCAGGGACGAATGGATCATCATCCCGTTCCCCATGCAGATACCCACGTGGCTTACGCTGCGTCCCCGCGTATCCGTAGCGCTCCGGCCGAAAAACACCAGGTCTCCTGCCTGAAGACTCCCAAGGATATCACTGTAGTCCAGCGGATCTCCTGTATCTATCTGCTGGGAGGCATCCCGCAGAAGTATGATTCCGTTGAGAAAATAGCTCAGCTTGACGAGGCCGCTGCAGTCCACCCCCTTGGGAGAAAGACCGCCCCACAGGTAGGGAAAGCCCAGAAACCGGCTGGCTGTCGAAACGATATCCTCCCCCGAAGGTCCGGCGGCATCTTCCATCCAGCGCCTCAGATTCTGTACACTGCCGGCAGGAACATATCCCTTACGGCCGTCAGGCAGGACAACCGGGACATAGCCGTTTTCACTGCTCCGTCCGCTGTCCGGTTCCACTATATTGCCCATAACGCAGTCGGAGAGCACTCCGGATCTATCCGACGGCCCTGCTGTAACCACTGTGAAGTATTCCTTGACAATCAATCTGTCAGCCTGCTTCCACCGTTCCATCTCCTCTTCCGATATCAAGAATATGTTCTGTTCTGTCGTCCATCCCGCATACCCCTCCGGAGTGACTATCGAATACCAATAGCCTTCCTTGCCGGTAACCTCCACTGGAGTTCCCATCATGGCCTGTGAGACCGTCTCGGACTGATAGTCCGGGGCTTTCTTCATATCGGTGACGGATACTGATACCAGGGCCATGCTCTTCTGAGCCTCCGCGGAGAATGTGGAGAACTGAACCAGGCACAGAATTATGAACAAAACTTTCTTCATTCCTGCAAATATAGGCGAGTTTTTCTTATTTTTGAAATTATTTATTATGAAACGGATACTGATCATATTTCTGATGACGGCCCTGAGCCTGGGAACCAGGGCACAGGACTCACTGACCATCTCCCTGCTGACCTGCTCGCAGGGCAGTGACATTTCCTCTGCATTCGGACATTCTGCCCTAAGGGTCAAGGACATAAAACATGGACGGGATATGGTTTTCAACTACGGCACCTTCAGTTTCAACGAGCCGCATTTCATGCTTAATTTCCTGCGTGGAGACCTCAACTATTTTCTCTCCGTAAGTTCATTCACCCAGTTCAAGAAATCCTATGACAGAGCCGGCCGCGGCATCACCGAACAGCAGCTCAACATCACTCCCCGGCAGGCAGCATGGTTGTACGGATTCCTTTTGGAAAACTATCAGCCCTCAAACCGATATTATCTCTACGACTTCCTGCAGGACAACTGCGCCACACGTATCCGGGATATATTCGATGACTCTCCTGACTTCATTATTATTGACAGCCTTTCAGGCATGACTTACCGCGAGGAACTTACCCGCCTGGTAGGAGACCGCCGGTGGATGATGTTCGGCATAGACCTGATATTGGGAGCCAGGATAGACCGTACTATCACCGTGCGTGAAACCGCCTTCCTGCCCGACCGCCTTGCGGAAGTGATGGAGCGCTACAGCAATCAGGAGCTGAACGGAAGCCCGCTGGTCTCTGCCGGCCATACCATCTCAGAACCTGCGCCCGGACCGGGCAGATGGAAGGATATCCTATCCAAGGCCACAAGCCCTTTTACCGTATTTACGCTGTTGTTTGTACTTTACCTTACTATCTACCTGCGCTGTACCGACAAGTGGAAATTCATGAATATATGCTCCACCATCCTGTATATCATACTTGGACTGGGCGGAGTAATTATCTGCCTGCTGTGGTTCGCGACCAACCATGTATGGACTGCCGACAACTGGAACCTGCTGTGGATGAACCCCCTCTTCCTGATTCCCGTATGCATGCCCAGCTGCTGGGCCAAAAACCTGATCATAGACCTGCTCGCAGCTGTGGCCGGCATTGGGCTGATCTGCTCGTGGCTGCTGCCTCAGGCATTCCATCCGGCATCGGCGGTCATCATTCTGCTGACCGTACTCATGGCGCTGAGCCGCAGGGCCATCTACCGTAAATACTAACATACTTTATACTTTATGATACTCGATTCACTTAAAAGCTTCGAAAAATACGTCAATCTGCATGCCTCCTTCGGCAAGGTGCTGGAATTCATCCGTAAGAACGACCTGCACACCCTCCCCGAAGGCAAGCACGTCATCGAGGAGGACAACATCTGGTGCACCATATCCACCGCCCGGTGCAATGATGAGAGCGAGTCTCCTCTGGAGGTGCACGACTCATTCATCGATATCCACATAGTGCTGGAAGGCACGGAGATTATAGGCTTCCGCGACAGGGCCAAGTGCCTGGGCGTAAACGTAGAGTACAATGCTGAAAAAGACGTGGCTTTCCTCAAGGAAGAGCCCGAGGCCTACATCAGCTACGGGGACGACAACATGGTAATCTGCTTCCCGCAGGACTGTCACGCACCCCTTATCGGAGACGGAGAAGTACGAAAGGCTGTATTCAAGGTCCGGTTCTAGACGGCCCTGACAATGTACCGACAAAACTCCCGTACTGTGGGCCGATATAACTCGTACATAGGTTATTTCAAAAAAACATACGGTGAACGTCTGCAGAAAGTCGTTGTGGACGCCGGTTTCACATGCCCCAACCGGGACGGGCTGGTCGGGACAGGCGGCTGCACGTACTGCGACAACGCCGCCTTTCACCCGGGCTACAGTACAGCGGGCATTCCTATTCACAAACAGATCGACGAGGGCATCAAGTTCCACCGGATCCGCTACCGCAAGGCGGAGAAATTCCTGGCCTACTTCCAGCCTTACTCCAACACATACGCCCCTCTCGAAAGGCTGCGTGAGGTGTATGAGGAAGCCCTCTCCCACCCCTTGGTGGCCGGTATCGTCATCGGTACCCGGCCCGACTGCGTGGACGAGGACAAGCTGGACTACCTGGCAACACTGGCCCGGGACCACGTGGTGGTCATCGAATACGGCATAGAGTCCGTCTACAACCGGACCCTGCAGCGCATAAACCGGGGACATTCCTTCGAGGATGCTGTACGCGCCGTGGAGATGACGGCCGCCCGGGGACTTACTCAGGGCGCACACTTCATCTTCGGGCTGCCGGGCGAATCAGTCGAAGAAATGCTGGCCTACGCACCTATTATAAATAAAATGCCGCTGCACTCGGTCAAGTTCCATCAGCTGCAGATCGTCCGCGGCACCGCTATGGAGCGGGAGTTCGCCTCGCATCCCTCCGACTTCGTGACATTCTCCCTGGATGAGTATTTAGATTTCATTGTAGACCTACTGGAGCGCCTCCGCCCGGACCTGTACATCGAGCGTTTCGCCGGAGAAGTCCCGCCCCGTTTCGTCAACTCCACTCCCTGGGGGCTGCTCCGCAATACCGAACTCATCCGGCTTCTCGAGCAGCGGCTGGAGCAGCGTGACACCTGCCAGGGACGGCTCTACGGAATATTAGACTTACAATAGACTCGCAGTAACGGCTGAGCAGACGGCTTTCCCCCACTGCAACCTCTTGCAGGAGCGCTCTCCGTACGTCATATATTGATTATCAGAACATTAACAATGCGACACGCTCCCCAAGAGATGTTTTAACGGTGTCTCGGGAGTTCTTTGACTACGACAGCTGCTGATAATCAGCATTCTGGCAAGATGCGTCGCTCCCGCTAAATAAAAAACGTGTGCCTCCCGCAATGGGTGACACACGTTATTCGTACGGCCTAACAGTTGAACAAACTTATCGGCGTCCGCCTTTATCGCCGTCGCGACGGGGACCTCTGCCGCGGTCGCCTCCACGGTCGCGGCCGCCGCGGCCGCCGCCGTTGGAACCTCCGTTGAGACGGGGCTTGCGCTCATGCTCCACCCATCCTTCGGGAGCGGGCAGCAGAGCCCTGCGGGAAAGTCTCATCTTGCCGGTCTTCTGGTCAATCTCGAGGAGCTTGACATCCACCTCGTCACCTACCTGAAGCACGTCCTCCACCTTGTCGACCTTCTTGTAGTCGAGCTCGGAAATGTGCAGCAGGCCTTCCTTGCCGGGCAGTATCTCCACGAAAGCACCGAACTCGAGGATCGACACTACCTTGCCGTGATAGGTCTCACCGACCTCAGGCACAGTGGTGATAGCCTTGATGCGGGCCAGAGCGGCGTCCATGGACTCCTTGTTCTCACCGAAGATGTCGATGATGCCCTTGTCACCCTCCTCAGTGATGGTGATGGTGGTGCCGGTAGTCTTCTGTATCTCCTGGATAACCTTGCCGCCGGTGCCGATAACGGCTCCGATAAACTCGGAAGGTATGGTGATCTGCACGATACGGGGAACGTTGGGACGGTAGTCGGCGCGGGGCTCGGAGATGGTCTTGAGCATCTCGCCCATGATGTGGGCACGGCCTTCCTTGGCCTGTGCCAGAGCCTGCTCGAGAACCTCGTAGGGCAGTCCGTCCACCTTGATGTCCATCTGCGTGGCGGTGATGCCGTCCTTGGTTCCGGTCACCTTGAAGTCCATGTCTCCAAGGTGGTCCTCATCGCCGAGGATATCGGAGAGCACCACGAACTTGCCTGTCTTCTCATCGGAGATCAGACCCATGGCGATACCGGCTACGGGCTTCTTGATCTTCACACCGCAGTCCATCAGGGCCAAGGTACCGGCGCAGACTGTAGCCATGGAAGAAGAGCCGTTGGACTCGAGGATATCGGACACCACGCGGACAGCGTAGGGATTCTCCTCGCCCACGGGCACTACGGGCTTGAGGGCCCTCCATGCCAGGTTGCCGTGACCGATCTCCCTGCGGCCCACACCTCTCTGGGGTTTGGCCTCACCGGTGGCGAAGGGAGGGAAGTTGTAGTGCAGCACGAACTGCTGGGTATCCTGAACCAGCACCTCGTCCAGTTCCTTCATGTCCATCTTGGTTCCGAGGGTCACAGTCGACAGGGACTGGGTCTCACCGCGGGTGAAGATGGCCGAGCCGTGCGCTCCGGGCAGATAACCCACCTCGCACCAGATCGGACGGATCTGAGCAGTAGTACGTCCGTCGAGACGCACACCCTCGTCTATGATCATGCGGCGCATGGCCTCTTTCTCCACAGCACCGTAATATCTGCTTACCATCATGGCCTTCTCCTCTCTCTCCTCTTCGGGGATGGTCTCCATGAATTCTTCCTTGAGAGCGTCGAATGCATCCTCACGCTCATGCTTGGCCAGACCGCTCTTGGCGATGGCGTAGCACTTGTCATAGCAGTAGTCGTGAACGGCCTTGCGCAGATCCTCGTCATTGACCTCGTGGCAGTAGGCCTTCTTCTCCACCTTGCCTACCTCCTCCATCAGTTCCTTCTGTGCACGGCACTGGCCCTTGATGGCCTCGTGGGCACACTTGATGGCCTCAAGCATCTCGGCCTCGCTCACCTCGTTCATCTCGCCCTCCACCATCATGATGTTCTCCTCAGTGGCGGCTACTATCAGGTCAATATCCGCATCCTTTACTATGTCGAATGTAGGGTTGATCACAAACTTGCCGTCAATACGGGCGACCCTCACCTCCGAGATGGGACCGTGCCAGGGGACATCGCTCACTGCCAGGGCCGCGGATGCTGCCAGACCCGCATAGGAATCAGGCATGTTCTGCTTGTCAGCGGAGATCAGAAGTACGTTTACAAAGACTTCTGCGTGAAAATCATCGGGGAAGAGGGGACGCAGAGCCCTGTCCACGAGCCTGGCCACCAGGATCTCGGAATCCGAGGCACGGCCCTCCCTCTTGAGGAATCCTCCGGGATAGCGGCCTGCAGCGGCATATTTCTCCTTGTACTCCACCGACAGAGGCATGAAGTCCACATCCTCCTTGGCGTCCTTTGCACATGTGACAGTCGCCAGCAACATGGTACCGCCGACCTTTACGACTACCGAACCGGCCGCCTGCTTGGCGAGTTTGCCGGTCTCGATCTCAACGATTGTTCCATCACCCATTGTGATGGTCTTCTTAACTATATTCATATTATCCTTCTAATTGTGTCTGCCTTTATGCGAGAGTGCCGCGGTCATCTAAGAAAAAGGGGCTGCCCAGTCTGTCTTGACAACCCCGTTTCTCTTACGAAGCCAAAGCGCTTACTTACGTAAACCGAGTGCTTTGACAATCTCCCTGTATCTCTCAATATCCTTGGCCTTCAGGTAATCAAGGAGGCGGCGCCTCTTACCCACAAGACGGAGCAGGGCACGCTGGGTGCCGAAGTCCTTCTTGTTGTTGCGAAGGTGTTCTGTCAGATGAGCGATACGGTAGGAAAATAGAGCAATCTGACTCTCAGCCGAGCCGGTGTCCGTATTAGACTTCCCGTATTTAGCGAAAATCTCCTGCTTCTTGTCTGCTGCAAGATACTCTGCCATAAACCTTTAAATTAATAAATCAGTTAAACTTATAATTCTTCCCCAAAATCGGGGTTGCAAAGATATGTAATTAAAATCAAATTATACTACTTTTGCAGACAAATTTTTCCTCAACGACAAAACTATGTTCCGGACAAATTCCCAGAAAGTCATCACAGTTCCCGGAATCGGAGAAGTCCTCATGCTCAGGAAAGCCGGAGCACGAAGACTGCGTATCAGCGTATCGCCCAGACGGGGAGTGACGGTGACCGTACCGTGGCCGGTACCCTATGCCGCAGCAGAAAGCTTTCTCATGTCCAAAGTCCAATGGATAAGGAACGTCCTGCAAAAACAGGCACTCAGGCAGCAGCATGCGGAAGCAGAAGGCCGGACGGCAGGTGTTCCGGACGACCCGGCCGCTCTCGAACGGATGCGGGAAGAGGCCCGCGCTGTACTGGCGCCGAAACTGAGGGAAGCAGCAGCAAAATACGGATTTCCCTTCAAGGGCCGCATGGCCGTCAAAAACAACGTCTCCAACTGGGGATCCTGCTCCTCGAAGGGCAATATCAACCTCAACATGCGCCTGATTCTCCTCCCGGAACACCTGCAGGACTACGTCATCCTGCACGAGCTATGCCACCTCCGTTACCAGGACCACGGTCCCGGATTCCACGCCCTGCTGGACTCCCTGCTCGGCGGTCGCGAAACAGCACTCAGCCGTGAACTTCACGACTGGCGCATAATATGATTTCCTGATACCGGCCTCAGTGTCAGAAACGGTAACCGATACCCGCGGTGAGTCCCCCGTAGAGGGTTCCCCACTCTATACGGCCGTAAAGATTCCGGCCCACGGTAAGCCCGACCAAACAGAAGTCCGGCATAAAACGGGTAGTTGTCACATAGGTCTGTGAATCCTCCACGTCCTGCGACAGAAGATTCGTCCTGCATACACCCACTCCGGCACCCACACTGGAGTACATCCGCACCCACTTGCGGTTCAGCCAATAAAACTTGACCTTGGCGGTCACTGTTGTAAAATGTGTATTCTCTGTCCACAGATACTGCCCTGAATCCATATCCTCCATGGGCCGCGAGCAGCCGGAATAATTGACTGCCACACCGACATTAAGCCAGCTTAGGACATTATACCCGTATTCAGCACGGAGATTCGGGATGAATCTGTCCCCTCCCGCCGCATTGGCGTTCACCCGGTCGACCGGCTCATTGCCATCAATGCGGTCAATTATATCACCTGCCCAATTATTAAGCCATAATGCCCCTCTGTTCATATCCGCCATATAGGCCAGAGCATATGCTGTCGGAAATCCCACACTGACATCCACTTCATGTGTTCCGGTGTAATCCACCCACTTGGGATGTTTGCCCTTAGACTGTCCGTACAGAGGCATGGAAGCGAGAACTGCTGCAATCACCAGTGCAAGTGTGTAAATCTTTCTCATAACGTTAAAATTTTAGTCAATTAGCTATGGCAAAGCTAAAAAAAAAAATCAATAAGCCAAATTAAATCCTATATTTGCATACGGAAAAGAGGGGTGCCTCCCGTATGACCGCACGGTCGCGGAGGCTGAGATTACACCCGTCGAACCTGATACGGTCAGTACCGTCGTAGGGACTTTTCGAGTGCAAGGCTCTTCCGCCGCGCGTCCGCGGCATCTCTCCGTTCCGGATAATTTTTTAGAAATGAGCTTTCAAGTACAATTCATCACCCACTTCACGGAAACCATCTCCTACCTCGACTCCGTGCGCATCGCCCTCGAAGGCGGATGCCGCTGGATACAGCTGCGCATGAAGGATGCCCCGGAGGATGAGGTCCGTGTCGCCGCCGGAAAGGCCCTGTCCCTGTGCAGGCAGTACGGAGCGACACTGATTCTCGACGACCGTGTGGAACTGGTTCGGGAGACCGGAGCGGACGGTGTGCATTTGGGACTGACCGACATGCCGGTGACCGAAGCCAGGAGGATATTACCCCAGGGACAATTCATCATCGGAGGCACCGCCAACACTCTGGAGGACATCCGCCTGCATGCCTCGGGCGGGGCGGACTACATCGGCTGCGGCCCGTTCCGCTTCACCACCACCAAGGATCCCTCCAGGCTGGCCCCGACCCTGGGACTCGAAGGATACAGGAGCCTCATGGACGGAATGCGCCGCGAGGGTCTCGCTCTGCCCGTCGTGGGCATCGGAGGCGTGACTGCGGAGGACATACCGGTCCTGGCGGAGGCAGGACTCAGCGGCATTGCCCTGAGCGGCAGCATCCTGAGAGCGGAGGACCCGGTGGCGGAGATGCGGAGGGTGATGGACATCGCCGCCTCCATTGCATCGGACTGAAAATATATTTTAGAGAAATATGAATAACAACAACATCAGAATCACCTACCCGGACTCGGAGAAAGTCTACATGCAGGGCTCGCTCCATCCGGACGTAAGAGTGGGCATGAGGAAAGTGAGCCTCACCCCCACAGTGACCGTCAAGGACGGAAAGGAAGTCATGACGGAGAATCCCCCCGTCTACCTCTACGACACCAGCGGGCCGTACAGCGACCCTGCGGTGGACATTGACCTGCGGCGCGGTCTGCCCAGGCTCCGCGAAAAGTGGATACTGGGACGTGAGGTGGAGCAACTGCCTGAGGTAACCTCGGAATACGGCCGGGAACGGCTGGCCGACAAGTCCCTGGACCATCTGCGCTTCGAGCACATCCGTCTGCCCTTCAGGGCTAAGAAAGGCTCTCAGATTACCCAGATGTACTTCGCAAAGCAGGGCATCGTAACTCCCGAGATGGAGTACGTGGCCATCCGCGAGAACATGAACTGCAGGGCACTGGGCATCGAGACCCACATCACTCCGGAGTTCGTGCGCGACGAGATAGCCGCCGGACGGGCAGCTCTGCCGGCCAATATCAACCACCCGGAGGCCGAGCCCATGATCATCGGCCGCAACTTCTTGGTGAAGATCAACACCAACATCGGCAACTCCGCCACTACCTCCACCATAGAGGAGGAGGTCGAGAAGGCCGTCTGGAGCTGCAAGTGGGGCGGAGACACCCTCATGGACCTCTCTACCGGAGACAACATCCACGAGACCCGCGAGTGGATCATCCGCAACTGCCCCGTGCCCGTGGGCACCGTGCCCATGTACCAGGCCATGGAGAAGGTGCGCGGCAGGGCTGAGAAACTGACCTGGGAACTGTTCCGCGACACGCTGATAGAGCAGTGCGAACAGGGTGTGGACTATTTCACCATACACTGCGGCATCCGCCTGAAGAACGTGCATCTGGCCGACAGCCGTCTGTGCGGCATGGTCAGCCGCGGCGGCAGCATCATCGCCTCGTGGTGCCTTGCGCACAATAGGGAGAGCTTCCTCTACGAGCATTTTGACGACATCTGCGACATCTGCGCCCAGTACGACGTGGCCCTGTCGCTGGGAGACGGCCTGCGTCCCGGAGCTATCCGCGACGCCAACGACGCCGCCCAGTTCGCCGAGCTGGACACCATGGGCGAGCTGGTGGAAAGAGCATGGGCCAGGAACGTGCAGGCCTTCATCGAGGGCCCTGGCCACGTACCTATGCACAGGATAGCCGAGAACATGGAGCGCCAGATCGAGAAGTGCCACAACGCACCTTTCTATACCCTCGGCCCTATCGTGACCGACATAGCCCCCGGCTACGACCACATCACCAGCGCGATAGGTGCCGCCCAGATAGGCTGGCTCGGCACCGCGATGCTCTGCTATGTGACCCCCAAGGAGCACCTGGCCCTTCCGAACAAGGAGGACGTGCGCGTCGGTGTCGTCACCTATAAGATAGCCGCCCATGCTGCCGACCTGGCCAAGGGCCATCCGGGAGCACAGGTGAGGGACGACGCGCTGAGCAAGGCCCGCTTCGAGTTCCGTTGGAAGGACCAGTTCAATCTCAGCCTAGACCCCGAGCGCGCCCTTGAGTACTATAAGGAAGCCAACCACGTGGGCGGCAAGTACTGCACCATGTGCGGCCCCAACTTCTGCGCCATGCGCATCAGCAGCCAGCTCCGCGACTGCGGCCTCTCGACCGAGGGCGAGGAAGTTTCACCGAATCAGACAATTTAAAAACACATAACAACAATGATTGAGACAAAAGTTTCCAGAGGTATCATCAGTACCTATTTCGACAAACTCCAGGACTGCCTTGAGCTGGATGCCGCCATCGTGGGCGGAGGTCCCTCGGGCATAGTAGCCGCCTATTATCTGGCCAAGGCCGGGCTCAAGGTGGCCCAGTTCGACCGCAAGCTGGCTCCCGGCGGAGGCATGTGGGGCGGTGCCATGATGTTCAACCAGATCGTAATCCAGGAGGAGGCCATGCACATCGTGCGCGACTTCGAGATCAACCATACCCCCTACGGGGACGGTCTCTACACCATGGACTCGGTTGAGAGCACCTCTTCCCTGCTCTATCACGCCGTACACGCCGGAGCCCGCATCTTCAACTGCTACTCGGTAGAGGACGTAATCTTCAAGGACGGCAAGGTCAGCGGAGTGGTGGTCAACTGGACTCCCGTACTCCGCGAGGGCCTGCACGTGGACCCGCTGAACATCCTGGCCAAGGTCGTAGTCGACGGTACCGGCCATGACAGCGAGATAGCCGCCACCGTCGCCCGTAAGAACGGCATCCGACTGGCCACCGAGACCGGCGGAGTCATCGGAGAGCGCTCCCTCGACGTAACTTCCGGAGAACAGGAAGTCGTAAACGGCACCAAGGAGATCTACCCCGGCCTCTACGTCTGCGGCATGGCCGCCTCCGCCGTCTCCGGCACACCCCGCATGGGACCTATCTTCGGCGGTATGCTCCTCTCCGGCAAGAAAGTCGCCGATGAGATCATAGCCCGCCTTAAGAAGTAACCTAGAGTTTTATACAGAAAAATCCCGGAACAGATTCAGTGTCTGCTCCGGGATTTATAGTTACATCCACACTACTGGAGAGCAGCCATTTCCTCCTGAGTGAGGCCCGTGACTCTGGCGATTATCTCGTCGGCGATACCTTCTGCTTTCATACCACGGGCATTCTTGATCCGCTCTTCCCTAATACCTTCTTTCTTACCTTCCTTCATGCCTTTCTCCATGCCCTCTTTCATACCTTCCTCCATGCCTTTCTCCATACCCTTTTCCATACCCTCTTTCATTCCTTTCTCCAAGCCTTCTTTCATACCAGCCTCAAGTCCTTCTTTGTGGCCGCGTCTGAAACCTTCTTTACGGGAACTGGATATCTGCATCTTGGCCGTACTGACCATATCCCAGAAACGGTCATAGCCCAGAAGCTGTGCGTCTGAGAATGCCGACACCTCCAACTGAGCCACCGCCTTGTTAATAACAGGATTACTTGTCAGTTCCTCAGACACGACACGCGTCCTGCTGTTGATCTCAGTCAGGTACCGCAGCCACAGAACCTGCATCTTCTTGTCTCCGTAATTCTTCGGCGTGAACTTGGGCAACTCTATGAAGATGAAACGGAGCCCCTCTATCACCTCATTGGTTTCCGCAATCTCCACTATACGGTAATCGTGATAATAGTCCTCGCTGTCCGAGTATATATCGTTCACCATGTTCAACGAGTATACCGGATGCAGAAGATCGTAGTCCTGTCCGCATTCCAGCTGACTCACGTACGCTTTCGACGCGTTGAACAGAACGCGCTGCTTATACTCGGACGTCCACATCATCTGCATCTCCACTATGAACTGGCGGCCGCGCGAATCCTTACAGCGCACATCCACGATACTGTCCTTTTTAAGAGGATTGAGCGGCACCAGCTCCGGATTCAGATATTCCACACTTTTGATCAACTCGTCCTCACTCTCGAACGGTAGCAGAGAATTCAGAAAACTTATCACCAAATCCTCATGTTCACCGAACACTTTCTTGAAAGTCATATCAGCTTTCGGATCCAAATATTTCATACACATATCATTTTAAGTTTTCTGAGACAAAGATAGTAATTCTTGAGGACTATGGTGATAATTAAACGTTTATAAACGTTTTTAAACGGAAAAGCACAAGGCTACAGGATAAAGCCGGCCTCTACATACGCCGGTACGGCGCCGTCAGAAATCTCCACGACATTGCCGTCAAGAGAGCACTTCACGGTGGTATTGCCGGCAGCGTTCTCCTCAAAATACAAGATTGCCAGCTGACCATCAAGGGCAAAAATCTCACCGATGCAGGCATTGGCATATTCAGTGACAGCAGTCATCTCACCGTTTTTCCAATAAGCAGCGCAACGGTCCAGACCAAGGCCCTCACTTCCTCCCAGATACACGTCCCCATTAGAGTCGATGCTGATAGAATAGACCTGAGACGAGATAGTGGTCGGTATGGGGTTAGCCTTGCCGTTCACCCAATACGCAGGACAGAACTTGTCGTAATCCAGATAATTCCCGCCCACGTACACATCTCCATCATGAATTTCCATACACGACACATAATTTCCATCCTTAATCTCTTCCAGATTAACCTTTTCCCCATTGACCGTATAAAAACCGTCATAGAGGACATACACATTTCCATTGTCCACGATAACGTCACCGGCACTCATACTTTCCGGTTCATCCTCCGGTTCAAAATTCGTCCACAGACAGGCCTGATAGGTCTGGGACCAATCCTCATTGGTCCATCCTTCATGAGTCGTAAAATACACCGTAGATGTCTCTTCATCCACAAATACACTGAACGCACTGCCTGAGCCGCCTTCGCGTCTGTTGGTTGTGAACAGACCCATCGCCTCGCTCCAATAAAATCCAGTTGTATTGAATCCCATAATACCATAACCGGTCAGGTGGACATCTCCACTCCGAGTCACATATATGTCATTGAGAGATGTCCCTCCGGTCACGACACTCATATCCACCAGTTCCTGATTGCGCCAATAAGCAGAAGCATTGTTATAGCTGCCGGCCGCATATACCTCCAACGGCTTCTGAGAAACAGCTATCTCAAATACCACACTGTCCTCCACCGTAACAGTAACAGTAGCTCCGGAACGCTCATCGAAACTGAAATTGGGACTGGGCTTGACGGTGAAAGTGTTGCCGGAAGTATCCACAGTGCACCAGTCGGCATCTGCCTTCACTGCCCATGTTTCCCGGTTGGTCGTCACCTCATAGGTGTAGGCCTCCGGACGGGCAGCCATAAAGGAGAGTTCCCTCATCTGAGGTGCTATGCCGAATTCCAGAGGCTCCACCGGAACAACAGTCTCCTCCTCTTTGCAAGATGTCACTGATGCTGCCGCAGCAAACATGAACAGAGCGGTTGCGGCATAGAACAATTTAGAAATAGTACTTTTCATAAAACTTTTGTGAATTAAGTTAATAATTATTTTCCATCACAAAAGTATACCCGGACACTTGGAAATCAAAGCATTTTCTATGTCATTTCCGGCAATTGCCCTTTTTGGAAATCTCTATTATCTTCTCACGGTACTTGGCCGGAGTCATACCTACCTTATCCTGAAACAGTTTATAGAATGTAGTACTACTGTTGAAACCCAAGTCCGAGCAGAGAGCTTTAAGTGGAATATCATTCATCGGATCCGAGAGAACAGCTATCGCCTCATTGATTCGATAGGTATTGACATAGGCAACAAGTGAAAGGCCGGTATACTCATGTATGACCTGTGAAAGATAAGTCCGATTGCTCTCCAACCGCTCAGCTATCCGCTCACGCGTGAGATTTTTCTCCAGATAGATTCTATCATGCTTCATAAGATGCTCCAGGCGGGCATATAGCTCGCGCCCGCTGTCCTTGGTAAGCGAACTGTTGGAATACTTGGCCGCCGCATCCTGCTGACCGGCAGTAAGGGCAGATATTTGCTCCTCCAGAGCACGCTCTTTTGCTACAGATTCCTTGTACTGCCTGGCTATCCGGGTATACATCCTATTCCTGTTGCGGTACATAATCCATGTACCGGCCAAACATACGGCTATCAGCAGAATAATCAATCCTGCATTGCGGCGCAGTTCGCGGAGTTCCCGACTGTGCTGTTCCTCAGCGAACCTGGTATTGAGCGCATTTATCGCTCTTTCCTGCTCTATCCGGTTGATATCCGACGACTCACTGTGATACGCCTTATAATAATGCAATGCTGTGGAACTGTCACCGCGTGCCTCGCTCACCCACGAAGCCAGCTCATACAGATCCGCCAGATAAATCCTGTTGCCCCGATCATTGGACATTCTAATGCCCATGAGCGCATAATCCATTGCTTCTTCCAGATTGCCCATGTCATACAGAAAACGTCCATACGACAGGTAAACATACACAGCAGTCGTCACAGACTCCTCGCTAATGTTGAGAACTGCTTTATCAAATGAACTCTCAGCCTCATCATACCTCCCTGTCGATGCCTGTATCATAGCATTCAGGCACCACACTCCTGCCTTATCATAAAATCTGTCTATCTGCGATATTGTCTCCTCTATATATTTCCCGGCCCGGGCTATGTCTCCCTTCAGATAGTACATACTGGCACATACGTATGAGCCGATATGCTTGACATACTGATTGCCGATACGCTGTCCCAAGGCATATATTTCCCTGGCATATCCGAGTCCTGCCGTATCTTTCCTCAGGTTATAGGATAACACCAGATTGGCCCCGAGAACTGCATAGTTAATGTAATCCTCATGACTGAGGGCCGTCCGCATACCATTAAGGAAATACCCGCACGCTTTATCATAATTGAGGGCAGTGGATATCTCATATATGCCCAAAGACGAATATATACTGTATATCGCCATATAATCATTGCGGATACGGTCCGATGAATCCAGCATATTCCATTCATCCAACCCCATGCTGAGATAAACATGTGCGGAGTCGAACATATCCAAAGCTATGAATGCCTGACCTATATAGCTGCATGCCATCATCCGGCCGTGGATATCTCCACACATGTCCGCGTGCAGCAGAAAAGCATACGAACAATCCAACGCGTCCCTATAACGTCCCGACATCATGTATTCTGTATAATCGGCACTCACTTCATCAGCATCAATATCCGCAGCCGCAAGATTGATGGCCGCCAGAAAAAACAAGAAAAGGACCACATGATATTTCATGCCCAAAAATACAAAAAAATCAGGAAAGACATCTGAGATGAAAATAACCTCACTCCGAAAGTGAGCGGAAACGCCCGACAAGAGCCGGCACATCGCAGTCCCGCCTGAACGGTTCCCAAAGATAGCCGAGGACAGCGGCACCTCCGAAACCGGCCTCAGAAACCTTACGGATATTATCGGGTGATACGCCGCCCAGAGCAAAAACCCGGTCATTGACTGTCCCCGCATAAGCATTGGCCCTAATGTCCTCTACTGAAAAATGTGAGCGATACCCCTGTTTCGATATACTGTCAAAAACGGGACTGAGAAACATGTAGTCACAGATGGACGAATACACCGAAAGTTCTGAAAACGAGTGGCAGGAGCGGCTGACCAGGCCGGCAAACCCGAAAGGCGGCACGGGATTGCGGCCGTTGAGATGAACTCCTCCCAGCCCGTAACGGAGAGCCAGGTCATGACAGTCGTGCAAGGATATCCTGCCATAATACCGCTCCGGGACAGCATCCAGCAGCGCCGACACATCTTCCGCATCAGCTCCGGGCTTACGAATATGCACCCGCCACACACCTTCCTCCAACAGAGCAGATATCGCCTCAGCTTCACCGGGCAGGCACTCAGCATCAGTTATGACGATTATTCTCATCTGTTGTAAAAATGTCTCAACGGGCCGTGTCCATGACCAATCCGCAGAGATGCCGCAGCCACAATAGCATTGTGGACATATCCTACGGCAGCCTGAACGGCATCCCGGAGAGGAAGACCGGAGCCAAGGAAAGTGGCGATTGAGGAGGAAAGAGTGCAGCCGGTGCCGTGCAGATTGTTGGTAAGCACCCTCTCTGAAGTTATATGAACCAGCCCGTCCAGGTCGCAGAGAACATCAGTAGACCCGGAAACAATCTCAAGGGCACCCTGCCCGGATGCTGCCGGCAGGTCCCCCCCCTTGACCAGAAAAGCACAGCCGAAACGCTCCCTCAGCATCATGGCCGCCCGGTCCATGTCCTCGACGGAGTGTATGCGGAAACCGGACAGACGCGAGGCTTCGTCAATATTGGGAGTAACCAGGTGCGAGCGTGGGAAAATCCTATCGCAAAGAGCCTCCACAGCCTCAGGCATAGTCAGCGAATCCTTGCTGGTAGAAACCATCACAGGATCCGTAACCACATACAGCACCGGATGCGCCGCAAGCCGGCCGGCAATAGCCTCCACTATCTGGACAGTTCCGGTCATCCCTATCTTCACAGCATCCACGGCCAGGTCGGACATCACCGCATCTATCTGTGCTGCCACCAGCTCCGGCCTCATGTACTCCACTTCGGAGACACCGACGGTATTCTGCACGGTCACTGCAGTGATAGCCGCAGCTGCATAACCGCCGCAAGCCGATATCGCCTTGATGTCTGCCTGGATACCGGCTCCACCAGATGGATCCGAGCCGGCAATCGACAATACTATCGGATAATCTTTCATTTTACAAAGATACAGATGATTCCGGAAAATGCCGCTTCATTTTTCGGAATTATCTATTTTCACTCTTCTGCAGAAAAAATTAAGGACCAGCGGAGGCGTTCTGATAGTGCCTGTCGGCTGCCTGCGGGACTGAGGGACTGACACAAAAAAGGGGCGGATCGTCAATCCACCCCATTAATTCTTCTCTAATTCATAAAATGTATCAAAATGTGTACATTTTATTACCAAACGTTCAGAGGACGGCCGGCAACGAGAGCATGAGCCGCATTCCTGACCTTCTCGATTACAGCCTCGTTCTCGACATCGGAGAGCACCTCGTCGATAAGCTCTACGATGGCTTCCATGTCCTTCTCCACCAGACCTCTGGAGGTGATGGCGGGAGTACCTACGCGGATACCTGAGGTAGTGAAAGGAGTACGGCTGTCGAAAGGCACCATGTTCTTGTTGACAGTGATGTCGGCACGGACGAGTGTCTTCTCGGCCACCTTACCTGTCAGATCGGGGAACTTGGTGCGGAGGTCAATCAGCATCAGGTGGTTGTCGGTACCGCCGGATACAATCTTATAGCCTCTGTCGATAAATGCCTTGGCCATCGCTGCGGCATTCTTCTTGACCTGGAGCTGATACTCCTTGAACTCAGGCTGCAGTGCCTCGTAGAAAGCCACTGCCTTGGCACCGATGCAATGCTCCAGAGGACCGCCCTGGATACCGGGGAAAACGGCTGAATTGATCAGCTGGGACATCATCTTGATCTGGCCCTTCGGGGTCTTGAGTCCCCAAGGGTTCTCGAAGTCCTTACCGATGATGATGGCACCGCCACGGGGACCGCGGAGGGTCTTGTGGGTGGTGGTGGTTACGATGTGGGCATACTTTACAGGGTTGTCCAGCAGACCTGCGGCGATAAGACCTGCAGGGTGGGCCATGTCTACCATAAAGATGGCGCCTACCTCATCGGCAATCTCGCGCATCCTCTTCCAGTCCCACTCACGGGAGTAAGCGGAAGCACCTCCGACGATCAGCTTGGGCCTGTGCTCGAGGGCAGCCTTCTCCATCTGGTCGTAGTCCACACGGCCGGTCTCCTCGTTGAGCTTGTAAGCTACGGGATGATAGTTGATACCGGACATGTTGACGGGCGAGCCGTGGGTAAGGTGTCCGCCGTGTGCCAGGTCGAGACCCATGAAGGTATCACCGGGCTTGAGGCATGCCATGAATACGGCCATATTGGCCTGTGCGCCTGAGTGAGGCTGCACGTTGGCGAACTCTGCTCCGTAGAGCTCCTTAAGACGGTCGATAGCCAGCTGCTCCACCTGGTCCACCACCTCGCAGCCGCCATAGTAGCGGGCTCCGGGATAACCCTCGGCATACTTGTTGGTCAGGCATGAGCCGAGAGCGGCCAGAACATTGTCACTGACAAAGTTTTCAGAAGCGATGAGCTCGATGCCGTGAAGCTGTCTGCTCTCTTCTTTCTTAATGAGTTCAGATATTTGAAGATCCTGTTTCATGATATGTAGTTAGTGTATTATTCTCACCTTTATATCTTCGCAAAAATATGCAGAATTTTCTCCACTCGCAAAAGTTTTTTACCAAGGCTTAATTCTCATACGAGAACTCCACGACAGAACCATCAGCAGGGAAATCAACAACATTGTCCACTACATATTCGAAATCTTTATACACCACGAGGCCATTGTCGAATTCGCCATCATAGGTTCCCAGATAAGAGGTATATATCACTACATGGATATTGTCTTTGTCCGCAACGGCGGCAGGAATATCCAGTTCGAAAACTACAGGAGTGATACACTCTCCGGTCAGCGTTACAGGATCTCCCTTGGTATCCGTCAACAATGTTCTTACAACACTGTTATGCTCGTAATTCTCAGGATCCTCAATAACTCCGGCATAATCCGCCTGTTCCGCGATAATGCCATCTTCAAGAATAAACGCTGACACGAAATATTCTCCACCGGTCTTGGACGCAATATTGGCCACTACCTGCAGCCTGTCTCCCGAGACTTTTGCATAACCTCCTATATTGGTATTTGCAGGCAGCTTGGCTACAGCCTCCTTAGCTACACCCACGAATGCTGCCTGAGTAGCGGATGTCGTCTGGGAGTTGCCCACGTCCGCATAGCTGTTCATTATACCTGTAGGATAGCCCTGAATCTTATACCATGTCTCAAAATCGGACATATCCTCGAAATCTAGAGAACCGGATCCGGAGAACATATTCATAGGAACTATATGGTCGGGATACTCTTCGGCAGCATCATGAAGCGCAAGATTCATACAGGGGCACCAACCGCACCAGGTAGCTGTAAAACGGATAACCAGAGAACGGCGGATAAACGCACTGGCATAATCCACGTCCATCGGCTCAACCTGAGCCACTGGAACCGTAGCGGATGTGCCGTCGGCACCGTTAAGTGTTATAACGCCTTCACGTATTCCCCCAGAATTTCTAGGGACACTCAGGCTGGCTGTATAGGTCTTATATTTCGACACAGTGCCGCCGTCCAGCTCGGTAGAATCCGTCGCCGTCACCTCTCCGACCGTTATCCAGTCCACGTCGGCAGAGACCTCCACATCACCGGTATTGGCCTGGAAAACGAACTGATATTCCTGCTCAACACCACTGATGTAATAAACTTCCTGGAGATTGAATCCGGGAGTAACATCCTGCACTACATAATACATTTCTTGAGTACCGCCTGAAGTAATGGAGAATGATGCCACTTTCTCCACAAGGTCAGGATTGCCCTGCTGGGCAGTAACAGTAATGGTCACAGGTCCTGCTGTTCCTGAAAGAGGATAGACTGAGAACCACATATTGGAATTGCTCACTTGCCAGGCCGCATCCATCTCCAAATCAATTGACACTGATGCTCCGGCCTGATTAGGCAGCATGATAGAGGAACCATCTAAAGGTGTCGGCTGAGGATCGGGGTCCGGCCCATTTCCTTCACATGACGCAAGAAAAGCCGTCATGCCGGATATACAGCATAATCCGATAACAAACATTCTAAAACTTTTCATGGTTAAATAGATTTAATATTTCGGACTTCAAATTTAACATTTTTAAAACACTACTACAATATTTTTCTAATTTTTGGACATCCCGGTTACAAAAAAGAGGACAGCAGAAACCTGCAGTCCTCTTCGACAAGCGGATGTATCAATGTTTAGAGAGCTACTATCAGAGAAAGATTGACTCCTGTATAAGCAGGGGTCATACGGCACACACCACCGGAGCACTGGTATCCCTCTTTGAAACGGCCGAAGTTGAGCTGGGCACGCACCTTGGAATAGGAGTAGCTGACGCTTCCGTTGATATAGTGGGTCTTGGTATCACCGTAGTTCCACATATCCTGGATAGAGACGCTCCAGCGTGGAGCGAAGCTGTATTCCAGCATGGCTGCGGCCCAGTTCTTGTGGTCCTGCTTTGTGAACAGATGCTGGAGTTCCAGTCTGAGAGAGTTCTTGCGGTCAAACTTGTAGGTCATGTCGGCCACCACCGTATGAGACTTCCACATAGCTGAAGGATCATTCGATACAGGAGCATGGTTGTAGGTCTGCCATGAATAGAAGAGTATCATCTTGAAATCACTGCCGAACCAGCGCTCTACGTCCACAGTCAGGTCACGGAACAGAAGCTTGTTGTCGACACCTCCGGTTACATAGTTGGTAACATCTCCATAATAGGTCGAGAAATTGGCGTGAACCTTCATACCCTTCTTACCGCCCATCAAAGTCCCTCTGCGGAAGTTGTAGTACAAGTCTGCCTGGCCTCCCATCTCATCGAACTGGGTAGTATAAGGATTGAGTGTTGCGAGAGAATATGTATGCTGCTGGGTAAGAGCAGGCACATAATTGATATAGGTACACAGGTCATTGCTGTTGCGGGATGACTGAAGGAACGGGTTATGCAGCTTGCGGAAAGAGAGCAGGGCACCGAAACCATAACCGGTATATCCGAAGTCGATCTGTATAGCCTGGCTTCTGGTCGTATCCATATTGTTGTACATGCCGGGATCGCTGCTGCGGCTCATATACTCTCCGCTCAGCTGGAAACCGCCGTATCCCAGAGATGTCCTGGCGGAATATCCCAGGGTATGGGGTTTCACACCGGGCAGCTCCATCTCGACAGCCTCATATTTGTCCAGGACGCTGCCTTCCAGAGTCCAGTCGAAATTCTCCCACTTGGCCACTCTTGAAATGGAAAAGGACAAATCCGCACCGGAAACAAAAGCGTCAGTGTACTCCCTGACATCCCGAGTCCGTCCATATATGGCCTTTACTGTCAGGAAATCCCCGAAAGTATAGCCGACCTTTACACCCTGGATGGCACTGTTGATTCCGAGAGTGCGGTCCTCGTATGTACGGAAAAGCAGACCGCTGCCGAACTGCTCGTAGAGACTTCCCAGGCGGATGTCCCAGCCTCCGGCATTGTATCCGGCATAGATATCATGCCTGGTGAACAATGATGCCTGGAGGCCTGTTCCGGAAAAATATCCGAGGAGCGGAGGAAGATATCCTTCCAGCTGCATTCCGGCATAGAATCCTTTCCAGGAATAATCCATCTTGAGATAATTGTTTGAACCCAGTCTTCCGTCAGGGGCAATGGCACCTGCCTTCTCGTCATTGAAATAGTAGGTACTGTTGGTCTCCAGCCCTGCAGAAAAGCTGCCTTTGTCCTCATTCTGGGCAAAGGCAACTGATGTCAGAGCCAAAAGACCTGCAACGAAGGTAAATCTTTTGAGCATGTGGTTACTGCAGTTTTAGTATTTGGTCAAAGAGTTCTTCTTCACTGCCAGGGGTATAGCCTGTATGGGTATACACTACATTTCCGTCCTTGTCAAGGATGAACACTGTAGGCTGGGTCTGCACGTTCATGGCGCGTTTAAGGTCTCCGTTCTCGTCCAGGAGGATGGTGAAATCAGTCCATCCGCGTCCGTTGACCATAGGCTTCACCTTGGCGCTGGAACGGGAGTCATCGGTAGAAACGGCAACAACCTTAAAATCGGCCTCCTCAATCCAGTCCACATAGGCATCGTTTACAGCACCCAGCTCCTGCAGGCAGGGCTTGCAGGTGGTATACCAGAATGAAAGAATCACAGGAACACCGTCATCAAGGACAGACTGTACATTGACAGCGTTACCGTCGATATCCTTGACTTCGATGCTGGGAAGGCTTTTCTGAGCCCACATCACCATAGGAAGTACGGTCAGTACCGTTAAAAACATTAATTTCTTCATACTATTTATTCAGTTTTAATTTTCATATCCAAATACGGCAAATCCGTTAACAGGAATACTTACCGCATTGTCCACTACGTATCCATAATTATTGTATTGTACATAGTTGCTGCCGTATTCTCCTGAGAAAGAACCTTCATAAGTAGTGAATACCACTACCCGGAGATTGTTCACGTCCTCAATACCGGAAGGTATCGCCAGGGTGAGGTTCATAGTATCAAAGCTGCTGGCAGACAACTGGATAGGATCGCCGAACATATCTTCATTGTACTGAGCCCTCATTACACTGCTGTGATTGTACTGGCTGGGATTCTCCACCACTCCGACATAATCTGACTGAGAGCCTATGATGTTGTCCTCCAGAAGAAATACATTAAGATAGTATTCACCTTCCTCTTTGGCTGCAATACCCAGTTCGAGCTGCACTTCCGTGGTGTCAATGAGTGCCGCATAACCACCGAGGATTGTCTTGGCAGGAATCTTTGCCACCGCCTCTTTGGCCAGATTGACAAAACGTTCTGTTGTCATTGCTGAGGCAGTCTGGTTGCCGACCTCAGCATAATAATTGAATATAGATGTAGGGAAACCTTCAATACGGAAATGGTTCATGAAGGCATTGATATCAGGATAGCTGAGACTTCCGGAACCCTGATACATATTCATCTGGACTATATGGTCAGGGTACTGGTCTATGGCATCATGCAGAGCCACATTCATCACAGGACAGTAGCCGCACCAGTTACCCGTATAGCGGACAACAAGGGAACGACGGATGAAATCCTTCGAATAATCAGGTGCAGCGAGAGTTCCGTACTGCTGAACCAGGAATGTCTCGGCAATATCAGTGGCAACAGAATCAATACCGTTGACCGTTACATACCCGTCACGGGCATTGCCGTCATTGGCCGACACGGAGAAATTGACGGTATAAGTCTTGTACTTGGAATATGTAGCCTCATCGGCGAGAAGTACCGAATCAGATGTAATGTCACCGACAGTAATCCAATCCGCATCCGCAATCGCCTCTATTGCAAGATTGCTCTGGATGGTAAAAGACGACTCCCCGCCGTCAATATTGAAAGAGGCCGAGGTTACGGCACCAGGAGTCATTCCAGGCGTCACATCCTGCACCACATAGTAGGCCTTTCCCGGATCGTCAGCGTCTCTTCTGATTACGAACCAGGCGACTTTTTCGGTCAGTTCCGGATTGTTCTCAAGAACGGTAATCTTAAAGTTGACAGGACCGGCCGCTCCGGAGAGAGGATTTACGGTGAACCATGTGTTGGAGTTGGAGATTTCCCACTCCGACTCCATCTCCATGGAAACTTCAACGACTGCATTGGCCTCGTTGGGAACCATGATGGTCTGCCCGGTTATAGCAGGCGGTGTGGGACCGGGTTCAGGTTCGGGTTTCTCGTTGCACGAGTATAGGGCTGTCATGCCGAGCAGGCATACAGCTGCGTAAAGCAATTTCTTCATCTCTTTCATGATAAATAGGTTTTTGGGTTAATATTTATTGTTTATTGTATTTTTCCAGACCGCCCCGGAGGAACTGCACGAAGGCATCCACATCCAGGTTGTAACTTCTGGGATCGGCCAGCCACTCCCCGTCACGTCCCTCGAGAACGTAGCAGGGCTGTGCATTGACTCCGTAGTGGGTATAGGCGATATAGGAGTTGATCTTGCCTATCTCTGTCAGCGTCCTGTCTCCGGCAGTAATCCAGTCACTCTCGTCGGCCTCCTTCTTGTCATCGCAGTAAAGGGCCACTATGACATAGTCATTGCGGAGTATCTCCAGAACCCGGGGGTCAGACCACACGCGGTTCTCCATCTCGCGACAGTTGACGCAGCCGTGACCGGTAAAGTCTATGAACAGGGGCTTGCCCACGCTCTCCGCATAAGCTCTGGCCTCCTCCAGCTCGAAGAAGCCCTGAAGGTTGTGCGGAAGATGGAGGAAGTCACTGTATTTGGGAGCCTTACCTTCTGTTGAAACCTGCGTTGCAGCCGATCCTGCCGTGCTGCCCGTCACTATCACCGGAGCCTCGTCCCCGAGAATGAAATCCTGAGTCGTGAGCGGGGGCAGATATCCGGACAGAGCCTTCAGCGGAGCACCCCACATACCCGGAATCATATACACCACGAAGGAGAATACCACTATCACCAGTGTCAGACGGCCCACTCCGATATGCTTGACCTCGTCGTCATGTGCAAAGCGGATCTTGCCCAACAGATATAGCCCTAGAAGGGTGAACACCACAATCCATATCGCCAGGTACACTTCCCTGTCCAGCAGTCCCCAGTGATAGGTCTGGTCGGCCACGGAGAGGAACTTGAAGCCCAGAGCCACCTCGACGAAAGCGATGACCACCTTCACGCTGTTGAGCCAGCCGCCGCTCTTGGGCAGCTTCTTGAGTACAGAAGGGAAAAGGGCAAACAGTGTAAAAGGAAGAGCGAATGCTATAGAGAAAGCCAGCATGGTGATAATCGGCTCCCAGAACTCTCCCTGAGTAGACTTGATAAGAACTGCGCCAACTATCGGGCCCGTACAGGAGAATGATACCAGCACCAAGGTCAGAGCCAGGAAGAAAATCCCGCCGAAACCCTTAGTATCTGCCTTGGAATCGGACTTGTTGACCAGCTTTGAAGGCATGGTTATCTCGAATGCTCCGAAGAACGATGCCGCGAATATCATGAATACTATGAAAAATATGATATTGGGCAGCCAGTGGGTCGAAAGCCAGTTGAAAATGTCCGCTGTGACGGCATCGCCTCCGACTATTCTGGTAATGAGAATGATCGCCGCAATAGGCAGAGTATACAGCATGACAATAAACAGTCCGTACATTGCCGCACGTATACGTCCTCGGGCCGGACCGCCTTCACCCTTGAGGAAATATGAGACGGTCATAGGCACCATAGGGAACACACATGGTGTCAGCAGGGCTACAAAACCCCAGATGATGGCCTCCAGTATCAGGCCCCACAGGCTCTTGCCTCTGCCTGTCCCCTCATCTCCGGCAGGAGAGACGGACACACCGTCCGGCAGACTGATGGAAAGCGTCTGATCGGCCAACGGCAGACAGTTGTTCTCGTCACAGGCCATCCATTCCACGTAGATATCTACCACGGCGTCCTTCTTCTTCAAGCGTATGTCCTGCGAAAATGTAACACTGTCCTCAAAGTAGCCGATATCCATCATAAATATATCATCGTAGTAACGGTGCGGCTCGGCCGAGACACTTAGACCGCCCTCCGCACATGCTCTTTTCCGGTCAGCGATCCTGAACTCGACGATGGTGGCCGGAGGGCCGAATTCAGTTCTAAGAGTGTCATAGATGTGCCATGTGGAATCTATAACAGCCGTTACAGATACCCTGTAAAGATCCTTGTCCAACTGCCTGACATCCGTTTTCCAGTGCGCATGCTGCTCCTGAGCTTGCAAAACGGGGATAGATAATAAAACTGTAAGGCATAACAATAAAAATCTTCTCATTTCGTAATAGATCTTGGTTCTTACTTAAGGTTTATAAGTATTAGTGTTTCTAAACTTCAAACTTCAAATTTAATAATTATTATCTATAATATGCAAGATATTTCAAAATTTATACAAAAAACCGGCAGATTGTGATTACAGTCTGCCGGTCCGAACAATGCACGTATTGATATCTTCTATCTGGTGACCAGCGTCCTTGCGCTGACAACCGGCATATCTGTCTCTTCCACAGAGACTGTTGCCGCCGAACTGCGCCCGCTCTGCACTATCTCATCGATAGGAGACACCCCGTCCTTGCCGGGAGTGAACTTCCGGCGGTATGAGTTCCCGTAGTTGCCGTCAGCATCCACAGCAATACCTATTATTATATAATCTGTATCCCAATTCAGCAGCCAACCTGCACTCTCTGTGTCCATCTGACCTTTCTGGAGGTCTACCAGATTGTAGATTATGTCCTCTTCGCTGAACACTGCAGGATCCTCATAACCTTCATTATATGTGAAAATGGTGTAGTAATAATGCGCTGCAGGACCTGCGGGCGAAGCATGAAGAACCGTATAGGCCTTACCTGTACAAGCCCCATACCTGCCTGGATCATACTCATACAGAGCATCTCCGTCATAATACTTCATCTCAATGTCCACTTCCGCATCTGACACCACAGCTTCCGGGGTACTGAACTCCTCGAACACAAAGTCTGTGGCATACTCTCCGGTGGTCATATCGATAGCTACGGCCATCACCTTGTAGGAACTGTTCGGGGCAAGTGTGGTCCAGCTCCATGAATTGTTCCCTCTCACCACCGTATACTGCCAGTACTCCAGAGCACTTGATACATAGCCCATGGCTATCTGGTTATCTATGTTCTCCTGGAAGACGGCCCGTATCTCCTCTTCCGTCATATCGGCCTCGAAGAGGTCCCAGTGGTAGGACACACTGGGATCAGAGGGAACCACGGTGATATCCACGCTTCTGGGTTTGAGGTTTTCGATACGGAAGTCAAAAGTACACTGGGAAGGGTCTCCGGCATCTGCCGTGGTAAAATCAACTCTTGTCAGGCCGGTAGTCCACGAACCGCCGTCGAAACCGAAGGCAATGGCTACATACTCGGTATTGGGGTCGAGGTTATCGAAGACTTTCTCCTGGTTTCCGGCAACCGTTTCCGAAGCGATGTCATAGTAATCAACCAGAGCCCACATCAGATACTCGTCGTCCCATCCTGCGACATTTGCCAGAGGCTGGATGCCTATCCAATAAGGGTCATCGTTGGATACGGTCGTGACAAATCTCGCGGAAGTAGCCGTAATATCTTGTACTTCAAGAGTTATTACGTTATCCGATTCCAGACCGGGAGCCTGGAATGCTTCCCATGCAATCCCGGAAGTTATATTGCACTCCTCGTCCCATGCAAAGGCACTGATCCAATAATTTGACTTGGGCTCCAGAGACTCGGTCAACTCCATCCTGCCTGTAACTGAGTAGAGATCGTATATCATATCGGGTGTATAGCCGGAGAAGCTCCAGTAATTGACAAGATACTCCAGATATCCTGCCGCCGCATCCGGCATGGCCGCCCCATAGATATCATATTCCATCTGGCCCAAAAGCAGATACCAGTACTTTACATTCGTATCGGAAGGATTGATTACAATATCGGCGGTAGAGCCTGCATCCGTATACCCGGTATTGACTGTTATATCGAAAGTCACATCCACGGATTCCACGGCCTTCGTCCTGGCACTGCCCCTGGCTATGGGCGTAAGCATCTCAGAGCCGTCAACTGAGACACCGAAAGCGAAAACACAGTACTCTGTATCAGGTTCGAGGTCACTGAATGTATCATCATACTCACCGGTAATGATAAATGACGAAAGATAATTCTGCAGGGTGGTTCCGTACATATCTGCCATCGACTGATAATAGGACATCGCATCTTCGAAAAGAAGGGCGTCATCCTCGAAGCCGGCCATACTCTCCATATCTGACGAGAGAACCAGGTATGTCAGATCAGCATCGGCAGGAGTGACCGTCACATGCATGGAAGATGTCGTAAGACTGTCAATGTCTATTTTCAGATAGCTGTTTCCCATCTCGTCCTTACCTGCCTGGACAACATTGAACTCAAGACTCTGGTCCTCGTATTCCACTGTAACGGATGCCGTTCGGGGAGATTCGGCAGGGTTCTCCGCCACTGTAAAAGTTATCTCGCCATAGACTCCGGTAAAGAAATCAGTAATCCATTCTGACAAAGTGGAAGGAATAATCTGTCCGGTGGCAGTAGGGTTTTCGACTTCGTACCTGAAAGCATATTGACCGCCTTCCCAAGAAGCCTGAACGTCCCCTTCCGTCTTCGCAATGAGGGCAGGCTGCCCGTTTTTTTCCTCCGGTTTCTCACAGGAAGACAGAGCGGCGACTGCAGACAGCAGCACAAGGGCCACTGCGGATAGTTGGACTTTTTTTAACATCGTGATACACATTTAAGGTTAATTCGATGCTAAATTATACATCTCGGACATCAAATACAACCCGATTTCTGGCGACAGAATAAAATTTACGTAAAAACAACATTTTCATCCTGTTCTCTTCTAGGACTTTTTCGGCAAGCCTCCCGATAATTACTGGGAGTACAGCCGATTTCATTGACAAATGCCTTGGAGAAGGCCGAGACCGAACTGTACCCCAAATCCTCGGCCAGCTGCTTGAAAAGAACGGTGTCATCAGCCACTATCCGCCTGGTCGCCTCCTCAATGCGAAGGGCATCCAGCCACTTGTAGAAAGAACAGCCGGCAAATGCGTTGATGGCCTTGGAACAGTATGTCCGGTTCGAATTGACTTTCTCTGCGACAGCCTCCAGTGTAACTCCTTTCCGGGTAAAATACTTCTCCCCGTACATAACCTCCTCTATCTTCTGGAACAGTTCCTTGGAAGGGCTGGATGCCACAGACTGCAGTTTTTTCTCCTGCTCCAGCTTCTGGACATAATGCCGGTGCTGTTCCACCAGCTTGCGGTATGCCGCCCGCTTGCGGTAATACAGCAGAAATATCAGGAAACCGATAAGCACCGTCAGCACTACGCAGACAATCAGTATATTCATCTTGTGCCGCAGCGTCTGCTGCTCAAGCTCTTTCTGAAGGATCTCCTTCTCATGTTCCACTTCCTGCAGCGAGAGCACTGCCCGGTTGAATTCGTACTGTTTCCGTACTGTGATACTGTCCTGCCAGTCCGAATATCTCCTGTAATAATCCAGCGCCCCTCTGCTGTCACCTGTCCTCCAGCAGCAGTCAGCCATCCTGCCCAGCAGCTCCAGACGGAACTCCATACTGCGGGTTTGTTCCGAAATATCCAGCCCCCTCCGGTATTTCTCCGATGCCCGGCCATACTTCCCTTCCCGCATCAGAAAATTACCGTACTCCAGAAATATCTGGGACATCGTCCCATAGTCCGTATAGCGGGAATAGCCCACCGCCTCCTCATATAGATTCTCCGCCTGCACACTGTTTCCTTCCGCTTCCAGAATCTGAGCATAAAGGACCTTTACCGGAGAATACAGGGAATACATTCCACCCTTCCTTACCGCAGCCCAGGCAGTGTCCAGGGACGACCTGGCTCCGTCGTTTTTACCTAGCAGGAAAAGCATCTGCGACTGGTTGATCCGGGCTGCGCTCCTGACATATTCGTCCGAGACTTCAGGAGACATGGCCAGCTTCAATGCCCGCTCTGCATACATGTAACCTTCCGCATTGCGCTGCATATAGAAAATATTGGCGATATTGAGAAGCATCACCGTCTGATGTCCGGCGTTCCCTGAAATTTCGGCCCAGCGCAGACCGTCCAGATAGTAATTGAGCGCAAGGGTATAGTCCAGTCCGGCACGGAGACTGTAGCACCCATAGACATTGCAGTAGACCACATTGAGAAGCGGGGAGGAACAGTTCCGGATATAGGTCCTGGCCACGTCGATGTAATATTTGACCGAGTCCGCATTGTCTGCGAACAGCCAGGACTGGGCCGCGAAAACACATGCGCAAAGCATTTTCAGAGTATCTCCCTCCGCCGCTGCCTCCCGCATCATCGGACCAGCCGTAAGAATCACAGAATCATTGCTTCCCGCAGCAGAATACTGGCTGAAGAATGCTGCCAGGGAATCCACATACATCTCCTCCTCATAACTGCCGCCATGCAGCATTACTGTCCTTTCCCCGCACGAGGAGACAAACATAAGCACCGCAGCTAACCAACTATACATCCTAATCATATCATTCATGGCTGTCAAAGTAGTGCCAAAATTAATATTTTTGCGTTCTAATATCGATACATGTTTAGAAAATTATTGAACAGCGAACTCGGCCGCCCGGGCCTCGAGCAATACAGGGAGCTTGCAAAAAGCCCTGTAACAGTGATTTTGGACAATGTCCGCAGCCGTCACAACATCGGCTCCGCCTTCCGTACCTCAGATGCCTTCAAGGCGGAGAGGATAATACTCTGCGGCATCAGCTCCACTCCACCCTCTCCTGAGATCCACAAGTCAGCCCTAGGAGCTGAGTTCTCGGTGGAATGGGTCTGGCGCGAAAGCACGACTGAGGCAGTAAAAGAGCTGAAGGACAAGGGATACACAATCATTGGAGTAGAACAGACAGAACACTCCGTCTCCACAGACATGTTTCTCAGCGGAGACATGAGGCTGGAAAAAGATAAAAAATATGCCGTAATCTTCGGAAATGAAGTTCACGGCATATCTCAGGATGTTGTGGATCTGTGCGATATCACTCTGGAAATCCCTCAATGGGGAACAAAGCACTCGCTAAACGTATCAGTTGCAATCGGCATTGTGCTCTATGTGCTCACCCCGCGGGACTAGGGATTCATCAGATCTACATTGACGAAACGCAGGATATCGTAAATGGATTCAATCGCAGCGGCGGCGGGGCCTTCCGGGTCGATGAGTTTCGCCCGGTTATAGGCATTGATGGCATCACCCCACAGCTCATGCCTGCGGTAGATACCGCCCAGAAGGAACCATGCCTGCGAGTTGTCCGGTTCGGCTGCCAGAAGGCGGTCAAGCTCCTCACGGGCATCATTCAGATGCCCTGCGGCCACCAGTTTTTCTATTTCAGTAAGGTTCAACATACTACACCAGTCCGCTGAATCCCATAAATGCCATCGCCAGAATTCCGGCCGTTATCAGTGCTATCGGAGTACCCTTGAAAGCCTTGGGCACACCCACCAGTTCCATCTGCTCGCGTATACCCGCGAAGAGTATCATGGCCACACCGAAACCGAGGGCACTGGATGCCGCATACACTACAGTCTCGCCCAAGTTGAGCAGATGTGCCTCGCCTCCGAAGGTAAACTCCTTGGTCACTACGCTGATAGCCACTCCGAGCACAGTACAGTTGGTGGTAATCAGCGGCAGGAAAATACCGAGGGCCTGATACAGCGAGGGGGATATCTTCTTGAGAATAATCTCCACCATCTGCACGAGGGCCGCTATGACGAGGATGAAGACGATGGTCTTCATGAACTCGATTCCCAGAGGCACCAGCACGTAATAGTGCAGCAGGTACGTAACCAGCGTCGAGAGAGTGATTACGAAGACTACGGCCGCCGACATGCCGGTGGCTGTGCTGACCTTGTTGGAGACACCCAGGAAAGGACAGATGCCGAGGAACTGGGCCAGTACGATATTGTTGACAAATACCGCGGATATGATAATTATCAGATATTCCATAACGATTAAGCCTTTTTGTTAATAAGTTTCCTGAATATCACCATGAGATATCCCAGCACCAGGAATCCGCCCGGGGCCAGTACAAAGGCCAGCATACCGTCGCCCTCCGCCAGCTTCATGCCGAAGAACGACATGCTTCCCAGCAGCTCGCGTACCATACCGATGACAGTAAGCGCCAGGGTGAATCCCAGTCCGATGCCGATACCGTCGAGGGCAGAGTCCACCGGAGTGTTCTTGTTGGCGAAGGCCTCGGCGCGGCCCAGGATGATACAGTTGACCACGATAAGAGGAATGAACAGGCCCAGCGCCGCATACAGGTCAGGCACGTAGGCCTGCATCAACAGTTCGAGGACTGTCACGAAAGAGGCGATTATCACGATGTAGGCCGGAATCCTGACCTTGTCGGGAATCATCTTGGCCAGCAGGGAGATGAACACGTTGGAGAGAATCAGGACGAAGGTCGTGGCCAGTCCCATTCCCATACCGTTGACAGCGGAAGTGGTGGTGCCTATCGTAGGGCACATACCGAGCACCAGGATAAAAGTGGGATTATCCTTTATGATGCCGTTGGTTATAATTCTCAGTTTACTCATATTCCGCAATTATTTAGATGAGTTGACTACTTTCTGGAAAGCCCTGTACGCTCTGTCCACCGCATCGCAGTAAGCCCTGGAGGTGATGGTGGAGGCAGTGATGGCGTCCACTTCTCCCCCGTCCTTGGTCACTGCAAGACGGAAGGAGGCCGGGTTCTTGCCCACGAACTGGGAGTAGAAGGAGGGCTCGGTCATCTTGGCACCCAGACCGGGGGTCTCGGCATGCGATATAACAGATGTGCCCGTGATATTGCCTTCCATATCGAAACCTACCATGATGTTGATTGTGCCGCTGAAGCCCTTGGACGTGAAGGACTCTATAGCGTATCCGACAGTCTCCCCGCCTTTCCTGGCAGGATAGACGGTAATCGCGTCGCCGTCCAGATCGACTGAGAGGCTCTCGGCCGAGGGTTCGTTGTCGAACTCGGGTGTGACGAGAGCGATGGCGTTGTTGGTCTTCTTGACCACTTCCTGGTTGATCTTGTCGAGGGTCAGCACATAAACGCCTCCGAGGAGGGCGGAGCAGACCAGACATACCAGAAAGAGGCAGAGAGCCATGCTGCGGAGTGTGGATTCTTTAGGCATGTTTTACCTCCTTCCCGAACCTTGCGGGCTTTATGTATTTGTTGAGCAGGGGAACTATAGAGTTCATAATCAGTATAGCGAAGGACACTCCTTCGGGATAGGAACCGAAATAGCGGATAAGCACCGTGAGCACTCCGATACCGATACCGTAGATGATCATGCCCTTGGGCGCCATCGGCGAGGTCACATAGTCGGTGGCCATGAAGATGGAGCCGAGGAGGAGACCTCCGGTGAGGATGTTGAACAGAGGATCGGTATACTGCTCAGGGTTGATCAGCCAGAAGATGCCGGACATCACGGCCACAGTCAGGATAATGGTGACGGGAATATGGGGACGGATGACCTTGCGTACCAGCAGGTAGATGAATCCCAGAATCAGAGCCAGGGCCGAGGCCTCGCCGGCAGAGCCGCCTGCCCGGGCAAAGAGCATCTGACCGTACGAGAGGTCGGGATTGGCCGCCAGAATCTGGTCCACCGTCTGCCCCTGAGCCAGCCCTTCCTTGATCATGGCGAGAGGAGTCGCACCGGATACGGCATCCACCCCCGGACGGAAGATTGACTCAGGCACCGTCCAGTCCGTCATGATTACGGGGAAGGAGACCAGAAGAAAGACACGGCCCACCAGGGCGGGGTTGAAGATGTTGTGTCCCAGGCCTCCGAATGTCATCTTGGTGATGCCTATAGCCACCACGCCGCCTATCACGGCCACCCACCAGGGAGCCGAGGGAGGGAGGTTGAGTGCCAGAAGCACTCCGGTCACTACGGCAGACAGGTCACTGACCGTGGGCTGCCTGCGAAGCATGTATTTCTGAATCAGGTACTCCAGTCCCACGCAGACGAGCACTGACACCAGCAGGAGCTGGATGGCGCTCAGGCCGAAGAAATACACGGCCACCAGCATCGAGGGAGCCAGGGCTATGATCACGTCCAGCATGATCTTCCTGGTGCTCTCGCTGCCGTGCACGTGGGGTGCGGGAGAGACTATCAGCTTTCTCATATATCTCAAGTATTTAATCGGTTACTTTTTAGGACGGCTGCGCATGATACGCATCACATCGGCCTTGCCGGTGCGGATGTAGTCGAGCAGCGGTATATATGCGGGACAGGTGAACATGCAGCATCCGCACTCGATGCAGTCGTACACCTTGTGCTCCTCCAGCTCCTCCATGCGGCCGGCACGGGAGAGCTTGTTGAGCAGATAGGGCTCCAGCCCCATAGGACAGGCCTCAACGCATTTGCCGCAGCGGATGCACTCACCCTGGGTATGGCGGCGGGTCTGATCCTCGGTCAGCAGCAGAAGGGAAGAAGTGCTTTTTACCGTGGCTGCCGAAAGATTGGATACGGCCTTCCCCATCATGGGACCTCCGCTGATGATCTTGGCCGCAGTCTGCGGCACTCCGCCCACATACTCCAGGATACGGTCAAATGTGGTGCCGGTACGTACCAGGAAGTTGTGCTGTCCTCCCAGGCACTGTCCGGTAATGGTCATCACTTCCTCAAAAAGAGGCTTGTTCTTCTGTACGGCCTCATACACGGCGTAGGAAGTACCCACGTTCTGCACCACTACCCCGGTATCGATGGGCAGACCCATCGAGGGCACCTTTCGGCCGGTGACAGCGTCGATGAGCTGCTTCTCACCGCCCTGGGGGTATTTCTTCTTCAGAGGAACCACCTCTATCTCCGTATAGGAGGATGCGGTCAGCCTACGCATGGCCTCTATGGCGGCGGGCTTATTGTCCTCTATGCCGATATAACCTTTGGTCACACCCAGGGCCTTCATCATGATACGGGCGCCCAGCAGGACCTCTTCCGGATGCTCGACCATCAGGCGGTAGTCCGAGGTCAGGTAAGGCTCGCACTCGGCCCCGTTGATAATCAGGAATTCGGCCTTCTTTCCCGGAGGGGGAGACAGCTTGACATGGGTCGGGAAGGAAGCACCGCCCATACCCACTATGCCGCAGTCGGCGATTCGCTTTATAATCTCGGCAGGACCGAGGGTTATCTCACGCACAATATCGGGTGTGCGGTCGATGCTCTCCTCCCACTCGTCTCCCTCCACGTCTATCACCACGTGCATCACGGGGTTGCCGGCCAGGTCGGCGTATGGCTCGACGGCGGCTACTGTACCGGATACGGAGCTGTGGATATTGGCGGAGATGAAACCGGCGGAGGCTCCTATCATCTGTCCGACCCTTACCTTGTCGCCTTTCTGGACAAGGGGCTTGGCCGGTGCTCCCAGATGCTGGGACATGGAAATGTACATCCTCTGTGGCAGAGGGAATATCTCTATCGCTGAATCAGCGGATATCTTGCAGTCGCGCGGGTGGACACCACCCATTGAAAATGTACGTCTCATGCGGTTATTCTTTAGGTGTTTCTGCTGCAGGGGCGGGTGCCGCCGCGGGGGCAGCTTCGGGTGTGGCGGGAGCGGCCGGCTTCGGAGGGAAGTTCACGGCGTGAATGGCTCCCGTGGGGCACTCGGCAACGCACTTACGGCAGAGCTTGCATTTGTTGAAATCGATGTAGGCCAGATTGTTCTCTACTGTGATGGCGCCGAAGGGGCAGGTCTTCTCGCACTTGCGGCAGCCGATGCAGGCGGCAGTGCAGGCCTTGCGGGCTGTTCCGCCCTTGTCCTGATTCATGCAGGAAACAAAGACACGGCGGTTCTTAGGACCCTTGTTGCGAAGTTCGATGATGCCCTTGGGACATGCCTTGACGCAGGCTCCGCAGGCAGTGCACCTGTCCTCGTCAACTTCGGGGATGAGGGTCTCGGGATTGACCTTGATTGCTCCGAACTGGCAGGCCTTCTCACAGTCCCCGCAGCCCAGACAGCCATAGCGGCAGGCCGTATCCCCACTGTACAGAGTGTTCATGATGCGGCAGGATACGGAGCCGTCGTACTCGTTGGTACGTACTCTGTTGGCACAGGTGCCGTTACACCTTACCACCGCCACCATAGGAGCCTTCTCCTCCATGGCAACGCCCAGATGAGCGGCCACTTTCTGCATGACTGCATTGCCGCCTACAGGACAGAACTTGCCGTCCAGGGACCTGGACTTGACGCAGGCCTCGGCAAAGGCCCGGCAGCCGGCGAATCCGCAGCCTCCGCAATTGGCCCCCGGCATAGTGGCCTCCACGACATCGATGAGAGGATCCTCCACTACCTGAAATTTCTTCGCAACCAGGAATAGAACTACCGCCAGAAGCAGACCCAGCACGCTGAGAATGACGACAGTGAAAATAAATGTTGTACCCATCTGCTGTTAGTTATTAATCTTTTCAACTGTAAATACGAATCCGCTGTTGAGCTTGTCCCGGAACTGAGCCAGCACCAGGTAGTACAGAGCCACGAACCCCAGAGCACCAAGGCCTGTCACCAGCTCGTTCTCAAAAAGCAAAGGCAAAGTTAATAATAAAACCAATAGAATGAACAACGGAATCAGATATGCTATGAAAACCGCCTTGAATCCCTGTCCCTGCCGTACGACCACGTTTACCCTGTCCTCAGGCTTTATTGTGCCGTCGTCATCCCTGCGGACGGTTATGACGCGGCTCTCGCCGGTCGAGGCTCCGCAGACCGCCTTGGCATGGCAGGCAGCACAGGCCGTCTGCGCCAGTATCTCGACCTTGGTCTGGACCGATGTCACGGACAGAACCCTTCCCTCGTGCTTTATCACGGATGTTTCCTGATGTTTCATTTTTTCTTATTGTTTTTAACCACTTTACATTCTTCCAGAGGATAGCGCAGCCCCTCCCAGTCCGAGAGCCGCCCGAAGACCGAGCCGACGATGATTGGAGACTCGAACAGGAGCGGTACACGGTTCATGTCGTCCGACACCCAGATGAACATCTCCTGCTCTCCCGTGAAGACCTCTCCGGCGACCACCTTTGCAGCGAATTTCAGCGTCCTGAACGTACCCAGGCCCGGCACCCGCTTCTCCTCCCGCCCTATGTAACGGAAGTATATATCGAATATCTCCTCATCGATAGCGAAGGAAACCGGATTGTTCACACCTTGTTCCAGAGCCTCCAGGTCCATGTTACGGGCATTGTAGAAAAGAGTCAGTATGTCGAAGGTACACTGATGTCCCGGCAGCAGGGTATCTATGACCCTGTCGGTCTTGACCACCTCAGCATCTATGGCATGAGTGCTGTCGTCCCAGTGATAGTAATTCTGTATGGTGTACTTACCCTCGTGGATATCCCGGTGAAAATACACAGGCCGGACGCTGTCCTCATAGAACACCGACTCGTACTTGTCCCGGACCTTGAAGAACACATCCCAGAACTTGTAGGTCCTCCCCACCGCCACCGGATGCAGAAGATGACGGCCGTCCTTTTCACCCCCGTCCTGGAGAGTGACCTCGGCCGCCCCCACATCGGTCCGGATACCCAGCCACTTGTAATGAATTATATACGAAAGCCGCTCACCCTGCCGGAAAGCATGCTCCGCCTCCAGTCCGGGATGCAGCGGAAAGCACTGTCCCGAAAGCGGCCGGAACGATGCGCAGAGCAGCAGCACCGTCATGACCGTAATGGCTGTATGTCTAGAAATCCTGTTCAAACTCTGAATTGTTCATACTTGACTCCACTCCCTGATACTCCTCCACATCATCCTCCGGCGGCAGGAAGCCTCCGTCGTTTGAATCCACGAAGCGGGCCTCGTTCTTGCGGAAAATCATAGGCACCACATCCGTAGAGCCGTTACGGTGCTTGGCTATGATTATCTGGGCCTGACCCGGCACTGCCCCTTCCTCCTCCGTTCCGTAATAGTCCGGACGGTGGATGAACATCACGATATCGGCGTCCTGCTCGATGGCACCGGACTCACGCAGGTCGCTCAGTTGCGGTATCTTGTTGCCTCCGCGCTTCTCCACGTCACGGCTGAGCTGCGAAAGGGCTATGACAGGGATGGACATCTCCTTGGCTATAGCCTTGAGCGAACGGGAGATATTGGACACCTCCTGCTCCCTCATGCCTCTCAGCTCCGGAGGTCCTGTCATCAGCTGGAGATAGTCGATGATTATGAGCTTTACCCCGGCATTGCGCACCAGGCGGCGGACCTTGGAGCGCAGTTCGTAGACCGAAATCGAAGGCGTGTCGTCGATGAAGAGCGGAGCGGCGGCCAAGTCCCTGATCCGTTCGTGAAGCTGCACCAGCTCGTAGTCCAGCAGCCGCTTTCCACCGCGGATCTTCTCGGAGGACAGACCGGTTTCAGAGACCAGGAGCCTCTTGACCAGCTGTTTGGAAGACATCTCGAGGGAGAAGAATGCCACCGGAATGTGATGGTCCACCGCCATGTTCCGGGCCATCGTCAGCACGAATGCCGTCTTACCCATCGAAGGACGGGCTGCGATAATCACCAGGTCGGACTCCTGCCAGCCGAGGGTTACCTTATCGATGCCGGTGAAGCCTGACGGCACTCCGCTCAGACCGTCCGTCCGGTCCTGGTTGGACTCTATCTCGGCGATAGTGTCCTTGAGCACGTCCTGCACCGGAAGAGTTTCCCGCTTCATATTGCGCTCAGCCAGGTCGAAGAGCTTCTGCTGCGCGTTGTTGAGCAGGTCGTCCACCGGTATGCTGTCATCGAAGGAGTCGCGCTGCACCTCCGCCGAGATGGTGATGAGCTCCCTCTGTATGTATTTCTGAAGCAGTATCTTGACGTGATAGTCCACGTGAGCTGCGGCACCCACCTTGGAGGACAGAAGACTCAGATAGTAGGGTCCTCCTGTCTCCTCCAGATCTCCGGTACGCTTGAGAGCCTCCGCTACGGTATAGATATCCACCGGCTCATGGTCCTTCGAAAGGGCCGATATAGCCGAAAATATTTTGCGGTGAGCCTCCTTGTAGAAACATCCGGCCGTAAGGGACTCCAGCACGTCCGGCACACAGTTGGGCTCGATCATCATCGCGCCAAGCACAGCCTCCTCCACGTCCACGGCCTGCGGGGGTACCTTGCCAGCCTCCAGTCCCAGGGCGTCCAGGGACACTTCCTTATTCTTAGTTCTTACATTCTTTGCCATATCACAGTCTGTCCAATGCCCGGGTTACAATATCTGCCGCCTCATCCACCTCCGCGTCACTGATACACAGCGGAGGTGCTATACGGAAAGAACAGGGGTCATAGAGGAAATAATCACTCACGGCTCCCTCCTCCAGGAGAAGACCGAGCATCTTCTCCGCCGCCCGGGGCTCTCCCAGGTCCACGGCCAGCAGCAGACCGCTGCGGCGTATCTCCCGGACCGCCGGATGTCGGGACAATACCTGTTCCAGACGGCGCCCCTTCTCCTCGGCCTGAGCCACCCAGGGTTCCCTAAGCAGCAGACGGAGGGAAGCCAGGGCCGCAGCGCAGCAGACAGGATGTCCTCCGAATGTAGTGATATGACCCAGCACCGGGTCATGCGTAAATGCGTCCAGCCTTTCTTTCGAGGACACCACTCCTCCCAGGGGCATTCCTCCCCCCAGGGCCTTGGCCAGCACCAGGATATCCGGGACAGCCCCGTATTTCTCAAATGCGAACATCCTCCCGGTACGTCCGAATCCGGTCTGTACCTCATCGAAAATCAGCAGCGCTCCCGTGCTGTCGCATCTCTCCCTAAGAGCCTGCAGGAATCCCGGCGCAGGAGTCCTCACCCCAGCCTCACCCTGCACGGGCTCCACTATGACACAGGCCGTCTCCTCCGTTATGCGCACCAGGTCCTCCGGGCGGTTGAATCTCAGATGGTCCACCTCGGGCAGCAGCGGACGGAAGGCATCCTGACGGGCAGTATCGCTCATAAGACTCATCGAGGCGTGGGACGAGCCGTGATAGCAGTTGATGAATGAGGCCATACGCCGGCGTCCGGTGAGCCGCTTGGCCAGTTTCAGAGCCGCATCCACGGCCTCCGAGCCGGAGTTGACATAATAAATGCAGTCCAGCGAGGGCGGCAGAATGGATGTCAGCAGCGAGGCATGCATCACCTGGGGAGCCTCTATCATCTCCCCGTACACCATCAGATGAAAATAGTTCCGGACCTGTTCCTGCACGGCCTCGGTCACCTCGGGACGGCCGTGTCCCACATTGCTCACGCAGACCCCCGACACCAGATCCAGGTACCGGCGGTCACCGCTGTAGAGAAAAACACCATCCGCCCTGTCTACCTCAATAGCCAAAGGGGATGGTGAAGTCTGTCCTACGTGTCTGAAGAACGTTCTTTGCATCATGGCCCTAGTCCTTCGCAGTTTCCTCTTCGAAGTCAGGACTTACCAGGATGCGTCCGCAGTACTCGCAGACGATGATTTTCTTATTCTGGGCGATATCGAGCTGCCTCTGGGGCGGAATCTTGTTGTAACATCCGCCGCAGGCGTCTCTCTTGACCGTAACAACCGCCAGACCGTTATGGGCATTGGCCCTTACCTTCTCGTATGCGGCCAGAGTCCTGGCATCAATAGAACTCTTGAGCTCGGAGATCTCCCTGGTCAGGGTCTCCTCTTCCTTGGCGGTCTCCTCTGTAATGGACTCGCACTCTTTCTTCTTCTCCTCCAGATCACCCTCTTTCTGGGCTATGGCATTCTGCGTAGCGGTGACAGCGGCCTTAAGCTCGGTTATACGGGCATTCTTCTCATTGATGCGCTTATTGGCCAGCTCCAGTTCCAGCTGCTGGTACTCCACCTCGCGGGAGATGGAGACATACTCGCGGTTGTTCTTGACATTGGCCTGCTGCTCCTGATACTTGGCTATGGCGGCCTTACTGTTCTCGGCCTCAATCTTCTTCTGAGCCACGAACTTCTCAGCATCCGAAATCTCCTCACGGAGCTTGCCGACACGGGTCTTGAGACCTTCTATCTCGTCTTCCAGGTCGCGGATCTCATCGGGAAGTTCTCCGAGCAGCATGTGGATCTCGTCTATCTTGGAATCTTTCTGCTGAATCAAGTAGAGGGTGTGGAGCTTGTGCTCCATACCGGCGTCGCTGTCGTTGATGCTCTTGGAGAGGGACACGAATGTCTCCCGCCTGTCGATAGGGGTGTCTATCACATTCTTCTGTTTAGTTGTAGCCATATCTGTTCTTAAAAATAATATACTGGGTTGACTTTACTGCCGCGTGCAGTATGGACGGCAAAGTTAGGAATTTTTTCCCTAAGGATGTCACATATCACACCTATTATCTCCACCTCGCTCTCAAAATGTCCGATATCAGCAATCATCATGCCGTCCGGGGCATAGAAATCGTGATAGGATATATCTCCCGACACATAGACATCGGCACCGGCAGCATACGCCTTGCCTATAAGAGAACGTCCGCTGCCTCCGCAGAGAGCGACCGTTCTCAGAAGAGTCCGCGGAATACGCGAATGACGGACTGCTGAAAGGCTCAGGGCATCCTTCATGTACTGGAGAAATGCCTCCGGCTCCATCGGCCGTGGAAGCTCTCCTACTATACCCAGTCCGTTACCGTCAGCGTCACTGTCCAGAACCCTGACTTCACGCAGGCCGAGGAGAGATGCCGTGGTTCCGCTTACACCTCCCGGCACTTTGTCCATATTGGTATGGCAGGCATAGACCGTAATACCGTGACGGATGGCAGCGATGACCGTCCGTCCTGTGAGAGTGGTCTTGGATATTTTCTTTATACCCCCGAATATCAGCGGATGATGAGTTATGACCATATCCGCCCCCAGGGATACCGCCTCGTCGATGAGTTCCGGGGTACAGTCGAAACCCACCAGGGCCGAATGTACCTCCGAGTCACCGTCCCCGATGCAGAACCCGCTGTTGTCCCAGGACTCCTGAAGAGACAGAGGCGCTTTTTCCTCTATGGCCGCCGCTACTGCTGACGCCTTCATCAGTCCAGGGATTTTGAGATTTCGAGCAGGGACTCCCGGATGCCGCGCAGCCGTTCTATCACCTCTGTACGCTGATCCAGACCCTCACGGTTATGCTTCATCCTGGCGGCAGCCCCGTCAAGGGTCATCTTCATGTCCTTGACCAGATGATGGATAATCTTGAGATTCTCCACATCCTCCGGAGTGAACTTACGGTTGCCCTTGCGGTTGCGCTCAGGCTTGACATAGTCCGAGAACGTGTCCGACCAGAAACGGACCAGCGAGGTACTCTCCCCCAGGAGTTCGGCGACCTCACCAATGCTGTAGAACAGCTTCTGTGGTTTGTATTCCTTGTAAGGCATGATGGCGTGAATTGTTTAATCTAGTGATTGTCCTGAATTGACAGCGAGTATAAGCAGCTCTCCGAAACGCCTGGTATCCAGCTCACCGTTGAAATAATTCAGAGGATCCTGCTGCTCCCCATTCAGGAGCACTTCGTAATGCAGATGGGGAGCGAAGGAAGTACCACTGTTGCCGGTACGCCCGATAATATCTCCACGTCTGACTGCCTGACCTTTACGGACCAGCAGGTCCGACAGGTGGGCATACACCGTCTCATAACCGTTCCCATGGTCTATGACTATACGGGTACCCTGCAGTTTCTGGGCTCTCTCCACATCCTTGACTTTGCCGTCAGCGGTGGCGCGGACTTCCACGCCCACCGGGGCGACCATATCGAGACCGCCGTGAAAGACGACTTTCTTATAGAACGGATGCATCTTACGGCCCAGAGAAGCCCCGACGTTACCCAGAGGGAAATCTGCAATAGGCAGAACCGCAGGTATCCGGGCAAGCGAGTCGCTGTCCACAGCATCCAGAGATTTCATCACCTGGGCTATCAGCCCGTCGCAATAGTCCAGGCCATCCTCCAGACGGCTGATACTTCGTGCTGTATGGGCAATGACGGCCTCACTGAAAACAGAATCCGACATATAGTCCAAGGATGCGGAATCCGACAATGAGAATTCCGGAAAGTCAGAATTGAAAAGCTCCCGGTAGATATTCCCATCCTTCTGCCCGAGCTCTTCCACGGCACTCTCCAGCAGCCCTGTCTGCGCGGCAAGCTCGTCATATCTCTCCTCTATGAGACGGCTCTCGGAAATCATCCTCTTCTCCTCATCGGATGAGAAGAAGAGGGTAAACAAAAGATAATACAGGAGCACCAGAGCCAAGGTATAAGCCAAGAACTTGAGTACTCTCAGGATATGATATCCGAAAGAATGCTTCTCCTCGACATAGTCCAGAAGTTCTTTATCGTACTTGAGCTTCCCCATGACTGCGGCAGTCCTCGGAACTAGAATTCTCTCAGGTCCAGCTCCGTCACTCCGGTGATGACGTCGATGACGAACTTATCGGCACCCGGAGCGTCCACCGTAACGGTATAGGCCTGCCCTGCATTCTCATAGTTGTGGACCAGACCGCTCCGGTAATCCTCCGTCTGGCCGTCTCCCCATGAGACAGTACCACCGATGAAATTACCGCCGCTAATTTCCGGCACGGTGAATGTTCCGCTGACATGAGTGATTCCCAGCACACTGGGTTCCTGATGTCCGACCTGGCGGACAGTTACAGACTGCCTGATCTCTCCGGACACAAAAGTTATCACAGCCTCTCTGGGGTCATTACTTTCGTCCTCACGTGGAGCCACCCAGAATGCGACAGGTACCTCTTCGAGAGCCTTGGTAGGCTCCAGATATGTTATCCAGTCGCAGTCAGAGGAAATCTCGACATCGAAGTCCACGTTGGTATTCAGTACGAACTCGAGGGTATCGCCTGCAGAAGGCACAGTATACTCATCCTGTGCTATGACTATCGCATCATTCTGTATCTGGGTTATGGTCAGGGTCTCTTCAAGAGTTCCGGAAATAATTTTCAGGTCTACAGTGCGTGTCTCATAGGACATATTCTCTCCTATGGTCACGGTAACGGAGCACTGTCCCGGATCTCCTTCCGAAGGAGATACCGAGCACCATGCCTGGCTCATACGGGCCGTCCAGGCAGCGGCGGAAGTAAATTCTATGGTAAGTGTGCCTCCCATGGAGCCGACAGTCAGCTCCGGCAGATTGGCACTGAATTCGATCTTGGGGTCAACAGGGGCATCCTTATGGCAGGAGGTCACGGCCAGAAGCCCGAAAGCGGCCAGCACTGTTGCTGCGTAATATATCGTTTTCATTGATTCAGCGTTTGAGGGTTAAAGATAAATGGTTATCTCCTTGGTATCGGATATATTCTCAAGTCTGAGAGTGTAGGTCCCGGATTCAAGGCCGGAGGTGTCGAGAGTCAGGGAGCCGTCCTGAGACGCACTGCCAGAAGCCACCTCTGTCCCGTCAGCATCCAGAATAACCGCGGTGACATCCGTCAGGGTCGTCATCTGGAGCTGCTGCGCTTTCTTGTCATAGCTGAGGGAGGTATTGGCCTCGATGGTCATGGACTCATCGAAGATCACGAGATCCCAGACGGTTCCCTCCGAACCTCCGATGACTGTCCACTCTGTGGTCACGCTGGTAGTAAAGAAGCCGCGTATCCGCCAGCCGACACGTATTGGATCATTTATAACCAAATCGTTCAGATCCAGGGCATAACCGTAGTTAATATCCAGATTTGCATTATAGTTGAGCCTCTTAAGCTCCTGTACGATATTGCCGTCCGCGTCCACCACCGCAAACATGAAATTGGCACCGGTGATGGCATAAGGACTGGCATTCACGAACAGACCGGCATGCAGAGTAAAACTCTTACCCTGCTCTACAGGTGAATCTACAGAAAGGCCTACATAATTATAGGTACCGTTGCTGTAAGTCGAATAACGCATGTCCTCTATGAACTCTCCGCCGGCATCCTTCTGAATACCGATGATGGCTCCCTGGCCCTGATTGTATCCGCTGCTGGAACCACCGGCTCCCTGCGAGCTGGGATCAAGGGCGTCCAGGAGGAAATAACCGTTGGACATACCGCCCCAGCCCCAGTTGACACTGAAGTAATTGTCCTCGGTATAGCCGTCCAGGACAAATGCATGCCCCGCCTCGCTGTTGTATCCTGTAAAAAGCAGCGGACGGTTGCAGTCCAGCTCATTCTTCACTACTGCATACCACTCCTCCGCCTCATAGTAGCCTCTTTGTACATAGCGGGCACTTTTGTCGTAGCCCATGTTCATAGCCAGAGGATAAATTGCGGTGTACGAATAAGCCCCCGTTCCGGAAGTGCCGTAAGGACCATAATCCGACTCGAGCATAACGCCGCAGTCACGCATGAGAGTAGCGACAGCATTAGCCTGGGCATCATCATAATTATTAGAGCTATATTCCATGAGCATATTCTCCCAGTCATACTCGTACCCCAGGGTAACTGAGGGAACGCTGTAGCTGTATGTAGTAGTAGTATAGCCAGGGAGGACACCGGTTCCTTTCTCAGGCCACTGGTGGTAACGCATGATAATCGCCAGAGCTGTAGCCGTACATCCTGTATAGGTCGGAGTATTGTCGATTTCGGGACAGAGAAGGTTATAAGGCTCGTCCTGATTCCACAACGCAGTCTCCATATCGACCACAGGATCTCCGGCGGCAGGTTTGCTCCATGCCCCGGCCGCTGTGGATGAAGGCTGTATGCCCTTGGCACGCAGGGCTATTATCTCCTCACGCTTGCCCTCCAGCCACGATGCAAGGTTGGGAGGCAGGACTTTCCCTTCCGGGAACTCATTCTCGAACGAATACCCCAGCACCGGCATGGCCGCGTCATCTCCGGAGATAATGACAAATCCGGGACCTGAGGCATTGTCAAACACATAAAAAGCCGGGGTCGATGACGAGGTTCTCGTCATAGTGCCTGGCATCGTCTCACTGGTAAAAATCATTTTCAGCGACGGGGCTGAAGTCTGCGAGATACCGGCCGTAGCTGCATTGCGGAAGAACGCAGCTGCCTGTTCCGCGGCCCTCTGCTGCGGGACATTGTCCGCAACAGCCTTCCAGGTCCAGGGAAGGAGCAGAATAAGAACGAACAGAATTTTTCTCATAACTGAATTTATCTTATTTCAAATGTTGTTGTCAGCTGAGGGGTTTTTCATTGGACGAACCGATGATTGCGGCATAGTCCTCGGGAAGGATGTCCTTGTTGTAGTAATTCACCGGATTGACATGACGGCCCATGTAGATGACCTCATAGTGAAGATGGGTGCCCGTAGAACGGCCCGTATTGCCCATCTCTGCTATCATCTGACCGCGCGTAACCTCCTGCCCCTTGACTACCAGAGCCTTACTCAGGTGAGCATACCGGGTCTTATACCCGAATCCATGATCTACCAGCACATAGCGGCCGTATCCGCCGGCATCAAAACCGACCTGCGTAACCACGCCGTTGCCGGTAACATATATCGGCTCTCCCTCCTTACCGGACTTGGGAGCCAGATCCACTCCGAGATGACGGCCGTAACGGTCCTTGAGTATGGGATCCATGCGGGTACCGAAACCGGAAGCCTGACGGACATGGGTATAATCGACCGGAGGGATGGTGGGTGCACAGACCGCCATCTCCGCCGCTCTTTCGGACACGAGCATCACCTGATCAAACGACTTCGACTGGATATATGCCTTCTTGAGCAGAATGTCCGAAAGCATCATGGCCGAAGTCAGCCTGCCGGTAAAGTCTCTTTCCTTCATATCGGCATAACGGTCCACACCGCCGTAACCGGCATTCCGTATATCATCGGAGATAGGATCCATACCGAAGACGGAACGGTAGAGGGAATTGTCCCTGTGTTCCATCTCCTCCAACGATGCAGAGGCAGCAGTCAGACGCCTCTGAAGAAGATCGAGCTTCGAATGCCACTCGCGGGCATCCCTCTCCACAATCATACGCCCCGGAGTCTTGAGATTGAAGACATCCGTCAGGAGAAAGAGGGAGAGAATGAACACCGACACACTGGAGACAGTATAAAGCAGTATGGTCTTAAACCACCTTCTGAACTCAGAAGGCTGTTCTACCACATCGTAGTCCAGCGTCTCACGGTTGAGAATGTATTCTTTATCAGATTTTCTGCGCATAGTTTCTCTAATAAAACGCGAAAATAGCAAAAACTTTTTATGACGCAGAAAAATAATCTACAAATCTTTATTCTCCCTCCTATGATTCCTGCGCCACAGCTGCCATGAATTGAAAATATTCTGCCACAACGCATAAGCACCCGGGGCAAGCGATGACACCGGAGTCAGGTAAGTGTAAGCCATCCATATAGCCAGTACAGAATTTTTCTGTCCCAGAGCCTGACCCGCTGTGATGGTATCGCCGAAACGCCGGCCGGTACGTTTGCCGAGCCAGAACTGCACGATGCAGGTCACCAGTGCCACCCCTGCCAGCAGCCACAGGACAAAGGCCGGAGCCGTACTGTTGTGCATCGAGCGGACGGTCTGTCCCACAGCAAGAGCCAGTGCCACGGCCCAGAGATAAAAGGCTACTCCGGCGTGCGCCTTGAAAAAATCATGCCCCCGCGGCCATATATACTTCACAATCACAGCCAGCAGGAAGGGACAGATGAGTATCGGAAAGACTTTCGACAGTATTTTCAGGAATGCCTCGGCGAAACCAAGTTCTGAGTGTACCTCCACCAGCGGGAATACCAGGGGGACGAATACTGCTGCCAGGATATTGGACATCAGATTGTAAACAGTTATGCGGGCCGCACTGCCCCCAAGCTTGTCAGTCACCACAGCTGCTGCCGTGGCAGTAGGACAGATGAGACAGACCATCGCACCCTCGAATACCTCCCGGTAAGTCCCGTCCATCGGAACGAATATCAGTACCGCCGCCATCGCCAGGGCCGAGAGGGCCTGAAATGCCATGATAAGCCAGTGCCAGCGCGACAGCCGCAGGTCCTTGAAGTCTATTTTACAGAATGTCAGAAAGAGCTGAATGAAAATCAACGATGGGGTAAGGACCTCCACCCCGACCCACACAGCCGACTTGAGAGGCGCCAGAAAACCGGCAAAATGGAACAGGAAATACCCTCCGGCACCTGCGGCCATCGCTATCGGAAGGGTCCAGTCACGGAAAACTTGTCTTAAAGTCATATCTGCTTTATGCCGTCCGGGATGCATTTCCAGCCAGGCAGATAGAGCAGAGCCTTGGCAGGATGATTGAACATGAGAGTAACCGCACCGCCCGAGGCCCGGTTCAAAGTCGCCTTCCACCACATATCGAACCGCACTCCGCCTGTAGGAAAATCCAGTCCGGAACTCTCAATCCTCAGATCCGGATCAAAGGCGAATATCGACAGAGCCTGTCCGGCCTGCAGCTCCAGCAAGCAGGAGCCCAGTACAGGCACAAATGTCCCGTAATCCGTAACCATCGACAGCCGGCCCTGGACCCCGTTCCCGGCCAGATATTCGGCATAATCCGCCAACAGGGAAATATTGCCGAGAGTATGGTCCTCCCGCTTGCCGGTCGCCCCGAACACTGTTATGGAAAATTCCGGAAGCCTCCTGCCCTTCCCGATCCTCAGCATGGAGCATATCCAGCGGAAGGCCTTGGAAAGATCATTGCTTTCCTGCTCCCCCACAGGAAACATCTGGTCGACAAGCTCATTTCTGAGATTCTCAGGCAGGGAATCCATATCCCCCACCACGAATTCAGGCTTGCGGAAACGCATGAACGAGGAAGCTGCTCCGTCACAGCACACTACCACGTCGCTGGAAAGGAGACGGTCACGGACATCCGCATTGCCGGGAAAATCCCCGTCGCACAGTATGGCGTATGATACCGGCGGTCTCATTTCTGCCCGCCCCTCCATCCGGCGAGAAAACTGCGGACATCCATCCGCTTCTTGGCCGGAGCCTGCAGTTCCTTGATGGACAGCACTCCCTCCGGGCAGTTCACGAGCATGCAGGAACGGTGATCCGTAAACACCGCACCAGGTCCGGCATTGAAAAAGTCCTCGGCGGCTCCCATAGCTGCAGCCTCATCTACAGAAAGGACCGCTGTGGAATATACCTTCAGTTCAAGTTCCTGCCCATCCAGAAGGACTGTCCCGTGAGCTCCGGGCCTGGGAGAAAGCCCGCGCACGAGATTGTGCAGATGCACAGCACTGCTGTTCCAGTCCAGCAGGCCGGTATCCCGGTTGAGTTTTGGAGCGGCAGCCTGCAGCGGAGACAGTCCTGAATCGTCCTGAATCCGAGGCTGGGCCGTCCCGTCCAACAGAGCATCAACTGTCTTGAGCACCAGGGCGGAGCCCGCATCCATCAGCCTTCCGTAAAGAGAGCCGTAATCCTCGTCAGGCAGGATTTCCACCTCCTCCTGGAACAGGACTGCACCAGTGTCAATATGCTCATCCAACAGGAATGTAGTGACACCGGTCCGCGTCTCACCGTTGATCAAAGCCCAGTTGATGGGGGCGGCACCTCTATAAGCCGGCAGCAGCGACGCGTGCAGGTTGAACGTACCTTTCGGCGGCATGGACCACACCGCCTTGGGGAGCATGCGGAAAGCCACCACTACGAAAATATCCGCATCCCATTCCCTCAGGGCCTCCAGAAACTCCCCGTCCTTGAGAGATTCCGGCTGAAGCAGAGGAAGTCCTTGGCTCAATGCATATTCCTTAACCGGCGAAAAGCCCGTTTTCTGGCCTCTTCCCATCTTTCGGTCGGGAACAGTGACCACTCCGGCCACGTTGTACCCGCCCTCCACCAGTGCACGGAGAGGCCCTGTTGCAAATTCAGGCGTGCCCATGAACACTATCCTGGAACGGCCGATACGGCTCAACGTTCCGTCCGTAGTTCCGGCCACCTTACTCTTTTTCATTGACAGTCTTGCAAAAAATTTCTTAACAGGTATAAGATATGTCTCCAGATTGAACATCGAAGAGTCCTTGGTGGACTTCCAGGTCAGAAATACACCTATAGGCAGCAGCACCATCGAGGATATGAAGGCGCCCAGCTCGGGGGATATGGCTCCGTCCCTGGCCAGTTTACGGCCGGATGTATCCACTACCCAATACAATACAAAGAAGAGTGCGGAGACGATTACCGGCGTTCCAAGTCCTCCTTTACGAATGATGGCGCCGAGAGGGGCTCCGATGAAGAAAAATATAAAGCATGCAAACGAAAGAGTGAACTTTCGGAGCGACTCCAGGTCTATACGGCGGAGGTAGAATGTATACTGGTTGTTCTCACGGTCATAGCTCTGCACGGTCTGAATCGCTTTCTGAACAGCCTTCTTGGCATTCAGTACGGCATCCAGCTCACTCTGGGCATCCTCCCACGACAGGGTGTCGATAGGAAATTTCTGATTGCTCTGCATTATCCCCTTGTTGACCACAGTATCCAGCTGACGGGGAGTGTTGAGCGATATGCCATAGGCCATCTTCCCCCGCTGGGATACCAGAGATTGGTCGTAAAGAGCGCCCAGGGAATCCCGGTCCTGCCGCAGCTGATCCAGGTTTCGTGCCATTATCTCATTGCCGTAACGCTCATCATCCGATTTCTGGAATGCATAGTTTTCCAGCTGAATGACCACCTCCTGCATCTCAAATTCGATCTGCTGGAGTCTGTAGGTGGTATCCCGGTATTGCCGGGTATTGTCCTCTTCGTAAGAGACTCCGTGATATAGCGTAAATATCAGTGCCTTCTTATCCGGCGTCGAGCGGATAAGCCCTGAGTCCGCCACAGCCACTGAGATGTTTCCTTTGTTCTTGGTGTGGTTATAGACCATCACCCCGTACATCATGTCCGTCTCCTTGTTGCGCGAATTTACCCGGATAGAATATCCGTCGATTCCGTTGTAGAACGTGCCGGTAGGTATTTTTATCTCATCCTTGGTCTTGGCTATGTCGTACTGCAGGACATATATCTTCTTATATGCAAGCGGAATGAGATTGTTGGAGACAAAGAATGCAGCCACGCTGATGGCAAAGGCCACGAAAATAAGGGGCAGGAATATCCTCTGGAGGGAGATACCTGCCGCCTTCATGGCCAGCAGTTCGTTGTTCTCGCCCAGGTTGCCGAATGTCATGATGGAGGCCAGCAGGGTAGCCAGCGGCATGGCCAGAGGAAGTATAGTCGCCGAGCCCCATCCCAGGAACTCCATGATGACCCAGAAACTCAGACCCTTTCCCACCAGCTCGTCAATATACAGCCACAGAAACTGCATCACCAGTATGAACACGGTGATGAAGAACGTCATCACGAACGGGCCGAGGAACGACTTGAGCAGGAAGAGGTCCAGTTTCTTCATTCAGCAGGGTATATGCCGTTTAACCTATCTTGTTGACGGATTCGATCATGGCGGTCAGCGCAGCCATCAGACCGTCCGGGTCCTTGCCTCCGGCCGTGGCCAGGAAGGGCTGTCCGCCTCCGCCGCCCTTGATATGGGCCGCAGCGGCCTTGACGTCCTTGCCGGCATGAGCCCCGGCGGCCACCAGGTCGTCGGTGTACATCATCAGCAGCGAGGGCTTGCGGTCCGGAGTCATGATGGCGGCCACCATAGCGGCACGGGTATTCTCCTTGCGCAGTTCGAAGGCCACTTCCTTGATAATATCGGGCGAATACAATCCTGTCAGGGTGAACAGACGGACTCCCGCAGGTGTCTCCTCGCTCTTCTCGACCAGAGTCTTCTTGAGGGCGGCGGCTCTCTCGCGGGCCACCTCCTCCAGGGAGTGACGGAAGGAATCGTTCTCGGCCACGAGTTTCTTGATGGCCGTGATCACGTCCGGTGTATTCTCAAAGAAGGAGCGCACGGCCGCTATCTGGTCCTCCACTCCGTCAAACATGTCCTCTACGTAGCTGCCTGTGACGGCCTGGATGCGGCGCACTCCGGCGGCGACAGCCGACTCGGAGACTATCTTGAGCATGCCGATACGGCCCGTCGAGGCGGTGTGCGTACCTCCGCAGAGCTCTATCGAGTCTCCGAAACGGATAGCGCGGACCTTGTCCCCGTATTTCTCTCCGAAGAGGGCCATTGCTCCCATGGCCTTGGCCTCGGCGATGGGGATGTCGCGGAACTCCTCGCGCTGGAAATCTGAACGGATCAGACGGTTGACCATCCTCTCGACCTCGCGCAGCTTCTCAGGAGAGACCTTCTCATAGTGGGAGAAGTCGAAGCGGAAATAGGCGGGGCAGACATACGAGCCCTTCTGCTCGATGTGGGTTCCGAGTACGGAGCGCAGGGCCTGGTGCAGGAGGTGGGTGGCCGAGTGGTTGTTGGCCGTCTCCTGACGCTTCTGTCCATCCACCACAGCGTGGAATCCGGCCTCGGGCTCCGAGGGGATGCGGTCAGCGATGTGGATGCTGAGGTTATTTTCCTTTATAGTATTGACGATGCTGATCTTCTCGCCGGAAGGAGATACGATGTATCCGCAGTCCCCGACCTGTCCGCCGCTCTCGGCATAGAAGGGAGTGCGGTCGAAGACGAGCTGATAGACCTCCTTGCCCTTGGTCTTGACAGTGCGGTATTTGACTATCTGCACGTCGGTCTCCAGCAGGTCGTAGCCCACGAAGGAGTGCTCGTCGGTATCGGTGAGCACCACCCAGTCCCCGGCCTCCACGGCTGCGGCGTTGCGGGCCCTGGCTTTCTGCTTGCCCAGCTCGACCTCGAACTCCTCCAGGTCGATGCTGTATCCGTGCTCGCGGGCTATCAGCTCGCTCAGGTCGATCGGGAAACCGTAGGTGTCGTAGAGGGTGAAGGCATCCTTGCCTGAGATGCGCTTCGTATCAGCATTGCGCTCCATGATAGTGTTGATCAGGCCGATACCCTTGGCGAGGGTACGCAGGAAGGCTTCCTCCTCCTCCCGGATAACATTCTCGATAAGAGCCTGCTGCCTGGCCAGTTCGGGATAAGCCTCGCCCATGACATCGACCAGCACCGGTACGAGACGGCACAGGAAAGGCTCGTTGAAGCCCAGGAAGGTGTAGCCGTAGCGCACTGCACGGCGCAGGATGCGGCGGATGACGTAACCGGCCTTGACGTTGGAGGGCAGCTGACCGTCGGCTATGGAGAATGAGATGGCCCTGATGTGGTCGGCGACTACTCTCATGGCGACATCCACGTCCTCCGACTCAGTTCCGTACTTATGTCCCGAGAGCTCACCTATTTTCGCAATGATGTCCTGGAACATATCCCCGTCATAGTTGCTCTTGTTGCCGTTGACGGCCATCACCAGGCGCTCGAAGCCCATGCCGGTGTCCACGTGATGCAGGGGCAGCTGCTCGAGGGTACCGTCAGCCTTGCGGTTGTACTGGATGAAGACGAGGTTCCATATCTCGATTACCAGGGGGTCGCTCTGGTTGACCAGGTCCCGGCCGGGCACAGCCTTGCGGTCGGCCTCGTCGCGCAGGTCGATGTGTATCTCGCTGCAGGGGCCGCAGGGGCCGGTGTCGCCCATCTCCCAGAAATTGTCCTTCTTGCTGCCGTAGAGGATTCTGTCCTCAGGCAGATACTGCCTCCATATATCCAGAGCCTCCTGGTCCGGACCCAGTCCGTCCTCGGGACTGCCCTCGCAGACCGTGGCGTAGAGCCGCTCCGGGTCGAGCCTGTAGACCTGCGTCAGCAGCTCCCAGGCCCATGCTATGGCCTCCTTCTTGAAGTAGTCGCCGAAGCTCCAGTTGCCCAGCATCTCGAACATGGTGTGATGGTAGGAATCGTGGCCGACCTCCTCCAGGTCATTGTGCTTGCCGCTTACCCTGAGGCACTTCTGGCTGTCCGCCACCCTCGGGTAGAGTATGGGTGTATTGCCGAGGAACCAGTCCTTGAACTGGTTCATGCCGGCGTTGGTGAACATGAGCGTGGGGTCCCCCTTGACCACCATCGGGGCAGAGGGAACGATCCTGTGGCCCTTCGAGGCGAAGAAGTCCAGGAACTGTTTTCTAATCTCTTTCGATGTCATATAGCGTAACTGATCAGTACAAAGTCGCAAATATACAATAAATAATACACACTACTTCGGCGCGATGCGGTAAAGGACGGCCGCTATCACAGCGTAGAGGATGTTCGGCAGCCACATGGCCAGCCACGGCGGCAGGGTATCTGTGATGACGAACATCTGGCTGAAGCGCAGGAAGAGAATGTAGGAGAAACTCAGGGCAATGCCCACTCCCAGGTTCAGACCTATGCCCCCGCGGCGCTTCTTGGAGGAGAGCGACACTCCTATGAGGGTGAGGATAAAAGCTGAAAAGGGTACGGCAAATCGGGTATGCTTCTCTATCAATGAGTATTTTACCATGCTGTCCCCCCGCATGCGCTGCATCGCGATGAGTTCGTCCAGTTCCTGATATGTCAAGGTCTCCACTGTATTTTCTCTCCGGTAAAAATCATCCACCGTCAGGCTGATGACCGTATCCATCTGTCTGCCGTAGACTATCGGCTGCTGCGATGTGCTGTAATCACGGATAGTATAGTTCTTGAGCTTCCAGCCTCCCGAAGTGCTGTCCCATGTCGCGCTCTCGGCTGTAAGCTTGGACAGCAGATGGCTGTTGCGGATACTCTCAAGGGTGAACTTGTACGCCGTGTTGTTCCACGTACTGAATGACTCGACGTAGACAAATTCTCCCGGAGCTATCTGATAGTGGATGTTGCGGTTAGTGTTGTAGAATTTCTGCCCTTTGAAGTACTGCTCCTCGAAGGCGATACGCCTCTCGTTGGCGCTCGGTATGATGAAGAGATTGAGGCTCAAGCTCATGACCGCGATGAAGAGAGCCGAGAGAAAATAGGGATACATCAGACGCCCGAAACTCACTCCTCCCGAGAGCATGGCTATGATCTCGCTGTTGCCGGCCAGTTTGGAGGTGAAGAAAATCACCGTGATGAAGACAAACAGCGGGCTGAACATATTGATGAAGTACGGAATGAAATTCAGGTAATAATCGAAGACAATAGCTTTCAGAGGGGCCTCCTTGTCGACGAAGTCATCTATCTTCTCACTGATATCGAAAATAATGACTATGACGATAATCAACAGCAGCGCCACGAAGAAAGTTCCTATGAACTTCCTTATGATGTAGCGGTCCAGTAATTTTATCCTGAATGTGTTGAGATTCATCGCCTGTCAGTCTGCTCTTCTTCTACAAGTTCTACAATCTGTTCTGAAGCCGCTTTACCACGGCCTCCTTCCACGGCAGGAAATCGCCTGCCTCGATATGCTTCCTTGCCTGGGCCACCACATCCAGATAGAATGCCAGGTTGTGCTCGCTGGCTATCTGGGCCGCCAGCATCTCTCCGGCGATAAACAGATGCCTCAGGTAGGCTTTGGTGTAAGCGGTGTCCACAAAGGACGTGCCATGAGGGTCGAGCGGGGAGAAATCCCTCTCCCACTTCTTGTTGCGCATGTTCATCCTCCCTTCCCAGGTGAACAGCATGCCGTTGCGGCCGTTGCGGGTAGGCATTACGCAGTCGAACATATCAATGCCGCGGGCTATGCCCTCCAGCAGGTTCTCGGGCGTCCCGACTCCCATCAGGTAGCGCGGCCGGTCCTTCGGAAGGACGGGATGAACCACTTCTATCATCTCATACATCACATCGGTAGGCTCCCCGACGGAGAGACCGCCTATGGCATAGCCCTCGCAGTCATACGAGGCCACGTTCTCTGCCGCCTCGACTCTCAGATCCGGATAGACGCAGCCCTGCACAATGGGGAAAAATGCCTGGGAATAACCGTACAGCGGCTCAGTCTCCCGGAAGCGGGCGATTCCCCTTTTCAGCCACTGCTTGGTCAGATCCAGGGACTTCCGGGCATAATTCCGGTCCGCATCACCCGGAGTGCACTCATCCAGGGCCATGATGATATCGGCTCCTATGATGCGCTGGGTATCGACATTGTTCTCCGGTGTAAAACTGTGGGCAGAACCATCGATGTGCGAGCGGAATGTACAGCCCTCGGGGGTAAGTTTCCGGCTGTCAGCAAGAGAGAACACCTGGAATCCTCCGCTGTCCGTCAGTATCGGCCTGTCCCATCTTGCGAACTTATGCAACCCGCCGGCAGCCCGCAGCGTCTCCAGACCGGGACGGAGATAGAGGTGATATGTATTGCCCAGAATGATCTGAGCGCCTATATCGCTCTTCAGGTCGCGATGATACACCCCCTTGACAGAGCCTACTGTTCCCACGGGCATGAAAATGGGCGTCTCAATCGTGCCGTGGTCCGTCTCTATCCGTCCACGCCGGGCACAAGTGGCCGTATCCGTAGTCAGCAGTTCGAATCTCATCCGCCTATCCAATAATTTTTCAAACCCATGTATTCTACGAAAATGCGGGGAGAGGACGCAGAACCGGAAAGCGTCACACTGATATCCTCGTCCCTGCTCACAGGACCGTCTGCATACAGATGCATGGAGAATGCACCGTCATATACAGGCGGCAGGCTGAACTGCCGGCAGCACACAGTGGAGGGCTCGTCTGTCCGGAAGGTCACCTCTGTGAAGGTAGGCTCTCCCAGAATATCAATTTCCTCAGTATAGGAACCGTCAGTCTCGAAAACGTATGTGAGAAATATCCTCCCGCTTCCTGACTCCTCCTCTCCTTCATTCTCCCAGTCGAAATCCATCAGGCCCAGATCAGCGGTAGTAGCTGAGAAGCTCATCGACTGAATGCGGCGTCCGGTGCTGATGATACTGCCGTCCGGATTCAGCTCCACCTCCCACTCATTTTCCCCGACACAACGGACCAGGCCGGAACAACCTTCCATACGGCATCTCCACTCGGTCCCCGGAACCAGAATGGATTCCGACGTATAGTGGAGTTCGTAACGGTCTCCTGACTCTAGATGCATGTTTCCGGGATTGTGGAAAAGGGTGTCGATATCTGCATACATCAGCCTGAAGCCTACTGCCTCGCGTTCCTCATCGCTCTCACACTTGAGCCAGCGGTCGGCCTTGAGCGTCATGTCCAGCATCTTGACCACAGGACTCAGCACATTCCTGTGCATGGATACATAGACGGTATATCCCTCCTCCACGATATTGTCCCCATTCTCAGGCTTATCTACCGTGCATGATGAGACAGCCGTCAACAGTGCGGCCGCGGCTGCTAGAAACATCATAAATCTCTTTCTCATAACGTCCTCCTGTTTTTAAAATCTGTAACCTACGCCGACCGACAGAACTCCGGTGGTTCCAAAAGACAATTCAGCCAGTCCGTAAAAATCACGGCCCACCATGATGCCCACCGGGGTCACGCTGAAAGCCAGTTGTGCCCATGTGCCGGATGCCCCCATGACATCCTTGACAGTGGTCAGCGCCAACCCCGCACCCAGTCCTGAATACATCCGCACCCACTCGCGGTACACCCATACAAACCTCGCATAGGGCATTAGCGACACGGTGTGGATACCGGCTTTGAAAGCCAGATTGTCCGTAATCTTATCATAACACCCCCTGTCATATCCGGAGTAAGTCAATATTCCCGAAAGCTCGAACCATCTTTTGAAACGATAGGAGTATGTCAGGTTGATAGCCCCTGTAAGACGCCCTGCTCCACCATAGTAACGGTTGTTCACAAGATATCCGGCGATATATCTGTCGCTGATAAAATACATGCCGTAAATACCGTCAGAATCAAGAGTAGGGCTGTCCAGCGGCAGCATACCCCATGACAGCCGCAGCTCGCTGCCCTTCTCGAAAGGCCAGCGTTCCCGTGCGGACATATCAACAGCACTCCCAGCCGCAATGGCCAGGAGCACAGTCAATAATATTAGTCTTGGATACCGGATCGCCATACGCCGGAATTACTTTCCCAGCTTGGCGCCGATAGCCTTGAGCATGTCGTCCACCATGGCGTCGATGTGCCACTGAGGATTCCATCCCCACTCCTCGCGGGCGCAGCTGTCGTCCATCATGTTGGGCCATGAGTCGGCGATAGCGGCCTTGACAGGGTCTACATTGTAGTCGAATGTAGCGGAAGGGATGCGCTCCTTAATCTTGGCGAAGAGTTCTTTCGGGCAGAAGCTCATACAGGTGATATTGAAGCTGTTGCGGTGTTTCAGCTTGGAAGGATCGGCCTCCATCAGCTGCACTACTGCATTCAGTGCGTCAGGCATGTAGAGCATGTCCATGTACGAATCCTCGGGAATGGGGCAGGTGTAGTGTCCTGTCTTGAGAATCTCGTAGAATACCTCGACTGCATAGTCGGTGGTGCCGCCGCCGGGCAGACAGCCGTTGGAGATGATGCCGGGGAAACGCACGCTTCTGGCATCCACGCCGAAACGGTGATAGTAGTAGTCCGAAAGAAGCTCGCCGGTAACCTTGCATACACCGTAGATGGTGTCGGGTCTCATGACTGTGTCCTGAGGGGTCTTGTCATGAGGAGTGCTTACACCGAAGGCTCCGATGGAACTGGGGGTGAAGACAGCTGTCTTGAACTCCTTGGCAAGGGTCAGGGAATTGACCAGGGCGCCCATGTTGATCTTCCATGCGAGCTCGGGATTCTTCTCGCCTGTGGCGGAGAGGAGAGCTACGAGGTTGAAGATGGCGTCTATGTTATGGTCCTTCACGGCCTGACCGAAAGCATTGAAATCGAGTGCATCGAGCTTGATAGCCCTGGCGTAGGAGCCGATCTTGGCGACAGCCTCGTCCTTGAGGTCAGCACCGATAACGTTGTCATGTCCGTAGACTTTCTGGAGGTGAGGAACCAGTTCGGTACCGATCTGTCCGCCGGCGCCGATTACTAAGATGCGTTTCATATCTTGTTGCTTTTATTTATTAACTAAACTGCAAAAATATAAAAACCCTTTAAAAGTAGACCATCATTTATTAACTTTGTTCTCCAATTTCAAAATTATTCCATGCTGAAGACCCGGCGCATCATACTTACAGCTCTGACGATACTGGCTTATTCCATCTTTCTGGAAGTATGCGTCCACCTGATAACCTACGACCAGTTCCGTATCTACGACAACTGGAGGCACGAGCTTATCAACCATCTGGTCAACATCGCACCTCTGTTCCTGGGCACCTCGGCCTGCACCGCCGTGGTATTCCTCCTGACCGACAGAGGAGTCTTCGCCCGCCATTTCCTGCTGAAACTCTCCGTGGACATAGTCCTCACCGCTGCTGCCGTAATCGGCTCGTACCTACTGATACTATGGGCCATCGGAGCACTGATCAGCGGAGTGGAAATCAACTACGCCAGTATGCTTGCCGTATACATGATTACCCTGCTCATCATAGAGATGATCTACTGGATGCACTCATCCAGACGGGCCTCGGAGAAAGCCGAGCTGGAGAAGCGCAGGGCCCTCCAGTACCAGTATGATGCATTCAGGGCACAGGTCAATCCGCATTTTTTATTCAACTCCCTGAATATACTGATGGACATCATCGAGAATGACAAGGACCGGGCAGGAGAATTCACCGAAGCCCTCTCCGACATCTACCGGTATGTCCTATCAACACACCGCAAGGACAGGGTTCTGGTCTCGGAGGAGATGGCGTTCCTGGAGTCATACATCCACATACTGACCCTCAAGTACAACAATTTCCTGACCGTGGACATCCACCAGACCATCAAGGCACCCCGGTACGTGCTGCCCTTCATGATGCAGCTGCTGCTGGAGAACGTCACCAAGCACAATATTATCTCCGACCGGCATCCCATGACCGTGACCATAGATGTCGCCGACGAAGGCATCACCGTCCGCAATCCGATACTGCGCAAGAAAAACTCCAGTACCGGCACCGGCCTTGGCCTCAAATACATCTTCACCCAGTACGAGGCTGCCGGCAAAAGCATCACGGTGTCCGACGACGGCCACTTTTTCACAGCAAAAATCCCCTATCTATGACGATAAGATACATGATAATCGAAGACGAGTACCTGCTCGGATTCAGACTCGAGCGTATGATAGCCTCCCTGAGGCCGTCCTGGCAGATGGTATGCCGGACAGCCGGAGTGGAGGAATCGGTGGAAGCCCTGAGAGAACACGAAGTAGACCTGATATTCATGGATATCGAGCTCTCTGACGGCAACTGTTTCGAAATATTCGAAAGCATCGAAGTCCGCCAGCCGGTAATCTTTACCACCGCCTACGACGAATACGCCCTCCAGGCTTTCAAGGCTGACTGCGTGGAATACCTGCTCAAGCCCGTCACGAAGATCTCCCTACAGGCTGCACTCGACAAGCTTGACAGGCTGACCGGTTTCCCCGGCCACGCCGCCGCACCTGACTACCTGAGTCTCCGTGAGCACATCCGCCCTTCCTCCCCGGAAAGCGGAGCAGGCATTAAGGACAGACTCCTGATCCCGGAGGGCGACGGATATGCCTTCGTCAATATCAAGGACGTGGCATGGTTCATCAAGAGCGGCAGATACACCGATATCCGCACATTCTCCGGCAGACATCACCTCATCGACCGCTCTCTTGATCATCTGGAATCGGCAGTAGCCTGAATAGCATTGTCGGAAAGTTCGAATACGGGATCAGGCTGTTCTGTTTCAGTCTGTCTATTGTCCTTGCAGCCCGTGAAAGCGACAAGCACCAAAGCTGCTGTAATGGGTAGTAAATAGGATTTTTTCATTTTGTAAGGTATTTTTGGTTAATGCAAAATTTGCAACTCCGGGAATATTTTCCAAACGTTAGTGCATGAACTCAAAAATCATTGTCTCCAAATGCCACCTGTCCATCATGAGCGCTTTCCGCCGACTGAATCCAGCCCGAAACCTACAGGCTTTCCTGAGCGGAAAAACGCTCCCACACCATATCTACAGCTGCCGCCGTAGGATGCACAGTGTCTTCCCCGAACCAGGAATAATCCCTAAGCTCATCCAGGACTATTTCATAGGCCGGAAAATATTCAGCATTGGAATGCGACTGCACCAGAGCATCCACTGCAAGCAGCAAAATTGACTTGGAAAGCTGATTGCCGTGCAGGCCGTCCTTCAGATGGCGCACGGGAGATACCGTAAAAACAAAGCGCTTGCTGCTGAAACGGTCCAGAACAGGATTCCACAATGCCACTATATCCTCCACTGCCAGCCGTTCCCGGCGGAACTCCCATGCCGGGTGCTTGTGACAGTTCGAGACTATGATATCCCGCTCCAGATGACGGAATACCCACGCCGTTCCAAAGGTGACGATAAGCGTCCCTGCCTCCCGGAAATCCGCCGATGCCCGCGCAAGAGCCGCATTGGCATTATCCAGAAACTCCTCCGGAGTCTTCCTCGCAAACGACCCGTGATGCCAGAACGAGACATATCCCCCACCGTCCGGAGCAATCGGACGGTGGTGACCCGGGACAACAGGACATTGCTCCCGGACAACCGGCTCCTTCATGGCAATTATCTGTCCCTGCCGCCTTTTATGTCTGGGATTGGTATCTCTGAGAATGACATCATCCGAGGTAAAAGGTCTGCCGTCAGCCAGCCTGCCGAGTGACCTGGCTATCGAGACAGGATTATACAGCACTCCGAACGGATTGTTGCACACCCTGTACCCGCAAGCCTCCATCCTGTTTCCCATCTCCGTAGAGAAACACGACCCCAATGACACAGTCATACCGTTATTGCCCCTGACTCTTTTGTTTTCTTCCATCATATTATAATCCGAATATAGAGGTACGCACTACAAGAGAAATAACAGAGGGCGGCTAAATCAATTTTTAGCCGCCCTCTGTTTTATATAAGCACCTTATTAAAGGAGTAGATCTCTTATTTCTATCTGGCAACCACACTGTTAAACACTGCCTGAGCGGCTACGGACTGGCTGCTTGCCGACGAGGCAGATGTGGTGCTGTATTCACCCTTTACAAATTGATTTCCAGGCAGTACAGCTGAACCTGTCCAGTTATACCATGAATTATTGTAAGAGAATCCAAGGAAAATACCGTTTACTGTCGTAAATCCGGTTTCATCAAACTCCAGGACACATGCCTCTTCAGGCCATAAGTAAGTATTACCATCACTCTCATCCTCATGATAAGCACACATAATGGCATCCACTGTACCCATTCCTGACACATTCACGCTTATAGGATTCAGCGAGATAGTAAGTGACTTGCCTGAAAGAGTAGCAGTATAATACGCTTCTTCTCCGGTAATATATGAAAGAGGCCATACTCTGTACTCTCCATCAAAAGTGATCTCGTATACTACCTGTATATCATTGCCATCCTGATCCTGAACGGTAATGGCATACTGGCCAAGCACACTCTCATCAACTGTAATTATGGACACAGTAATCTCAGCCCACTCTGAATCCAGATATTCTACACCATCAGCAACAGCCTTTACCCTGACAGTATAGTCACCTGCTGTCAAATTCGTAAACTCAGCTGAAAGTTCCTCTGTAGTAGTTTCGCTGCCATCATTGAGAGTATAGGCATATGATACGGCACCCTCAATGGCTGCCCAACTGATTATAAATGATGTCTCGGTCTGGTCAGCAATTGTAAGCTGAGGTGTTGCCAAAGGTGCAAGTTCTGCAGCTTCAATGGTCACGCTGACAGTAGCCCAGTCAGAATCGAGGTACTCTTCGCCTTCAGGAGCAATTGCTTTGACTTTTACGTTGTAAGTACCCTCAGTAAGATCTGTGAATGTTGCTGAGAGTTCAGAAGTATTCTGCTCTGCACCGTCATTAAGGGAATAGGCATAGGAAACAGCATGTTCTACAGCCTCCCAAGCTATAACAAATGATGTTTCTGTCTGCTCGGAGACAGAGACAACAGGTGTAGCAAGAGGTACAGGTTTAGGTTCCGGTGCCGGCTCTTCACAGGAAAACAGGATAGCAGAAGCTGCCAAGGCGATCATAGCGCCCAAAAAATTTCTTTTCATTTCTTTTTTTAAATTTTTAATTTGATGAATTATAGATGTGATTTCCGTATAAAACGTTGCATCCGAAAACAAATGTAGTAATATTTTTGAAATTTTTCACTCCTGTACACAAAAAAACAGCAGCCGGTCTGCAGAATGATACAGACCAGCTGCTATACTGAGCCGTATATGCGTTCCGGCGTTACTCGGCCTTGTCCTCAGCTACAGGTGCTGAATCAGCCTTGGGAGTCTCTCCGGCAGCGGCCGTCTCTGCCTTGGGAGCAGCTTTCTTGCGGCTGCGGCGGGTAGAGGTCTTCTTCTCGGCTGCCTTGGTTGTTCCGAGAGCTGCCTCGTTGAAGTCTACCAGCTCGATGAACGCCATATCTGCGGCGTCACCCTGACGGAAACCTGTCTTGATGATGCGGGTGTATCCGCCGGGACGGTCAGCGACCTTGGGAGCCACGTTGCGGAAGAGCTCGGTTACGGCCTCCTTCTGCTTCAGATAAGCGAAGACTGTACGGCGGGAGTGGGTGGAGTCATCCTTTGACTTGGTAATCAGGGGCTCTACATACACTCTGAGAGCTTTTGCCTTGGCGACGGTGGTCTCAATCCTCTTGTGGAGGATCAGCGAGCAGGCCATGTTGGCGAGCATCGACTTACGGTGACCGCTCTTGCGACCTAAATGATTGATTGTCCTATTGTGCCTCATTGTTTTCTACTTCTGTTTTCTTCTTTTTAACTTCTATATTGTACTTAGTGACATCCATGCCGAAGTTGAGTTTCATCTTGTCCATCAGGACGTCAATCTCGTTCATGGACTTCTTGCCGAAGTTCCTGAAACGGATCAGCTCGTTTCTCTGGTGGGACACCAGGTCGGCGAATGTCTCGATATCGGCTGCTTTCAGACAGTTCAGAGCCCTCACGGAAAGTTCCATGTCAGAGAGCTTGGTCAGCAGCAGATGTCTCATGCGCAGTGCTTCCTCGTCAAGTGCCTCGGGAGCGCTCTTCTCGGGAGGTGTCTCCAGGGAAATCTTCTCATCGGAGAAGAGCATGAAGTGGTAGATGAGAATCTTGGCCGCCTCGGTCAGCGCATCCTTAGGATGGATGGAGCCGTCGGTGGTGATCTCGAGATTCAGCTTGTCGTAGTCGGTCTTTTGCTCGACACGGTAGTCCTCCACTGAATAGTTTACATTCTTGATGGGAGTGAATATCGAGTCGATGGGTATAGTCCCCATAGGAGCCGACTCCACCTTATTCTCATCCGAGGGCACGTAACCGCGGCCCTTGCCGATATGCATCTCCACTATGAGCTTTACCGTGGGCTCCATGGAGCAGATATGCAGCTGCGGATTGAGAACCGAGAAGTTGCAGAGATTCTTGGAGATATCCTCTGCGGTGAACTCCTGCTTGCCGGTAACTGTAAAGTTGACTGTCTCAGACTCCTCTTCCTTGACTTCTCTCTTGAAGCGTACCTGTTTGAGGTTCAATATGATGTCTACTACACTCTCAATGACTCCGGGGATAGTGTCAAACTCATGGCTTACCCCCTCTATCCTTACGGATGTGATGGCAAATCCCTCCAACGAGGACAACAGGACTCTGCGCAGGGCATTGCCTATTGTAATCCCGTATCCGGGTTCCAGCGGGCGGAACTCGAATTTACCGAAAGTGTCGGTCGACTCGAGCATTATTACTTTGTCCGGTTTCTGAAATGCTAAAATTGCCATGACGTCACTTATTATTTAGAGTACAGTTCGACGATCAGCTGCTCGTTGATATTCTCAGGAATCTCAGTTCTCTCAGGGAGATTGAGGAATTTGCCGGAAAGGTCGGCGCGGTTCCACTCGATCCATGCATACTTGCAGGTGTCGGCCACGCTGTTCTGAATGACTTCAAGGCTCTTGGACCTCTCGCGCACACCTACGACAGCACCGGGTTTAACGATGGTGGAGGGCACGTTGCATACCTCGCCGTTGAGGACGATGTGGCAGTGCGACACAAGCTGGCGTGCGGCAGCACGTGTGGGTGCGATACCCATGCGGTAAACGATGTTGTCCAGACGGGACTCGAGGAGCATCAGGAGGTTTTCACCTGTACGTCCCTGCATTCTGCGGGCCTTTGCGTATGTGTTACGGAACTGTCTCTCGAGAACACCATAGGTGTATTTGACCTTCTGTTTCTCCTTGAGCTGGTTTCCGTACTCGGAAATCTTCTTGCGTTTCTTGGCCATTCCGTGCTGTCCGGGAGGATAGTTTTTCTTCTCGAAATACTTATCCGGACCGTAGATCGGTTCACCGAACTTGCGGGCTATCTTTGTGGTAGGTCCTGTATATCTTGCCATAATTCTTAACTTTTAAACTTTTGTTCTATACCAAATTATACTTTACGGCGTCCTTTGGGACGGCATCCATTGTGAGGAAGCGGTGTCACGTCGACAATCTCGGTAACTTCAATACCGGCTCCATGGATGGTGCGGATCGCAGACTCGCGGCCCGCGCCGGGACCTTTGACATATGCCTTGATCTTGCGTAAACCCAAGTCGTAAGCAACTTTTGCGGCGTCAGCTGCTGCTACCTGCGCGGCATAGGGAGTGTTCTTCTTGGAACCGCGGAATCCCATCTTGCCGGCCGAAGACCAACTGATAACCTGACCGAGACTGTTGGTCAAGGTTACGATCACGTTGTTGAAAGTCGAGGAGATGTGTGCCTCGCCGTAGGCGTCAACCTTTACGACTCTCTTCTTATTGGTTGTTCCTGTTTTCTTTGCCATATTCAGTTACTTGTTACTTAGTTGCTTTTTTCTTGTTGGCCACCGTCTTCTTCTTACCCTTACGTGTACGGGCGTTATTCTTGGTGCTCTGTCCGCGTACGGGGAGTCCGATACGGTGACGGATTCCTCTGTAGCATCCGATATCCATCAGACGCTTGATGTTCATCTGAACGGATGAACGAAGTTCACCCTCGATCTTGTAGTGCTCAGCGATAGTGGACCTGATCGCTGCGATCTGATCGTCGTTCCAGTCGCTCACCTTGGTGTCGAAGTCGATACCACAATCGGTGAGAATCTTACGGGCGGAACTGCGACCGATTCCGTAGATATAGGTAAGACCTATCTCTCCTCTTTTGTTTTTAGGTAAATCTACACCGGCTATACGTGCCATACTATAATTACTTTTTATTTGTTTTACACTTTAATTATCCCTGGCGCATCTTGAACTTAGGGTTCTTCTTGCAGATGATATAAAGGCGACCTTTGCGCTTTACTATTTTGCAATCCTCGCTGCGCTTTTTGATGGATGCTTTAACTTTCATTGTCGTAAATTTTTATTTGTACCTGAAAGAAATTCTTCCTTTTGATAAATCATAAGGGGACATCTCTACTCTGACCTTATCGCCGGGCAGAATCCGGATGTAGTGCATCCGCATCTTTCCGGAGATGTGTGCTATGATCACATGGCCGTTGTCCAGCTCCACGCGGAACATGGCGTTGGAGAGGGCCTCGATTATAGTTCCATCTTTCTCTATAGCTGCTTGCTTGGGCATAAGTACTTGTCTCTTACAACTTAGTATTGTCTTTTACCTTCTATAAAGTCAAAAGTAGACAGAATATCGGCTTTTTCGTCCCCAACGGCGACCGTGAGCTCGAAGTGGGCTGACTTCTTCTTGTCACAAGTGCTGACAGCCCATCCGTTCTCGTGGAGGTAAATTGCTTTGCCTCCGGCGTTGATCATCGGCTCGATGCAGATGGTCATACCCTTGACAAGTTTCTTTCCCGTACCCGCCTTGCCGTAGTTCGGAACCTCGGGATGCTCGTGCATGTCCTTTCCGATTCCGTGTCCTACCATCTCGCGGACTACCGAGAAGCCGAAACTTTCGGTATATGACTGGATGGCATGTCCGATGTCCCCTATCCTGTTGCCCGCGACTGCTTTTTCTATGCCGCGATACAAGGAATCCTTGGTGACTCTCAGGAGTTTTGCGGTCTCCTCGTCCACCTCCCCGACAGGGAAGGTGTACGCGGAGTCACCGTAGTAGCCCTTGTATATAGTTCCACAGTCGACGGACACTATATCGCCCTCGCGGAGCTTGTAGTCCGACGGAAAACCGTGGACCACGACGTCGTTGACGGACAGACATAGCGTATAGGGGAAGCCGCCGTATCCCAAGAAGCCCGGCTCCGCTCCGTTGTCACGGATAAATGTCTCGGCGATCTTGTCAAGCTGCATGGTGGTGACACCGGGAGCAACGTGCTTGCCGACTTCCGCCAACGTCTTGGAGACGAGGATCGCATTCTCTCTGAGAATCTCGATTTCTTCTTCGGATTTTATTCTTATCATACCTCAAAAACTTTTTAGAACTTTTGAGAATTACATTCCCGAACGGCCTTTAAGGCGTCCGGTCTTCATCAAACCGTCGTAGTGCCTCATGAGCAGATGTGATTCAATCTGCTGCAGGGTATCAAGCACTACGCCTACAAGGATAAGCAGCGAGGTTCCTCCGTAGAACTGGGAGAACTGGTTGTTTATCCCGCACATCATCGCAAATGCCGGAAGTATCGCCACGATAGCCAGGAAGAATGATCCGGGCAGGGTGATACGCGACATTATTGCATCGAGGTAGTCGACAGTCTTCTTTCCGGGCTTCACTCCGGGAATAAAACCGCCGTTCTTCTTCATCTCCTCAGCCATCATGTTGGGGTTCACGGTTACTGCGGTGTAGAAGTAAGTGAACACTATCACGAGAACTGCGAAGATGGCATTATACCAGAATCCGGTATAGTCGCTAAGTGTAGCCGCAAGTCCCTGCGAGGCGTCGAAACGCGCGAGCAGGAGCGGGAACATCATCAGGGCCTGTGCGAAAATAATCGGCATTACGCCGGCCGCGTTTATTTTCAGAGGTATATACTGACGGACTCCACCGTACTGACGGTTTCCGACCACTCTCTTGGCATACTGTACGGGAACTTTGCGCTGTCCCTGTACGAGTGCAATGGTGGCGATGAAGACGAGGAAGAGAATCACTATCTCAATGAGGAACATGAGAGCTCCGCCATTGGTCTGGTTGAATCTCTGCGCGGCTTCAGCGAAGACCGCGAAGGGCAGACGGGCGATGATACCGACCATAATAATCAGGGAGATACCGTTACCGATACCCCTGTCGGTAATGCGCTCGCCGAGCCACATCACGAACATCGTACCTGCCATCAGCACGATAGTAGCGAAGATGTTGAATCCGAAACCCTGTACTAAGAACGCATCTGCGGGCAATTGTGCGTGAAGGTTGGTAATGTACGCAGGTCCTTGAAGCAGAAGGATTACAATTGTCAGATAGCGTGTCCACTGGTTCATTTTTCTACGTCCGCTCTCCCCTTCCCTCTGCATCTTCTGGAAGTAGGGGACCATCACACCCAGGAGCTGGATGACGATGGACGCGGAGATGTACGGCATCACTCCCAGCGCGAAGATGGAAGCGTTGCCGAAAGCGCCGCCGGAAAACATATCCAACAGACTGAGGAGGCCTGTGGACGCCTGAGCCTCGAGCTCCTGCAGTTTGGTCGGGTCTATACCCGGCACTACAATGAAGCACCCGAGACGGTACACAAGCAAGAGGAGAAAGGTATATCCCAACCTTTTCCTCAGCTCTTCAATCTTGAAGATATTCTTTATTGTCTGTATAAATCTTTTCATCGGCCGCTTTGCTTATTAGAGTACTATAGCCTTACCCTCGAGAGCCTCGATCTTCTCCTTTGCTGACTTGGAGAATGCATCGGCAGTAACTTCCAGCTTGGCTGTGAGTTCACCGTTGCCTAGAATCTTCACCTTGTCGTTCTTGGAAACAAGACCGGCGGAGACGAGTACATCGAAATCGATCACCGTGATGTTCCGCCTCTCGCTCAGAGCCTGAAGGGTGGAAAGGTTCACCGCCTTGTACTCCACTCTGGTGGGGTTCTTGAATCCGAACTTGGGCAGACGCCTCTGGATAGGCATCTGGCCTCCCTCGAATCCGATCTTGTGACGATAGCCGGAGCGGGACTTGGCGCCGTTCATACCGCGGGTAGACTGTCCACCGTGACCGGAGCCTTCGCCCCTGCCGACACGTTTGACATTCTTGCGGGAACCTTCTGCAGGTGTTAAATTATGTAGTTTCATCTCTTTTACCTTACTATTTAGTTAATCTCTTCTACTTTAACAAGATGGAGAACTTTCTGAATCATACCGTTGGTCACGGGAGTCAGCTCAATCTCCACCGACTGATGCATACGGCGCAGACCGAGAGACTCGAGGTTTGCCCTCTGCCTCTGAGTAGAGCCGTTCTTGCTTTTGATCTGAGTAACTTTAACTTTTGCCATTGTCTTGCCTCCTTATCCTTTAAATACTCTTTGCATGGGGATACCGCGGACACCGGCCACTGTATAAGCGTCACGGAGCTCAGCGAGGGCAGCGATAGTGGCCTTAACCAAGTTATGAGGGTTGGACGAGCCCTTGGACTTTGCCAGCACGTCCTGAACACCTACAGACTCGAATACGGCACGCATCGCACCTCCTGCCTTCACACCGGTACCGGGGGCTGCAGGCTTCATGAACACCTTGGCTCCGCCGAACTTCGCCTCCTGCTCATGAGGGATGGTCCTCTTGTTCAGAGGCACTTTTACGAGATTCTTCTTAGCGTCCTCTATACCTTTAGATATAGCGGTGGTGACTTCGTTGGCCTTTCCGAGACCATAGCCTACCACACCTTTCTCATCGCCTACTACTACTATAGCAGCGAAACTGAAATGGCGTCCGCCCTTGGTTACCTTGGTAACCCTCTGTACTGCTACCAATCTGTCCTTGAGCTCCAGATCGGTGGTTTTTACTTTCTTTACGTTGATATCTGCCATAGTCTCTTAGAATTTAAGACCGCCCTCGCGGGCTGCGTCTGCCAAACTTTTAACTCTTCCGTGATACAGGTAGCCTCCACGGTCGAACGACACGGTGGTGATACCCTTCTCTGCAGCACGCTCGGCGATGAGCTTGCCCACCAGAGCAGCCACCTCTGTGGCAGTCTTGCCCTTGACAGCCTCCGCAAGAGACTTGTCATTGGAGCCGGCGGACACGAGGGTAAAGCCCTTGGTGTCATCGATGACCTGAACGTAGATCTGCTTGTTGCTTCTGAATACGGACATCCTGGGTCTCTCGGGAGTACCGTTGACCACCTTGCGGATACGGTAGCGTATTCTCTGTCTTCTCTGTATTTTAGTCATTGCCATATTCCTATCCTCCTAATTATTTAGCGCCTGCGGACTTACCGGCCTTGCGGCGGAGCTGTTCGCCTACGAACTTGATACCTTTACCCTTATAAGGCTCGGGAGCACGCATAGAGCGGATCTTGGCGGCTACCTGGCCGAGCAGCTGCTTGTCGCAGCTCTTGAGTACGAGAACAGGATTCTGACCCTTCTTCACGGGCTCGGCCTCGGCCTTAATCTCCGAGGGGAGCATGAAGTGGATGTCGTGGGAGTATCCGAGAGCGAGCTCAAGGATCTGGCCCTTGACCTCAACGCGGTAACCTACACCTATCAGTTCCTGCTTGATAGTGAAACCTGTGGACACTCCAGTCACCATATTGTGAATGAGTGCACGGTAGAGTCCGTGCAGGGAACGGTGACGGGGCTGGTCCGTGGGACGGCTTACCGTGAGTGTATTCCCTTCAACGGATACTTTGATGTCAGGATCAACTTTCTGACTCAGTTGTCCGAGCGGTCCTTTAACCAGTACCACATTGTCGGCGCCGACCGTCACGGTCACGCCCTGCGGCAGGTGTACAGGCAATTTTCCAATTCTTGACATTGTATTCTTACGATTTTAACATTAATAAACATAACACAGCACCTCGCCGCCGACGTTCATGTCCTTGGCTTCCTTGTCGGTGATGATTCCCTTCGAAGTAGAGAGAATGGCGATACCCATGCCGTTGAGCACGCGGGGCATATCCTCTACGCCGACGTACTTTCTCAGACCGGGGCTCGAAACTCTCTGAATCTTCTTGACAGCCGCCTGCTTGGTAGTGGGATGATACTTCAGGGCTATCTTGATGGTGTTGTAGGGAGTACCCTCGACCAGCTTGTAGCTGAGGATGTATCCTTTCTCATGGAGGATGCGGGTGATCTCCATCTTCATCTTGGACGCGGGAATCTCAACAATCTTGTGCTTTGCGAGATACGCGTTTCTGACTCTCGTCAGGTAATCTGCTATTGGATCAGTCATTTTGTTTGTTTTGTTTTAGTGGTTCGACGCCTTCCGGCGCCCGATATCCAATGGTTTATAAATTAAGTTAAATGTATTCTCTTACCAGGATGCCTTGCGAACGCCGGGGATAAGACCCTTGCTGGCCATCTCGCGGAACTGAATACGGCTGATGCCGAAAACACGCATATAGCCTTTGGGACGTCCGGTGATGGAGCAACGGTTGTGCTGACGGCAGGGACTCGAGTTCTTGGGGAGTCTGTCGAGAGCGGCCCAGTCGCCGGCTTCCTTGAGAGCTTTACGTTTTTCTGCGTATTTAGCGCACAATCTCGCACGTTTCACTTCGCGAGCTTTCATTGATTCTTTTGCCATATCTTCTAATTACGATTTTTTGTTCTTAAAAGGCAGTCCGAACTCACGGAGAAGTGCATGAGCCTCCTCATCCTTCTCAGTGGAGGTTACAAAGGTAATCTCGAGGCCGAAAATCTTGGTAATCTTGTCGATGTCGATCTCGGGGAAGATGATCTGCTCCTTGATACCGAGGGTGTAGTTACCGCGGCCGTCGAACTTCTCATTGATACCGTTGAAGTCACGGATACGGGGCAGGGATACTGCGATGAGCCTCTCAAGGAACTCATACATGCGGGCGCCCCTGAGGGTAACCTTCACTCCGATGGCGGTACCGCGGCGGAGCTTGAAGTTGGAGATATCCTTTCTGGAATAAGTGGTCACGGCCTTCTGGCCTGCGATGGCGGTGAGCTCCTGCTGAGCAACCTCTACGAGCTTCTTGTCCCCTGTAGCGTCACCGATACCCTGATTGAGGGTAATCTTTACAAGCCTGGGCACCTGCATTACAGTAGCGAAGCCGAACTCCTTCTGGAGCTTACCTACGATCTCTTCTTTGTATTTCTTCTGAAGATTAGGAACGTATCCTGCCAAGCTCACGTGCTGTTCCTGCTTGGTCTCTTCTACTTTTTTCTTTGCCATTATTTAATCTCCTCTCCTGATTTTTTAGCATAACGGACCAGTTTTCCATTCTCGCCCATACGGCGTCCGATCCTGGTAGGACCACCCTTTGCAGGATCCACTACCTGGAGGTTGGAAATATGAATTCCGGCTTCCTGTTTGATAATACCGCCCTGGGGATGTTTTGCATTGGGCTTGGTGTGCTTGCTCACCATGTTGACACCCTCAACGATAGCGCGGTCTTTCTTGGTGATAATCTCGAGAACCTTACCGGTCTTGCCCTTGTCATTGCCGGCGTTCACGTAGACCATGTCCCCTTTCTTGATATGTAATTTCTTATTCATGTCTGTACCTCCTATATATTATAATACCTCGGGTGCAAGGGAGACAATCTTCATGTAGTTGTCGCGCAGCTCACGGGCAACGGGACCGAAGATACGGGTTCCGCGGACCTCGCCCTGGTTGTTCAAAAGCACGCAGGCATTGTCGTCAAAACGGATGTACGAGCCGTCGGCACGACGGATCTCTTTCTTGGTGCGCACTACAACGGCCTTGGATACCGATCCCTTCTTGGCGTCACCGCCGGGGATAGCGCTCTTGACAGCGACTACGATCTTGTCGCCGACGCTGGCATAACGGCGGCGGGTACCTCCGAGTACACGGATGCAGAGGACCTCTTTTGCACCGCTGTTGTCAGCTACCATTAAACGTGATTCCTGTTGTATCATTTTACTTCACTTTTTCTACGATTTCTACTAATCTCCAGCGTTTGGTCTTGCTCAGGGGACGGGTCTCCATGATGCGGACTGTATCGCCTTCGTCGCATGTGTTCTTCTCGTCATGAGCGACGAACTTGGTGGTCTTGTTCACGAACTTGCCGTAAACAGGGTGTTTCTCCTTAATTCTTACAGCCACGATGATGGATTTGTCCATTTTGTTGCTGACCACCACACCGATTCTTTCCTTACGTAAATTTCTTTCCATAGCGGTTACTCTTCTACTTTAGCCTGGTTTTCCTTTTCGGTCAGGATAGTGAGCATGCGGGCGATGTCCTTTCCTGCCTTTCTGATCTTTGAGGTGTCCTCAATGGGGGAGACGGCATGGTTGAGTTTCATCTGCGCCAGGTTGGCCTTCTCGGTCTCAATGCGCTCGCGCAGGTCCTTGATAGACATTTCTCTGATTTCCTTGGGTTTCATTTCTTCTCCTCCGGTTTATTACTGTTCAACATAATCTCTGCGGACCACGAACTTGGTGGTAACGGGAAGTTTCTGTGCTCCAAGACGGAGTGCCTCTTTGGCCACTTCCATGGGCACACCCTCAGCCTCTATAAGCATGCGGCCGGGAGTGATAGGAGCTACGAATCCCTCGGGATTACCTTTACCTTTACCCATACGTACCTCAGCAGGTTTCTTTGTGTAAGGTTTGTCAGGGAAAACGCGAATCCAAATCTTACCTTCACGTTTCATGTAACGCACTACAGCCTGACGGGCAGCCTCTATCTGCTGACCAGTGAGCCATGCCGACTCAAGGGTCTTGATACCGAAAGAGCCGAAAGAAAGCTCAGTTCCACGATGAGCATTCCCTTTCATACGGCCTTTCTGCTGCCTTCTGAACTTGGTTTTCTTTGGTTGTAACATTGTCTATACTTTTTGTAAGTCTATTATTTCCAGTCAACTAAATATAGTTCTCCCATTAAACGGGGCTGCAAAGATATTACAAATTCCTTTAACACCAAACTTTTTTGAAGTTTTTTTGAAAAATTTTTACTGCATTTTCGACCGGATTTTTTGAAGGTCAAGCAACGGTCGGTCAGGCGCTTAAGAAAATATAAACATTTTCGGGAATGGCGTTTTGGACACGGGCGCGGACACATCAAAAAAAAGAGCCGCTCCAGTCCGGGGCGGCTCTAAAGTTACTTACTGCAACAGTATGTGTCAGAAGCGGAAGGCCAGCTTGAGGCGTGGCATCGTCAGGATCTTGACATCATGGTTGATGGCGCGGTACGGGGTCATACCCGAAGGGTGCAGTTCCATAACGCTGCACTGGTACATGGCCGGGAAGACCTCGACACCCAGGACAAGTCCTGGAGCCACCGAGTAGTCAATACCTGCTACGAAGCCGCCTTGCACTGCCCATGACTGACCTGCCTGATAGGAAGGAGTTGTCAGCTCAATGGGATCACCATTACCGTCCTCAACATCGGTGTAGGGAAGCATGGTCTCCAGACGGGCGAACTGATATCCGAACACGACTCCGATATAGGGAGAGATGCGTGGATTGTCAGGCAGGAAGTAGAAGTTCGTACCGAGCTGCACATAGAACATGTGGTTTGTACGGCCTACTACATAATCCGCGTTGGGGATTGGCATATCCGGTACCTCAAAATCGCCCTCAATGAAGTCCTTCTTCGGTGTGGCATTGATGTTCATGCCGAACATCACGTTGACATCAAAACGTTTGTGGACGAAATAAGAGTAGCGGATACCGATGCTGTTGACTATACTGTTGCTATTCATACTGCCAAGGTCGAGGAACACCAGCGGGTCAGCCCCGAAGCCGATGTTCTGCTGGTCTCCCATCCCGTAGTCACCATAGGGCATCAGATAGTTCAAGCCATAAGTCTCATTGTACAGCGAGAAGTTGGAGGAGCCGAGCAGCAATGTGAACTGCATGTCTCCGAACTTCGGCTGCTCTATGGCATATGTCTGAGCCTTGACGGGGACTGACAGAGCAAGGAGAGCCAGAATGGTTATGAATAGACTTTTTCTCATGACAGATGCTGTTTAGGCTTCAGGTGTTTCGTCTGCATTACCCGCAATGAGGTCCAAAAGGGCATTCAGTTTGTCACTCCACATAGTGAACATGGCAAGAGTCTCGTCATATTCGGCCTGGGCTTCAGTCAAAGCTTGCTCAAAATCTGCAATAACCTGCTCAAGCGGGTCTCCAGTACTGTTTTCAAGGCGGTCAAGCCTCTTCTGTGCTGCTGCTAATTGTTCATTAAGTCTATTAATTAGATACTCATAATACGTAGCACAAACCTCTTGGAATTTATCAAAGGTCAAATCATAAGTATAATAATAATACGAACCATCGCTGAAATCCCACAAACGATATTCCATATTGATGAAATCAAACTCATATTGGTAGTTATCATAACTGATATAATAGTTTCCATAACCTTCTTGCCTTATTAGAGCATTGAGCAAGGAGATCCTATTTTCCAGACGTTTGTAATCAGCCATCAGAAGAGCTACCTGACTATAATCATCAGATAAAGGAACACTTCCAACTTCTTTATCCATCAAGTCTTCCGAACAGATCTTTCCAATCTCAAAGTCAACGCTGTCAATCGATGATTGAATGGAATTTTTCTGATTTTCCAATTCTTGCTGCTGCTCATAAAGACTGCGCAACTCAGCATAAAGAGCATTAAGGTCTTCTGTAGCTCCATCACTGATTTCTTCTATGGCCTCAATTTCTGTTCCGACAGTTTCTGCAAGAAGCGAATAATCAGCATTATTTGTTATCTGGGACTGAATATTCTCAATAAGCGCGCTTTGACTAAGTTCTTGATAAAGAAGAGTAAGATAGAAGTCATTATTATAACCAGGCTGTATCTGATTGAGGTACCTTTCATAATCAGCACCGTCAATATCCGTCATACACACTAATGGATTATTTACATCATAATTATATTTAAACGTAAACACTACCCCATAGCCTACAAACTCAGGAGTAAAAGGTTCTGTAAGATAATCCACTCCAAAGAGATAAGATGATGCAGTATACCATAAATCCATAGCGGAGTACGCATTGATTTCAGCCTCTGTTGACTTAGGGTTGATATAATATCGTATATCCATACCTGTAAAGTCATAAGGCTGTGATAAATAGTAGCTGCTGAGAGGAGTGAGATCCAGTGTTCCGGCTTTGTAATTAGCAAGAGTTATACTCTCATAAGGAATGACTGCCTGATTATCCAAAGAATCTCTAAGCATCTGCTCTGTAGCGATAATACTGAGCTGAGCCTGTATCTCGTTATCTGTTGCAGTTGCAGGCAACTGCTGGAGTGCAGAATATGCATCTGAGCCATCTCGCCACATATTGTCATAATCAAGCTCCCGGTCAATAATACCGTATGTCTCGGCAATCGCATTATACTCTGCCAGTCCTTTCTCATAAATCTCCGTATAGAAGTCATATAGAGTCTTGATACCTGTCAGTTCGTCGTTATACCTTTCTGTCGCCTCAGCCAATTTACTATTTAAGGTAGCTATCTCGGGTGCATTAAGTACCTTAATCTCCTGCGACAATTGATTCAAGAGAATTTCGGACTTATTGTAAGTTGTTTCATACACGAACTTTCCTCCGGGCAATGTGTACTCATCTGCAGCGGCATCCCACTCGAAACCGGATGTAATCACTAATGCACTATTATCTCGGTAATTTTCACTATTGTCGGTAAAAATTGTTTCAAAAGTCAAAGCCACATAAGGTACAATAGCATCAGGAACAGCTATCTCAAAAGATGCCCGCTCATCAAGGGCTGAGGAACCTGTTCCTGTACCCGGAATTTGTAACTCTAAATCGTCGATGACTTCGCCAAGGGAATCAATCTTCAATTTGATAACATTCTGCTGCGCCTTGAAAGGATCCTTATCAGCCTCCTTGGCCTGAGCCTGCATCTTGAGATCCGATATCTGATCTGTAATTAACTTCATTTCCTCCTCTGTTTCTACCTTCTTCGCTGCCCAGGAATCAGAATTAGTAATTTCTGCAATGCTCTCACGCTCCTGCTGAACGGCTTCGATTTGGCTCTGTATTCCATCTACCTGCAATGTATAGAGATTTGTATAATAGGTCGAATCTGACTTCCAAGTATACTTAGCATCTATCAACTTGCGATCTGCTGCCACAAGTTCATTCTGTGCCAACTCCAGTTGTAACTGCCATTGAGCTACAATCTGAGTCAATGATTCAAGCTGATTTTGCTCTTCAGCACTCAATCCATTTCTCAGAGCCTCAAGATCACGGAGAGCCATTTCATAATCATACTGAGCTTGTGCTGTTGCTGCCTGGAGTTCCAACATCTTGGCATTATGCTCCTCCAATGCCTGCTCTCTCAGAAGATCCAGATTCTCAGTATCCATCTGGCTCTTGAGAATCAGATATTCATAATATGCAATTTCTGACTCCAGCTCTTTCTGACGGGCCTCGTCCTCAGCTTGTTGACGAAGATATTCCAACTCGAGCATTCGAATATCGTGCTCGTTTTGGGCTTGCTGCATTTCAAGATCCAACTGTTTGGACTGGAGATCTATTTCCCTCATTCGGTTCTCGATCTCCATCTTCGCAGCCTCAGCTTCCACAAGTGCCTGCTGGGCAGTAAGATAAGCAGTCTCAGCGGCCTTATAGGCTGCCTGAGCACTGATGAGTTCGGCTTTTGCCGTCCTCATGGCTTCAATTCCGGCCGGTTCGGTGTTGTCCAGACATGACGTGGTCATGAAGAACATTCCTAGGACGGCTGTCCCAATTAAGAAAATCTTTTTCATAAGTTTTAAATGTGTTTTGTCCCCGGTCTAATATTACTGCACGCCACGATGCCAGACCGAAAATGCACCGCAGCGAGAAGCCATAAAGACACCTAAATAAATTGGACAAAGGGGGGATTTGTCCTCATAGCTTAAATTTGCTTTCAAATATATGCAATTTTTTTGAGAAAAATGCAAATTTTGCAAGCAAACCGTAAATGAATTTTGCGTATCTTTGTGACAGAAAATAATCACAATTGGTATGAAGAACAACTTTACAAATGTCGAGAAAGCCTATGTAGGCTCAGTAGAACACAGATTTCCTACCAACATCCCTTACATCACAGTGGAGAATTTCCCCAAACTGGGCAAGCTGACAGCATTCAGATTCCTGGAATGGGCAGCGGAGCATCCGGACGGAGTAATCAGCCTCCCCACCGGCAAGACTCCCGAGTACTTCATCGCGTGGGTCAAGAAGATTCTGACCGAATGGGACACCAAAGAAGGCGCCGCATCCCGCGAGGAGAGCGGACTTCTGGTCACCAAGAAACCCGACCTCAGGGGACTGCACTTCGTCCAGATTGACGAATTCTACCCTATTGACCCCCGCCAGCACAACAGCTTCTACAACTATGTGCAGAAATATTACGTCGAGGACTTCGGCCTGGACGCATCGAAGGGCATCTTCATCAACTGCGAGCAGATTCCCCTCGTAGACGGCAAGCACTTCACAGAGGTATTCCCCGACGGAGTGATAGACCTGAGCCTGCGTTACCGCAACGCCAAGTCCGCAGTTGAGGACATGCAGCAGAAGTCCATCTTCATGATTGACAACTGGTGCGCTGACTACGACCAGAAAGTCAGGGACATGGGCGGCATCGGGTTCTTCCTCGGAGGTATAGGCCCCGACGGACACATCGCATTCAATGTCCGCGGCAGCGACCCTCACTCCACCACCCGTCTGACCCACACCAACTACGAGACACAGGCTGCCGCTGCAAGCGACCTCGGAGGCATCGAGATCTCCCGAATCAAGCCTGTAATCACCATCGGACTGGACACCATCACCCACGACCCCGAGGCCGTGGCCATAATCTTCGCTGCAGGCGAGGCCAAGGCACCCGTCGTTGCTGACGCCCTCGAGAAGACCCCCTGCAACCTCTACCCCGCATCGGTCCTCACCCGTCTGCCCAACGCCCGCTTCTACCTTACCACAGGAGCAGCCTCCATGCTGCATGAGTCAGTATATCATTATTATACTGATACCCCCTGGTCACAGGAGAAAACTGACCGAGCCGTGCTCGACTGCTGCAACCGCATCAACAAATACGGAGACAAGATTACCCTCGAGGACCTCAAGGCCGACGAGTACTGCAGCATGATTCCCGACCTGAGCGAGAACACAGTCCAGAGCGTAATCGACTCCATGACCCGCAAGATTGCCCGCGGTACATCCACCTGGAGTAACCAGACCTTCTACTACACCGGTCCTCACCACGATGATATCCTCCTCGGTCTGCTGCCTCACATCCACAGGGTATCCCGCAATGAGACCAACGACTCACACTTCTCGGTAATGACCTCCGGCTTCAACGCCGTGACCAACCACTTCCTTATCGACGCCCTGAACGAGACCATAGGTTTCCTCGATGCAGGCAGAATCCAGATGACAGACTATCCCGACTTCTTCACCGAGGGATGGAAACTCAAACGGGAGAAAGACATCTACCACTCTCTGATCAACGTTGCTTCCGGAAACGAAGAAGAGCGCAAGAGAGGCCGCTCGCACCGTCTGGTACGCGACTTCATCGAAATCTACGGTGTGAAGAACAAAGAGGAACTGCGTGCCAAGATTCTCGACGTGATCGACGAGACCCGCCACAGCTACGACGGCCAGAAGATGTCCGCTGACATCCGCCTGCTCAAGGGTATGATCCGCGAGTTCGAGGAAGAACTGGTATGGGGATTCTTCGGCATCAAGAACGAGAACGTGCATCACCTCCGCCTGGGCTTCTACACCGGTGACATCTTCACCGAGCAGCCCAACCGTGAGCGTGACGTGGCCCCCATCCTCGAGGAGCTGCGCACCATCAAGCCTACCGTGATCAGCATCGCCTTCGACCCTGAGGGCAGCGGTCCCGACACCCACTACAAGGTGCTCCAGGCCATCGCCGAAGCCATCCGCGAGTGGGGCAAGGAGGCCGACCTGAGCAACCTCAAGATCTGGGGCTACCGCAACGTATGGTACCGCTTCCTCCCTTCCGAGGCCACCCACATCGTACCCGTATCGCTCAACGCCATGAGTGTGTTCGACAACGCCTTCTGCAACTGCTACGCCTCCCAGGTACACGCCGACTTCCCGAGCTACATGCTCGACGGCAAGTTCAGCGACCTGGCCAAGATTATCTGGGTGGACCAGTTGGCCAAGGTACAGAGAGTACTCGGCAAGCCGTTCTTCTACCAGAACCCCAGCCCGAGGCTCAGGACCACTCACGGACTGCTCTTCTTCAAGGAGATGAACGTAGAGGAGTTCCTCCAGTCAGCCCGCGAGCTCCAGAAGTCGATGACTATGTAAGCGGAGAGTACTCCGTAAGAAAAGGATACGGTGTTCCGTCAGAACTTGGACGGGACACCGTATTTTGCAAATATATCCACCGCTGCCTGCAGGTCTGCCTCGGAGGGCGCGGACATGGGCACGGCATCCGGGTTGTAGACCGTCCCCATTCGGGAATGTTTGGACTTGCCTATGTCGTGGTACGGCAGCAGCTCGACGTAGCGCGGTAGACGGGGAAGGGAGGCGAGGAACGTGGCCGTAGCGGTCACATTGGCCTCATCCGCATTGACACCTATTATATAAGGTATACGGATGATGTAGTCGGCGCCGGCCTCCGCCAGCACGCGCAGGTTGCTCAGGATAGGCTCGTTCGGCACTCCGCAGCAGCGGCGGTGAGTCGCTGAGTCCATGTGCTTGAGGTCCACCAGGTACAATTCGCATCGGCCCAGGGTCCCCCGCACCAGAGCCTCCGGAGCGAAGAGAGTAGTGTCCAGGGTACGGTGCAGAGTGTACCCGTCGCGGGCGGCAGCCTCTGAGATGAAGTCCAGCAGGGGAATAATGGATTCTCCCTGATACAGCGGCTCTCCCCCGCTGAAGGTCACTCCGCCACCGGAGGACTCGAAGAAAGGCCGCTCCTTGGCTATCTCGGCGTAGATCTGCTCAGCGGTATAGGACCTGGCGGCCATCTCCACGGCTTTCGTGGGGCAGACCTCCGCACATTTGCCGCAGAGGGTACACCTGGAGGCATCGCAGCGGATACCGCCGGAAGCGCCGCGCCGGGGCATGGAGAGAGCTCCGGAGGGGCAAAAATGCACGCAGGCACCGCAGAGAATGCACTTGGAGGGGGTGTACATGCGGGTCTGGGTGCGGGATATGCCCTCGGGGTTGTGGCACCACAGACAGGACAGCGGGCATCCTTTGAAGAAAAATGTAATCCGGATGCCCGGTCCGTCGTTGATGGAATACCGCTTGATGTCGAATATCCGGTACATCATCAGAATGAGGCGTTCTCGGTACGGGCTATGATCTCCTCCTGGTAGTCGGCGCAGAGGTCATTGAAGTAATCACTGTAGCCGGCCACGCGGACCATCAGGTCGCGGTACTGCTCCGGATGCTTCTGAGCATCGCGGAGAGTGGCGGTGTCCACGATGTTGAACTGGATGTGGTGGCCACCGAGGCCGAAGTAGGCGCGGATGAGCTGACCGAGCTTGGTGAGGTCCTCCTCTTTCTTGAGTATCTGAGGTATCAGGCGCTGGTTGAGCAGGGTACCGCCGGAAAGGCTCTGGTCGAGCTTGCCCAGGGACTTGACCACGGCTGTGGGTCCGTGGGTGTCGGCGCCGTGCGAGGGAGATGTACCGTCCGAGATGGGCAGGAAGGCGTGGCGTCCGTCGGCCGAGGCTCCGAGCACCTTGCCGAAGTAGATGTGGCAGGTGGTGGAGAGCATGTTCATGTGATAGCACGAGCCCTTGATGTTGGGACGGCCCTCGATGGCCTTGAAGAGGTCGTTGTAGACACGTACTGCGATGGAATCGGCGTACTCGTCGTCGTTGCCGAAGAAAGAGGTGTGGTTGATAATCCACTGACGGTCGAACTCATGACCCTTGAAGTCAGCCTTGAGCATCTCCAGCATCCGGTCCATGGTATAGCGGCCTTCCTCGAAGACATGCTTCTTGATCGAGGACATGGCGTCGGTGACGGTGCCGAGGCCTGTGCACTGGATGTAGTTGGTGTTGTAGCGGGGACCGCAGTTGTAGTAGTCCTTGCCCTTGGCGATGCAGTCGTCGATGAGCACGGAAAGGAAGGTGGCTGGAGCGTACTCCGCGAACATGCGGTCGATGTAGTTGTTGACCTTTATCTTCTCGAGCACCACGTATTCGAGCTGCTTCAGGAAAGCAGAGTACAGGTCCTCGAAGGTCCTGAACTCCCTGGCGTCGCCGGTGGTGATGCTGATCTGACGGCCGGTGACGGGATCCACACCGTTGTTCAGAGCCAGTTCCAGAAGTTTGGGCACGTTCAGATAGCCTGTGAGCAGATAGGCCTCCTTGCCGAAGGCGCCGACCTCGATACAGCCGCTGCAGCCTCCCTCACGGGCGTCCTCCAGGCTCTTGCCCTGACGGACGAGTTCCTGGACGTATGTGTCGGGATTGAAGAGGGACGGATAGCCGTATCCGAGACGGATGACCTTGCAGGCGGCCTTGACCAGGTCGTCGGAGGTCTTCTCGCTCACGTGTACGGAGCAGCCGGGCTGGAGGATGTGCAGTTCCCCGAGCACCTCCAGGAGGATGTAGGACACCTCGCTCTCTCCGGAGGTGCCGTCGCGCTTGACTCCGCCTATGTTGATGTTGGTGAAATCGTTGTATGTGCCGCTCTCCTTGGCCGTGATGCCCACCTTGGGAGGAGCGGGATGGTTGTTGACCTTGATCCAGAAGCAGCTGATGTACTCCTTGGCCTGCTCGCGGGTGAGGGTGCCGGCAGCCGTCTCTTTCTCATAGAAGGGAGCCAGATGCTGATCGAAGTGCCCGGGATTCATGGCGTCCCAGCCGTTGAGCTCGAGAATCGTGCCGAGGTGGCAGAACCAGTACATCTGTACGGCCTCGCGGAATGTCCTTGGAGCGTTCTCAGGCACCCAGGTGCAGACCTCGATGATATCCTGAAGCTCCTTGATACGGCGCCTGTAAGCGTCCTCCTGGGTCTCTCCGGAGAAGGGAGTCACCTTGAAGGCAGGGCCTCCGGCCAGAGCCTTCTCTATCCTGGTTATCTGCTTGCGTGCCTCGTCTGCATGACGGCGTCCGAACAGAATCAGGGCGTCGCAGGAGATGGCCATGGCCCTGAGTTCCTCCTGCTTGTCGGTGGCTTCGGGATCATTGAGGAAGTCCAGCTTGGAAAGCTGCTCGTCGATACGGGCCTTGAAGTCCTTCATGCCCATGCGGTACATCTTGCCGTCCAGGGCGGTATGGCCGGGAGCCCTCTGCTCCATGAATTCGGTGAAGACACCGGCCTCGTAGAGGGATTTCCAGCTTTCGGGCACGTGGTTGAAGATGCGGTCACGCTGGGTGCGGCCCTTCCAGAATGGAATCACTTCCTTCTTGTATTTCTCAATCTCGCGGTCGGAGATGGTGTAGTGCTGGATCTTGCGGCTGCGGAGCACCTTGAAGTCCTCCACGGAGTGGCAGTTCAGTTCGGGGAACGTAGGCACGGCTTTGGGTTTGGGTCCACGCTCGCCGACGATGAGCTCGTTGTCGCCGATGTAGATCCTCTTCTTGGCGCAGAGGTTGTAGAAGTTCTTGGCCCGGAGGACGGGGATAGAGTATCTCCCCTCGTTCTTCCTGTAAAATTCGGTTTCGATCAATGCCCTTTCGATAGTGAGCGAAGGCTCGGCATTGACAGACTGCGAACGCAGCATATCTATTCTTTCAGTCATAATATTCGTGTTTTCTGATGGTAAATTAAAATGAGAATGTACTGGTTGTCAGGAGAATTTTCCTGAACCCTCCATCAGCGGATGCTGCACGAGTAAAGCCCGCGGCCGGGCTTGTGATACATATTGATTATGAAAGAATAACGTCTCATCAGCGCAAATTTAGAATAATTCGTTTATATTCGCAACATCAAATCATGAAAAAATACGTCTTACTCATAATACTCACACTCCTCTCCGCCATAGCATCATCCACTGCCCAGGAGCGAAGAAATCCAAGACAGAAGCCAAAGCCTGTCCGTTCAGCCAACATACAGGAACGCCCGGACAGCCTGTCAATGATGAGATATATGGTCGATGAGAATGGAGACACAGTATACTTTGAAGAGCTGGACGAAGCTATTATAATCGCCAGACGCAAAGGCCGCGAATGGAGGAGATACTACCGCCTGGTACACAACTTCGCGAAGGCCTATCCCTACGCCCTGCTGGCAGAGGAAAAACTGCGCGAGGCCGACTCGACCATCACTGCGGACGAACTCCGGCGTGGCAAGCGCAACCGCTACATAAACATCCTTCAGAAAGAACTGTTCGAGACCTTCGAGAAGCCCTTGCGCAACCTGACAGTATCACAAGGCAAGCTGCTGCTGCGGCTGATTGACAGACAAACCGGAATTACGCCCTACGAGATTATTCACAGCTACAAGGGCAGGGCCGCCGCCGGATTCTGGCAGGGCATAGCCAAACTCTTCGGTTCCGACATGAAACTGCCCTACGATCCGAATGGAGAAGACAAGGAAACGGAAGAACTGGTAATCATATACCAGAAAGGAGAATTCAACAATCTGTACCGCTCAATATTCGGCAAAAATCCTCCAGAACCGGTAATCAGATCCCGACTGGACATTACGCAGAAATAATCCGGATGTCCTGCCCGTCAAAAACTGCATACTCCCCGCCATCCAGCCAGCATCCAAGAATATACATTTTTCCACCTGAAGGGATATCTATTGAACCAGGTGTATGATAATGCCCGAAAATATAATAATCTATCCCGTTACCTTCGTGTGAAGCCTTGTAATTCTTACCGAATGCATCTGCAAAACGGTACAGAGGCTCATCCTTTCCTCTGAAAAAATAGCTTGAGGACCGTCCGGGGTCATTCTTCAGCTTACGGGAATGAGCAGCCCAGGCATAACCCAGGCCGAAAGCCCAGCGGGGATGCAAGGAGGAAAAGAGAACCTGAAGGAAGCGGTTGTGAAACATCCAGCGGATGAAACGGAATGCCGGCTCAGTACGGCCGAGGCCGTCTCCATGTCCAAGACAGAACGTGCGGCCATGCAGTTCCAGAACATACGGTTCATTGACAACCTTCATCCCAAGTTCTTCCTTGAAGTAAGAATAGGCCCAGACATCGTGGTTTCCGGGGAAAAACCATACTGGAATTCCGCAGTCCCTCATTCTGGCAATAGCAGCCAGCGCCCGCGTATGCCCTTTCGGAATGACATAACGGTACTCGTACCAGAAATCAAAAATGTCCCCCAAAAGAAATATTCCGGCAGCTTCTTCCCGGATACTCTCCAACAAATATACGAAACGGTCCTCCAGTGCCCTCCGGTCGTAACCGCTGACTCCCAGATGGACATCCGAGATAAAATAATATTTGCACGGGGCTTTCATCAACGCGCTATCCTACCGTCTCGAATATGAAGCAGAAGGCGGCGGCCAGAACACAGTAAAGCGCAAACCAGCGCAGTCGGGCTTTCTGAACTATCCGGATCATCCACCGGCAGGCTATATAACCGGACACGAAAGCCGTCAGAGTACCAAGAGCCAGTGATATTGCGGAGATACCTGAGGATGAGGCCGAAAAATCTCCTCCGACCAACTGCAGGAAAGCCTCTCCAAGAATAGGAATCAGCACCATCAGGAATGAGAACTGAGCCATGGCACTTTTCTTAATTCCAAGCATCAGACCGGTGGAAATAGTGGTGCCGGAGCGGGACAGACCGGGCATGACGGCAAAAGCCTGTGCAACTCCTATAATAAAAGCGTCCCAATAACCGACCTCACGCCCGCCCTCACGGCCTTCTGAAGCAGCCTTCCGTACCTGACGGTTCGAAAGATATTCTCCGAGGGTCAGCAATACAGCGGTGAGCAGCAGCATGCTGCCCACGATAATCAGTCCCGAACCGAAGATGTCCGTAACAAAGTCCTTGAAGAACACTCCAACGATAAAGACAGGTATCATAGAGACACATATTTTAAGAAAATACTGTGTCTGTGGATTGTACTTGAACTTGAACACTCCCTGGAGAATGTCCCATATCTCCTTGCGGAAAGCGACAATGGTGCTGAGCACCGTCGCAGCATGGACCGCCACCTCGAAACTCAGATTCTCGGCATCTATACCGAAGATTGCTTTGAAAATAGTAAGATGCCCGCTGCTGCTGACCGGAAGGAACTCCGTAAGACCCTGGATAAGACCCAGGACTACTGCCTGAAACCACTCCATAACCTATTTTTTTCTTTTAAGAATATTGATGGGCCTGCGGCAAAGCAGAACCGCCAGTTCTATAACAAAGCCTCCCACTATCAACAGAGGTGCGATGTACATACGGGAGAAACTGAACAAAGCATAATTAAAGACATCCCGGCTGTCAGCACCTCCCCCCATAAGAAGGAGATATCCCAGAACCATCACGGCCAGACCGATGATAAGATAGAGAACATTTTCTCTAGGTATTGCGAATTTATTATTCATTACGGTATTATTTTATCTATTAATAATAAAGTTCATTTCTGTTCAGTGATATGAGACTGCGCACACCTGCAGAAGTGGAGATCATGCAGATAAGCATTCCGAGAATCACAACTCCTGCCATTACGGCTCCGAGAAGCATTGCGTCAAAAAGGGAAAACAGCTGATAAAACTCGTTGCGGATAAGGTACAGCGCTCCCAGAATGAACACATCGGCAACAGCACCGGATATAAGCCCTTGGAAAAAGGCCTGCCCGACGAAAGGTCTTGTGATAAATCCCTTTGTGGCTCCTACCAGACGCATGGTATGAATCGTAAAACGCTTGGCGTAGACATTCAGGCGGACAGTGTTGTTGATCAGCACTACCGAGATAAACAGCAGGAGGAGTACGAATACACCGATGATGAGGCCTATCCGTTCAAGATTAGCATTGAGAAGCTCCACCAGCGACTGCTGGTACACCACATCATCCACCGCCGGATAAGCATAGAGCGCCTCCTCGATAACGGAAAGACTGTCAGTAGATATATAATCCGCCGATATCTGAAGCTCCAGAGACGCGGGAACTGGATTGACCTCAAAGACATCCATGAAATCCTCACCCAGAATCTCCTTCATCTCCTCCACCCCTTCTTCCTTGGTGATGAGCTTCACGTCTTTTATATATCCCGCACGCTCCAGTTCATCGGCAAGCGCCGAGGCATCCGCATCATCAGCCTCAACTGACAGGACTGCAGTAACAGTAATGTTCTCCTTGAAATAATTGGAGACAGAACGGGCATTGACTATGAGGACACCGGCCATTCCCACCAGAAAAAGCACAAGACTTATGCTGATTACCGATGAGAAATATGACCTCAACAATCTGCGGTACAAGATATTATTCTCGCTTTTTGCCATCTGTGTCCGATAATTACAACTTTCAAAGATATAGAAAAAGATGATTATTTTAGATATTTTATTGCTATATTTGCAGAAAAGTACCCAAATGAAAGATCCCAAAAGAGTTTTATTCGTCAATTCTGAGATTTATCCCTACCTGCCGGAGACCACTATCTCCATAGTAGGCAGAAACCTGCCGCAAGGAATACAGGAGTCAGGGAAAGAAATCCGGACATTCATGCCCCGCTACGGGTGCATCAACGAGAGGCGCAACCAGCTTCACGAGGTCATAAGACTCTCCGGGATGAACATGGTCATCCATGACATCGACCGTCCTCTGGTCATCAAGGTCGCATCCATATCATCGGCCCGAATGCAGGTATATTTCATTGACAATGACGATTACTTCCACCGCAAGACCATATACGAGGACGCTGACGGACATTTCATGGAGGACAACGACGAAAGAGCCATTTTCTTCGCACGCGGCATACTCGAGACAGTCAAGAAACTCCGCTGGAAGCCGGATATCGTGCATTGCTCCGGATGGATTTCCCACCTGGTGCCGCTTTACCTCAAACGGGCCTATAAGAACGACCCGATATTTTCTGAATCCAAGGTCATCATCTCCCTGTACAACGAATACCCCGACTGCGAGTTCGCACGCGACATGAAGTCAAAAGTGCCGGTAACAGGCATAAAGGCCAAAGACATAGAACTGCTGAAAGTTCCTACTGGCACAAATCTTGCAAAACTCGCTGTTCAGTATGCAGATGCCGTCATTATGGGTACGGATACCGTAAATCCGGAACTCAGCGAATATATCGCTGCCCGCAAACTGCCTGTTCTGGACTACATACCGATAGACCATCAGGAAGGCACCTACATTCAGAAGTACAATGAGTTTTACGACAAATTATTAGACTAAAATGTCCTTAAAGACAGCCCTTTACATCACTTTAGCCATAACTTGCGCCGCAGTGTTGTCTTCCTGCGTGGAGAACAACCGTGCAATGGGAGAGGGCATTCTTCCCGAAGGCTACGTTCCCGAGCTCTGCCGCAAGACCTTTGACCTCCCCGTGACCAACCGCGTAAGCGACTCTGTCCAGGCATCCAACTCCATCAACATGCTGGTCGGAACCATGACAGACCCTGTATTCGGTACTGTTACCTGCAATGCAGCCTCATTCATAGTACCCTACTCCGACTCCACCGACTTCGGGGACAGTCCGGAACTGATAGGAGCCTATCTCACCCTGTCCATCGACTCCACATATTTCATGGAAAGCAGCCAGGAAGGAATCCACCAGCGTATCCGGGTCTACAAACTGACCCACACTATGGACAGCACCCTGATGTTCTGCAACTCCATCAGCACCGATGACTACGATCCGACGCCCGTAACAGTAAGTGACCCCGTCATATACGGTGAAGGAGAAATCCGCATCGACCTGACAGACGAGTTTGCATCCGAGCTCCTGGCTACCACACCCGAGGAATTCGAGGACTTTGACCTGTTCTTCAACAGAATATTCGGTCTATACATAGAAGTCGAGCCTCCCGTAAGCACCACCTCATCCGGAGGCAGGCTCAACTATCTCAATCTGGGATACTCCACCATCAATCTCGAGTACCGTACCGAGGTAGAAAGAGAAGGAAAACTTCAGAAAATCGACACTACCGAATCGTTTGTCTTCGGCTACTACACCGCCCTCAACAACTTCAACACCACATCCACAGCCCTTGAAAGCGACAACCCCGGTGACAGCCTCTTTCTGGAAGGACTCACAGGAGTCAAGCCCCACATCTCGGCCAAGACGCTCCGGAATATGCTGGACAGCTGGATTAAGGAAGACGGCCTGGATGACTATACATTAATCCTTTCAAGGGCAGAGCTGAAGTTCCCGTTCGAGATGCCGGAGGACTTCGAGAGATTCGACACAGAGCATCCCGACATGATCTACGCGTTCACCAACATCCCATGGACTTCGGACACACTGAGATACTACAAACCACTGGACGAAGTATACAGCATCAGCAACACCGGGGTCATTGACCGCTCGGCCCTGGAATACAGCATGGACATCACAGACTACATTCAGCAGCTGATGAACTGCAATCCTGAAGACATCGATGCATCGATGGACCTGTGGATAGCTCCTATGGCTGCCAGGACCAATGCATACACCAGCGCCATCTACTACGGATTCGACAACCACAACTACAACAAGATTATCCTCAACGGTCCTACCGCAGAAAGAAGGCCGACACTGAATCTTACTTTCGGGCTGATGCAGAAATAAAGATGAGACAGGAGTTGTGGCCTCCGAAACCGAAAGTGTTGTTAAGAGCCACTCTCACTTCCCTTTGACAGGCTTTATTCAGGGTAAGGTCCATCCGGTAGTCTATCTCAGGATCCTCATGCTCAAAATTGATGGTGGGAGGCACCGTAGACGCATTGACCGCGTGTATGCAGGCCAGAGCCTCGACAGCACCCGCAGCTCCAAGCAAATGCCCGTGCATAGATTTTGTAGAACTTATACTCAATTTATAAGCATGTTCTCCGAAGACAGTACGGACTCCTCTCAACTCAGCGACATCTCCTAAAGGAGTGGAAGTGCCGTGGACATTGATATAGTCGACTTCCTCAGGAGCAATACCGGCATCATCCAGTGCCAGACGCATGACCTTCGCAGCACCGCTTCCGTCCGGCAGCGGAGCAGTAATGTGATAAGCGTCCGCGCTCATCCCGGCGCCGGCCACCTCAGCATAGATACGGGCACCCCGGGCCAGAGCATGATCCCTCTCCTCGAATACAAGCACAGCAGCCCCCTCACCCATTACGAAACCGTCACGGGTCGCATCGAAAGGACGGGAAGCCGTCTTATAATTGTCATTGTTCGTTGAAAGGGCCTTGGAGGCATTGAATCCGCCGATGGACGGAATAGTAACGGGTGCCTCAGCCCCGCCTGTCAATATCACATCGGCCTTTCCCAAACGTATCAGATTCAAGGCGTCACCCATAGCATGAGAGGATGAGGCGCAAGCCGAAGTGGTAGTATAATTTGGCCCCGCCAGACCGTAACGGATGGATATCAGACCGGGAGCCATATCAGATATCATCTTTGTAATAAGAAAAGGGCTAAAGCGCGGGATGCTTCCTCCCTCGCTATAACCCATTATTTCTTCAGTGAGGCTGCCTATGCCTCCAATCCCCGAACCAAGTATGACTCCGGCCCTGTCCTTGTTTATCTTTTCAAGATCCAGACCGCTGTCTGCAACGGCCTGCGCGGCCGCCGCCATCGCGAACTGGGCAAAACGGTCAATCCGCCTCAGTTCCTTTCGGTCAATACCGTGTTCAGAAGGATCAAAATTCTTAACCGTGCAGGCAAATTTAGTCTTGAAGCGGGAGGTGTCGAAAGATGTTATCAGTTCTGCACCGCTGACCCCCTTGTCCAGATTGGAGAAATACTCCTCAACCGTATTACCCAGAGGGTTGATCGTGCCGAGACCCGTAACGACTACTCTCCGCAGACCCATGCACAAGTTATTTAGTATGCTCCTGGATGTAGTCGATAGCCTCGCCTACAGTCGAAATCTTCTCAGCGGCATCATCAGGAATCTCGATATTGAACTTCTTTTCGAACTCCATAATCAGTTCCACTGTGTCGAGAGAATCAGCACCTAAATCGTTAGTAAAGCTTGCATTGCGGGTTACTTCGCTTTCATCAACACCGAGTTTGTTGACGATGATGGCTGTTACATCTGAAACAATATCTGCCATGGTCTAAATTTTAGTTAATAATTAGTTGTTAAATCAAATTTTCCTGCAAATGAACATATAATTTTTGAAATAATGAAATTTTTATGAACTTTGCAGGAATCCAAACCTATTCCCCGAAGATGGAAAGAATTCCAAATATCGTCATATTCGCCTCAGGTTCAGGCTCTAACGCAGAGAACATCATTAACTGGTCGAAAGACAGGGACACGTACCGCGTAAAAGGCGTGTTCTGCAACCGGAAAGACGCGTACGTCCTCACCCGCGCAGAACGGCTAGGAGTTCCTGCCTGGACTTTCAGCAGAAAGGAATTCAAGGACAATACTATAATATATAATGGTGAGGCAGCGTCCCTCACTGCCGTCCTTGCAGATCTCGACACAGACTGCATCGTACTGGCAGGATTCCTGCTGAAAGTGCCGGACTACCTGCTGGAAGCTTATCCCGAGCGTATACTGAACATCCATCCCGCCCTCCTGCCTTCATACGGAGGCAAGGGAATGTACGGGGATCATGTCCACAAAGCCGTCATAGCCGCAGGAGAGAAGGAGTCGGGCATCACCATACATCTGGCCGACAGCCAGTATGACCATGGCCGCATTCTATATCAGGCCAGATGCTCCGTCTCGCCGGAAGATACCCCCGAGACACTGTTCAAAAAAGTACATCTGCTTGAGCGGGCATACCCTGAAGTCATAGATAAGTACGTAAATTCTCTATGATTCTTTAAAAGACGGAATGCCGCACCGTATCTCGTACAGCGGTCCTGTCATTCTGACTGACGGTTCGGGAGAAGATGAGCAGAATTACACCAGCACATTTGACAGCGACTTTACAGCGGACCTGTCAGGAGCGGAAGCTGTTGCTACATTTTTCGGCGATTACAGCAACTCAGGAACAAATAACTGGACCCTGATGATAATGTCCGACACCCAGGTTTTCTTTGCGGATATATACACCTCCTCTTCCTACAATGAGGACACAGGACTACCAGGGTTATGAGTCCTACATAGACCCAAAGAGCCTGATAACAGACGGCACGATAGATATAACCATCAATGAAGACGGCACATACACCATAGTGTTCAATTGTATAGACGACAACCCCACTGAGCCTCATACGATATCAGGCTCCTGGACAGGAGAACTGGGATCTGTCCTGAACCCATGGGTTTCCGGACTATACCAGCTTTCTGACTTTGGCGCAGGCTATGGCCTCTGTTATATTGCTTACCCCAAGCTTGCCGAACAGGGACTTGCGGTAACCTTTGACAGAATCTACCGATTTGAAGATGGTATCAGCTATCTCACTCATGGTAAAACCTCTGTTGGACAGTATCAGAACCGATTTCTCCAAATCCGTAAGAGTCTCCTGCAGACTTTCGTTCCATGTCATCATATCCGGGTCATAGTACCATACTTTCGAAGAGGTTTCACTGGTTATAGTCGCTCTCAGATTGGAATCATCCGGTGCCCATTCCACCGAGCACAGAATAAGCCAGAGTTCTCCGGCATCCGAAAGAGCCAGTGGCGTCCGCTTGTGATGGACCAGTCTCCACTCGCCCATACGCGGACTTCGGATATGATAGTTATAAGACATACTGTACCGCATACGCTCGGATACCGGTACATTATTGTAGAGAAAATCCAGTGATGCTCTGTTGATCTCAATCAACGCATTAACCTCTTCCGGCTTACACTGTTCGAGAAGGAAATCGAAACCTTTGGACATGACGTCCTCCCGGGAACAGCCGCAAAGAAAAATAGGATTGTCCGAAACATACAGGAAGTTCATCTTACAATAATCCATTACATAGATTGACTGATAAGTAAGTCTTGACACCGCATCCAGCATCTCGAAATAGGACTGGACTTTGCTGTACTCCACATCGGAAACTCTGGCGAGCGGCTCGTTTCCTATGAGGAGGCCTGACGTAGAGGCAGTTCTATTATTGTCACTCATAGTTAAAAAATGTTTTGGAATTGCCAATATAATAAACAAGCCAAATTTAACTAATCTGTTCGAATAATCAAAAAGTCCAAGGGATTTTCCTCTCATCGCCACCGTTTCCAATAAGGCGGGAGAACCGTATGTTAAACGTACGTTTAATGTGACAAATCTAATAAATTTTATTTAACGTTGGATATATTTTTAAATATTAATTTTCAATTTGTTAAATTCATCAACTCATTTACTGACGGATTAACTTTAAAACGTACGTTTATTTAACAACCTTAAATCTATTTTTATGAAAAAAACCACGTTTTATGCAAGCCTGATGCTTGCTGCATCTCTGGCATTGGCATCCTGCGAAAAGCCCGATGAGCCGGACAACACCGAAACAACACCTCTCGCGACTCCGGTTCTGACCTATGAAACTACCGAGACCGGCTTCACAGTAACATGGGAAGCTGTTGAGAATGCAGACTCCTACATCTACCGCCTGGATGAAGGGAGTGAACAGACAACCGCCCAATGCGAGGCAGTATTCACAGATATGGCTCCCGGCACTTACAAAGTCGACGTCAAAGCGTCCGCACCCTCCGGCAGTGATTATACAGACTCCGGATGGGCCAGTATAACGGTGACTGTAGAGAACGGAGAAGATCCAGATGACGACTGGTTCAACGTAGGTGATCCGTATCTTTCTACAGAATTTGGATTCAACACGTATGAGTGTATCTGTTTCGACATTACCGGACACGATGTGGCCGCCCTGCAATACGCAGCAATCCGCACAGAAGAAGCCGAAGGACTGAGTGACGAGGAGATACTGGAGCGTCTGACCATAAGCGTAGACGAATACGGCTTAGCGACCCTCAACGAAGAAGGATTAACTCACAATGTTCTGTTTGCCGACCCTGAGACATCATACGTCGTAGGCGCATATGCTACACGCACGGACGGTGTCACGAAACTGGTAGTGACCAATTCGGTCACCACTGACCCCGAGCCCGAGATGGACCCCGCACTGGCAGCATGGATCGGAACCTATACCGTAACCTCAACAGAACAGATGGAAATTGCAGTTGACGAGAGCGGCGTTGTAACTCTCAAAGGTATACAGGAGCCCATGGAATTTGAAATCAGTATTACAAAAAATTCTTACAGCACACTGGCAATCACAGGTTTCAGTCAATACGACCCGACTATTGCCGATTACGCTGTCCTGACTGAGGACGGAGGGCTTCAGATGCTGTGCGCCGTAGTTGCTACAGGCACATGGATGCCTATCTGCTCTACCAGCGACGGAACCTACACTTTTGTAAACGGCACGCCATACATATTCACATTCTACAACAATGACGGAGTAATCACATCACAGGCATGCAGCGGAGACCTACAGGACGGACGCACCTACACCGTTTATGCCGCTGACGTCTTCTCCATCTCAGGCAACCAGGTGAATATTCCGCACGAGCTGCCTGCATACCTGCCTGCCGGAGAGTTAACCTTGGTTAAAACCTCTTCTGAAAACACATCAGCCAAGCTTTCCACTTCGGTAACCGGCAGAAAAGCAGCCGGCAATGCCACAACAACATCCCTGTCCTCAGCACGGCAATAACCCTGCCCGGAAACATCGAAGGCTGCACCGTAAAACTCGTCACGATGCAGCCTTTTTTATGTCCAGGAGTTTTGTATCTTTGCAGTCCTAAAACACAGTGGAATGTCCAGGACACTCATAAGTTATATCAAGGAAGGAAGGAAGGTCACGCCGGAGACCGTTTTAAAGATTGCCCATGAGACAGAGACCGACGAACTGTACAGGGCCGCTGCGGAGATTACGGAAAGCTGCGCCCCGCGGAAATTCGACCTCTGCTCGATCATCAACGCCAAGTCGGGCCGCTGCCCGGAGGACTGCAAGTGGTGCGCCCAGTCGGCACACTACCATACCGGAGCCCAGGAATACGGGCTGGTATCCGAGGAAGAATGCCTACGCCACGCCTCCGGCAACGAGGCTGCCGGCATCGGCCGCTTCTCCATAGTCACCAGCGGACGGAAGCTATCCGACAGGGAAGTGGACGAAGTCTGCTCACGGGTACGCTACCTGCGCGGGAAATGTGGGCTCAGCTTCTGCGCATCCCTCGGACTGCTCTCCGAAGAAAGTCTGCGGAAGCTCTATGAGGCAGGCGTCACCCGCTACCACTGCAACTTAGAGGCCGCTCCCTCATTTTTCCCGACCCTATGCACCACCCACACCCAGCAGCAGAAGATACAGACCCTCGAGGCTGCCCGCCGCGTCGGGATGGATATCTGCTCGGGCGGCATCATCGGCATGGGCGAGAGCGAGGAGCAGAGGATTGAGCTGGCATTTACACTAAAGAAACTGGACGTGCGGTCCATTCCCCTGAACATCCTCTCCCCTATTCCGGGGACACCGTTAGAGAACATACCGCCCATATCGGAGGAGGAGATTCTCCGGTGCATTGCCCTTTTCCGCCTCATTCATCCCAAGGCCTGGCTGCGCTTTGCGGGCGGACGCGCCAGACTCTCCCGTCAGACGGTGCTGGAGGCCATGCGCATCGGCATCAACTCGGCCATCGCCGGAGACCTGCTGACCACAGTAGGCTCAAAAGTAGCCGAGGACCAAGAACTTATCAAGCAAGCCGGATATGAACTCTGAGACCACTGCCAGCCCCAACTTCGATACATTCGACCACGACCATCTGTGGCATCCCTATACCTCCACCATCAACCCCCTGCCCACCTACAAGGTGCGCAGTGCACGGGGCTGCCGGATAACCCTCGAGGACGGCACTGAGCTTATCGAGGGCATGTCCTCATGGTGGTGCGCCGTACACGGCTACAACCATCCGTTGCTCAATGAGGCCGTCCGCCGGCAGATAGACAGCATGGCCCACGTCATGTTCGGAGGACTGACCCATGAGCCGGCCATAGAGTTAGGCAAGTTGCTGCTGAGTATTGTCCCGCCTTCAATGAGCCACATCTTCTACGCCGACAGCGGTTCGGTGGCCGTGGAGGTGGCCATGAAGATGGCAGTGCAGTACCAGGTGGCCTCCGGACATCCCGACAGGACCAATTTCGTAACCATACGCACCGGCTACCACGGCGACACCTGGAACGCTATGTCGGTCTGCGACCCCGTCACCGGGATGCACTCCCTCTTCGGCTCAGCCCTGCCGGTGAGGTACTTCGCGCCCTCGCCCCACAGCCGTTTCGACGGGGGCTGGGATCCGCACGACATAGACCCGCTGCGGGAGATTATAGAAACACACGGAAAGGGCATAGCGGCCCTTATCCTCGAACCGATAGTGCAGGGAGCCGGGGGAATGCGGTTCTACCATCCCCAGTACCTGCGGGAGGCGGCCGCCCTCTGCCGGGAGCACGGACTGCTGCTGATATTCGACGAGATAGCCACCGGATTCGGCCGCACAGGGAAGCTCTTCGCCTGGGAGCACGCCGGGGTGGAGCCGGACATCATGTGCATCGGCAAGGCCCTCACCGGAGGCTATATGACCTTCTCTGCGGTGCTGGCCAATGACTTAGTGGCGGATACCATCTCCTCGCACGACCCGAGGGTATTCATGCACGGACCCACCTTCATGGGCAATCCCTTAGCCTGCTCCGTAGCCATAGCATCCACCCGCCTGCTGCTCGAAAGCGGCTGGCAGGAGAAGGTGCGCAGGATAGAGGTGCAGCTGAGGAAAGAACTCGCTCCGGCCAGGCAGGTACCGTCAGTAGCGGACGTGAGGGTGCTCGGAGCCATAGGAGTACTGGAGATGAAGCAGCCGGTGGACATGGCCTGGATGCAGAAGCGCTTCGTAGAGGAAGGCATCTGGCTCAGGCCCTTCGGAAGATTAGTGTACACCATGCCGCCCTTCATCATTGAACCCGGGGAACTGTCCGTGCTGACCTCCCGGATGCTGAAAATAGTAAGCGAAATACCCGGATAACTTTTGATGCCGCTGATCATGGAAACAAATAGAGCTGTTTACGGAAGTTACGCCGCCGAGCTCGGACGGTTGGAAGCCACGGGGAGCCTGAGAGTTCTGCCGCAGGCCGAGAGCCTGGGCCGGTGGATCAGCCGTGACGGCCGTAGGATGCTCAATCTCTCCTCCAACGACTACCTCGGTCTGGCCGCGGAACAGAGTCTGGCGGAGGAATTTGCGGACAGCCTTCATTCTACCTCCTCCGGCGGGGGTTGGCTGCCCCTGTCCTCCTCCTCGTCCCGGCTGCTGACCGGCAACCATGAGGCATACGGGGCACTGGAAGAGCGGCTGGCCGCCATGTACGGCAGGGAGAGCGCCTTGGTGCTGAGCAGCGGCTACCACATGAACAGCGGGGTGCTGCCGGCCCTCTGCGACCGGAGAACCCTCATCTTAGCGGACAAACTGGTACACGCAAGCCTCATCGACGGCATCCGCCTGTGCGAGGGGCGGTGCGTGCGGTTCCGGCACCAGGATTACGCCCAGGTGGAGAGCATCTTAGAGAAGGAGGCCGGAGCGTACGAGCGCATATTCATCGTCACCGAGAGCATCTTCAGCATGGACGGAGATCTGGCTCCGCTGCAGCGGCTCGTGGAAATCAAGCGGAGGTGGCCTTCAGTGATGCTCTACGTGGACGAGGCCCACGCCGTGGGAGTACGCGGGGCCAACGGGCTCGGCCTCTCGGAGGAATGCGGCTGCATCGGGGACATCGACCTGCTCTGCGGCACATTCGGCAAGGCCCTGGCCTCAGTAGGAGCATACGTGGTCTGCGACCGGGTGATCAAGGAATATCTGGTCAATAAGATGCGCACCCTGATATTCACCACCGCCCTGCCTCCGGTCAATGTCGCATGGAGCCTCTTCATCATGGAGCGGCTGCAGCTATTCGGAGGACGCAGGGAACATTTAGACAGGATATCCTCTGAGGTACGGAAGGCATTCGCCCTGCGCGGGATGCAGATGCCCTCCGGAAGCCATATCATACCGATGATCATAGGCTCCAGCGCCGATGCAGTGCTGCGGGCCGAAGACATGCAGCGGCACGGATTCTATGTGCTGCCCATCCGTCCTCCTACTGTCCCGGAGGGGACTTCCAGGCTGCGGTTCTCGCTGACCGCTGCTCTCGAGGAGGAGGACATAGCCAAGTTGATTGAATATGAAACAGGTTTTTCTGAGACGAGTTGAGGGGGCCTCCGACCTGCTGCTGTTCTTCGCAGGTTGGGGCGCCGAGCCCGGTATGTTTAAGTACGACGAATTGACTGACGGAAGCGGAACCAGCGATGTGATGATGTGCTGGGACTACCGCGGCCTTGACTTCGACGCCGGAGTGCTCGAAGGCTACAGCACCACAAGGGTGCTGGCATGGTCGATGGGCGTCTGGGTGGCCGGTCAGGTGCTGTCCGGACTGGACATGGCACCGGGCTACCGGGTGGCGGTCAACGGCACTCCATTTCCCATACACGACAGCTTAGGTATCCCCGAGGCCGTATTCGACGGGACGCTGGCCATGCTGTCCGACAAGACTTTGAATAAGTTCCGCAGGCGGATGTGCGGCTCAGCCGAGGCTTTCGAGAGACTGATGAGCTGCTCTCTGTCCAGGACACTGGAAGAGCAGCGGGAGGAGCTGGATGTCCTCGGAAAGGCAGTACGCGGCAACAGGCCCCGGCCATTTGCCTGGACCCATGCCGTGGCCGGACTGGAGGACATGATATTTCCGGCCGCCAACCAGAAAGCCGCGTGGGCCGCTGCAGGAGTGCCCGTGAGTGTGCTCGACATACCGCACTGGAGCAAAGACATCCTCAGAAAACTTATCTACCTCGACAATACATGGACAAACAGCTGATACGCACACGTTTCGCTAAGTCCATAAGGAGTTATGCGGAGTACGCCCAGGCTCAGACGGTCATCGCCTCGAGGCTGTGCTCGCTGCTGTCCGCAGTACTCATAGAAGAGCCGCGGAGGGTGCTGGAAGTCGGCTGCGGGACCGGGACATTCACCAGACGGTTCCTGGAGCAGTTCCGGCCGGAGGAGATGGCCCTCAACGACATCTGTCCGGAAGTAGAGGAGGCACTGGCCGATCTGCTCACGCCTCAGGCCGGTGAGAGCACTCCGCAGATATCATTCACTGCCGGAGACGCCGAACTTTGCAGCCTGCCCGGAGACCGGGACCTGATAGTCTCCTGCTCCGTCCTGCAGTGGTTCGAAGACCCCGGAGCCTTTATCGCCCGCTGCCGGACGCTGGTGCGAGGGGGAGGCTGCATCGCCCTGACCACCTTCGGCCCTGACAACCTGCAGGAGGTCACCGCCGTCACCGGGGCGGGACTGAGCTACCTGCCCTTAGGGTGGCTGCAAGGACTGCTCGACGAGGCCGGGCTGAGGACAGTGCTGGCGGAGGACGAGCATCTCACCCTGCATTTTCCTTCCCCCACCGAAGTCCTGCGCCATCTCAAGCACACCGGTGTCACCGGTGTCACCCGCACCTCCTGGACCCGGGGACGGTTAGCTGAGTTCTCCGCAGAATACTCCTCCAGATACGGCGACGGAGACGGAAGCGTACCGCTGACCTACCACCCCGTATACCTGATAGCAAGAAAGTAATTTTCATACAGTACCACCTCATCATGAAAAACAACGTATACTTCGTAAGCGGAATCGACACCAACGTCGGGAAAAGCTACGCCACAGGATTCATAGCCCGTACCTGGAACTCAGAGGGCAGGCGTACCATTACCCAGAAACTCATTCAGACAGGGAACACAGGCATCTCGGAGGACATAGAGCTGCACCGCAGGATCATGGGATGCGGCCTGCTGCCCGAGGACCGCGAGGGACTGACCATGCCCGAGATATTCTCCTACCCGTGCTCTCCCCACCTGGCCGCCGAGATAGACGGACGTCAGATCGATTTCTGGAAGATACAGAAAGCCACTGAGGAACTGGCCGGCCGCTACGATGCCGTACTGCTCGAAGGTGCCGGCGGACTCATGGTACCGCTGACCCGCAAGCTGCTGACGATAGACTACATCGCATGGAAACGCTACCCGCTGATCTACGTCACCTCAGGACGCTTAGGCAGCATCAACCATTTTCTCTTAGGGCTGGAAGCCATCCGCGCCCGCCGCATCCGTCTACACACCGTAGCCTACAACCTCTTCCCCCGCGAGGAGGACGACCGCATCAGCCGCGACACCGAGGGCTACATCCGCGACGTGCTCGCCCGCGAGTGGCCGGATACTCAGTTTGTCACTGTTCCGGTGATGGAATAATGTCCTCTATGAGACCGGAGACATCGTACCTTATGAGGAGCTCCTGACCTGATATCAGGACGTAGAGGCATCCGCCGGAAATGTCCATATCGTAGAAAATGCCTCCTTTCGGCAGAGGTATTTCGGCAAGCGGTTCTCCCTCATAGCTGAACAGGCGGACGTATTGCTTGACCTCGGGTTCCCGGAACCAATGCAGGACAGAGATAAAGTCCGGGTAAGTCTTGGGCCGGAGAGCCAGCCTTGCATCGTTGCCATGTTCCACTGACGATACGTCGTCCACCCTGTCTCCGTAGGTGCAGACTGTCCGGGCGTATGTCCCGTCTGCAGAGAAGATGTTCATGGTGTTCAGCGTCCGCTCCGCCTCGACTATCAGGCCGCGGCTGCTTTCATAGGCATGGCTGCCGTTTATGAGATTGAATCCGGGCACGCTGAACGACACCATGTTGCCTGAGCCGACAACGCTGCCGCTGCCGGATTCCGGTTCCGCCTTCACCGCTGCGCTGTTCAGCCTGTCCAGCGGAGGTGTCGTCCTCCTCTCCCCGTCAGAGGAAAGGATAAAGCGGTTTATGGAACTGCGGTCCGCACCGGCGTGTACTATCAGATACTCCTGTCCGTCAAGAGGAACTGCACTCAGCAACCACGGCGAATCCTGCAGTTCAAGACTCCTCGATGCCAGCTCAGTCCGCCCGTTCTCTATTGAGGCCGTCACATCCCATTCCATCAGATTTCCCGCATAATCCGTCCAGCAGGCCGTCAGATGACCGTCCTCCTTGTAGCTGAACTGCACACTGCTCACACCATTGAAACTTACTATCTCGCCCGGGCCGCGTCCCATCCGCAGGAATTTCCCGTAGACCGTCCTGCCGTCTACACTGAGGACCGTCACCCGCCCGGCGTTATCGTTATTGCTCACTATCAGCAGCGAATCTTTTATCACGAAGTCACTCACTCCCAGCACCGGAAGATTTAGAGTATCGCCCTGGACAAGTTCCCAAGTCACCGGATACTCATCCTCCACATACACCACATCCTCGAACGCCAGCGAATTCTCCGGCACCTTCCGTACGTCACCGCATCCCGTCACCATCAGCATCATGGCCGCTCCGGCCGCCATCACAGACATAGATTTGCTAAAATTTCCTGCTTTCATTGTTATTATTCAGAATTTAGTTACTACTGTCCACAAAATTAAGACTTTTTTTTGAAAAGGAAATCGTGGAATACGAAGCAACGGTAAGCAGAAGAGCACCCTATAAATGCAAAACTCGTATTTTCAATCAGTTATTATCCTAACGAGTATCTTTAGTAGGTATCGGAAGGCACGGCAAGAACATCGGCTTCCCCAACTATTTGATTACTGAGCGGTTACGAAAACACCCTGCGCCCGTACTTACCGTTGTCACCCAGCCGCGAGGCGCCAGCCAGCAGCCGTCCTCATACTGCCACACCTTCGGAGCGAAGCGACTAAGCCTCCCCCTGAGGGGAGGTTTGGAGGGGGTCTGACAAAGACAGCGAAGCGTCCCGAGCACAAAAAAGCCGGTGCGAGCCGGCTTTTTTGTGCTCGAGACGGGAATCGAACCCGTACGGACATTGCTGCCCACAGGATTTTAAGTCCTGCGTGTCTACCTATTCCACCACTCGAGCAAATAGACCGCAAAAGTATTCAAAATCCATAAATATTACAATTTTTACGGAGTACACTCCGCAAAAATTATAATAAATCTGGAATCAGCCGCGCTTTTTGTAACTGAGGACGGCCCAGCCGATGATGACCACGAAGAAGGCCAGGAGCGGGTAGACGTACGGGAGGATGTCCCGGAAGGTACTGCCCTTGAGATAGATCATCCGCATGATCTCGGCGAAATAGGTGAAGGGATCGAAGAGGGATATGGCCCTCGCCCACTCCGGCATGCTGCTGATGGGGGTGAAGATACCGCACATCAGGATGAATACGATGATGATGAAGAATATCATGAACATCGCCTGCTGCATCGTGCTGGAGTAGTTGGAGATGATCAGGCCCAGGCCGGAGAGGCCGAAGATGAAGAGCAGCGACAGGCCGTAGAGCAGAAGCACGCTGCCCTCCGGACGCAGGCCGTAAAGCAGCCAGGCGACCAGCATGCCGACACTAAGGACGATGATGCCGATGACCCAGTACGGAATGAGCTTGCCTACGATGAAGGTAATCTTCGGGACGGGGGTGACGTTGATCTGCTCGATGGTGCCGGCCTCCTTCTCTCCAACGATGTTCATGGCCGGGAGGAAGCCGGTGATAAGGGCCACGACGAGCATGATCAGGGCCGGGATCATGGGTATCTTGTAGTCCATCGTGGGATTGAACCAGTAGTAGGAGTCCACGGCTATGCCGCCGGGAGCCGTCAGCGTCACGGCCCCGCGCTCTAAGTTCACCTCTTCGGTGAAGTCCAGCACTATGACATCGAGGTAGGACGTACCGAGGCTGGCCTTGGTCCCGTTGACGGCATTGGCCTCTATCAGAAGGGAGCTGCTGCCCTCCGAGAGCAGATCCTGCTCGAATCCGTATGGCACCTCGAGGATGATGTCCGCGTCCCCGAACTCCACCTGCTCTAAGGCCTCGTCCGAGCGCATGAATACCCCAGTGATGTCGAAATACTCGGTAGAGGCTATCTTCTCGGTCAGCAGCTGGGAGAGGTCCGAGCGATCGTTGTCCACCACGGCCACGTTGACGTTCTTTATCTCCATGGTGGTGGCCCAGGGGAAGACCAGCATCACCAGTACGGGCAGGGCTATGACGATGAAGAGGATGAAGGGGTCCCTCGCCATCTGCTTGAATTCCTTTTCTATGAGATATTTGAGTATCATAGCCTGTCCTTGAATTTAAATACGCTCAGTCCGGTGATCACCGTCAGGAAGCCGCACAGAATCAGCACCGCGTCGAGGCAGTAGCGGATACCGAGGCCCTGGATCATCATCACCTTTATCGAGTCAATATACCATTTGGCCGGTACACAGTAGGATATCCACTGCAGCACCTTCGGCATGCTCTCGATGGGGAAAAGCATGCCCGAGAGCAACATCGTCGGGAGCATGAGCACCATGCCCGAGATAAGTATCGCCACCTCCTGCTTGGACACCAGGGTCGATATCAGGATGCCTATCGACAGCGACACGAGGATGAACAGCAGCGACACCAGCACCACCCACATCAGGCTGCCCGATATCGGCACCTTGATCAGGAACACCGACAGGCAGAGCACTATCAGCAGGATGAAGGCCGAGACCACGAAGTAGGGTATCGCCTTGGCCAGTATCACCGAGAACGGCTTCACGGGAGAGACCAGCAGTACCTCCATCGTCCCCCTCTCCTTCTCACGGACGATGGACACCGAGGTCATCATCGCGCACACCAGCATGAGGATCATGCCCATGACTCCGGGCACGAAGTTGAAGGCGCTCTTCATCTGGGGGTTGTACATCATGCGGGTGGAGGTATGTATCTGCACGGACGGGACTGCCTCCGCCGAGGATGATGAGCCGCCCGCAGCTGCCTGATTGAGAGCCGCCTCCTGCGCCAGCTCCTTCTGGAAGGAGGAGACTATGCTGCTGACGTAGAAGACCGCCATCGAGCCGATATTGGTATTGGAGCCGTCCACGATGACCTGCAGGCGGCCGTCGGAATCATGGACCGCGCGGTGGTAGAAATTGTCCTCGAAGACCAGGGCGATGTCCGCCGAGTTGGAGCGGAAGGCCTCCAGCACACCCTCCTCACTGTCTATGAATGCCGTCACCGTGAAATATTCACTGGCGTCTATCTGACTGATGAGCCGCGATGTAGCCGCATCCCGCGAGGGGTCGTAAACCGCCACCTTGACATCCTTTATCTCAGTGGACAGGGCGAAGCCGAAGAGCACTATCATCACCACCGGCATCACGATGAGCACCATAAGGGTCCTCGTATCCCGGAGAATGTGGTTGAACTCCTTGCCCACAAACGACATGAACCGTTTAAAATCCTTCATCCTTCCCATGGCGTCATTCCTCCCTTTTTGCCCGTCCGGCGAGCATTCTGAATACCTCGTCCATACCCGAGGCCCCGTACCGCTGCTTGAGAGCCGCCGGCGAGTCGAGCGCCTCTATCCTGCCGTCCACCATGATGGAGACGCGGTTGCAGTACTCCGCCTCATCCATGTAGTGGGTCGTGACAAACACCGTGATACCCCTCTCGGCGGCATCGTAGATCATCTCCCAGAACCCGCGGCGGGTCGCCGGATCCACTCCTCCCGTAGGCTCGTCGAGGAACACGATCCTCGGATCATGGAATATTGCCACGGAAAATGCCAGCTTCTGCTTCCATCCCAGCGGCAGGTCCCGTACCATCCGGTTCCTCTGCTCCGTAAGGTCGAGCCGCTGCAGCAGCTCATCGGTCTTCTCCGCGATATCCCGGTCCTTCATCCCGTAGATGCCTCCGAAGAGCCGGATATTTTCCCACACCCTGAGATTCTCGTAGAGGGAGAACTTCTGGCTCATGTAGCCGATGACCTTCTTGAGCCGCTTGACGTCGCTGTTGAAATGCAGGTCGTAGCCGGCCACCACCGCCCTGCCCTCCGTAGGCTTGCTCAGGCCGCAGAGCATCTTCATGGCCGTGGTCTTGCCCGCGCCGTTGGCCCCGAGGAAACCGAATATCTCCCCCTTATTGACAGAGAACGAGATATGGTCGACAGCCGTGAAGTCCCCGAAACATTTCGTGAGCCCTTCCGTGCGTATCACCTCATCCTCCCCGAGAAAGCCGTCGTCGGCATACCCAAGGAGCTCACGGATGCGCTTTCTGGTATTTTCTCCCCTGCTCATGAGTGTTCCTCCAGTGTGTCAAGATACATGTAACAGTCCTCCACATTGGGACGTATCGGCTTGATGGAAAGGCCGCTGTGGCCCTTGGCATGGAGGGCGGTGTTCAGGAAGTTGATCTGCGCCTCCAGGGACAATTCTCCGGGCCGCATGACCACGTGGTGGGTGTCTCCGAAGGCGAAGCAGCTGAATACCTGCGGTATCAGGCGGATGTCCCGCAGCAGGGAGGGCATGTGGGGACCGCTGACGGCCAGCAGGGGAAGGGTAAATTTGGAAATAATATCGGCGGGAGTATCGGTATCCAGGAAAATGCCTTTGCGGATCAATGCTATCCGGTCGCAGAGCGTCGCCTCGTCCATGTAGGGGGTGGAGACGACTATCGAGAGTCCCTGTTCCCTGAGACGGCGCAGCATCGTCCAGAATTCCTTGCGGGAAACGGGATCCACACCGGTGGTAGGCTCGTCCAGGAAAAGGACGTCCGGCTTGTGTATCAGGGCGCAGGAAAGGGCCAGCTTCTGCTTCATGCCGCCGGAAAGGGCTCCGGCCTTGCGCTTGCGGAACGGCTCCAGGTAGGAGTAAATGTCCTTGACCAGGTCGTAGTTCTCCTCGATGGTGGTGCCGAAGAGGGTGGCGAAGAAACGGAGATTCTCCTCCACGCTCAGGTCCTGGTAGAGGGAGAAGCGGCCGGGCATATAGCCCACGCGGCGGCGTATCTCGTGGTAGTCCTGCACGACATCGAGGCCCAGGACCCTCGCGCTGCCCCCGTCGGGGAGGATAAGGGTCGTCAGGATCCGGAAGATGGAGGTCTTGCCGGCACCGTCGGGTCCGATGATGCCGAATATCTCCCCCTCGGAGACCCTGAAGGAGACTCCGCGGAGAGCCTCGTTGCTCCCGTACCGCTTGATGAGATTATCTGCCTCGACGCTGTACATGGTCTAGATTTTCAGGTCGCCGTACATGCCTATCTTGACATAGCCGTCGTTGACGAACGACACCTTGATGGCGTAGACCAGGTTGGCCCGCTCGTCCCTTGTCTGAATGGTCTTGGGGGTGAACTCGGACTGGTCCGATATCCACGACACTGTGCCCTCGTACTCGCGCACCCCGTCCTCGCCGGAGTCGGCGAATACCCTCACCTTCTGGCCTACCTTGATGGCCGTGAGCTGAGAGGCGGTAATGTAGGCCCGCAGGTTCATCCGGCTCAGGTCGGCTATCTTGAACAGGGGCTTGCCGGCGGCTGTCAGCTCACCGGCTTCGGCGTACTTGACCAGTACCGTACCGTCTATCGGAGAGGATATGCGGCAGCGGCGCAGAGACTCCTCGACCTGGGCGATCTGGGCGCGGTACGAGGCGGCCTCGGCCTCGGCTATGGTGTTGTTCTGGGCAATATCGGCTTCGGTGGCCGCCAGCTGGGTCTCCAGGAGCTTGATAGCGGAGGTGATGTCGTCCAGCTGCTTGGTGTTGGCGGCGTCGGCGGCGATGAGGTTACGCACGCGGTCAGCCTCCCGGCGGTTGACCTCTATCTGCTCCCTGATGTAGGCAGTCTGGGTCTCCACGTCCCGGCGGCGGCTCAGGGCAGCGGCCACCCCGGCCTCCAGCTGGCGCTTCTGGAGGTATAGCTGGAGGGTGTCCACCAGGCCGCATTCCTGCCCGGCCGCGAGTACCCCGCCCTCGTGCACGTTCAAGGCGAGAATGCGTCCGGAGGCCTCGGAGGAGACCATCACTTCGGTGGCCTCGAAGGTACCCGAGGCATCGTTGGTCCCGTCAGTGTCCTTGCAGGAAGTAACCGTCATCAGCACTGCGCCGGCCATTGCCGGCAGGAGGTATATCCATCTGATCTTTTTCATGATATCCATGTTGTTTCTATTTTCGTTTGTCAGCTGTTCTTTATAGTCTTGAGCTCGTACAGAGCCTTCATCATCTCTATCTGATGCATGATGAGCTGCTTGCGGGCCGCATTCTCCTTGTTTATCTCGGAGATCAGGTCGGAGGCGTTCTTGGTGCCGTTCTCCACTCCGGCGGCGGTGGACTCCCGGATTTTCTCCCTGAGCTCCACTATCCTCTCGTCATCCTCCACTGTCCTGAAATAACGCTGTATCTCGGCCACCTGCTCCTGTACCTGGAGGTTGGTGTTGAAGAGGAAGGTCTCGCGCACCGAATTGACCTGCTCCTTCGAATAGTTCACTATCTTCTTGCCGTAGCCGAGGCTGTAGAGCTGGCTGATGTTCCACACCAGGCGGATACCGCCGATAGCGAAGGGCTGGAAGCTGTTATCCAGCATGTTGAGTCCCGGACGGCCGTAGCCTCCGCGGATGAAGAGGCTGAACTGGGGCAGACCGCCGGCGGTCCAGTAGTCGAGCTGGGTGTCTATCTCCAGTTCCTGAGCCTTGTAGAGTTCCAGTTCGGGGCGGCGTATCTCGGATGCAATCAGGGCATTGAGCATCTGCTCCTTGTCGGAGCCCTCAGGGACGGGCATCACCAGCTGGGCGGCATCGCTGATCCTGACTCCGGTCATGAGGGTGAGGACCCGCAGGTAGGCATCCAGCATCGACGAGAGCCTGTCGCGGCTCTGGTTCTGGGTAATGCGCTCGACCTCGATCAGATCCAGGTCGGAGAGGCTGGCCACTCCGTTGGCGATACAGCCCTCGAGGCGGGCGTACTCCCTCTCCAGCTCCTCCATCATGATATCCACCTGACGGATCTGCTGGTCGAGGTAGAGGATGCCGAAGTACAGCTCGTTGACCTTCTCCCGCAGCGAGTACATGTTGATCTCCTGCTGGGCCATGTCCACGTCGGCCTTGGCCCGGATGTTGGCCCGGTTGGCCGCTATCATGCCGCCGTCCCAAAGCACCTGCGACAGCTCGATGATGACCGCGTACTGGTCCTTGCTGAAGGTCGGCATCTCGATCCCGTAGGGGCTCAGGTCGAAGGGAAACTCCAGCACGTCGGTCTGCCAGGAGGCCGAGCCCTGGAGGGATATCTGGGGAAAATAATTCATGTAGGCGTTCTTCAGGGTGTACTCCTCGGTCAGGTCCAGCAGTTCGTAGCGCTTGACCAGAGGATAGTTCTGCCTGACCAAGTCGTAGCACTGCTCGATGGTGTAAACGTCCTGAACATCCTGCCCCAGGCTGTCCTGCCGGGACGTTTCCAGTTCCTGACTGCCAGCGAGCACCCGCTCCGCAGATATGACGGACGCCCCGGACACCGGGAGCACCGCTGCAGCAGCGAGGGCCGCCGCCAGTATATATTGTCCTATCTTTTTCATGGCTTGAGACTTCCTATTATGGTTCTGATTATCTCCTGCTTGCGCTGGGCGATGAACTCCTCTTTGTTGGCCTCGGTGACCAGGCCCATATCCTCCAGGAAGGGCAGGACCACGAAGAATGTTACGACGAGGGAGAACATATTGAGCGTGATGTCCATAGTGCCGGTGGGCCTGATGCGGCCTTTCTCCACCTCCGTCGCGATCATCGCCTCGAGACGGGACGTGGCCTCCGCGCAGAGGTTGAAAATGCTGTCCTTGAGGGTCAGGCGCTGCTCCGGATTGATGACGAACTCGCTCAGGAACATGAACGGCAGCCGCTGATTGTCCGCCATCAGGTCGAAGAGACGGGACGTGCGGGCGGAGATAAGCTCCGCGAACGGAAGTTCCTCGTCCTCCCGCTGGACTATGCAGCCGATGAACTGGTGGAACTTCGCCTCGAAGATCTTCGAGAAAAGATTCTCCTTTGTCCTGAAATAGTAGTGCACCAAAGCCTGGGTGCAGCCGGTCTCCCGGGCTATCTCGGTCATGCTGGTGAGATTGTACCCCTTGCTGAGAAAGAGCCTCTCCGCACTCGCGAGTATCCGTTCCTCCATGCTGCTGTCGCCGCCCTCCCGGCCTTCTTTGTCGTCCTTGTCTTTCATCGCGTATTTAATAAGCAATTAAATGATTTATTAAATGCAAATATAATACCATTTTCCGTTTCTCTTGCAAGTTTTTGCTACTTTTGCGGCCGCTTTCCCAAAACACGGCAGATATGACTTTAAGAGAATACGTACCTTTCTATAAACGAAACCTGAAAGTGGCCTTCCCCGTGATGATTACCCAGGCCGGGCAGGTGCTGGTGCAGCTGGCGGACAACATCATGGTCGGGCATCTCGGCGCGGCCCAGCTGGCGGGAGTGTCCTTCGCCAACGCCATCATCATGATCGGGCTGGTCTTCGCGATAGGCTTCGCGCAGGGCGTAACCCCGGTGGTGGGACAGCACTTCGGCAAGGGTGACGGACGGGCCGTGGCGGTGGCCCTGAGCAACTCGGCCGCCCTCAACGCCATCATGGCAGTGGTCCTCACCGGAATTATGCTGACCGTAGGCGCCTTCATGGACCGGATGGGCCAGGACCCGGAAGTGCTCCGGTACGCTAAGCAGTACTACTTCATCATCGTCGCCGGCTTCATCCCCATGATCGCCTTCTTCAACGTCCGCTTCTTCTCCGAGGGCATCGGCAACACCCGCAACGAGATGTGGATAACGATAGGTACGAACATCCTCAACATCTTCCTCAACTGGGTGCTCATCTACGGAAAGCTGGGCGCTCCCGCACTCGGAGTGGCCGGAGCGGCCTGGTCCACGCTGATCTCCAGAGTACTGGGTGCAATAGCCTTCCTGATCATCCTCTTCCGGGTGGAGGAGTACCGCAAGTTCGTCAGGCTCACCCCGCGCCGGGCTGTACACCTTCGGGAGATGCTCCGCCAGCTCAAGCTCTCCCTGCCCATTTCGCTGCAGAACCTGTTAGAGGTCACGGCATTCAGCTTCGCCGCCATCATGGTCGGCTGGATGGGCAAATACCAGCTGGCTGCACACCAGATAGCCCAGAACCTCAGCTCCCTGTCCTTCATGATAGCCACCGGCATCGGAGCCGCCGCCACCATCCGCGTCTCGCACCAGTTCGGGGCGGGCCGCCGTCAGGACGCCTACCACGCCGGCATAGCCGCAGTCCACATGGCCGTGGCCATCATGGTCTTCTTCGGCCTGCTGTTCATCAGCCTGCACCGGATAATACCTTTCATCTATACTGAGGATCCGGCCGTCATCCCCATAGCCGGAAGGCTGATCATCATCCTGGCCCTCTACCAGGTCTTCGACGCCGTGCAGCTGGCCAGCCGCTCTTCCCTGCTGGGGCTCAAGGACATCAACATTCCCACCGTATTTTCAGGAATTTCCTACTACGTCATCTGCCTGCCGAGCGCCTACCTCCTCGGATTTACCTTCGGACTCGGCCCGGACGGGGTGTGGATCGGACTGCTGCTGGGACTGGCCGTGGCCGCGCTGCTGTTCAACGTGCGCTTCCGCCGCGTCTGCAGACGCTATATCGCTCAGGGGAACTACGACTACAGAGAGAACTCCCTCCACGCCTCACCGTCCCACTCCGAAGAGTAAACAGCAGGTCTCTGGATAACACCGTATAGCCTCTGCGCTACCGTCCTTACATTGTCCGAAATAAAATCAAAGAGCGTTCCGAATGAAATTCCGTCAGGATGCTGCTGGAGAGCTTTCAGCAGAAAATATGTAAACAGACCGTGACGTTTCTGGGGATAGGGCAGAGCTGCCTCATCCTCCTGAGCAGCAAAGAATACAACCATACGTTCCTCCGGCCGCAGCCACTCCTGAGGAGTATCTCCATCCTTAAAGACGTCTATCCTCATACCGTTGCGGCTCACCTTACCATAAGTGGCATCTACCAGAAAAAGAGCGTCATCTACATTCCATCCGGATATCCGCCTGTATAGATTCCTCAAACCCAGCCCGCTCTGCACCCCCATGGACGAATAATCCACCGGTAGAAGATATGTCTCCCCTACCCCCTTATCCAGCAGGCATTGTCCTGAAAAATAGAGCAGAAGTCTTGTATCAGTATCGAACAGCGGCGCTGTCTTGTTCAGCCATTGTTCCAAAGAACTGATTTCTTCCGCATCTGCATCGGTCAGATATGCAATCCGATCCTCCGGAATGCCCAGTCCCGTGCGGCAATACTCCCTGAAAACTGCTCCGTCATTAAGCGCATAAGGTACTGTCATACCAGTGGCATAGTTCTGATTCGCAATAATAATGGCATAAAAATCAGAGCCCTTTTTCTTATTTCCCGTAGACGGAATGTCTACATCTGTATCCGCGACAGTAGAATCAGGCCCGGCAGCAAGCATCTGCCGATATATTTTCCCAGGAAGGGTAAAATCAAGATTCTCAAGGTCATAATCCAACAAAACAGTCCGCACCGAAGAATAATCAGAATCTGTCCATGTAAAAACTCTTCGTCCAGGAAAAGTAAATTCAGCACTGGCAACTGCAATACGGTCATTCTTTATAAAATATTTGAAATCTGCCCGGATTCTTTTCCAATCGTTTATCACCCCGGCCGCATCTTCTTTCCGCATAGGAAGTTCAAGATGAAAATGTCTGTTCCGTGCGCCATGATCTATGACATCCACCGGAAGTACCCCCCCGAGAGTATCGTATATCCCCGGAACCAGCTCAGGGTTTTCCAATCTGTTAGCAGCAATATACTCCGCCTCATAACGCATTTCAAGTCCTTCCAGACGGGCCGAAAACGTCTCATCATTGACACGGGCCTCCCAATCAGGGAGATCCTCTTCAGGTTCCTGAAGCTGCCACTCATTGACACGGTTCATCACCTTGTCCTTGGCATAAACGGAAAAAGGAATACCCCTTATCCAGTTCAGAGCACGGTCTTTGGTCCCGTACCACCGTCCGTCACGAAAGACAAAACCGGTCGAGTCCGTCCTGCTCACAGCTGCAAATCCGTCCGAACCGAAATCCGCCGCCACGGTATACCGGCAAGGCACCAGCTCATTGCCGTCCATATCTATATAACCCCACATAGAACCACGGCGCACAGCGGCATAGCCGTTGACAAATCTCCGGACCTCATCATATTTATAATCGACCAATGTATCACCGACATGGTCTATGAACCCCCACTTATTGCCCGACATAACTGCCGCATACCCATCCGAAAACTGCCCGGCAAAATCGAACTGACACGGTATCACCGTAAGACCTGTCGTATCGACATAGCCCCATTTCAATGTCAGCGACAGCGGTCCGAAAACCCCGCCCTCCGACACATTGCCGTCCCGCGACAGCACTGCGGCCAAACCCTCCGAGAACTCCTTAGCATCATCGAACTGACAGGCAATCACCACATTGCCTATACTATCCACATAGCCGTACGAGCCGAACCAATCACGATATGGCTGCAATCCGCGGCTCTGTGCGCTGAGACCAGAACCGACTGACACTGTCAGGAGCACCGCACAGAACATCAGCCGCAATATAACTTTTCCGATTTTTTTCATATACATACATCAATGCTCTACTTCCCGCAAACCCTGTGCCGCATCATATAGAGTGCCGTCCGGAAGGTCAGGGCATGAAAAAAGGTCAGCGGGAAACTGACCTTCAGACTGGAGCGGAAAACGAGACTCGAACTCGCGACCCCGACCTTGGCAAGGTCGTGCTCTACCAACTGAGCTATTTCCGCGATTGGGATTGCAAAGGTAGATATTATTTTTGGATTTCCAAATTTTTTGAGAATAATTTCATTTTTCAGAAAGCGGCTGACCCGCCATAGGAGGATTTTGAGTATATTTGCAAAGATATACACAATATATGCAGTATGGGCAGAAGGAGATGGATGCAAGGACCGGCGCCAGTCAATATAGGAGGTACTGGGCGATTGAGAAGAGCGCGGAAAAAAACGGAATGTACGGGCATGACAAGAGCCGACGGCGGCAGACACGAGACAGGAAGACTGGGGGAGGACATAGCTTTGGAATATCTTTTGCAAAGAGGGTTTAAGTTGATTGAAAGGAACTGGCGCTGCCGTCACAAAGAGGTGGACCTGATAATGGAGGGAGACGACGGCCTGCATATAGTAGAAGTAAGGACAATGAAAGAACCGGTACAGGTAGAGCCGGAAATGACGGTCTGCGCACGGAAACAGTTGAATCTGAGGACAGCAGCAGAAGCCTGGATCAGAATAAAAGGGGAAAACGCTCCGGTTCATTTCGACATAGTGTCAGTAGTATTGGACGGAGGAGATATTCCGAAAGTTCTTCGCCTGAGCCACATACCGGATGCCTATTTCCCGATAGGCCGGTGACATTAGCGCAGCAAGGCAGAAGGAGACAGGCCGCAGAACAGATACAGAAGACGAAACACAACTATATTAAAGATTTAACGTGATGAACAATAATTTCTATTGTGTAATAATGGCCGGTGGAGTCGGCAGCCGTTTCTGGCCGATAAGCAGAAACTCCATGCCCAAACAGTTTCTGGACATTCTGGGTATCGGCAAGAGTTTCATCCAGCTCACATACGACCGTTTTCTCAAGATCGTTCCGGAACAGAATATCATTGTAGTCACCTCATCCGCATACGTGGATATGGTCCGCAAGCATCTGCCCGGGCTTCCTCCCGAGAATATCCTTGCAGAGCCGTACAGACGCAACACAGCACCCTGCATCGCCTATGCAGCCACACGAATACGTCACATGAATCCGGATGCCACAATGGTAGTGGCCCCTTCCGATCATTTCATCTCCAACGAAAGCCTCTTCATCGATACCATCTCATCCGCCCTGAACTACGCATCACAGCGCGATGAACTCTTCACTCTCGGAATCGACCCCACCCGTCCTGAGACCGGCTACGGCTACATACAGTGCAATATGAAAGAATCCACCACCGTCAACGGGAACATCGCATACAAGGTAAAAACCTTCACCGAGAAGCCCAACCGGGAGCTGGCCCAGGTATTTGTCGACAGCGGCGAATTCCTGTGGAACTCCGGCATCTTCGTATGGAACGCCGCCACCATCTGCAAGGCCCTGGAAAGATGGCTGCCAGAAATCTACTCTCTCTTCAAGGACGGAGACAAGTATTACTGCACACCGGATGAGCAAAAATTCATCACCAAGATATACGAGGACTGCCCCGCAATCTCCATTGACTACGGCGTAATGGAAAAGACCAGCCGTGCCTGGGTATTCCAGGCATCTTTCGGCTGGACTGACCTGGGCACATGGGAGTCCCTCTATCTCCACGCCCCCAAGGACGACAGCCGCAACCTGATCAAGTGCCACGACACCATGATTGACTCCACCTCAGACTGCATCATCGTATCCCACGAGAAGAACAAGCTGGTAGTAGTCAAGGGACTGAGCAATTATATGGTCGTAAATACTGACGACGTGCTGATGATCTGCCCCAGAGAAGAAGGCAAGTTCAAGGAAGTCATCGCCGACCTGGCCGTCAACGACAAATCCCGATACATGTAATCAAACAGGAAACACAACTATATGACAGACAAGAAACCACTGAACATAGACATCCAGTCCGAGATAGGCCAGCTGGATGCCGTCCTGCTCCACACTCCCGGAGCCGAGGTCGAGAACATGACCCCAAAAATGGCCCAGAGAGCGCTCTACAGCGACATCCTCAACCTGTCCATAGCCCAGGAAGAATACGCCCAGCTCAGCGGCGTACTGGAGAAACTGGCAAAAGTATATACCGTCAGCGACCTGCTGGTCAAGGTCCTCGACAACGACGCCGAGCGCCAGGCCCTCATCGGCAAGATCTGCGTCATGGAACAGGTCACCGACTACTTCGACATGCTCATGGACATGTCCTCGGCCCGTCTGGCCAAGGTCCTCATCGAGGGACTCCCGGCCAAGATCAACACCCTGACATCATTCCTCAACGAGGACTACTACGCCCTCTTCCCCCTGTACAACTTCTACTTCACCCGCGACGCTGCCGTCACCATCGGCCACAATGCCCTGATATGCAAGATGGCCAACCGCGTAAGGACCCGCGAGTCCCTGATCATGGAAGCCATCTACAAGGGCAGCGGCGAGTTCAACTGCGGCATCATCAACGCCTACGACTACCAGCCCGGCAACCCGGACATCTATATGGAGGGCGGCGACATCCTCATCGCCCGTGACGACATCCTCCTGCTGGGCAATGGCGCCCGCACCAGCACCCAGGGCATCGACCTGCTGGCCGCCCGTCTCGGAGCCCTCGCGCCTGAGGGACGCCGCCACATCATCGTACAGCAGCTGCCCCGCACCCCCGAGTCCTTCATCCACCTGGACATGGTATTCACTCTCCTGGACAGGGACAAATGCATGGTATTCGAGCCCCTCATCCTCGGTGACAACCAGTACCAGACCGTCCACATCACCATGGAGAACGGCAAGGTGGTCAAGATCAACAGCGTCTCGAACATCCTCACCGTCCTGCGCCGCCTGGGCATGGACCTCGAGCCCATCATCTGCGGAGGGGAGTCGGACGAATGGGACCAGGAGAGGGAGCAGTGGCACAGCGGAGCCAATTTCTTCGCCTTCGCCCCCGGCAAGGTCATCTCCTACGCCCGCAACACCCACACCCTGGACGAACTGTCCAAGCACGGCTTCGAGATCATCCCTGCATGGGACTTCATCGAGGGCAAAGCGTCCGTCAAGGGAGACAAGCGCTGCGTAATCACCATAGAAGGCTCGGAGCTGCCCCGTGGAGGCGGCGGAGCCCGCTGCATGACCATGCCGCTGTCGCGCAAGGCTGTTAAATGGGAATAATTCAATCAGTTCAATAATATGATCAACGAGAAAATCGAGAGCATCCTGGCGGAAATTCAGGATGCAAAGGCAAAGACAGAAAAGGAAATCGAGGAACTGAGGGTCCATCTGCTCGGCAAGAAGGGAGAGATCACCCAGCTTTTCGAGGAATTCCGCACCATATCGGCGGATAAGAAGAAGGAATTCGGCCAAAAACTGAACAATCTCAAGAATGCGGCGGCAGCCAAGATCGAGGAACTCCGCAACAGCGCCGCCGAGTCATCCGAAGGCGCAGCCCCCTCCTTCGACATGACCATGCCCGGAGACCACTTCGAGCTGGGCACCCGCCATCCCATATCCATCACCCGCGAGGAGATCATCTCCATCTTCCGCAAGCAGGGCTATGCCCTGGCGGAAGGCCCCGAAATCGAGGACGACCACCACGTCTTCGAGGCCCTCAACTTTCCTCCGGACCATCCGGCCAGGGACATGCAGGACACATTCTTCATCTCCTCAGGCGTCAATCCGGTCCTTCTGCGCACCCACACCAGTTCTGTACAGGTGAGGACTATGGAGAACCGCAAGCCCCCTATCCGCGTGATATGCCCCGGCAGGGTATTCCGCAACGAGGCCATCTCGGCCCGCGCCCACTGCATCTTCCACCAGGTAGAGGGCCTGTACATTGACAAAAACGTATCCTTCGCCGACCTCAAGCAGACGATTCTGATCTTCGTGCGCGAGATGTTCGGTCCGGACACCAAAATCCGCATGCGTCCCTCCTACTTCCCCTTCACGGAGCCCAGCACAGAGGTGGACATCAGCTGCAACATCTGCGGCGGCAAGGGCTGCAACATCTGCAAGGGCACCGGCTGGCTCGAGATCATGGGCGCCGGCATGGTAGACCCCAACGTCCTGGAAGCCTGCGGCATAGACCCCAAGGAGTACACCGGCTTCGCGTTTGGCATGGGAATTGAACGCATAGCCATGTTGAAATGGCAGGTCAAGGACCTGAGACTGTACTTCGAGAACGACGTGCGCTTCCTCAGGGAGTTCGAGACCTCCATCTGACGAAGGACATTTTTTCATACATTTTTCACTATAGAAAATCCCGGCAGCCTCACAGAAGACTGCCGGGATTTCAATTTATTCTGATTTCAGGAAGCTGCTACTGGAAAATCCAGCGGAAGCTCAACTGCATCATCCATGTAGAGGAGAGGCTGACTGAAGGAGAGAACTCTTTGGTCAGACGCTGAGTACCGTCGGCCACAAAGTGGTATACGGGAGCCGAGCTCTGTCCGACACCGCCCTGAGTATAGCCGTTGCCGGCAATCTCAAGAATCTGGGTGCCGTTGCTGGACCAGAAATGACCCCAGTTCTGGTTGAAGAGATTTCCGATATTCTCTATATCAAGGCCGATCTGAAGAGTGTTTCGCTGTCCATTCTTGGTGTAGATATAGAAGTTCTGGAAGATACGTACATCGAACTGATGTGTCCAGGGAGCCACCAGACCGTTACGCTCAGCATACTGGCCCTTGCGGGAACTGAGATATTTACTGTTGTTGATAAAGTTCCAGAAATCATTGGACTGCTCCTCGGCGGTGTAGACACGGTCCCAGTTATCGGGAGTGTAATCCTCGAAAGTCAGTTCATCCTTGCTTGCAGGCACATAGATAAGGTTGTTGGCACCGCCGTCACCTACGATATTGTCTGTATAAGTGTAGGAGTATCTGCCGCGGGGACCGCCCTCATAGAAGATGCTGATACCGGTGGCGAAATTCCTGGCGTACTCAGCGGTGTAACTGAGGGAGGCAATCAGACGGTGAGGCATCACATAGCCGGCATAGCCGAGTTCCACGAGGTTCTGACCGTTGACTGTAGCGGCGTTCTGCCATGCAGAGTATACCTGGTCACCCCAGCCGTCGCCGTAACTTGTAGCACCGCTGTAGGTATAGGCGATCATACCGTCGAAGCCATAGAAATTGGACTTCTCAGCCTTCACCGTCACAGAGTAGTACTGACCGCCCTTCTTGGAATTGCTGAGCAGATAGGCATTCTGGAGACCGGGCTCATAGTAGCCGTCCCACACATAACGGTTGTCGGCGAAGTTGTTGATATTGGAATACACAGGATCCTTCAGACCTACGTTAGTGATGGTTACAGGGTTGATATCATAGTTGTAGACACCCTCTACGGAAAGGAGCACGTCACCGGGCAGGATATAGTCGAGTGCCAGGGAAGACTTCCAGGTCTGGGGCATCTTGAGGTCGGGAGCCATCAGAGTGATGCTGGATATCCTGGTTGAACTGGGAGTAGCTCCGTCAGGATAGAGCCAGTCGAGCTGATCATTGCGGTTCACCATGAAAGGAGGTACCTGATCATCTCCTTCTACCCTGGTAGTGGTAGCCTGTATCACTCCCGAGTCACCGGCCTGAGCCACAATCCATACGAAAGGCAGACGGCCTGTGAAGAAGCCCGAACCTCCGCGGAGCACGAGGCTGCGGTCACCGAGGATATCCCAGTTAAAGCCGATACGGGGCGAGAACATCACGCTGGTAGAAGGCAGCTGGCGGGTATCGTACTTTCCTCCATTACCCTTATAGTCAGCAAATGTTGCATCGTAAACCTGCTGATTGAAATTATAATCCAGCGAGGGGTAGATCGGCACCTCTATACGGAGACCGTAGGACAGCTTGAAGCGGTTGAATGACATCTCATTCTGGAGATATGCCGATATCTGGTGGAAATCGAACTGGGGGAAGGCCTGGGACCAGTCGTCGTTGAAAGAGTGGGTGATGGCGTACTGGTGAGGATTATCAAACAGATTATCGTTCTGGATAGCTGCCATAAGATCCTCCTCGGTATCAAAGCAGAATGTATAATAACCGGCTCCGAATCTCTGGAAACCGTTCTTGGTCCTGTTCCACTCGTACTGAACACCGGCTGTCAGCTGGTTGATACCCAGTGAGGCGGTCACCTCATCGGTAACAGTCACGGTATTCACATCCCTGAGGTTGCCCAGCGAGAAGAGCTCGGTACCGAAAGAAGTGTAGTAGTAGCCTCCGACAGCTATATCCACGAAGGGGAACTGGCCGCCTTCTGTACTGCGGGGCTCATACTGATGAGAGTATGTGGCACGGAGTACGTTGTTGACCTTACCGTCGAGGAAACGGGAGTTGAGCTCCGCTGCTATGGACGAGAAGTTATTCTCCTGGAAGTAGCGGGCATTCTGGAAGTAGATGGCTTCCATATTCTGCCTGTTGCCTGTGGCGAAGTTTCTGTCTCCAAGACCGCTGGTAGAAGTCGAAGGGGGAAGCGGACTCTTGGAGTTGGTCATATTGTAACGGATGTTCAGCTTATGGTTGTTGTTGATATTCCAGTCGATACGGGCCAGGAACTTATACGCGGGACTGATGGATGAATAGCCCTGATATGCTCCCGGGTTATAGTCCCATTTATCGATCAGATAGTTGGACAGGGCATCCATAACAGACTCGGAAGGACGGGCGATACCGTCATCACCGTTGGTCCAGGGATTGTCGGCATTGGAAGCACGGCGCGAAGGACCCGGCTCCACATCCCTCTCCATCTCAAAGTTCAGGAAGAAGAAAAGTTTGTCCTTAATGATCGGACCACCGACACGGGCGCCTACGAGAAGATGCTGCTCAGGGTTGATCGTAAGGGTATTGCCCTCCACCTTAGTGCCTCTGAATTTCTCATTATAGAAATAGGAGTATACCGATGCCTCGAAGTTGTTGTGTCCAGAACGTGTTACGGCGTTCATGGCTGCTCCGATGAATCCGCTTTGACGTACGTCATAAGGAGTAACATTGACCGAAATCTGCTCGATAGCATCCATCGATATAGGCGAGCCGTTGGCCGGCATGGTGCCTCCGATACCGAAGGCATTGTTGGCTGCGGCACCGTCGATGGTAAAGTTGTTCTGACGGTAAGTACCGCCGCCGATCTGCGGGCCGTTGCCGCTGTCAAAGGCCTGAGGAGTCAGCTTGATAATGTCCTGTACGTCACGGCTGATAATGGGGACGTTGTTGATAGCCCTGAGATTGAGGGATGTCACTGCTCCGGCCCGGTCCGAACGCATGTTGGATGTTGCGCTCTCAGCCACTATCACGACCTCGTCAAGCTGCATGCTCTCCTCCTGGAGGGTGGCATCTACAACGAAATTGTCGGCAAGCGCAACATTGACACCTGTTATCTCCGTCACAGAATAGCCTAACATCTCCACACGGACGGTATAGGGTCCGCCGGGAAGGATGTTGAGAATGCGGTAATTACCTTTGGAATCAGCTATTGTCCAATACTGAGTTCCAGAAGGAACGTGAACAGCGATGACGGTCGCTCCGGCAAGTTCTATTCCGTTCTCGTCAATAATCTTACCGCTGATTGATGATGTTGTGACCTGAGCGAATGCCGCTGTGGCAGCGAAGATGCTCAGAAGGGTCAAAGCAATCTTTCTGATTGTTCTTTCCATTGGTGTAGATTGTAATATGGTTGTAAAATTTTCCGCAAAAAAATTCAAAAAAATTTGCATATCCAAATTTTTGTTGTGACATTTGCGCGACATTTCTGAAAAGGGAATGTAAAACGAGTTTTGTGGACAGATTTGCCTGCTTGCAACCACACTAAAAAATGCTAAAATGAATCTTTCATACAGTTAGTGTTTTGTCAAATCTCTCCGAAACTCGTTCGGAAGAGATTTTTTTGTTTTATATACCTTTTATATATTATGGCATATTTTTTCACTTCAGAATCAGTTTCAGAAGGACATCCTGACAAGGTGGCCGACCAGATATCGGACGCCATCCTCGATGACTTCCTGCGTCAGGACCCCGAGGCCAAGGTGGCCTGCGAGACATTTGTAAGCACCGGCCTGGCCGTCATAGGCGGTGAGGTCCGCTCAGACGCATACGTGGATATCCAGCACGTGGCCCGCGGCGTGATAGAGAAGATCGGCTACACCAAGGCCGACTACATGTTCGACTCCAAATCCTGCGGCATCCTCTCCGCAGTGCACGAGCAGTCCCCCGACATCAACCGGGGTGTAGTCCGTGAAGAGAAGAAGGAGCAGGGTGCCGGCGACCAGGGCATGATGTTCGGCTACGCCTGCAACGATACCGAGGAATACATGCCCCTGCCACTCACACTGGCCCACATAGCCTTGATAGAGCTGGCGAAGATCCGCCGGGAGACACCCTCCCCCATGCCCTACCTCCGCCCGGACGCCAAGTCCCAGTTCACCATCGAGTACAGCGACGACCACAGGCCGCTGAGGGTGCACACTATCGTAATATCCACACAGCACGATGACTTCCCCGCAGCCGAGGGCATGACTCCCGGCACTCCGGAGAATGACGCCGCCATTCAGGCCCGTATCCGCGAGGATATTGAGAAAATACTGATTCCCAGAATCATCGCCCGCCTGCCCGAGCGTACCCGTCAGCTCTTCGACGGCCGCTTCATCCTTCATGTAAACCCCACCGGCAAATTCGTCATCGGAGGCCCCCACGGCGACACCGGCCTGACCGGCCGCAAGATCATCGTGGACACCTACGGCGGCAAGGGAGCCCACGGCGGCGGAGCCTTCTCCGGCAAGGATCCCAGCAAGGTAGACCGCTCGGCGGCATACGCAGCCCGCTATATCGCCAAGAACCTGGTAGCAGCCGGTGTCGCAGACGAGATGCTGATCCAGATAGCCTACGCGATAGGCATCGCAGAGCCCGTCAGCATCTTCGTAAACACCTACGGCAAATCCAGGGTAGCCCTGACCGACGGCCAGATAGCCGAGAAGATCCGCACCATCTTCGACCTGCGTCCCGCAGCCATCATCAAGCGCTTCGGCCTCAAGAACCCGATCTACCTTCCCACTGCCGCCTACGGCCACTTCGGCCGCGACCCCTTCAGGCGCAAGGTGCAGCTCGTCCGCGACGGCCGCACCGTAGAGGAGGAAGTCCAGTTCTTCGGCTGGGAGCTCCTCGACTCGGTCGACATGGTCCGCAAGGAATTCGGGCTGTAGCATCACTATCCCGGACGGGAAACAAAGGCGATGCTGGCGTAAGAGACCCTGATGCCGGGAATAACCCGGAGGGCATCCCAGCAGGCCTCTACAGTAGCGCCCGTGGTAAGAACGTCGTCCACAAGCAGAACATGACGGCCGCTGAGTATCCCGGCGGCCGTTTTTATATCCTTGAGAGCAAATGCGCCGGAGACATTCTCCCATTTGCTTCCAACACTCATTCCTGTCTGAGAAGCACTGTAGCGGACACGGCCGAGAATATCTGTGGAGACCGGTATCCGGCTCCCGGCAGCTGCACGAGAGGTCCTGCATGAAGGATGCCCTGAAAGACCTTCTGAAACTCCATGAGCGATGACCTCCGCCTGATTATAACCGCGCTTCCATTTTCTTTTCCAATGCAGGGGGACTGGAATTATCACATCCGGCAACGGGTATGCCGCCTCGCGCATTTTTCCGCCGAGTAACCGGCCCAGCCAGCGGCCAAGAGCCATCTCTCCTTTATATTTAAGTGCATAAAGAAGACGGCGGTAATCATTGTCCCTTGAATAATAAAAAAGTGAGACCACCCCTTCCAGAAAAGTCCTCCCCCAGAGAATCTGCTCAGCCGGATTGTTCCTCCAGCTCCAGAAATACGTCATAGGCATATCTGTCAGACAACTGCTGCATACATGCCGCTCATGAACCTCCAGCAGATCTCCGCACACCACGCACTTCCGCGGCCATATCATATCCGCCAGCTCCCTCCAGCCCGAAACCCAGTCCACTGCCCGGTCTGTCCCGGCCGGGTCACCTGCCCCTATCAGTCCTGACCTCCACATACCAAATCCCATTTTACGACCCCACAAACTTAGGAATAATATCGGTTATTGCCTAAAAAACATTAATCTGACAATAATTCAATATCCCTCCATGAACCTTCAAAGCTTTCTCCTACTGATACTTTAGGCACCTGTGGCTTATTGTATGCCGGAGTGGAGGATAATTTACGGACAGCATCCGTCACATAGTCTCCAAGTTCTCCCAAGGTCACTTCCCCGCGGGACTCCTGAAGCTTCTTGAGCAGGTAATAAGTGAACATTCCGTGTCCCTTCTCATCGTACCCCATAGCCGTCTGGTCCCCCTGAGCGGCTGAAAAAACTACCATTTTGCCCTGAGGTGCCTCTGACTTAACCCTGAGTGCTATTCCCCTGGCGGCCGTCAGCATCTGGTCGTCACGGTCAGCACCGGAAAAACAGGCATCCATGAAAACAAGGACCGAAGAAGCCGGAATCGCGGAAAGCTGTGAATACAGTTCGCTCAGCTTGTAGCCCGTAGCCACATTGTTGCCGTATCCGTCAACCGGCAGCAGGTATGCATCCTTTGAAGACTCATCCGGAATACCATGACCGGCATAATAAAATATCAGCCTGGCCTCACCGCCGTAAGCCTTGCCGATATTGGTCAGCATGTCCACCTGCGCCCGAATATTGTTAAGCGTCGCATCCTGAACAAGGCTGATATTGGTCTCCGGTATGCCTAAGGTTCTTATACAGTACTGTCTGAATGTATTCCCGTCATTTATAGCATAGTTGACCCTGGACTCGGTATCATAATTCTCGTTGGCAATAATCACTGCAAACGTATTCTCGGACTTGCGTCCGGTAAGCGGGATATCCGTATCCACATCGGACTTGCCGACCGACAGACTGCGGCTGGTTATCAGCTGGCGGTTCTCCAGCGTTTTGCCGGCAGATTCAGTACTGATTTCTATCGGGGCAAAATCATAGTCTACAGCCACATCGGCATACTGCAGCGCATCAGTATTGCTGTAAGAATACGTTGTCCCGTCATCCATACGGTAAATCATTCCGACGAGAGCAAGAGTATCCCCAATGATGTCATACTCACCGGACTTCTCAATCTGACTGAACTGTTCTTCAAACCCCGGTGCAGCGTCTATCGGAACTCTTAGAAGAACATCTCCAAATCTCGAGTCACTGATCAGGAAGACTTCATTGTCCGCATCATAGTCGACGATAGACTGCCTCGCCTCCATCCCGGAATACGCCCCTCTCAGGTACCAGGCTCTTCCCTCCGCCACCAGCGAATCCACAAGCTGCTGCCGGGCCACATTGTTGACCCTCCTCACATAATCCTCGCTCTTCTCATACTTCCCCTTTTTCTGCCAGATGCCTACTTCTCTTTCAACAGCACCTTTGGCCCATACACTGAAAGGAGGAATCATGGAATACATCGTCAATCTGTCATCCGTGAAAGAAACAGCGGACAACGAGAACAATCCGCGCTCCATCGCCTTGGAAATAAGCATGCACTCAGAAAAATACAGATTGTCCGCCTCCATATCCAAGGAAAAATCAAAATCACCTGACAAATCAGCAGGCACCGCGGCATACGGCTCATAACCGGCGGCAAAATATCCTACATACTGCAGATCCCCGTCACTCAGACGTCTCCACATCATCCTCCCGGGCGAAAATGCACTCTGCCACATCACTCCTATATTGTTTCCCGACTTTGTCGAATGTGTTGCCAGGACAAACATACCGCACTCCCCGTTCACCTGCATTTCGGCCTCGAACTGAGATGTCTCATACGTGGGGAAAGTGTAGAAAGGATGCTTTATGGACAACTTCACATAATCAGCCCTCGAGCCGCCCGATGATATCAGCACCACCGTCTCGCCACTGGCCAGAAGCTCCACGTCTATCACGTCGTAAGTGACCGAGTCCTCGAACACTGCATTGTCCCCACGGAAAAGCATCTGCTGCTGACACATAGACATCAGCGCCATCACCTCCGCCTGCCGCTGGCCGCCGCCGGGCAGGGATACTCCGAGGTACTCGCCTTCACCCAGGCGGACTGCCCAGTCCGGTATCCTCACCGGCTCAGCATAGGACAGTGCAGCCGTAAGGCCGAAAACCATAATCCAAGATATACAGCGTCTGCAAAACATAATATTCGTATTAAGGATTAACTGCCTGAGACATCCGAACTTCGATAGGTCCGTCCATCTGTCGTGGTATATGTCACACTGATCAGGGCCAGCCTGTCGTCGGCTATATCGTATTCGTATTCGCGCTTCAGGGCATCAAACTTCTTCTCAAATGCTCCATGGTCTTCCTCAGGGACCGGAACAGAGACATATCCGAAGTGCGCGTCCCGTATCAAAAACATCTCCTTTTCCGAGTTATAATAAAGGATTGACTGACTGTTCCTGTCCTGGATACCCGCAGACACCGAACGGATATAATATTGCCTCAAGGCGGTAGTCAGACTATCGATATACTTTGCCTCATCGACTTCTCCAGGCGTCAGATCGTTCAAGGCTCTTCTCACTCCCTTGTCCCTCCATGCGGAATAAACCGGTGCCCTGAACGAAAAGACCTGCTTGTCTTTCTGGAACGAAATAGAGGCAAGAAGCAGCAGGCCTGGCTGCTCCACTTCATTAATAAGCATAGACTCTGACAGAAAGTATTTACCGGCTTCTATCTCCACTACAGAATCAAACGTACCATCATTACCTATATGACTTCCTGCTACTGTATAGGGTCTCAGTTCTATCTTATCGCACATATTCTGATTGACAGCCCCCTTTTCTCCGTCATGTACCCATAATCCGGGTTCCGTTTCCATATAGTCTGACCATTTGCACGCCAAATTGTAATTATTCTTTATTTTATATATATTCACATACATCTCCCACTGACCCTCTACACGAATCGCCATTTCGCATTTTACAGCAACTTCGGAGCTATAAATCTCTTTTACCATTTTAACATTACGGGAAACACTCTCCCCGTCCACAAGTACGACAACAGTTTCTCCACTGGAAAGAAGTTCTACATTCTTAACATCATAACTGAATTCATTATTGACTATAAGCCTTGCGTTCTCTCCAAGTTTATAATTCATATCATACATAGCCATCAGCGCCATCGCCTCCGCCTGCCGCTGCCCGCCGCCGGGGAAGGACACCCCGAGATACTCGCCGTCCTCCAAGTTCACCGCCCACTCGGGAAGCTTCACCGGCGAAGCCGCCGCCGCAAGCAGGGAGGACATCACAAGGAGAAACTGAACGGCACCTATTTTAAGTATATTCCAATGCATATTTTACGTTTTTGGTAATTTTTCACTATGTTTGCATCATAAGCAGGACATGGCAAGTGTCCGGTGCGGCAATACTTGGAGCGAGAATGTGGTAATTTTCAGTAAACAAGCACACACGCACACTCTGCATTCGTTTCGACAGTTACGGGTGTGGAACTGCGTGTGTGTTTGTTTACGGGTTTTACCACAACCTTCGCTCAGACATTGCCGGTTCCACACCTTTTTATTTATCTGCTACAGGTCTTATACCCAATCCATGCCAGCGGGCAGAGCCGAATACACTACCTTTATCACTCTCATTATTAAAATACAGCATATCTGCTCCCTCTCCATCCTCATAATTCTCAGTTTTCGGCGAAGAGCTCCAATAATGCCCTACCTCTCCAACGGAACTCGTTTCGAAATCAAATAACTTATAACCGTTAGTTGGTAGAAAAATACTTACACCATTAGGACCTGTCACCTTAAAACCGCCGTGACCATCTTCTGTCATCCATACCCATGTACACTCATCTACCAATTCTTTCAGTTCATCACTTGAAGGGAGGCGCCATCCCTCGCCCCAATTGGCAGTAGCAGCATCGTATCGCGGATCTCCTGAAATATCACTTATATCTTGCTCCCATGTAATGCTGTTCTCCGAAAAATATTCTGTCTTTGTTTCTGTTTCACCCCAGGAATAGTAATCACCGTATTCCGAAGGGCTGGAAGCACCTATATTGCAGGTCGCCCACCGCACACTAAGGCCAAGATCCACCCATTCGTGCCCATTGATCTCTCCTGCAACCTCTCCTGCTTCTCCTGCAGGCTGGGAGATGTAAATGCCATAGGACTGAGAACCTTCAAGGCCGAACTCGAAGCTGCCGGTGCGATCAGAGCCGGAGGTATTGGCATCTGCTGTAAGGTTGATATAGCCGGTGCAGTTGCCACCTGACTCGTACTCAAGATAGGCGTACTCCACATTGGTCAGCCAGTCGGTACTGTTCGCTATCCACAACTCCGGCTCTCCGTGGTTTTCGAAATACTCGTAGCTGTAGTTCTCGATAGTAAAAGGAATGAATGCATCATAATCTCCACCCTCCGCTTCAACGAAGAACTCGATACCCTCCGGCATTATAAGGATCTGTTCTTCGACAGACATGGACGGCTGGTAGACGAATATATACTCCGTCTGCTCCACGACTCCCATGTTGAGACGCACGAATATCGAGCACGAACGATCATTTCCAGTCTCATTGGGCTCTACTATAAAGCCCACTCTTCCTTCAATCTCAGTTTCTCCACGATCATCCTCCATATACCAAAAATCACTAATCCAATCCTCGCCTCCATCTCCATACCCAACAGTCATTTTATATTTATATCCTCCATCGTAATTCTCTATCACAACTCCGATTGACGGATCCCCACCGACAGCATCAGCAACATACTCAGGTTCCGGAATAACTAGACGCGGCTCATCAGTAGGATTGTCGGGATCATCCGAGGCCTCACCGAGGGTGGTGAAACTTTTGGTCTCGCCGGAGACTTCTACAATATCGTCGGTGATGCTGAAAGCATAGTAGTAGGTCGTACCAGGCTTGACATCGACATCAGTAGATACTTCATAATAGTGGGTCGTAGTGTCCTCCTGATTAATTCTATTCCAGCTGCTGTAAAGGGTATCAGTCTCTCCCGCAGGGAAATCGGGACTCTCGGATATGGCGAATCTACAGTCAAAGGAATGGTCTGATGTCGACTGTTCCCACTTGACACTTCCGATCAATGTCACCCAGGTCTCACCTACCTGCTCCTTGCTGACATCCAGCGTCCTGACCGTTGGGTTGTTCTTGCCCACCTTATAATAATCATACTGCTCGTCACAAGAAACTGCGGCAATTAATGCCATCAGCATAACTGCAGATATTTTAAGAATATTCAACTTATTCATTGCAACTCGTTTTCAATGTTAGAAAATAAAACCGACTCCGGCATTCAATGTCCAGTTGGACGGATCGGCCGGACTGAAGAATTCCGGATTGCCTATATATGACGCACCGACATTCAGTGTAACGAAATCCATTCTGAGCATAAGGCCGACATCTCCTACAAAACCGCCGTCACCGGTCGGAACATCGTCGATATCCATCCAGGTCTCCATATTCTTTGAATCAACCCGTATATGTGGTGCTGTAGCAACCCAGCTACCGTCAGCAAGCTCATGTCTGTCCTGCGTTAAGGCCATTCCAACTCCGAAATACAGATGCAGGGCACAGCCAAGACGGGCTACAGCTCCTACCGCAACCACGGAGTGATTCTTCTTGGAACGTCCGGTAGTCCACCAGTAACCGGGAGCAATATCATCTCCTTCGGCATTTTGAAAACGCTCGTCCAAACTACCGCTGAAATCACTGTAACTGTCCAACCAGGAAAGAGCGCGGATGTACCAGCCCCAGCGTTTTACCGTTCCGAACATGATACCAAGGGAAGGAGCAGTCGGAGTTCCGAATGCATCCATCCTGACTCCGGTCTGAAGAGAGACGAAGAAACTGTGCTTTTCCGGTTCCCGGTTCCACCACGTCTCCGGACGCATGACTATGGTCATGTCATTGCGCATCAGAGCGAAAGTGCGTTTGAATCCGCCGTACTGGGCATAGCCATAGTTAGCACCCGGCCGGAAAGAGAATGTGCCGTCAAGGCCGGAGACCGTAGATGTCTTGCCGTTCCTGGTTTCTATTTTTACTCCGGGAATAGGGTTGCCGTGCTTGTCCACGACCTTACCCCTGACCGCATCCTGCGCGTGAGCCGAGAACAAGGCCGCGACCGCCAGGACACACATTAAAATGATTCTTTTCATCATTATTCTGTATAAAATTTATTTTCTGAGTTTCATTGATTTCCATGTATCTGCGACAGCTATCGCCGTGCGCACCGTCGGAGTCTGTACCTTCCTGTTTATAACCACGGAGCGCTGCTCCACTTTCTCCGCCACGTATGAGGTCAGTTCCGACAGAGTGACATTGCCCTTCGTCTCCTGCAGTTTCTTGAGCAGGAAATAGGTAAATAGACCATGCCCCTTTTCCTTATAAGGCATTGCGGTCTGATCGTCCGAGACAGCGGAAAATACTATCATGTTGCCTCCGAGCGCATCCTGCTTGGGCCTTACAACGATACCGCGCATTCCCTCTTTTTCCAGCACCATATCGCCGTCACGGCTGCCGCCGCTGAAACATGCGTCCATGAGCACCAGCACGCTCTGGGCATTGAGGCTTCCAAGGTCGGCATACACCCTGCTCAGAGGGAAACATGCCGAGACCTCCTTGCCGTCCGAGTCCACCGGAAGCAGGTATGCGTCCTTGGTTTTTTCGTCCGGCACACCGTGTCCCGCATAATAGAATATCACGTCTATGTCTCCGTCGTATGCCGTGGAGATGTTCTTGATATCTTTCAATGCCCTCGTGAACACTCCGTAAGTGGCATCCTCGTAATACCGGATATTGCTTTCGGGCAGACCCAGTGTCTGCTGACAGTATTTGGCCAGCGTCCGTCCATCGTTGAGAGCCATCGGCACGGAAGACACCATCTGGTAATTCTCATTGGCTATGATGACTGCAAATGTCTTCTCGTTGTTCGCGGGATTCTCAGGTATATTGATGTCCACGTCAGAAGCTCCGACACTGACGTTCTGCTGTTTGATACGGGGAGACGATCCCCCGTGAGAAGATGTATTGGATGCAAGATGGCTGTAATCGATTTCAGAGAACTGCATATCCACCACTGTCTGGGTATAATTCAAGGCATTCTCGTCATCATATTTGTAAATTTGGCCGGTAGGACTGACAAATGTCAGAGATGAGAGAGCCAGACGGTCATCCTTGATATAGTACTCCGGGTTGCGGAGCTGCATCCCGTTCCAGTTGCTCTCAAACATACGGGCCTCATTGTCCGCACGGGGAACCGGAATAATAATCTCGCCGTAAGGGGTCTCGGCCAGAAACACCTCGTTCTCCGCATCATACGGACGCAGAGTCACTTCCGACGGCATCAAGTCCTCCGCATAGATACTGATGTAGTTGTCCTCCGCAGCTTTCATCAGTTCCTGGACCTTGGCCTGACGGGTCTGCTCGGTCACTCTGGCCTTATACTCGTCCACAGTCTCGTATGGGTCTTTCTCCTGCCACTTGCCTATACGGTCCTCGACATATTTTCTGGCGTATGCAGAATATAAAGGAGTGCCTGTCTGAGCATACTGCGCCCCGGCAGGTGATGAAGGCTGCGCGGGAACAGAGGAGGCAGAAGAAGAAGCGTAAAAGGCATACGGATCGGTATAGCTTCCGGTGCGTTGGACGCTGATTCCGCCGAACTGTTCGGGAGTCTCATTATAACCCATCAGCGATGGAATATCATTCCCCGAGACCTCCATTCCTCCGGCAGCCAGCAGCTTCCGGTTGGTCTGCTGAAAGAATTCCCTGTTCCCGGTACAGTTGTAGGCTGTCGCCAGTGCCTGCAGGAACTTGACCGAGCCCGGATTTGTCGCCACGACACTCTCAAGCACCGGTATTGCCCTGCGGAAATATTCGGATGCTCCGGCCCTGTCGCCCTGGTTGTAATAAAGGGCAGCAAGATTGTACGTATTCGTGGCCAGATGCTCCGCTACATCGAGACTGCGCGGCATAAGGCTCTGAAGTTTCTCATATACGGCCACTGCCCCACTGTAATTTCTGACCCTTTCGTAGAGCTTGCCCTGAATATTCAGCAGAGTGGGGTCATTCGGTTTAAATCCCAATGCCTTTGAGACATATCTCTGAAGACTCCTGTCATCTTCGGCATCAATACATGCATTGACGGCCATGGACAGGATATTGAAATCCGACGGCCATGCGGCAACAGCTTCCTCCAGGACCGCCACGGCCTGACCGTAATTCCCGATATTGCTGCACGCCTTGGCAAGGAACATATACACATTCTTCCTGTTACGGGCATCACCGGTTTTCAGGTACTCGCTCAGGTAAGGAATGGCACGCGCATAGTCCTTGGAATTGTAAGTTCCCGATGCCGCAAAATACACCATAGTGGAATAATAGTCGTCCTTTGGAAATGACATCCCCGCAAAATCCTCCATAAGAGGGATATCCACGAATGCCTGCGCCAGCAGAAGTGCGTTCTGCTGGGAGCCTTTCTGCGAATACCACACTGCTCCCTGCTGAAGATACGGACGGAGCTCGTACAAACGCTGACGGGCCGACACATATCCCTGTGATCCACGCTGAGAATTCCTCAGAATGGAGATATAGTCCTGATAGGCATTGAACAGTGTCTGATACATCACCGACTGGTCTCCGCCGGCCTGCCGCAGTCTAAGGAATGTAGAGTACTCCGACTCGGCCCTGTCCAGGGACTGAGCCGACACACTCAGACACAAAGAGGACAGCAACAGAAACAACATCAAAAACCTTTTCATAACTCAGTCCCTTAAAATACGTCTACAAAAAGAAAGTCCACGGATATCCTACGGTGCTCTCCTCCGACTCCCTCGGAGAGCATAATATTGTACTTGTACTCCACATCCATGTTGCCGAGCTGAGAAATGTGCTGCGTGAGATAATCCTTGATACCGGCCGCACGCACAAAAGCAAGCTGCTCATTCTCACGGATTCCGGTCTGGGAGGTAACTGTAAGCTGGAAAGGCCCGTCCTCTCCGTTGACCGTAACATTCTCAAACTCTCCGTAGATGCCGTCATACGGGATTCTGTTGTTGATGCGGAGCCTGTCCGCCATACCGGTAATAGTAACCACCAGCCTGCGGCCCGGAGCCATATATTGGGCAAATTCATTTGTAAACGCAGTTTGGATAATCTCAGCCAAAGATTTAGCCGCTCCTGAATTATCCGTGCGGTACTGGCCGGGAGCGAAATCCTCCCGCTCCGAGAAGCCCTTTTCCACATTGTACGAGAATCCTACCTGATAATTCACTATCTTCTCTCCGAACTCATCCACGTCCGAGAGGACCTTGGTATTTACAGCTATCTGAGTATGGTCGGATATGATATTCTGGTCAAGCGAGCGGTTTATGATATTGTCCTTTATCTCCTGGAGTTTCATTTCTTCCATATTGGACATCTGGACGAGCTCCAGAGGCACAAAACCATCATCGGACGCAAGATAATCAAGCTGTTCCCTCGCTCTGTTATCGAAAGTATATGTCTTGCCGGACTGAGGGTTATAAACCTCGGTATAGATCACCTCGAACTCATCGCGTTCATTCAGACCGTACAGAGTATTGCGGAACTCAAGCTGGCCGGGATCCATGAAATCGTTGACATCTTCTGAAGGTACGTCAAGGTAAATAGGCGGCATATTGTCGAAACTTACCTCCAGCTTGTTGCTCTCGGTGTTGAAATTATCCAATGTGATTGTAGAAGCCTCCAGCATATTGTCAGCCATCCTCGTAGCTATCTCCTGCTCGAAGAGTTTCATCTGCTCGGCCTTTGTCTCCTCATTGACCCTGAGACGGTAATCCTCCAGGGACTCTCCGGGCATCTGCTGCATCCACTCATCCATCCTCGCCTCCAGTTCATCCTGGAGCAGACGAGTATAGAACGGTGTCAGAGTAGAAACCGGTTCATATACCATAGATGCCGAGGTGTTGTACAGCAGGTATATCCTGCCGTCTTTCTCGCGTACGAAATCCAGGCCTGTAATACCTTCCCGCTCTGTATCGATGTACCGCCTGTCATCAGGATTGAGGGTATTGACTATTACGATACGGCTCGGGCCGGACACTGCCGCTATATATTTTCCTTCGGGATGTATTGAGCAGTCGGTACCCAGTCCCAGGGCATCCAGTTCATATCCTATAAGAAAAGACTGAGTATCGTAAACCAGCATCTTTCCCCCGGATAAGATTACTCCCAGCCGGGAGCCGTCCTCAGAGAACTTGATCGAATTAATATCCGCCTCAAAACCAAGCCTGGTCCTTGTACTATAATCATAAAGATCGATGACCGTCAGCCTGTTGTCCGATACCAGCGCCAAATATCTGTTTCTGTTGTCAGCGGACATTTTTTCCGCAGCGTAATCCAAAGAGACATTCTTGATCTCTTTATAAGACGGAACTTCATACACCCTTACAGTATTGTCTTCTGCCGCCACGAACAGTTTTCCTCCGTCCGCAGACCAGCATACAGCCTTCGGCCTCATACCGGGAACGCCGACCCGTGCTCCAGGTCTATCCGTCTCCCACATTCCGAACACCTCGACTTTTTCTTTTCCATTTTTACTGTACAGCACAGCATAATATCTGCCCGCAGGATCCAGTGCTATCGAGTGTATCTGTCCTTTCAGTTTATGCACAGGGACTCCCATGAGGTTATACACCTTGCCGGCATTGAAATAATAAGCTGAGAAATCCCAGGTGTCAAAGCCTTCGGGCACTACTTTCTGCGGAAACACATACGAACTGTCCGGGCCGTATGCCTGCGGCTGCGCACTGATGACAAACGGAACAAATAACACACACGCCAGAACACAAACCAGTGATCTTAACATAAAATAAAACTTTTACCATAGCTGCTCCTCCCTATGGAATAATACATACGGAAAGTGTGGAGCGGACAGCCCGCCCTATAAGAGAGGATTATAGAAGTTTTTCACAGCACAGCAGCGCCTGTGGTCCGGGATGGTGCACAAAATGATGCGGACAACAAGTGCCGCGCTCAATCCTTGTTTACTGAAAACTACCACATTCTCGCTCAAGGACTACAAGCCTGACACTTTCATCAATCTGTCTGTAATGCCGCCGGCCGCCAGACCGACAACATCGGCGCAAATTTAGCAAAAAGTTTCGAAAAACATAACGTAATACACCGGAAGATACGTGACTCCGTCCTTTGTCACGACATCGCGGCTGTTGGAAAGCACGTACGCACGCTTGATGTTGTAGTCGTTTAATCGAAAAAAGGTGCGTTTTCTAAAAACAGGAGATTGCTAAAGGGTAAGGACAAATGTGGTTAGGGCGGGGTCGGTGCGGTCGAGGCGGATGGAGCCGGCATGGGCACGCATGATCTGGCGGGAGAGGGCGAGGCCGACGCCGGTGCCTTCGGCGCGGGTGGTGAAGAAAGGGTCGAAGATGTGGTCGGCGTTCTCGTCGGGGATGGGGTCTCCGTTGTTGGAGATGTGGATCTCGGTATTGTCGGAGGCATTGACGAAGGCGGTGATACGGATGAGAGGCACGTCGTCTAGGGGTGCGTCGTAAGGAGCGGCCTTCTCCTTGAACCGGTCGCGGAGGGCATTGAGCGCATTCTTCAGGATGTTGGCGACCACCTGCCGCATCAGCTGCTCGTCGGCGAAGAGGACCATGTCCTCATCCTCAAGGGCAATATCGACCCGCCCTCCAAGCTCCTCCACCCCGGGCAGCAGCGGTGAGAGCACATAGTCCAGCATCGGCCGGAACTTGAAGGGATGAATCTGCGGCACCGGCACGCGGGAGAGGGCGCGGTAGCCGTTGACGAAGCCAAGGAGGCCGCGGGCCGACTCGCCGATGACCTGTATGCCCTCCCGGAGGTTGCGGTCGTCGGTCATGTCGTGCAGGGTATCGCTGAGCGAGACTATGGGCGTGATGGTATTGAGCACCTCGTGGGAGATAATCCTGGTCATCTTCTGCCACTGGGCGCTCTCGGACCGCTCGGCCTCGGTGCGGCTCTCGGCCTTCTCCTCGAAGACGTAGACCCGCACGGGGGTGTTTCCGTCCATGACGGTGTACTTCCCTATCTCGAAGTTGTATATCCGCATCTCGGAGCCTATCGGCACTTCCAGCGTCCCGCCCTCCTCCAGAGCCTCGATACGCGCCGTCAGTCCGGGCATCAGCCGGTCCAGGTCGGAGATGTGCCGGATGACTCCCAGGCCGAGGACCGAGGTCAGCGCCCGGTTGCAGCAGCGCACCTCCCCGGCAGGTCCCACTCCTAGCAGGCCGGTCCGCGAGAGATTCTCCACGGCGCGGTGGAAGACCTCGTTCTGGTCCCTGAGCCGCTGCTGCTCGGAGACGAAGTCCCTCACCCTGTTGAGCAGGATGTTGAAGACCCGGTCCTGGAGAAATGTGGAGTTCTCGGCAAAATGGAAGGACAGGTCTCCGTTCTCAAAGGCGCTCAGCAGGTAGTTGAGCTTGCGGACATTGCTGCCGTATATCGAAAGGACGCGGTAGACCAGCACGGCCGTCACTGCCCCGGCCCCGCCCGCAGGCCAGTACCACCCTGTCAGCAGGCACCAGACGAGGGCCCCGACAGCGAGCATCAGGCAGATGACCGAGAGTATGAGCGAGCGGAATCCCATCTACATCCCGTATTTCTTGAGTTTGTTGTAAAGGGTCTGACGGGTGATGCCGAGCTGCTGGGCGACTACCGTCAGGTTGCCGTCGTGCTGGCGCATTGCCACCCGGATGAGCTCCTTCTCCATGTCGTCGAGCGTAACCACATTGCCCTTGCGGACCGACTCCTTGAGCACCTGTGCGGCGGTCTTGGAGCGGCGGCCGGGCCCCCTGCGGTCCTGTTGCTCGGGGAAGAAGTCCCCCACCTCCAGCATACCCTTCTCGGAGAGGATCACGGCCTTCTCGACCACATGCTGCAGCTCCCGGATATTGCCCTGCCAGGGCCTCTGCCTCAGCTCCTCGCGGGCCTCGTCCCGGATGCCCCGGATGTCCTTGCCGTATTTGACCGCGTACTTGCGCATGAAGAGCTCCGCCAGCGGGACGATGTCCTCCATCCGCTCGCGCAGGGGCGGGAGGGTGAGGTGTATGGTATTGATCCTGAAAAACAGGTCCTCGCGGAACTGACCGTCGGCGACCATCCGGGAGATGTCCCGGTTCGTGGCGCAGATCAGGCGGATGTCCACGGGGACGGGGACGTTGCTGCCCACGCGGGTGACACTCTTGGTCTGGATGGCGGTGAGCAGCTTGGTCTGCAGATGCAGGGGGATGTTGCCTATCTCGTCGAGGAAGAGGGTGCCGCCCGAGGCCACCTCGAACTTACCCGCCCGGTCGGCCTTGGCATCGGTGAAGGCCCCGCGCACGTGTCCGAAGAGCTCGCTCTCGAAGAGGCTCTCGGGAAGGGAGCCCACGTCCACGCTGACCATCGAGCTGCCGGAACGCTTCGAGAGGCGGTGTATCTCCCCGGCCAGCATGTCCTTGCCCGTGCCGTTCTCGCCGGTGATGAGGATGCTGGCGTCTGTCCGGGCCACCTTCTGCACTATCTTGCGCAACTCCTTCATCTTCGGAGACTCGCCCCAGAACATGTCGCCCTCGCTGCGTATCTCGTTCTTGATCTCGCGCAGCTGCTTGACCTCCTGCCGGCTGCGGGAGAGGCGGAGGGCCGCCTGGAGGGTGGTGACCAGCTTGGCGTTGTCGAAGGGCTTGATGATGAAGTCAAATGCCCCGCGCTTGATGGCGTCCACGGCCAGGGCCACGTCCGAATAGGCGGTGAACAGCACCACCGGCACATCGGGGTAGGCCTTCAGTATCTCCCCGAGCCAGAAAAGGCCCTCGTTGCCCGTAGTCACCTTGGCGGTGAAGTTCATGTCCAGCAGGACGACCTCCGGACGCTTGACCTCCATGCTGTGCATCAAGTCGTTGGGAGAGGAAAGAAGGGTAACTTCGGAAAAATATGCGGGCAGCAGCAGCCTCAGGGCGGAGAGTATGGCCTTGTTGTCATCGACTACGAGGATGCGGCCGTCAGGGGTGGTTTTCTTACTCATATTCATGTATTTACGCTTCAAAAGTATAAAAATATTTTACAATTTTCAAAAAATTAGACACTTTTTGTAAAATTTCTTAACAATTAGGCTTTCTTTAGAATTAGATAAATATCTGTTATTCAGTATATTATAAAGTTTGGCACGATTATGGAAGAAAGGTAAGGGCAAAGAAAATCAAAATACAACCGCGTATGAAAAATATACTCTCAGCAGCCGCCGTCCTCATCCTCGCAGGCACTCTCGTCCTGCCGCGGGAGGCAGCAGCGCAGTACCGCCGGAGCGGGATCTCGTTCCCCCAGCCCTACGCTCAGGCATACGATATAGAGGTGCTCCGGGACACCGCCCTCGAAAGGCGCGTCCTCGAGTATGCCGCAGCCCGCTCCCAGGAGCAGCCCGAGGTCTGGACCCTGCACGACTGCATGCAGTACGCCGTGGCCCATTCGCCCGAGATGCGTCTGCAGCAGGCGACCAACGATGACCGCCGCATAGACCGCAGGGAGGCCGCCTTCGGATTCCTTCCCACCATATCGGCCGGAACCTCAGGCTCCTTCAACTTCGGCCGCGGTATCGACCCCGAGACCAACGTCTATACCAACACGACCACATTCAGCAACTCCTACAGCCTCTCGGCCGATCTGGACCTCTTCAACGGCTTCTCCGCCGTCAACAGTTTCCGCATAGCCAAGACAGCCGTCCTGCTCGGAGTCGAGGAAGAGCAGATCAAGAAGGACGAAATCTGCCTCTCTGTCATCCAGGCCTACTACAACGTGCTCTACTACCGCGGCATGGTGGACCTGGCCCGGGAGCAGCTCGAGGAGAGCCGCACGACTCTGGAACAGGCCCGCGTCCAGTCCGAACTGGGCCTGAAGAGCTACGCCGACGTCCTGCAAATAGAGTCGGATGTGGCTGCCAAGGACTTCAACCTCACCCAGCAGGAGAATACCCTCGAGCAGGGCATCCTGACCCTGAAGACCGCGATGTACTACCCCTTCGAGGAGGAGCTGCCGCTGGCCGAGGTAGAGCCTTCCGTACTCTTCAGCGCATTCTCGCATGAGGGCAACGCCGACAGCATCGCCGCAGCCGCCCGGAACTATCTCCCCGCATTCAAGGCCGAGGATCTTAAAGTCCGCAGCGCAGAGTTCGACCTCAAGACCGCCAAGTGGAGCCTGGTGCCCTACATCTATGCCCAGGGCGGCTACAACACCGGTTATGTATTCGACCGCTCCTACACCGTCAACGACCCCTTCTGGACCCAGATGAACGAGAAACAGGGACAGTACGTAGGCATCGGCATCAGCATCCCCATCTTCAACGGCCTGTACAAATACAACCAGATCGCCCGCAAGCGCAACGCCCTCGCCACTGCCGAGGCCAACCGTGACATCAAATACCAGCAGGTCGAGGGCGAGATCCGCCGCGCCGTCCAGGACATGAGGGGAGCCGCCAAGCAGTTCATCTCGGCCGACAAGAAGGTAAACGCCCTCGTTCTCTCCCACGAGGCCAACTCCCGCAAGTACGAGGAAGGTCTGATGACCGTAATCGAGTTGCAGACCAGCTCCAACAGCCTTCTGGAGGCCCGCGCCGAGAGGCTCAACCAGGGCCTGCAGTACCTCCTGAAAGAGAGGGTGGTGATGTACTACAAGGGCATAACCTATCTGGACCAGGAATAATACCACAGCTCACTGACTTCAAAAACGACAAAAACATACGACCATGGATAGAGTAATTGAACAGAAAAAAGGTATCCGCGCGGTATTCCGCAAGAAGAACATCCCGTACTTCCTCGCAGGAATATTCGTAATATTCGTCCTCTGGCTGCTGCTCAGGGACAAGTCCTCCACCCTCAAGGTGGACGCCAACACCATCACTGTCGGCGATGTCCGCCAGGGTGAGTTCGACGACTACGTAAGAGTTTCCGGACAGGTACAGCCGATCACCGTCGTGCAGGTATCCCTGCTGGAGAGCGGAGTCGTACAGGAAAAACTGATAGAGGCCGGCTCGATGGTCCGCAAGGGCGATGTGCTGGTGCGTCTCTCCAACAACACCCTCAGCCTTCAGATACTCCAGAGCGAGGCAGACCTTGCCGAACAGGAGAACTTCCTGAGGAACACCACCGTAACCATGGAGCAGGAAAAGCTGGACCTGGAAAAACAACGTCTGGAATATGCCATCGACACAGAGCGCAAGAGGCGCAAATACGAGCAGTACCGCCGTCTGGACGAGGAGCAGCTGGTAGCCCATGAGGAATACCTCCAGGCCAAGGAGGACTATGAACTGGCCGTCAAGAGCCTGGAGCTCATCATCGCCCGCCAGAAGCAGGACTCCATATACCGTTCCGTACAGATGAACAACCTTGAGGAAAGCCTCGAGAGCATGCGCCGGAGCATCCAGCTGGTACGTGAGAGGGTAGAGAACCTCAACGTCAAGTCCCCCATCGACGGACAGCTCGGCTCGCTGGACGTAATCCTCGGCCAGTCCATCCCCGAAGGCACCAAGATAGGCCAGGTCAACGACTTGTCAGACTACAAGATAGAGGCCAAGATAGACGAGCACTACATCGACCGCGTACAGTCCGGCCTCAGCGCCACCTTCGAGCGTCAGGGCTCCACCTTCGGCACCGTAGTGGAGAAAGTCTATCCGGAAGTGACCGACGGCCAGTTCAAGGCCGACTTCTACTTCACCGGCGAGCGCCCCGACAACATCCGCATCGGCCAGACCTACTATCTCAACCTCCAGCTCGGACAGCCTACCCAGTCGGTCTACATTCCCCGCGGAGTATTCTACCAGTCCACGGGAGGCACCTGGATCTACGTGCTCTCCGAGGACGGCACCAAGGCCTACCGCCGCGACATCCGCATCGGCCGCCAGAACCCCCAGTACTATGAGGTACTCGAGGGCCTGAAACCGGGCGAGAAGGTCATCATCTCCAACTACGAGAACTACGGCAAGAACGACGTGCTCATCCTTCAGAACAAGAAATAAACATCCACCCTCAGACCATCGGTTATGAAAAAACTCAACATAGGCATCTTCAAGGTCCTCTCCCTCGCGGTGGGACTCGCAGTCGGACTGGTGCTCATAGCCAAGATCTCCTTCGAGAGCAGCTATGACAAGTTCTATCCCGCCTACGACGACATCTACTGCGTGCAGTACGAATACAGCTATACCGATGGCAACCGGAGCCTCGACAACCTTACGCCCGGAGCCGTCTCCTACTATCTCCAACAGGAGATTCCCCAGGTGATGTATGGTACCAAGGCATCCTACACCTCATCGATGGGTGACATATACACTGAAAACCGCCAGAAACTGACCGCCGAAAACGGCATCATCGCCGTAGACTCCAACTATTTCAGGGTATTTCCCCGTCCTGTCCTCGCCGGTGCGGATCCCTCCGTAATCCTCGGCGAATGGAACGGAGCCCTGATATCCCGGTCCATGGCCGAGAAGTTCGGAGGCATAGACCAGGCCATGGGGCAGATCTTCTTCATCGAGGAGTATCCGGGACTCGGCCTCCAGATTGGCGGGGTATTCGAGGACATCCCCGAGAATGCATCCCTGCGCTTCGACGTAGCCATCTCCATCTCGGGAATCGACCACATATACCGCCAATGGGGCATTACCGGCGACAATCCGGAGCATGCCGACACCCCCTCCACCATGAACTGGTCCAGCAACAGCATGTACATGAGCCGTGTACAGCTCTATCCTGGCACAGACCCCGCCTCCCTCCAGAGCGCGATAAACAATATCCGTGAAAAATACATTCCTGAAAAGGACTTCGAGAGTCAGGGCTACAGCGTGGACATCGTCCTCAAGCCTCTGGCATCCGAGCATGCCGCCTCGGCAGGGACACGCAGGACCAACCTGATACTCGGCATTGTCGCCTTCGCCCTGATCCTCGCGGCAACGATGAACTACATCATGATCGTCATATCATCCCTCGTGGCCAGAGCAAGAGGCATCGCGGTACGACGCTGCTACGGAGCCGGAAACGGCAATATCATGGCACTGGTGTTCAAGGAGACTCTCTTCAACCTGGCTGTCTCCCTCGTACTGGCCTTCCTGCTCATTCTCGCCTTCAGGGGAACGATAGAATCGGTCCTGACCACTTCCCTCGGAGCCTTGTTCTCACCCAGGAGCCTGTGGGTACTCGTGCTGACTGTGGCTGCCGTCCTCATTGTAGCCGCATGGATTCCCGGAAAGGCATTCCAGGGCATACCCATCGCCGTGGCCTTCCGCAATTACGCCGACCACAAGAAGCTGTGGAAACAGGTGCTGCTCTTCCTGCAGATGGCTCTCGCCTCGCTGCTCATCACCCTGCTAAGCCTCGTGGCCCTGCAGTACACCCGCTGGACAAACGCCGATCCGGGGTACGACTATGAACAGCTCGTGGGATGCTACCTCAGCGGAGTGCCGCGTGATACCCGCTACGCGCTTATGCAGGCTGTAGAGAGTGTTCCCGGAGTCGAGGAAGTGGGGACAGTGGAGGATCCTCTGATACTCGGAGGCTCCAGCGGCAATAACGTGTACATCCCCGGTGAGACCGAGCCTTCACTCCACATCGCCGACCTCTACGAGGCCAACGGCAACTGGAGCGAACTCTTCGGCATCGACATCATCGAGGGACGCAAGGCGGCCTCTCCCATGGAAGTAATGGTTGACCCGCGTTTTGCCGAACAGATATGCGAAGTAAGGGGGTGGAAAGACGGAGTGATAGGCAAGAGCATTGTGGTGAGCGACCATGACGGCAGTTCCGACAATCCCTATACCATCGTAGGCGTATTCGACCATATCAGCATCAGCCCGGCCATCTACGAGGACAACCGGCCCGTCACCCTCTTCTACACCGACGACCCCATGACATTCCTGGTCATCCGCGTATCGGACCTCAATCCGGAAGTGACCGGAGCCATCCAGGCCGCCCTCGACTCAGTGGATCCGGAACGGTTCGAGCTGCTGACCTACGCCTCTGTGGTCAATGACATATACACCCCTGTACGCACCGTCCGCGAATCGGTTCTCGCCGCAGGCCTGGTGACAGCCGTAATAGCCTTGTTAGGTCTGGTCGGATACACCGCAGACGAGACGGGACGCCGCCGCAAGGAAGTGGCTCTTAGGAAAATCAACGGCGCCCGACCCGCGGAGATCATCGGTATCTTCATCAGCGGCATCGGCAGATTCTCAGTAGCGGCAGTAATCATCGGCTGCGTCCTGTCGTGGTTCATATTCGACATGCTGCTCAAGTCGTTCGAGCTCAAGGTACAGCCGCCGCTGTGGCTCTTCTTCGTCACCGCCGCCGGCCTACTGGCCGTACTGGCGGCAGTAGTCGCAGCCAGATGCCTGGCCATCGCAAGGACCAATCCTGCGGATTCACTCAGAACTGAATAAAGATTATATTTGAATTAAAAAACCATACAGATGAAAAAACTCAACATAGGCATCTTCAAGGTCCTCTCCCTCGCGGTGGGACTCGCAGTCGGACTGGTGCTCATAGCCAAGATCTCCTTCGAGAGCAGCTATGACAAGTTCTATCCCGACTGGCAGGACATCTATTGCATCACATCGGAGTACACAAAGGCAAATGAGGAAGGTACTTCGCAATACAGCCAGACCCCCGGAGCGGTAGCGTACTACTTCGGGCAGGAAATCCCTCAGATCATGTACGGCACGCGCGCCACCCCCATTGTCTTCGATGATCAGAGCAATGTATACACCCAGGACAACCGCAAGCTGACAGTCCACACCCCGGTAGTCCTCATCGACACCAACCACTTCAAGGTATTTCCCCGTCCCATACTCACCGGAGACCCCGTGAACGTGCTTTCCAACTGGAACCGGGCGATGATCTCCCGCTCATTCGCCGAGATGCTGGGAGGTGTGGAGAAAGCCGTCGGACAGCTTATTTTCTTAGAGAGTTACCCGACCATCCCAATAGAGGTCGGCGGTGTCTTCGAGGATATTCCCGAGAACTCCTCTTTCCGCTTCGACATCGGAGTATCCCTCGATGCGATGGACGAGATGATGCGCATGATGGGATCCGACTTCCGCTCCACCATGAACTGGGTGGGCAATGACCGCTACATCAGCCGCGTGAAGCTCTATCCGGGCACAGATCCCGCCTCCCTGGAGGACGCCCTCACGGCCGTGGAGGACAAATACCTGCCCCTGGAGGACCTGAAATCCGCAGGTGTGGACATCCACTATACCCTGTCCCCGCTTACCGCAGAACACTCCTCGTCCCCCGGCACCAAGAGGACCAACCTCATTCTCGGAGTGGTGGCCGCCGCACTGATTCTCGCATCGGTATTGAACTACATCATGATTGTCATCTCCTCCCTGCTCGGCAGGGCCAAGGGACTGGCCGTGCGCCGCTGCTACGGAGCCGGCAACAGCAACATCATGGGCATTGTCTTCAAGGAGACTCTCATCAACCTTGCTGTATCCCTCATATTGGCAGTACTGCTTATCATTGCCCTCCGCAACCCGATAGAGTACGTACTGACCACCTCCCTCGGGGCATTGTTCTCCCACCAGAGCCTGTGGGTGCTGGCTCTTACCGTCGCCGTCGTACTGCTGATCGCCGCCTGGATTCCCGGACGGGCCTTCCAGAGCATCCCCATCGCAGTGGCATTCCGCAACTATGTTGATAACAAGAAGATATGGAAGCGCACCCTGCTTTTCCTCCAGATAGTGCTCGCATCATTGCTCATATCACTGCTCAGCCTGATCGCCATGCAGTACAACCGGTGGGTCAATGACGATCCCGGATTTGATTATGAGCGTCTGGTAGGTTGCCCCATGTCAGGTGTTCCGTATTCTACCCGCAACGCCCTGCTGCAGAGCGTGAGCAGCGTTCCCGGAGTCGAGATTGCCGGCACGGCGGACGAGACCATGCTGTTCGGCTGCAGCGGAAACAATGTGTACATGCCCGGAGAGAGCGAGGAGCTTTTCAATGTCGGCGACCTCTACTCGGCCAACGCCAACTGGAGTGAGCTCTTCGGCATCGACATCATCGAGGGCCGCAACTTCTCCACACCCAAGGAGGTAATGGTGGACGAGAATTTTGCCAAGCGTCTCAGCGAACTGCGCGGATGGACTGACGGAGTCATCGGCAAGCAGATACTGATGTCGGAGCACAGTGAGAGCGGCGATGATGTATTCACCATTGTGGGCGTATTCGAGGATGTCCGCGTCGGCACTGTCGTGTACGAGGACACCCGGCCCAACATATTGTTCTACAACGAGAATCCTTGCGAATATCTGATAATCAAGGTCTCCTCCATGACTCCTGAGGTACTGTCCGGCATACAGAGCGCGCTGGACGGCGTGGAGCCTGACCGCTACGAGCTCATGACATACACATCGGCCATCTACGATGCCTACCAGCCAGCCAGGACCATACGCGAGTCTATTCTCGCAGCAGGTGTGGTGACAGTGCTGATAGCCCTGTTCGGTCTGGTGGGATACACCGCCGACGAGACAGGACGCCGCCGCAAGGAAATGGCCCTGCGCAAGATCAACGGAGCACAATCAGGACAGATTATAGGTATCTTTATCCGCGATATCGGACGGCTGGCAGTCATAGCAGTGATAGTGGGATGCGTGGGATCATACTTCGTATTTGACCTGTTGCTGCAGTCATTCGAAGTGAAGGCGACGGCTCCTGTATGGCTGTTCATAGCCGTAGCCATAGCACTGCTGGCAGTACTTGCCGCCGTGGTCATCGCCCGCTGCTACGATATAGCCAGGAGCAACCCGGCTGACTCCCTGCGGGCCGAATGATATTGATTTTCGGAATTTAAATTACACATTTAAAATATGAGACTCAAATTCAACAGACACAAAACCTTCTCCACCGTCCTCAACGTCATAGGACTGACCCTGGCATTCTCGGTCTTCCTGATACTGACGGTACAGGTGGTGTATGACACCAGGTACGACCTGAACTACCCGGACACGGACAAAATCGTAAGGCTGGAATACTCCGACCCTACTTCGCCGGGCGTTTACGGAGTGCAGCTGTCCAGACCTTTCATAGAACATCTGAAGACTTTCTTCCCTCAGGCGGAGGCCGTATCCTGCTACTGGTACTACAAGAACGGCAACCGCAGTCCGTTCAAGGAGGCCAATACCGAGACACCGGGCATCATGCTTCGGTACACCCAGACCGACTTCGACCTGCTTCGGGTATTCCCGTTCGAATTCATAGAGGGCGACACCTCCGGTTACCGGGCTCCCGGCACAGCGGTCATCTCCCAGAAAGCGGCGGCCAAGGTCTTCGGCAGCCAGTCTCCCGTGGGCAAGGACATCCAGTTCGACACCAAGAGCGGAGACGGCAGTTCCTGGCGCATCGTAGCAGTCTACAAGGACTTCCCGGACAACTCCAGCATGGACAACGACCTGCTGCTCAATTTAGGCGACTACTCCATGACCAACTATTCGGAATGGAGCTACCCCTGCTACATGAAGATGAACACCTTCGAGGGCGTAGAGCCGCTGCTGGACTCGCTCGGGGCCGTGATATTCGGTGAGGATTCGGAATTTAAGGATCAGGTTGACTTCCGTCTGAGCCACCTGCATGACGCCTACTACGCCCGCGACGTGGAAGGAGACAACATGGCCAAGGGCAACCGCTCCACCACCATGACCCTGCTCACCGTCTCGATACTGGTGCTGCTGATAGCGATTATCAACTTCGTCAACTTCGCCATGGCCTCAGTGCCGTTCAGCATCAAGAGCATCAACACCCGCAGAGTCATCGGCTCCACCCGCGGACAGCAGATATGGGCACAGCTCTGGCGGGCCCTCGGGCTGGTGCTGCTGGCCTTTGCCCTGAGCGTGGGCATGATGTCCCTTGCGGCCACCTCCTCCATCGCCTCCAACATATCCGGCTCGCTCCGGGTAGCGGACAACCTGCCCATCATACTAATAGGCTTAGGCGTGGCTGTAGTCACCGCATTCATCGCCGGTATCTTCCCCGCCCGCTACAGCACCTCCTTCAACCCGGCCATGGTCCTCAAAGGCTCCTTCTCCCTCTCGGCCAAGGGCCGCAAGATGCGCTCGGTCCTCGTGGGCTTCCAGTACGTCATCTCCTTCATCCTGATACTCTGCTCGCTGTTCATCACAGTGCAGATCAAGTACATGAAGAGCTACGACATGGGCTTCGACCGGGAGCAGACCGTGGAGTTCTTCGTAAGCAGCAAGATCGGGAACAGCCGCGAGACCCTCAGGCAGATGCTCATGGAGAATCCCAACATCACCGATGTAACATTTGCCGGCAACCAGGTAGTATCCCAGGGCAAGATGGGCTGGGGACGCACGTATCAGGGTCAGAGAGTGCAGATGGACTGCCTACCCGTAGACCCCAACTTCATCTCGTTCTTCGGGATGGAAATAGCCGAAGGCCGCGACTTCTCCGAGTCGGACAACCTGAACCCCAACGGCACCTTCATTGTCAACCAGGCCTTCATGGCCAAATACCCCTTCCTCCGTCTCGGCCTGAAATTCACCGGGCATCAGGGTGATGACATGCCCGCCGAGATAGTCGGCATAGTCAAGGACTTCAACTTCCAACCCCTGCAGTACAGCGTGGCACCCATCGTCCTCTACAACTTCGGCTCCGACCCCTGGTGGCCCCTGACAGTCGGCTACGCCAAAGTCCTGCCCGGCAACGTCCAGGAGACCTTCAAGTTCATCCGGGAGAAATGCGCCGAGCTGGACCCCACATTCGATACCTCCTCCATGGGCCTGTACTTCATGGATGAGGGCATCGGAAGGCTCTACGAGAAAGAAGACAACCTCAACCGCCTGATCACCACCGCAGCATTGATTTCCCTGCTGATATCCGTCATCGGCATCCTCGGCCTCGTCTACTTCGAGACCCAGTTCCGCCGCAAGGAGATAGCCGTACGCAGGGTACACGGCGCATCGGTAGGCGAGATCCTCGCGATGCTCAACCGCTACTACCTCATCATCACCCTCGTATGCTTCGTAGTGGCCGTGCCCGTCGCCATAGTCATCATCCGCTCCTGGGTATCCACCTTCCCCTACCAGAGCCCCGTGCCGGTATGGATATTCCTCGCCGCACTGCTCATCATCGGCCTGATCACCATAGTGACAGTCACCCTGCAGAGCCGCCGCGCCGCGCTGCGCAACCCCATTGACTCCATTTCCAATGAATAACATATTTTAAGTGAAAACCAATTAAATTACAAACCGTTATGATACACGTAGAAAACTTAAGCAAGGTGTTCCGCACCGAAGAAATCGAAACCGTAGCCCTCAACAACGTCTCCTTCGACATCAAGCAGGGCGAATTCGTAGCCGTCATGGGTCCCTCCGGCTGCGGTAAATCCACCCTCCTCAACATCCTCGGCCTCCTCGACAACCCCACCTCGGGCAAGTACGAGCTCCTCGGCAAGGAAGTCGGCACACTGAAAGAGAAAGAGCGCACCCAGTACCGCAAAGGCAACATCGGCTTCGTCTTCCAGAGCTTCAACCTCATCGACGAACTGAACGTCTTCGAGAACGTCGAGCTGCCCCTCATCTACATGAAGATCAAGGCCTCCCAGCGCAAACAGATGGTAAACGACATCCTCAAGCGCATGAACATCGCCCACCGCGCCTCCCACTTCCCCCAGCAGCTCTCCGGAGGTCAGCAGCAGAGGGTAGCCATCGCCCGCGCCGTCATCGCCAACCCCAAGCTCATCCTCGCCGACGAGCCCACCGGTAACCTCGACTCCAAGAACGGCAAAGAGGTAATGGAACTCCTCACCGAGCTCAACCGCGAAGGCACCACCATCCTCATGGTAACCCACTCCATCAAGGACTCCAGCTACGCCCAGCGCGTCATCAACCTCTTCGACGGAAACATCGTCACCGACGTCAAGAACGAACTCTAGAACTCAAGTCTGATCTCATAACACATTCACCGGCCGGCCGCAGGTACATATCCTGGGGCCGGCCTTTTTTCACCGACAAGTTCCCTCTCTTTTTCCAGCCTTCCTTACTTCTGATTTTTGAAATAATTCTGCCAGCAGATTTTCAGAGTTTCAATAATTATTCGTACCTTTGACACAAGATGCGCCACTGAAGTTTTACCGATGATACTTACATTCACTATAAATAAGCCAAAATGAAAAGATTAAGAATTACGGCCGCAATGGCAATCACAGCCCTTCTTCTGGCTGGCTGTGATAAAGAAGAACAGAAGTTACCAGATCCCATCATCAACGTTGACAATGAGGCCGTCATAGAGCTTCCTCCCGCAGGGGGAACTGCCAGTTTCGCCTACAGTATAGAAAACTCTGTAGAAAACGGCTATCTCACTGCAGAACCGTCCGAGTCTGACACATGGATGAGCGATTTCACTATTACCGATAGCGAGGTCAGTTTCAGTGTCGAGGCCAATGAGACTGAAGAGTCCCGCGAGGGCACTATATCGCTCATATACACTTACGGCGAAAACAAGACCGTCAATGCCGTAGTAAATGTATCCCAGCAGCCGGGTGAAGAGCCTGTACCCACAATCACCATTACCACAGAAGATCCCTTGACTCTGGCCGCGGACGGAGGTTCATATACCATTGAGTACGAAATCACAGACCCCACTGAGGATGGAAGCATATCTGCGGACGCAGGGGATGCCGGTTGGATTACAGACATCAACTGCGATACAGAAGGGGTCATAACTTTCAGCGTAGCCGCAAATGACACTGACGGGGAAAGACAGGCTACAATCACGGTAACATACACTTACAACGGAACTGAGACTGTCAGCGAGTCCATCGATGCCGTACAGGAGGCAAACGAACCGCCCGTTCAGGGATATGACTACGAATACGTGATGTTATACCGGTCGATTGTCTTATATCCAGGCTCTCCCAACAATTACTACATTAAAATGTCAAGCGATCCCGATGGAGACCCCTATGGAGCGGCAACCTATACTCTGGATCTCTATGCTGAAAGCAGCAGTTCTACGCCTCCTGCCGGCACATACACAATAACAGCGAACGGAGGAGCAGATATGACTGCCAGTTCAGGATACACTTCTGTAAAGATACTGGAGGAATCAGGCAATACCATTCTGAACTGTAAGATAGCGGAAGGAACCATAACCATAACATACGAAGGAGACACCATGATTATGGATGCTGTTTTAACTGACGCGGAAGGAAATACCCACCATGTGACATATAACGCCGCCTCATAATAAACTGCGATTACTCCGGATCTCCGGAAACCAACAATCCCGTACAAGACAGGTACGTGAGAACAAGGACGGCCGCACAAAAGCGGCCGTCTTTCTTTTCAGACACCATCAATAGGATGTGAGATTTTTCAAGGTTCAGATGGAACCACATTTTCCCTTTTACCATTACATCACGATCAGAAAACTCCCATTGTATCCCCTGCATTCCCCTGGCGATCTGAACCGGGTATTTTCACATAAACCCATATACATCAACAAGATACCACAATCGCTAAAGTTCAGATAGCCCCATGACAACCTCTTCTGTCCCCGAACGCATGGACCGGAGATCCTCAGGTAGAGGCGGCATTGCCCCTTGACAGGTACATACGTAGGCAGAGACATTTACTGCAAGACGGTGCGCGTCCGGAATAGGCAGACCGCGGATCAGGGCAGATGTGAACGCAGCCGTAAAAGAGTCCCCAGCACCGACAGTATCAGCCACTACCACCTTCGGTGTCCCGATAAAGGAAACATCCCGGCCAATGGATGAAAACACATAGCTTCCACGCACGCCACAGGTCAGAATCAGGATTTTCAAACCGTACCGCTGCATGATATCTCTGCACAAGGAGAGGATATCATCTCCTGACAGAGAAAGCATTCCGGAAAGGACAGCGAGTTCCTCATCGTTAATCTTCAAGACATTGCACTGGCTCAGAGCATGGAGGACAATGTCACGGCCATAGAACTGCTGGCGAAGATTGATATCGAGTATACGCCAATATCCTTCCACACGGGGAACCGCATCGACAAATTCGGAAATAGTACGTCTTGACACAGGACTGCGGCGGGAGAGAGTTCCGAAGCACACAGCTCTGGTCCGGGAAGCAAGCTGCCTCAGAGCCGGAGTCCATGAAATAGAGTCCCATGCCACCGGCATCCGGATATCGTATTGAGGGACGCCGGCTGCATCCAGCCTGATGTCTACGGTACCGGTCGGAGAATCAACTTTATCAATCAAGGTATAGAATCCTCCGGAAACAAGCCATGATGTCACCGATTTCACCGGCAGCCCTGATTTCACCGGCAGCCCTGATTCCGCTGAATACCAGCTCCCATCTGACCGATCAGACTCAGAATCCGGAAATGGATGAGTTGACATGGCTTCCAGTTCCCTTACAGCCGCATCCCCGGCCTCATCTCTTCCGACTGCGCTGACAACCACGGACTTCAGTCCAAACTGAGACACATGATAAGCAAAATTGGCAGGTGCTCCGCCCAGCCTGCGTCCATCGGGCAGAACATCCCAAAGCAGCTCACCTATTCCGACTATATACTCTGTTTTCATGACTTACAACAAATTATCATTAGGTATGTACTTCAGCACCCTAACCCAGGCACCACCTCACTATCCACCCACTCGCACAGCAACTGATCCGGAACCAGCAGACGTCCATGGCCTCTCTCATATTTCAGGCAACTGTCCAAATCCGTATCACTCCCTTCAACAGTACTGAGTGTCACAGGTGCAACTGAAGCATTCTCATCTGTCTGCTCCTTCTCCCACTTAGGGCCGGAATATCTGGTGATAAAATACATAAACCTGCCAGAAGTTCCAAACAGAGTTTCCACCATACCTGCATCCGCACTTGCTCTTGCCACCGGTATCGCATCTGCACCTGTACCTGCACTGCCGGGAGTCACTCTCATAACATTTTAAAACAAGATAAACCAATTAATTATAAACCGTTATGATACACGTAGAAAACTTAAGCAAGGTATTCCGCACCGAAGAAATCGAAACCGTAGCCCTCAACAACGTCTCCTTCGACATCAAGCAGGGCGAATTCGTAGCCGTCATGGGTCCCTCCGGCTGCGGTAAATCCACCCTCCTCAACATCCTCGGCCTCCTCGACAACCCCACCTCGGGCAAGTACGAGCTCCTCGGCAAGGAAGTCGGCACACTGAAAGAGAAAGAGCGCACCCAGTACCGCAAAGGCAACATCGGCTTCGTCTTCCAGAGCTTCAACCTCATCGACGAACTGAACGTCTTCGAGAACGTCGAGCTGCCCCTCATCTACATGAAGATCAAGGCCTCCCAGCGCAAACAGATGGTAAACGACATCCTCAAGCGCATGAACATCGCCCACCGCGCCTCCCACTTCCCCCAGCAGCTCTCCGGAGGTCAGCAGCAGAGGGTAGCCATCGCCCGCGCCGTCATCGCCAACCCCAAGCTCATCCTCGCCGACGAGCCCACCGGTAACCTCGACTCCAAGAACGGCAAAGAGGTAATGGAACTCCTCACCGAGCTCAACCGCGAAGGCACCACCATCCTCATGGTAACCCACTCCATCAAGGACTCCAGCTACGCCCAGCGCGTCATCAACCTCTTCGACGGAAACATCGTCACCGACGTCAAGAACGAACTCTAAATCTCAAGTCTGATCTCATAACACCCGGCCGGGCGCAGCAGGACCACCATCCTCCGCGCCCGGCCTTTCCTTTCCCATCCACAGCACCCATTCCTCCCCACACCCTCTGTGTCTGTTATCCCGGATCTGTCATTATCCACCTGATTCTACAGCATTTGCGCACTCTCTTCCTACTACAGACTGGGAGCAATACTTCCCAGTCTGTAGCGCTAACAATCGCCATAAAGCACTAACCTTTAGCATTTTATATCAAATAGACAAAAACAGACTCACAAAGGATTAAATACCCGAAAAGCTCCGAATACGCACTACAGCATCCTCTGTGGCTGATAACGGGAGACAGATGCCCCAGAGTCCCCTCCAGTCTGTTTTGAGAAATATCGAACAACTTTCAGAACCACAGCGGCTTATGCCGGAATGCAAATTACAGACACTGGGAGAGGGGGGAGGGGGAAAAAGAAGATCGTGAATTGCGGGCAGCAGAAGCCAGTCCGATGGAGAAAGCATCGTCACTGGCCCCAGTTCCCGCGGAGGGTGTCGGGCAGGACGGGCATGGCCCCGTTGCAGGTGCAGACGTAGGCGGAGACGTCGACGGCGAGCCGGTGGGCTTCGAGCGGGGAGCGTCCGTGGATCAGGGCTGCGGTGAAAGCAGCTGTGAATGAGTCGCCTGCGCCAACGGTGTCGGCGACTTTCACATGCGGGGTCTCGAGGAATGAGGGTGTCCCGGAGGTGGAGGAAAATACGTAGCTGCCCTGCACTCCGCAGGTAAGAATCAGGAACCTCAGGCTGAACTGCCGGAGGAGCTGGAGGCATTTTTCCTGAGCTGTTGCTCCTGGGATGGAGAGCATTCCGGAGAGGACGGTCAGCTCTTCGTCATTGATCTTAAGAATGTTACACTGTTCCAATGCTTCTAAAATGATGTCGCGGGAGTAGAAATGCTGCCGCAGGTTGATGTCGAGGATGCGCCACTGCCCTTCCCCGCGGGGGACGGCGTTCACGAAGTCGGAGATGGTACGGCGGGAGACGGGGGAGCGGCGGGCGAGGGTACCGAAGCAGACGGCGCGGGTCCGGGATGCAAGCTGCTGCAGTTCAGGCGTGAATGGGATATTGTCCCAGGCGGCGGGCATGCGGATGTCGTACTGCGGCACTCCGGAGGGGTCGAGCCGGATGTCGACGGTGCCGGTGGGGAAGGCTACGCGGGAGAGCATTGTCCGGAATCCGGAGGAAGTGCTTTCGCAGGGTATGCCACCGCCCCCGGATGCCGGTTCTCGGAGCGCACTGGCTTCTTTGGGTGCTCGGGCGTTCAGTTCCCGGATTACCGCGTCCCCTGCCTCTTCGCGTCCGACAGCGCTGACTGCCACCGAATTGAGACCGAATTGCGATACGTGATATGCGAAGTTTGCCGGGGCTCCGCCGAGCCTGCGCCCTTCCGGAAGCATGTCCCAGAGGATTTCACCGATGCCGACGATGTATTCTATTTTCATGACTTGATTGACCGAATCTGATTTTACTGCGAATATACTGAAAACATCACTGCGAATATACTGAAAACATCCGTCCATTTAGCGGGCCGCCTGAAGTTTTCGGGCCCGGATATCGGAGTTGGGTGTCTGTCCAGCACGTTCTTCATTGTGCGCAGGGTTACCGTCGGTGCCAGAGGGTCCTGCAGTGGTCTTTGCCCGGAAGTACAGACATCTTTCCGCCTGCTCTTCCGATACTTTCCATCGCGAGCGAAGGGCCTTGGCTATCTCTGTTCTCTGCTCCCAGTCCAGCTGTGCGAAACTTGTGAGGCCGTAGTGCGGAACTGCTTTTCCGTCAAGCCATTCGCACAGCAGTTGATCGGGAATCAACAGGCTGGAGTGGCCTTTCTCATTCTCCATGCAGGCCTCGATGTCGGTACCCTGGCGCTCGACGCTCTGAAGGGTTATGGGCTTGACCGAACTGTCCTCCTTGCTTTGCTCCTGTTCCCATTTTGGTCCTGAGTATCTTGACAGAAAGTACATCAGCCTGCCGGAAGATGTAAAGAGAGTCTCGGTCATCCGGAAATCCACGAAGGTCATCGGGTCGATCATTCCCTCGCGGTCGCTGTTGCTTTTGTACTCATTCGGAGCGGTAGTCGTAACACGCTTGATTACAGGCGCATGCCCGATGCTGTACAGGGAACCGCTATAAGAAAAATAACATCCGGCAGATGAATACGGGTAGGCAAACGGGTGTCCCACGATTCCGTGATGTACAGGATTGCGCAGGATGTAGGCTATCAGCGTGACAATGTGCAGGTTGCCGATGGCTTCCTGAACGAAACATGTTGTACGCGGCAGACTGACTCCGTACTTGTGGAAGTAGTAGTTCGAATAACTGACCTTCAGACTTCTGAAGAACTTCTCGTAGTCATCGGTCATGATTCCGATGTGGTAGTGGTTGGACATCACGGCGAAGGCAAGTATGCGTATGTGGTATTTATACGCCAGCAGTGCCATGTTGTTGATGAAACGGATGTAGTCCTGGCGGCTTCTGAACATCAGACCCTTCTTGCAGGACACGCACAGATGATATACGCAGGTGTTTTTCATGATCTGCCCCTCTAATCTTACTTTTGTGTTTAGTGTTAGCAAAGGTAGGCAAATGATTCGGTTTTGAGAAATACCGGCTGCCAGTTCGGTAAAAAAGTTTGCGTGGTCGAGCGCAATCGACTGAAGGTCAGGGCAGGTCATTTGAAAAATTTTTGGGCGGTCCGGCTTAGCATGGGCATGCCCAGTCTGGGGATTGTGCCCATGCGGGTACGTCCTTCTTAAGTGTCTGTAATTTTAAAATTTGGCCATCTTTCTGGGAATAAGCAAGATAAGTAGCACAACCATGCTACAGACTACTTGGTTAAAATGTATGACAGATCGAAAATAGATACGCCGCAATAGCTGTGGAGAGGGTATGGTGTTTTTGACCTTGTCAGTCTGTATTTCAATAACAGACACATTGCGTTTACACTTAGCGAGTTATGTAAATAACTGCTTTACAGACTTACCGTGTATCAGGGCAGTCTGTAAAAGGCGAAAAGGACGCAAGCACAAGAAAATCCGGAAGATAACGAAAAATGTGGAATAACAGACTCAGACATACCCTGGGTTCAACTGGGGCTCAAAGGAGGTTATAACCGCTGTAGAGTGGTTTCTGGAGGAAAGTTCGTATGAGTCTGTATGGCGCTGATTTGCGTAAATAAATGAATTACACGTAGATATAAAGAAAATGCGCTTACAGACTGTGAGGCGCGTGGAGACAAGAGGCATTCGAGCAGAAGCGCTGGAGTGAAGGGATTGGAGTGGGGCACTGAAGATGATGCACTGGAGTGGAGTGCTGAAGATGAGCGCAGATGTAGATGTTCTGGAACGGAAGTACTGGAGCGGAGGCACTGAAGCGAAGACACATGCGCAGGACGATGGCAAAAAACAACCGCCCCGGGCATCAGTCCGGAGCGGTCGGTCAAACAAACAAGTGAGTATTTGGAACGAATTACTCTGCTGTGTTGTCGCGGTTGCCTCCGCGTCCGCGGCGGTCACGGCGGCGGCCTCCGCGTCCGCGGCGGTCATCACGGCGCTCGCCTGAGCCACCGGTGGGCTTTGCGAATGTGCCTACGTTGGGAGACAGATCACGCTTGCCATAGACCTCACCGTTGCAGATCCATACCTTGATACCCAGAACGCCTACCTTGGTGTGGGCCTCGGCGAGTGCGTAGTCGATATCGGCACGGAAGGTGTGCAGAGGTGTACGGCCCTCCTTGTAGAGCTCCTTGCGGGCCATCTCAGCGCCACCGAGGCGGCCGCTGATGAGGACCTTGATACCCTCGGCGCCCATACGCATGGTGCTGGCAACTGCCATCTTGATGGCGCGGCGGTATGATACACGGCCTTCCACCTGACGGGCGATGTTGTTGGCTACGATGTTGGCGTCGAGCTCGGGTCTCTTGACCTCGAAGATGTTGATCTGCACCTCTTTGTTGGTGATCTTGCGGAGCTCCTCCTTCAGTTTGTCGACCTCCTGGCCGCCCTTGCCGATGATGGCGCCGGGACGGGCTGTGTGGATGGTCACTGTGATGAGCTTGAGAGTCCTCTCGATGACGATCTTGGAGAGGTTGACCTTGGAGATACGGGCATTGAGGTACTCACGTATCTTGGAGTCTTCGAGCAGCTTGGCTGCATAGTCATCCCCGCCGTACCAATTGGAGTCCCAGCCGCGGATGATTCCTATTCTGTTGCTGATAGGGTTGATTTTCTGTCCCATTTATTTTTCCTCCTGATTAGCGGGTTCGTTGTTTACTTCTGCTTTGGCGGGTTTCACTCCGACGATGATGGTCACGTGGTTGGAGCGCTTGCGGATACGTCCGGCGCGGCCCTGAGGGGCGGTGCGGATACGCTTGAGGGTAGTGCCCTGTCCGACCATGATGGTCTGCACGATGACGTTGCCGTCCTCGAGTTCCTTACGGGCACCTTCGTTCTTGGCTTCCCAGTTGGCGATGGCGCTTCTGAGGAGCTTCTCAAGGCGGATGGAGGCCTCTCTCTTGGTGTACTTGAGGATATCAAGAGCATGGTTGACCTCAACGCCTCTGATCATGTCAGCGACCAGACGCATCTTGCGGGGCGATGTAGGAACATCGTTCAGCTTGGCGATCGCTGTTGTCTTCTTTATTTCTTTCAGCCTGTCGGCCATTTCTTTCTTACGAGATCCCATTGTGATTCTTTTTAATTATTAACGGTTGCCCGAATGTCCTTTGAATGTACGGGTCGGCGCAAACTCTCCGAGCTTGTGTCCTACCATGTTCTCGGTAACGTATACCGGAATAAACTTGTTTCCGTTGTGTACAGCGATGGTATGGCCGACAAAGTCAGGAGAGATCATGCTGGCGCGGGACCAGGTCTTGATGACTTCTTTCTTCTTGGTGCCCTCGTTCATGGCAAGGATCTTCTTCTCGAGACTCTCCTGAATGTAGGGACCTTTCCTAAGTGATCTACTCATAATTCTCTGATTTTATTCCGGTTATTTCTTACGTCTTTCGATGATAAACTTGTTCGAAGTATTCTTCGGATTACGTGTCTTGTAACCCTTTGCAGGAATACCCTTGCGCGAGCGGGGATGTCCTCCGGAGGCGCGTCCTTCACCACCACCCATAGGGTGATCGACAGGGTTCATCACAACGCCGCGGTTGCGGGGTCTGCGGCCGAGCCAGCGGCTGCGTCCTGCCTTACCGGACGACTCGAGGTTGTGGTCGGAATTGGAAACCGTTCCCACGGTGGCACGGCAGGTCACGAGCACCATTCTGGTCTCACCCGAAGGGAGGCGGAGGATGGCATGCTTGCCCTCGCGTGCTGTAAGCTGAGCGAATGTTCCGGCGCTGCGGGCCATTGCGGCACCCTGACCGGGACGGAGCTCGATGTTGTGGATAATGGTTCCGAGAGGAATTTCTGAGAGGGGAAGAGTATTGCCGAGCTCAGGAGCCACGCCGGGACCGGACATGATGGTCTGGCCTACGCGGATACCTGCGGGAGCGATGATGTATCTCTTCTCGCCGTCGGCATACACTACCAGCGCAATGCGTGCACTGCGGTTGGGATCGTACTCAATGGTCTTGACGGTTGCGGGGCAGTTGTCCTTGTCACGACGGAAGTCGATGATACGGTACATCCTCTTGTGTCCGCCACCGATGTAGCGCATGGTCATCTTGCCGGTGTTGTTACGGCCGCCGGACTTCCTGATGGGCTCGAGAAGGGACTTCTCGGGAGTCGTGCAGGTAATCTCGTCAAATGCGCTTATCGCTTTATTTCTCTGACCGGGTGTGGTCGGTTTGAATTTACGTATTGCCATAGGATTAAATGTTGCTATAGAAATCGATCTTATCCTCGCCTGCCAGTGTCACATAAGCTTTCTTATAGTGGTTGGCACGGCCTCTGAGTAATCCCGCCTTGGTGTAGCGGCTCTTGCGTTTGCCATGGTAGTTGACAGTGTTTACGTCCTTCACTGTCACTCCGTAGTGCTCTTCAACAGCCTTTCTGATCTCAATCTTGTTGGCTGCGCGGTCTACGATGAAACCGTAACGGTTCAATTTATCGCCCTGAACCGTCATCTTCTCTGTTACGATAGGCTTAATGATAATTCCCATGTCTCCTATGGTTTATTTGCGTCTTGCTGCAATGATGTCCTGAACACCGTCCACCATCACGAGCTGATAGGAGTTCATGATGTTGTAAGTGTTGATCTCGTCTACGGAGATTACATTGACATTCTGAAGGTTGCGTGAAGACTTGTAAATATTCTCACTGTTTTCAGGAAGTACGAACAGGGTCCTTCTTCCATTGGCTTTGATGTTGTCAAGAATCTGGATGAACTCCTTGGTCTTGGGAGCGTCCATGCTGAAGGGCTCGACCATGATGATGGCGTTCTCCTGAGCCTTGTAGGACAGAGCCGAGTAACGGGCCAGCTGTTTCAGCTTCTTGTTGAGCTTGAAGCCGTAGCTGTGAGGCTTGGGACCGAAGGCACGGCCACCGCCAACGTAGATGTTGGACTTGATGCTGCCGTGACGGGCTCCGCCGCCGCCTTTCTGACGGCCCATTTTCTTGGTGCTGTAGCTGACCTCGGAACGGTCCTTGGTCTTGTGTGTTCCCTGACGCTGGTTGGCCAGGTACTGCTTAACGTCGAGATAGATCGCGTGGTCGTTCGGCTCGATGCCGAAGATAGTCGAATCCAGGGTTACTTTCTTTCCCGATTCGGTTCCGTCGATTTTGTAAACTGACAATTCCATAACGTTAGTCCTCCACGATTACGTATGAACCCTTCGCTCCGGGAATAGAACCCTTCACGAGAACCAGATTGTTCTCAGGGATAACCTTGATAACTTTGAGGTTGAGAACCTTTACGCGGTCACCGCCCATGCGGCCTGCCATTCTCATACCCTTGAATACTCTTGAAGGCCAAGAGGATGCACCCATAGAACCAGGGTGACGGAGTCTGTCGGCCTGACCGTGGGTAGCACCGCCCACGCCGCCGAATCCGTGACGCTTAACGACGCCCTGGAATCCCTTACCTTTAGAGATACCGGTAACGTCTACCCATTCCACTCCCTCGCTGAGGTCTGAAACGGTCACTGTGTCACCAAGCTTGAGCTCCTTGGGGAAGTCCGCCTTGAACTCCACCAGTTTGCGCTTGGGTGTGGTTCCTGCCTTGTCAAAATGGCCCTTGAGAGCCTTGCTGGTGTGTTTTTCTTTCATCTCGTCATAGGCAAGTTGTACAGCGGCATAACCATCTTTCTCTACTGTACGAATCTGCGTGACAACACAGGGACCAGCCTCAATAACGGTGCATGGGATATTCTTCCCATCAGCATCGAAAACGGAAGTCATTCCGATTTTTTTTCCAATTAATCCAGGCATTGGTTTAATTAATTTGTTGTTAATCAATGAACTAATAGTCTCCGCGCACTTTTCGCGGGCTGCAAATATACCACTAATATTTTAATCTACAAGGATTTTCGTGAGTTTTTCTGATTTTTCTGATTACTCATCCTTAACTCATTTCATTTGCGGATAAATTAAATTCACCTAACCCTAGCAGCCGAGCCATCAAACCTGCTGAGGTCGCAGACCCGTCCGGCTCCTGTCTTCCGCCCCCTATTGTCTATTCCCGAAAAATACCGTACATTTGTGGACGGTAAACTACCGTATCATCGCGATACCGGCAAACATAATAAAAAGACAATGAACAGAAATAAATGGACCATAAAGGCCGTTCTGGCCATGCCAGTGGCCTGCACGGTATGTACCGGATGCGGACAGGATGCCTCGGAAGCAGACGGACAGGAAGACCGCAAACCGCTCAACATCATCTACATCATGAGCGACGACCACTCGTATCAGACCATCGGTGCCTACGGGCACGGCCTGATAGAGACCCCGAACATCGACCGGCTGGCGGATTCGGGCATGATATTCACGCAGAGCTTCGTGGCCAACTCCATCAGCGGTCCCAGCCGGGCCTGCCTGCTCACCGGCAAGCACAGCCACAAGAACGGATTCACCGACAACACCCGCACCTTCGACGGCAGCCAGCAGACCTTCCCCAAGCTCCTGCGCCAGGCCGGCTACGAGACCGCCGTCATCGGCAAGTGGCACCTGACCTCCGCCCCCACCGGCTTCGACTACTGGAACATCCTCATCGGGCAGGGCCAGTACTACAACCCTACCTTTATAGATAACGGCGAGCGCCGCGTCATCCCCGGCTACGCCACCGACATCACCACCGACCTGGCCCTCGACTGGCTCGAGAACAAGCGCGATCCCGAGAAACCGTTCTGCCTGCTGCTGCACCACAAGGCGCCCCACCGCACCTGGATGCCCGACCTGCAGGACCTCGGGGCCTTCGATGACGCCGAACTGCCCCTGCCTGACAACTTCTACGACGACTACGAGGGACGTCCCGCCGCAGCCGCCCAGGAGATGGAGATCGACCGCCACATGGACTTAGTCTATGACCTGAAGATGGCCGACAAGGAGGGCGAGATACATACCGGCTCCGAGCTGGAAGAATACGGACGGAACATGTACAGCAGCGGAGGCGACGGTAAAAACATCATCGCCGGGCACATGACCCCGGAGCAGAAAGCCGTCTGGGACGCCTACTACGACCCCATCATCGAGCAGTTCAAGGCCGACAGCCTCACCGGCAAGGCCCTCGCCGAGTGGAAGTACCGCCGCTACATGAGCGACTACCTGAGCGTCATCCGCTCCGTTGACCGCAACATCGGCCGCGTCCTCGACTACCTGATGGAGAGCGGTCTGTGGGACAACACCCTCGTCATCTACACCTCCGACCAGGGCTTCTACATGGGCGAGCACGGCTGGTTCGACAAACGCTTCATGTACGAGGAATCCTTCCGCACTCCCCTGCTGGCCCACTACCCCGGCGGCTTCCACGGTCAGGTCGACGCCTTCGTCCAGAACATCGACCACGCCCCCACCTTCCTCGAGATGGCCGGAGTACCCGTGCCCGACGACATCCAGGGCGAGTCCTACCTCTCCTTCCTGCGCACCGGCAAGGTCGGGAAAGGCAAGCACTGGCGCAAGTCCCTCTACTACCACTTCTACGAATATCCCGGTGAGCATGCCGCCCGCCGCCACTACGGAGTCCGCACCGACCGCTGGAAACTCATTCATTTCTACGGCCACGACATCGACTCCTGGGAGCTCTACGACCTCGAGAAGGATCCCACCGAGATGCACAACCTCTACGGAGACCGCTCCTACCGCCGCGTCCAGAAGAAACTGCACAGGGAACTCCTGCGGCTGCAGGAACTCTACGACGACCCCGTGGAACAGGAACTGACTCAGGGAAATCATCAGTAAAATCCAGTAAAATGGAAAAGGAAGTACAATATTTTCTGGAATGTGCCCACAAATGCACCGCAGCCGGGCTGCTCTCGTGCAGCAGCGGCAACCTCTCCCTGCGCTGCAAGGGACAGGACAATGAGGACTGCGCCCTCCTCTCTGCGACCGGCTCCTGGCTCGGGGAACTGCGGGAGGACCAGGTCGCCCTCTGCCGCATCAGCGACGGCACCTCTCTGAACGGAGTGCATCCCACGATGGAGGCCGGATTCCACCTCGGGACAATGCGGAAAAGGCCGGAAGTCGGCTGCGTCCTGCACTTCCAGTCCCCTTACGCCACGGTCGTGGCCTGCATGAAGGACAAGCCGGCAGACTTCAACGTCACCCTTGAGGGACCGCTCTACGTCGGCCGTGAAGTGCCGGTGGTACCGTTCCTCCCGCCCGGCAGTCCGGAACTCGCCGCTGCGGTCGTGGAAGCCCTCACCGCCCACGACATTGTCCTGATGTCCAACCACGGACAGGTCGCCTGCGGCCCCGACTTCCCCGACACCTTCCGCCGCGCCGTATTTTTCGAGATGGCCTGCCGCGTCATTGTCCTATCCCGCGGCAACTGCACCACCGTCTGATTACTCTTCCGGGAAAAACTCCTTCTGAGGATTCATCAGCCGCTGCAGGAACATTCTCAGAAGGATATCCGGGACATAATACACTCCGTCCCTGACTGCCAGCAGTTCCATACTTGTCAGCTTGGCCGCCGCAGTCTGCACTGCACTGCTGGAGGCGAGAGAGTGACGGCGGAGGAAATCCACCCCCATTATCTTTTGGGCACGGACATCCCCGGCTACGGCATACAACAGTTCCTTCTGCCTTAACGGAATATCCGAGAGCATCATACGATAGCCCACAGAAGCCTCCTCTATGATGGAATCCACAGTCCCCCTCAATATCGCCACTGTACATTCCCCTCCCTCGGGCACGGTCGCGTATGCCTCGTGAAAAGTCTTCTGCATACAGTACGTATTGCCTTCGAAAAGCCCGTACACCTTGCTGACTGCCTCCGGGGCAATTTTTTTCTTTCCTTTCTCAAAATGTCTTATGACGAATTCTGAATATTTCTCGGGATCAATCGGTTTCAGTTCCAGCATCGAAGCACTGTGATAAAACGGCCTGGCCGATGACATGAACATCTGCGACAGCATGTGGGTCTCACTGCCGGAGAATATAAAATGCACATTGCCAAGATGCTGTATATGCGAACGGAGAAAGGCCTCGATATTTTTCTCAGGATACTTGCCTATCTGCTGGAACTCGTTGAAAGTCACGATGCACGGACGGTCTGCCTGCTCAAGACACTGGAAGATCTCCGTCAGCGTATATTCGGGGCGGGATATGTCTCCAAGCCCTAAGCTGAATGTTGGAAGGCCGCTGACCGGGTCAAAGCCGAATTCCGCATTGATGGATTTAAGACCCTGGACGAAGTTCTGCAGCATCTTCCGGCTCCTGGAGCGCAGACGGTTGAAGACAGCCTGACCGAATTCGTATGTAAATTCCTGAAAGCATGCAGTATGCAGAATATCCACATAGAATGTGTAGTATCTGTCAGATATCTCCTCCCTGTCATAGCAGAAACGGATGAGTTTGGATTTGCCCAACCGCCTCTCAGAGATAAGGCACATATTTGCACCTCCGGTAACACTTCGGATAATGTGGTCTGATTCTGCTACCCGGTCACAGAAGTATTCTTTCGGAACGTCTCCGACAATGATAAAAGGATTCATATCGCGCCTATATTTACTATGGTTTACAGGCACAAATGTAATTATGAATTTTTCATTATGTAAATTTCATAATGAATTTCTCATAATGAAAACTGCATAATTTACGGAATGAGGGCAATGACGATGTAGTAGAGCATCACTCCGGAGGCTGCGAGCTTGAGGCCCGTTCCGAGCAGGAAGCCGAGGAATGAGCCTGTGGCGGCCTTGAGACCCTGCCCCATCTTCTTCTCGCCCCAGTAGAGCTCGGCGGCAAGGGCTCCGATGAAGGCTCCGGCGATCATGCCCCAGGGCGGGAAGAACAGAATGCCCACGAGCATGCCGGCCGTTGCTCCGCGTGAGGCGTATTTCGTGCCGCCGGTCACCCGGGTCAGCCAGCCCGGCACCACATAGTCCAGAACGGTCACCACCACCGTGACTATCAGCATGATGATCAGCAGACGCCAGGTGATGTCGTCCAATGCGCATGGGGAGCCCCAGAGAAAGAGCAGAAACATACCCGCCAGACTGCACGGAGGACCGGGCAGCACGGGCAGAATACAGCCGAGAAGGCCTACGATGCCGAGTATCACGGCTACTATGTCGATGAAAATTTCCATATTGTGCGTCAGTCTGAACTTTCAGTACGCAAATGTAACATATTTGGCAATCTGAGCAAAACTTACGGTCGGTACTGACGCGGGGTGCTTTTGTAATCACTCAATAATCAGAGACTTATGAAAGGTGCGTGTGCTTTTCGGCATGCTCCGGACTGGTAACAAGAACGCGCCACCATCATAAAGCCCTATACACCAAACTTTTACATTTTGAGGTGGTGCGCTACTAACTGCTACTGTTTGTCATTTATCCGCCCTTACCTCAATTTACATTCCCAGAACCCCTGCGACTTAAGAACCTCCCGCATCTTCGCGGACATCTCCAGGCATTCCTGCCGCGTGAAACGGAAGCGGGTGAAGACCTGGGCAAGGTTCTCAGTGCCGTTGAGCTCCACGAAATAACGGCTCTCAGGAAGGGCCTCCTTCTCAGCGTAGATGCGGTCGATATCCTCCGCGGTATAGTCGTGATAATGACCGGCGTGCAGGATGGCCTCCACCGGCAGGCGGTCAGTCTGCTCCGGAGCCTCGTCCGGCCAGCCGAGAGTGACGGTCAGCACGGGCACCACGAGGGACGGCAGATGCAGGGCCTCGATGATCTTATCGGGATTGTAAACCGTAGTACCGAGAATGCAGGTACCCAGACCGCACTCCTCCGCCAGAGTGATGAACGCCTGGGCGAACAGCAGAGTGTCCGTAGCAGCGTTGATAAAGGACACAAAGTTGCCGTAGCCCGGCGCAGCGTCCCGTTCCTCACACCACCGGCTGAACCTGTGAAAGTCCGCGCAGAACGTCAGCACCGCCGGAGCCTCCTGAACCATCGGCTGATGATGATGCGCCGCTGCCAGAGCCTCCCTTTCCGGCCCGTCCTCAGTAACCACCAGCGAATACAACTGCATATTGCCCATGGTCGCAGCCCTCGAGGCCTCCCCGGCCAGAGCCTCGATCAGTCCCTCCGGAATCCCGCGCCGCGAGTATTTCCGGATGCTTCTTCTATCCTTGAATCTTGCCATTGTACCGAAATTTTTCCTGAAAAGTTCCCCAAAGATACAAAATTTCCTGTCTCCCATCCTCCATGGAGAATATGCACATTCCATACATAACTCCGTACATCCTGCCGTCCAAAAAAATGGAATTATGGTATCACCTGCTGAATAATTAATATCTTTGCCTTAAGAAAAACACCACTGAAATGAAACAACTCATTGCACTAATGCTGATACTATTCTGCAGCTCAACTTGCATAAGTTCTTACGCCACGGACAAACAGACCGCCGGAAGCGAGACATATGTCCACCGGGTAAAGGGATACCGGGGAAGTATAGCCATAACTGACCAATATCTGGTCTGGATAGGATTCGACACCTCGCACGGATATATGTTCAACGAACACCACTATCTGGGCGCAGGCGCGGGTTTTTTTATAGCCCCGACAGGGTTCTTTCCTCTGTTCGGCCATGCCTTTGTTGATTACAACGCCTACATCCTCAAAAGAGCAAGCACTCCGATTGCCGGCATTAAAATAGGATACATGACCTTCCTTGGGGAACTGAACGGCGTGGACGGCTCGGTTCCCTGGCATGCTGAAAACTCCATTGAACTGGAACCTAATATCGGATGGAGCTGGGCTTTCAACGAAAATCTTGGAATAAGACTGTCCCTCGGTGCGGCTGTCTTCATCATGCCACAGCCGAAAGACGTACTGGCAATGCCGAAACTTGCCATTGCCTTTGATTTTTAGACCAATGACGATAGTTGAAGGAAGAGGGAAACAGACTACTTGAGCGGCGCAACCATCAGCACGTCATTGTCCTCCTCCGAGAGCACCGAGAGGATTTCCGAGATACGGGCACGGGCGGCATCGCTGAGACTGCCTGACTCGAGAGCGGTGCGGCCGGCCTCCATGAAACTCGCCGCATCGTATTGACAGACCGCATAGCCGTCTACAAAATCCCCGATACCGACCCTTTCACCGTCCATCAAATCATTGACCACCCCGCCGAGATGAACATCCCCGGTCCTGCGGTCCATGATTACTCCTGGCAGCGGTTCCGTACTGACATGACGGACACCCTCATTCATTACCGATTTGCCCTGCTTCCTGACACTCATCACAATATGACCGGGCAGGACCGTCGTAGAATAAATGTAATTGCCGTCCGTATAACCTTCAGCCTCCGACTCCTCCATCTGTCCGAAACTGACCGTCAGAAGCGGATGAGCCTCCCCGCCTCCGTAAAGCCAGACCGTATCCTGCATCGTATTCGTAGAGCGGTATGACACATCCAGCATCCCCTGCACATTGCGGTCCGTGTCCATCATGGCGCGGTTATCTTCCGGGAACGAATACGTCCTGGGTATCTCCCAGAGCACCTCGCCTTCATAGTCCTGACACCAGGCCAGAGCCGGACAGCCATTGTCCTCAGGCTTTACTGCCACCGTGATATTCCGATCACGTCCGTCTACCCTGAAACTGTAGTCCAGCCACGACCCGTCATCCGTGCTGTAGGCCAGCGGTACATCCTCCATCTTTCCCGTCGCGATATCGTACACATGCAGCTTATTGATATCCGGATAAGTCATCATCCAGATCTTCCCTCCCGCCTCGTCTATCTGCACGGACGATATCTGCAGGAACTCCCCGGGGCCGCGGCCTATCCCCCCGTAGGTTTTCAGGTATTTTCCGGTAGAACGGTCAAATAACTTAAGCGGTGTACGCGATGCAATCGAAAAAATGGAGATGTAAGTGTCAGATACGTTCACCGTGGCAAAAGGCGTATAGGCCACCGCAGTGTCGCTGTCCAGGACAATGAACTCCGGCTCGCCGACCAGCTCCGACAGCATCAGGTCCTCCCCCTGCGGCAGCTGCGAATACTTCACGGAGACCAGCCCCGTACCATTGTCCTTCTGTCCGCACGAAACCGCCGCCAGCATCAGGAATCCGGTCATGGCTGCACTCAGGCAGCGCGTTGAAAGAAATGCATTTGTTTTCATGGCTCAGTAGATTTTGGGTTTCTGTCTCAAAGTTAAAAATAATTTTTTTCTTTATCGGTTCAGGTGCCGATTATTTTTTGCTCCGACGTCCGGTTTTCCACAACGGCACCGAATCGCGGGATCTGCTGCCGTTGCGGAAGGGGACGCGAAGGACAATGCAGCTCAGAAAGGCCACAGCGAAGGTAACGGCGACATGCGGCTGCCACAACGGCACCGATTCGCGGGATTTGCTGCCGTTGCGGAAGGGGACGCGAAGGACAATGCAGCTCAGAAAGGCCACAGCGAAGGTAACGGCGACATGCGGCTGCCACAACGGCACCGATTCGCGGGATTTGCTGCCGTTGCGGAAGGGGACGCGAAGGACAATGCAGCTCAGAAAGGCCACAGCGAAGGTAACGGCGACATGCGGCTGCCACAACGGCACCGATTCGCGGGATTTGCTGCCGTTGCGGAAGGGGACGCGAAGGACAATGCAGCTCAGAAAGGCCACAGCGAAGGTAACGGCGACATGCGGCTGCCACAACGGCACCGATTCGCGGGATTTGCTGCCGTTGCGGAAGGGGACGCGAAGGACAATGCAGCTCAGAAAGGCCACAGCGAAGGTAACGGCGACATGCGGCTGCCACAACGGCACCGATTCGCGGGATTTGCTGCCGTTGCGGAAGGGGACGCGAAGGACAATGCAGCTCAGAAAGGCCACAGCGAAAGTAACGGCGACATGCAGCTGCCACAACGGCACCGATTTGCGGGATTTGCTGCCGCTGCGGAAGGATTGAGTATATTTGCGGACGAATATGGCACAGCTTAATGCGGCAGACCATTCAGCGGCATACACCGCGCAGGACCGCTGGCTGAAAATGCCGATGGCCGAATACATCGTCAGCTACCGGGATTCCGCAAGAGTGCGGGGATACTGCCGTGAATGTGGCCGCTACGGCAACTGCTGGGCCTGCCCTCCATACGATTTTGACGAGACGGCTCTTCTGGAACAATACACCACCATCTCACTGCTGGCCACCGTGATAACTCCTTCGGAAGGAGTCACGCTCACCCCGGAGACAGCTGACCGCATCATCCGCCGGGAGCGGCAACGGCTCGACCGGATGCTGGTGAAAATGGAATGTGACGCTTCAGTGCCGGCACACACCGCCCGCGCCTTCTTCGCCGGAACCTGCCTGCTCTGCCCGCCGGAGCATTGCACCCGCCGTAAATGCCTGCCCTGCCGCCACCCCGAAAGCATCCGCCCCTCCCTCGAGGCTCTCGGCTTCGACGTAGCCCGCACCACCTCCGGACTCTTCGGCATTGACCTCCAGTGGGGCAGACCCGATGCACCTCCCGCCTGCCTCACACTTCTCAGCGCCCTCGCCTGCAGCAGACAACAACATACCCGCGTTTAAGACCCCACTTCTGCTGCAGCCAAAGCCACTTTCGACGATTTATCTTTCATTTCTCCGCACTTTTTTCCATCTTCGCATCCGAAAACCGAAAACCTAAGGAAATGGCAGCAGAAACTATCGAACAGCAGCTCCAGGCCCACGGCATCCACCCGACCGCGGCCCGCATCCTCGTACTCCAGAAACTCTCGGAGCTCACTCATCCCGTATCCATGACCGAACTGGAAACAGAACTGGAGACCATGGACAAGTCCACGATATTCCGCACCCTCAACGTCCTGCTCGAACATCACGCGATTCATTCGTTCGAGGACGGCAGCGGATCCACAAAATACGAGATATGCCGCTGTGAGTCCACTGTCTGCCGGGTCGAGAACCGCCACATCCATTTCTACTGCGAGGGGTGCCGCCGGACATTCTGCATTGAGGACGTCAAGATACCCGTAGTCGCCCTGCCGGAAGGTTATCGTATCGAGACCATCAACTACACCGTAAAGGGTCTCTGCCCCGAGTGCTCCAGACGTCAGGCATAACCGCACGCCACAATACCGCACATGCAACCCGGTTGCAAACTGACATCCGGCACGCCCTCTGAAACTTAGTTGCATCCCGACATCTGTAATTTCGCACCATAAACAAAATGGAAGTTTATGAGAGAACAGCAACAGCGTGCGATACCTCAGGGAAATGAGCTGCAGGCACAGCCGATACAAAGCGAAAACCTGCTGAAATCCGACGGCAAGGCTCACGGCAGCCACAGCTGTCACAGCTGTCACACCCATGAGGACACAGAAGGGCACAACAACCACGAGCACAAGCACGAGCATCACCGCCACGCCCACAGCAGCACGAAGCGGCAGATAACCCTCATCGCCGTCACAGCCGTCCTGCTCGCCGCAGCCGTCCTCATCGAGAGATACTGCGCCCTGCAGACCTGGCAGCTGCTCCTGGTCTACCTCGTCCCCTACCTGCTCATCGGCACCGGCACCCTGAAAGAAGCGGCCGAAGGCATTGCCCGCGGAAACATCTTCAACGAGCACTTCCTCATGTCCCTGGCCACCATCGGTGCCCTCTGCATAGGCTTCCTGCCCGGAGCGGAGACGGAGTTTCCGGAAGCGGTCTTCGTCATGCTGTTCTTCGCAGTAGGCGAGCTGTTCGAGAGTTACGCCGAGGGCCGGAGCCGGGACAGCATCTCGCACCTGATGGAAATCCGCCCGGACACAGCCGAGGTGGAGCGCGGCGGGCAGACCCGGACCGTCACTCCCGAAGAGGTCAGCATCGGAGAGGTCATCGTAGTCCGGCCCGGCGGGAAAATACCCCTCGACGGCACCGTCATCGAAGGCTCCTCCTCCCTCAACACCGTGGCCCTCACCGGCGAGAGCCTGCCCCGGGACGTCGAAAAAGGCGACGACGTGGCCTCCGGCTGCATCAACCTCTCCGGTGTCCTCCGCATCAGGACCACGAAAACCTTCGGCGAGAGCACTGTCTCGAAGATCATCCGGCTCGTGGAAAACGCCGACTCCCGCAAGTCCCGCAGCGAATCCTTCATCACCCGCTTCGCCCGCATCTACACCCCGATAGTGGTCTCCGCCGCCCTCCTGCTGGCATTCGTACCGCCGCTGCTGTCCGGAAACGGCTTCGCCTCCTCCTTCGCCACCTGGCTCCACCGCGCCCTCATTTTCCTGGTGGTATCCTGTCCCTGCGCCTTAGTCATCAGCGTCCCCCTCACCTTCTTCGGCGGTCTGGGCGGCGCCTCCCGCAGAGGCATCCTCATCAAGGGCAGCAGCTTCATGGACTCCCTGGCAAATGTCGGGACAGTGGTATTCGACAAGACCGGCACCCTCACCCGCGGAGAGTTCGCAGTGGAGGCCGTGCACCCGGAAGCAGCCGCAAAGCCCGGATCAGCAGCCCCCGCAGCCATCACGGAGCACGAGCTCCTGCATCTGGCCGCCCACGTGGAGCATTTCTCCACCCATCCGATAGGTGAGGCCCTCAGGGCGGCATTCCCCAACGAGGCGACCGACGGCTGCTCAGTCACGGACGTGGAGGAAATCGCCGGTCAGGGCATCAGGGCCAATGTGGAAGGCCGCACGGTCTGCGTAGGCAACGCCAGGATGATGGAGGCTGTCGGAGCGGCATGGCACGACTGTCACCGCACCGGCACCATCATCCACGTAGCGGTGGAAGGACAATACGCCGGGCACATCGTCATCAATGACAGGGTGAAGGAGGACAGCGCGGAGGCAATAGCGGCCCTCCGCCGGCTCGGGGTCAGAGATACCGTAATGCTGACCGGCGACAGGGAGGAAACGGCCCGCGAGGTGGCCTCCAGGCTCGGAATCGGCTCCTACCGCGCCGGCCTGCTGCCAGCCGACAAGGTCCGGTGCCTGGAAGAACTGCTGGCCGCCAAGCCCCGCGGGAACAGCCTCGCCTTCGTCGGGGACGGCATCAACGACGCCCCGGTACTAAAGCGGGCCGATGTGGGCATCGCCATGGGCGGACTCGGCAGCGACGCCGCCATAGAGGCCGCCGACGTGGTGCTGATGGACGACCGTCCCACCAAGATCGCAACGGCCGTCTCCATCGCCCGCCGCACCCTCCGCATCGCCCGCCAGAACGTCTGGCTGGCCATCGGCATCAAGGCCGCCATCCTGCTCCTCGCAGCCATCGGCCTCGGCACTCTGTGGCTCGCCGTCTTCGCCGACGTCGGCGTCACCGTCCTGGCCGTCCTCAACGCCATGCGGGCCCTCCGCGTCCAGGAATAATGACGAATCAGCAGCACACTGCCCCTATCGTATACATTCTTTCTTGCCCTTTCGTACGAGTAATCCACAATGAGCCTATCTCCATCCGGGCATCTAATATCAATGAGCCATCCATCACAAAGTAACGAAGAAAGTTGGAAGAATAAAGGACTCAACTTCAAGATAGAAAGTGAAACGGACGAGGGCTTCATCCTGCGTTTCGGAGGACGTAAATACGGCATCATCCCGCAGTATGTAAAGGACAATGTCCTTTATTGGTCGCGTTTTAACGATAACGGTACTACGACATTGTTCATGATAAGCCTGTAGGAGACCTTCCTGTACTCCTGCGCAAAACGACAATAAGTAGTTTTGACTTTCCATTTTAGCATTCAGACATTTACACCCACCCCGAAAAAACCGCCTCATTTTTTGGGGATTCTTTCAGTAATTTTATATAAATTTGCAGTCTTGTACCGGTGGTGGCCAGATGAGGTTCTTACCATCCGCCGGCCTGCTAAAAGTACAAAGAACCTCCAATAAATTATTTTATTTTTAAATGAAAAAATTCTTGATTTTAACGGCATTGGCAACATTCATGATTGCCTCCTGCGAGCCCGAGGAGTCTACTACAGAGCCTGTCGCCGTTGAGGGTATCGAACTTAACGAGACATCTGTCACAATATTGGTTGGGGAAACATACCGGCTCACAGCTGCTATCTTCCCAGAAAATGCCGAGACACAAACGGTTGTATGGGAAAGCTCCGACACATCCATAGCAACGGTGGATGAGACCGGTCTGGTTAAGGCAGTAGCTGCCGGCGAGACAGTGATTACGGCCAGCGCAGAAGACAAGAGCGCCACATGTTCAGTCACCGTAAACGAACCTGCACCGGACGGCGACATCGACATGACCGGCATGAGCAACGAGGAGGTTCGCGCAGCTATAGACGAGGCTCTTGCTGCAGGTGTAACAGAATTCAAACTGACAGGAGAATTCGAACAGCTAGGCATGTCCACCACAGCTTCCCCTATGGACGCATCCTGGACCGACAATCCGTTTGTAGGTACCAATGTTGAAGTCGTCGACCTCAGCGGCGTAACCGGATGGCCAGAAGTAGACGTGGACGGTCTGCTCGATGGAAACGGGCAGATAAGCAATGACGGTGTCTACGGACTCCCCGCATTTGCATTCAGCGGCTTGAACAACAATGAGTACACTTTCCCTGAACTCAGAAAAGTAATCCTGCCGGAAGAAGTCGAGACCATCGGAAGCCAGGCATTCTGGAACAACCCCAAACTGGAGACCATCGTATGCCCTGGTGTAAAATATGTAGGCAATCAGTGCCTTGTATTCTGCAATGCCTTCAACTCCATCGAGCTGCCTGAAGCCACCACCATCTACACTATGGCGTTCAAGGAGACAGGCCTTACCTCCATTTCCCTGCCTAAAGTAGTGGAAATACATTATGGCCTTTTCCAGGACTGCCCCCTGACAAGACTTGAACTCACAGCCGCAGGTGACTTCACGATACACGAGGACCCCCTCGCCTTTATGGGATGGGGAGAACCGGTATTCAATTTCGAGACCACCTCCTGCGAGCTTGTGCTTAATGCAGACAAGCATTACGAGAGCGGAACAGCCTCGCCCAAGGCCGCTTCAGCCACCAATTGGTTCGACACCGAATGGAGCAGCATATCCTTTAACTGATAATCCGCCGGCACACGGGAAAGTGCCGCAAGTAAAAACCCAGATCGGTCATTAGAAACGTTTTCTACTATTTCCATGACCGGTCTGGGTTTAATTCTGTAATATCCACCACCTCACCCGTACAGGCAATACCTCACGAAAAGACCCACAGACCAACAACGGCTACCGCTCCAGGCGGATGCAGACGCTGAGGGGCAGGATGCGGCCGAAGTCATCGCGGAGGACGAGTTCTCCGGAAGTGCGGCGGCCGGCCGAGCCGAAAGCGCAGGCCACGAGGGAGGATATCTCCATATTGTGCCTTGCCCATGTCACAACCTGCCGTACAGAGTCGAGATGGGTGACATCGGCACCTGCTGCACGGGCGGCCAGAGAGGCGGCTCCGGTCTGATCATTGTATAACGCCCGAAACGCTCCAGCTTCTCGAGCCCGCCGGAGTCTATCAGCTGGTAATCGCTCCAGCTTTCAGATGGTCTTTCAATATTCATGCGCCAAATTTAGATAAAAACCTCGAGATTTTACACCGACAGAATATATAGGTGGAAAAGCCACGCGACTTTGGCCAAAAGGGTCAAAGTCGCGTGGCTTTTCCACCCGCATCAGCGGACGACTATCTCGTCGGTAAAGACCCATCCGCCGTAGGGGCCGGAGCGGGCCTGGACGCGGATGTAGCGGGCGGAGACAGAGGCACCGGCAGAAGCTCCGACAGAAGCACCGGATACATCGGAGGTACCGGACGCACCGCCGCCGGCATGCCACCCGTCAGTAACGAAGGTTACGCGGTCATCGCGGACCACCTCGCGGGTAATGCGCCGCAGTTCCACAAAACTAACCCCGTCCGAAGAGGCGGAGATCACCACCTCCGCGGGCAGGAAGACCTCCGGGCCGCAGACCTGCATGAAGTCCAGCTCCACCGAGCGCACATCCTGCACCCGGCCCAGGTCCACGGTCACATCGAGCCGCCCCCTGGAGATGAAGCCCTGCCACCGGCCGTCCCCGTAGGTCCAGCCCCCGTGCAGACCGTCCGTGAGAGCCGTATCCCCTCCTGCGGCATACGTGGAGTTATAAGGCGCATTGTAGATAACCTTACATCCCCGGGCCAGATGCTCCACAGGCTGCTGTGAGGCGGGACGGTCCCCCACCTCGCGGGCCAGGTCGAAAACATTGTACCCCTCTGCCTCCATCTGAGCACACAGCGCCAGCGCCCGCCGGTGGAAATCCTCATAGTCCCGGCCGGACGCGGGACTCCAGGCCACCTCCGCGAGGGCATAGAGCCGGGGGTAGATCATCAGCTCGGCATGCGGCTCCGTGGGGACATATTCGCACCAGAGATTGGCCTGCACACCTATTATTTTCGCGGCTTCATCGGGGGAGAGCCCGGATGGTACAGGCTCGAAAGAGTAGACCTTAGACAGCGGCAGATATCCGCCCATAGCCGTCGGCAGCGTGGAGGGATCGTCCTGATAAGTATCGAAATAACAATACGCTCCGGGGGTCATGACCGTCCGGTTGCCTCCCGAGGCAGCCCGTTCTCCCTCCTCCACGCTCCGCCACGCCATGACCACTGCGGCCGAATCCGCCCCGCCCTGGAGTATCTCGTCCCAACCGACCGGCGTCCGCCCGTGAGCCTCGAGGAAACGACCTATCCGTCTGATCATATAACTCTGTAGTTCGTCCACATCCGCCAGACCTTCCGCCTTCATGCGGGCCTGGCACAGCGGACATTCCGCCCAGGCTTTTTTGGACGCCTCGTCCCCTCCGATATGGATGTACTGCGAGGGGAAAACCTCCATTATCTCCGTGAGTACATTTTCAAGAAACTCAAAAGTTTCCTCCTTACCTATGCAGAAATCGGAGTGCCGGTAAGGCTCTCCCGTACACGAAAGCTCCGGATAGGCGGTCAGCACCTCCTCCGAGTGCGAGGGCATCTCTATTTCGGGGACAATGGTAATGCAGCGCTCAGCCGCATACTGCACCAGTTCACGCAGCTCCTCCTTAGTATAATATCCCCCGTAGGCCCCGGGTGTCCCCTCCGGCAGGTACTTCCGCTCTCCGAACCACCAGTCCTTCCACAGCGCTCCCTCCCTCCACGCGGCGAAGGAGGTCAGCCGGGGATAGCGGTCTATCTCCACCCTCCAGCCGGCGGCATCGGTCAGATGCAGGTGCAGGACATTGAGCTTCAGGCGGGCCATGGCGTCTATCTGCCTCTTCAGGTACTCTATGTTGAAAAAATGCCGGGACACGTCCTGCATATAACCTCTCCACTGAAAACGGGGAATATCCTCTATCTCTACGCAAGGCAGGGTACCGTCTGAGGGATTTCTCAAAAACTCCAAAGTCTGACGGGCATAGAATATTCCGGCACTGTCTTCCGCCTCTATCAATACGGAGTCCGTGGTCACTCTCAGGCTATAAGCACCGGAAGGAGCACCGGACGGAAGTATCCGTACACAGAATGCATCAGGGTTTTCAGCAAAAGAAAGGCTGCATGCTCCTGAAGTGAAATATATTGAGGTAGGTCTCGGTATAATATTGTTCATCACGGAGTTCTGCGCATCAACAACAGACAGCCCGGCACAGATGAAGGCCAGAATAACAACAGACAGACGGGAAATCCCCGGGATACACGTAATGACAGTTCTAATACTCATAGCTGGAATAATTTTAATTTTCAACCTTCTAAGATAAAACATATTATCGAAACTACCGTAACATTATTGAAACTTCTGAAACACTTCCGAAATCTGCGTAACACTATTTTCACAACGGTGTATTATGCCTGAAATAACGGAGAAATACTTTTGCGGCCGTAAAACAGGAAAATATATGAACAAATTTCTTCTTAAAGCAGTTCTCATTATCTCTACTTTCATTTTGTTCAACAGTGCAGCGGCACTGGCACAGACTGTCAAAGGCGTGGTCCGCGACAGTCAGACAGGAGAGCCGCTGGCAGGCGTGATGATAATGTTCGAAAGGATTGTGGACGATCCCGAAGCGAACGCAATCGGAACGCAGAGTGAGGCCGACGGGAGCTACACCCTTAAGATACCAGAAGGTGTCGAGGGTGTCCTGGGCCTCTACTTTATAAGTTACAACGACCTTATAACACAAGTCATCAAGCTGGACAAAGGCGAGGAGATGACCTTGGACCTGACAATGGATTTTCAGTCAGAGATACTTGATGCTGCCGTCATTGTGGCCCGCAAGGACCCGGAATCTTACGGAGCCCTGGTCAATGACCGTAAAATCTCTGCACAGGCAGTCGAAAACATGGGTGCCGCCGAGATCTCCATCAAAGGCCTGTCAAACGTAGCTGAAGCCGTCGAGACCATGAGCGGAGTATCATTCAACAACTCCGGACAGCTCTTTGTCCGCGGACTCGGCGACCGCTACAGCCTGACTACCCTCAACGGACTGCCGGTAGCCTCTCCGAACCCCGACAACAAGCTCATTCCCCTGGACATCTTCTCCAGTTCCGTACTGCAGAACATCACCGTAACCAAAGTCTACACCGCCACCAGTTTCGCCGACTACTCAGGAGCGCATATCGACATAGCTACCAAGGAAAGCGTGGGAGAAAGCTTCGTATCAGTGGCCTTCGGCCTGGGCGGCGTCATCGGAACCACATTCACCGACACCTACCGTCCCGACCGCAAGGGATGGCTGCTGAAGGACAACAATCTTCCCAACAGCGTAAGGGACATGAGCCTGCCCGACTTCCGCGAATACATCAGGACCAACGATCCGTTCGGAACCACCTTCGACATCCGCAAGTCGATGGCCCTGCCCGACTTCTCCGGTTCGGTATCCGGAGGACGCACCTTCGGCCTTAGAAACGGGGACGAACTCAGCCTCCTGGCCTCCGCATCCATATCCTCCGGCAGCCAGAACATCTACGACGCCTACATCACCAACATCAACACACAGGGCCAGCACATGGACGAGTTCACCTACAACGCCTATGAGCACAGCCTCGATGTGACCGGCCTCCTGAGCCTCAACTACCTCTTCCAGAACGGAGACAAAATCAGATTGACCACCCTCTACGCCAAGAACGCCATGGAGGACTACAAGCTCCGTGACGGATACGACGCTGAGGACAACATGCTCCTGGGAAGCAACTCCATAGCACATTCCTACTCACTGTGGAACACTCAGCTCGGAGGTACCCATACCCTGCATCCCAGCTGGGATATGGACTGGAAAGTATCCTACGGCATGACCGACAGCAACGAGCCTGACCGCCGCCAGGTAATGTACCGCAAGGGCGAGGACGGCAGCCTGTCCCTCTTCAAGCTCAACCGCCAGGAGACCATGCGCTACTTCGGAGAGCTCTCAGAGCAGGAAATCGTAGGCGAGATCAAGCCCACCTTCCACTTCGGCGAGCAGAGCCGCCTGATTTTCGGAGCCGCATACAAGGATAAGGTCCGCGACTACAATTCAATGAGGTTCTACTACAACCTGACCGATATCAATCCCATCATCAACGACATCTACACCCCTTCCTCCTTCCTCAACTCCCAGAGCATAGCCGACGGCCTCATCACCATCGACAGGGACGCCCAGCCCAAGAACAACTACTACGCCGGGCACCGTATCCTGGCCGGATTCGCCGAAGTGGAATACTATCCTCTCGAGAACCTTCTCCTCGGCCTCGGAGTCCGTTACGAATACTCACAGCAGTGGGTACGCTACTGGAACGATGCATCCCGCGAGAGCATCTCACGCCTCAACAAAGGTGACTTCTTCCCCGCCCTCAACATCAAGTACACCCTCAACAACAGGCACACCCTCCGCTTCGCCTCCTCCATCACAGTAACCCGCCCCTCGTTCATCGAGATGGCCCCCTTCCTCTACAAGGAGTCTTACGGAAGCGCCGAGCTCCGCGGTAACGACCAGCTGACCAACGGCTACAACTACAACTTCGACCTCAAGTACGAGTACTTCACCACCAACAACAAGCACATGTTCTCGGTAGGTGTCTACTACAAGATCCTGAAAGACCCCATCGAGCGCGTACAGGAGACCTCCGGCGGAGCCATCGTACACACCTTCAGGAACGCCGAGCAGGGTATGGCCGCCGGTCTCGAGGCCGAGTTCCGCACCCAGCCCTTCAGATACTTTACCGTAGGCGGCAACATCTCCCTGATGTACACCGACGTAACCCTCCTGGCCAACGGCGGTATCTACACCGACAGCCGCAGGGCCCTCCAGGGAGCCTCCCCCTACCTGGGCAACGCCTTCATCACCTACGCACCCGAGTTCGGCAAGGAGTCTTCCCTGTCCGTCTCCCTGCTCTACAACGTCCAGGGCCCCCGCATCCAGGCAGTAGGTATCTACGGACTCGGCAACATCATGCAGGCCCCCATCCATTCCCTCGATGCCAACATCACATACCGCATCAACAAGCTCTGGAGTATAGACCTCTCCCTGACCAACCTGCTCGACTCTGAATACCGCTTCACCCAGAACGTACCCGACCTCGGCACCGACATGCTGACCGAGAGCTACAGGCTCGGCAGAGGCATAGGACTGGGAGTTAAACTTGATTTTTAAAAAAATTAAAATTTATAAACATTTCTAAATCTTTTAAAAATGAACAAAAAACTTTTCATTCTCGCCCTCGGAGCAGCTATGGTGGCTGTATCCTGCGAAAAGAAGAACCCTGAAGTTATTGATCCCGAGGTAGACCTCATCGGCGACATCACCGAAGACAGAACCCTCGAAGCCGGAAACACCTACACACTCACCGGAGGCCTGCATGTAAAAGCAGGGGCCACCCTGACCATAGAACCCGGCGTGACCATCATTGCCCAGGATGACGACCAGGTAGACTACATCCTCATAGAGCAGGGCGCAATGATTGACGCCCGCGGCACAGCCGATGATCCCATCGTGATGACCTCAACACGTAAAGAGGCCGGTGCATGGGGCGGTCTCCACATCTGCGGCAAGGCTCCCATCAACGCCGGTACCGGTGCCAAGTCCGAGATCGGTGACGCCTCCTACGGCGGAAACGATGCCCACGACAACTCCGGTACTCTCCAGTACGTCCGCGTAGAGTACGGCGGATATGCCTTCTCCGAGGAGAAAGAGGCCAACGGCTTCACCTTCTACGGCGTGGGTGACGGTACCACAGTGGACCATCTCCAGGCCTACGGCGGCTCCGACGACGGATTCGAGTGGTTCGGCGGCACAGTGAACGTGAAATACCTCGTATCCACCGACAACACCGACGACTCCTTCGACTGGACCGAGGGATGGAGCGGAAAGGGCCAGTTCATGGTAGCCCATCAGATCTCCGCTGAGTGCGACGCCCTCATGGAGTGCGACAACAACGACAACGACAACGTGGCCGCACCTATCTCCCACCCCGTTCTTGCAAACGTAACCCTCGTAGGCAACAACTCCGATGAGAACAAACGCGGTATCCGTCTCCGCGCCGGCACAGAGGTCGAGCTCTACAATGCTATCGTAACCGGAAAACCCCGCGCCCTGACAACAGAGACCACCCACACTGAGGAAGCTCTCGTTGACGGCACCTCCGTACTCAAGCACGTATACCTCTCCAACGGCGTATCCAGCGACAGCGACGATGTCCTCTACACCCAGGACATGTTCCTCGCCGAGGCCAACCACAACCAGGTGAACTACACCTTCAGTCTGACCGACAACTTCTTCGGAACGATTGCCGGAGACCTTGACGCCAGCACCATCGACTCATTCTTCGAGTCTGCCTCCTTCGCCGGAGCCATCTCCGCCGACAACAACTGGATGGCAGGCTGGACCAGATAACCCAAACTGCTTTTCGAAGCTGTCATACCTGTTTTTCACGGGGAGGCTGCGGAGTGATTCGCCGGCCTCCCTTCTTTTTTGTCCGTAGTGGGGTGAAAATACCTAACTGTTGGTATTGTCTCTGTCAGGAAAGAGTGGTATTTTTGCCCGGATTTAGAGACCATTTGCAGCATGAAACTTTCGGATCTGAAAACAGGTGAAAGAGGTATTATAGTCAAAGTGAGCGGACACGGCTCCTTCCGCAAGAGAATCACCGAGATGGGGTTCATCAAGGGAAAGGAGGTCAGGGTAGTGCTCAACGCTCCTCTCAGGGACCCCATAGAATACGAGATCATAGGATACAAGATATCGCTCCGCAGGGACGAGGCCCGCGAGATAGAGGTCATCAGCGAGAGCGAGGCCAAGGCTCAGGCGGCTCAGGACAATGTAACGGAGCCGGAGGCATCCCGGAATTCTGCCGGTACCCCCGGACTGAGCAGCCGCGAACCGGACTGCTCCGATGCGGAGGACCTCGACCGGAGGATGCGGCAGCTCGCGGAGGAGCGCCGTCATACGGTCCGGGTCGCCCTCGTGGGCAATCCCAACTGCGGCAAGACCTCCCTGTTCAACATTGCCTCCGGCTCCCACGAGAGGGTCGGCAACTACAGCGGAGTGACCGTCGATGCCAAGGAAGGGCGGTTCGAATACAAGGGCTACCATTTTGTCCTCGTCGACCTGCCGGGCACCTACTCCCTCTCGGCCTACAGCCCTGAGGAGCTGTACGTCCGCAAGAATCTGATCGACAATATTCCCGACGTGGTCATCAACGTGGTGGACGCCTCCAACCTCGAGCGAAATCTCTACCTGACGGCCCAGATCATCGACATGAACCTCCGCGTGGTCATGGCCATGAACATGTACGACGAGCTGGAGGCCCGCGGAGACAGACTCGACACCGTCACCCTCGGACATCTGCTCGGCATGCCGGTGGTGCCCACCGTCAGCCGCAGCGGGCAGGGCATCGACAGGCTGTTCGACACCGTCATCCAGATCTACGAGCACAACGAGCCGTCCCTGTCCCGCCACATCCACATCAACCACGGACAGGAGCTGGAGAACAGCATCGACCGCATCAAGCTGCTGATTCAGAAAAACGACGACATACGCACCCACTATTCCACCCGCTGGCTGGCCATCAAGTACCTCGAGAACGATTCCGATGTGGAGGCCATAGTCGAGGCCCTGCCCAACCACGACGAGATCATCGCAGCCCGCTTCGAGGAGAACAGGCGCATAGAGGGACTGCTCGGCGGCACGAATGCCGAGGCCGCCATCGTAGACGCCAAATACGCCTTCGTCCAGGGCGCCCTCAAGGAGACCTACACTCCCGGACAGGTGCGGAAAAAGCATACCATTACCGACAAGATAGACACCGTGGTCACCAACCGCTGGGCCGCCTTCCCGATATTCATCCTCCTGCTGTACATCATCTTCGAGGCCACCTTCCGCCTGGGCGAATACCCGATGACCTGGATTGAGTGGCTGGTGGAGAAATTCGGGGCCTTCGTGGCCACCACCATGCCGGAGGGCATGCTGAAGGACCTGGTAGTGGACGGCATCATCGGAGGAGTGGGCAGCGTGCTGGTATTCCTGCCCAACATCCTGATACTCTACCTGTTCATCTCACTGCTGGAGGACTCCGGATACATGGCCCGCGCCGCCTTCATCATGGACAAGCTCATGCACAAGATAGGCCTGCACGGCAAGTCGTTCATACCCATGATCATGGGCTTCGGCTGCAACGTGCCCGCCATCATGGCCACACGCACTATCGAGAATCACAAGAGCCGCCTGGTCACCATGCTCATCATCCCCATGATGTCCTGCGCCGGCCGCCTGCCCGTGTACATCCTCGTGGCCGGGGCTTTCTTCCCCCGCAACGGCTCGCTCGTGCTCCTCGGCCTCTACGCCCTCGGCATCGTCATGGCCATCATCTCGGCCAAGGTGATGAGCCGCTTCATCAAGGACGACAACCTGCCCTTCGTCATGGAGCTGCCGCCCTACCGCGTCCCGACCTCCAAGTCTGTCTTCCGCCACACCTGGGAGAAAGGCAAGCAGTACCTGCACAAGATGGCCGGCATCATCCTCGTAGCCTCAATCATTATATGGTTCCTCGGCTACTTCCCTCACCACGACCGTTACGCCACCCCCGCCGAGCAGCAGGAGAACTCCTACATCGGCATGATCGGGAAGGCCATCGAGCCCGTCCTCGAGCCCCTCGGCTTCGACTGGAAGATGGGCGTCGGCATCATCTCCGGTGTAGCCGCGAAAGAACTCGTGGTCAGCACCATGGGCGTACTCTACAGCGGTGAGCAGGAGCGCTTCCCCTCAGCCGCAGGCGATCCCGGAACAGCATCTGCCGGTACCGTATCATCCCAAACCACCGACGCGACTGCTCCTGTGACAGCCGGATCTGAAACCGAAACCGTCTCCGGTGACACCATGCTGCAGAACGCCCTTGCCAAGACCACCACCCCCGCCGCGGCCCTCGCCTTCATGGTCTTCGTCCTGCTCTATTTCCCCTGCATCGCCACCTTCGTCGCCATCAAGAACGAGAGCGGCGGCTGGAAATGGGCCGTCATCTCCGCCGTCTACACCATCGTCCTCGCCTGGATTGTCGCCTTCATCGTCTACCGCACCGCCCTCCTGCTGCTCTGACACCGGAGCAGCACCGCACGACCTACACCACGACCGGGGTCACCGTCCGGCACTGCATGGCTTTCCTGCATTGCAGCATTACAGCATGGCCCTCACGGCCCTTCAAAGCCCTTAATGATGAATGTCCCAATTCCACGTTGCTTTTTAGTTGTATCATACATTCTTGATTACAAATCATTTACCATTTTACAAGAATTTTAAGTGAGCCGTTTTTTGCCCTAAACCGCCCCTTTTCACCTCATGTAGAATTTTTGCATTATTGCAACATCTTAATTTTAAGCAATTTGCAGTTCAACTAAAAAGCAACGTGAGAATAAGCGCACGGGGAAGGGAGAGGGGGACAGAAGAATCGAGAAGGTGGAGCAAGGGGAGTAAGGGCCCTGAACTCCCGAATACCTACAATGTGGGAAGGCCGGTAAGGCAAATACCTACTTATGAGGATTGACGGGCAAAGGGAGGGACAGTACCTTTGCACCCGTTATATCCATAATGTAGTGTTGTTATTTCAATCTTTGCTTAATTACTCATAAGTTTGGAAAGTTACGGACCCCTGCACCTGCGACAGGCCCCGGGGTCCGTTCTCTTTTAGGATGAAATGAAATCACTATATTTGTGGAAAATACTGCACAATGAGAAAGAATATGAAAATGGCCGACCTCATCGGCGCCGACTACCGACTGCTGACCGTCATCTACCGCCTGGGCATCAAGCTGGGCTTCGGGGAGAAGACCGTCGAGGAGACCTGCCGCGAGAGCGGGGTCAACTGCGACACCTTCCTCCTCATAGCCAACGTGTATGCCACCGAGGGCTACGTCCCCACGACTGAGATGATGACCGCCGCCTCGGCCATTGACCTGGTCAGATACCTCCACGCCTCGCACTCCTACTACCTCGACCATGAGATTCAGGACCTGAGCCGCATCTTCGAGGACCTGCTCCGCCCCTGCACCCCGATGCAGCGGGACGTGATCATGCGCTTCTTCGACGGGTACCGGGAGGAAGTGGAGAACCACTTCGCCTACGAGGAGGACATCGTCTTCCCCTACGTGCGCTCGGTGGCCGGCGGACAGAGGGTCGAGGGCTACAGCATGGAGACATTCGAAGAGAACCACAACAACATAGATGAGAAGCTCAACGACCTGAGGAACATCGTCATGAAGTACCTGCCCCCGGTGTGCGACACGGTCACCGCCATCAAGGCCCTCTCGCGGCTCTGCACCTTAGAAGCCGACCTGGAGAAGCATACCCTGATCGAGAACTCAATCCTCATCCCTATGGTTAACAGACTGGAAGGAAAATGTCAGTGACAAAGAAGAAAATACTGCTCATAACCCCGTCGCGGATCATCGCCCGCGGCATCACCTCCATACTCGAAGAGCACGGAGGCTTCACCGTCGAGACCGTGCTGACCGACCTCTCCCGCGAGAACGAGGCAACGGTCCGGGACAGCATGACGGACATCGTGATCGTAGACCCCATAATCTTCGACTTCGCCTCCCGCCCGGCAGGCCGCAGCCGCATCTCCGACCTGACCGACGCCGCGGTGATAGCCGCCCCGACAGCCGTCACGGACGACGAGACCATAAAAAGCTACGACGAGACCATCAGCATCTACGACACCCCGGCGGCCGTCATCAGCAAGCTCCGGAACTCCCTGGCGCAGTCATCCGGCGGCCCCCGGACCGAGAACCGGGAGGAACTCTCCGCCCGTGAGAAAGAGATCCTGGTCTGCGTGGCCCAGGGTATGCTCAACAAGGAGATAGCCGACCGCTTCCACCTCTCGATCTACACCGTCATCACCCACCGCAAGAACATCACCCGCAAGACCGGCATCAAGACCGTCGCCGGCCTGACGGTCTACGCCCTCCTGAACAACCTGATCGACCCGGCCTCGGTAGAATAGGGAATTTTGCTATCTTTGCGGCAAATTTTCCGTATGAAGACGAGACCACTGCTGACCGCCGCACTTACTGCAGTCCTCCTGCTGACCGCACCTCTATATACCGCTGCATCAAATAAGACCGACAGCTCAGAATTCCGTTTCCGGGGCTACACGGGAGGCATGATGCTGCACAGCGGCTACATACAGAGCGGCCGGTTTCAACTGCACAGCGGCAGTGGTACAGAACCCGTAACCATGCAGATCAAAGGCGGGGCCACCGGCATCGGCGGTCACGTCAAATTCGCGTTCGGCACATCCACGGACATGCTCCGCGTAGGAGCCGAGGGTCACAGCTCCAATGTCTCCTACCGGCCCTCCCCGTCCTACTCGCACACCGGATGGGGCGGACTGCTCGTAGATTACATCCACCGCAGCAAGGGCCGTGTATATCCATTCATAGGCTGCCTGATAGGAGGAGGCGGAGTGAAAAACCACATCATAGCCGAAGGTTCTACGGATGACTTCGTCACCGAGCCTCAGGCGGCCATGCACAGATACGCATTCATGGCCGTAGCCCCTTTCGCCGGCATGGAGGTATCCCTGACCCCGAAACTCAGCCTGGTAGTCAAGGCCGACTGGCTCCTCAACGCCACAAGCCGCCAAAACGACTTCTCCAACGGTCTCAGGCTCTACGTCGGCATCCTCTTCAACCGCCTTCATCACTGAGGTCGTCCGGACTCACGAACTCTTGCCAAAACCAACTTTTTTAGCTACTTTTGGCAAGCTTAATCTGATATTATGACGGAAATAATAGGAAGAGATATTGAGCAGGCAACTCTTAACAACCTGTACCACAGTGGAAAAAGCGAGTTTATCGCTATCTATGGAAGACGACGGATCGGGAAAACTTTCCTGATAAGAGAAATGTTCAAGGACAGATTCGCATTCTACCATACAGGACTTTCGCCTTTTGAGCTAAACGGCAAGAAACTGCTGTCCGAACAATTACGCAACTTCACATTGTCACTGGCGCGTTACGGTTCAGGAAACACCACTGCTCCTTCCAGCTGGATGGAAGCATTCAATCTACTGATTGAATTACTGGAAAGCAAGGGAAAAGAAACCAGACAGGTTGTTTTCCTGGACGAAGTACCGTGGATGGATACTCACCGCTCCGGTTTTCTAACTGCCTTGGAACATTTCTGGAACGGATGGGGTGCCGGACGGGACAATCTTATGCTGATTGTATGCGGCTCTGCCACCTCATGGATCAACGACAATCTGATAAACAATACAGGAGGACTTTACGGACGTCTCACCAAGCAGATTTGCCTGTCTCCGATGACATTGGCAGAGACTGAAAAACTGTTTCGACTCAATCAGGTCAGAATAGACCGATACGATATCGTACAAAGCTGGATGATATTCGGGGGCATCCCGTATTACCTGAACTTCTTGACAAAGGAACGGAGTCTGGCCCAGAATGTGGATTATCTTTTATTCAGACACGGCGCTGAATTATCAAATGAGTTTGACAGACTGTTCAACTCACTGTTTGTAAATCCGGACGACTACAAGCACATCGTACGGTTCCTCTCAACTTCCAGCAATGGCTATACACGGGAGGAGATAGCAGCAAAGGCATCTTCATCAGGCGGAGGCCTCACTAAAATACTCAGAGTTCTGAGAGAGAACGGTTTCATATCCGCCTTGCAAGACTTTTCCGGACGATCAAGAGACTTGCGGTATAGACTTACAGACCCTTTCTGCCTGTTTTACCTCAGATTCATAGACGGTCACAAGACCAACGATGAAGCGTTCTGGGAAAACAGTCTGTTTTCCCCATGCACCAACGCCTGGAGAGGTCTTGCTTTTGAAAATGTCTGTTTCGCACATATCCGTCAGATCAAATCGGCACTTGGAATATCCGGAGTACACACAGAAACATTTTCCTGGACATTCAAAGGGGATGAGACACACGACGGCACACAGATTGACATGCTGATAGACCGGGCAGACAGAATCATAAACCTATGCGAAATCAAATTCAGTCTATCTGAATATACTGTCACAAAAGACTACGACCGTAAGTTGAGAGACCGCCTTCAGACATTCCTTGATGTTGCCCGCCCTAAAAAGGCCATTCATCAGACATTCATCACAACGTATGGTCTACGGAGCAACGAATACGCCGGAAAGATTCAGAGTATCATAACAATGGAAGATCTCTTCCGATAGGTGCACGGCATATACGGCACAAAGAATTTTTACATTTTATGTACTTTGTGATACAAGGTAATAAAAATTTTACATATATTTGCATTGCAGAATAATCAACACACCACAATAGTAAAGTTATGAAACAAGTTCTCAATGTAGGTATCGGAGGCCGTAGCTTCGTCATCGACGAGGACGCCTTCGACCGTCTCAGCTCTTATCTCAACGCATTCCGCTCCAAAACCGGCATGGGCTACCAGACCAAAGAGGTCATGGACGACCTGGAAATGCGTATCGCAGAGATCTTCACCGAATCCATGTCCTCCCGTCAGGAGGTCGTGGATATCTCTCTCGTAGAGCGGGTCATCGCCCAGCTCGGTATGCCCGACGGCTCGGAAATACCGGGAGACGCCGGCTTCAGCAGTTCAGGAGGAAGCGGCAACTCCGGCGAATACTGGCACTCAGGCCGTGAGAACCGTCCCGTCAGGAAACTCTACCGCGACAAGGACCACCACGTCATAGGCGGTGTAGCATCCGGCCTGGCCTGCTATTTCGACGTTGACGTGCTGGTCATCCGCATTCTGTTTGTCTGCCTCTTCCTCTTCGGCTCCTTCGGGGGCTGGATCTACCTCATCCTCTGGATAGCCGTCCCGGCCGCCCGTACCAGCGCGGAGAAATGCCGGATGCACGGTCTTCCGGTCACGGCCGAGAATATGCGCAGATTCTACAACACTGAAAATCATTAGGAGGTACCGCCATGGATGTAATGAACAACGTAGAGAACGTAAAGACCCAGATGCGCCGAGGAGTCCTCGAATACTGCATTCTCAGTATCCTCAGCAAGAAGGACTCCTACGCCTCCTCCATTCTCTCGGAGCTCAAGGAAGCCCGGATGATAGTGGTCGAGGGCACCATCTATCCCCTGCTGATCCGTCAGAAGAACCAGGGACTGCTCACTTACCGCTGGGAGGAATCCCCCCAGGGACCGCCCCGCAAATACTACCAGATTACCGACAAGGGACGCCAGGCCCTCGCCGAGATGGACTCCGCCTGGCAGGAGATAGTGGAAACCATCCGACTTCTCAGGGACAGATAGACGTTTTTAAATTTTTTAAAATTTATAAAAATGCAAAAAGTAGTGAAAGTCAGCATCGCCAACATAGCGTTCACCTTGGAGCAGGACGCGCATGAACTGATGCGGGACTATTTGGAACGGCTGCAGATACACTATGAGAGCAGCCCCAACTGCGGAGAGATACTCTCCGAGATAGAGTCCAGGATAGCGGAGCTCCTGTCCGAAAGAGGGTACCGGGACAAAGTAGTACCGCCTGAGACCGTACAGGAGATCATCGACATCCTGGGACGTCCGGAGGACTTCGACTCAGAAGCCGAAAGCGGAGAACAGCCCCGGAACAGGAAAAGAGTGTTCCGCGACCCGGACAATAAAATCTTAGGAGGAGTATGCGGAGGTCTTGGTGCATATTTTTCCGTAGATCCCCTGATATTCCGTATCGCCTTCGCTGTCTGGGTATTCTTCTTTTTCTGGCTGGAGGTTTTCGCGGACTGGGGCTGGGGCATGTCGGTATTAGGCATGTTTGCATACGTCATTCTGTGGATTTCAATGCCCGAGGCCCGTACGGTCGAGCAGCGCTACAACATGAAGGGAGGCTCCGTATCCCTGAAGAATATCCAGAAAACCGTGGAAAAAGAGGCTAAGGACGTCAGTAGAAAGGTAAGCCGAGGCGTAAAGGAAGGCGTAACGAGCACCGGCGGCTTCTGGAAGGCCTTGGGAAGATGCTTCGGCATAATATTCGGCGCAATGTTTTTCCTCATAGGCATGGCCGGCTGCGCCGCTTCGCTCCTGGCAGTCTTCGGCATCGGCATCTGGAACGGACTGCACGCATTCGGAACATCGTGGTTCCTCTCAGTGATTACCGACGCCCCCGCATGGGTATCCGTACTGATATCCGTCCTTACCTGCATCACCGTTATCCTGCCGTTCATAGGTCTGCTGTACGCCGGCATACTTATACTCTTCAGGCTAAAGTCTCCGAGATGGAAACCCGGACTCATCATCTTCATTGTCTGGGTAGTGTCACTGCTGGGTCTTATCGGGGTATCCGCAGGCAGCCTGTCGACTGTCAGGAACATGGACTGCGCTATCCATGAGAGCCGGCTGCCCGTCAGGGACACCCTGTTCATAGAATTTGCCGGATGCTCCCAATGGAAGGATTTCGATGTCCTCGTCGATGCCGACCGCAACAGCTACGACCTGATCTACATGGGCAAAAACGGCCCCGACCCCTGCCTTGTAATCTATCCCGACCTGTATGTCGGCACCGCCAGGGATTCCGTCTCCAAGGTCGTTTCCTATGCCAAGTATGTGACCGAGGGCATGAACCTGAATGACTTGACCGAGAAGAAAAGCAGCAGATACTGGAGCTTCGACGCTGACAGCCGCACACTGAGGATAGAGCCGATTATCTTCTCGTCCGATATCCGTACTACGGACATTGACCGGCAGATGCGTGTCTTCCTCAGAAAAGGGACCTGCGTGATCGTCCGCGAACCAGTCCAGCACGAGTTCGACAGCAACTTTGAATACTGCTCCAGCCGGTTCCTCAAGATAGTAGAGGAATTAAGGTAACCACTCCAGATATATGAGAATAAAAAAGCCTGCCTCACACCGTCCGGTGCGGGGCAGACATATTTTCTACGGGCCTCGTCAGCCTACTCAGCCTCTGCAGGAGCGGCAGCAGGTTCTACCGGCTCAATTGGAGCGGCCCCGCCAGGAAGTGCAGAAGGGAACTCGGGAGCACCTGTATTGGTTCCTGTCTGCTCAAGACGCTGAAGAACCGCATTGTCTCCCTGCTTCCGGGAAGGAGTAAAAGCTGTAGCCAGAATACAGAGAGCCAGTATGATGATGGCCAATGTCCAGGTGGCTTTCTCCAGGAAGTCAGCTGTCTGGCGCACGCCGAATGTCTGGTTGCCGGCTGCGAAGTTGGCGGCAAGTCCGCCACCCTTGGAGTTCTGAATCAGTACTACGAAGGTGAGCAGGAGGCTCGCGATGATGATCAAAATCAAAATTGCTATGAACATAACTCTACAAATGTTTCTTTATATCGTTTTTAAGGGCTGCAAAGTAAGCACTTTTTTCCGGATATAGCAAAATAAGTTTCTCATATACCTCATTTGCCCTGTCATATAACTCCTGATCAGCATAAATCCGGGCCAGGGTCTCGGTATAGTAGTTCTCATCCGTGAACTCTGTCCCGTCCCATTCCCGAGGTACGTCATGATGAATCTCAAGAACAGAAATATCTTGATCCTGAACGCTTTTAAGTTCTTCCGGCATAAAATAGTCCCCTCCTACCCTCACATAAATCTCTCTACGTCCCTCCCCTGCCGGCTTAGGTTCTTCAGCCGGATATCCGTCTGCCGTTTCCTCCATTGCCGGTCCAATTTCCTGAAAGTCCAACTCATATACCTGTTCCTTCTCCGGTTCAGGCTCACTGAACATTGCCGCTGAGGAGAGTACATAGCCCTGACGGAATACACTGTAATCCGGATAAAGGTACAGCACGGTCCTGCGCAGGGCCTCCCTACGGTACTCTTCTCCCATTGCCGACATTTTCAGGAACAGCTCCTTTCTGGCAATAGAAAACCACGGAGAGGCTTCCAGCAACTTTTCCAGGTCCGGTATCTGATAATTTTCCAGGCTATATGCATCCATATCACTACCAGTTAGCCACTGTGGCATTGAATATATCCTCAACCAAAATATCTATAATCTCATCACACAGAGTGGACTCCACCGCATCGAGAAGCTGATTGGAGTCGTAATCCGCATACGCCGAGAATGACTTCTCAAAATCCTCCTCGGGATGCAGGCGGTTTGTAAAATAAATTTTGACAGTCACAGTAAGACGATTCTGTGAAGCCACCTCATCAGCCGTGACAGCCATCGGCCTGGTATCATATCCGGTAATCTCTCCGGAGACATTCATATCGCCGTTTTCGGGAAGAATCTCCAGACTTGTAAGCCGGCGGTACTGATCTATAAGCGCATCCGACAGATTTGAAGCCAATGTAGGATTAACCTTCAGTGCATTGTTCTGAAAATACTCGACCGCTATGCTCTTGACATCAGGCTGAATGGAGGTCCCGGAGAAGGAATATATTCCGCATCCGGAAACTACCGGCAGGACAAGAGCCAGCAAAACTGTAAATCTTATTACTCTTCTCATCTCATCATCATTTATCTATTTTCAATTCTTTTATCTTCCGATACAATGTTCTTTCGGATATACCCAGTTCCGCAGCAGCAGCTTTTCTGCGTCCCTCATGCTTCTCCAGAGCCCTTCGGATCATATCATCATTGACATCCTGGATAGTTCTGGGCGCATCCTCCTGTTCCCGTACTGCCTCGACGACTTCTGCTGCAGGGACGGCTATGGAATAATCGTGGGAAAGCTTATGGGGAAATTCCGGGACGTCCGAAACCTTTACCGGCAGTGCATGCACGGGACGACCCGTCTCGGCTGATTTGACATCCACAGAAGTATCCACTCTCCCGCCTGTCACCATTGACTTCAGCTCGTCAATTTCTTCCCTAAGCTGGAACAGCATCTTGAAAATAATATCGCGGTCCTGAATGTTGCCGGCCGTACCGCTGTCACATCCTCTTACCGGAAGTTGATTCGGGTCATCCGCCGGAAGATAGCGGACCAGCACTTCAGGGGAGATCAGGCGATTGTTCTCCAGAACTGAAATCTGCTCGGCCACATTCTTAAGCTGACGGATATTTCCCGGCCACCGGTAGGACTCCAGTACTTCCCGCGCCTCGGGAGTCAGACGGACTGCAGGCATTTTGTATTTATCGGCAAAATCCAGGGCGAATTTCATGAACAGCAGATGTATGTCCCCCTTACGATCTCTTAACGGGGGAATAGATATAGGGACTGCATTCAGACGGTAATACAAGTCCTCACGGAAACGTCCGGTACGGATGGCGTGCATGAAATTCACATTGGAGGCGGCTATTACACGGACATCTGTCTTCTGGGCTTTGGACGAGCCCACACGGATAAACTCTCCTGATTCAAGGACTCTGAGCAGGCGGACCTGCGTGGAAAGGGGCAGTTCACCGACCTCATCCAAAAATATAGTACCCTTGTCAGCCACTTCAAAATAGCCCTTGCGGGCCTCATTGGCACCGGTAAAGGAACCTTTCTCATGTCCGAAAAGCTCAGACTCTATAGTTCCTTCCGGGATAGCTCCGCAATTGATGGCGATGTAGTTATTGTGCTTACGGGGGCTGAAAGCATGTATTATCTTAGGTATCACCTCTTTACCCACGCCACTCTCTCCGGTTATAAGTACAGAGAGGTTGGTGCCGGCAATCTGTATTGCGGTATCGATTGCATTGTTGAGCTTAGGATCATTGCCGATGATTCCGAAGCGGTTTTTGATTTCATTGAGTTCCATGTCTGCAAAGTTATCATTTTTTAGCATGAAAAATCAAATAATTATTATATTTGCGTTTACTTTAGATTAACAAGGTTGATAACAATTTTAAAATATCTCAAATGAAAAAGATTTTTAACCTACTGATGATTGCCGCAGCCGGTCTGTTCGTCACCACCTCATGCGGTAGCCCCAAGAAAATGGCGGAAAGCGCCGAAGAAGTATCTGTCAGCTGCAATCCCCAGATTCTGGAAGTGATTGCCGGCAATATCAAAGCCGACGTGACAGTAACTTTCCCCGAAGACTTTTTCCACCCCAAGGCCATCGTTGAAATGGTTCCCGTACTTGTATACAACGGCGGAGAAATCGTTCTTGACCCCGTAATGCTGCAGGGCGAGGATGTAACTGAGAACTACGAAGTGGTTCCCGAACTCGGCGGCACCATAAACAAGACATTCGAGTTTGAATATACCGAAGGTGTCGAGAACTCTCATCTTGAACTGAGGATGACTGTTATCCACAAGGACAACAGGATTCCTTTCACTGCACCCTATAAGGTGGCCGACGGAGCCAACACCACATACATGCTCGTGAAGACAGACGGCAGCCTCGCATACGCTCCCGACGCATATCAGGCCATCATCCCCGAGCAGAACGAAGCCCAGATTCTCTACCTGATCAACAGCGCCACCGTACGTCCCTCTCAGCTGAAGAGCGATGAGATCAAGGCTTTCCAGGAGTTCCTCGCAGCCATCAAGGCAGATGAGCGCAGAGAGCTTGTAAGCACTGACATCGTGGCTTACGCTTCACCCGACGGAAAAGAGGATTTCAATGCAGAACTGTCCGCAAAACGCGCCAAGACCGCCAGCGACGCCTTCAACAAGAAGATCAACAATAAGGACATCGCTATCGAGGCCAACGTCAACACCACAAACGTAGATGAGGACTGGGACGGCTTCAAGGCCCTCGTATCCAACTCCAACATCGAGGACAAGGATCTTATCCTCCGCGTTCTGGAGATGTACAGCGATCCCGCCGTACGCGAGAGAGAGATCAAGAACATGTCTCAGGTATACACTGTACTGAAGAAGGACATCCTTCCTGAGCTCCGCCGCGCAAGGTTCATCGCCAATGTAGAGTTCACCAACTACACCAATGATGAGCTCGTGGCCCTCGTAAACGACAACATCGAGATTCTCGACGAGGAGGCTCTCCTCCGCGCAGGTTCTCTCCTGAGTGACGCCAACCAGAAAGTCACCGTATACCAGAAAGCTGTCGAGAAGTTCAACAGCGACCGCGCCAAGATCAACCTCGGTGTGGCTTACCTGGCCCTCAACAAGAATGCCGAGGCCGAGCAGGCTCTCGCAGGTGTAGCCGACAAGGGCAATACCTATTATAATAATGCAGCCGGAGTCGTAGAGCTCCGCAAGGGCAACAACGACGCTGCAGTAGCCGCATTCAACAAGTCAGGTCTGAAAGAGGCTCAGTACAACCTTGCAGTGGTTGACATCCTCAACGGCAAATATGCTGACGCAGCTTCCAAGCTGAAAGGTGCAAACAGCTTCAACGAGGCCCTCGTCAACATCCTCAACGGCGACCTCAATGCTGCCTCCAATATTCTTGCTGACGCCAAGTGCCAGTGCAAGAACTATCTGAAGGCCATCATCGCCGCCCGTCAGGGTGATGTAGAGGCTGCAAAGGCCGCTCTGGAGATCGCATCCAAGGATGAGGCTCTGGCAGCACGCGCAGAGAACGACATCGAGTTTGCCAAGATCAGATAAGCAATCTCATGTTGACGTAAAAAAGTTCCGGTGGTCTGAGACCATCGGAACTTTTTTTATACAGTTTGCGGAAAACTACCTGCTGAGCTCCGCCAGATGCTTGGTATACAGTCCGTCTATGATACCGTCCGAAAGACCGATGACAGGCACATAGATATAGGACGCCCCGGTGATGGCCGCGATGGTAAGGAATATCTCCCCGGCCGGAACAATCACATCAGCCCTGTCGGCCTTCAGTTCGTATTCCTCCATTCTCTGCCTTACGCTCAAAGCCTTGAGGCGGTCGTGAAGAGACTGGAGGGAAGAAGTGCTCATGCGGGGATAGCGCTTGTCGCGCCGCTCCACCAGCTTGTACAGCTTGTTGATGTTGCCGCCGGAGCCTACTATGTTGATTCCCGGATACGATGCCGCCAGGTCCTCCAGGTCTGAGCGGAACCGCTTCCACTCACCGTCGGAGACAGCCTCGTTGAGCATCCTGACCGTACCGATATTGTAGGACTTGGAGCAGATCAGCTCCCCGTCCGTCATCAGATTGATCTCCGTGCTTCCGCCGCCCACATCGACGTACATATAGTTGCCGCGGCGTCCGCGCATGCTCTCTATATGGTTGTTGTATATCATGCGGGCTTCCTGCTGTCCGTCGATTATCTCTATCTCTATGCCTGTCTTCTTCCGCACCTCCCGGATGATGTCCGGCCCGTTGGCGGCATCGCGCATGGCAGACGTGGCGCAGGCCCTGTAATCACTCACATTGTAGATCTTCATGAGCTGCTTGTAGGACTTCATCAGACGCACCAGGTCCTTGCGCCGGCGCTCGGAGATGCTGCCTCCGTTGGAAAACACATCGAAGCCCAGACGGAGAGGAACACGCAACAGCAGCACCTTGCTGAATCTGGGCTGCAGGTCATCCTCAAGCTGCTTGATAAGCAGGCGTACGGCATTTGAGCCGATGTCGATTGCGGCGTAGGTCACGGCATTGTCCCTGTACTCCGCCATTGTTTCCTTGTCAATCATATCTGTCATTGTTCTTCCTTTTAAGCCATCCCTGCATCATACTCCCTTTCCTTGGCCTCAAGCTCCTCATAATGCCGGTACAAGGCAAGCTGTGAACCGGTCTCCAGCGGTTCCGCACATGTCCATGCACTGTTGGCCCCCGTTCCGTCCACTGTCCTCCCCTGCTTCACGTCCCGTAGCGCATAATCCACTATACGCTTCATCTCCTGCTTGATGGTAGGGTCATAGACCGGAGCTATAACCTCGATGCGGTTGTCCAGATTGCGGGGCATCCAGTCGGCCGAACCGATGAAAACCTTCTCCTCGCCTCCGGCAGCGAATACAAAGATACGGGAATGTTCCAGATACCGGTCTATAATTCCGTTAATCCTTATATGACAATTCTCCGGCAGCCCGTCAGTAACTATCGAGCAGTTGCCCCTGACCGACATCTCTATGTCCACTCCGGCATACGCTGCATCGTAGATCTTCTCCACCATCACAGGGTCTGTAACATGGTTCAGTTTCATGCGGATATAGGCCGGCTTGCCGTTCTTCTTATTGCGTATTTCAGTATTGACAAGCGATATAAACTTGGTTTTCATCTCATTGGGCGATACCAGCAGTTCCTTGAACCTTATCTGGGCATAGGGTTTCTCGATAAAGTCAAATACCTGCTCCACTTCCTTGACTATCTTGCGGGAGGAGGTCATCAGAATACAGTCGGTATAGGCCTTGGCATTGCCCTCATGGAAGTTACCGGTACTGATGCAGGCCAGATCCCCACCCCTCTTCATGCCGATATGCAGGACCTTGGAATGCACCTTGAGCCCCTCGACTCCGAAGATGACCTTCACCCCGGCATCCTCCAATTTCTGGGACCATTTGATATTGGATTCCTCGTCGAAGCGGGCCAGAAGTTCTATGACTACAGTCACTTTCTTGCCGTTGCGCGCGGCCGCTATCAGGGCCCTGACCACCTTCGAATCCTTGGCCAGACGGTAGAGGGTTATCTTGATGCTGCTGACACTGCGGCTGGTGGCCGCCTCATGCAGGACACGGATGAACGTGTCGAAACTATGATAGGGCACGTGCAGGAAACGGTCCTGCCTCCGGATGCGCTCCAGAATACTGCCGGGCCCGTCCATAGAAGACCTGCGGATAGCCGGCATCGGGGGATATTTAAGGGCACTCCCCGTAAAAGAGGGGAACTTCATCAGATCCTTGTGGTTCTGATAGCGTCCTCCGCGCAGGACTGTGTCCCGCTCCCCAAGGTCCAGCTTGCCGAGAACACGCCGCAGCAGGTCTTCCGGCATATTCTCGTCATAGATAAATCTCAAAGGCTCTCCTTTCTTCCGGCTCTTGAGGCCCTTCGATATCTTCTGGAGAATGCCGCTGCGCTGGTCATTGTCTATCTCCATCTCGGCATCGCGGGTGAACTTGAAGGTATAGGCGCTGAAGGAGGAAAATCCGTTGCCCTCGAAGACCTTGGGCAGACAGCAGCGCACCGCATCGTCAATATACATGATATAGCTTTTCCCCTCCTTGTCCGGCAGGCGGATGAATCGCCCGCAACTGTCCACCGGGAGACTGAAATAGGCATAGTCGTATACGGTCTTTCCCCTCTCGTTGATACGGCAGGCCTTGACGGCCAGATATATCTTCTCATCAGTCTCGTAATCCAGATGACGCACGGCACTCAGCCATATCGGTACGATAAAGCCGTCTATACGCTCCTGATAGTAGTTACGGATATATGCTACCTGCTCCTCATCCGCCTGTGAGTCAGATATGATGCAGATGTTGTGGTCGGCCAGCGCCTTGTTGACCTGCCTGACCGCCACTTCAAAATCCTTCACGTAGCGGTTGTTGAGCCGGTTTATCTGCTTTACTACCTCTGCCGCCGTTTTAGCCTCGCGCAGTCCTGACTTGCCGTCCCACTCGGCCACCCGGTTCTGGGAAGCCACGCGGACACGGAAGAACTCGTCCAGATTATTGGAGTATATCCCCAGGAAACTCAGTCTTTCCAGGAGGGGGACCTCATCTTTACATGCTTCTTGCAGTACACGCCGGTTGAAGTACATCCAACTGATGTCCCTTTCGAGATACGGCCTCATTGATTTTTTCTTTCCCATTGTAAATTACCAAATTGGCCGCAAGTTAGATATAAATTGTAAAATGAATTGTTAAAATTGTGTTACAAATCAGTCGAGTTTCAGTACTGCCATGAACGCTGACTGGGGCACCTCCACATTGCCTATCTGCCGCATGCGTTTCTTGCCCTTTTTCTGCTTCTCCAGCAGCTTGCGCTTACGGGTGATGTCACCTCCGTAGCACTTGGCCAGCACGTCCTTGCGCACGGCCTTTACGGTCTCGCGGGCAATGATCTTGGCTCCGATGGCGGCCTGTATCGCTATCTCGAACTGCTGTCTGGGAATCAGTTCCTTGAGCTTCTCGCAGATACGGCGGCCGAAGTCATAGGCCCGCTCACGGTGGATAAGAGAGGATAGGGCGTCGACAGACTCTCCGTTGAGCAGGATATCGAGCTTGACCAGGTCGGCCTTCTGATAGCCGATGATATGGTAGTCGAAGGAGGCGTAGCCGCGGGAAATGGACTTGAGCTTGTCGTAGAAGTCAAAGACTATCTCGGCAAGGGGCATGTCGTAGGTCAGCTCCACACGGTCGGCGGTGAGGAAGTGCTGTCCCTTGAGCACCCCGCGCTTGTCCAGGCAGAGTTTCATGATCTGACCGAAATACTCGCTCTTGGATATGATCTGAGCCCGGATATAAGGCTCTTCGATGTAGTCTATGAGGGTAGGGGCCGGCAGACCGGAGGGATTGTGTACGTCCACCACCTCGCCCTGGGTGGTGTACACTTTATAGGATACGTTGGGGACGGTGGTTATCACGTCCATGTCGAACTCCCGGTAAAGCCTCTCCTGCATGATCTCCAGATGGAGCAGGCCGAGGAAACCGCAGCGGAAGCCGAAGCCCAGGGCCAGGGAGGACTCGGGCTCGAAGACGAGGGACGCATCGTTGAGCTGGAGCTTCTCCAGCGATGCGCGCAGATTCTCGTATTCGTCGGTCTCCACCGGATAGACTCCCGCGAAGAGCATTGGCTTGACCTCCTCGAAGCCGGCAATGGACTCGGAGCAGGGCCGGTCCACATGGGTGATGGTATCACCGACCTTCACCTCGACGGCCGTCTTGATACCGGAGATGATATAGCCCACATTGCCGGTAGTCACCTCGTCGGTGGGACACATCCTCAGCCTGAGATAGCCGACCTCATCGGCCTCGTATTCCTTGCCCGTATTGAAGAACTTTACCTTGTCGCCCTTGCGTATCACTCCGTTGACCACCTTGAAATAGGCGATCACTCCGCGGAAGGGGTTGAATACCGAGTCGAAAATCAGAGCCTGGAGCGGTGCCTCCGGGTCGCCCTTCGGAGCGGGGAAACGCTCCACCACGGCGTCCAGTATGGCAGGCACGCCCTCACCGGTCTTCGCACTGCACAGCAGGATGTCCTCCCTGTCGCAGCCTATCAGGTCCACGATCTGGTCGCTGACCACGTCCACCATGGCCGCGTCCATATCTATCTTGTTGAGCACGGGGATAATCTCCAGGTCATGGTTGATGGCCAGGTAGAGATTGGATATGGTCTGGGCCTGGATACCCTGGGTAGCGTCCACCACCAGAAGCGCACCCTCACAGGAGGCTATGGCGCGGGACACCTCGTAGGAAAAGTCCACATGTCCCGGAGTATCGATAAGATTGAGTATGTATTTCTCCCCATTATAGTTGTAGACCATCTGGATTGCATGGCTCTTGATAGTGATTCCCTTCTCCCTCTCGAGGTCCATCGAATCCAGGACCTGATCTTCCATTTCCCTTTCGCTCAGAGTATGAGTATATTCGAGAAGACGGTCCGCCAGGGTGCTCTTGCCGTGGTCTATGTGCGCTATAATGCAGAAATTCCGGATATTTTTCATTTTCTTCAGATAATCGCTGCAAATATACTATCTTAGCGGGATAAACACAAACTGATATGACAGACATACAAAAGCTGACCGACACAGCGTCCCAGGTCCGCAGGGACATACTGAGAATGGTCACCCAGGCCGGTTGCGGACATCCCGGCGGCTCGATGAGCAGCACCGACTTCATTACTGCTCTGTATCTGGACGTAATGAAACACACACCCGAAGGCTGGAGCCGCAGCGGCAAGGGCCAGGATATGTTCATCCTCTCTACAGGACACATGTCCCCCCTGCTCTACAGCATACTGGCACGCACAGGGTATTTCCCCGTTTCCGAACTGGGAACCTTCAGGCATCTTGGCTCCAGACTTCAGGGCCACCCCTCGACCGATTTCAACCTGCCGGGTGTCTACATGCCCTCAGGCTCACTCGGTCAGGGTCTCTCCGTAGCCTGCGGCGCCGCCCTTGGCAAGAGACTGGACGGTGAGGACAACACTGTCTACGTCCTCTGCGGCGACGGCGAGAGCGAGGAAGGCCAGATATGGGAGGCCGCCATGTTCGCCGCCCACCACAAGGTGGACAACCTCATAGCCATGACCGACTGGAACCATCAGCAGATAGACGGCACGGTGGATTCGGTCATCGGCCTTGGAGACCTCGAGACCAAATGGAAGGCTTTCGGCTGGGAATGCGTCCAGGCCGACGGCCACGATATGCAGGCCATCCTCGACGCCTTCGCTCAGGCCAGGTCCCTCTCGCGCCACGGCAAGCCGGTGATGATTCTCTTCCACACCGTCATGGGCAAGGGAGTGGATTTCATGGAAGGCACCAACGAATGGCATGGCAAGGCACCCTCGCCGGAGCTCTGCGAAAAGGCCCTCGCCCAGGTAAAGGAGACTCTCGGAGATTATTAATATTTAAGGTACAGGACAATGATGGAAAAATTCATAAATACAGGAAACAAGGATACACGCTCGGGCTTCGGAGCAGGACTCACGGAGCTGGGCAGGACCAATGACAAAGTGGTCGCGCTGTGCGCTGACCTCACCGGCTCCCTGAAGATGAACACCTTCGCCAAGGAGCACCCCGACCGGTTCTTCCAGTGCGGCATCGCCGAGGCCGACATGATAGACGTGGCCGCCGGCCTGTCCCTCAGCGGCAGGATTCCGTTTGCGGGTTCATTTGCCAACTTCGTGACCTCCAGGGTCTACGACCAGATACGCCAGGGCATCTGCTACGCCAGCGCCAATGTAAAGATAGCCGCCTCCCACGCCGGCATCACCCTCGGAGAGGACGGAGCCACCCATCAGGTCATGGAGGACATCGGCATGATGAGGATGCTTCCGCGCATGACCGTCATCAACCCCTGCGACTACAATCAGACCAAGGCCGCGACCATTGCGGCTGCCTCCTACGAAGGACCCGTTTATCTCCGCTTCGGCCGTCCCTCCGTACCCAATTTCACTCCCGAAGACCAGGTATTCGAGATAGGGAAAGCCCTGAAACTGGTCGAAGGAAAGGATGTGACCGTCTTCGCCACCGGCCACCTGGTATGGGAGGCCCTCCTTGCAGCCGAGGAGCTGGAAAAACAGGGAATCTCTGCAGAAGTTATTGACATACACACCATCAAGCCCCTGGATACGGAGGCTGTGCTCGCTTCCGCCGCCAAGACCGGAGCGGTGGTTACAGCCGAGGAGCACCTGATTGCCGGAGGCCTTGGAGAGCTGATCGCCGGAGTACTGGCCCGCCACACCCCCTGCCCCGTCGAGATAGTGGCCGTGGACGATCTCTTCGGTCAGAGCGGAAAGCCCGCCGAGCTGATGAAAGCCTACGGGCTCGATGCAGAACATATCGTATCCGCCGCACTGAAAGCCATTTCCAGAAAGAAATAAATGACAGAGGACAAGGAAATACTGGACGCATTCCGCCAGGAGGGGAAGGAGGACTACGCCTTCAACCTCCTGGTGCGCCGGTATTCCCGCGACCTCTATTGGCAGATCCGCAGAATGGTGTTCGACCACGATGACGCTGACGATCTGCTGCAGAACACCCTCATCAAGGCATGGAAATACCTGCCGGATTTCCGCGAGGACTGCAAGCTCTACACCTGGCTCTATAGAATAGCCGTCAACGAGACCATCAATTTTCTTAAGAGCAAGCGCCTGAAGACGATGTTCTCTCTTACCGGCAAGGAGCGTACCCTCGCTGAAAAATTCACTGCCGACCCCTATTTCACCGGTGACGAGATTACCCGTAGACTCTATGCCGGAATGGAGAAACTGCCACCGAAACAAAAAGTGGTATTCGCCATGAGATACTTCGACCAGATGAAATTCGAAGACATAGCCAAGACTCTCAAAGGGACTGTAGGTTCCATCAAGGCATCCTATCATCACGCATTCATAAAGATGAAGCGATATTTGAATGAAGAGGATTAATCCTATGGCTGTCCAAGATGTCTAATAGACGTATGAGCGAAATGAAAGAAAATATGACCAACAATCCCTTCACCGTTCCGGACGGCTATTTCGAGTCGCTGGAGGACAGGATACGCGAAAGGATTCACCGCCCGGCCGGTCCCTTTGCCTCTTTCGTCATAAAAGCCAAGCCGGCATTCATGATGGCGCTCATGTTCGGAGCCATAGCCGGTTTGGGCTGGATAGCCTCGAAAATCACTCCCCTCCTCTATGACAGTCCGCTGGAATCGGATGACCCTATCATGGCCATGATAGAAGAAGGATATCTGGAAAGCAGTTTTATATATGCCTACTATGACGAGATAGATGTAGACTCCGCATTCACCTATTCACTTGAGAACACAGTCGACATCGAAGGCGAAATCATGGAAGATCTGGAAGCCACTCTCACGGAAGAGGATATATGGGAATACCTCGATGACGGAGAAGACATAGAACTGAACTAAAACCTTAACCATAAGAACCCTAGAGAGACATGAGATTTATCAAGACATTTTTCCTTACACTGGCAGGAACACTTCTGATATCCCTGCCGACCGTGGCACAACCATCACCTGCAGCACCTTCCGAATCCTGCTGCCCGGCTGACCGGTCCAAATCCGACCCCGACAACAAAGAAAAGCTGGAGAGTGCGCGTATCGCATTCTTCACCACGAAAATGGAGCTCACCCCCGAGGAAGCCGGCAAATTCTGGCCCGTCTACAACGAATACCGCAAAGCTATCGGTGATGCCCGCAAGGCCAGTCGTGACAGATTCCACCAGATCCGCAGAATGACCGAGGAAGGCAGCGCCTCTGAGGTAGCTGTCAAGAAGCTCCTGATGGAATACATAGACGGCTGCAGAGAGGATGACGATCTGGAAAGACTCTATCTGGATGAGTTCTTGAAGATTCTTCCGGCAGAAAAAGTAGCAATGATGTACGTTGCCGAAGAGGAATTCCGCGTCAAGATGATAAAGATGTGGAAAAAGCCCGGCATGGACAATAAGAAACCATGATAGAAGCAACATCGATCACCAAGAGCTTCGGTCCTGTAAAAGTCCTCAAGGGCATAGACTTCCAGGCCACAGATCGGGAAGTCATATCAATTGTCGGAGCCAGCGGCGCCGGCAAATCAACCCTACTGCAGATACTAGGCTCACTATCACGTCCTGACACCGGAAAGGTGCTGATTGACGGCACTGATATATTCTCGCTATCTTCCAATGCTTTGGCTGATTTCCGCAACCGGAGGATAGGATTCGTCTTTCAGTTTCACCACCTGCTGCCCGAATTCACGGCACTCGAGAACGTCATGATTCCGGCACTGATAGCCCGTAAAGGCGCATCCGACGCCAGACGGCAGGCATCGGAGCTGCTTTCTTCCCTGGGACTGAGCCACAGACTGGAGCACAAGCCCGCCGAACTCTCCGGCGGGGAGCAGCAGCGGGTAGCCATTGCCAGAGCCGTTATCAACCGCCCCAGCGTCATTCTGGCCGACGAGCCCTCGGGCAACCTGGACAGCAATACCAAGAAAGACATCCACCAGCTTTTCTTCGACCTCCGCGACCGCTTCGGACAGACCGTCATCATCGTCACCCATGACCGGGACCTGGCGGCCATGTCGGACCGGATGCTCGAGATGCGGGACGGACTTTTTTGCAATTAGGCAGCTGTATTCTTGCATTTGTCTTACAGATTCTCTAAATTTGTAGGATATTGACAAAATTTACTAACTACTAATATTAATCTTTTGATAAAATGAAAACCTACCAGACCGGAAACATCAGAAATGTCGTGCTTCTGGGAAGCTCTAAATCTGGAAAGACCACCTTGTCGGAAGCCATGATGTTCGAAGGCAAAGTGATTGACCGCAGAGGAACCGTAGAAGCGAAGAACACCATCAGTGACAACACCGAAATCGAGCAGATCAACCAGCGCTCCATCTATTCGACTCCCCTGTACACGGAGTTCATGGACAACAAGCTGAATATCATGGATACTCCAGGTGCCGACGACTTCATCGGCGGAGTGATCTCCTCGTTCAAGGTATGCGACTCCGGTATACTCGTAGTCAATGCCCAGCAGGGTGTGGAAGTAGGTACTGAGATCTTCGGAAGATACGCTGAAAACTATAAGAAGCCCGTCGTGGTGGCCGTCAACCAGCTCGACGCTGAGAAAGCCAACTGGGAAAGCACCATCGACTCCCTGAAAGAGGCCTTCGGCAACAAGATTGTCCTCGTACAGTTCCCCGTGGCCGTAGGAGCCGGATTCAACGGTTTCATCGACGTGCTCACCATGAAGATGTACACCTTCAAGGACGACAACGGCACCCGTGAGGAGCATGACATTCCCGCAGACCTCAAGGGTCAGGCCGACGAAGTGCTCGCAGCCCTCACTGAGATGGCCGCAGAGAGTGACGAGGCCCTCATGGAGAAATACTTCGACGCCGGCGAGCTCACCCGCGAGGAGATTGAGAAAGGACTCAACCTCGGTTTCCTCCAGGGCTCCATCATGCCTACCTTCTGTATATCCGCCAGGAAGGACATCGGTGTCAAGAAACTCATGGAGTTCATGATCAACGTAGCTCCCTCACCCGCAAACGACAGCGAGCCCACCAAGGACGGAGGCAGCATACCCTGCAGCGCCGACGGTCCCACATCGATTTTCATCTTCAAGAACGCTCTGGAGCAGCACCTCGGCGACGTGGCCTACTTCAAGGTTATGTCAGGCAAGCTGACTGAGGGCATGGACCTCGTCAACGCGGAGAACGGCAACAAGGAGCGCATATCCCAGATCTTCGCCGTAGCCGGCAAGAAGAGGGAGAAGGTCAGCGAGATGGTGGCCGGCGATATAGGCTGCACCGTGAAGCTGAAGACCGTGAAGTCCAACCAGACACTCTGCACTCCCGGACAGGAGATCGTCTTCGAGCCCATCGTCTATCCTCAGGCCAAGTACCGTACGGCCATCAAGGCAGTGGACGAGAAGGACGAGGAGAAGCTCGGCGAGATCCTCAACAAGGCCGCAGCCGAAGATCCCACCTACATCGTACAGTACGCCAAGGAGCTCAAGCAGACCATCCTCAGCGGACAGGGCGAGCAGCACATCAACATCCTCAAGTGGCAGATCAACAACATCAACAAGATGGAGATCGAGTTCATGGCACCCCGCATCTCCTACCGCGAGACCATCACCAAGGTCGCCGCAGCCAACTACCGCCACAAGAAACAGTCCGGCGGTGCCGGTCAGTTCGGTGAGGTTCACCTCCTTCTGGAGCCCTACGTGGATGGCGCTCCCCAGAACAACCGCTTCAAGGTAGACGGCAAGGAAATGGTGCTCAACATCAAGTCCAAGGAAGAATACACCATGGACTGGGGCGGTAAGCTCGAGTTCTACAACTGTATCGTCGGCGGCGCCATCGACGCCCGCTTCATGCCCGCCATCCTCAAGGGTATCATGGAGAAGATGGAGGAAGGTCCTCTGACAGGCTCCTACGCCCGCGATATCCGCGTCTACGTGTACGACGGTAAGATGCACCCGGTGGACTCCAACGAGATCTCCTTCAAGCTGGCAGCCCGCAACGCCTTCAAGGAGGCCTTCCGCAACGCCGGCCCTAAGATTATGGAGCCTATCTGCAACATCGAGATCATGGTGCCCGGTGAGTACATGGGCGACGTGATGTCCGACCTCCAGGGCCGCAGGGCCATGATTGAGGGCATGAGCAGCGTCAAGGGCTTCGAGGTGCTCAAGGCCCGCGTGCCTCTGGCAGAGCTCTACAAGTACTCCACCACCCTCAGCTCGCTGACATCGGGACGCGCTTCCTTCACAATGGAGATGGCTGAGTACCAGCAGGTACCTGCCGACGTCCAGGAGAAGCTGCTGAAGGCTTATCAGGAAGAAGAGAAGGACGAGTAGGCGCCTTGCATTTCACCCATTCTGACGCACCTCTGAACGGGTAATTGGTAAACTGCGCGTGCGGTATCATAACCCGGTCATTCTAGCCACAGTTAACGCGGTGATTGAAAAAAGAAGCCGCATCGGTTGGTCCGGTGCGGTTTTTTTTGGGGGGGCGGTGGTTTAGAAGAGGGCGTTCCAGGCTTTCTCCATCTGACGCCGGGAGGAAAAGCCGGCAAAAGTCCAGATACAGCTGTAAGGGACTCCGTACTCCACCATAAGCTCCCGCGCAAAAAGAAGTCGGGCCATAGTAATTTTCTCATTGCGCCTGCAGGTCCGGCGCTGTGACACATCTCTAATCATAACAATTCTATTTTTAAGGTTGTAAATTACAACTCAAAGTTATAAAACACTGCAGTCTCTATTTCCATTTGTTAAAAAACATAAAGGTTTTTACACGTTTTTTAACTGCGTGATGTCCGTTATTATTACTTTTGGTTGTATTATATAACTTTCTATCTGTTTTTAAATTCCTATTTCGGGTATACTTTTGTTCATATGAACGACAAGGATATCAAAAATAGGATTGCCCGTTACCGCAGGGAACACAACCTCTCGCAAGCCGAGATTGCGGAACGCCTGTCGATATCCCAAACCGCATATTATAAAATTGAAAGAGGCAAGACTTCACTGATAAGCGGACACCTGCATAAAATCGCCGATGCATTCGACCTGTCCGAAGAAGCCCTGGTACTCGGCTACGAACCAGGTGAAAAAGAAAAATACGAAAGAATCATAGCCGAAAAAGACCGCAAAATAGCGGAACTTGAGGCCGCTTTGGCCGACAAAAACAGAATAATCGAACTTCAGGACCGTCTTTTGCGAAAAATTTAGTTGCTTTGCAGCATGTTGAACGCCTACGATATCGCCGGCGTCATAGAGGCCGGCACTGACGAGGCGGGACGGGGCTGCATAGCAGGGCCTGTCTACGCCGCAGCCGTCATACTGCCCGGCGACTTCGAGGATCCGGGCCTGAACGATTCCAAGCAGCTCTCGCGGAAGGCCCGCGAGAGACTCCGTGACTACATACAGGACAAGGCCCTGGCCTGGGCCGTAGCCTCCGCCTCTCCCGAGGAGATAGATGAGATCAATATCCTCCAGGCATCCATACTGTCCATGCACCGGGCCCTGGACGCCCTGAAAGTCCGCCCGCAGCATATCATAGTGGACGGCAACCGCTTCCGTCCCTACGGGGACATACCTTTCCGCTGTTATGTCAAGGGGGACGGCCGCTATGCATCCATCGCCGCCGCATCCATTTTAGCGAAGACTTACAGGGACGACTGCATGAGGAAGGCCGCAGAGCAGTATCACCAGTACGGATGGGAGCGCAACTTCGGATACCCTACGGCGGAACACCGCAGCGCCGTTGCGCAATACGGCATCACGCCCCTGCACCGCAGGAGCTTCCAGATACTGCCCGATCCGACATTGTTCTGACTGTCCTTTCTATGATTCCTTGGCGAGGGTGAACTCGAAGCACAGACCGGATGGAGCGACGGGGACGGCCTTTATCGTGCCGCCGTGGAGACATACCGCGTTCCGGACTATGGAGAGGCCCAGACCCGTACCGCCTATCTTGCGGCTGCGGCCCTTGTCTATGCGGTAGAACCTCTCGAAGATACGGGGCAGGTGCATGCTGTCTATCCCCACTCCGTCGTCCTCGATGGATATCCTGTATTCCCTGTCATTTTCCTCCAGGAGCCTTACCGTTACCTTCGTGCCCTTGGAGTAGAAAATCGCGTTCTCCAGGAGATTGCGGAAGATGGAGTAGAGGAGGGAATGATTGCCCTGAATCTCCTTTCCTTCTGGGAAATCGTTGATTATCTGCATTGTCCCCCTGCCCTCCGGGCCTATCTTGGCCATGGGGCTGTCCTTGCCGTCAAATTTGCCGGCGATGGGCTCCATGTCGGAGACAGCCTCAGCCACCACGTCGGAGAGGGAGATACGCTCCTTCTCGATCTTGTCCCCGGCCTCGTCCATACGGGTGATGGTCGAGAGGTCGAGCAGGAGGCTGGAGAGCCGCTGGGACTGCTCGTAGCACTTGCGGAGGAAGATGTCCCGCTGCTGCGGACTCATGTTAGGGTTGTTGACGAGGGTTTCCAGGTAGCCGTTGATGCTGCTGACGGGGGTCTTGAGCTCGTGGTTGATGTTCTGGGTGAGCTGCTTCTTCTGACGGATATTGTCCTGGGACTCGCGGGCCACCATCTCGCGGGCAGCGGACAGCGTGTCGCGGTCGTTCATGTCGCGGCGGTAGGTGTTCACCAGGCGGTTGAGCAGACGGCCGCACTTGCTGTCGGGAAAAGGCGGAAAAGAGTCGTCGAGAGGATTGCCCTTCTCGGCCATGTAGACGAACTCCTCGAGTCTGGAGAGAAGTTCCTTCCTATGTATTATCTCCTTGAGCATAACCCCCATACACTCTACACATCGAAGCCGTAGCCGTAGCCCTGGCGGGTGACGATATATTTGCCGTACTCGCCTATCTTCTTGCGCAGGCGGGTGATATTGACGTCGATGGTGCGGTCCAGGACCACCACCTCGTCGCTCCAGACATTGTGCAGGATCTCCTCTCGGGAGAGGACACGGCCGGAGTTGCGCAGGAAAAGGGTCATTATCTCCATCTCCTTCTTGGTCAGCTGGACTTCCTGGTCATTAATATAACACTTATGCTTGAGCAGGTCGAGCCGCAGACCGTTGTAAGTGATGCTGTCTCCACTCATTTCCGTACGGGGCATGGAGACATCGGACTGAGGCGTTACCGGAGACTGCTGTGACTGGGGGGCACAGCGGCGGAGTACACTCTTGACCCTTGCGACCACCTCCCTGACTGAGAACGGCTTGGAGATGTAGTCGTCGGCACCGAGGGTAAGGCCGGCTATCTTATTGTCCTCAGTATCCTTGGCTGTGCAGAAGATAATGGGGATAGACGCCGTGGCCGGATCCTTCTTGAGCATCTGGGCCATCTTGAATCCGCTCATCCCGCCCATCATGATGTCCAGCAGGATGAGGGAAAAACTTTTAATGTCCTTGCCGAGAGCCTCCTCCGCGCTGTAGGCCACTTCTACCTCGTAGCCCTCGACCTCCAGATTGAACTGGAGAATCTCACAGATGGACTCCTCGTCATCGACTATAAGAATTCTTTGCATACGCAAATATAGTATTAATTTTTACTTACCCTTCACTGTGGAGAGGTAGGTGTAGGCGCGGATCAGGTGCTTCAGGTTGTCGGCCATCTGCTGGGTCTCCTGCAGGATGGTCTGATAGAGGATGTAGATGTTGAAGTTGGAAGTGTCGGACTCGGAGTTGAAGCGCTCGAGGTTGTTCTTGCGCAGCACGGCCACTTCCTTCTTGTAGGCGGAGATGTCCTTGATCAGCTCCTTGGACTGCTGCTCGGCCGCGGGGTTGAAGTCGTCCACGTAGGCGCGGGTCTTGTTGAGCAGGACGAGGAAGGCCTCGCTGGCGGGAGCGAACTCCTCGGCGCAGTCCTTGGGCAGGGGGTTGAAGTTGTTCTCCAGGTGCTCCTTGCAGGGCTCGGACATACGCTTGAGACTGTACAGGAGCTGGGAGGTGTTGTTGGCCTCGAGGTGGAACCAGGTGCTGGCCTGCACGGACACTGTCGGGTCGGTGCGCTTGAGGGCCAGAATCTCCTTGCGGCGGACGGACTTGTAGCCGTCTATCTCGGCGTGCATGGTGCTGTAATGACGGCGCAGGCACTTGAGGTTCTCGCTGACGAAGCAGTCGATGAAGTTGGAGTAGTAGTTGGAGACATAGTCCAGTTCCTTGACCGTACTGTCCTTTACCTGGTTCTTGAGCAGGCTCCATACCTCGTCGGGGTCGTTGGAGGACATCATCTGCTCGAAGACGGTCTTGTTCTTCTCCTTCTCGTGGGCTTTCTTATTGAACTTGATATTGCTGCGGATGATGATAAACAGGGCTACAAGGCTGAGGAGTATCATTGCGATGAAACTGCCGTAGTGCATCACGAGGGCTATCGCGAAGCAGACTGCAAAGGCTATCACCGCTGTCAGCAGCCAGCCGCCCATCACGGACATCATGCCGGTCACCCTGCCTACGGCGCTCTCGCGGTCCCAGGCGCGGTCCATCAGGGAGGTACCCATGGCCACGGTAAATGTTACGAAGGTGGTGGAGAGGGGCAGCTTGAGGGAGGTACCGAGGGCAATCAGGAGGGAGGATACCACCAGGTTGACGGCGGCCCTCATCTGGTCAAATGCGGCACCCTTGACGAGGATGGCCTCGTCCTTGTTGAAGCGGCTGTCGATCCAGTTGCGGACTCTCAGGGGGGTCACCTTTTCCAGCCATGTGGCGAAGGAATTGGCTATCTGCACGAGACGGCGGCCGGTGGCGGAGGTGCCGAAGGAGGCCTCGGACTCGTTCTGGTTGGTCAGGTTGACCTCGGTGTTAATCACGTTGCGGGCTTTCCGGGAAGTGGCCAGGGCAAATACCATGGTGGCTCCGGAGAGTATCAGGAATATCATCGGGGTGTGGGCAGGTTCGAGAAGGCTGCCCATCAGGTAGTTGTCGGCACCCACGCCCATTCCGTTGGCGGAGTAGTCCTGCCATGCGGAGAATCCTGCGAGAGGCACGCCGACGAAGTTCACCAGGTCGTTGCCGGCGAAGGCCATGGCGAGGGAGAGAGTACCCATCAGCACGATGATCTTCAGGATATTGACCTTGCACCAGTGCAGTATCTGCATGATGACGCTGCTGCCGACGAAGAGGCAGAGCACCAGCATGCCGGTGTGCTCCTTAATCCAGGCATTGGCCTCGGCGGTCATGAAGGAGGAGTCCTTCAGACCCTTGATCAGCAGGAAGTACACGATGGCGGTCACGGCTATGCCGCCGAAAACTCCGGCCAGGTATTTCATCCTGGGCTTATAGTTGAATGTAAATATCGTACGGACTATCCACTGTATCACCATACCGAAGACAAATGCTATGGCTATCGAGAGGAAAATACCGAGTATCACCGAGAGAGCCTTGTCTGTATTGATCATCTGGGCGAATGTCAGGGCGCCGTCGGTCTGGATGTTCTTAATCATGGCGAGGGCCACCGTACCTCCGAGCAGCTCGAAGACGAGGGATACTGTGGTCGAGGTGGGCAGGCCCCTGGAGTTGAATGCGTCGAGGAGTATCACGTCGGTCACCATTACAGCCAGGCAGATAGTTACAATCTCCGCAAACGAGAAATACTGCGGCTGGAAGATACCGTGGCGGGCGATGTCCATCATACCGTTGGACAGGGACGCTCCGAGGAAGACTCCGATGGAGGCGATGATGATGAGGTTGCGGAACTTGGCGGTCTTGGAACCTACCGCGGAGTTGAGAAAGTTTACAGCGTCGTTGCTCACGCCGACGATAATGTCCGAAATGGCGAGGCAGAAAAGGAAAATGATGATTCCTATATACAAAAACTCCATAACTGTGTATAAATTTCGGTTGCAAAAGTATGGCTGTGATGTTACAAAAGTATTACAAAATTGTAACAAGAATATGAAATGGAAAAATTTTGCTAACTTTGAAAGACATTAACACATTAACACATTAACACATGAAAACTTTACTGATTAACGCGGCACGTTGCTCCAGTGCCGTCCTGCTGTCAGCGGCTGTCCTGCTGGGCGCCGTGTCATGCGGTCCGAAAAGCACCACTCACCGCAACCCGGAAGGACTCGTCTCCGTCAACTATGCCGATCTGAAGCAGGGAGAGGACATCCTCATATCGGAGTGGGTCGGCGAGCCGGAGTTCATAGCTCTGGAAAGCCGGCCTGAGGCTCTGGTTACCGACGGACTGCTGACTATCTCGGACCAATACATAGGCGTATACCGCAAAAACAGCGAAACGACCCCCTTCAAGCTGTTTGACCGCGCCACCGGAAAATACCTGCGGGACATCGGCGGTATCGGACGCGGACCGGGCGAATATACCGGCATATCTTCGGCACAGATAGACGAAGCCGGCGGAAAGGTCTGGATCAGCACTATAGACAGGCACAATATCTACGGTTACGATATCGCCTCCGGCAGGCTCGTTGCGGACATCAAGCTGCCCTACAAGGCCGACAACAATACCAACAACGGCTTCAACTTCTTAGTGGACAGCCTTTCCAGCACTATCACCATCGTACCGCTGCCCTTTAAGGACAAATGTCCCGCAGCCGCATGGTGCCAGGACATGGATGGCAACATCCTGTGGGAGATCCCCAAGACCTACACTATGGAGGAGAATGTCTTACTGACGATGCGTACCGGACGCAACACACCGGGCACCATGGACCTGTGCTTCGAGAGCAACAACACCGCGCAGGACACATTGTACGTGTTGGAGAACCGGGAGATCAAGCCCATTCTTACTGTCCAGTTCGAAGGCATCACCGAGCCTAACTACATAGATCTCAGTGAAGACAGGCTCTTCCGCAGCTCCAGCCTCCTCCCGGGATATGCTGTCATCGGAATATCCAGGTCAGCAGGAATGACCAGCAGAGGCGCGGAATTCTTCATCGAATATGAATATCTGCCCAGCGTGGTCATGGACAGGCAGACAGAGGAAGTATCCCTGCGCAACATCGTGGACGACATCATGACATGGAACGACAATAATTTCCGATTCTCAGACGGTTACCTCGCAAACAGCTATGACGCCCTGACATTCCAGGAAGCCGGAGCCAAGGCCCTGACCGACGGCAGTCTCAGCGAAGCCGCCCGCTCCAGGATATCCTCCATCCTCGACGGCCTGACCGAGAATGACAACATCATACTCATGATAGCACCACTTAAATAAAGTATATGGCAAGAAAAATCGCACTTATCACCGGTGCCACAAGCGGTATCGGCGAGGCCTGCGCGAAAAAGTTCGCAGCAGGCGGCTATGACATCATCATCAACTGCCGCAAGCCCGAGAAGGGAGAGGCCCTGAAGGCCGAGCTGGCCGGATTGGGAGCCGACGCCCTCGTCCTGCCCTTCGACGTCCGCTACCGGGACCAGATCATCGCGGCCCTCGGTTCCCTTGAAGGCAAATGGAAGAACATCGACGTGCTCATCAACAACGCCGGCCTCGTCTTCGGCGTGGACAAGGAGCATGAGGGCAACCTCGACGAATGGGACATCATGATCGACACCAACATCCGCGGCCTGCTCTCGATGACCCGCCTCGTAGTGCCCGGCATGGTCGAGCGCGGACGCGGGCACATCATCAACCTCGGCTCCATCGCCGGTGACGCTGCCTATCCCGGAGGCAGCGTGTACTGTGCCACCAAGGCCGCAGTAAAATCCCTCTCCGACGGCCTCCGCATCGACCTCGTGGACACTCCGCTGAGAGTCACCAACATCAAGCCCGGCCTCGTGGAGACCAACTTCTCCGTCGTGCGCTTCCGCGGTGACAAGGCCAAGGCCGACAGCGTCTACAAGGGCATCCGCCCCCTGACCGGAGCCGACATCGCCGAAGTGGCATGGTTCGCCGCCAGCGCCCCCGAGTACATGCAGATCGCCGAGGTCCTCGTCATGCCCACCAACCAGGCCACCGGCACCATCACCTACAAGAAGGCCTGACAAGCCGGCACACCGCAAAACCGCAACAAGCTAATTATCAAACCACTACGCTTCACATAGGTGCCACGTCGGCTTTCCAAAACTGAACGTGGCACCTTACAAAATAAAAAGCAACTCATTTACAAACAGTTACAAACCCTAACCTCGCCCGATATGATGAAGTCCAAAATATCCTTTATCTGCACAGCCGCCATACTTCTTATTGTCACTTCATGCAGCGGCAGGCAGAGCGCAGATGCCGGCCTTATCTCGATAAATTACAAAGAACTGACCGACAAGGGCACAGTCAACCTCTCCGACCTGTTCGAAGAGCCCGAGTTCATCGCCCTCGACAGCCGCAGCCCCGAAGCATACGCCACGGGGGGAATAAATATCTCCGAGCAGCATATAGGCATCTCCAGTGGATATTACCAGGGCAATCCATACAAACTCTATGACCGGGCCACCGGAAAATATCTCGGGACAGTCGGCAATGTCGGACGCGGTCCGGGCGAATACCTGTACCTGCTCGGCTCGTTCATTGATGAGAAAAACAACCGGATATGGCTCCATGACAGACCTGACGTGCTCCACGTATATGACCTCGGCACAAGGCAATTTGTCGAGGACGTGCCCCTGGCCTATAATTTAGGAGACTACAACTATTCAAAATCCGCCTTCACTATTGACCCTGAAGCCGGACTCATCACCTGCGCGAGGGTTCCCTACCCGGAAGACAGCGACACCACCGCCGCCTGGCAACAGGACTTCAAGGGCAATGTGATCTGGAGCGTCTCCGAACGCGGAATGAGCATGGCATCTACCAACATAGAAGCCATAAGCCAATGGGGCATATTGAGCAACAGGAACATTCCCGGGAGCCTCGATATCTCGTTCAATACTTTCAATGCCGCAGAGGACACACTGTTCATAGCTGAGAACGGAGCCTTAAGACCCGTATTCACAATGGATCTCGGCAAAAAAGCCGGAACAGCTACAGACGTTCAGATGATAGCCATCAGCCTTGCCCTACAGGATAAAATCCTGACAGACATCCAGGCTCCCCAGCCCATGAAAAACGGGGGCATAACATTCGGTTCATCGGCAACAGTCATAACCGACAGACGAAGCGGCGAAGCCTACAGATGCACCATAGTCAACGACTACCTCGGGACAGGCAAGTGCAGCCCGCAGCCCTCCGGCGGATATCTGATTCAGACCTACGACCCCGCACTCTTCCGTGAGACAGCCTCCACTGCCCTCGAGGAAGGCAGACTCTCCGACTCGGCCAAAGACAGGATACGCACCATCCTCTCCGACCTCTCCGATGAGGACAACAACATCATAGTCATCTACAGACTCCGATAAACCCAACTTCCCTCACCATGAAACACCTGACCCTCTCTTTCTTCAGTATAGCCGTATCAGCCGCCCTTCCGTTGCTGTCCTCATGCGGACAGCAGCAGGCATGGGACGGAGGCCTCATCTCAGTACAATACGACAGATTGCCGCAGGGAGAGGACATCCTCCTCTCCGACTGGGTAGGCGAGCCTGAGTTCATCGCCCTGGACAGCAGTGATCCCGAAGCACTTATCGACGGCGGAGAGATTACCGTCTCTGACCGCTACATCGGAATATACTCGCCTATGGAAAAACCCTTCAAGCTCTTCGACAGAGCCACCGGCAAGTTCCTGCGCAATATCGGCAACATCGGACGCGGTCCGGGAGAATACACCAGAATATCCTTCGCACAGATAGACGAGACCGGCGGAAAAATCTGGATCAGCACCTTGAATACCAACAAAGTCTACGCCTACGACATCAGCACCGGACGTCTCTCCGAAGACCTTCCCCTTGCATACGAAGGCAACGGCAATCCCAACCAGGGCTACAACTTCGTGGTCGACAGCAAAGCCCGCACCGTCACCATAGCCGGAATACCCTACGACAACAGCTGTCCTGCAGCCTGGTGTCAGGACATGCTGGGCAATGTCATCTGGGAGATTCCGAAAACAGGCTCCGCACCGGTAAATGCGATGCTCCGTCTCCACACCTCTCTCAACGTGGACGGAGCCCTGGACATCTGCCAGTGGTCGATGAACACCCAGCAGGACACCCTTTTCATCATACAGGACAGGGAACTCAGCCCGCTGCTGACGATGAAATTGGGAGAAACCACCGAACCCAACGCACTGTCATTTGACGATGGCGACTACATGCACGATCCCTTTATCCTTCCGGACTATGCCGTGGTAAATATCAGTAAAACGAAGATGGTCCTGAGCAGAAACACCGGCTCAGGCGTAAGCATAAGTATGGAAACGGACCTCCAGCCGGCCATAATCCTGGACCGCAGGACCGGAGAAGTCTCACGCCGCACCATTATAAACGATATCCTTACCAATGACAGTACCAGTCCTACTTTCAAAAACGGATACCTCGTCACCAACCACAGCGCTGAAAATTTCATGGAAGCAGGGCCCGGATTCCTTGAAAACGGCAACCTCAGCAGCTCCGCCCGCAAGCGTATCTCCGACATCCTGAAAAACATAAGCGAGGACGACAACAATGTTATCATCCTCGCTCCGCTAAAATAAAATATATCTGCTTACTGCGCGAGCAGCTTCTTGACGATGGTGGAGATGAGGCGGCCGTCGGCTTGGCCGGCGAGCTTCTTGGTAGCTACGCCCATCACCTTGCCCATGTCGGCCATGGATGTGGCGCCGGTCTCGGCGATGATGACCTTGACGGCCTCCTCGACCTGAGCCTCGGAGAGGGCGGCCGGGAGGTATTTCTCCATTGCGGCGGCCTCGGCCAGCTCGTTGTCCGCTAAGTCCTGACGGTTCTGCTGGGAGTAGATCTCCGCGCTCTCCCTGCGCTGCTTCACGAGCTTCTGCACTATCTTGACCACCTCTGAATCCTCGAGGCTGTCCTTGGCTCCCCCCTCGGAGGTCTTGGCGAGGAGAATTGCGGCCTTCACCGCACGGGTGGCCGCGAGAGCCACCTTGTCCTTGGCGACCATCGCCGCCTTGATGTCGGACTGTATCTGTTGTTCGAGTGACATATTGTTCTTTTTTAATTATTTTTCCTCCTTATAAGTACTCTGCAGGAAGAGCTCGTCCATCTGCACCTGGTCGATGCGGGAAGGAGCGTCGAGCATCATGTCGCGGCCCTGATTGTTCTTGGGGAATGCGATGAAGTCGCGGATGCTCTCCTGTCCGCCGAAAAGGGCGCAGAAACGGTCGAAGCCGAATGCGATGCCTCCGTGAGGGGGAGCACCGTACTTAAAGGCGTTGATCAGGAAGCCGAAGCGGTAGTCGGCGTCCTCATGGCTGAAGCCCAGGACCTCGAACATCCGCTCCTGTATCTTCGAGTCGTGGATACGGATGGAGCCGCCGCCGACCTCGGTGCCGTTGAGCACGAAGTCGTAGGCATTGGCGCACACGCGCTCCAGGTCCTCCTTGCGGTCGCTGTAGAACCAGTCCAGATGCTCGGGCTTGGGAGCGGTGAAGGGATGGTGCATGGCGTAGAAACGGGAGGTCTCGTCGTCCCACTCGAGCAGGGGGAAGTCCACTACCCACAGGGGGGCGAATACCTTCGGGTCGCGCAGGCCGAGACGGTTACCCATCTCGATACGCAGGGAGCCGAGAGCAGTGCGCATCTTGTTCCTGGCACCGGCGAGAATCAGGATCAGGTCGCCCTTCTGAGCCTCGACGGCTGCGGCCATAGCGGCCAGGTCGTCGGGAGTGAGGAACTTGTCGGCCGAAGACTTGAAGGTACCGTCCTCATTGCACTTGATGTAGACCAGGCCCTTGGCGCCTATCTGAGGGCGTTTCACCCACTCGGTCAGCTCGTCGGTCTGCTTGCGGGAGTAGCCGGCGCATCCGGGAACGGCGATACCGCCCACATACTCAGCGGAGTCGAAGACAGGGAAGTCATGTCCCTTGGCCAGGGATGTAATCTCGTGCAGCTTCATGCCGAAGCGGATATCGGGCTTGTCCGAGCCGTATGAGTCCATGGCCTCGGAGTAGGGCATCTTATAGAACGGCTCGGTGAAGTCTTTGCCCAGCACGTTGTGGAAGAGGGTCTTGATCATGCCCTCGAATGTCTCCAGCACGTCGTCGCGCTCCACGAAAGACATCTCGCAGTCTATCTGGGTGAACTCCGGCTGACGGTCGGCCCTGAGGTCCTCGTCCCTGAAGCAGCGCACGATCTGGAAGTAGCGGTCGTAACCGGCCACCATGAGGAGCTGCTTCTGCTGCTGGGGGCTCTGGGGCAGGGCGTAGAACTGACCGGGATTCATGCGTGAAGGCACTACAAAATCGCGGGCTCCCTCGGGAGTAGACTTGATCAGATAAGGAGTCTCTATCTCCATGAAGCCCTTGCTGTCAAGGTAGTTGCGCACCTCGTGAGCCATACGGTGACGCAGCATCAGGTTCTTTTTCAGAGGATTGCGGCGCAGGTCGAGATAGCGGTACTTCATACGGAGGTCATCACCGCCGTCGGACTCATCCTCGATAGTGAACGGAGGGGTGGCAGCCGCATTGAGCACATTGAGGAACTCGAGACGCACCTCGATGTCGCCGGTGTCGATTCTGGAGTTCTTGCTCTGACGCTCCAGAACTGTACCCGAAACCTGTATTACATATTCGCGGCCCAGTTTCTCCACCTGAGCATTGAGTTCTGCAGAAGCCGACTCATCGATGACGATCTGTGTTATACCGTAACGGTCCCTGAGGTCGATGAAGCTCATACCGCCCATCTTCCTTACTCTCTGGACCCATCCGGCCAGAGTGACCTTCTGTCCGGCATTGTCAAGGCGAAGTTCGCCGCATGTGTGTGTCCTGTACATAGCTTGTCAATAATTTGCAGATGCAAAAGTAGGAAAAAAATGCACTCATTTATCCTGCCTGACTGCTAAAAGTCCACACCGAACTTGAAGCCGAGCATCAGCCAGCGGTTATTGCTGTTGGAAAGGAATACGTACTTGAGGTCTATACCCGTATGAAACCATTTAAGAGGACGGTAGAGCAGCGTCGTGCCAACACCGAACACGGCTCTGGTCGACTCGGGGACCTGATGGATGGTGCCGTGCCCCACACCGGCCTCTACCGTAGGACAGATGGTGAGCTTGCCCGTCTGGTTTCCAAAAAGCAGGGACAGATAGGCCGTGCCCATCACCATACCTTTCATCTTCGAATGGGTATAGATCGTGCCCTTGGTGACCAGGCCGCCGAAATTGATGCCCGCCTCCAGATTGTTGTTGAGAAATGTATATCCGAGACCCACCGCTTCGTAGCCGAACGTCTCTGGTCCGCTGCTGAACACAGGAAAAGCCAGACTGATGTTTGCAGTAAAGTCACCGCGTGTCCTCTCCTTCTCCGGAACCGGATCAACGGCCTGATATCCAGAAGCCGTAAATGAACACGTCAACAACATAATAATGACGACTGTACAGGAAACTGCATTCCAGGCAAGGTGTGTTCTGTCCATAAAATAAATTCAAGTTATTGTTTTCGGTCTGCAAAGTTAGGAAATTATTCGATTTATATAAAATGAATAATTTTGAAATGAAACAACACAAAAAAAAGTGGAGCGAAACGGGATTACAGGTCTCTTTAGCTCCACTTAATGTTTCAGTATCTGACAGCTACAGCTTATCTGCGATAGCAGCGAAGGCAGCGGCATCCGGGCCGTCGGAGAATGCGGCGGGCCTGCCGGCGTCTCCGCCCTCCTCTACTGACATGTAGATGGGAATGCTGCCCAGAAGCGGGATGCTCAGTTCCTCCGCCATCTTCCTGCCGCCGTCCTTGCCGAAGATGTAGTACTTCTCTTCGGGATGCTCCGCGGGGGTGAACCAGGCCATGTTCTCGACCAGTCCGAGTATCGGCACATTCACGTCCTTGTGGCGGAACATGTTGATGCTCTTTATCACGTCAGCGATGGCCACCTGCTGGGGAGTGGTGACGATGACAGCTCCGGTCAGGGGGATGTCGTGCACCATCGAGATATGGATGTCGCCCGTTCCGGGAGGCAGGTCGATGAGCAGATAGTCGAGCTCGCCCCAGTCCACCTGCATGACGATCTGTTTCATGGCGTTGCTGGCCATGGGGCCGCGCCATATCAGAGCCTGCTCGGGTGCCACGAGGTGACCGATGGAGAGCAGCTTGATGCCCCACTTCTCGAGGGGAACTATCAGGTCCTTCTCCTCATCCATGTAGGGCACCTGGCCCTCCGTGCCGGTCATCTTGGGGATGGAGGGTCCGTAGACATCCGCATCCACCAGACCTACGCGGTATCCCTTCAGGGACAGAGCCACGGCCAGGTTGACCGAGACAGTGGACTTGCCCACTCCACCCTTGCCGGAGGCTATGGCGATGATCTTGCCGATGCCCCGGAGCTGGGTGTCGTCCAGCTCGTTGACCGTCTTCTTGGTAGGCTTGCGCTCCCGTACCAGCTCTATGATGGAAATCTTGGCATGAGGGAACTCGGCGGCCATCGCCTTCTCACACTCCTTCTTGACAGATGCCAGAAGCGGATCGGGAGAAGGCACTACCAGCTTGAAGCGTACCAGCACGGCCTTTTCTCCGGCCTGCGGATCCGTGGGTTCGACGGCAGCCCCGTTCCCGTCGAAGAGCTTGATGTCCTCGACGAGACCGAGGGAGACGATGTCCTTGTCAGCCGCCGGATGAATGATCTTTGAAAGTGTTTCTAAAATCATTTCCGTGTACAGGTTAATTATTCAACGATATCCAGCTCGTCGATCAGATTGGTGGCTCCGCCTAACTTCTCGATGATGAAGAGGACGTAGCGGATATCCACGCTGATGCACCTCTGGAGCTCGGGCTCGAAGATGATGTCACCGCTCATGGACTCCCAGTTGCCGTCGAAGGCCAGGCCGATGAGCTCGCCGCGGCCGTTCATGATAGGAGAGCCGGAGTTACCGCCGGTAATGTCGAGGTTGGAGATGAAGGCCACGGGCATCTCGCCGTTTTCATTGGCATAGCGGCCGTAGTCCTTGGCCTCGTACAGCTCTTTCAGCTTCTCGGGCACTACGAACTCCCAGTTATTCGGGTCTTCCTTCTCCATCACGCCCTTGAGGGTGGTGTAGTAGTTGTAGAAAACGGCGTCACGGGGATAGTAGGGCATCACTGTACCGTAGGTCAGACGCATAGTGAAGTTGGCATCGGGATAGATGGCCTCGCCCTCACGCATCTCAAGAGTGCCTGCGATGTAGTCCTTCTTACCCTGGGCAAACTGCTCGGCGTAAGAAACGAACTTCGTGGCATGAGGAATGGAAGCCTCGAGATAAGAGCCGCGTACCTTGACGGCAGGATCATTGTTGATGGCGGTCACATCTCCGGCAGCTATGGCAGCCTGAGCCTTCTCAAGAGATGTGAAGGCGGATGTGGCGTACAAATCTTCTACGAATGCATTGATATCACCGCCGAACCTGCTGTCGATGTCCTTATAGAACGAAGGCAGCTGGTCTGCGGGAATACTCTCCTTTAGCAGCTGAATCATAGCCACGGCCACCTTCTTGTCGGTAGGCATGGAATAGTCCTCGTAGAATGATTCGAGACGGCTGTTCACGTCTGCCAGCAGCTTCTCCTTCTCGGCGGGATCCTTCTCGGCCAGGGCCTTGGAAATCCTGCGGTTGTTGCCTGCTACGCTCACCAGCTCTATATTGCCTATGCTCTCATTGATGTAGGTCATCAGGATATAGTCGGCCTTGCGTCCCTCGACAGCAGCGTTGATGTTCTCGAGAGCCTTGCCGTAACGGGCGATACGCTCCTCGCCACCGGCATTGACCCACTCGGTGAATGCCTGTTCCTCAGCGGCGCGGCGTGCCTCGACTCCGAGCTTTGCGAAGGTCTCGTTCATGCCGATCCACTTCTTCCAGCCGTTGGACGAGCCGGCGTACTTGCTGGCGTACTGAAGCATAATCTTGGGATCTGCCTCCATGTCGGCCATCAGCACATCCTGACGGAGGGTGCGCACCTTGATGGCAGCCTCGTTCTTCTCGGTGGTCTCACGCAGCTCGGAAGCAGTCATGAAACGGTTGGTCGAGCCGGGGTATCCCATAATCATGGCGGGAGAACCCTCCTCGTAACCGGCGAGGGACACTTTCAGATACTGTTTCGGGGTATAGGGCACATTGTTCTCGGAGTACTCGGCGGGGTTGTTGTTCTGGTCTGCGTACACGCGGAATATGGAGAAGTCTCCGGTGTGACGGGGCCACATCCAGTTGTCGGTGTCGGCTCCGAACTTACCGATGGCCTGAGGGGGAGCACCCACAAAGCGCACATCCCTGAACACCTTGTACACGATGTAGTAGTAGGTGTTGCCGCCATAGAAAGAGTTGATGCCGCCGACGATAAACTTGCCGTCGCAGCCTGCCTTCTTGGCGAGCTTCTCCTCAAGTTTTGCAAGGGCTTTCTCCTTGTCCTCGGGTGTCTTGGCCTTGGCGACAGCCTTATTGACCTGCTCGGTCACATCGGTGAAGCTCTCAAGGAACCTCACGCTGAGACCCGGTGCGGGCAGCTCCTCATCGAGGCTGAGGGCCCAGTAACCGTCACGGAGATAGTTGTGTTCCACGGAGCTGAGGCTCTGGATGGTACCGAAGCCGCAGTGGTGGTTGGTGAAGAGCAGTCCCTGGTCGGACACGATCTCACCGGTACATCCGCCGCCGAAAATCACGATAGCGTCCTTCAGCGAAGAATTGTTGATGTCATATATCTGCTGAGGTGTGATTTCGAATCCCAACTCAGTCATCTTCCCGCTGTTCATCTTTTCCAGCAGGGGCAGCAGCCACATTCCCTCGTCAGCCTTCACAGGAGCCAGGGGCATAAGCAGCAGCATTAAGCTAATCAATCTTGTTTTTTTCATTTTTTCTGAAAATTTTTAAATTTGGACACAAATATAAAAATATTATGGCTGCTTTCAGTAAAATAGTAATCGCCACTGACAAGTTCAAGGGCTCAATGACCGCCGTCCAGGCATCCGAGGCCGTCCGTGACGGTATTCTGGAAGGAGTTCGGAAAAATAGCGGAGACACGGCGGACAGCACCTGCATCCCGCAAATTCTCCTGCGCCCCATGGCGGACGGAGGGGAAGGCAGCATGGGAGTAATGGAGAGAGCCCTTAGGGAAAGCGGCATAGGCTATAGGAAGGAATTCATTCCGACGGTCAATCACCTGGGCTCGCAGATCCTCGCTCCGGTGCTGCTGTACAGCTCGGAGGACAGCACCCGCTGCGCATTCGTGGAGATGGCTTCGGTCTGCGGCCTCAACATGATTCCGCGGGAAAAGCGCAACCTGCTTCGCTCGACTACCTACGGCCTTGGCACCGTCCTGCGCGAATGTATCGAGAGCCACGGGGTGCGGGAGATACTCCTGGCTATCGGCGGCAGCGGCACCAACGACGGCGGCTTCGGCATGCTGTCCGCCCTCGGCTGGTCCTTCTCCAACTCCAGCCCCTTCCGCAACCGCGACATACCCTCATTTATCAGCGGCATCGCCTCAGCCTCCGACCGCTCCGTAGCGGACATCTGCCCTCATCTGCGGCAGACCCGCATCAAGGTGGCCACCGACGTGACCAGCCCGCTGCTCGGCCCTGTCGGAGCCACAGCGGTATACGGCCCGCAGAAGGGATGCCGCAAACAGGACATTCCGGTATTTGAGAGTGCTCTGGAAAATTGGCAAAGGGTCATCGGAGTTCCCGATTTCCCCGGAGCCGGAGCCGCCGGAGGCACGGGATATGCCCTGCAGGCCGCCCTGGGAGCCGAACTTACAGCCGGATGGAAGGTATTTGCCTCGATGCTGCACCTGGAAGAGGAGATTGCCTCGGCCGACCTGGTCATCACCGGCGAGGGCCGCTTCGACAAGTCCTCCCTGACCGGGAAGCTCCCCGCCGGCATCGCCACCCTCTGCCGCCGCTACGGCAAGCCCCTGTGGGTAGTCACCGGCACCTGCCGCGTCCCCGCCGACCAGCTTCCGATGCTCGGCATCACCCGCGTCATCGAGCTCTCAGCCTCCGCCGTCCCCGGCGAGGACTCCTTCGCAGACGCCCCCGCCATCATACGGCACGCGGTAGCCTCAGCCTTCCTGCAATAAATTATTCGATGCTCTGATAGTCGAGGGGAGGATCGAAGTAGCGGGAAAGGGCCTTGATGTTCTCGCGGTAGTTGGGAGCGGCGAAGTCGGTGCCCCCGAAGAAGCGGTCCCACTCTTCGTGAAGGCCGGCGATGCGCTCGTCCACCTCTGCTTCTGTCTCATACAGGACCGTGCCGTCAGCTGAGTACAGTGTGGCCGCGAGATGATCGGTAGTGCAGGAAAGAGTCAGCATGCTGCCCTGAGACACAGTCACTTCAAGAGGGGCAAATGCTCCTATGGAAATGTCCAGGGTCACCTCGCCCGTACCGGTCCAGCAGTAGCGGTACTGCTCCTGGCCGCCTGAGGTCCTGCGGTAGGTACATTCCAGGGCGCCGTCCGCTATGCTCACGCGCTGGTCCAGGGCGGAAATGGCCGAGGGGATGCGGGGCTGAACGTCAATGCGGCGGCTGAGCATATCGGGACGCACCCCCAGGAAGTACTGACTCCATACGCGGATGTGCTCTCCGTTGCTCCAGGCCTGGAGGAATGTGCCCGAACGCCTTACCCAGGTGCTGCCGGGACGGGGCCAGGAATCCGCGCACTCGGACAGACTGCCGACAGCTCCCTCGTCGAGAGCCTGCCGGTTCATATTGGAAAATAGTCTGAAGGCCAGGTCCTGCTGACCATACTCCACCATCCGCTGCATAGCCTGGCCGTTGAGCCAGAGCCAGACGGTGCCGTTGTGGTAGGCGTCGTCCTTGTGGTAGCGGTGCCACATCTCGTGCCAGGGATGGAACTGCCCGTCATTCTGGTCGAGGCTCGACACGCCCCAGGGATAGACCAGGTGCTCCCACATCCGGCGGGTATCCCGCATCCTCAACAGGGTGTCGGACACCAGCTCATGGGCGTAGACGGTGTTGGGACGGAGCTGGAGGTCAGGGGTGCCGTCGGAGTTGAGGTGGTCGTAGATCAGGCCCGACCCGGGGTCGGTGAAATCGTGCTCGAAATTGGCGCGGACCTTCCCGGCCAGGGCCTCCCACTGCCGGGCCTTGCGGTCCTCGCCCATGTAGCGGGCCATCTCAGCTGCGCATGTCAGCTGCTGATACCAGAGGGCCTGGATGTCCACGGCCCTGTCCCCGCGGGGCGAGCACGGATACTTGCCCTGGCGCTTGGCGTCCATCCAGGTATCGGCGTCGGCGTGGGTCAGATAGCCCTTATCATCTGTAAAAAGCTGTGCGGAGGCGTCCGTAGCAGTCTTGACGGCCGGGTATATCTGCTTGATGAAATCCACGTCGCCGGTGTATTTAAGGTACTCGTAGGCCTGGATCACGAAGCGGGGAGTACCGTCGGTGGTGTTGTAGAGGATACCGTCGAGGTTCAGGCGGTTGGGCACGCGGCCGTAGGTCTCCGAGTCAGGGTCTGTATCCTGATAGCGGGCAAATGAGAGGAGGATGTCGCGGGCCACACCGAACTCACCGGTGCAGAGCACCGCTCCCGGCATGGCGATGAACATGTCCCTGCCCCAGAAATCGGTGAACCAGGGGAAGCCGGCGTACATGCCCCAGCCTCCGTGCTGGCGGGTCACCAGTTCATCGGCCGTCAGCTCTATCCACGCGAGGGCTCGGTCCAGAGAGGGGAGGTCGGTGCGCATGGCATTGTCCTGCAGGAGGGACTGCATCCGCTCCTGCCGCTGAGCCAGCCACTGCCGCCCTTCGGAGCGGAACTGCGAGGCGAGCTCCCGGCTCTCCTGTTCATTGCCGTAGGAGATGATGAAACCGCCCGCATTGCGGGGAGCCTCCACCACCTTGCCGTCGAAACTCAGCTGAGCGTCCGGATTCATGGCAGAGATGCGGACGAAGTCGCCCTGAGCCTCCACGGCCGCGAATATCACGGAGTTGCCGTCCTTGCGGGGGAGGGTGACATTGGTGCCGGTAAGTTCGATACCGACCTTGCTGCCGGCCACTCCGTCCAGAGCGACGAAGAGCACCTTGCGGCTGTCCACCAGGGCGAATGTCTCCACGGCGCAGTCATGGACCCTCTCAAGCCGGTCGGGCCACACAGTCACGACCGCATCCTTACGGCTGAGCATCCGTCCGTCCACATAGAGCCGGTAATCGGCGAAAATCCTCTTGGCCCGGATATTCCACCCGGCGTACCAGTCGCTGAAATCATCCGTTGAAGTCTGGCCGTAGTAGAAGCCTGCCTCCTTGTCGCTGTAGGAGTACTCTCTGGACTGACCCGGCGCAATCACGACTCCGAGATCTTCGAGTTCCACAGCATCCGGCTGCGCATGCAGAGACACCGCCGACAGCAGCAGAACCACGGCGGCGTAGACAGATTTTCTTTTCATATCCTATCGATTTTAACTTATTTACTTCTTGCAAAGGCCGCTCTCTGCCATCCTGCACGTGCCGGGACGGAGTGTGCCGTTGGCCTCCCGCAGGTGCATCGAGCCGCCGAGACAATAGCGGAAATACCGGCAGCTGCCGCAGGGGTCCCCGAGAACCTTCATCCAGCTGCGGTCGCGGAACTTCTGATAGCGGTTTTCCCAGACATCCAGGAAATCGTCCCCGCGGTAGATATTGCCCTGGGAATAGTCGCTGCGGATACTGGCGCAGGCGGCGATATCTCCGTTGGCCAGGACAGAGGCACAGGTAAGCCCGGCTGTACAATTGATGAAACCGTCCCGGACCTTGCCCTCATAGCCTCCGAGAAAGCCCTCACAGCCGTAATCAAGCTGAATGCGGCCCTCCTTGCGGGTGGCTTCTATAAAATCCATGACGCGGTCAAACTCCCCGGCAGTCAGTCTCATGTCGGGATCTCCGGCAGCCCGGCCTGACGGGAAAACCGTAAATATCCTCCAGCGCTTGAGTCCTATGGAGATAAGGTAGTCGCGCAGCTCAGGAAGAGAAGCCAGGTTGCGACGGTTGGCACAGGTGACCACGTCGAATATCATATCGGGCACACTGATGAACATCTTGACAGCATTGACAGCCTTTGCATAACTGCCGGGAACTCCGCGCATCCATTCGTGGTCGGCCTCGAAGCCGTCCAGACTGACAGTGGCACTGTGGATGCCGGCCTTGAGCAGGGAATCGAAGCGGCGGCTGTCCAGAAGCATGCCATTGGTTACCAGACCCCATGGGAACCCCATATCGTAGATAGCCCTGCCGCAGGAGGCAATATCAGACCGCATAAGTGGTTCACCTCCAGTAATGATGATAAATACTTTATGGGGATCGTAGCGCTCGGACACCCTGCGGAGGACTTTTGCAAAATCCTCGAACGGCATGTCCCTGACATCTGATGTAGTACGGCAGTCGCTGCCGCAGTGACGGCACTTCAGAGAACACCTGAGAGTGCATTCCCAGAATAGGTCCCGGAGCTCATGTTCCTGCGCCATCTGCTGCCTGAACGGACGGGCCAGTTCCAGCGCCAGTCTCTGTCTGAAAGACAAGGGACGCATAAACCGCTACTTTTTCACTTCGGGGACACGCTCCAAATTCACCTCTATATCCCGGGACGGGCCATAGAGACCTTCATCCCAACCGCCTTCTCCGTCTTTCTTCTTGACTACCGGCACGGTAACCTCCTTAGGGAGAAACTCTCCACCGTTCTCCATTCCGTCCACATCCGTAAACAGAACCGTAACGCTGTCAGGGAACGACCATTGATCCAGAGCCACGACATGGAATGAACCGTCATCAGCCGTAGCGGTCTTTACGTTGTCCATAGGCTCTGTAGTCACTGTCCCCTCGGTCTCATTATAATGCTTTACGGCCAGGTCTACCATGATGCCAGGAATAGGATTACCCTCCTCATCAGAGACCCTGCCCTTAGCCTCGTAATCAGCATGAGGGGAAGCATAGAGCGCAACAAGACAGGAGGATGTCAAGTTTACGCCCAATAACGCCGCCAGATATTTCAAAAAAGTCTTTTTCTTCATATTGTCAGTTTTCTGCTCACTTGCGGGACCATTGTTAATATAGGCAAATATAGCTACTTTTTCCTTAAATTTGCAGCAACTAAATAAAAACATGCAGAAAAAATTAGTGATATTCGACCTCGACGGCACCCTGCTCTACACCGTCCCCGACATCGCGGCTGCCACCAACCAGGCCTTGGCCGCATGCGGCTACCCCGTCCACAGCGAGACGGAGATAGCCTCCTACATCGGCAACGGCATCAACAAACTCTTCGAAAGGGCACTGCCGGAGGAGGCCCGCAGCCAGGAGGAGGTCCTGCGCATCCGGAGCCTGTTCCTGCCTTACTATGGCGAGCATTGCGCCGATATGACCCGGCCCTTTGAGGGCATACCGGAACTCCTGTCGGATATCTGCCGCCGGGGCATCGAGGTCGCCGTCGCTTCGAACAAATACCACCCGGCGACCGTCAGGCTCATGCGGCATTTCTTCCCTGAAATACCCTTCTGCGCCGTATTCGGGGAGAGGGAAGGTGTACCCCGCAAGCCGGAGCCGGTGATAGTATGGGACATTCTCCGTGAAGCAGGAATACATTGCCCCGCTGTAGACGGTCCAGGACGGAATTTCCCCGACGAACGCCAGTCCGTCCTGTACATCGGAGACTCCGGCGTGGACATGCAGACCGCCGCCAACGCCGGCCTCGAGGCCGTCGCCGTCACCTGGGGCTGCCGCACACGGGAGGAACTCGCCTCCTACTCCCCCGCCCACATCGTAGACAGTCCTTCTCAGATAGCGGAGATCTTGTTTTAATTTAAGTTATTTCTTGCGGGCGGCTAAGGCCAGGAGCACGCCGAGGGCGACCCCGAGCAGGGCGGCGCAGAGAACGCGGCCGGAGGGCGGCAGCAGGAAGGTCACCGTATGGGCCGGGAACCAGAACAGGGGGATGGTCTTCTTGAAGACGAAGCCCCACTGGGCCTTCCAGTTGACGCGGCAGAAGAGCTCGCCCATCTTCCAGGGCCGTATCAGAGCCAGGGCCGAGCCGTTGTAATCCGCTATATGGATGTCGCATATCTTGTGCAGGGTCATGAATACCGGAGCGAATATCGAGTTCATGGCCACAGAGACGCAGAAGGCCACCAGCACCTTCTGCCAGCACATCGGCCCGGCGAGGAACTCAGTGGCACCGGTCAGTCCCATGTACTCTAAGAATGCAGGAGTGCCGGACGAGAAGATGATCATCGCCATGTTGATGCCCATGCCGAGGATGCCCCAGACCAGCATCTTGGATATCAGGCCGAAGCCCTTGTAGTAGTAACGTCCGGTGGTGATACGCGCCCCCAGCATCTCGCCGGCGGTCGAGAGCACCGCGAACTTGATGAAGCTCACGATCATCCCGTGAGCGGCATTGAAACTCTTATAGGCCTCGTAGACAGGCTCCGAAAGCACGAAAGGCAGGAACACCGCCACCACCGCGCAGGCAAATACTATATCCGCTTTTTTCATGCGGCGAATATACTACATTTATTTTTCCTCACGTCATTTATGCATTTTTGGAGTTCAACTCCAAATTTACATAAATTACTGCTCTGCGACGAAGGGCTTCAGGTCCTTGACGGCCTCCCCGACGGTGATGCGCCGGCCGCCGTTGTCCAGGTCGATGATGATATAGCGGTCATTGCCCATGCCGAGCTCCTTCATGTAGGAGAGCTGCCGCAGCCCGTGACGGGACTCGATGCGCTCCACCAGGGCGTGGTGCTCCTCCTCCGTCATGGCGTAAACCATATCCACGCAGGCCTGGTCGATGGCCAGGATGTCGGTCGAGGCGAGGATACCCACGTTGGGAGTAACTACCGGCTCGGCGGCCACGCCCTCGCAGTCGCAGGAAACGGACATGTTGCGCATCACATTGACGTATGTTATGTGCTTGCCGAAATAGTCCGTTATCGCCTTGCTGGACTCGGTCATGCGCTCCATGAACTCCTCCTCGGAGATATCCCACTGGTCATCCTGACCGGGAGTGGTATGGATCCAGGCCTTGCCGATGCGGCCGTCAGCGCAGCCGATACCGATGTTCTTGCTGCTGCCGCCGAAACCTCCTTTGGAATGTCCCTTGAAATGGGTGAGAACGACCATTGAGTTGTAGTCGGTGATGTGGCTGCCCATCGACATGCGGTCGAACCACTTGCCGCCCCTAACGGGCAGGGTCAGGGTGTCCTCCTCATCCATGATGTCCACGGGACAGAAGGTCCATCCGTTGACCTCCAGAGTCCTGCGGTGCTGCTCAGTGGTGTAGCGGTCGCCTACATAGTAGGTATTGGTCTCGACAATAGTGGCGTCAGGGATATCTTTTTGAATCAGCTCCTTCACCCAGGAGCTCGGGATAATGTTAGGGCCGTTCTGCTCGCCGGTATGCAGCTTCACGGCCACACGGCCCACGATGTCGCCGCATACTGCCTCGTAGGCCTTCCTCAGTCCCTCCGGGCTGAGGTCGCGGGTAAAATAAACTATCGACTCGTTGCCGGTACGCTCCTCGTATGGAACGTACTTGTTGCCGTCCTTTCCGGGCACGGGCTCTGTCTGTCGAGTGTTCTGGGCACAGGCCGCCGAACCTGCCGCCAGCACGCCCGCCATCATAGCTGTAATCATTGCGCGTCTCATATCTTGTATTTTAAACATTTCACCAGAATACATTGCAAAAATAACACTTCTAAACTTACCCACGGCTACCCGCATCACTGATAAATTTACCTGAATTACCTGGACTGTCTTACCAGCCGGACGAGGAGGTGAGGCTGGAAGTGCGCATGGAGGATGAGACCGTGTGGCTTAACAGGCAGCAGTTGGCATTATTGTTTGCTCGAGACATTAAAACTATCGGCAAACATATTAAGAATGCGCTAATGGAAGAATTGGCCGACATGGCAACTGTCGCAAATTTTGCGACAGTTCAACAAGAAGGAAACAGAACGGTCACCAGGTATATTGAATACTATAACCTGGACATGACTCTATCAGTAGGCTATAGGGTAAAATCAAGACGCGGGATCGAATTCAGACGATGGGCGAACAATGTGCTTAAAGAACATCTTCTGAAAGGGTATTCTGTCAACAGCCGTCTTACTGAACTGGAACATACCGTAGCCGAACACTCGAAGAAAATCGATTTCTTTGTGCGGACATCCCTGCCGCCGGTCGAGGGAACCTTCTTCAACGGACAGATATTCGATGCCTATAAGTTCGCTACAGACTACCTTTCCCAATGCTCCAGCACCGGAGGAGTAGGTGCCAGGTCATAGTAGTCTACAGCTGTGACAGGCAGACGGAAATACACCATTGCCTTGTAGCCGGGATAGAGACGGCGCAGGACTTCGTTCCCCTCGTATATACGGCGGGCTATATCGTCCGTAACATCGAAGCATGCGCGGCCGGTTACGCGGACCGAGATGTCACCGTCCATTGCCAGCAGCTCGACATTCGGGTTCTGCTGCAACGTAGCAATTGCTGTGATTTTGCGTACATTTGCCGCCGATATGAAAAACAATGTGGAGCATATCACGGGAGACCTGCAGTGGGACGGCCTGCACCGCCCGAAGATCTACTATGCGGTGGCGTCTGTGTGCTGCGGCATCTTTCTGTCGGTGGTGGACGGCAATATCTGCAATGTGGCCCTGCCGACCATCTCGCAGGAGCTCGGGGTGTCGTCGGCGGACTCGATATGGGTGGTCAATGCATTTCAGCTGGTTATCATGATGACCCTGCTGTCGTTCTCCTCGCTCGGGGAGCTGTTCAGTTATAAGCGGGTGTATGTCTCCGGCGTGGTACTCTTCACTGTCGGCTCGCTGTTCTGCGCCATGTCCCATACCCTGCCGCTGCTGATTGCCTCGAGGGCTTTCCAAGGGATTGGGGCCGCGATGATGATGAGCGTGAATACTACCCTCGTGAAGATTATCTATCCGAAGAAGTACCTTGGCAAAGGGGTGGGTATCAACGCTACGGTCGTGGCTCTGGCCGCCGTGACCGGTCCGACCCTGGCCGCGGGCATCCTCTCGTTCGCCTCCTGGCCCTGGCTCTTCGCGATAAACATTCCCATAGGCATTGTCACCTTCTTCATGGCCTTCCGCCATCTGCCGGACAACCCTACCCATGTAGAGGGCCGGCATTTCAACGTCCGCGATGCCCTGCTCAATGCCGCCGTGTTCGGCCTGCTGATCGGCTGTATCGAGATGTATTCCCACGGCGCTTCCCTGACGACGGTGCTCGTGGGCGTGGCCCTGCTCCTGCTGCTCGGGTTCATCTACGTCCGCACCCAGCTGCACCGCCAGTACCCGATGCTGCCGTTTGACCTGCTGCGGATTCCGGTCTTCTCGATGTCCGTGCTCACCAGCATTGTTTCCTTCACGGCCCAGATGATGGCCCTGGTCGCCATACCCTTCATGCTCCTGCATACCTTCGGGATGAACGCCGTGGAAACAGAGCTGCTGATGACTTCCTGGCCGCTGGTCATCGTGTTCGTGGCCCCGCTGGCCGGCTCGCTGATAGGCAAGGTGCACCCGGGCATACTCGGCTGCTTCGGCCTGCTGCTGATGAGTACCGGCTGCTTCCTGCTCTCGTACATCCCCGCTGACGCCTCGCATCCGGACATAGCCTGGAGGCTGGCCCTCTGCGGTACCGGCTTCGGTTTCTTCCAGTCGCCCAACAACCACATGCTCCTGAGTTCGGCCCCCAACCACCGGGCCGGAAGCGCGGGAGGCATGCTCGCCACAGCCCGTCTTGTCGGGCAGTCCACCGGCGCGGCCCTCGTCGCCCTCTTCTTCCACCTATTCGGGGACGGCGCACCCCACGACGCCATGCTTCTGGCCGGAGCTTTGACCATCTGCGGCGCCCTCTCCTCCGTCATCCGTCTCGGCCTCCATCCACCGGTGAATGAACGGTAGGTACTGCAGCGCCACGAAAATGTAATCACTCGTTGATCAGCGTGTTGCCGGACCGAGGTGTGCTTTCGGAGCAGTCCGCACATCCCCAAAAGCACACACCGTGCCGCTAAGTCATTGATTACTGAGTGATTGTAAAAAGACCCTGCTCTCCTGCTTACCGTTTCCCCATTTTTCCGTACATTAGTTACAGTCAAGCAGTCAAATGGAAGGGGAACGCATCACCGGCAACACGCAGTGGGACGGTCTGGGCCGCCCGGCGATATTCTACGCCATGCTCATCGCCGGAACCCTCACCGTCTGCTCCGCCCTCTTCTCCTTTCTCCGCCTCCGCGCGAAAACTTCCTGAACAAGCTGAATATGCCGGTATCGTGCCGGTCTTACCGGTATCAGTCTGTTCAGCCCATATTTGCATATCTTATTATTTCACAAATGCTTACGTGAAACGAGCGATTTACAGACTGTGGGTAGCCGCCGCGTGTCTGTAATCCGGTTTTTCGCGTATTTTGCTGTTTGACAATGCAATGCGCGGATCATTCGATTACAGACTTGTTCTGGGGAAAATGTGCAGACTGCGGATAATCCCTGCCACAGCACTTCCAGAGCGTATTTAAAGAAAGACATGCCCAAGTGTACTGTTCAGTCTGTTGTCGACGCAACTCAGCAATCGTTTGTTTCACAGCGAGATATCTGCAACTCTCAATTACAGACTGCAGGCAGTGCGGCCAGGCAGGACGATCAGTATGGTAAAAGTGCTTATGACATGGCTGTGCATCTGGGTTTGAGGAAAAAGAGTATCTTTGCAAGTTGATAAGTTGATAAAAACAATCAGAAAATATGAATGTCAAGGAAATACTGAAAAAGGCCCTGCCGTATGTGATTATCGTGGCGGGGTTTGTGGTGATTGCCTATGCGTATGCGCCGCAGGTGCTGCAGGGCAAGGTGGTCAATCAGTCGGATATCTCCTCATGGAAGGGGATGTCGCACGAGATCCTGGAGTGGAACGAGGCTCATCCGGATGATCCGGCGCTGTGGACCGGGTCGATGTTCGGCGGTATGCCGGCCACGCAGATATCGGTGCAGTACAAGGGGGATGCGACCACACCGCTCTACGACCTGCTGTTCTGGGGGCAGCGTCCGCCCAGCTATCTGATTATCTCGCTGCTCGGCGGTTTCCTGCTCTTCCTGGCATTCGGGGCCAATCCATGGCTCTCGGCGGTAGGGGCCATAGCGGTCACCTTCTGCTCCTACAACATGCAGATCATCCAGGTAGGGCACAACACCAAGATGGTGGCCATCGCCTTCATGCCCTGGGTGCTCGCGGCTCTGGTCTATGCCTACCGACGCAAGGCCCTGCTGGGAGCGGTGCTGTTCGCCTTAGCCCTGAGCTTCCAGATCAAGGCCAATCATCCGCAGATTACCTACTATCTGGCATTCATCGTCATAGGATATGCTATCGCGGAGTTCTGCGGGGCAGTGGCTGCTCAGAGGAAAATGGAGCGGGCTCCGTTCCTGAGCACTCCGGTAGGCCGCTGGCTCATGGCCTCCGTCCTGGTGCTGGTCGGCGGCCTGCTCGGCATAGCTACCAACGCCAACAAGCTCCTGCCCACCTACGAGTATGCCGAGTACACCATGCGCGGCGGCTCGGAGCTGACCCACGACGAGCACAACCAGACCGGCGACGGCCTCAAGCTGGACTACGCCACTGCCTGGTCCTACGGTATAGAGGAGACCCTCAACCTGCTTATCCCCAATCTTAACGGCGGCTCCTCCTCCGGCGAGCTCTCCCGCGACTCCGAGACATTCAAGGCCCTGCAGTCCTACGGGGTCAATGCCGAGTCCATGCGCAAGGGCATGCCCCTGTACTGGGGCCCCCAGCCCTTCACAGCCGGCCCGATGTATCTCGGCGCCGTCTCCCTCTTCCTCTTCGTCCTAGGCCTCTGCGTCATCCGCGGCCGCTACAAATGGTGGATAGCGGGAGTCTCGGTCCTCGCCCTGCTGCTGGCCTGGGGCTCGCATTTCATGTGGCTCTCCGAGATATTCTTCAAATACGCCCCGCTGTACAATAAGTTCAGGACCGTATCCATGATCCTGGTCATCCTCCAGGTGACGGTTCCCCTGCTGGGAATCCTCGGGGTCAATGCGGCCCTCTTCGCCAAGGACCCTCTTCCGGAGAAAAAGGTGAGGAACGGCCTGCTGACGGCCCTCGGCGTGACTGGCGGCCTCTCCCTGCTCCTAGCCCTCTTCCCGGGCCTGGCGGGCGACTTCTCCTCCGCAACGGACGCCGCAGTGTTCGGAGGCAATGAGCAGCTTATCCGCGCCCTCCAGGACGACCGCCGCGGCCTCCTTCGCGCCGACGCCTTCCGCTCGCTGATCTTCATCCTCCTGACGGCAGGAGTGTTCTTCGCGGCATGGAAACGGAAGCTGAAGGCTCTGCCGGCAATGGCAGTCATCGGCGTCCTGCTGCTCGTAGACCTCTGGGGAGTGGACAAGCGGTATCTGAACAAGGACCATTTCGTCACCGAGCGCAATTTCGACGCGCAGTTCAACCCCCGTCCGGTGGACAACGCCATACATCAGGACACCGACCTCTCCTACCGCGTCCTCGACCTGAGCGTCAATACCTTCAACGACGCCATAGTCAGCTACCACCACAAGACTGTAGGCGGCTACAGCCCCGCCAAACTCCAGAGGTACCAGGACCTGATAGACTTCCACATCGCACCGGAGATGAGCCGCGTGGCTTCGGACATCAATGCCGTCATCCCGACAGCACGCACTGTGGCTGACCTGGAGGGAGGCCTGAAGTATTATCCCGTCCTGGCCATGCTCAACACCAAGTACATCGTCATCGACGGGAACAGCTATCCCCTGACATACAGCCAGGCTTTGGGCAATGCCTGGTTCGTGGAGCGCTCCCGCACCGCACCGACCGCTGATGCGGAGATGGCCGCTCTCGGGGAGATTGATCCCGGGCGGGAGGCCGTCATCTTCGACGCGCAGGCCGCAGAGGGCACTGCCGCCGAATATCCAGGTGCTGCGGAAGGCCGCATTGTCCTGAAGGAGTACAGCCCGAACCGCCTGAGCTACGATGTGTCGGCCGCTGCCCGCGGACTGGCCGTATTCAGCGAGATTTACTACCCTGCCGGATGGAAGGCCTATATCGACGGGGAGGAAGTGCCCGTCCTCCGCGCCGACTACACCCTCCGGGCCCTGCTGATAGACGAGGGGGACCACGAGGTGGAATTTGTCTATGACCCCGGTTCCTTCACTCTCGGAAAGAACATTTCCCTGGCCTCCTCCCTTGCCATCATTCTGGCGCTGGCCGGATGCATCCTTTATTCATTTTTCTACGGACATAAGAAAAGACAACCCCGATGACACCGCATAAAGACAGGCTGGTCTCTCCCGGCTACTGCTTCATCCTCGCAGCTAACTTCCTGCTGTATTTCGGCTTTTATCTGCTGATGCCGGTTTTCCCGTTTTATTTAGTTGAAGAGTTCGGAGTCACCGAGGGGGCTGTGGGAGCGATTCTCGCCTGCTACACGGTGGCCGCTCTGGCCGTCCGTCCGTTCTCGGGCTACCTGCTGGATACATTTGCCCGCAAGCCGCTGTACCTGATAGCATTTCTGGTATTTACCCTGATTTTCGGAGGCTATATCGTCACCGGGACGGTGCTGATGTTCATCGTCCTGCGCATAGTACACGGATTCTCGTTCGGGACCGTGACGGTGGCGGGCAACACGATAGTCATCGACATCACGCCCTCGTCCCGGCGCGGGGAAGCCGTGGGCTACTACGGACTGGCCAACAACATTGCCATGTCCCTCGGCCCGATGACCGGTCTGTTCATGCACGACCACGTGTCGTTTGACATCATCTTCATCACCGCCCTGGGCTGCTGTATGGCCGGCCTTATCTGCGCCTGCTGCATCAGAACGCCCAGGAAGCAGCCGGTTCCGCGTACGGCCATCTCCCTGGACCGTTTCATACTGCTCAAGGGCATCCCCCTGGGCATAGACCTGCTGCTGCTCTCGATACCCTACGGCATGACCACTACCTACGTGGCGATGTATGCCAAGCACATGGGTATCACAGGTGGTACGGGCCTGTTCTTCACCTGCATGGCTGTCGGCCTGGCCGTGTCCCGTCTGTTCTCGGGCAAACAGGTGGACCGCGGTCACATCACGGAGGTGATACACATCGCGTTCTATCCGGTGATACTGTGCTTCCTGAGCCTCTTCCTGTGCGAGAGGGTGGCGCCCCATTCGATACGGGCGGCGGAGATCATGCTCTATACCACGGCACTGGTGCTCGGAGCCGGCTTCGGTACGATGTTCCCGGCCTTCAACACCATGTTCGTCAACCTCGGCCGGCACGACCAGCGCGGCACGGCGACATCGACCTATCTCACCTCGTGGGACATAGGCATCGGTATCGGTCTGGTGCTGGGAGGAATTATAGGGGAGCGTCTGTCTTTCTCCTACGCCTACCTGACAGGAGCTTTCCTAAGCCTCGTTTCCCTGCTCGGCTTCGTTTTCTACGCGGCTCCCCATTTCCACCGCAACCGGGTGGAATAACGGCTTTCCCGGGCATGATCATCGGCAGCAGCACGATGAGAGCGGCGTACGAGAAGAGCATGCCGCCCATGGTGCCGATGGCAAATGCAAACCAGAATACCTCTTCCTTGCCGTCGATGAGGAAGGGCGCGAGACCCAGCACAGTGGAGAGGATGGTCAGCGATATCGGGATGATCTTGTGGTTGTAGGCCCGCACGAAACTGCGGCGGTGGGCCGGCATGCGGTTGTACTCGTTGACGATGTAGATGCCGGCGTTGACCACGATACCCGCAAGCATGATCATGGACGCGAAGCCTCCCTGGTCAAAGGTCGTCTCCGTGAGGCGGAATACTAAGAAGATTCCTATGAATGATACCGGTATCAGGGATATGATGGCTAAGGGCTGCAGCAGGGACTCGAAGAGTATGGCGCAGATCATGTAGATGATGGCGGTGATGAGTATGAGCAGTATCCACTGTTTCTTGGCTTTCTGCATCCAGTCGTACTGAGGTGAGGATGCTTTGAAGCCGATGGGCAGCACCTCGGAGTTGAGCCGCTCTATCTCGCTTTCCATGAGGCGGTCCTCTAACTTGGAGGAGCCGATGAAGTTGTACCTGACGTGGAGGATGTACTCCTGGTTGGCGCGGTAGATGTTGTTGCCGGAGTTGCGGCTGTCTATCGAGCCTATCTCAGCGAAGCGGATGTCGGTGCTGTCTATCCTGATGTACTCGTTCTGCAGGTGCCATACGTCGAAGTTGTCGGCGTCGTCGGAGACTATTCTCACCTCCATCAGGGTGCCGTCATCGTCTACGTATGAGCCGGCATAGTTGGAGAAGAGTCTCTCGGACAGGGTCCCGAATGTGGAGTAGGGGCTGATGTTGTAGAGGGACATACGGTCATGGTCGTAGGAGATGAGGTACTCGCGGGTGACCATGGAGCTGCTGTTGCCCTCGATGCTCAGGTCGGAGACGCGGGGGTTGGACGAGAGCCGTGCGACTAAGTCCTCGCAGTAGCGGTACAGCAGGTCATAGTTGTATCCGGTCATCTCGATGTCGCCGCTGCGCCACATGCTGCCTCCCACGTAGTTGCTGAAATTCTGGTCATCCACTCCGTAAACCTGCCAGTTGGCCCCGCCGTAGTCATTGGCCTTGCGGATGACCTGCTGCTTGAGGATGGAGGGGAAGGAGGTCTCTAAGGCCTCTTCGGTAAATTCTACGGTGATGTTGCCCGAGCTGTAGGAGCTGATGCGGGTCCTGAACAGCTTGATCTCGTCGAAGCCGGAAAGGAAATTCTCCATGTAGACCATGATTTCGTTGAGCTGCTGGACTGTACAGCCTTCCGGCAGTCCGGCGCTGATGGACAGGGTGGGTCTCTCTGGCTGGCGGAACATCGAGGCGAAACCGTCTAAGCTCTTGCGGAAGAGCATGAACGAGCCGCCGAAGGCCAGGAGGAAGAAGAGGATGACGGCCCAGTTGAACCGCTTGGTGTAATAGATGAATTTCTCGTACTTCTGGGAGAAGCGCACTATCTTCCTGCGCCTCTTGACGGAGAAGGATATGCTCTCCGACTTGACCGGCAGGTAGTCCAGGAGGGCCGGTACGAAGAAGAGGGCCACTATCATCGAGACACTGAGGTTGATGATGATTACAGCCGAGAAATCGGACAGTATCTGTTTCTGCTCCTCGGGCAGGAAGAAGATTACGGCGAGTGAGCCGATAGTGGTCAGCAGGGCGGCAAGTATGGCTAAGAACACTTTCCTGTCGTGGTAGTAGGAGTAGTGCGAGACCATGATAATCGAGTTGTCGATGATGATGCTCAGCGATATCGATATGCCGGCCAGGGAGTAGATATGGATGTCTATGTCCAGCAGGACGTAGAATATGAATGCGACGATGATGTTGACAGCCAGGGTGATGCCTATCAGCAGGGTGTATCTGGGACTGAAGGTGGTCAGGAAGATGAACACCAGCAGTATCACCAGGCACAGCAGGGACCTTCTTACCAACTTGTCCACCTCTTTCTGGATGTCCTCTGATACATCGTAGGTCTTCAGGGCCGAGAAGGACTCGGGAAAACTGGCCTCGAGCCGGTCCATGGTCTCGATGACGCTGGCGCAGAGCTTGATGGTGTTGACGGATTCTTCGGGATAGATGCTCAGGTTGATGGTGTTGAGGCCGTTGATGCGGCTGTAGGAGCTGGGCTGCTTCTCCAAGGTCCTCACGGAGGCTACGTCCATGAGCCTTATGATACGTCCCCCAATGTTGCCTACAGGCAGATATTCCATCTCCATCGGAGCATTGCGCAGGACGATATCCGGCTCCTCTGACTTGTCGTAGGAGGAGGCGCTGCCGATGATGGCGGTGCCGCCGAGATAGCTGCTGACAGCGGAGTAGACGTCGGAGGAAGTGATGCCGGCCATCTTCATCTTCTCGGTGCTCAGGGATATCTCAGTGTAGTTGGGGGATGCTCCAGACAGTTCTACGGACTGCACTCCGTCTATCAGGGCCAGATCCCTGAGTATGTGGTCGTTGACATACTGCTCGATACGGTTGGTGGGAAGGTCTGCGTTGATGGTGTACATCAGCACGGGGTCTACCTCTGTGCCTGATGCGGCCACAGACAGCTCCGGATAGGTCACTTCCTCCGGCAGCTTGTCGTGCATGGACCGTATGGCCGAGGACACCTCGAAGCGGACGGCGTCGATATCGGCATTTTTCTTGAGGTACAGGGTGATGGTTCCGCTGCCCTTGCGGCTGAGAGACGCTATGTCCTCGATGCCCTTGATGGAAGAGATGTATCCTTCGATCTTTGAAGTCACTTCACTCTCGATGACCCTTGCTGAGGCATTCTGCCAGTAGTAGTATATCGACAGGGTCTGCTTCTTTTCCCTCGGCATGTACTGCAGGTTGAGCGAGGGTATGAGCGCGACACCCACGGTGATGAGCACCGCGAATATCAGCAGGACTGAGAATGACGGTATCTTGACTCCTTTCATTTCCTGCGGGCCTTATCGGATTTCCTATAGATGAAATAATATATCAGCGGTATGCCGAATATGCTGACGATGAGGCCGACCATCATACCTCCGATCATCACTATCGACAGAGGGAACTGCAGGTCGGAGCCCATGTCGCCCTTGGTGAGGAAGGGCACCATGGCCAGCACGGTGGTCAGGGTGGTCATTAGGATGGGGTTGAGCCTGCGGGAGCCTCCGGTCATGATGGCCCGCAGCAGGCTGTAGCCGTTCTCCTTGCGCAGTCGGTTGATTGTGTCCACCTTGAGGATGGAGTCGTTGATGACGATACCGCTCATGACGACAATTCCGATCATGGACATGGCGTTGATGCCGGCACCGCAGATGAGCAGCAACAGGAATGCACCGAAGATGTCCACGACTATCTCCGAGAGGATGATCAGGGGCTGGATAAGGGACTCGAACTGTGCAGCTAAGATGAAATACAGGAGCAATATGGATACTATAGCGATGAGCATCAGCTCGTTGATGGTCTCTCTGCTGGAGAAGTATGAGCCGCTGAAGGCCACATCGAAGGTGCCGTCTTCTACGGACAGTTCCCGTGAGGCTTCCATGACCTCAGGCACGAGGTCGTCGGAGATGTCCAGCTCCAGGGGGTAGAAGTTGCCGGACATGCCAGAGACGATGGTCTTCAGGTCGCGGCTGCGGCTCTCGGTGATGAAGTTGCTCAGGGGAATATCGGCCCCGTCGCGGTTGCGCACGCTGCCGGAAAGCAGGTGGGAGGAGCTGTGGCTGTCGCCCATGACTACGGGGATGGAGTAGTCTCCGGTGGCAATCGAGAATATGTGGTCCTCGCGGGTAAATTTGCGCAGTGTGCTCATAACCTCCGAGTAGGAGATGTTGTACAGGGCCATTTTCTCCACGTCGACGGTCAGCATGACCTGTTCCTGCCAGCGGATGGGAGAGTGGTCGACTCCCGGTATGGCTTCGCATATCTCGTCGATGATGGTGTTGAGCTTGTCCGGCTCGGGGGTCTTGCCGTCGCGTCCGCTGATCTGCACGGTGAGCTTGGAGGCATCATCGGAGAACATGAGGGTGAAGAGGTTGCCGGCGTCCGAGAAGCTGAATGCGGCCGTAGGGTGCTGGGTCTTCATGTATTCTGCAGTCTCACTGATGATGCTGTCCAGCCCGGCTGGAGTGCGGGCCATCAGGTAGATCTGGGCCTCGCTCTTGCTCATGTCGCGGGTGTGGGGCATGAGGAACTGCTGGGTTCCGGACATCTGGGTGCTCTGGGCGGTATGGGGCCTGAGGGCAGTGACTAAGTTACGGCTGCGGAGGTCGTTCTCCTCTATGGTCAGGGGGCTGTTCCAGTCGATATTGAGGATGATGTCGCTCTTGGTCACAGGGGGGAAGGTGCTCTTGTCCAATACCATGAAGAGTACCCCGGAGAGCGGGATGGATACTATCATCAGGGTCATCACTATCCCTGCATGGCGGAATGTCCATTTGAGGGCCTTTTCGTATGCGGGACCCAGTTCAATGTATTTGGCGATGCGGGAAAGATACTTGTTGTCCATCTTCATGCCTCTCCTGCGGTAGAGGGCATAGTAGTAGACAGGCACCACCAGCACGGCGAACAGCAGGGACGCGAACAGACCCACAGTGATGGCCACCGCCTGGTCGAAGAATATCTCTCCGGCTATGCCGCTGAGGAACACTAAGGGTACGAATACGGCGCAGTTGGTGAGGATGGAGCTGAGCATCGGGGCAAATACCTCCCCGGAGCCTATGGCCACAGCGTCTTCGAGGGTGTCGCCCCTCTCCCACCGCTGGGTGATATTGTCTATGACGATAATAGAGTTGTCCACCATCATTCCGACGCTCAGGATGAGGCCGGCTAAGGAGATGATGTTGATGCTGATGCCTATCAGGTAGAGGGCGAGCATGGAGGTCAGCAGGGATACTATGATGGTGGGGATGATCAGCAGGGAGAAGCGGAAGTTGCGCATGAAGAGCAGGATGACGATGCTGGCGAGGATTATGCCGGCGATGAGGTTCTGCTCGAGGTTCTCTATGGTGTAGCGCAGCAGCTCGGTCTGGTCGCGGGTGATGGTGAACTTCACTCCGGGGTAGTCTTTCTCGAAGCGCTCTATCCTGTCGTACAGGGCCTCGCGGAGGGTGTTCATCCTCGCATCGCTCTGCTTGATGATGGCCATGCTGACAGCCCTGTCCCCGTCAGAGCGGATGAGACAGTTGTCGGCTCCCGGCTGTTCGATGATGTCGGCCAGTTCCTCGAAGAGGTAGATGCGGCCGCCGATATTGATCCTTATCTTTTCGATGTCCTCCTTGGATGTGAGTTCTGACTGGAACCTCACGTTCCAGTGGTACTGCCCGTCCCGGATGGAGATGTTGCCTAGCTGGATGTTGTTGCTCTCTATGGCATTGGCCAGCATGGCGGGGGTCGCTCCGATGGCGGTGAGCTTCTCATTGTCCGGGATAATCAGCAGCTCGGGGAAGACCAGGCCGCTGAGGTCGACCATGGCCACCTCCGGTATCTGCTCGATGCGTTTGGAAATGACGTTGGCGGCCAGACGGCTCATCTCCATGACGCGGGAGCTGTCATCGACCGTCATGTTGACGAAGAAGGCGGGGATGTCGGTCGCGCTGGACTTGATGGCCTTCGGTCTTTCCGTACCGTCCGGCAGGGATGACAGGGACCGGTCGATCCTCTCGTTGACATCCACAAATGTGAAGTCGATATCGGTGCCGTACTCGAACGACAGGCGGATGATGCCCACGCCGCTCTCCGACTGGGACCTGATGTCGGTCAGGGAGGGTATCTGCATCAGCTCGCGCCGCAGGCTCTGCAGGTACTGGTCTATCTCCCTGGCCGAGCTGCCTTCCACCTTGACCTGCACGGTGATCTGCGGGATGTCCACATCGGGCATGAGCGAGACCGGGATCAGCTTGATGGACACTGCTCCCAGGACGGCCACGGCGAAGAGGACCATCGATACGGCGACAGGGCGTTTTATCAGTTTCCTGATCATTGTCTTGCGATTACTTTAGATTCGTGGGCGAGGTTGAGGTTGCCTGAGGTGATGATGATGTCCCCGAGGCTGAGCTCGGCGTTACGCTCCTGGTTGACCCTCACTACGTGGCTGTCGCTGTTGGACATGAGGATGTCGACATAGACCCAGCGGGCGGTGCTGTCCGCGGGCTGGTAGACGAAGAGCACTTCCTGGTTGTCACGCATGACGACAGAGCTTTTGGGCACTACCTGCTGCTGCGGTATGAGCTCCTCTACCAGGACCCTGACGTTCATTCCGTCCATCATGTCTCCGTCTGAGTTGCTGACGGAGGCGGTAATCTCTATCTGGCCCTTCTCATCCACCATGGGATTCACGGCCGTAATGCGTCCGGCGTAGGTCTTCTCAGGATTGTTGAAGGGGGATATCTTGACTTCCATGCCGGTCCTTACCGACGGTATCTCCGACTCAAGCAGGGGGAAGCTGACGTCGAAGCGGCTGTCGTCTATCACATAGCAGAAGCTCTCCGAGGGAACGCTCTCGTAGACACGGCCCTTGATGCTGGCGATCTTGCCGTCGAAGGGAGCCGTAATCTTAGTGCCCTCATAGTCGTACAGGGCCCTGCGGTAATTCTGTTCCGCGTCGGCGTAGCCCGAACGGGTCCTGGCTATGGCCATCGTGGCGGCGGGAACGTCGGAGGTGTCGGCATCTCCGTATCCGAATCCGATGAGCACATCGTTGAGGTCTATCTCAGCCTTGCGCATGGAGTTCTCGGCCTGGGAGAGGGCTATCGCCGCCGTCTCGGGGTCCAGGCAGGCTATCAGCTCGCCCTTGCGGACACTCTGTCCGTTGGTGAAACGTACTTCCGATATGGTGCCGGAGGTGTTGAAGCGCAGGGCGCTCTTGCGGGCGGCCACTAATTTGCCGTTGCTTATGGTCTGACGCCTGAAATCGGTCAGGCGTAGGGTCATCGTATCCACGTAGTTGGCCTCCACGGCCTGCGAAAGGCGGGTGAGGGTGTCCTCCTCCACTTCCTTGTTCTGGCCGCAGGCGGCTGTCAGCGCGATGAGCGGCAGTATGAAAAGTTTCTTCATTGTGTGTATCCGGTATTATCAGTTGTCGATTATCTTGTCAAACTCGGCGTCCAGGTCCTTTCCGTATATGTAATCGTAGAGGGTGTCCTTGCGCAGATTGTAGTAATAGCTCCAGTAGTTGGCCAGCTCGTTGATGTACTGGGAGGTGGCCTCGTCCCTCTCGTTCTGGGCGGTGTTGATGTCCAGGATGCTGATGGTGCCGTTGCGGAAGCGCTGCAGGGCCAGCTCGAACCGTTCGGCGGCGATCTCGTCTGCCTTGCGGGAGGCATCGCACTGCTTGGCCTGGGCATTGAACTGCACCACACGGATATAGATGTCCTGACGGCGCTCGATGATTTCCTGCTCGATCTGGGTCAGGATTATCTCCTGCTGGGTCTTGGCCATCTGTACCCGGCCTTTTCCGAGACCCCAGTCCACGATGGGCACGCTGAGGCTCAGTCCTACGATTTCCTGGTCGATGGGATTGCGGTAGGACGTGGCTATGTCGTCTCCTGTCTGGGTAAGACCGAACTGGGCTGTCAGCACCGCACTGAATCCTCTGTCGGCCTTGGCCTGGGCTATCGCGGCCTCAGCTTCTATGAGGCTTATCTCGTTGTCGAGGCTGAACGATGTGTTCTGGAGGCTGCGGGTGACGGCGTCCTCCTCGTTTATGACTATGTCGGAAAAATGGGACGGGGTGACCAGAGTTATCTCCGTGGCGTCATCCATGCCCAGATAGGACCTGAGGCTGAGCATGGCCTGCCGGAGCTCCACTTCCGCGCTGGCTACCGCGATATCGGCGTTGAGTACCTGCAGCTCCATCTGCAGCAGCTCGTCCTTGGTGTAAGTGCCGATGTTGAATCTCTCCTGGGCGATGGCATAGAGCTGCTGGGTGCTCTCGAAACGGCTGCGGGCCATCTCCAGGCTTTTCTGGGTGCGGAGTACGTTGAAGAAGTAGGTGGTGGCGGAGACTGCTATGCCCTCCATGTTCTCGAGGTAGGTCCGCTTGGACATCTCGTAGCGTTTGGGTTCGGTCTTTTTCTCCCATTTCAGTCTGTTGTACTGGAAGATGGGCTGGTAGTAGGTGATGTTGACAGGGTTGGAGTTGTAGGTCAGGTCTCCGTAAGGAGAGAACTGGTCGAAGCGGTTGAGATAGGTGTTCAGGGATATAGTACCTCCGGTGAAGGGTATGTTCTGGTCGATGGACAGACTCAGGGAGTTGTTCATGTTGTCGTTCTGGACATAGTTAGTCTCGCCGGTCTCGGCGTCCTGCAGGGCCACGATGGAGCGGTTGTACTGTCCAAGCTGGGCCCCCAGGTTGAGCGACGGCAGGAACTGCGCCTTGTAGGAGCGGAACTGCCAGTAACTGCTGATAAACGAGTATTTGGCCACGAGAGCCGGCAGGGACTTGCTCTGCGCCAGCACTATCACGTCCTCAAGTGTGAACTCCCAGTGCTTGACGGAATCCTGACCGGCAGTACTTTTCAGAGTATCCTGCTGGGCGCTCAGCGCTGGAACTGACAGACAGCTCAGGCATACGGCGCAGGCCAGAAAGTATGTCCGGAATCTATTCATAAGGTCAGATATAAGTTAAAACCGTTCAAAGTTAAACTAAAAAATTTTTAAAAGCAAATTAATGTTGTCTCAACTGCGCAGCCATTCGGAGAGGTCGTAGATCCGTATGAGCTCCTCATCCCGGTCGTTAATGTATATCAGTCCTGTCTCCGGGTCGGCGTAGAAGCTGCTGACGTCCCCCTCGATGCTGTAGACGGCTTCGGGTCTCATGTCGAAGTCGAAAACCATAAGCCGGGTAGAGCAGGTCCAGGTCTCCTCGTCCACAAGGTCGTTGAAAAGCAGGAGAAAGTGATTCCCCAGGAGGTCGCCGTCGTTGAATCCCAGGCCTCCGGCATTCTCCCTTACCTCATCCGGCCGCTGTTCCACGTACACCTTGCGGATAAGTCTGCCGTCCGTGCTGTGCAGCCACACGTACGGGCGGTCGGTGTAGACGAGCATCCTGGAATTGTCGGGTGTGAAGATCTCGCTGGTCTGCAGACGGGGAACCCACCAGTCCTCGTATTCCTTGGCGTCTATGTCATCGCCCCAGGTCTCGAAGTAAACGGTGTCCGAGTCACTGCTGATGAGGAAGTAGCGGTTCTCGTTGTTGTTGACGATGACCGAGCCGTCCGGCAGGGGATGCCAGGTCCTGTTCATTACCGGCACTTCTCCGATCTTTCTTACGTCCGTTTTCCCGTCGGTCAGACATGTGGCCACGCGGTTGAGGGAGCCTTTGAACGCGTCTTTGACGAAGATGATGACGGAGTCGCCTTCAGTGTATGGAGTTCCGTACCGGAGAGGGTACAGGAACTCCCCCGGACCGTTGCCGGTTCTGAGCGTGCGGACTATCACGTTGAGGCTGTCATCGGTAACAGCTGCTCTGTAATCATTGTCTCCTATGGAAGCTATCCAGTAGTCTCCGGCGCGGGCGATGCCGTAGAGGTTGACCTTCACTGGATCGTATTTCATAGTCCTCACCGGCTGCAGCTCCCCGCTTATCGGGAAGCTGTCGACAAAGGTGTAATTGCTGTCCGAACATGAGCACAGGCACAGGGCTGCGGCGACTGTAATGGCATAGATTTTCCGCATAGGCATTTAGATTTAAATGTAATGACGTTCAAATTTAAAAAATGTTACAGTCCCCGGCAAAATTTTCCGTCATTTCAGTGTAATCTTGAAGATGGTCGTGGAGCCGTCGTCGGAGAAGCGGGACCAGTAGAGGACGTTGTCCTGGACGTAGAAGTTCATGTAACTTATGCGGTATGTCTCTCCGTCGTATCGGAAGAAGAAGCCCTGGTCTTCTCCGTTCTCTAAGTCCTGCTCGGTATAGGTATTGTGAATGGCCCGCTTGCCGGTGCGGGTGTTGACGGCATCGAAGAACAGGCACATCTCCTTCTCGTACACAAATTCTGCAAGATACCAGTCGCCGCAGATATCTTCAGAGTTCTGCAGGAGGTAATTTGCTTCATTTGCGCCTACGACTGTAGCGTCATCCTCAGGCTGAGCGTACCGGCCCAGTTCCACGTGCAGGTAGGGAGCACCGTCCAGAGTGTAGTAGGTATGTCCTCCGTAAGGCTTGAAGAGGTATGTAGAGTTGTAGAGCAGCACGGGTTCGGAGACTATCAGTCCGCGGGTGGAAAGCTGGCTCTTGTTGTATATGGGCAGGGCCTTGCCAACTAAGTTCAGGTCCCTGTCGAGGAAGATGATGCTGCTGTCCCGCTCTGTGTTGGACATCTTTGTGGCGGCGTACCTGTCCTTGGATATGGCGCGGATATCTCCGAGGACACCGGTCAGGCTGTTGCGGACCTCATCGATGAAACGGCCGTCAGAATCCAAGCGGATGACCTTGTTCATAAAATCATAGATCAGTATCTCGTGGTTGTAAGGATCATACGAGAAATCCGGCCATACATACTCACCGGGCCCGCGTCCTGACCGGTCATAGGCATGGAGCAGGTCTCCGTCCTCTGAGAAGATCACGAGCTTGTAGTCGGCGGTCTTGCCGAACAGCCTGCCGTCATAGACCGCGAAGAGGGTGATGTCGTAGAGGCTGTCGCACTTGAGCTCTACTTTCTCGATCTTCTGTGCGATGCTCTCAATGCCGACAGTGTCGGGCTTGCTTTTCAGACTGTTCTCGAAGTTTACTGTCCTGACACCGTCTCCGGCGCAGGAACCGGCCAGCGCTGCGGCGGCCAGCAGGATGATGGGAAGATGCTTTTTCATTGTCTATGGTGTTTTACAGTTGTTGCGTATGTGGCGAAGGTCATCCTGTCCGTATCCGGGTCCAGAAGCTGGATGTTCAGTCCCTCCTCAGATACGAAGCAGGTGTAGCGGAAACAGGCATGGATGTCCTCTGCTATCTCACTTTCCCCGAGTATCCGGAAATCAGTATCCATAATGATTACCGAGAGCCTTTTGGCCCTCTCGCTCATCTCCACCCCCGGCATCGGGGTGCTGCGCTCCACTATCCTGTAGTACAGGTCTCTCCAGCAGTCGTAGAGGATATTGGCGTATGTGGTCTGCGACCTGAAATGCTCTATGTCCAGACGCCACTTGCCGGCTGTAAACGGCTCTACCGGCGCGGCATCCCTGCTTTCCACCGTGTATTTCCGGAGGGAATGGTCCTGGAGCGAAAATACGTAGATGTGGCCGTCTGGAGGATATCCCACGACTATCTGCTTCCGGTCCGGATCGTACGCGGAATAAGGGTTGCTCATCAGCATATATCCATAGCCTGTATAATCCTTATAGAGTCCCGGATACGGTACTAAGGCCTCTTGTCTCGTCTTTCTGGGAAACGGGCCCGGATGCAGGCAGTAGGTGGAATACAGCCGTCGGTAGTCGCTTACGGTGTAGTACAGATTTCCTCCGTCTAAGTACGGCTGTCCGGAGCCTCCGGGGAAAATCGTGGCCGAGGAATGCAGCGGCAGGGTCTTTCTCGTCTCTCCGCTGCTGTCTATCAGGAATATGCGTTGGATATTGGAGTTCAGCAGAAATATCGAGTCCTCGGAAACGATATTCATGCTGTTAGGGTTGATTACTGCCCGGATATCCGTTATTACTGTGTCGGTTGCCTTAGAGATGAGGTTGTGGCGGATAATCCTGCCACCGTCGTGCGAGTAGATGTCATACCAGTAAAAATCCGATGTGCCGGGGTCAAAGAAGACAGTCATGAACGAGCGGGCCGCACATGGAATGACGAAGCTCCCTTTTCTCTCCAGGGTCAGGGAGTCGGCCGCAGGGTATGACCAGGTGTAGATGCCGGAGGTGTCGAATGCCACGGAGGCGGCACCGGCATTCCGGGAGGAGAGGGAAGAGTCCATGCCCGCAGGATTGGTCCTGTGGATGATAATCCTGTCCGTTCTGCCGTGCTGCGCCGCAACAGGCGGAAGGACGGAGAGCAGAAGTGCTGATACTGCGGAAAGGATTCTCAGGAGTCGGGTCATGGTCTTGAATTTTCCGCAAAAGTACAGCGCGGGGTAGGAAAATGCAAATCCGGTTTGTTGCATGGAGTCAAGATGCAACATCGTGATAATCTGCGAAGTATACTCGGAGGAAAACCTCCGCAAAAGTTGCATCGGCAGATTTCAGCTGTTTTTTCCGCCGTTTTCCGGGTAGTTCTCGGTGATTTCCCTCAGCCAGGAGGAGAGCCGGGTGTCGATTCCCATGCGGCGGGCGATGCGGCTCTTGCGCACGTTGAGACTCTTCGGCGGGATGTTCAGAATGACGCTGATGGCGTTGCCGGAGAAGCCGCAGCACATCAGGGCTATCAGCCTGCGGTCCTCGTCCTTGAGCCAGGGGTATTCCGCATACAGCTTAGGCAGCAGGCCCGGCCATGCGGCCTCGACGATATCCCCTATACGGGCGAAGGTGGCCTCCTGCGTCAGCTTGGAATGCAGCACTTCCTTGACCTTGCGGGAGATGTGCTCGGGGGATTCCTCATGGACGTAGTAGATGTCGGCCAGCTCCTTGGTGACTCCCAGCAGGTCCTCGGAGAATGCCAGCAGCTCCTTCTTGGCCGTGGCGGTCTGCCTCAGGGCGGCCGTGATGGCCCTGAGGTCGTTCTCTTCCTGCGACTGCCGCTCGGATGTCCTCCGCATCTTCTCCTGCAGCTCGCGGACCTCGTCCTGACGGCGGATAAGCTCGTCCCTGACCCTTCCGGCGAGAGCGGCCTGCTCCATTGCCCTGGATTTCTGATTGCGGTACAGGATGATGAAGATTACGGCCACTATGACCGCAGCCGCGAGCCATGTAAGGAGAAACATCGCGACGGTCATATTGTGTATCTTGCGCTGATACAGCTCCTCCCTCAGCCGGAAGAAGTCATATTTCATCTCAGCCGCCGCCAATTGCTCCCTGTAGCCGGCCTGCTCGATGCTGTCTGCTATTATCCGGGTCCGGGTCTCGAACGTGTGTACCGACTTCCAGTCGCCGAGGGCCTGGGAGATGCCGGCCTGGGTCAGGTACCAGTTCAGGCTGTCCACGGCGTTGCTGACTACAAGCCTGTCGCGGAACAATGCGGCCGAGTCGGTCTGTCCGAGTGCGGCGTATGCGGTGGATGCAAGGTAGAAAAGGTTGTTGTACAGGTCTTTTTCTGACGGTGTGGCCGCCGACCAGCCGTATTCGGACAATGCGCGGGATACATACGATACGGCACTGCGGTAATCCTGGCGTATGACTTCGGCGTAGGCGTAGAGTCCGTATGCCGACAGGCGGTCGCTCCGGTCGAGGGTCAGCGGAAACAGGTCGTTGCCGATACCTAAGTGATACAGGGCCGCGTCCACCGAGTCCGGCAGCAGCATCCTCGCCAAAGCTAAGTGAGTGTCAGCCACCCTGCCCGCCAGCCCAGCCGCCTCGAAGTACTTCAGGGCCTTGCGGTACCTTTCCACCGCCTCGCCCTGATTGACCACACTGTTCTGATATAGTTCCGCTATCGCATAATTTACCTCCCCGAGCCCGGCCGTGTCCCCTATCTCCGCCAGTATCGGCTCCGCCTTCTTGAAGTCGCTCATCGCCATCTCCCCTCCGCCGAGCTCCACCATCTCCATCCCGTGGGAGAACAGCTCGCGTGCCTTCTCCGCCTGCCTCCGGTTGACGGAGCAGGAGGCTGCTGTCAGCAGGACAGCGGCGATAACCGGTAACTTCAGCAGTCTGTTCATTTTACTGCACAAAAATAGGAAATTTTGTCCTTAGAATGATAATGCATTTATTTGCGATAAATAAATATGCATAATTTTATTTATTATGAATAAATATTTTTACCTTTGCATAAAAAAGAATGGCAGTAACAAAAGAAGTTTTCCGTTTACTGATACGGGAAGGGCAGGAAACAATCAGGGATGTCGAGCTCTACGACAGGCCTTTTGAGTTTGAGGATCACGGCAGGTATGTTCTTGTGGGTGTCCGCCAGGCCGGCAAGTCCTACATGCTCTACAAGCGGGCCAAGCAGCTTCTGGCTCAGGGGCTTCAACTTGAGGAACTCATGTACATCGATTTTGACGACGAGCGTCTGCTGGAGATGACATATCAGGATTTCGATACGATTCTGCAGGCCTACATGTCTGCGTACCAGTATAAACCGATATTTCTGTTCGATGAGATTCAGAATATTGACGGATGGGAGCATTTTGCGAGAAGGCTTGCCAATCAGAAATATACCGTCTATATCACAGGCAGCAATGCCAGGATGCTCAGCCGTGATATTCATACTACATTGGGCGGCCGCTTCACCGATGAGAAGATATATCCGTATTCCTTTGCCGAGTATCTTGGGGCTCAGGGCATCGTACCTGGCCGTGAATGGGCATTCGGGTCAGAGAGATTCACTGTGTATCAGATGCTGGAGCAGTATATGCTTTGGGGAGGTTTCCCCGAACTGTTGTTGTACAGGAACAAGCGCCGCTGGCTGAATGATGTGTATGAGAAGATACTGCTGAATGATATTATCCTGAGAAATAGGATAAAGAACGAAATGGCGCTGCGCATGACTCTTAAGCGTCTGGCGGAGAGTGTTACGAAGCCGATAGCGTACAACAGGATAGCCAACCTGATAAAAGGTACCGGAACAAGTACGACGGCAGCGTCGGTTATCCAGTATGTGGAGGCAGCGAAGGATGCGTATGTCGTTCTGGCGCTTGAGAATTATGCGTCAAAATTTGTCGAGCGCGAGACTGTAAAGAAGCATTATTTTATCGACAACGGGCTTTTGAGTATTTTCCTTACTGGGACGGACTCCCCTTTGTTGGAGAATTTGTGTGCGGTCCATCTGTTTCGAAAGTATGAGGACAGGCTGTACTACTACAGCCGGAATTCAGAGGTGGACTTTTACGTTCCTGATGAGAAATATGCCGTACAGGCGTGTGTAACCCTAAGTGATGCCGATACTAAAGACAGGGAGGTAAGCGCCCTGATGAAGTTGGACCGGCTTGAGAATTTAGAAAGAATGGTTATCGTCACGCGGGACGAAAAGGAGTCCATTCCTATTCCAGGCGGCAGGACCATAGAAGTCCTGCCGGCCGCGGAGTGGCTGCTGGAATAAGACGTCATGCGCGTTTACAGCAGGACTTCGGTGTAGCGGCCGGCGAGGGAGCGGCGGGTGTAGGCGGAGATGGCTCCGGGGTCGGGGCTAAATGTGAGGGTGCGGGTGTACAGGGCTGTAAGGTACTCCTTCAGCGGGACTTCCTCTTCCCAGTCGAATATCCGTCCGGTGCGGGTGGCGGTGAGGGAACGCTCGAGGACGCTGCCGTGAGGGCCGAATGCGGCTATGGGGCGGCCGGCGGCGAGGTATTCGAAGTATTTTCCTGTGAGAATGCCGGCGGCCTCGGGTTCCTCGCGCAGGGGCAGCAGGAGCAGGTCGGCGGCCTTCTGCAGGCGGTTGGCCTCGTGGTGGGGGATGTAGCCCCGGTCGGTCAGGCGGTCGCCCAGACCGGCCTCACGCACTGCGGCGAGGATCTCCGGGTCAGTCTTTCCGGCAAATGTCAGATGCAGGTCGCGGCCGAAGCCCGGGAGGTCGCGGCAGAGCTCCGCGAGGACCTTCCAGAGCCTGCGGGGATTGCCCTCCGCGGAGAAGAGGCCGGTGTGCACGAGGTTGAATCCTGCCGGGAGCTCTGCGGCAGTGATGCCGGTGAAATCTGCCTCGTCGTAGCCGTTCTCGATGACGTGGAATTTGTTTTTCTGCTCAGTCTCATAGCTGTCACCGGCAGTCTGCCGTCCTGAGGCGCCGCGCTTTTTATCTGCTTCCAGTTCCTCCAGGAAGTCCCGTACCATATTGTCCGTGACGGCCACCACATGGTCTGCCTCGCGCAGCACCGAGAGCTCCATGGCGGCGTACCTCTTCCGGCTCCGGCGGGTCAGCGGAAGGTGTTTGAAGTAGAATATCCGGGTCCACGGGTCGCGGAAATCGGCTGTCCAGGGGATGCCGGTCGAACGGTGCAGGGCCCTTGCTATCAGGTGCATCGAATGGGGCGGGCCGGTGCTGACGATGGCGTCGACGGGATGCTCGCGGAGGTATTGTTTCAGGAACCTGACGGAGGGCCGGATCCACAGGAAGCGGGGGTCGGGGACGAAGACATTGGCCCTGAGCCATAGGGAGAGGCGCATCAGGGGAGACTTGTGGCCGACGGCGTTGATGGGGTTGACGGCGCCCGACCCGGCCGAAGCCTTCCCGGAATTTTTCCCCTTATTGCCTGTCAGAGCGTTGAATACGGCGTACGGTTCGAGGATTGGCCGCTTGATGACCTCCACCTCCGGAGCGATGTCCCTCAGCAGGGATTCGTCCGTCATGCCCGCCTCCGGATTCTCAGGTGTGTAGATGACCGGCTGCCACCCGTGCTGCGGCAGATATTTGGACATTTTCAGCCACCGCTGCACGCCCGAGCCGGCTGTCGGCGGCCAGTAGTAGGTGATGATCAGTACCCGTTTCATATTTTATCCTGATATTCTCTGATGAATTCGTCGGCGATATACAGGTCTCCGTAGAGATACAGGCCTGTCTCTTTGTCGTGCAGGTCGGCGCATGTCTTGCTGCCGTAGAACAGCTGCAGAGCCTCGGAGGGGGATATCCTGAGCCTTTTGGAAAGTTCCGCCGATATGATGCCTATGCGGTTGCTTAGGATGGTTTCCTGAATCTCAGGAGACTTGACGGGATCGTTAAATGTGTTCTGTCCGCTCATAGATGAGATATTTGTCGGTAAGTACCTGGTTTAACAGGCAGATTTGGTTGTTTGGCCGGTGCATCGCAAGTCTGCGCAGAGCTGTATCGGAGTCCATCAATCCGGCCATATAAAGGTTTATCGTGTCTATGACACGGTCGTTTGCAACTCCGCCCTCTATGTAATCGTACGGGGCGGCAGGGTTGAGGCCGCGGCGGCTGGTGACTATGAAGTCCAGCCATTCATGATCGTATGCGTTGAATATCCTGCATTTGCCTTCTTTGATAACAGCTTCTCTGTCTAAACTGTAGACGTTGATGAGAGCACTGCTGTTCCGGCGTTTGGCAGTAGCGGCAGCCCAGTCGGAGGCCTGTTTCAGCAGAGGTGTTACGTAGAATCCACGGCCAAAGTCCAAGTTCTCTCTGCCGAACATGCAGACCGGCCGCTCCACGGTCTGGGTACCTCCATGATATACCGTAATCATTTCTGTGTTTCTTTATTGTTCAGATACTCAATCATATCATCTGTAACACGCTCACGGCTTTGGGTATGGAGCGCATCGTAGCACGGAATGATGAAATCGTCTATCATCCTCACTTTCTTCATCCGCTCGTATATCTCCATATAGGACTTCCCAAGCCGTCTGGCAGTACTCTCAATGCAGAATGCAGCGAAGGCGAGAACGATTTCTGTATGTGATAATTCAATCAAGTTACTCATGATGGGTACAAAAATAACGATTATATCTTAATTTTTAAGATTAATTCAGCCACTCGGAGAGGTCGTAGAGGCTGATGGTCTCCTCGTTGTAGGAGATGGTGGCGAGGATGCCGGTGGCGGGGTCGATGGCGGAATAATTGGCCGGGGCGATGCTGTAGGATGCTTCGGGCTTCAGGTTCAGGTCGAAGATGACGATACGCGAGGGGACGGGGCTGTATCCGCCTTCGTCGTTGATCATGCCTACGATGTGGTCTCCGAGGTATTCAGCTGGGTTGTAGGACAGGTCGGCGGAGTAGCTGCTGGAGGCGATGTCGTCTGGGCCGTAGTCTACGTATGTTTCTGCAAGGCGTTCACCGGTGTCGAGGGAGTGCAGGTAGAGGACCGGCCATGTGAGGCTGTAGACCAGCAGGCGGGAGCGGTCGGGGGAGACTGTCTCGCTTGTGAGCTGCGGGGGCTGATAGGTGATCTTGGCTTCAAGAACTTCGTTGACGCCTTCACCCCAGCCTTCGAGGTAGGTCTTGACGGTTCCTTGGGAGTCGGTCGTGTAGTAGCGGTTGTTGTCCGCATTGCAGAGCCAGCGTCCCTGGCCGAGCGGATGGATGGCCCTCATGCTCTTGTGGAAGTCCTGGATGAGCTCAGTGCGGTAGCCGCTGTCCCCGGTGTGGGCCGTCAGCCGTATCAGCCTGCCCATGCTCCAGTCTCTCACCGTGATGACTATCGAGTCTCCCTTCATGCCTTCATATCCGTGGTACGATGGGTCGATGAACTCCTGCGGCCCGCGTCCCCATGTGCCGAACTGCACCACCGTCCGGAAGTCCCCGTCCAGCAACGAGAAACATTTGCCCGACTCCCCGCCGTAGTTCTGTATGTTCTGAGATATCCACCAGTCCCCGGCCCTGAACAGCGCGAGAATGTTGCTCTCGACCGGGTCGTAGTGGATGACCCGGACTGGCTCAAGGGTCTCTTCCACCGGGAATTCCTTCACCACTGTGTATCCCTTTCTGTCCTGATTCTGTCCGCAGCCGATGACTGCGATAATGGCTGATGCGAGCAAAAGAAGTTTTTTCATCATATTCGTATTTTTGTTCGTAAAAATAATAAAAGTTTTCCGTCCCGTTTCCACAACGGCAGCAGATTCCGTGATTCGGTGCCGTTGCGGCATGGCTTTCATCGCAGCACCCTTTCCATAGGCCTTCTGTGCGGCCTTGCCCTTCCGTCCCATCGCCCCTTCGTCCCGTTTCCCTTCCGTCCCGTTCCCACAACGGCAGCAAATCCCGCAATTCGGTGCCGTTGCGGCATGGCTTTCATCGCGGCACCCTTTCCATAGGCCTTCTGTGCGGCCTTGCCCTTCCGTCCCGTTCCCACAACGGCAGCAAATCCCGTGATTCGGTGCCGTTGCGGCATGGCTTTCATCGCGGCACCCTTTCCATAGGCCTTCTGTGCGGCCTTGCCCTTCCGTCCCGTTTCCACAACGGCAGCAAATTCCGCGATTCGGTGCCGTTGCGGCATGGCTTTCATCGCCGCGTCCTTTCTGCAGGCCTTCTGCACGGCATTGCCCTCCGTCCCGTTTCCACAACGGCAGCAAATTCCGCGATTCGGTGCCGTTGCGGAATCGCATTCCGCTTGGCCCCTTGCCACAAGCTCTCTAAATTGCATTGTACATCAGATTCCCTTTCGTCATACCATATCTTTCACTTCCCATCATACACCTAATCCTCCTTCCACCTTCCAAAGGTGTGCAGATTTTCCTCATTTTCGTCTCACTTTCCGAAGGTGTGCGGAGTCGCCACATCTTCGAGAGCGACCTGTGTCCGTGTTTCTCCTGCCGCCGTGCGTTTCTCACCTTCCGAAGGTGCGCAGTTTTCCCACGTTTTCATCTCACCTTCCGAAGGTGTGCAGTTTCAAAATGAAAAGGCCTGATGTGCTTTGTCGTAAAACATCTATCGCGATTACGCGGATTTCACTATTTTTGCCTCTCTTTAATCGGAAGTGACTCGAAATGGCAAACAAGGAAAAAAAGGAAAAAAAGGAAAAGGAGGATACGCCGCTGATAAAGCAGTACTACAAGTTCAAGGCGGCTTGTCCGGAGGCCCTGCTGCTGATGCGGGTGGGGGACTTCTATGAGACGTACGGGGAGGATGCGGTGACTACCAGCAAGGTGCTGGGCATCGTGCAGACCCGCAAGTCGAACGGAGACCAGGGCTATATCGAGCTGGCGGGGTTTCCGCACCATTCGCTTCCGAGCTACATGCCCAAGTTAGTGAGGGCCGGCTATAAGGTGGCTGTGTGCGACCAGCTGGAGGATCCGAAGCTGGCAAAGAAGCTCGTCAAGAGGGGGGTCACCGAGATTGTCACGCCGGGTGTGGTTTACAGCGACCAGGTGCTGACCCAGAAGGAGAACAACTATATCGCCGCGCTGTGTTTTTCGAAGGACCGGGGCGGTATAGCATTTCTGGACGTGTCCACCGGAGAGTTCAAGGTGGCCGAGGGCGACCTGGACTACCTCGACCTGCTGATAGCCGATTTCGCGCCCAAGGAACTGCTGGTCCAGAAGGGTTTCGAGAAGGGTGTAAGGGAGAGGTTCACCAACCCGGCCTCGAATATCTACATCTCCACGATGGAGGGCTGGGCCTTCGTCTTCGAGTCGGGGTACCGCAAGCTGATCAAGCATTTCAAGACGGACTCCCTGAAGGGGTTCGGGGTGGAGAGCCTGAGATTAGGCGTGACTGCCGCCGGGGCCCTGCTGTTCTACTTGGAGTCGAACCGTTTAGAGGACACCGAATACATACCGGGCCGGACATTGGCCCAGATAAGCACCATATCCCGCATTGACGAGGGAGGCTTTGTCTGGCTGGACCGCTTCACCGTCCGTAACCTCGAGTTAGTGGAGCCGGCTGCTCCGGGGGGCGTGACCCTTTTAGACGTGATTGACAAGACCTCTTCCCCGATGGGCGCCCGCCTGCTGCGTTCGTGGCTGACCATGCCGTCGAGGGATTTGGCGGAGATATCCACACGGCAGGACAGCGTGGAGGCTCTGCTGAACGACAGGGAATTGTCCTCGGAACTCTCGCAGAGAATAGCCGCGATGGGCGACCTCGAGCGCATCCTCTCCCGCGCTGCCTCGGGCCGCGTCTCTCCCCGCGAGGTGATGCAGCTGCGGCGGGGCATTGACCAGTTCCTGCCGCTGAAGGTATTGCTGGCGGAGAAGACCGATAAGAAAGGCCCGCTCGCCCGTATGGCCAAGGAGATAGACGACTGTCCGGAGCTGAAGGCCGAGCTGACGCGGACGCTGAGCAAGGACCCGGCCGCCCAGATAGGCAAGGGGGAGGTGATAGCCCAGGGTGTGGACGCCGAACTTGACGAGCTGCGCGGCATCGTGACCCACGGCAAGGACATCATCGCCGGCATCCAGCAGCGCGAGATAGAGCGTACCGGCATCACGTCTTTAAGAATCAGCTACAACAACGTCTTCGGCTACTACCTCGAGGTGCGCAACGCCCACAAGGACAAGGTGCCCCCCGAGTGGATCCGCAAGCAGACCCTGGTATCCGCTGAGCGGTACATCACCCCCGAGCTGAAGGAGTACGAGGAGAAGATAGGCGGGGCCGAGGAGAAGATATACGCCATCGAATCCCGCATATTCAACGAACTGATATCCCGCATCCAGGCCGCCATCCCCGCCGTGCAGAAGGACGCCGCCCTGATAGCCCGCCTCGATTGCCTCCTGTCATTTGCCCAGACCGCCGCCGACTACGGCTACTGCCGCCCGCTGGTGGACGAGGGCGAGATCCTGAAGATAGAGCAGGGCCGCCACCCGGTCATCGAGCGGATGATGCCCGCCGGGGAGGAGTACGTGGCCAACGACCTGTATCTCGACAGCGAGAAGCAGCAGATTATCATCCTCACCGGCCCGAACATGTCCGGTAAGTCCGCCCTTCTGAGGCAGACCGCCCTGATAGCCGTGATGGCTCAGATAGGCTCTTTCGTGCCCGCCAAGTCCGCACACATCAGCCTGTTCGACAAGATATTTACCCGTGTCGGCGCCTCCGACAACATCTCCCGCGGCGAGTCCACCTTCATGGTCGAGATGCTCGAGACCGCCGCCATCCTCAACAACATGACTCCGCGCTCCCTGATTCTGCTCGACGAGATCGGCCGCGGCACCAGCACATTCGACGGCATGTCCATAGCCTGGGCCATCGTAGAGTACATCCACGAGCGGGGCGGCGGGGCCAAGACCCTCTTCGCGACGCACTACCACGAGCTGAACGAGCTGGAGGAAAATTACAAAAGGGTAAAAAACTTTCACATCGCAGTGAAGGAATCTGACGGAAAAATCCTATTTTTGAGGAAACTTTGCGAAGGCGGGGTTGCCCACAGCTTCGGTATCCATGTGGCGAGGCTGGCCGGGGTGCCGCCGGAAGTGGTCCTCTCGGCCGAGAAGGTGCTCAAGAAGCTCGAGGCCGGGGCATCCGGGGCCGGGGACTCGTCCATCAAGGGCAGGGTCCAGTCCCTGAGGCAGAAGAAACGGGACCGCAGCGCCGCCCAGGAGGAAGTGCAGCTTTCCATTTTCCAGCTCGACGACCCTCTCCTGGTGAGCATCCGGGACACTCTCAAGGCGATGGACCTCAACTCGATGACGCCGATGGACGCATTCGACACGCTGCGGGAGCTCCAGCGCAAGGTAGGTATAAACAAATAACTATAGTTCAGACGTCTTATGAAAAAATTCGTGAAAGAGCTGAGGATAGTTGTGGGGTTGATTGCGGAGAGCGCCTCTTTCGCTTTTTTCTCCATCAAGTCTGACAAGCTCAGGACTTTTCTCTCGCTGTTCGGAGTCACTGTCGGCATCTTCTCAATAGTGGCGGTGTTCTGCGCCGTGGACTCGCTCAAGTCCAATATCATGGAGGGTGTCCGGTCCTTCGGGAGCGACATCGTCTACATCGACCGTTTCCCCATGACTCAGGAAGAGGGGGAGGACGGAGAGCCGCTGCAGTGGTGGGACTATCTTCAGCGGCCGGAGATTACTGAGGAGAATTTCGAATATGTCGCCCGCAACGCCACTCTGGCCGAGAGCGTGGTCTATGTAATCCTCGGCAACGGCAATGCCTCTTACCGCCGCAACAATTATTCCAACGCCTTCCTGGTCATCACCACCGACGGGCTGGAGAATGTGATGAGCTACTCCCTCGCCGAGGGCCGCGACTTCTCCCAGATGGAGATCCGCGGAGGGTCCAATGTGGCTATTCTCGGGTACAATGTCGCCCGGGAGCTCTTCGGGGACTCCTACCCCATCGGCAAGAAGGTCAAGGTCAAGGGAGGCAGTGCAATAGTCATCGGCGTCCTGGAAAAGCAAGGTGAGAGCATGGCCTCTATCGTCAATACGGACGATGCGGTGGTCCTCCCGCTGCAGTTCGGCAAGACGGTGCTGGCCTCGGCGTGGGGCTCGGGGATGATGATGGCGGCTCCGGCGGAGGGTGTCTCCCGCGAGGCCTTCATAGACGAGCTGCGCCTGCTGCTGCGTTCCTGCCGCGGCCTCTCCCCCTCGGAGCGGGATGACTTCGCCATCAACGAGATGACCTTCCTGCTCGACATGCTCGACTCCGTCTTCCGCGGCATCAGCAAGGCGGGCTGGATCATCGGAGCCTTCTCCCTGATCATCGGCGGCTTCGGCATCGCCAACATCATGTTCGTCTCCGTCCAGGAGCGCATGAGCCAGATCGGCATCCAGAAGGCCCTCGGAGCCAAGCGCTACGTGATCCTGACTCAGTTCATGGTGGAGGCCTCCTTCCTCTCCTTAGCCGGCGGCCTGGTGGGCATTCTCTTAGTCTTCCTGATTTCCATTCCGGTCAATGCCGTCTCCGAATACTTCACCATCACCCTCTCCCCCGACAATGCCCTTGCCGGCATGCTCATAGCCGTCGTCCTCGGCATCCTCTCCGGACTCATCCCCGCCTGGAAGGCCGCTACGGTCGATCCTGTCCGCGCCATCAATGGGTGAGATTATACCGCAAAAGTTTAAAGTAAAATACCGCAAAAGCTTAAAGCAAAACGCCGCAAAAGTTTAAAGTGAATTTGTGTAAAATATATATTTTCAATATCTTTGCATCAAAAAAACAGTCAATACTATGCGGTACTTACACAGGATAGCTGATGATGTCTTGAAAGAAAGGCTGGAAGCATTTGGAGCAGTATTGGTAGAAGGTCCCAAATGGTGTGGAAAGACAACTACCTCACAGCAGATTGCAAAAAGTGTCATCAAGATTCAAGATACGGATATGAGGGAAGAATATAAGGCGACTGCCGCTTCAAAGCCTTCTCTTCTGCTTCAGGGCAGTACTCCGAGGCTGATAGACGAATGGCAGGATATACCTGTAATCTGGGATGCCGTAAGGACTATGGTAGACGAACGCGGTTTGCCGGGACAATTTATTCTCACCGGATCAAATGCCGTAGACAAAACAAAAATACTTCATTCCGGCAACAGCCGCATCTCACGGATGGTAATGCTTCCCATGAGCTTGTGGGAAAGCAGGGAGTCCAACGGCAAAATCTCCCTGCGCAGTTTATTTGATGACCCGGCTTCCGACATAGACGGTATCACATCAGATATGAGCATTGAGGACATCATTTTTGCAGCGTGTCGTGGAGGATGGCCAGGCACTGTCAGTCTTTCCAGTGACAGGGCAAAGTTGATGATTGCGGAAAACTATATTGACACTGTGTGCCGGGAGGATATTTCACGCATTGACGGTATTGCCAGAGATGAGAGAATAGCCCGCATGATTCTGCGTGCTTATGCCCGGAACATTTCTACTACCGCCAAGAATACTTCTCTGCTGGAAGATATTACAGCTTCAGGTGAGGTCACTGCGTCTATGGTAACAATGGACGATTATGTGACAGCTCTTAAAAAACTGTTTGTCATCAGCAATATAGACGCATGGAGCCCGGCCATACGCAGTAAGACGGCTATACGCAGTGGCGTGAAGCGGGGATTCATAGATCCGTCAATTGCAGTGGCGGCCATGGGGTTATCCCCTGAGGCTCTTATGATTCAGCTTAAGACTTTCGGATTTATTTTCGAACAGATGTGCATACGTGATCTGAGAGCTTACACTCCTGATTTCAATACGCATATTTCTTATTATAGGGACCGATATGGTCTGGAGGCCGACGTCGTACTTCATCTTTCGGACGGACGCTATGCGCTGATAGAGTGCAAGCTGGGCAGTGCGGATATAGAGTCAGGTGCACAGCATTTAACAGAGTTGCAGCGTCTTATACGGCAACATAATGAAGGGGAAAGACAAGTCCCTCTGCGTGAACCGGATCTGCTGATAATCTTAACGGGCGGCCGTATGGCCTACACCAGGCCGGACGGGGTAAAAGTAATTCCGCTCGGATGTCTTAAAAACTGAATGTCTGCCACGGACGTTCCCGTCCGCGCTATCAATGGTTGAGATTTGAACATTTTGCAGGATAGATTTGAACATTTTGTAATCAAGATTTGAGTATTTTGTATATCTTTGTCTCAAAATACACAGGCAGTTATGTTCAAAAGACCGCAATTCAAAGAACTTGCATCCCGCATATCGGAAGACCGCAACAAGCTTCAGGCCATGGTGGGTCCGCGCCAGGTGGGTAAATCCACTCTGGTCAAGCAGGTGCTCCAGGAGACCGAAGTCCCCAACATGATGGTGTCGGCTGACGGTATCCCGAAGGGAAATACCGCGTGGATAGGAGAGGTGTGGGATACGGCGAGGGCCAGGATGCGGCTGGGCGGATACAGGGAGTATCTGTTAGTGATAGACGAGGTGCATAAGATAGACAACTGGAGCGAGGAAGTGAAGAAACAGTGGGATGCGGATACCTTCAATGATGTCAATCTGAAGGTGGTAATTCTCGGCTCTTCCCGTCTGCTGCTGAAAGACGGGCTGACGGAGTCCCTGGCCGGACGTTATGAGCTGATCAGGATGCCGCACTGGAGCTGGAAGGAGATGCACGGGGCATTCGGGCTGGATCTGTCTCAGTATATCTACTTCGGCGGATATCCTGGAGCGGCCAAGTTCATCGGAGACGAGTCCCGTTGGCGGCGGTATATCAAGGACAGTATCATCGCTCCGGCCATAGAACAGGATGTACTGATGACCCGGACTGTCTATAAGCCGGAACTGATGAAGCAGCTTTTCGAACTTGGATGCACTTATTCCGGCGAGGAGATTTCACTGACCAAACTGCTCGGGCAGCTTCAGGACGCCGGCAATGTGACCACTTTGGCCAGTTATCTTACCACTCTCTCGGAGGCTCAGATGCTGGCGGGTCTGCAAAAGTATGCCAGCGACAGTGCGAGAAAGTACAATTCCGTGCCGAAGCTGATGGTCTACAACACTGCCCTGCTGAGTGCCCTTGCCGGGATGAGCTTTGAGAAAGTGTACACGTCTCCTGCTCTATGGGGACGCTGGGTAGAGAGTGCCGTAGGGGCGCATATCCTCAATGCGGCAGAGGAACTGGACTATAAGGTTTATTATTGGCGGGAGCGGGATGATGAGGTGGATTTTGTCATCGACAGCCGCCGCCGTTGTGTCGCGGTAGAGGTAAAAAGCGGCAGCCGGACCGCCGGCCGCGGCCTCTCGAAGTTTGCTGCCGCCTTCCACCCTGTTCATTCGCTCGTCGTAGGTACCGGAGGAGTGCCGCTTGAGGAGTTCCTGTCCTGGGATTTGAGTGCATTGTTTGAATAGTATATTATCTTTGGTCTGTAATCTGCTTGTAATCCTGAATGCTGTCGGCGTTGCGGCGGACATTGACTTTCTTTCCTCCGGAGAAGTTCCATGTGAGCGTGAGTTCGGCGCGTGTCTCCTTGGTCCTGTTCCAGACGGACTGCATGTAGACGGGTGTCTCTATGATGGTCCTGCGTCCGTAGCGCCATAGGGTGAAGTCAAGACGCAGCTCGAGGCGGTCGTCGAGGAATGTCTTGTAGAGGGAGCCGTTGACCTGGGCTACCGGTTTCCAGAGGGCGTCGAGCATGCGGCTCTCGGGCTCGTAGTAGGCGTTGAGGGTGCCTCCGAAGGTGGGGGAGAAGGAGAAGTTGTTGCTGAGGGAGAATTTCCACATGGCCTGGTTGCTGACCGTGTACCGGCTGGTCTTGGCGTACTGCAGCAGCAGGCTCACCATGGGCTTGACGGTCCACCACTTGAAGGGCTTGAGGTTGCCCTCTACTCCGAATACTGCGAGGGAGTTGTATTTTCCGTTCTCCGGCATGTTGTAGCTGACGTCTGGCTGCCCCGGGTCTACGTATGTCATGTAGATGATGGGGTTGCTGAGGTGAATGTATCCGGCCATGACGGTCAGTTTGTTGAAGAATCCGGCCATGAGCATGACTTCGTCCTGTGTCTCAGGCACGAGCTCGGGATTTCCGACCACGTAGGAGTGGGGAGAGGAGTACTGCCTGAATGAGGATATGGCGCTGTACGGCAGGTCGTTCATCGTGCGCTTGTATTGGAGGGCTACCGTATGCCCTTTCTGAGGATTGATCAGGTACATGAGGCTGGCCATGGGCAGGATGCCCCACTGCAGGTTGCGGTTGTGCACGGATTCCGCTGTCACGTCCATCCAGTTGATCTGGGCCCGGAGTCCGGCCTCGTAGCTGAAGTTCTTGACGGAACCGGAGTACTCGGCGAACACGGCGGGCTGCCATCCGGTCAAGACCGTGTGCAGTCCTGCGGGCTGCATCTGTGTGGTGGAGAGGTCGCGGAAGTGGACGTACTGGACGTCGGCTCCGGCGGAGATCATGCCCTTGCCTGCGGGATAGTTGAGGGTAGGGCGCACGCGCACCATGTCCGTGGTCTGGAAGGTGTGGCCGTGGTCTTCCTCAGGCCCTCCTTCAGGGGTGAGGAACTGGTCCACGGTGTTGTTGGTGCGGAGGTAGTCGGCGGTGACGGCCAGCTTGCCGCCCTTGTCATTGATATTCCAGGTGTAGTTGAACACTCCCTGGTACTTGTCTGTGCGGGAGGGGGCGTAGAGCTGCGAGGTGCTGTCGGAGCCGGTATAAAAAGTGTTGGTATATGGGCTGTTGCGATAGGTGTGGATGTAGCCGGAGACTCCGAGGGAGTGGCTAGGGTTTATCTCGTATGAGAGATTGAGCCTGTCGGAGAGGTATCCTCCCCAGCTGCGGTACTCCTCCTTGGAGAGGATGTCCGAGCCGGTTTCCTTGAAGAGGTATTCGCTCTCATTGTCGCTGAAGTAGCGTTGCCTTACGTAAGCGAGTGTGTTGTAGATGCTAAGGTTGCCGGTCCTGGCCCTGAAGATGCTGCGGGCGGACTCACCTCCGTAACCGTACATGTTGGCGCCCGCGGAGGCCTGCAGGTAGCCGGAGAATCCACCATCGACCTGTTTTTTCAGCTTGATCCGTATGACTCCTCCCTGGGCATCGGCCGCCTCCTCCACTCCGCTCATGTAGTCGATGTCGACGGACTCTATCTGCGAGGCCTGGAGGGCCTTGAGCTCGGAGTAGTCCTGGATCTTGATGCCGTCGATGTATATGGCGTGTGTGGTGCGCGATAGTATCTGTACGGACTCGTCATCGGTGCTGACTCCGGGGAGGAACGAGAGCATCTCGGTGGCCTGGCGTCCTTTGGCGATGGGGTCGTTGCGGAGGTTGATGTGGTAGCCGTTGGGCCTGTGCTCGACCCTGTGCGCCACGACTACGGCCTCCTCAAGCATCTGCACGTCGTCTTCGAGGACGATGTCCCCGAGGTCGGAGGACGTTCCGCAAACTTGCTCGTGTGGCAGGTAGCCGATGAATGATACCGTGAGCAGATAGCTGCTGCCCTCGGGAGCGCTGAGAGAGAAGCCTCCGTCGTCTCCTGTCATGCTTCCGGCTACGACGGCCGAGTCGGGCAGGCTGCGGAGCACTACCGATGCGAACGGCACGGGTTCCTGGCGGGTGTCGGTCACCTTTCCGGTGACGGTGATGTTCTGAGCTGCGGCGGGTATTGCGGTCAGGAGTATCATGAGGGCGATGGATGTGATGAACGTTTTCATGGCTTTCTGTTTTTCTTCTGGTGCAAAGGTCGCCACTGCCGGCGGCGCAGGCAAGACACAAAAGTGTCTATGTGCTGATTAAGAGTGATTTCGACACTTTAGTGTGAAAAATATTTGCATGATTGTATCTTAATAGTTACATTCGTGGAAACGGATTTCTATGAAATGCGGGGTTCAGTGGGGAATAATGAGTATAGAACGGTGTTGTTCGCTGTTGATAATGAAAATATTATCCTGTCAACGAGAATATACGTGCTCAATGCTTTCAAAAAGAAGTCCAAACAGGATTATAAGAAACAGATAGAAAAGGCATATACGATATTAAACCGGATAAGATAATGACAGAATTTGACATAAATAAATTGGAAGGGCTGCATACAGCGAGTGAACTGCTGGATAAAAAGTATGGCAGAAAAGGGACTGAGTCAAGGGAAGAGTTTGACGGAAAGGCGCGTGCCTGGTACTATGGCGAGATTCTGCGTGACAGGCGTAAGGAATTGAAAATGACACAGCAGGAACTGGCGGATAAGGTGGGCACAGCGAGGAGTTACATAGCGCGTGTCGAGAAAGGAGAAACCGACATGCAGATGTCAAGTTTTCTGCGTATAGCTTCGGCTATGGGGCTTTCTGTAGAGCTTAAGGCGATATGAGAAAGCTGTGTGTTACTGTGACATCATTCACATCAGACTTCTGTCTGATATAAAGCAATATATGACAACATTCAGATTTATAACTGTAGGAGAGAATCTTGGAACCCGCAAGTTAGGCGAGGAGACAAGAAATAAACTGCTGCCTCTGCTTCTCGGCGAAGGGCAGGTAGTTCTGGATTTTGAGGGGGTGAATGACTTTGCGCGGAAGAATATCTCAGTTGCTTTTAAGAGAAGGTATCTGGCATTGAACAGCAAAAAAAGGAACGAGTTCGCCAGTGAGGAACAATGAGTTTTCTGTCTCCGTATCATCTCATGTTGGCGCCCGCGGAGGCCTGCAGGTAGCCGGAGAATCTTTTCAAGCAGTTCCCGGTCATGTGACATGGCACGAATGATAAAGGGGAGAAATAAAAAATTATTAAAGCGCATTCATCGCTTTTTCGAAAACATTCTGGAAATCCTCCGTCCTGTCGGCTCCGAGATAAACACCTATGATATTTTTACATGGATTGACGTATAGAACCTGCCCGTATAGCCCGAAAGCCCAATGGCCGCCTTGGTGAAGAATAGCTCTCGCCCTGTCATCTTCCTGCCGTTGCCAGCCACAATAGGTTACATTCTCAGGCAGATTGTGCGGGTCCTGATAGTAAGCCTTAAGACTATCTGTATCTGAGAAGCTCTTCTCTCCCATAATACCCCAATACCAGGAATATGAATAAGTGTATCTACGCTTTTCACCGCTGACATGTGTGCTTAATGAACGTGCCGTGAAAGCAGAATCAATAATTTGCGTTCCGTTCCAATTGCCAGCATTCAGATACAGACGTCCGATTTTTGCCAAATCCCTCACATTGCTTGTAAGGCCGGCATAGCTTTTTGCCACCCCATGTTTTCTGCTGTCCAGTCCGATAAGTGCATTTTTCTCCATCCCTAACGGTTGCCATACCTTTTCGGAAAGATATTGTGCATACGGCATTCCTGTAGCCCTTTCTATTATGATTCCCAAAATCTGGGCTGTCATTGAATCATAATGGTAGTATTCACCGGGTTTATGGGAAAACTTCATGTTCTTGACAACTTTCATCGCATCGTTGCCCATATACAGATGTGCCATTTTTGAAAAAGGATTCCAGCTGTAGTTCTCTTTAAACTTCAACCCGGCTGTCATATCAAGAAGGTGCTCTACCCTTAACGAATCAAATAAAGGGTCTTTCTTTTGAAGTTCAGGTATATAATCAGTGACCGGATCGTTCAGGCTCTTGATATATCCTTCTTTGAGCGCAATGCCGCAAAGCATTGATGTTATGGTCTTGGTTACAGAGAAGATACATGATTGGCTATCCTTGTTCCAGCCACCGTAATAGTGCTCGAAAACAATCGTATCATTTCTGATGATAAGTGCGGCTGCCGGCTTACCGCAGCTCTCCATTGATTCCGGGATACTCATCCTGCATACGGAATCCAGACGGGCCAGATAAAAATTCAGTTTCATTGTGTCCAGCACCCTTTCTGTTTCAGGCAGTTCGGGAAAAGTGAAAGTCCGAGGACCTCTGTACACTGTATCCTGTTCAAACACCGTGTAATCATCGACTGCCGCATTACCGTATTTGATTCCCTTATATACAATACATGAATCCAATGACATTATGCAAGCCAGTATAGCAAATGCTTGTATGAGTTTTCTCATTTCTGTTTTTCTTTTGGTGCAAAGGTCGCCACTGCCGGCGGCGCAGGCAAGACACAAAAGTGTTTATTCGTTGGTTGTCAGTAACTTCAACACTTTAGTGTGTTTTTGCCCAAAGACTGAAGAAAAACACTTTTGTGTCTTTTATTTTTAAAATTTTAGGTTATCAGGGGGATTTCCTTTAAATTTGTAGAGTGCTGTCCAACTTTAGATTGTAAGCCTATGTCAGATATTGCCGATGTCAAAAAATCCGATTTTTTCACTCAGAGCAACGCGGTGAGCCCCGTGCCCGAGAGCGAGTACGCCCGGGTGGAGCCGTACGTGGAGATGCTCGAGTGCATGTCCCGGCTGACGTACCAGTCGATATACGTGATAGACTACTGGAAGAAGAATTTCCTGTATGTGTCGGACAATCCGCTGTTTCTATGCGGCCGGACACGGGATGAGGTGTTAGCTAAGGGGTACGACTTCTACTTCGAGGTGTGCGAGCAGTCGGAACTGGCGGCGCTGGTGGAGATCAACGAGGCGGCCTTCCGCTTCTACAACCGGCTGCCGGTGGCGGACCGCACGGCCTACAGCATCTCGTACAATTTCCATATCCGCGACAGCGTCAGCGGGAAGTCCCGCCTGATACACCACAAGCTGTCCCCTATGCGCCTGACTCCGCAGGGGGAGATGTGGCTGGCCCTGTGCTCGGTGTCGCTGGCCTCTGACGGCTCGGAGCTTCAGGCCCGTATCGTCTGCGAGAACAGCCCGAAGGTATGGGACTACAGCTTTGAGGGCCGCCGCTGGAAGGAGGGTGAGGAGGATGTGCTGACGGACATGGAGAAGGCCATCATTTCGTATTCGAACCGAGGGATGACCATAGGTGAGATTGCCGACCGGCTGTGCAAGGCGGTGGATACGGTCAAGGGCTACCGCAAGGTCCTGTTCCAGAAACTGGACGTGACGAATATCTCGGAGGCCATCGCCTGCGCGAAGTCCCGCCGGATGCTGTAAAACATTTTTCTCAAGCACAATTCGACACTTTTGTGTCTTGTCCGGGTTCCGGATGCTGCCGACCTTTGCGGAAAAATCGGAAATTATGGGACGTTATGACAGGAACCGGATCTATATCTCCGCCGGACAGCAGGAGAGAATCCGCAGTTACCGGGTGTTCATAGGAGGAGCCGGTATCGGCAGCCTCGTGGCTGAGTGCGCGCTCAGGCTCGGCTTCGAGCGTATCACCGTTGTGGATATGGACTCAGCGGAGGCGATAGACGACAGGCTCAGGGCCATCAATCCGGATGCGGATATCATCGTTAAGAATACGGCGGTGACGCACGATAACGTGCGGGAACTAATAGACGGATGTGACGCAGCAGTCAATGCGCTGGATTTCACGACGGACATTCCGCTGGAGCTGGATGACGTATGCCTGGACCGCGGCATACCGGTGCTGCATCCCTACAATATCGGATTCTCATCCTGCGTCATGGTGCTTGTTCCCGGTTCTCCGAGGCTCCGGGAGCTGCTGCCTGAGGGGGCCTCGCCGGCGGGCTTCGAGAAGAGGGCCGTGGAGCATGTAATCCGGCATTTTGACCGGATTGCCGAGCCGAAGCTCTACCTGGACCGCATCCTGTGGAAATACGAGGAGGAGGGCGGTGTACTTCCGCCTCCCCAGCTGTCCGTAGCCTCGAGCATGCTCGCCGGGATGTGCACTGACATCCTTTTCCGCCTGGCCACCGGCAGCGTGGTCAAGACCTTCCCAAAATTCTACTTTTATTCGATAGCGGACGACGTGCTGTAAGGGGAAAATGCAGAATTGACAGAACAATATTGCAAATCTTCAAAAAATTGCAAGATGAATATTGCAAATTGACGAAAAGGCCGGCCCTGACAGCGCGGGACCGGCCTTGACGTGTGTTCAGGCGGGGTGCCTGTTATTTCTTGTAGGCGAAGTGGAAGCCGTCGGTCTTGTCCCAGTCGCCGCGGGTGAAGTCGGGCACTTCTACGGGCATGTTGCCGTGGAACATGGAGACTGCTCCGAGCTCGCCGACGCAGGACCACTCGGCTGCGTCATAGACGTCCATGTCGAGGGGCAGGCCGTTGCGCAGGCAGTACACGAGACGGTAGTCCATCACGAAGTCCATGCCGCCGTGGCCGCCGACCTTCTTGGCGATCTCGCCCACCTCGCGGTGGATCGGGTGCATGTATTTCTCCATGAGGGCTTTGCGGGCTGCCTCAGGTACGAAGCTGTGGGAGCTGAGGTCCTCGTGGTCAGGCACCTCGTCCGAGCTGATGTTCTCAGGCTCGAATGCGAAGCCCTCGATGGGGTACTTGTTGGCGAAGCCCTCGGTACCGGTCAGCTGGTACTTGCGGTCGTAGGGGCGGGGAGTCATGACGTTGTGATGAATCTCGATCATCTTGCCGTTGGCGGTGCTGAGGAGGGTGATGGTGTAGTCACCGTTGGCGCACTCATCGAGGCCCATCTTGTCCTGCACGAGCTTGAGGCCGTTGACGGACTTGGTGTCGAAAGCGACCAGGGTCTCTAACTTGTCGCCTCTGTGGATATTCATGGCCTGGCATACGGGACCGAATCCGTGGGTGGCGTAGACGTCACCGCGGTGGTCCTGGTTGAAGTCGAGGCGCCAGTTGCCCTGGTACTCGTCCCAGTAGGGCTCGAGGTTGTGGATGTATCCGCCGGCACCGTGGAGGACCTCACCGAAGAGACCCTGCTGGGCCATGTTGAGGGCGGTCATCTCGAAGAAGTCGTAGACGCAGTTCTCGAGCATCATGCAGTGTCTCTGGGTGCGCTCGGCGGTGTTGACCAGAGCCCAGCACTCGGCGAGGGAGGTGGCTGCAGGTACCTCGATGGCCACATGCTTGCCCTGTTCCATGGCGAAGACTGCCATCTCTACGTGGTTCTGCCAGGGGGTCACGATGTAGACGAGGTCGATGTCGTCTCTCTGGCAGAGCTCCTTCCAGCCTTCCTCTCCGCTGTACTCGTCAGCGTGGGGACGTCCGGCTTTCTCAAGGATTTTCTGAGCGGCTGCTGCCCTTTCGGGATACAGGTCGCAGAGGGCCTTGATCTCCGTGCCCTCGATGTGGGTGAAGCGCTCCACTGCGCCGGGGCCTCTCATTCCTAAGCCGATGAAGCCTACGCGCACTACCTCCATGGGCTCGGTGGTAAGTCCGATGACGGATTTCTGGCCGTCAACCCTGGGGGGCACCTGGAATACTATCTTCCCGTTCTGAATGTCATAGGGAATGGAACTGTCGCAATGCTGAACTGAATCGCAGGATGTTGCGGCTGCGAAAGCGGCTGTCAGCGCCAGTGCAATGTAACCTAATCTGAATCTCATGTCTGTAGATATTAATTGTTAGTATTGGTTAAAATGTTTGTCAGTGCGGTAAAATCCTCTACGGACAGCTGTTCCGGCCTCATGTCCAGCAGCGGAGAGGCGGGGTCCGTCAGAGCAAGGCCGCTCCCGAGGAGGGGCTTGATGGAGTTGCGGATGGTCTTGCGCCTCATGTTGAAGCAGGTCTTGACGACCGCCTTGAAGAGTTTCTCGTCGCAGCCGAGGGCCGTCCGGTCATTGCGCCTTATCCGGATTACCGCCGAGCGCACCTTCGGGGGAGGGGTGAACGAGCCGGGCTCCACGCTGAACAGGTATTCGATGTCGTACCAGGCCTGCAGCAGCACCGAGAGGATGCCGTAGGCCTTGTTGCCCGGAGGGGAGGCGAGACGGTCCGCCACCTCCTTCTGGATCATTCCCACTGCGAAAGGGATATTGTCCTTATGGTCGAGGATTTTGAAAAATATCTGAGAGGAGATGTTGTAGGGGAAATTGCCGATGACCGCGAGCCTGCCGGGGAATATTTTCCCGAGGTCCATCCGCAGGAAGTCCTCCTCGTAGAGCCGCTGCCGGATGGAAGGATAGTTCTGGATGAGGTATTCGACCGACTCCTCGTCTATCTCCACGGCCCTGAAATCCAGGCCGTCCTCTTGCAGCAGGTATTTGGTCAGCACGCCCATGCCCGGACCGACTTCCAGGACAGAGCATTCCGCCCCTCGCGGATCCATCTCTAAGAGAGACTCCACTATCCTTTGCGCGATGCCCTCGTCGTTGAGAAAATGCTGCCCTAACCGTTTTTTCGCCCTTACTTTCATTCCGGCTGCAAATTTAGGGAAAAATGGCGGAATTACCGCATAAAATTAGAAAGGAGATACATCCCGGGTGCGGAAGGACTCCCTGGCCTTGCGGACGTAGAGGCGGAGGACGTCTTCGGGCAGGCGGGTTCGGGCCTTGGCCAGCAGGCGACGGGTGAGTTCAGGATATTTTGCAAGGGCGGTGGCCATCAGCCAGGCCATGGCCATGCGGACGTAGTAGGGCGGGCGGCCGGCGGCGGTCCCGGGGCAGAGGTCGGGGCTGTCGCGGTCAGCTTTCCCCTGTCTGTAGTCCGAATGGATGTGCTCTAAGTCCAGCCCTTCCATCAGCCGGAATATCTCCGGCAGCGAGCCCTCCTCCATCATGCGGGACATGTACAGGATCAGGCCGTAGCGCACTTCGAACTCCCTGTGCGAGGCGAGGTGCTCCAGGATAAATGCCCATGTCGGGCAATCTCCCGAGAGGGCCCACCTGGCATCCGCGCAGACACTGTCACACAAGGCCCAGTTGTCGATATGGGGAACGAATGCCCGCAGTCTGTCAAGACGCTCTTCCAAAGGCATTTTCATCCGGTTGAGCATCATGCCCCAGACCATGTACTCCTCGTAGTACAGGCTCCGCTCCGGGGCAGCCTCGAACTGCCTTATGAGTTCCGCCGCACGGTCGGCTGAAGATGTCAGCTTAGCAGCGGCTTTTCTCATATCGGGAATATGCAGCCCGAGCACCCGTGTCCCCGGCAGCGGGTTGATTACGCGGATGTGTCCCCTGCGGTACCGGGCATCGCTGACGAACCTCTCCGGGATGTATGGTCTAAGTATTTTCTCTATCATGCCGGCAAATGTAGTAAATTTGCGGGCATGAAAGTACAGGACGATACGGCGTACATACGGGCCCTTATCTCGGAGGGCGAGCATGTCCGGCAGGATTTCAAGTTCGAGATATCGGACTCGCGGAAGATTGCGCGGTCGCTGTCGGCGTTTGCCAACACTGAGGGTGGCCGGCTGCTGATAGGGGTCAAGGACAATGGCCGCATAGCCGGGGTGCGCAGCGATGAGGAGATGTACATGGTCGAGGCTGCGGCTCAGGTCTACTGCACTCCAGCGGTTGAGGTGGACATGCGGGTGTACCGCCCCGAGGGCCGCTCGGTGCTGGTTGCCTCGGTCGGACCGGCTGTCCGCAAGCCGGTGCTGGTGAAGGAGGAAGACGGGCGCAGACTGGCCTACGTGCGTATCGCCGATGAGAACATCCTGGCCTCGCCGGTGCACATCGGCCTGTGGAAATGTGAGGCTGGCGATGACCGTAACGGGAGTGCGGACAGAATGTTGCCTGGCCGTGTACATGGAGTTCCCGGCTTCGCCCTTTTGCGGCAAGACCCTGTCTCGGTGACGTTCACGGAACAGGAAAGGGAACTGCTCGCCATAGTCGCAGCCGCTTCCGGCAGTACCTTCAGTCAGCCGGCCCAGTCTGGCTCACCTGCAGCCCGTACCTGTTCTGGCGTTTCCAGTCCAGCCGCTCTCTCGGTTTCTTCCTGCGGCCTTACCCTGTCTCAGATATGCCGCCGCGTGACCATCCCCCGCCGCCGGGTCGTGCACCTGCTCTCGCTTTTCGTTCACTGGGGGCTGGTCGGAATCCGTCACGACAGCCGCGGCTTTTTCTACTGCGCTCTGGATTAACGGTAAGTACGCGCACACCCATAAAATGTAATCACTCGCTGATCAGGATGTTACCAAGGCAATGTGCGCTTTTCGGCCGGTCCGGACGCCTCCAAAAGATCACGCTACATTGCTAACCTGCTGATCAGTGAGTGATTGCAAAACACCCCCGCTGCACTGCTTACCGTTACAGAAATGTCTCGGGGTCCCGGCGGGTGGAGCAGTGCTCGTGGAGGAAGGCGGTGAAGGGAGTGGCGTAGGTGCGCATTCCGGCGGGACAGGCTCTGACGCAGGCGCAGCAGCGGATGCAGAGGGCCGGGTCAGTCAGCACCTTCCGGGCATTAAGGTCAATGCTGACGGCTCCGGTCGGGCATACTGCCACGCACTCCCCGCATAGAGGGCATCCGTCAGCGGTCATCGGTACGGACGGGACAGCTGGAGCTGTTTTGGCCGGGCCGCCGTCCGTCGAGGCTCCTGATGCCTTATGGGAGGTGTTTGAGGCCGGACGGGACGGCTCTTTATACGGCCGGTTGCCCTTGATGTGAAATGGGGCAAATGCTCCGGGACTGTCCAGTTTCCGGGCACATTCTCCTCCGAAAATACGGGCATCGGCCAGGTCCAATGTGTCGGGACGCCCCTCGGCTACGGGCATTTCCGGGGTGCTGTAGCTGTGCTCCCCGATGAAGGCTCCGGCTGCGAAAGGACTGAGGCCCAGCGAGATGGCCAGGTCGCAAAGTTCGACGAGGGCATCCTCGTAGTCGCGGTTGCCGTAGGTGACGGTCACCACCGCGGGGACTGAGGCTCCTGCCGCCACCTGTATCCGCCTGAGCCGCCGTACAGCCTCGGGAGCCACCCTGCCGGCATATACCGGGGCTCCGAGCACTACGGTCTCTCCGGCCCCGACAGTTATCGGTGAGTCCGAGCGGTCGAGGGTCAGGTCTACGGTCCGTATCTGCTGTGAGGCACCCGCATGGACGGCCGTTCCGCCAGGCGTGCCGTTCATTCCGGCTGCAACAGCCTCCGCTATTGTCCTTGAAGTGTGTGTCGGTGAGAAGCATATCACCGTGATGTCGTTCAGTATATCCATAATGCGGTGTTTTATTGTCTATGTTCCAGGTTGAGCAGATACTGCTTGGCCCTGAGACCTCCACCGTAGCCGGTCAGGCGGCCGTCGCTGCCGATGACGCGGTGGCAGGGGAGGATGATGGAGATGGCGTTGGCGCCGTTGGCATTGGCCACTGCACGGACGGACCTGGGGGATCCGATGGCGGCGGCCAGCTCTCCGTAGGAGGCGGTCTGCCCGTAGGGGATGCGGGGGAGATGCTGCCAGACGCGCTTCTGGAAGTCGGAGCCGGCCAGCAGGAGGGGGATGTCGAAGTCCCTGCGCTCTCCACGGAAGTATTCGTCCAGTTCCCGGACGGTCCGCCGCAGGACCTCGGGCGTGAATGTCCGGCATTGTTCCGGGACACCTCCATCGGATTGCCTGGACTGGCTTACGGCGGTCTCCGTTATCTGCCCGCACCCCTCGAATTGTGCCTTGAGGATAGTCCTGAGCCGCTGCTCGACCCTTCCCGGATGCAGCTCCTGAGTCCAGTTGCAGAGGCAGAGCCGGTCGCCCGCCGCTCCGAGGAGCATTTCCCCGCACGGCGACTGGTACCGGATGGTGCGGATGGTCCGGGGCTTGACGAAGAGCCAGTGGGGCATCCCGGCGCCGCGGTAGTGCTTGACCATTACCCCAGGGCGGCGGGTCATGCCGTTGCGGAGGGCCACCTGCTGCGAGGGAAGGTTATTGTCCCGGATGATGGAGCAGACTATGGGGGAGTTCAGGGTGCCGAAGGCGTAGTCCATGCAGGCGCTGGCGGCCTCCGTGGCGTAGCCCTGATGCCAGTGGGAGCGCTGGAAGAGGTAGCCTGCTTCCAGCATTTCCCGGCCGTTCCATTGCTGGAGGGTCAGGCCGCATTGGCCTATCATCTCTCCGGTGGCCTTGAGCACCACTGCCCAGAGACCGTAGCCGTACTGCCGGTATCTGGCGAGCTGCCGCTCCAGCCATTCGTCCACTTCCTCGTCGGAGAAAGGGCCGTTGTAGGCGTACATGACTTCGCTGTCCTGCAGGCTGCGGCACAATGCCTGTCGGTCGGCAGGGGTCATCTCGCGCAGCTGCAGCCTTGGTGTTTCTATGACAATCATATTTGGACGGGTTGGTATGGCAAATATAGTCAATTTCGCTTTTCTCGGCAAGCTGTCCGGTATGTGCGTGCGAAACAGAAAAGTGTGGACATGTTGGCAGAATAAACTGTAATTTTGCGCCCGGTTTAATCGAAGAGTTGAAAGACATGAGTAATATCAGGAGAAGCAGGGCGGAGTGGATCCGGCGCTACTTGAGTTTCGTGGTTATCCTGTTCGTTATCGCATTCGGTACATCCTTGTCCATCAGGGCCAATCTCGGTTCGTCGCCTATCTCGGCGCCTCCATATGTGCTGTCGCTGGTGCCCGGGATGAGCCTCACCATGGGGCAGCTCACGATATGCATGCACGTGTTCTTTATCCTGTCCCAGATACTGCTGCTGCGCAAGGATTTCGAGAAGCGGCAGCTGACTCAGATACTCGTTTCGTTTCTCTTCGGACTGTACACTGACGTGACCATGTGGCTGACCGGGTTCCTGCAGGTGCCTTTCGACATCAATCCGGCGGTGGGGTATCCGCTCAGGTTCGCGGAACTGCTGCTCGGCGGAGCTATCCTGGCCTTCGGGATTGCGTGCGAGGTACGCTGCGACTCGCTGATGCTGGCCGGTGAGGGATTTCCGCTGGCGATAGCGAAGTTCCTGAAGAAGGATTTCGGTAAGGTCAAGATATTCAGCGACACTTCGCTGGTGACCATAGGTGCGGTCTTCATGCTTATCTTCTTCGGGCACTGGGACTGGAAAATGATCGGTCCGGGTACCCTTGTGTCAATGTTCTATGTGGGCTTTATGGTACGGGTGTTCTCGCCCCGGATCGGGTGGCTGGACCGGATATTCATTCCCCGGTCCGAGCGTGCGGCCCGGGCTTCCGCTCAGGCTCAGCAGGCTGCTCTCTGGGCTTCTCACCGCGTGATTACCATCGCCCGTACATACGGCAGCGGTGGCAATGAGGTGGGCGAGAGAGTGGCCCGCCGTCTGGGCTGCCCATGCTACAGCCGCCAGCTCATAGACCGGACCGCAGAGCAGATGGGACGCACACCCGAGTTCGTGGCAGAGAACGAGCAGAATATATCCACCGGCAAGCTCTGGGAGATGATATTCGAGGACAGCGGCATACCTGTCTCGATGAACCCGTCGAAGGACGACGCTATCTATGTCAGCCAGAGCCGTACCGTCCGCGAGCTGGCCCACCACGGCCCGTGCGTCATCATCGGACGTCTCGGCAACTGGATTCTCCGGGACAATCCTCATGTCCTCCGTGTCTTCGTCACTTCCGGCCCTGACTCGGCCGCTGTCCGTGTCGCTTCCCGGTTCAATATCTCCGGGGAAGAGGCTGCACGGAAAGTCGAGCGGGTCAATACCGGCCGCGCCAACCACTACCGCCGCTACACCGGCCGCCAGTGGACCGACATCGGCGAATATGACTTAGTTGTCAACACCGACCGCGTGGGCATCGACGGAGCCGTAGACACCATTCTCCGCGCATCGAAGGACCTTAAATAGCCGGGGCGCTGCTTTCTGTCCGGTTGCCTGCCCCTTTGCCTGCCCCTTCGCCACAACGGCAGCAAATTCCGCGATTCGGTGCCGTTGCGGAAAACAGAAACGGAATAAACTAAACTTTGATTATCTTTGTGCGATTTTTGAATTTCAACATTAATAGTACTATGAATAAATTGATTCTGACGGCTGCGGTCATAGCGGCTGCTGCGATGACCGTCTCCTCTTGCAACAAAAACACTGAGAACACCGGCCTGAGCGTGGACGCTGAGAGCATAAGCTACCCCCTCAGCGGAGGCACCTTCGATATCAACCTGACTTCCGGAAAACCCTGGAAGGCACTCTACTGCACCGAATGGCTGACAGTGACCCCCGAATCCGGCGAAGGTGACGCGACCGTCACCATAGGTGTAGACCCATGGGCCAACGAGGACAGCGAGGAAGCACGTCTGGCCGGAGTCCATCTCACCGACAACACCGACACCGTATTGGTCCTTATTAATCAGGTAAACGATGACAACTTCGGAAGACCAAGTGTGGATCATGTCAGCCGCCCCTCTGCCTATCTACGTCTCAGCAGCAATAATATACAGTGCCCTGCTCAAGGGGGCTCCTATACTATAGCCATAGACTCAGATACCGGCTGGGAGATAATATGCGATGCCGACTGGATTTCATTATCTGCAAAGGAAGGGAGCTACTGGAAAGAAATCACTGTGAATGTTTCGGAATGGGAAAATCCCGGCAATGAGGAAAAACGTTCCGCAGCCTTCCACGTGCGTTATTATCAGCCCCCAATGCACGATTTCTGGTCTCAATCTGTTCTCGTGGAACAGCATAACGACAACACCGGTCTTTAGCAATCATCCGCATTTCTTGTTAAATTTGCCGACATAACGCATAAACACTACTGTACATGAACATCAACACCACAGCCAAATCCATCTGCGCGGCCCTGATCGGGGCGGCGGCAGTAGCGGGAGCGGCCTCCTGCGCAGGTAATCAGACAGAATCACCCATGAAACAGAAAGTTGAGGAATACGCACCGTTCGAGCTGTCCTCGCCTCTGGCAGCTCAGCTGAGCGACAGCGAGAGGCAGATAGTAGAGCTGTTTTTCCAGATAGGACAGATTGCCGACGAGCTGTTCTGGCAGCAGACATTCGGGGACAAGAGCCTCATGGATCAGATCGCTGATCCCTATGCGAAGCAGTTCGCCTACATCAACTACGGCCCCTGGGACCGTCTCGATGACAACAAGCCTTTCATCGAGGGCTACGGTGCCAAGCCCGACGTATGCACCTATTATCCTGCCGACATCACCCTCGAGGAGTTCAATGCCTACGATGACCCCAACAAGTCGTCCTGGTACACAGTCCTGCGCCGCGATGAGAACGGAAAGCTGAAGACCGTATGGTATCACGAGGAGTACGCCGAAGAGGTAAACAAGATGTGCGAGCTGATGCAGCAAGCCGCCGACCTGGCCGAGGATCCCGGTCTGAAGAAATACCTGCTGGAGCGCATCAAGGCCTTCAGGACCGATGACTACCTCGCCAGCGATCTGGCCTGGATGGACATGAAGGACAGCCGGATAGATTTCGTGGTCGGCCCCATCGAGAGCTACGACGACAAGTTCCAGGAGACCAAGACCTCCTACGAGGCATTCATCCTCCTCAAGGACACCGAGCGCAGCAAGGACCTGGCCAAGTTCGTGGCCATGCTCCCCGCCCTGCAGAAGGAGCTCCCCTGCAAGCCCGAGTACAAGACTTTCGTACCCGGCACCTCCTCCGACCTCAACGTCTATGACGTGGTCTACTACGCCGGAGACTGCAACGCCGGCAGCAAGACCATCGCCATCAACCTGCCCAACGACGAGCGCGTACACGCCATGAAGGGCACCCGCCGCCTCCAGCTGCGCAACTCGATGCAGGCCAAGTTCGACAAGATCCTCCTCCCCATCGGTGAGCTCATCCTCGCTCCCGAAGACCACCAGCACCTGAAATTCGACGCATTCTTCTGGAACGTAACCTTCCACGAGGTGGCCCACGGTCTCGGCATCAAGGAGACCATCAACGGCAAGGGCAGCGTGGACGCAGCGATGGGCACCGAGAAGACCTCCTGGGAAGAGGCCAAGGCCGACATCCTCGGACTCTTCATGGTATGCCGCCTGATCGAGATGGGCGAGATCACCAACATCTCCGTCGAGGACGCCATCACCACCTACATCGCCGGCATCCTCCGCTCGGTACGTTTCGGAGCCGCCTCCTCCCACGGCAAGGCCAATATGATGTGCTTCAACTTCATGGAGCAGCAGGGTGCCTTCTCCCGCAACGCCGAGGGCCTCTATCAGATCGACTTCGAGAAGTCCAAGGCCGCCGTCAACGCCTGGGCCGACCTCATCCTGACCACCCAGGGCAATGGTGACGTAGCCTTCGCCACCGAGTTCCGCGCCAAGAACGGCGGCATCACCCCCGCCCTCCAGGCCGACCTCGACCGCATCAACGCCGCAGGCATTCCCAAGGACATCCAGTTTATCCAGGGTCCCGATGTGCTCTTCAAGTAAATCCATGGCAGCAGCGGCCGTCCTCCTGGCACTGGCCGCTGCCTCCACACTCACAGTATCGTCCTGCCGCGGCAACAGCGGCGGGACCGATATTTTCATACCCTCCGCTCCCGACTGGTCGGACGCCGCCGCATGGTACATCTCACAGCCCTCAGGGGACAATGCCCCCGCAGCGGACATTTTCTACATCCTACCCACCTGCATCTGGGACTGGACCGCCGCGGACGGGCAGACCTGCCGCTACTCCGACTACACCCGCACGGACCACATCGAGGCATTCCTCCCCTCGGTGGAGCTCGCCGAGGACATTTTCGCCCAGGGACAATACGGGTTCTACTGCCCCTACTACCGGCAGATCTCCCTCAACGTCTGGATGGACGGAGAGGCGGCGGTAGAGGAGTTCTTCCCCCTGTCGATGGAGGACGTCAACGCGGCATTTGACTATTATCTGGACAATTACAATGAGGGACGGCCCTTCGTCCTCGCAGGGTTCAGCCAAGGCGGCAAGGCAGTGGTGGAGCTGGTCAAGCACCTCCCCGCCCCGGCATATAAACGGATGGTGGCTGCCTACGCGATAGGCTACCGCGTCTCTGACGAGGAGCTGGCGCAATACCCCCAGCTGCGCCCCGCCGTCGACTCGACCGGCACCGGCACCATCATCTGCTACAACTCCGTTGCCACCCCCGATGCGGCCTGCGCGGCCCTCTCTCCCTCCGACATCTGCATCAACCCGGTAAACTGGACCACCAGCGCCACCCCCGCCGTACTCAACGACTCGGTGACCGTCACCGTCGACACTTACCACCACCTGCTGATAGTGGACGGCCTCGACCCGGAGCAGTACTGGATGCCCTCGCTCGCCCCCATGTTCTCCAAGGGCAACTACCACCTGCAGGAACTCACCCTATACCAGGACCATCTGAGGCGCAACACCGCCCTCCGCGTCCGGAATTTTTCCGATAAATAAATGAAACACCGCCAACTTCTCCGGACGATATCCGCCGCCGCGGTCATTGCCCTTGCCCTCACCTCCTGCGGCAGACAGGAGCTGCCGTGGTACGAGGATACCGGACGGCTGTGGAAGGACTACATGGCTGCGGTCGAGGACGCGAAAGTGGCTGCGGCAGAGAAGATGGATCCGGACTTAGCCACTATCGTATCGCCGGCAGAGAACCCACAGATAGAGTGGCTGGAGCGGGACGGCCGGACATTTGTGCTGGTCGGCTCGGTGATGACAGAGGAGGAAAGCCGGTACTGGGAAGACGGACAGGCAGATATGTTCCTGCTGGACGACCGCCTGCCCTGGGTCTCCCTGCCCTACGACCTGACCGCACGTCTGAAAGCAGACGCCCGCCAGACCGACGACCCAGGCATAGTGATGCGCGTCGTCCAGATGCTCGGCCTGCCGCCCGACTACTGCGGCAACCGCATTGTGCTCTTCTGGGCCGAGAAGGACAGCCTCTTCCGCCCTACCCCCGACCCGGAAATCCATGACAGCGAAGTCCTCCTCGACTTCCGCGATGACGTGGACCCCCGCTACCGCGCCTGGTTCGAGGACTACTGCCGGACCGCCTACTACTCCGACACCCCCTACCCCTGGACCCGCCTCGGCTACACCTACGACTGGCACAGCGGCTCCCCCTCGGCCATCGGCCCCGCCGAGTTCATCGTCCGCCCCTCCACCCGCGTCATTGTCCATGACATCCTGTCCGTACCCGACTGGTACCGCACCTTAACTACCCCTGCAACTGACACGCTGGTAATATCCTTGCCCCATCCCGCCATGGACACTCTCGGAAGCACCGACGGCACAGGAACATATACGCTGAATTTGGAATCCTCCGGAGATTTTCAGTCTTCGGACATCTCGGTGACGGTAGGAGTCCGGAAGAACAAATTCTACGAACTGCTGGCCGGAAACGACCGAAGATTGATTCTGATTATATTCTCGATATGCGCCGCCTCAGCGTTGATAACTCTCGCCTACCGCTACAAAAAGACACTGAAACAACAAAAGCAGCATATCGCAGACCAGGCCGGAGCGATACCCACAATCAAATCGGAACCGGAGAAACACCACGAAACAACGGACCTCATGAGATTCCAGAACATGACATACGAGACTATGCATAAGCTGGCAGACCTGTACGACATACACCAGAGCAATCCGCAGCATTTCATGGACAAGTCCGTCACAGTCGCCCGGGACTATCTCACTAAGACCAATTCATACGGCAACGCCGAATCCCTCCTGAACTCAGTGTACCCGGGATTCCTTGACGAACTGCGGGCAGAATTCCCCAAACTTAAAAAGGAGGACTTCCATCTGATAACGCTCACCTGCATAGACTATCCCAGCAGCATCGTCTGCTCCATCCTCAACATAAGCGAGACCAACCTCAGCACAAAAAAATACCGACTGGCCCGAAAAATGAACCTCGACACCAGCCTCACCAAATACCTCAACGCACGCCTGTCCTCCTATCGGAAACTGCCGGAAGAGGACAAATAAATTTTCACACCTGCTCCGTCAAGCAACTGTATTTCAAGACTGTACAAATTTGTGTGACTCACAGCGGCATGCCTCATAGCCCATCATATTTACTGTGTTTCAACCATTTACACCTTCTACACCGCCTCACTTGATGTGAATTTTTTATCCTTGTTCACAGCGGCACGGCATATTAGATTTGTACCGGAAACAACAAACATCCTACAGACATGAAAAAATCAATCTTCGCATCACTGCTGCTTACTGCCGCCTCCCTGTTATTTCTGCCGTCCTGCAGAGACAACACAGGGGACATCGTGCTCGACCGGTCCATCCTGGATTCCGCAAAACCTCTGACAGCCGAGTCCATGAACTTCGACTTTCCGATAACAACAGTAAATCTCTACGTCGTAAACGACTCCATAGCAGTCGTACACAACTCTGAGCAGGACGAAAGGAAATTGGTGGAAATATACAATCTCAACAGCGGAGCCCTTATATGGGACCGCTTCACAAAAGGAAACGGACCGGAGGAAATCCTGATGGGACGCTCTGACATGTTCAACGACACTCTGATGCTCGAGGATTTCATGAGAGACCGCATCGTGCTCCTGCCCATAGACAAAATCACCATAGGCGAAGATTTTAAGCCGGAATTCCAAGGCTATTCGGTCGTGTCCACCCGCATCAGGCCATTTGGGGGAAAGCTGCTGGCTGTCAATCCTTACTGCTTCAACGACAAGCAGTCCGGCATCCACAACGACGGGAACCGATTTATTCTCACGGACAGCTCTTTCAACTATAAGGAGACAAACAGCTATCAATATGAGACGTTCAATGTCACAAATGGAAATTTCATAATATCATACGACAACGACAGAATCATCTATTATTCTGCAGCAGAACCTCTTATAGAGGTATACGACACAGATCTCAATCTTCTGAGAACCGTTACCGGACCGGAACTGCCCAACAGGCCGGAGCTGTCACTCATAGGCAATATGGTCATGTACTCCAACGGTAAACCCTACGCATACAAGTCTGCTTCATGCTGTAACCGCCGCCACGTGTATCTTACCTACATAGGAGAACTGGCCACGGCAGACCGGAACTATGATGACTTCGACACCTACATCCTCAAGTTCGACTGGGACGGCAACTTTATTGAGTCATACTCCATCGGTCATTCTGTCACCAGCATGTCCCTGAGCGGGGACGGCAAGTCACTCTACGTCTTCGGGCGGGAACATGACGGAACAGATGTCCTGTACCGATATCCTCTCTAAGCTACAATCGATCAAAATTAAGCTGCCGCAAATTGTCACATTTCTTAGATATGAACGTCTTCTAGAATAAAGCGATAATAGTTTTACGAATCTACTAAAAAACGAAACTTATGAGATTGCGCAATTTTATTTCGGTTATTCTGGTGGCTGCAGTTGCTGTATCCTGCCATCATTCAGAAGAAGGCTCTACTTTAGAAATACCACTGAAACCGGCTGAAGGCATAATCAGGATGAGCACCCTGTACGAAGGATACAGGACTGTAGTCCCTGAGGGCATGCTTATATCCGGAATAATCGATGTGGCTGTTGCGGACAGCATTCTCGTGGTTCTGGGAGAGACCGATTCGGGTCTGGTAAGCATCTACGGCCTGGATGGGGACTACCGCAGGTCTTTCCTGACGAGAGGACGCGGGCCCGGGGAGATGACGGATATTATGGCCATGGCGTGCGATATGTCCGCAGGGACAGTGGACGTGCTGGGCAATTTCGGTATGGACATATACTCTTTCGACATACAGACCGGCCGGCTGAAAAACTCTTTTTCAATCGGTGAAAGCGAGATAAGGTATGCCAAGGACCTGCTGCCGGCAGGCGATGGCCGCTATCTGTTCTACAAAGACCTTTCGTACATCGACGGACCTGAGTATGAGGTGTATCTTTACAATCCTTCCACCGGCGAGGTTGAAGGCCGCTGGCTGCCCCTGGATAAGGACTTTGCGGAAGCGGCAAGCTTCTCGCAGACCAACAATCTGTTTGAATACGGCGGTCGCCGTTTCTTCTATTCTGCATTCTCTGACGGAATCTACGAATTTACCGGAGACACCTTAGTTCAGTATGTACGTTTTGCAGACAACGGTTACAATTTCACTCCGGAAATGAAGAAACGTCCATGGCCACAGGATCTCATGGCGTTTGTAGAGGCTTGTCAGAAAAGCGGCAGGATATGGGGTCACGTGGACCTGTTCATGATAGGAGACAGAACTATGTCTGTTTATAACTACGGGAAGGACAGCAGATATGCAGCTGTCATGGATCTGGAGAAGGGAACTAGTATCTCTTACAGTATGCTGGAGGATGATATGGTCTGGGGCATCGGCAGCGACAGCTTTTTCTCCCCATACTATCTGCGTTATACTGACGGGGAATACGCCGTATATCTGGTAGAGCCGTTCGATATCCTAGAGAAGATTGAGGACTCTCCGACGTCCGATGACCCGACGATAGAGTCCAACAGACAGGCGCTGGCAAAACTGCCATACGAGTCGAACCAGATAATACTGATGATGAAAATCTAGTCAAAGCTTGTCCACCTCTTCCGGAGATAGACCGGTAGTCCGTGCAATCAGTTCCAAGGGGAGGCCCTGCGCTTTCATATTCCTCGCGATGTCGCAAATGGCCTCAGTCCTGCCTTCTGCCGCAGCAGCCGCTTCATGGCCCAGTCAAAGCGGATTACTTCATCTCCATAATAAACCATATCTTCCTCCTTTTTCTGCAAATTTAAGTATAAATCCGATTTCACCCGTACCGGCAGAGTAAAAAATCCGCACCGTCACCCGCTGACCCGCCAGGATTTCGGGAAAACAGGGTATTTTGCCATTTAGAATTTCGGGGAAATAGGGCATTTCTTGCTTTAAGATTTTGGGGAAACAGAGAATTTGTCTATTTTTGCATAGGCAGACATCTGTATTTATGACAAATAGGATATTTAAAAGGAAAATATACGACAAGCTGCTTCTATGGAAACAGGAAGCAGACGGAACAAGCGCCGCCTTAATCCAAGGGGCCAGGCGTATCGGCAAGTCTACAATCGTCGGGGAATTCGCAAGGAACGAATACGCCTCCTACCTGCTGATTGACTTCAACAGGGCCTCCGCCGCTGTAAAAGCCTTGTTCGATGACCTGACGGACCTGGATTTCATTTTCCTGCAGCTGCAGACCATATACCGTGTCGTCCTGGAAAGACGCAAGTCAGTCATCATCTTCGATGAGGTGCAGAAATGCCCCAAAGCCCGCGAAGCGATCAAATACCTCGTTCAGGACGGCAGATATGACTACATCGAGACCGGCTCCCTCATCAGTATCAGGAAAAATACAAAGGACATCACCATCCCGAGCGAGGAGGAACGCATGGACATGTACCCTATGGACTTCGAGGAGTTCAGGTGGGCCATGGGCGATACAGTGTCCGTCCCTCTTATCAGAACCTTCTTTGAGAAGCGGATGCCGTTGGGCGCGGCACACAGGTCAAAGCAGAGAGACCTGCGGCTGTACATGCTGGTGGGAGGTATGCCGCAGGCCGTCAATGAATATCTGGAGACAAACAATCTCGCGAAGGTTGACGCCGTAAAGAGACGTATCATCCAGCTCTATTCCGAGGACTTCCTCAAAATAGACGCCACAGGCAGGCTGAGCAGACTGTTCATGTCCATTCCCGCCCAGCTGAGCAGGAAAACCTCCCGGTACTATATGAGCGCAGTCGTAGGGAATGTGGACAATGGCAAAGAGGAGGAAATGCTCGTAAGTCTCGAAGACAGCAAGGCCGTCCTGGTCTCATACCATTCCAATGACCCCAACGTGGGCCTGCAACTGACAAAAGACACCTCCAGATATAAACTGTTCGCCGCGGACACCGGCCTGTTCGTCACAATGGCTTTTTGGGACAAAGGCTTTGCGGAGAACATCATCTATCAGAAGCTGCTGTCCGACAAACTGGAGGCCAATCTAGGGTACCTGTACGAAAACCTTGTGGCGCAGATGCTCACCGCGGCAGGCCATCAGCTGTTCTACTATACTTTCGAAAAAGACGACAAGCACTTATATGAAATAGATTTCATGCTGACGAGAGGCAGCAAGATATGCCCTGTCGAAGTAAAGTCCTCAGGCTACATGACCCACGCCTCCCTCGATGCCTTCAGGAAGAAATACCAGGCCCGGATACAGAACAGCTATGTACTCTACACCAAGGACCTGCAGAAAGGCGAGAGCGGGCTGCTGTATCTGCCGGTGTACATGACGCCGGTGCTATAAAAAAACACAACCCCGAAAGGAGTTGTGTCCCGAGTGGAGCATACCGGAGTCGAACCGGTTACCTCGACACTGCCAGTGTCGCGCTCTAGCCAAATGAGCTAATGCCCCTCCACTATTATGAAAAAGTGCCGCAAAGATACGGTAATTTTTCTATTTACAAAATTATTTTTCTACAGCCAGCCGAAAATCATGATGACGGCTATCACCAGCGGGGCGACGTAGCGCACCAAATAGAAGATGGCGTTGTACAGCCGTTTGTTGGGCAGGGTGCCGCCGTTGGAGAGCTCATCCACAAAATCCTTCCGGCCGAGTTTCCAGCCGACGAATATCACAATGAAGAGTCCGCACAGGGGCATCAGCAGGTTGGCCGAAATCATGTCGAAGAAGTCGAAGAAAGTCTTACCGAGGATGTGTACGTCGGAGAGCACGCCGCCGGAGAGGGCACACAGGGTGCAGAGCACTAAGCATACGGCGCTGGAGAGCAGCACGGCCATGCGGCGCTTCATCCTGCAGGCCTCTATCAGGTAGGTTACGGACACCTCTAAGAGGGAGATGGACGAGGTGATGGCCGCGATGAAGAGCACGAAGAAGAAGAGTATCGCGATGACTCCGCCGGCGGCTATCTGATCGAAGATATCGGGCAGCACCACGAAGAGCAGGCCGGGGCCCTCGCTCGGGGAGATGCCGAAGGCGAAGACGGCAGGCATGATGGCCAGTCCGGCGAGGATGGCGAAGAAGGTGTCGGAGATGGCGGTCAGCGAGGAGAGCTTGACGATCTTCTCCTGCTTCTTGACATACGAGCCGTAGGTCAGAATCGTCGCACAGCCGATACTCAGGGAGAAAAAGGCCTGGCCGAGGGCGTTGAGGAAAGTGTTTCCGGTAACCTTGGAGAAATCGGGCTTGAAGAGGAACTCCAGACCGGCTCCGGCCCCGGGCAGGGTCACCGAGCGGATGGCGATGATGATGATGGTAAGGAAGAGCAGAGGCATCATGACCTTGGTATAGCGCTCGATGCCGTCCTTGATGCCGGCCAGCAGCACCAGGGATGTCAGAGCCAGGAAGATATAGGTGTAGAGTATCGTCCTCCAGGGAGTGGATACGGCCGCGGCGAAGAAGCCCTCCGACGAGCCCTGCTCGGGCAGGGTGAACGACACGGCATGCACGAGGTAGTCTATCGTCCAGCCTCCCACCACGCAGTAGAAGGATATCAGAGCCACGGATGCCAGCACGCCGAGCACGCCGACCAGTCCCCAGTGTCCCTTGGGTGACAGCACCTTGAAGGCCTTCACAGCATTAACCTGACTGCGGCGTCCGACCACGAACTCCGACATCATGATGGGCAGGCACAGCAGGAATACCAGCACGAGGTAGATGATGATGAATGCCGCGCCGCCGTTGGTACCCATCAGGTAGGGGAAGCGCCAGAGGTTGCCCAGTCCTATAGCCGAGCCGGCCATGGCTACGAGCACGCCGAAGGAGGATTTGAAATTGTCTCTCATTTTCTGGTTAGTATTAGGAATGAATAATAAAATCCGGTCTTTTCATCTAAATAACGCTCGGAACGGCTCTCCACCTTCCACAGCGCAGGATCCACATCCGGGAAAAATACCTCCGCATTCCCGATGATCGTCTCCACCTCAGTGATATACAGGCGGTCGGCAAGAGGCATGGCGGCACGGTAGAGCTGACCGCCTCCTATGACGAACACTTCCTCCGATGCGTCCGAAACATCCGGGGCATCCGTACCGACAGCGGCGACAGCGGCCTCCAAGGACGGCAGGAACTCCGCCCCGCAGTCAGGAGCCGCACTGTGCGAGCGGCTTACCACGATGTTGCGCCGTCCGGGAAGGGGACGCCCGCCGAGCGAGAGCCAGGTATTGTAGCCCATTATGACGGGATGTCCGGTGGTCACCCGCTTGAAGTACTTCAGGTCGCCGGAGATGTGCCAGGGCATCCGGTTGCCCTTTCCGATGGCGCCGTTGGCGGCTTTGGCGACGATTAGCGATATCATAGGCTCGATTCTGATAAGTTGAAATGAAGTTCAAAATTAAGGAAAATTTTCGGGAAATTGTGCTACTTTTGTAAGGTTATGATACTGATAATCGACGACGACGACGCCATAAGAGCATCCCTGACCTTCCTTCTGAAGCGCTCGGGCCTGACCGCCAAGGCCGTCCCCGGTCCGAAGGAGGCCCTGGACGAGGTGCGGCTGCAGGAGCCTGAGCTGATCCTGATGGACATGAACTACTCCCTGTCCACTACCGGGGAGGAGGGACTGGAGCTGCTGCGCAAGATCAAGATATTCGCCCCGGCGGCCCCCGTCATCCTCATGACGGCCTGGGGCAGCATCAGCCTCGCCGTGGAGGGCATGCGCCTCGGAGCCTTCGACTTCATCACCAAGCCCTGGGACAATATGGCCCTGATGGACCGCATCCGCACCGCCCTGCATCTGAACTCGGACCGGCAGGAGGAAGAGGGCATCACCGGCAGGGGCTTCGACAAGATCATAGGCAAAAGCCCACAGATCAAGGAGGTGCTGGACGCAGTGACCCGCGTGGCACCTACCGGCGCCTCGGTGCTCATCACAGGCGAGAGCGGCACGGGCAAGGAGCTCATCGCGGAGGCCATCCACCTCAACTCCCCCCGCAGCAGCGGCCCCTTCGTCAAGGTCAATCTCGGAGGTCTGAGCTCCAGCCTCTTCGACAGCGAGATGTTCGGGCACAAGAAGGGCGCCTTCACCGACGCCTGGACCGACCGCAAGGGCCGGTTCGAGCTGGCCGACAAGGGCACTATCTTCCTCGACGAGATAGGCGAGCTGGAGCCCGTCTGTCAGGTCAAGCTCCTGCGCGTGCTCCAGGACCGCACCTACGAGCCGCTGGGCGAGAGCATCCCCCGCCGCACTGACGTCCGGGTGGTCTCGGCTACCAACCGCGACCTGCAGGAGATGGTCCGTCAGGGCCTCTTCCGCGAGGACCTGTTCTACAGGCTCAACCTCATCCCCATACACCTGCCGCCGCTGAGGGAAAGGAGGGAGGACATCCCACTGCTGGTGCAGTATTTTACCCGCAATGCCGGCAGCCGCGCCGTATTCTCCCCTGAAGCGATGGAATACCTCAGCCGCCTCCCCTATCCGGGCAATATCCGGGAACTCAAGAACATCGTCGAGCGTGCCCTCATCCTCGGCGGCAGCGGGACCATCTCCCGCGATGACGTGGTCCGCTGCACCGGCGCCCCCGACGAGCACGGCGCTGCCTCCGGAACAGCCGCCAAGGACTCCGACACCCCGGCCCAGACCCTCGAGGAGATGGAGAGGGACCGCATCCTCCGCACCCTGAGCGACTGCAACGGCAATGTCTCCCGCGCCGCCGCAGCCCTGGGCCTCACCCGGGCCTCCCTCTACCGCCGCATCGAAAAATTCAAAATCAACCTTTAGGACCATGGGATCAAGAGGATACTTCCGGCTCATAGCGGTGCTGCTCATCGTGGTCGTGGCGGCCTCCATAGGATTTGCCCTGATGATGGCGGACGAGGGGACGGGCAGCTGGATATATGTCGCGGCGCAGGTGCTGCTGATAGCTGCCGTTGTCCTCCTGGTGATATTGTACCAAAAGACCATAAAGCCGCTGAACACCCTCTCCGGAGGCATCGACCTGATCAAGGAGCAGGACTTCTCCACCCGCCTGAGACCCGTGGGGCAGAAGGACGCCGACCGCATCATAGAGCTGTTCAACCGCATGAGCGACCGCCTGCACAACGAGGAGCTGCGGATTCAGGAGCAGAACCACTTCCTCGACCAGCTCATCGCCGCCTCCCCGGCCGGGGTGCTGATCATGGACATCGGCCACCGCATCGACTCGTCAAACCCGGCATTGGACCGGATGCTCGGAGTCCGGAGCATTGAGCCTTACCGCGGACAGCTCCTGCAGGACAGCCCCCTGCCCCTGCTCAGACTGCTCGCCGGACTGCAGCCGGACGAGGGCCGCATCCTCCAGACCGACCCCCTGCACATCTACCGCTGCACCCTCTCGTCCTTCATGGACCGGGGCTTCCCCCACCCTTTCTACATGGTCGAGCCCCTGACCGAAGAACTGTACGAGGCCGAGAAGAGGGGTTACAAGAAGGTCATCCGCGTCATCTCCCACGAGGTCAACAACACCATGGCCGGCATCACCTCGGCCCTCTACGCCATACAGCAGACCTCCACTGACTCCGGGGACGGGGACACCGCCGCGATGCTGTCGATACTGCTCTCGCGGATAGACCGGATGAGCCGCTTCATCACCGACTACGCCTCGATGGCCAGGATTCCCGACCCGGTGTGCAGGCCGGTGGACGCCTGTGCCTTCATGCGCCGCGTGCTGCCCTTCCTGGAGAGCCTCAGGGGTCAGAAACAGATAGCGTTCGTAACCGAGATAGATGAGAAGGCCGGAGAAGTGCCGATAGACCAGGTGCTGATGGAGCAGGTGCTGACCAACATCGTCAAGAACGCGGTGGAGGCCTTCCCGGACGGTTTGCCCGACGCCCGCATCACCGTCACCGCCCGCCTCGGCTACTGGTGCGTGGCCGACAACGGAGCCCCCATCCCCGAGGAGACCGCCCGCCACCTCTTCACCCCCTTCTTCTCCACCAAGCCGGACGGCAAGGGCATAGGCCTGATAGTCATCCACGAGATCCTGACCCGCTCAGGCATCCGTTTCAGCCTGGGTACCGGGGAGGACGGCGTCACACGTTTCGAAATGTTCTTCAGCTAAACGGCGACAGGGGCCTTTATGGCTGGCCAGGGGTCGTAACCCTCGAGCTTAAAGTCATCGTAATCAAAGTCGAAGACCGAGCGGACATCCGGATTGAGAGCCATACGCGGCAGAGGGCGCGGTGTCCTGGAGAGCTGCTCGTGTACCTGGTCGAAATGGTTGAGGTAGATGTGGACATCCCCGAAGGTGTGCACGAAGTCCCCCGGGACATAGCCGCACTCCTGGGCCACCATCATGGTCAGCAGGGCATAGGAGGCGATATTGAACGGCACTCCGAGGAAGACATCGGCGCTGCGCTGGTAGAGCTGGCAGGAGAGCCGCCCGTCGGCCACGTAGAACTGGAAGAGGGTGTGGCAGGGAGGCAGGGCCATCCGGTCCACCTCAGCTGGATTCCAGGCTGAGACGATGTGCCGCCGCGAGTCCGGGCTGCGCTTGAGTGAGTCCAGCACCTGGGAGAGCTGGTCGATGGTCCGTCCGTCGGGAGCGGGCCAGGAGCGCCACTGATGCCCGTAGACCGGCCCGAGATCCCCGTTCTCATCGGCCCATTCGTCCCATATCGAGACCTTGTGGTCGTGCAGGTACTTGATATTGGTGTCGCCCTTGATGAACCACAGCAGCTCGTAGATGATCGAGCGCAGATGCAGCTTCTTGGTCGTAAGCAGGGGAAAACCCTCCGAGAGGTCGAACCTCATCTGATAACCGAACACCGACTTGGTCCCCGTCCCCGTCCGGTCCGACTTGACCGTCCCGTGGTCCAGGATATGCTGCAAAAGATCCAGATACTGCTTCATGGCTGCTTAAATTTTACGTCCGCCAAAGGTAGTGAATTTCCATTAAAAGTCTGACGGAAGCAGCAGGACAATCGGCAGGTGGTCGCTCGCCCCTCCGTTCCATCTCGGCCCGTAGTAGGTCCTGAACGGCTTCTGTCCCAAGAACTTCTCATCATCCTCAAGCAGCAGAGGGTGAGAGTATATCTCCATCCTGGCATCCTCCAGGGACGGGCTGATGAGGAAGAGGTCGATCAGTTCCCAGCGGCCGTTGTACTTGAGGGTCCCCTCCCCTCTCTGATGCAGGGACCATCCCGGATTGAGCAGGCCCGTCCCCCGTTGCAGCGACACCACCGGAGGAGAGTCCGGAGTATCGTTGAAATCCCCCATGACAATCACCGGCGGCAGCTCTCCGGAAGCGGAGTCCCTGAGAGCCTCCACCACCCTCCGGAGAGTATCGGAGGCGGCCTGGCGGAAGGGACGGGAGTACTCCTCTCCGCCGAACTTGGAAGGCCAGTGATTGATGATAAAATGCACGGTATCCGGCGGCCCTCCCGGCAGATAAAGCCCTGCCGTCACATGAAGGATATCCCGCGTAGGCCGCTCCCTCCCTGTCAGCACTGTGCGGGCCTCCACCTCCAGGACGGTCATATATTCCTCCCGGTAGATGAAGCCCACGTCTATTCCCCTGCTGTCGGGAGAGTCCCGGTGCACCACCCCGTAACCCAGCTTCGCCAGCGGAGTCCGCTCCGTCAGCTGCCGCAGCACCATCCGGTTCTCCACCTCCGCGAAGCCCACGGCCAGGGACCAGTCCCCATAGCTGTCGTGCATAGACAGAAGGGCCTTGGCGATGAGATTGCGCTTGACCAGAAACTTCTTCCAGGTCCAGTGCTTATCACCTGTCGGAGTGAACTCCTCATCCATCGTCAGCGAATCATCGAAAGGGTCGAAAAAGTTCTCCAGATTCCAGAAAACCACATAGGGGTCTGCTGCCTGCCCACTCACGTCCGGTACAAAGACACATACCGAAAACGCCACTGCCACTACACAAATCTTACTCCACATCATAGTCTTATTTATTTCACCGCAAATTTAATAACTTTATCGTCGGTATACAAAAACTGCCGGCTCTGATAACTCCAGAAGCCGGCAGTTTCTACATTACCTATATTACCACTAATCCGCCTGCACTCCGTTCAGAAGAGTATAGAAATCTCCCTGTCCGATTCTAATCATGAATGTCCTCAATTCTCCGGTTGTGTTTGCGTCCACTGTAACCACCACATCGTTACCGTCACGCTGCACCCTAAGCCACTCCACCTGCTTGTCGAAATAATTCTCATCCGCACAGCGTCTATTCTCCTCTTCACTGGACGGATAGTAATTCTCATTTACTATTATCGATACGATCCACCAGTACCCGTCTGTCGTGGCACGGATCACTCCTCCCTCTTCAGGCACTGCAACATCGCGGGGAGACAGATTTATGATATCTTCCCATATTCCATCCAGAAACTCCTCCTGGGAACCGGACAACACCGAAATTTCTCCATCCAACTCCAGTTCTATGGAAAATGACCTGGCTGCTCCGTAATTGTTCTTCACTCCGACTGTAAGCTCGCGGTCTGAACGCCATACACTCAGCCAGCCAAACTCGCCCATTTGAAAATCCGAATCAGATATCTTAAAATCAACTCCATCCACGCAGATATTTGAAAGACTCCAGCCGGATACTTCGGTCAGAACTTTAACCGTATCTCCGACACCGTCAAAATTCAGTTCTGTCTCTGACAGCCCTATCAGACTATCCTTCTCCCTGTCTGACGTACAGGACGCCAAGAACAGCATTATTCCTGCAATAAGTAACATCTTTTTCATATAATATAATTTTAGGGGTTATACATATTTCTTAACTGAAAATCCTTCATATTCCCCACCGGGCCCCTCAAGGACAAGGCGGAACATACCCTCGCCGATACCGGAGAGGTCGTAAGAGTACTCCATGCCGTCGGCAGGGAGGGCGGATGAGTAAACTGTCCCGCCAAAGCTGTCCTCAATGCGAAGGTCATTCATACCAGACGCATAAAAAGAGACGAACAGTACTTCATGAGAAATTGTCACTTCGGGGACTTCAACGACACTGCGGGTGCGCGTATCGGTTTTTGACATTATTATCTCTACATAATCTTGACTGTTTGCACAGATAATAATCGATGAAATGAGGATTAAGGTAGCTAGTATCTTTTTCATAGATGTTGTTTTATCTTATGCAAACATAAGATTTTTTCAACTATGAACAAATTTCACGGACTTTACAGCACCATTGTCAAGTATTTGATATACAATAAGATACACAGCAGCAAAACTTTACATGTAAATCCGTAAAGTATAACATTTGCACAACGTCCTGGTTATAAGCAATATACTCTTACCTAGTGTAAAGTATTTTTAATGATCGGCGCTGTATGATTTGAGTCCCTGGGCTATAAATGCCGACAGACTGCAGCTGATTCCCATTTTCTTGGCGATACGACTCTTGGTTACGTTAAGTGTATTCTCACTGCACCTGTACAACACGCACATTGTACTGGTTGAGAATCCGCAACACATCAGGGCGACAAGGTACGTCTGCCTGTCTGTTAGCGGCCCGTATGTTGAAGACAACGAAGACAGATAACCAGGATATGCCATATTGACCATCTCAAGCACAAACTTGCTCGTCGAGTTTTCTGGAAAATACTCTTCGATGACGCTGGACATTACTGATGAGAATGCCGAGGTGGAACCGTATCTGTAATATGCGTCTACCAACCTGTCATTCACCTCTATAAGTTTGCCATTCATTGAGATCATTGCGTCCTTCACTGATGACTCCTGCGCAAGCCTGGACATCAGACTGTTTGAGCGCTCCACTGATTCCCTGTACTCATTTTCCTTTTCTTTCCATCTCAAATTAAATGTTTCAGCAATCTGGTCCGCCTCAAGGGCCTTTATTTTCATTTTACCATACTTCCGTATAAAGGCTGTAGATAAGCACAGCAGTATTAGCACTACTATCAGAGAGTTTATGACACGCTGTTTCTTGATAACGGCATAACGTTCTTTCATAAGACGGTTCTCGCTCTTCAGCTCAGAGTTCACGATATCATCTTCATATCCCTGTATTTTGCGGGAATAGTACAGACTGTCAGCATACATTTTGTTCCGAAGTAATGCAACGCTGTCTCCTTCACTCCTTGCGATTTTCATGAGAACATCATATCTGGCCAGACTTGTACGCACATCGGTTCCGACGATTTTCCGCAAGTAGTAACGAGCTGAGTCCACCTGTCCTGTCGCAGCACAGGAGCACGCAATGTAATAAAAAAGATCATCACGATAAGATACAACATCCTGACACGAATCCTCCATAAGCTTTACGGCCGACAATGCTACGCTCCTGCTCCTTACATAATCCGGCGGATCCAGATAATAGAAATATCCGGACAGCAAATAACGGCCGTCGACCATCAACGGCAGGTCCTCTGAATCTTCGGAATATTTCAGTCCGGCGACAATGCACTCATATCCTCTGTCCAATGAATCCATTGCCAGATATAGACGTGCAAGAGAATACATTTCATTTACCGCCCTTCTTTCATCTCCGGCCTGCTCGAAGCACGATATCGCGGTCTTGGTTCTAGCTATGCTTTCCGTAAAATTCACGGCTGTTGACTGGTACAGCTCGCCTATCCTGGTATTAAGCAGACCAAGCAGAGCCGGATCTGACATACGCTCAGCCAACGGCTCGGCTGCCTTGTATGACTCCATGGCCGCCTCCGATTCACCGCGCTCGTACTGAACAGCCCCCTGCATCATCAGAGCACGCACCAGCATGTCCTCCGGGCCACGTCTGCGGTAATAGGCCGCCGCGCTGAATATGGAGGTATCCGACGCTAACGGAAGCCAGCATTTGTACTCCGCCTCCGTCCTCAGCAGAGTATAGAACGCATGGACACCACGACGCATTCGGGCCACTTCCGCGCTGTCTACCGTCAGAAGGGTGTCCAGCGCCGCCTGAGGGTCGGTCATCATCAGGGAATCGGCAGCCGACAGTACCCCTTGGATGCGGCTCCGGCTGCTGGTCCTGTCTGAGCAGGAGACTATTGACAAACATAGGACGGCTGACAACGGAACAGCCATTAGAATGAACAATTGGGATAGTTTCAACTTCATAGTGTACTCTTTACAGAATACAAAATTACGAAATAAAACAGCCGGTCCTATCCGTTCTGACGGAAAAACCGGCTGTCGTATTTTGAAACGTATTACTGACTTCTTAGAAGAAACGGGCGCGGTTGTCAACTATCTCACCACGCTTATTGAATATAGAAGAAAGGTTGTTGATCTGATAGGCCTCGACCTGAGCGGCGCGGATCTTAGCGTCATCCTCTGTGTAGAAGGCTCCTGTCTCACGGTTGAGGACATTGAATACATATACACCGATATTGCCTGCTACCGGGCCGCTGATTACTCCGGGCTCGGCACCGGCTACCGCACCCACAAATGCAGGCTCCGTGGATGTAGAAGTCATGCTTCCGAATGTTATACCCTCCTTGGTGCTCACGGTCTGTCCGAGAGCTTCGGCGATGGAATTCATGTCTGTAAGGCCCTGAATCTTGGAAGCAACCTCCGCCTTGACTTTCTCTGCCCTCTTCCGGTTGGTAAGGATGTAGCGTATGGAGGCGGCCACATTGTTGACCGGAGCGTATCCGTCCTCACGGATAGCCTTGAGAGCCACTACAAAGAATATATCGTTGTTGACAGTGATGATAGGAGACACGTCTCCGACCTTGGTCTTGTCATCGTATATCCAGCGGATGACCTCACGCACATCTTCATATCGGGAGAGCTGACGGGCACTCTCAAGTACGTTGTTGGCGGGTACGACAGGGAGCTCCTCCTCGAGAGTAATCGCATCGAAGTTCTCAATCTTGCCCTCGCAGCGGGATGCCAGGTCATTGGCCTGGGCATAGAAGTCCTGGAAAGTCTCCTTGCTGGGAAGAGCCTCCTTGGAAAGAATTCCGAGCTGGACTTTCTTCATGGGGGCCGTACGCTCTGTCACACTTACAATATGCAGGCCGTAGTCAGTCTCCATCTTGGCGATGGTTCCGGGCCTCATGGTGAGGACATCCTGCATGCCGGGTATCATGGCAGACTGGGTCATCCAGCCGATATCACCGGGATTGGCCACATTGGGATTCTGATCAAGGGAATACTCTGATGCCAGGGCTGCGAAGTCGCCGCCGTGATTGAGAACATTGATGAGACTGTCTGCCAGCTCACCAGCATCGAAAGACATGAGAATATGACGGACATACGCCGAATCAGACATGTTTCTCACATCATTGACACGTACAGCATAGAATGAGTTGTCTTTCTGAAAAACAGGCATCACGCCAGGGTTACGGCTGAAAGCGAATTCATCCACTTCAGGGAACTGACTTGCCAGCTCACCCTGCTTGAAGTAGTAGTCCTGAAGAGGGGTGTCGGAATTCAAAGAGAGGAAGCTCTTGAGATTGTCTGTTGTGGAGAACTCCTCGAAAAGACCGTCTATCTCATCTTTTGCCGCCTGTATGTCGGCATCAGAAGGAACCACTTCGTATGCAACGAACTCAACGTCACGGGAAGCATTCTGACGGTAATTCTCCTTATGCGAATTATAGTAATCCTGTATTTCCTTACTGCTTACTTCAATGGTAGTATCCACCTCAAAACCGAAAGGTGTCAGAACAAATTCTACATCCGATGAAGTATTGTTCTCCTCAATCTGACGGCGGAGTTCGACAGGTGTGAGCACATCGCTGCCGGTAAGAAGCGAGGTATACTTTACAAAGTACTGCTGTGATGTCATGTTCTGCTGAAGGAAACTCCAGTACTGAGCCAGATTGCCCGAGGCATCCCCCGGAATAGCATGTATGAACTCCATGAGCTTCTCGCGGCTGAAATTACCAGAAGCATCGAGAAATACGGGATCCGATGACAGTACAGGGGATATCTCCTTGCCCTGACTCAGGTCCACGAGCTCATCGTCTCCGACAGTGATGCCGGCTCTCTGCATCTCGGGGATAATATACCACTGGGAGATGAGATTCTGCCAAGCACTCTCATTGATGGCCTGCATGGCTTCCTCCGATACGGACTGACTGCCTGAAGTGAGCGTATAGATGTTCGTATAATAGTCCACTTGTTGCTGGAACTCATTGTAACTAACCTTCTTACCATCTATTTTACCCACATCGTACTTCGATGAGAAGTAGCTGAGCGTAGTCTCCAATGTGGTCGGATCAATGATAAAAGATAACAGTGCCACTGCAATGAGCACTGTGATAAGAACACCGAGCTTGACTCGAATTTTCTCTAATACTGCCATTTTATTTTAAATTTACAACGTTCTGAAAATAGGGTGCGAAGATAGTAATTTTATTTTTATCTCCGGTATCTCGGACCGATAAAATTAACGGTATCGACATAAACTCTTTCGGTAGTGTCATTCGAAATTATGCCGTAACCGTCAAACGGTCTAAGGAGCTGGGCATCCCTTGCTCTCTCGTCCGATTCCATTCCATACCCCTGCATGAAACCCTGTGGAGAATACAGCCGTACATAACAGTCGGTGAATATCCTCTGCCTCTCCCTGTCCCAGTACAGAGTGTCGGTCATGAGCTTCTGACCCTCAAGATAGTTGGTTATCACAACATTTCCATAAGCAGACCATTTCTCGGTGGCTCCGGATACAGTATGCTCAGCCTTATCAGAGACTATTTCTGTCTCCAACAGACCTTCTTCGTTGTACGCCAGAACTTTGAAACCGGACGGGAAAAGCTCCATAGACTCATCCTCCCCCTTCTCATACCGCTCCATCCGTGCAGCTACGAGCCTCATCTGCACCACTCCGTTCTCGGTCTGCGCGGCATCCATATCCATCAGTACCTGAGTAGGAGCATCAGAAATCTGGTCAGCATCTATGTTCCTGAGTTTGTTGCTGCATGATACAGCAATGGTAGCGGACCAAAGGACCGCTACCATTCTTAAAGCTGTATAATACGTCGTCTTAAAGGTCATTATTACTTCTGAGTCCTTACTGTAGTAGACTCGCTAAGTCCGTTGCAATTGACCTGGAAACGGTCACCGTCCACTACATCATACATGAATGCATCAGACTGAAGGGGATAGTACTGACGGTATGTGGAAATCTGGCTGTCTGCATCGCCTGCCAGAGAGGAGTCAGCATTCTTGGCCTTTACCATATAATCCGTAGCTACCCAGAATTGAGCGCGGGACTCAATGGGGTTACCGTCACATTTCACGGTGCTCCAGATGGTTCCGATAAGGTAATATGCCTTGCCGGCCAGTGTGGAGGACTCTGCTGCTTTCTTGGCGGCAGCTATTGCCTCAGCCTTCCTGTCAAGTTTCGAGAACAGGTAAGTAGCAAGCTCAAAGTTGTATCCGGCATCGGTCTCGGCATCTGAATCCTCGAATGCGATGGCCTCATTCATGTATTTGACTGCCAGATCACCGCCGTCAGGAAGAGAAGAGTAGAGCTGGAAAAGCAGGTGGGCTGAGTTGGCAGAGGGATCCACCTTATACAGACCTTCCACAGCCTTGAGGAAAAGATCTTCATCTGTACATCCTGTTGAGGAGAACAGTGTGACAATATTGGAAAGGACGGCCTCGTCCTCAGGCTCGGCATCATAGCGGGGCTGGAATACTGCCACCAGGTTCTCACAGCTGGCCACACCGCTGCCTGCGAAGAGACTTTCCACATCCGATATGGCGTTGTCAACCATCTTTGAAGGCTTTGCTGCCTTTACCATCTCAAGTGTAGCGATACTCTTCTCGAAAGCTGCAAAAACATCAGAATCCATAAGTCTGCCTGACTTGTAGAGCTGGATTGCATAATCCAGATATCTCACGGCAACTGTGGTGGTAGATTTTTCCTTTGCCACGTCCAGTGCTTCTCCAAGGGCATTATATACTTCCATCTCACTGCCGGTCTCGGCATAATTCATCATGTCCACAGCCTTGTTGGTAACGGCATTGACAGCGTACTTGGGATAGTTGTCAATTCTCATCTTGTGAAGCATCATCAGTGTATCGACCAGCTCTTTCTTGCGGATAGGATTATTGCCGAATTTGCGGATATCGCTCCTCATGATCTTCATTCCGTCAATAAGCATATTCTGACTGGCTGTGGGAGGGCAGAAATGAATGGCCTTACGCCAGTTGGGAGCAGCGTCTTCCATGTTGTCCTGCTTCATGTACTGCATGTAGAATGAAAGATACTTGATACATTCGGCGCTGTCAGCTCCGTACCTTCCCTGTCCGAAGGCGATGATAGAAATAAATAATGCTACTGTTGCAAATAGAATACGTTTCATATGTTTATGATTAATAATTATTGTTAGTCGTATCTGTATTTGACAAACCAAATGTCATGAAGATTAATGTTGACAATAAAATTAATGTATCTTTCTCTGACCAGATCATGTCTGAGTGTTCCGCGCTGTCCTATATCAACAGCGACGCTTACCGCATTATGCCATCTGTATATAGGGAATGATGCTCCGAATGTGATTCCGAATGCATTGATCTGATGCCCGTTCACTTTGACATAGGACTGCTCGAAATAGGCTCCGGCCCTGTATGTAACCCTCTTCATATAGTACCTGATATCATACATATTGGGAGTAAGCTCGAAACCGGCTTTGTAATAGCGGGCCGTCGCAACTCCGAAATTATTCCAGGTACTGTTGTCGGGAAATACACTGTTATGCCAGTTCTGCTGTATATAGTCCACACCTACAGCCCATTTATTATTTACCCTGTACGACACACCGGCTCCGAATTCATCGGCGATAGTCAGGTTTGAAGCGCTGATAGCATTGTCATACAATACTGTATCCGCGTTCGAATATGCATATCTGGTAACTTCTCCGCTCATGCGGCTGGCCAGGCGGTATGTGCCGCCTATGACGAGCTGTGAGTTATTTTTCTTGAAAGGCTGTATGTACTGAATTCCGAATTTACCGGAAAAGCTGTGAACCTTGTAATCCCATCCGGTATAGACCGTATTGTAAGCTGAGGATGAGTTGAACAGGATATCATTGTGCTTGTTCATATAGCCGAAATAATATATACCCTGCGCACCTATGGAAATACGGTCAAAAAACATTACTGACGCACCTGCGAACAACTGGTAAATACTCCCTGTTCCGTACTGCTGATACTTGACGTCTCCCATATCAGCCACTATGTCGTTGTCCGTCTCCGTGGACTGGAACTTATATCCTACGTCGCTGAACGGAGATATACCTACTACGATAGCGGAGGTCTTGTATATCGGAAACGTAAAGGCGACATTCTGCATGTTGAAGACATTGTATGCAGCCTTGTTCATACCGTCGTTGAAATAAGAGTTTTTCTGATTGACACCGAAATCAAACATGAATGAGAGTGTATCCCTGGCGGTAATGGAGGCAGGGTTAGTCAGATTGATTACTCCGTTGTCCCTCATTCCGATGCCTATTCCTCCCATTGCATTGTTGTATGCGGAGCCCTCATAAGCGATTTTCCCGACACCGAACATAGAGTAAGGTGAATAAGAGCCCAAAGCATCTATCCACTGCCCTTTTAAAGAGTATACCGAGCAGAGCATCATAAATGCTGCGGCCAGAACTCTATGTCTGATAACTTTCCCTTTAAACATTTAATTGCGCAATTTTGGACAACCCGGTAAAAACAAGGTTACAAGCTACAAATATCGGGGTTTTTAGCTTCTTTGCAAAAAAAAGTGCGTCACCTCCGGTAAAAATAACCGTGCTCCCCGGATTACAGTTAATGTACCGCTCTACCTCAAACATTATGCCTAAAACAACTCCGTTGTTTATAGCTTCGGCTGTACTCTTACCTTCCTGTCTTAGAGGTATAGAAGGGGAAATTAACGGCAGTCGGCTGGTATACTGATTGATGGCCCTGAACCTCATGCTTAGTCCCGGGGATATATTGCCGCCTTTGAATACGCCCGTTCCGCTTACAAAATCCACAGTCAGCGCAGTCCCGAAATCAAAGATGATACAGTCTTTTCCAGGAAAAAGAATATGAGCTCCTAAAGCTGCCGCAATACGGTCCGCACCAAGAGTATCCGGTGTATCGTAATCCAGATGCATAGGTATAGGAGTAGCGGCATCCAGACGGATAAACTTACGGCAGTGTTCCTGCATCCAGGCCTCCAGCTCTGAATCACTTCCGGTGACAGAAGACATGCAGATTACATCAGGATGAAAACCATGAAGCATCTCACATTCCAGCTCCGCACGAAGAGATTCGCGCATCACGCGTTTTACCGACAGGATGCGCCTCCCGTCCGAGAGCGCTGTCTTGCAGTGAGTGGAGTTTCCTATATCTATGAGTATACTCTTCATTCTCCCGGTTGTAAGTCAGAGATGGGCGGCAAATATAATTACAATTTCTGTATCAAGTTGTACGCTCCCTCTATTGTTTTAACATTTTTAACAGTAATGTAAAGTTTGTCGTTATTCTCCTTAAGCATATAACGTCTTGCATCCTTGTGCTGAATGGTCTTGATAATATCCGAGAAACGGCTGCTGCGGTAGAAAGGGGACATGGAATTTGAGATAAAATACATGACCAGTGTATCGTTTTTCAGAACTATCTTCTCAAATCCCCTCTCGCGGGCAGCCATTCTCAGGCGCACCACAAAGACGAGCTGTTTGAATTCTTCGGGAATAGGACCGAAACGGTCCTCTATATCGGCAATGAAACGCTGCAGGGATGCCTCATCAGAGATAGAATCAAGTTCTTTGTACAGGCGTATTTTCTCTGCGGTGATATTGATATAGGTATCCGGAATAAGAATTTCCAGATCAGTATCCACCACGCAGTCTGAAACATATACCTCATCCCCTTCCTTGCGTCCCGGAAGATCGGCTACCGTACCCTTGATCTCCTCGAATGCCTCAGACAGAATACGCTGATAGGTCTCGAAGCCCATCTCGGCAATATAACCGCTCTGCTCGGCCCCCAGCATATTGCCCATACCTCGGATATCAAGATCGCGCATCGCAATATTGAAGCCGCTTCCAAGATCCGAGAAAGCCTCTATCGCATCCAGCCTTCTGCGCGCATCATCTGAAAGGGAAGTCATAGGAGGTACTATGAGATAACAGTAGGCCTTGCGGTTGGACCGTCCTACCCTGCCGCGGAGCTGATGCAGGTCACTCAGGCCATAGTTCTGAGCCTGATTGATAATGATGGTGTTGGTATTGGGAATATCTATGCCGTTCTCGATGATGGTGGTGGCTATCAGCACATCGTAATCTCCAGACATATATTCGATTATCTTGTTCTCCAATACCTTCGGCTCCATCTGTCCATGTGCAACACAAGTCTTTACTCCAGGAACTATCCTGCGTATGATATCCTCCACTTCGTAGATGTCCTTTACACGGTTGTGAACAAAAAATACCTGACCTCCGCGACTGATTTCCTCATTAATGATGTCTCTTATCGTATCCTCATTGAAATCAATAATTTCGGTCTGAATAGGAAGTCTGTTCGGCGGTGGTGTATTTATAATCGAAAGGTCACGCGCCCCCAGCAGGGAAAACTGAAGGGTTCTGGGAATAGGAGTCGCTGTCAGAGTGAGAGTATCTACTGATAATTTCAGATGCCGCAGCGTCTCCTTGGCCGCTACACCGAATTTCTGCTCCTCATCGATAATCAACAGGCCAAGATCTTTAAATACTATACTTTTTCCAAGCAGACGATGAGTTCCGACGATAATATCTATTTTACCGTTTTTTAATCTCTCCGTAATATCAGCCACCTCTTTCGGTGTCCTGAGCCGGCTGATATAGTCAATGTTGCACGGAAAGTTGCGCAGTCTGTCCTTGAAAGTATTATAATGTTGAAGTGCCAGAATAGTAGTCGGTACCAGTACCGCTACCTGCTTGCTGTCAGCCACGGCCTTGAACGCCGCTCTCATAGCCACCTCCGTCTTGCCGAAACCGACATCTCCGCAGACCAGACGATCCATCGGCCAACTGCTCTCCATATCTTTCTTTACAGCCTCTACCGCCTTTATTTGGTCAGGAGTCTCCTCGTATTGGAAAGATGATTCGAATTCCTGCTGAAGAAATGAGTCCGGACTGAATGCAAAACCCCTGGCAACCCTGCGCTGGGAATAAAGCCGTATCAAATCCTCAGCTATATCTTTAACTTTTGATTTCGCATTACTCTTGAGCCTTTCCCAATTTCCGGTTCCCAACTTATTGATTTTAGGTGTTTTCGTAGAATCTCCGGAACGGTACTTGGATATACGGTGCAAACCGTGTACAGATACGAAAAGTACATCATTATCCTTGTAAATAAGCTTGATTGCCTCCTGCACTTTTCCATTGATGCGGTTCTTTACCAAACCTCCGAAACGGCCTATACCATGATCTATATGCACTATGTAATCTCCCTCTTTGAAAGAATTTATATCATTCATTGTCAACCGTTCGCTCCTCTCCACGGTCCGTTTCAGACGAATACGGCGATATCTGTCAAATATCTGATGATCAGTATACAGGCATATCTTTCCATCATGATCGATGAATCCCTCCTGGATAGTGTATTCCATATAAATGAGATTCAAATCGTATGATGAGAAAATATTGCGCAGTCTTTCTATCTGGCTGCGGTTCTCACTCATAATACGTACCGTATATCCGTTCTTACAGCGGGACTTAATATCAGATGCCAGTAATTCGAAATTCTTATTGAACGCAGGCTGAGGAGAAGTGTTGAATTCTACCTCGACATCCGGATGTTCCAATGAATGCAGAGGTGAAAGATAAACTTTTTTATAACCGGTTACGGAACTGTCCTCCTCCGTGAAAGTATCCAACCCCGAAATCCAAATTACAGAATCTTCCGGAAGAACTTCATAAACAGAACATCCTTCATTAATTTCTGTTCCGTCGTTACCATCATGATCAGATATATTCGGATAAATATTCAAAAATTGCAGCTCTTCACCTACCGTATGCTGAGTATTGACATCGAACATACGTACAGTATCTATCTCATCCCCGAAAAAGTCCAGTCGGTAAGGCTTGTCATTGTTATATGAAAAAAGATCTATGATTCCACCCCTCACCGCATATTCACCAGGCCTTGAAACAAAATCAACCCTCGTAAATCCCATTCCATAAAGTTCATCCTGGAATTTCTCAAACGGCAACGTCATTCCTTTACTTACCCTCAGAACTTCTTTTTCCATCTGTCCCCAATCAGGAATATTTTCTTCCAAAGCTTCTTTATAACCGACTATTATCAGATATTCTCCTTTATACGTTCCATCCTTAAAATCAGATAACGCACTCAAAGCAGCTGTTCTCTGAACCTTTGCCGACATATCCTTTGAAGTTCCCTTGACAGTCCTGACATCTGTAGAAGGAAAGAAATAAACATTCTCATCTCCTTTTATATTATATAGGTCATTGGCACATCCTGCTGCATCATCCTTTCCTGAAAGTACTATGAGATGTACACCACTGTCCACAACTTCAGATATTGCAAATGCTTTAGCAGAAGAATACAAACCTCTGACTTCTATTGTATTGACATCTGAATTTCCTATTGCGTCATGTAATTTGGCGAGACTTTCACTTTTCAACAATCCATCTATTATCCGGTTCATAACCTTTCGAAAACCCTGTTTATATCTTATGATAATTATTTTTCTTTTTTTAAAAATTCTGTATATGAAACGTCTTTTTTACATTTCAAAATTATAGCAAATTAAGTTTTTAAAAATTTTTTAAAAAGTTATCCACACTTTATCATCATTGTTTAATTCACGCAACAAAGTTAATTTTATTTACTTTACACCACTTATCAACATATCAACAGACATAAATAACAATCATTTCTTTTTTAAAAAGAGTAATATTATATTTGTGTTCTTGTTTGCAATTGGTATGAAGAACGAAGAATTCGATGCTAGGGCACAAAGTTCGGCCAAAGATAGCGATTTTGAAGGGAAAATACGTCCTCAGGATTTCGGAGAATTCTCAGGACAGGACAAAATAATTGAAAATCTGAAGATTTTCGTTAAAGCCGCCATGCTTCGCGGGGAGGCGTTGGATCATATTTTACTGCATGGTCCTCCGGGGCTGGGAAAGACCACATTGGCCCATATTGTTACCAACGAGCTGGGAGTTAATATGAAAATAACGTCAGGACCAATTCTTGACAAGCCCGGGGATCTGGCCGGACTTCTCACAAGTCTCGATGAGGGGGATGTTCTGTTCATAGATGAAATACATCGTCTTTCTCATGTAGTGGAGGAGTACCTGTATTCGGCGATGGAGGACTTTACAATAGACATAATGATAGATAAGGGACCCGGGGCGAGGTCCGTTCAGATAGGACTCAACCGTTTTACTCTGATAGGAGCTACTACCCGCAGTGGTCTTATAACTTCTCCATTGAGAGCCAGGTTCGGTATAACAGCGCATCTGGAGTACTATGATGCTCCTGTACTGCGTAATATTATCAAGCGCAGCGCAGCAATACTCAATATAGAGATAGAGGAGAAGGCGGCAATGGAGATAGCTCTGAGGAGCCGAGGAACACCACGTATAGCCAACTCTCTTCTGCGCAGGGTAAGGGATTTCGCGCAAGTCAAGGGTTCTGGATTCATAGATCTCGAGATAGCCTCGTATGCGCTGGATGCATTGAATATAGACAAGCGCGGCCTTGATTCTATAGACAACAAGATACTCAATACCATTATTTATAAGTTTAAAGGCGGTCCTGTTGGTCTCGGTACTATAGCTACGGCTATAGGGGAGGACCCGGGTACTGTCGAGGAGGTATATGAGCCGTATTTGATAAAGGAGGGTTTCATACACCGGACTCCAAGGGGACGTGAGGCTACGGATCTGGCATATGCTCATCTTGGAGTTGATAAATATGCACCGGATACACTGTTTCAGGTCTTATGAGAGTTTTGATGGTAGCTGATGCCAGAAGTGTCCACACACGCAGGTGGGCTGTCTCACTCGCAGGAGCTGGTGTGGAGATAGTTTTATTTTCAATTTTTCCATCTCCCGATGATTTTTTTGAAAATCACTGTATACGGTTGGAAGTGTATGATCTGTTTACATATAAAAAAGAGCATGGATTGAGGTCCTTCCGATCTATGTGTGTGCGTCATTATGCAGCGGTTCGACGTCTGAAGTCACTAATAAAAATGTTCTGTCCCGATATTCTGCATGCTCATTATGCTACCAGTTTCGGACTTATAGGAGCATTGACAGGTTTTCATCCGTTTATCGTGTCGGTTTGGGGAAGTGATGTTTATGAATTTCCTGAACAGTCCAGCATCAATCGGCTGTCAGTTAAGTATATACTGAACAGAGCTGACAAGGTCTTGTCAACCAGTAATATAATGGCCCGCAGAACAGCACTTTTCACTTCCGTACCTATATCAGTCACTCCATTCGGAGTTGATACAGCTCTTTTCAGCAGAATACCTGTGAAACAGGATGGTACATTCGTAGTCGGGAACGTCAAGACTCTTTCTCCAAAATATGGTATAGATGTGCTTATACGTTCATTCAAATCAGTCAGGGAGCACAATCCTGAACTGAAGACGGTGCTTACAATAGTCGGTGAGGGTCCTTGCAGAGCAGAATATGAGAGACTTGCGGAAGATTTGGGAATAAGGGAGTATGTATTATTTGTCGGAAAGGTCAGCAATGACAGACTTCCTCAGTATTACAATAGTTTTTCTGTTTCAGTATCTCTTTCATTAAGCGAGAGTTTCGGTGTTGTTGCAGTTGAGGCTATGTCGTGCGGTTGCCCTGTTGTGGTATCCGATGCTGATGGATTTACCGAAGTGGTTGAGGACGGTGTAACGGGATATATTGTTCCAAAAGGCGATCCTGATGCCGCTGCATCAGCGATTCAACATTTTATAGACAATCCATCGTTGAGAGAAAGTATGGGGGCTGCCGGAAGGGCAAGAGTCGAACAGTTTTATGACTGGAATGATAATGTACGTACAATGATGAAAATCTACGGCGATGTCAGAAAATCTTAAGTCCAGGACGGCAAAAGGAATAGGATGGGGATTCACCGACAATATCCTAAGTTCAGGCATAACAGCGGTGGCAAATATTATACTTGCCAGAGTTCTTGCTCCTGAGGATTTCGGTCTCATTGCTATGATTACGATATTCATGACACTTTCTACATCATTGGTTGACAGTGGTTTTACCGGAGCATTGACTAGAAAGAAGAATGTTGTCAAGGCGGATTTTGATACTGTTTTTTATTTTAATCTGGCGGTCAGTGTATTTCTTTATCTTATCCTGTATTTCTGTGCTCCTCTTATAGCTGAATTTTTTAATCAGCCTATTCTTGTACAGATTATCAGAGTATTGGGTATATCATTAATTATAAATGCTTTTGGGATAGTGCAGAGGGTTATATTGGTGCGCAGAATAGATTTTAAGACTCAGGCATTGATTTCGCTGACGTCATCTCTTACAGCGGGTATTACGGCCGTGCTTATGGCTTTTGCAGGTTTTGGAGTTTGGAGTCTGGTTGTTCTTCAAATTTCAAAGCTGGCAGTAAATTCACTCCTTTTGTGGATTTTTTCCAAATGGCATCCTGGACTGTCGTTTTCATCAGCCAGTTTCAAGGAGATGTTCTCTTTTGGCAGCAAGCTGCTTGTTACCTCCATTGTCAGTACCTTGTGGAGTGAGATGTATTCAATAATTATCGGCAAGATGTACTCGTCGTCTATCCTGGGTCAGTATTCGAGGGCTGATAAGGTCAAGGGCATGGTGACCTCCAATGTGAGTATGGTGATGCAGAAGGTAAGCTATCCTGTACTTTCTTCTATACAGGATGAGAATCAAAGGCAGGTTAATGTATATAGGAAAGTCTTGAAAACAACTGTTTTGATATCATTTACCGCTGTTATGGGACTTTGGGCGGTGGCCAGGCCGTTTACTCTTACCATTTTTGGAGAGCAGTGGTTGCCTTCTGTTGATTATCTGAGAATTCTTTGTTTCTCTGGTCTTTTTTTACCGATGATGATATGCAGTGCTAATGTTATAAATGCAGACGGTCGCTCTGATATAACCCTGGTTTTGGAGTTGGTGAAGACAGTACTGGGTCTTATTCCGGTTTTATTCGGCATTTTTTTCAGTGTTGAAGCTCTTTTATGGAGTATGGTTGGTGTATCCGTATTGATTTATGCAGTCCATGCGTATTGTGTATCTAAAGTCATTCCGTACAGTGTTGTCAGTCAGTTGAAAGATATTCTGCCGATATTTCTTGTCTCTGCCTTGATGGCATTTATAGTCAACCTTATGAATGGACTCGACATGCATTTTGTGCCTCTTCTCGCACTTCAAGTGGTTTCAGGATTTGTAATAATTGTGATAATTTATGAGTTCGTTTACAAAAGTGAAGAGTACCGGGATATCCGGAATGAGCTTATAAAACAATTCAGGGGGATACTATGTCCAGGCAAGTCTCAATAATAATAGTCAATTACAATACAGGCAGCCTCCTGTATAATTGTCTTGAAAGTATAAGGACCCATGTTTCTTCGGATTACGAGGTGATAGTGGTGGACAATGCGTCTAAGGACGGGTCAATGGACCGATGTGCCTCATTTGCGGATGATTCCCGTTTTATTTTCCTTCCCCAGTCTGAGAATTATGGGTTTGCCAAAGCCAACAATATAGGAGCCGCTCATTCAACAGGACGCATGCTGCATTTTCTCAATCCGGATACCGAGGTCAGCGCCGGTATGGATAATGACTACGGTCAGGCTCTCGCTTTTCCTGAAAAAGTGTACGTCAACCCTCTTCAGAATCCTGACGGCTCTGTCGAGAACAGGCCCATGCCGCTGCCGCTGATCCGCGACATGTTTTTCTGGTATGTGAGGCGCTCCCGTGCGAGAGTGTGGTACAGAGGTGCCTCTGTCATTATTTCCAGGGATAATTTTCTACGTGCCGGCCGGTGGTCCGAGGATTATTTCATGTATGCGGAGGACCTGGATTTCTTTTATTCTTTGTGGTTGAGTAATATCGAAGTATGTCTGACCGGTTCGGTGATATTTCATCACGGCGGCGGCAGCAGTTCCAGGAGGTGGACAAGTCTGGAGAGAGAAGTCGTGGTACAGCGTTCCACACGCAAGTTTTACCGCAAATACTTCTCTAACTTTCAGTATGTTACCATAAAGATATACTTCATTTTCCACTACCTTCTGAAAAATCCCCGCAGGGTTCCCCAGGACATCAGGGCCTGGATGTTAAGCAGTAAACGCTGAAAGTTTTGCAAAAGTGCTGAAAAGTGAGTAAAATTGCACCAAATTTTAATTCTATTGATACATTATGGAGGATAAGTTAATTTCCAAAGTACCCGAAGGTCCTTTGGCTGAAAAATGGACAAAGCATAAAGCCGCAATCCGTGTAGTCAGCCCTGCCAATAAGAGAAAGCTCGACATTATCGTTATCGGCACAGGCCTCGGCGGTGCATCCGCAGCCGCCACTCTCGGTGAACTCGGTTATAATGTCAAGATTTTCTGCATCAGCGACTCTCCCCGCCGCGCCCACTCTATCGCAGCCCAGGGAGGTATCAACGCTGCCAAGAACTATCAGAATGACAATGACTCAGTGTACCGTCTCTTCTACGACACCATCAAGGGAGGCGACTACCGCAGCCGTGAGGCCAATGTCTACAGGCTCGCAGAGGTCAGCAATCTGATTATCGACCAGTGCGTGGCACAGGGTGTTCCTTTCGCACGTGACTACGGCGGACTGCTCGACAACCGCTCCTTCGGAGGCGCTCAGGTAAGCCGTACATTCTATGCCCGCGGTCAAACCGGACAGCAGCTCCTCCTCGGTGCCTACGCTTCCCTGAACCGTCAGATCGCAAAGGGTACGGTGAAATCCTATCCCCGTCATGAGATGCTCGAGCTCGTTGTCATCAACGGCGAGGCCCGCGGTATTATTACCCGCAACCTTGTAACCGGTGAGATCGAGCGTTTCGGAGCCCACGCAGTAGTGCTGGCTTCCGGAGGATACGGAAATACTTATTTCCTCTCAACCAATGCCATGAACTCCAACGGTTCAGCCGCATGGCACTGCTACAAGAAGGGCGCTTATTTCGCAAATCCCTGCTTCGCCCAGATTCATCCGACCTGTATCCCCGTGCACGGTGACCAGCAGTCCAAGCTGACCCTGATGAGTGAGTCCCTCCGTAATGACGGACGTATCTGGGTTCCCAAGAAGATGGAGGATGTCAAGAAACTCCGTGCAAAGCAGATCAAGGGCTCTCAGATTCCTGAGGAGGACCGTGACTACTATCTCGAGCGCAGATATCCCGCATTCGGTAATCTCGTTCCCCGTGACGTGGCATCCCGCGCCGCTAAGGAAAGGTGTGATGCCGGATATGGTGTGAACGAGACAGGACTCGCAGTGTTCCTCGATTTCTCCTCTGCTATCCAGAGACTCGGAAAGGACGTCATCACAGCCCGTTACGGTAACCTTTTCCAGATGTACGAAAAGATTACAGGAGTTAACCCTTACGAGGAGCCTATGATGATATATCCCGCCATCCACTATACCATGGGCGGTATCTGGGTAGACTACAACCTCCAGACCACCATCCCCGGACTCTATGCCATTGGTGAGGCCAACTTCTCTGACCACGGCGGCAACCGTCTCGGTGCCTCAGCCCTCATGCAGGGTCTTGCAGACGGATATTTTATCCTTCCTTATACTATCGGCGATTATCTTTCCCACAAGATTCAGGAGCCTAAGGTTAATACGGATACTCCTGAGTTTGCAGAGGCCGAGAAAGCTGTCAGGGAGCGTATCAACTACTTCATCAACAACAATGGTACACAGCCTGTTGACTACTACCACAAGAAACTCGGACACATCATGTGGGAGAAAGTCGGCATGGCACGTGACAAGAAGGGTCTCGAGGAGGCTATCAAGGAGATTCACGACCTCCACGCCGAGTATGTGAAGGACGTATATGTTCCCGGTTCCAATGAGGAGTTCAATCAGGAGCTTGAGAAAGCTCTCCGTGTAGACGACTTCTTCGAGATCGGCGAGCTTATGGCCCGTGACGCACTCAACCGCAACGAGTCCTGCGGAGGTCACTTCAGAGTAGAGATGCAGACAGCCGACGGTGAGACTCTCCGTGATGACAAGAACTACCAGTATGTCAGTGCATGGGAGTATGCCGGCGAGGGCAAGGAGCCTATTTTCCACAAGGAAGACCTTGTATTTGAATTTGTTAAGCCTTCAACACGTAACTATAAAGACTAAGGAGGGATATTATTATGAATTTTACTTTGAAAGTATGGCGTCAGCCTAACGCCAAGACAAAAGGACATTTCGAAACATATAAAGTGTCCAATATATCACCTGACACTTCGTTCCTCGAGATGCTCGATATCCTCAACGATCAGCTGATACGTGAGGGCAATGACCCTGTTGCTGTCAACAAGGGTTGCAAGAATTCAGGTCCTATAGCATTTGACCACGACTGCCGCGAGGGTATCTGCGGTATGTGCTCGCTCTATATCAACGGTCATCCTCATGGACCCGACAGCGAGATCACAACCTGCCAGCTCCACATGCGTAAGTTCAAGGACGGCGATACCATCACTATCGAACCCTGGAGAAGCGCCGGCTTCCCCATCATCAAGGACCTTGTGGTTAACCGCGGTGCCTTTGACAAGATACTTCAGGCCGGTGGTTTCATCTCCATCAACGCCGGTTCTGCTCAGGATGCGAATGCTATTCCTATTCCCAAGCAGAAGGCTGACGAGAGTATGGACGCAGCTGCCTGCGTGGGTTGCGGAGCATGTGTAGCTACATGTAAGAACGGCTCTGCAATGCTCTTCGTAGCAGCGCGTGTAAGTTCGCTCGCACTCCTTCCTCAGGGACGTCCTGAGGCAGCACGCAGGGCCAAGGCTATGGTAGCCAAGATGGACGAGCTCGGATTCGGTGCCTGCACCAACACACAGGCATGCCAGAGCGAGTGTCCTAAGGGCATCACAGTAAGCCACATTGCCCGCCTTAACCGCGAGTTCCTCTGCGCTAAGTTAAAAGACTAGCCGTCATGGAGTACTTTGTCACCTGCAACGGGATTCCGGTACACGTCTCTGAGACAGGATCAGGTGACAATGCAGTAGTTTTGCTCCACGGTTATCTCGAAACATTGTATATATGGGAAGACTTCAGGACTTTTTTTCCTGAGTCTTCCCATATTATTTCTATAGATCTTCCTGGATTGGGGCTTACTGGCTCTGCTCCGGAGGTCAATTCTATGGAGTTTGATGCGAAGGTTCTTTTGGCTCTTCTCGACAGACTTTCCATTGCTAAAGTCCTTATAGTCGGTCATTCCATGGGAGGATACGTCGGGCAGCGCTTTCTGAGAGATTATCCTGACCGTATATCTGCATTGGTCAATGTCAATTCCAATCCCTATGCCGACGATCCCCTTAAAGTAAATGACAGGGAGAAGGAAATATCATTTATTCTTAACGGAAAATTAGTGCAGCTGGCTCAGATTGCTATCCCGAACATGTATTGTAAGGCCAATCTTCGTAGTTGTGACAACAAGGTCGCTGAAACAGTTGAAATCTGCGAAACACATGATCCTGAGGGAGTAGCTGCAGTAGTTCGAGGTTTAATGACACGTGATGACAATGTCGCTCTTCTTTCTGCGACCGGTCTACCTGTCATGTTTATCTATGGTGACGCTGATGTGTATTCGCCTTTATCCAGAATTAAGCAAATTCAGGCAGACCTACCCAATTGCCGTCATGAGATTATCCACGGGACAGGACATAATACCCATGTGGAAAATCCCAGGGCAGTTTACGAGTTGGTTTCTTCGTTGCTGTAGGTTTCGTAAAGAAGGTTATTAAACGGATACCTTCCCTCATGTATAGATTTTACCATGCAGTAGAGGTCTTTCCTGAGTTTTTCTATGTTGATTCTTTCCTTTGCTGAGATAAATATGCATGCTGAGTTTTCTTTCGCTATCCACATTTTCTCCAGTCTCTCAAGAGGTATGTTTTCCGGCTTTTCCTCCTCAAAGTCATACTCAGACAGCTCTTTGTAGTTGTATGCATCTATTTTGTTGAAAACCATGAATATGGGCTTGTTTTTTGCGCCTATGTCCATTAGTGTTCCGTTTACAGCTTTTATCTGTTCCTCAAAGTCAGGATGCGAAATATCGACAACATGGAGCAGAATGTCAGCTTCTCTGACTTCATCGAGTGTGCTCTTAAAGGATTCAATCAGTTGTGTGGGGAGCTTGCGAATGAAGCCAACAGTGTCTGACAGTAGGAACGGGACATTTTCAATTACAACTTTCCTGACAGTTGTGTCCAACGTCGCAAACAGCTTATTCTCAGCAAAAACGTCACTTTTGGAAAGCAAGTTCATCAGGGTGCTTTTACCTGCATTTGTATAGCCTACAAGTGAGACTCTTACCATAGAGCCTCTGTTTCCTCTCTGTGACGACATTTGTCTGTCAATTTTCTTCAGTTGTTCTTTTAACAAGCTGATTTTGTTGAGAATAATACGTCTGTCTGTTTCTATCTGACTCTCACCGGGTCCTCTCATTCCAATTCCGCCCCTTTGTCTCTCAAGGTGTGTCCACATTCTGGTAAGACGAGGAAGAAGATACTGATATTGAGCAAGCTCTACTTGTGTCTTTGCGTATGCAGTTTTAGCTCTCTGTGCAAAAATGTCGAGTATTAAGTTGGTTCTGTCCAGTATTCTGCAGGCCAGTTCCTTTTCAAGGTTTCTCAGTTGTGATGGAGTCAGTTCGTCATCGAAGACAACGAGCTTTATTTCATGTGTTTCAATGTAGTTTTTGATTTCTTCCAGTTTTCCGCTTCCTACATAGGTGCGTGAATTGGCTCTTTCCATTTTCTGAGTAAACCTCTTCTCGCTTTTTGCACCTGCTGTCAAAGCCAGGAATTCAAGTTCATCAAGATTTTCCTTCACCCTCCTTTCATCAGTACCTTGAGGTATGACGGAAACTACGACTATTCTTTCAAAATTTTCTATTTCTTCTTTCATCCTTCATTCAAAAAAATGAGGCTGACTCTTTTCAGGGACAGCCTCATTAAGTATGTAAGTACTACTTTAGTTTCTCAGCTGGAAAGTGACAGGGAACTGGTAAGTAACGCGTACTGCTTTATCCCTCTGTTTTCCAGGTGTCCACTTGGGTGAAGAGGAAACTACTCTGATTACCTCCTGGTCCAATGACGGGTCAAGTCCTCTAAGAATCTTGATATTGGTAAGACTACCGTCTGGCTCGATTGTGAACTGAACGAATATACGGCCGGAGATACCGTTTTCACGTGCTGCCTCAGGGAAGACCATGTTCGACTGAACCCACCTAACGAACTGGTTGGCATCACCTCCATTGAATGAAGGCTTTTCTTCCACGAGAGTGAAAGGTATAGGCGCTTCTTCAATAGTCTCTTCAGCTACTTCGGCTACGTAGTCCATAATCTCTACTCCCATGTCAGCTTCATCCTCAAGGCTGATAAACAAATCTGTATCAACAACCACATCGTCGTTTACTACCTCAATCATGTCAGAGAGCTGGGGAATCTTGGGAGTTTCAGGGGGAGGAGGGGGAGCTTCAGTAGTTACAGGTATCTCTTCGACTTCGATAGGTGCTGCCTCTTCCTGCTGAATCACTGATTCAGCTTTCTCCGAAGTGCTCCACTCGAAAGCGCAGAGTATTACACCGAGAGCTACGATAAGTCCTAACTCCCTGTAAAAGAGCTTTTTGTTCTCGAGATTAGCTTTAGGAGATTTTTTAACTTCCATTTTATTTGTGTTTTATCTTATTTTCCAACTGTAAAAGTAGGTATAATTTCTGAATTAACACAAAAATTGTTGAAAAATCTGTTAAAAACTTTATTAGATAAGACCAAGCTCATGGAGGATTTTGTTCGTGTTCCTCTGCTTCTCAGCACCCTCATGGAACCTTTTCTCCTCGTCGGCTGTGAGCTCTACTTTTGCGATGGCTTCAACGCCGTCCTTACCGATAACAACGGGAACACCGAGGCAGATGTCGTCCTCGCCGTACTCACCGTTCTGGGGAACGCTGCAGGGGATGATTCTCTTCTCGTCGTGCAGGATGGCGCGGACGATGCTTGCTGCGCAGGCGCCGGGTGCGTAGTATGCTGAGGTACCCATCAGTTTGGTGATGGTTGCACCGCCTACCATGGTGTCTGCTATTACTTTCTCGCGCTGCTCTGCTGTGAGGAGCTTCTCGATCTTGCCGCCCTTGTAGAGCACGCTGCTCATCAGGGGAACCATTGTTGCGTCGCCGTGTGCGCCGATAACCATGCCGTCAATCTCGCACATAGGTACGTTGAGGGCCTGGCTCAGGTAGTAAGTGAAACGGCTGCTGTCCAGAGCACCGCCCATACCGATGAGGTGGTTCTTCTTTACGCCGCTGGTCTTGTATGTAAGGTAGGTCATGGTGTCCATAGGGTTGGAGACCATAACGATGAATGCCTCGGGGGAGTTCTTTACCACGTTGGCTACAACCTCGCTTACGATTTTTGCGTTGGTGCCGATGAGGTCCTCTCTGGACATACCTGGCTTGCGAGGCATACCGGAGGTGATGACTACTACATCGGAGCCTGCTGTGGCCTCGTAGTTGTTGGTCACTCCTGTGATCTTGGTGTTGATACCCATTATTTTGGCAGACTGCTGGATGTCGATGGCCTTGCCCTCTGCGAAACCCTCTCTAACGTCGAGAAGTACGACTTCTTTGCAGATGTTCCAGCTTGCGAGTACGTTGGCGCAGGTTGCACCTACATTGCCAACTCCGATAACACTAACTTTTGACATAGTTGTAATTTTATTAATTTTACAAAAATTTTTAAGCAAAAATCAGACCGCATGATAAGATTTGAAGTCATAGATGCAACCTTCAATTTGCGACGCAAAAATGCAATTAAAAATTGGATTAATGAAATCATTCTGAGTAAAAATCGCAAAACAGGCTCAGTAAATTATCTATTTGCGTCCGACGAGTATGTACTAAACGTAAACCGGCAGTACTTGGGTCACGATTACTATACTGATATTATCACTTTCGATACATCCGACTACGATGTCCCGACAACAGTCAGGCTGTCGGAAGGCATCCTTTCTGCAGACATAGTAATCAGTCTCGATACGGTCCTTGCCAACAGTTCGACGTACGGCTCGACATTTTCTACTGAGCTTTACAGAGTTATGGTACACGGTATCCTCCATCTTCTTGATTTCGATGATCATACTGAGCAGGAGAGAGCTCTGATGCGTGATGCTGAGGAACAGGCTTTGAAGTTGCTTCCCCAATTCGGTTTGGGCGATGACCAGGTTTATCATTCAACTAAGTAAGATGCAAAGTCATTACGATATTATTGTCATAGGGGCCGGACACGCTGGATGTGAGGCCGCCTATGCCTCTGCTGTCATGGGGGCGTCCACTCTGCTCATTACCATGGACCTCAATAAGATAGCCCAGATGTCTTGTAATCCCTCAGTAGGCGGAATTGCTAAAGGGCAGATAATCAGAGAGATAGATGCATTGGGCGGTATGTCAGCAATAATCACGGATGCATGCACGCTCCAGTTCCGTATGCTCAACCGTTCAAAGGGTCCGGCAATGTGGAGTCCCCGTGCTCAGTGCGACAGGATCTCGTATTCTCAGAATTGGAGATGGATTCTCGAGTATACTCCAGGTTTATATCTTTGGCAGGATACTGTCAGTAATTTCACTTTCTCGGAGCAAGGAGAAATACTTTCTTTGGAGACATCCCTGGGCGGCAGGTTCACGGCAAGCTATTACATTCTTACAGCCGGTACTTTCCTGAACGGGCGTATTTTCGTCGGAGACCGTACCGCTGAGGGTGGGAGAGTGGCCGAGCCTTCGTCATATTTGATTTCCTCCCAGCTCCGTGACCGGGGGATACTGACGTCCAGAATGAAAACCGGTACGCCCCCCCGTGTTGATGTCCGTTCTGTGAATCTTTCGCGTCTTATTCTCCAATCTGGAGACGAGACGCCGGAAAAGTTTTCATACCTGCCGTATCTTTCTTCAGCGCAGCGTCAGGATATTCGGCAAATGAACTGCTATATCGCGCACACCAGTCCGAAGGTTCATGAAATCCTGCGCTCCGGTTTTGACAGGTCCCCGCTTTTCTCGGGTAAGATAACAGGAATAGGACCCCGATATTGTCCAAGTATTGAAGATAAGCTCCGAACGTTTTCAGACAAGGACTCTCATCAGATATTCCTGGAGCCCGAAGGAAGGAATTCTACTGAGTATTATCTTCAGGGTTTTTCATCTTCTCTTCCTTTCGAGATACAGCTGGAGGCTTTGTCTCAGGTCGAGGGTTTCGAAGACGTCCATCTTTTGCGTCCAGCCTACGCCATCGAATATGATTATTTTGATCCTACACAGCTTGACCATACGCTTCGCTCGAAGGTCATTCCCAATCTCTATCTTGCCGGCCAGGTCAATGGAACAACCGGATATGAGGAGGCTGCAGCGCAAGGAATCGTCGCAGGAATCAACGCTGTACTTCGTAATAGAGGACAAGAGGAATTTATTCTCACCCGTGATTCATCGTATATCGGTGTCCTAATTGATGATTTAGTTACCAAAGGAGTTGATGAGCCCTACAGGATGTTCACATCCAGAGCAGAATACCGCATACTTCTCCGTCAGGACAATGCGGACGAGCGCCTGACGCCTCTGTCCCATAGAATAGGTCTAGCTTCGGATTACAGGATGCGCCTTTTGGAAATTAAGCGTACTTCAGTCACTGCTCTTTTCAAAGCTTGTTCACATGCCCGTCCTTCAGTAGCAGATGTTAATCCTGTTTTGGATGCTCATGCAACATCGCTGCTAACGAACCCAAAGTCTATTACATCTCTTGTTACTAGACCTCAGATTTCTTTATCAGATGTCCTACAATTTGTTCCACGTGGAACAATCGATGAGACTATCCATGCTTCGCAACTTCCACTATTTCTTCCAGACTTCTTACCTTCGTCTGCACTCCCAGAAACCTTTAAGAGTATTTGTCCGGAGAGCCCGTCTATTTTTTCAAATATAGTTTCCTCAACTGAGATTGCCATTAAGTACTCAGGCTATATAGAGCGTGAAGCTGAACTTGCAAAGAAGTTGAAGAAGTTGGAGGGTCTGAAGATTCCCGAAGATTTCGATTATTCGCGCATTGAGTCTCTCTCGATTGAGTCAAGGATGAAGCTTACAAAGCACCGGCCAAGAACGATTGCTGAGGCTTCGCGTATTCCCGGAGTATCTCCTTCTGACATCTCAGTACTTCTTGTGTATTTTGGCAGGTAGTTGTTCCACGTGGAACGTATTACTCCATCGCAAAACTGAAGACTGCGGAACTGTCGGGTAGGAGCGAGAATGGTTTGCAAAGTAAGTACTTTTCTCCGCAGTCTTGTGCTGGAGTGGATAGAAGGACGCTTGCAGAATCCGGATACAGAATGCGGAGGGCTGATAGAATGACCGGTAAGGATGTCATCTTGATGTCGAGGCCGGTCTCTTCGCATATTATGACGCCGTTGTCTTCGGGAGAGGGGTAGGATAGGAGGTAGGACTCACCGCCGTTGATCTCTACGGCATGTCCCCGGCAGTAACCGATATAGGACAAAATGTATTCACAGGTCTCTTCCGGCCACTCTACCAGCCCTGTCCCGCTGTAGAATCTACGACGGAGGGAATGGTAGCGCACAGCTGACAGTGGGCTTGTCTCTATTTCTGCCGGTATCATGGGCAGTGGAAGTGTCTCCCGATGCCTGTATATATTATAGGAGTAGCCTTGCCTTTGATAATATCCGAACAGTGTCGGGCCCGCAGGCCTCAGCAGAAAGAATTCCATGCCCTCATTCTCCATGCAGTGCCGCTCGACTTCTTGCAGCAGTTTGATGGCGTAGCCGTGCCCGCGCTGAGCCGGATCGGTGCATACTCCGTAGACGTAGCCTCCCGTGTGTCCTTTGTATGAGACAGGAAAAACAGAGAGGGCGGAGACTGTCGTCCCCTCCCTCTCCAGAGTGTATGTCCTGCAAAGTCGGAATCCTTGTCCGAAGAACAGATCCAGAAATGAGGGGTCTGCTTCGAAACACTGCTTCCAAAGGCGGCGGAGGACAGGTATGTTATCGGTAGATCTCACTTATGATGCCGCTGTATCTGGATGTAAGTTTTGCCCGCTTCAGCTTCAGAGTCTGGGACAGAAGGCCGTTGGTGGGAGTCCATTCATCGCATACTATACGCTCGCGCTTTATCTGTTCGTGAGGAGCCAGTTTGGAGTTGGTCTGGTCTACGATGCTGTGGAGAAACGCGACTGCCTTGGGGTCAGCTACCAGCTGTTTGTCGTCCAGTTCTCCAAGTCCATTCTCCTGGGCCCAGTGGCGCAGATGGTCGAAATCGGGGATGATGACGGCAGAGGCAAACTTCTGATTTTCACCGAAGACAAAACAGTTCTGGATGTACGGTGACTCCTTGAGAAGGTTCTCGATTACCTGCGGGGCTACGTATTTGCCGAGAGAGAGTTTGAAGATTTCCTTCTTGCGGTCAGTTATCTGAAGGTACTTGCCGTCTACCAGGCGGCCGATATCTCCGGTGTGAAGGAATCCGTCTGAATCGATTACTTCGCTGGTGGCCTCAGGATTCTTGTAGTAACCGAGCATGACGTGCGGCCCTTTGGTGAGAATCTCGCCGTCCTCGGCAAACTTCAGTTCTGTGCGTTCCATCGGCTTGCCGACGGTTCCGATGATGTTGATGCCCTCCACCGGATTGTTTACTGCGATGACGGGGGAGGCCTCGGTCATACCGTAACCTTCGTAGATGTGGAGGCGTGCGGCATTGAAGAGCCGGATGATCTTGGCCTGTATAGACGAGCCGCCGGATACTATGAGCATCTCGTGACCACCGAGATTGTCTCTCCACTTGCTGTAGACGAGACGGTCGTATAGGTTGCGTTTTGCTCTGTATATCAGACTATTATTGTAGTTGTCGTAGTTGTTGGCAAAGTTCCAGGCGAGTCTATAGACAGTCTTTTTGAAGCCTTTCAGATGATTGCCGGCCGCCTCCAGCTTCGAGTACATCATTTCTAAAACACGCGGCACAGCACAGAATCCGTCGGCGTGACAGTCGGCCAAATCTCTGGCCAAAGTGCCCAAACTCTCTGCGTAATAGATACTTATGCCGATATACTGGTATTCGTAGTTCATGCTTCTCTCGTAGACGTGGCACAGGGGCAGGAAGCTGAGCATTTTCTGGTCTGACCGGACGGTCTGTTTGACGGCATGGCCGTAGGCGTTGAACATCAGGTTGTGGTGGGAGAGGACTACGCCTTTGGGGGTGCCGGTGGTGCCTGAGGTATAGATGATGGAGACGGGTTCGTCAGTACCGGTTTCGGTCTTTATCTTCTCTATCACAGGCTTCTGGACAAGTTCCACGCGTTCTCCTATCTGATATAGATCCCTGAGACACTGGATGTTGTCCGAGTCATCCATAAGGATAATACGTGCCGGATGCTCCATCTTCCGTACTATCGGTTCGATCTTGCGGTACTGGCTCATGGTTCCGATGATGATGATCCTGGCATCGCTGTGGTTGAATATATAGAGGTATTCGTCGGCACTTAGGGTGGGGTAGACGGGTACGTGTATGAGGCCGGCCATGCTCAGGCCCATGTCGGTGAAGTTCCATTCGGGCCGGTTGTTGCAGATGGTCACGACCTTGTCGCCCTTGCCGTATCCCATGGATGAGAGGGCGTAGGCAATGAGATGTGAATAGCGTACGTAGTCCTTGACACTGAATCGGATCCATTCCTTACCGCTGCGGCGGCAGAGCATATCCTGTTTGTCCGGAAACCTCTCTTCGAGCTTGGTCAGGAGGTCGTAGATGTGGGCGACTTCTTGTAACATAGGCATAAGAATTTAGTGTTTCTGACAAAGATACGAAAAAGGCCGGACATTCCTGCCCGGCCTGTGCTGTTATGTGTACACTTTTCAGACTAGAGGATGGCTGTGTATGCGTCGGCGTCCATCAGCTCATCGAGCTCAGCGGGGTTGGTGAGCTTGATCTTGATCATCCAGCCCTCTCCGTAAGGATCGGTGTTGACGGTCTGGGGAGCTCCCTCGAGAGCAGCGTTGACCTCGATGATCTCGCCGGATACAGGCATGAAGGCATCGGCAACTGTCTTAACAGCCTCGATGGCTCCGAAAACCTCTTCCTTGTCAAGGGTCTCGCCCTGTGTCTGAATGTCTACGAAGACGATGTCTCCGAGCTGATCCTGAGCGTAATCGGTGATGCCGACGGTAGCTACATCGCCGTCAACCTTTACCCACTCGTGATCCTTGGTGTACTTCAAATTGCTAGGTATGTTCATAACCGGTTATATTTAATTGTTAAACTGGTGCAAATGTATTAAAAAGCTTTCTAGTCTACAACATTTTTAAGGCTTTTTTGATGATGTCTTCCAGAGACAGGCCGGGTTCTTTTTTGACGATTGAGGCAACGGTTTTCTCTACAGCATTTTTCGTAAATCCCAGCATTACAAGGGCCGAGCATGCCTCCGATGTATTGGCTGCCGACGATCCTCCTGATAGGTCGAGTTCCGCTCCTCCCCTGGAAATCTTGTCCTTGAGTTCGATGATGACCTTCTGGGCGGTCTTCAGCCCGATACCCTTGACTCCCTTGATGCGGTTCACGTCGCCGGAGGCTATCGCGGTGGACACCTCATCGGCCGTGAGGGACGAGAGCATCATCCGGGCGGTGTTGGGACCTATGCCGGAGACTCCGATGAGGAGGGCGAAGATACGCCGTTCTTCCTTGTCACAGAAGCCGTAGAGAGTCTCCTCGTCTTCGCGCAGGTGGTGGTGGACGTACAGCCTGACCTCCTTCTGCCCCTGCAGGCGGTCGTAGGTGTTGAGGGATATCTGGAGCTTGAAGCCTATGCCGTGGCACTCTACCACTGCCTCCGCGGGCGAGAGTTCCTCGAGCGTTCCTTTGATATAGTCGTACATGACGTTTTTTTCTGATAAGTTTCTGCAAATTTAGTTACTTTTGTAAGATATTTGAAAAATAAAAGCCATGATACAGGATATAGACCAGATAAGGAGCCATTTCCCCTATCTCCAGTGTGCGCGGGGAGGGGACAGGCAGCTGATATATTTCGACAATGCCGCCACCACGCAGAAGCCCCGGGCCGTCATTGACGCCACTTCCCGCTGGCTGCAGGAGGCCAATGCCAATGTCCACCGCGCCATCTACGGTCTTGCCGCCTCCGCCACCGAACACTACGAGGCCGGGAGGGAGGCCGTCCGCGGACTCATCAACGCCGCCTCGAAGGATGAGATAGTCCTTACCTCCGGTACCACCGCCTCCATCAACCTGCTGGCCAATATCTACGGACAGAAGTACATCCGTCCAGGGGATGAGATCCTCCTTTCGGAGGGAGAGCATCACTCCAACATTGTCCCCTGGCAGATGCTTTGCGCCCGGACGGGGGCACGCCTGAGATATTTTCCCGTAGGGGAGGACGGGCAGTGGGACCTCGGGGCTGCGGAGCGGATTCTGGCTGAAGGCAAGGTGAAAATAGTCTCTGCCGCCCATATTTCCAATGTGCTGGGCATCGTCAATCCTGTGGGGGAGCTTACCGTGCTGGCACACCGGTACGGCGCCGTGATACATCTGGACGGGGCGCAGGGGATAGTCCACGAGGGCATTGACGTGCAGGAGACACCCTGCGACTTCTATTCTTTCTCAGGACATAAGCTCTATGCGCTGACCGGTACAGGAGTGCTCTACGGCCGTCGCAGCCTTCTGGAGACCCTGCCGCCGTGGATGGGAGGCGGGGAGATGGTGGACACGGTGACGTATGAGAGGACCACATACGCTCAGGTTCCGCTGAGATTCGAGGCCGGAACACCTAATTTCATAGCTGCTGCGACTTTAAAGCCCGCTATCGATTTTGTCACTTCAGTAGATGTACCGCAAGTAAGGGAAAATGAAAAGCGGATGACCGATTATCTCATGCGGGAGTTGAACGCTGTGGACGGTCTGAGGATTATCGGAAGCGGCGGAAAGAAGGCCCCGCTGATATCATTTACCGTCGAAGGGGCGCATCACAGTGACATTGCCACCCTTCTGGACAAAATGGGAGTGGCCGTCCGCTCCGGGCAGATGTGCTCGGAGCCGCTGCTGGCCAAGTTCGGGCTGACGGGAGCGGTGCGGGTCTCACTGGCGGCATACAACACGATGCAGGAGTGCGAGGCGTTCATGGGCGCTCTGCGCAGGGTACTGGCAATGTTGAGATAAACTGAATTCATTTCAATAAAAGATACAGGACAATGACAGACAATACATCATCTATCAAGCAGGTTCAGCAGGAGATAGTGGACGAGTTCGCCGCCTTCGGGGACTGGATGGACAAGTACGAGTATCTCATCGAGCTGGCTCATTCCCTGCCCGTCATCGACGAGCAGAAAAAACAGGAGGACCGCCTCATCAAGGGCTGCCAGTCCCGGGTGTGGCTCGACAGCGAGTTCCATGACGGCAGGCTGTGGTTTACGGCGGACAGCGACGCTATCATTACCAAGGGCATTATCTCACTTCTTATCCGGGTCTACAACGGCAGGACTCCGGACGAAATACTGTCTGCCGACAATTCATTTATCGAGGAGATAGGACTCCGCGAGAATCTGTCGCCGACCCGCGCCAACGGACTGGTGTCGATGATGGAGCAGATACGCGAGGACGCCCTCAAAGCTAAATGCCAACAGAACTGATATGGACAAAACAACTCTTGCACGCGATGTCGTACGCGCCCTCAAGCAGGTCTACGACCCCGAGATACCGGTCAACATCTACGACCTGGGCCTCATCTACGACATGAACATAGATGACGACCACAAAGTACATGTCAAGATGACTCTGACGGCCCCCAACTGCCCCATGTCCGACACCCTTGTCGAGGACGTGCATACAGCCGTGGCCGATACACCAGGCGTTACGGACGTGGCGATAGAGATTACATTCGACCCGCCCTGGGACAAGTCCCGTATGAGCGATGAGGCATTACTAGAGCTTGGACTGCTATGATACCCGAACCACAGCCCGTCAGGGTATATCTCATCCTCGGCAGCAATATGGGGAACAGGCGGCGTAACCTCAGCACCGCCGTGTCGCTTTTAGTCACTCAGCTTGCTCCATGGCTTTTTTCAGATGTCCGTGAGTCGGAGGTGCTCGAGACCGAGCCGTGGGGTATGGCTCCCGGTTCCGAGCCTTTTCTCAACCAGGCCATATCCTTCGAGACCACAGTCCCGCCCGAGCCGCTTCTGGAGGTCTGCAAATGGGTGGAGCAGAAGCTTGGGCGCATAGCTCACGAGCCTGAATATGACTCTGAGGGCCGTCGTATCTACCGGCCGCGCACCATTGACATCGATATTGTTCTTTATGGGGACCGTCATGTAGATACACCGGCATTAAAAATCCCTCATCCTCAGATCGAGGAGAGGGATTATGCAAAGCGTCTGCTTAAGCAGATACTGTACTGAGCCTATTTTGCCTTATTGAGGAACTCCACGAATTCTTCCTGGGTGCAGCTTCCGACGGGACCTGAGAGCGTCTTGCCCTCAGCGTCCACCACCGCGTACAGCGGCTGGGAAGCCGAGGCGAACTGCTTCATCTCGAAGTCGCGGTAGCGGCGTCCGAGGGTACGGTACTCGGCGTCCTCGGTCTTGTCGTCCACGTAGAGATTGGCCACCACGAAATCATTTGACAGCATATCCATAACCTCTGCGGAGGAGAGTACCGTTGCCTCCATCTGCTTGCACACGCTGCATGTGTGGGACTTGAAGGCGATAAACACCGGCTTGCCGGCAGCCTTGCTTTCGGCGAGAGCCTCTTCGAGGTTGGTATAGCTCTTTATGGTGGAGTAGCCCGAGGCAGCTGTGTTGTCCCCTGCGCCGGCGGCATTGTTCCCTGAGGATATTGTCAGTGTGGAGCCTTCCATCGGAGGAATGAGGCCGGAAATGCTCTGGAGCGGGGCTCCGAAGAGGCCGGGGATGAGGTAGAAGGCAAATATGATGCAGACGATTCCTGCGATGTGCCTGCCCCAGCCAATGCCCTCAGTGGGGGAGTCGTGGCTGGTGCGGAACACTCCGAGGAAGTAGAGGCCGAGCAGCAGGGCGAGGACTACCCATACGGCGATGAAGCCCAGACGGGTTATGATGCCCCATCCGAAGTACGCGTCGATGTTGTAGAGGAACTTCATGGCGAAGGCGAGCATGATGTAGGCGAATACGACCTTGACCATGTTGAGCCAGCCGCCGGACTTCGGGAGCTTCTTCATCACTCCGGGGAAGAAGGAGAGGACGACGAAGGGCAGGGAGAATCCCAGTCCGAAGACGGCCATGCCGACGATGGGCCTGAGGGCCACCCCGTCGAGGACGGCGGCGGCGAGGATCGAGCCCACGAAGGGGCCGGTGCAGGAGAAGGAGACGATGACCATCGCTAGGGCCACGAAGAAGGCGGCCACGTACCCTCCCTTGTCGGCCTCGCGGTCGGCCTTGTTGGCCAGGCCCGAGGGCAGGGTTATCTCGAACGCGCCGAGGAACGACACGGCGAAGACGAGGAAGAGGAGGGCGAAGATGAGGTTGGGTATCCAGTGTGTGCCGATGGCGTCGGTGGCCGCGGTGCTCTGGAAGAGGGCCACGACGAGTCCGAGGAGGGTGTAGATGACCATGATGGAGAGGCCGAAGATGACGCCCTTGAGGACGCCGGCCCGCTTGGTGCTGCCGCCCCCGATGAGGAAGCCCACTGTCATGGGTATCATGGGGAAGACGCAGGGGGTGATGACTCCGGCAAGTCCGGCGAGGAAGGCTATGAGCAGGAAGCTCCAGAAGCCCTGACCGGCCGCCTTACCGCCCTTGGAGGGGGCCGCGGTCGCCTCTCCCGGCGCCGCCGAAGGGTCCACCTTTATGGACACCTCGCTCTCGTTGAGGGTGCACTCTGCCCCGTTGCAGGTCTGGTACTCGAGGTATCCGGTCACTGTGAAGGTCTCCTGCGAGGCGGGGACGATGACCTGGCGGAATTGCGCAGTGCCCTCGAAGTACTTGACGTCCATTCCGAAGCCCTCGTCGAATTTGATGTGGGCCTCCTCAACGTCCTGCAGCCCTCCGGAGAGGGTGAAGGCGGTGTTTTCGTCGGCGGTGAAGGAAGTGGCCATCGGGCCGCCGCTCACCGGCACGGTGCTGTACATGTACCAGCCCGGTTCGAGGCTGACGGTCAGCAGCAGCTCGACGTTGCCGTCGGGCAGGACGGAGGCTTTCGAGTCTACTGAGATTACTCCCTGTGCGCTGGCGCACAGGGCTATAAGGCCGGCTAAGACGGCCATGACAGTTCTTTTGAGTCTCATATTTGTATTATTGTAGATTTTCTTCGGGCAAAAGTACGGAATAATTCTTATTTTTGCATGATTAATTCCAACAAACACATGACACAGGAAGAAGTATTCAAACAACTTACCGCCCATGCCAAGGAGTATGGCTTCGTTTTCCCCTCAAGTGAGATTTACGACGGACTCAGCGCAGTCTATGATTACGGACAGATGGGCGTGGAGCTCAAGAACAATATCAAGAAATACTGGTGGGACGCCATGGTGCGTCTCAACGAGAATATAGTGGGCATCGATTCGGCCATCTTCATGCATCCGAAGATATGGCAGGCATCGGGCCACGTGGGAGCGTTCAACGACCCTCTCATAGACAATAAGGACTCCAAGAAACGCTACCGTGCGGATGTGCTCATAGAGGACTATCTGGGCAAGCTCGACGAGAAGATAGAGAAGGAGGTGGAGAAGGGCCGCCGCAAGTTCGGTGAGAGCTTCGACGAGGCTCAGTTCCGCGCCACCAATCCCAACGTGCTGCGCAATCAGCAGAAGATGGACGAGGTGCGCGGCCGCATGACGGAGGCGTTGAATGCCAACGACCTTCAGGGTCTGCGCGACATCATCATCGACTGCGGCATCGTCTGCCCCATCTCAGGTACCAAGAACTGGACAGAGGTGCGTCAGTTCAACCTGATGTTCTCCACCCAGCTCGGCAACATCTCCGGTGAGGACGGTATCATCTACCTCCGTCCCGAGACTGCCCAGGGTATATTTGTCAACTTCCTGAATGTCCAGAAGACCGGCCGTATGAAGATTCCTTTCGGAATAGCCCAGATAGGCAAGGCTTTCCGCAACGAGATAGTGGCCCGTCAGTTCATCTTCCGCATGAGGGAGTTCGAGCAGATGGAGATGCAGTTCTTCGTGCGTCCCGGCTCGGAGCTCGAGTGGTTTGCCAAGTGGAAGGAGGCCCGCCTGCAGTGGCACAAGGCCCTCGGTCTGGGCGATGAGAAATACCGCTTCCACGACCACGAGAAGCTGGCCCACTACGCCAATGCCGCCACCGACATTGAATTTGAATTCCCCTTCGGCTTCAAGGAGCTCGAGGGCATTCATTCCCGCACGGACTTCGATCTGGGCAACCACCAGAAGTTCTCCGGCCGCAAGATACAGTACTTCGACCCCGAGACCGGCGAGAGCTACACTCCGTACGTAGTGGAGACCTCCATCGGACTGGACAGGATGTTCCTGGCCGTGCTTTCCGCTGCTTACTGCGAGGAGAAGCTGGAAAACGGAGAGGAGAGGGTGGTCCTCCGCATTCCTCCCGTGCTGGCTCCCGTGAAACTTGCAGTGCTGCCTCTGGTCAAGAAGGACGGGCTGCCTGAGATAGCGAGAGATATCATCGACGAGCTCAAGTTTGACTTCAACTGCCAGTATGACGAGAAGGACAGCATAGGCAAGCGCTACCGCCGTCAGGACGCCATCGGCACCCCGTTCTGCATCACTGTGGACCACCAGACCCGCGAAGACAACTGCGTGACCATCCGCGACCGCGACACCATGGCGCAGGAGCGCATCCCTATCGCGGAAGTCGGGCACATCATCAGCGAGCGGACCGACTTCAAGACGGTACTCAGGAAACTGAACAAAATAGGATAAACAAATCAGACTATACAGACTATGGCAACAACAGACGTGAAGTATCTCGGCCTGGACCTCAAGAGTCCAGTGATAGTGAGCAGCTGCTCGCTGACAGCCGATGTCGACAAAGTAAAGGAAATGGAAAGCTGCGGTGCCGGAGCCGTGGTCATGAAGTCCCTCTTTGAGGAGCAGATCCGCGGCGAGGTAGAGTTCATGGCTTCCGCCGGGCACTCGTGGCCGGAGATGGATGACTATCTCCATGCGTACATCCGTTCCAACTCCATAGCCCAGTATACAGAGAAAGTCCGTGCCCTCAAGCAGGCCGTATCGATACCGGTCATCGCCAGCATCAATTGCTACAGTCCCGGTGAGTGGGTAGAGTATGCCCGTCAGATTGAGACTGCAGGAGCAGATGCACTGGAGATCAACCTGTACGACCTGGCTCTGGATCCCAGGACATCTCCCGCCTCCATCGAGGACGGCTATGTCAGCGTAGTCCGCTCGATAGTTTCGGAACTTAAGATTCCCGTAGCCGTAAAGATAGGCCCCCATTTCACCAGCATAGTCAATTTCGTGGACCGCATAGCCTCTGCCGGAGCCAAGGGAGTGGTGATATTCAACCGTTTCTTCACCCCTGACATCGACTTGGAGAAGTTCTGCCTGGTGCCGGCCGCTCCCCTCTCACATGAAGGTGAGTATGCCGAGATCCTGCGCTGGACTGCCATTCTTGCCTCTGCAGTGAAGAATGTAGATATCGCCACCACAACAGGTGTCCATAGTGCAGAGAGCGCCCTAAAGATGATTCTCGCCGGTGCCGATGCCGTTCAGGTATGCTCGGTTATCTACAAGCACGGTCCCGCCGTCATAAAGGAATTCAACGAGAAGATAGCTGCTTTCCTCGAGAAGAACAATGTGGAAAGCCTCTCCCAGATCCGCGGCCGCCTGAGCTACTCCACCATCCCCGACCCCGCTATGTACGAAAGGGTTCAGTTCATGAAGACCTTCGGCTCTCTGGCCCTGTAGTCGGGGTAAAAGGACTCGAACCTTCGACCCCCTGCTCCCAAAGCAGGTGCGCTAGCCAACTGCGCCACACCCCGATTGATTGTGAGGTGCAAATATAGGCTTATTTTCGGATAATTTCAGTTTCTTTTCAGAATTACTCAATAAATTTGTATCTCAATCTGAAAAGACATACGTATGAAACTGCTTATTGTTGAGGATGACTCCTCGCTCAGGGAGCTGATGCAGCGGGCCCTGACGGAGGAGGGCTATGTGATCGAGACGGCTTCAACCTTCGATGAGGCGGACGCCAAGGTCTCCGGCTACAGTTATGACTGTATCCTGCTGGATATCATGCTTCCGGGCGGCAGCGGCCTCCAGCTGCTGGATCACATCAAGCACATGCAGAAACGGGAGAACGTCATCATTATCTCGGCCAAGGACTCCCTGGACGACAAGGTATACGGTCTGGAGCACGGGGCTGACGACTACCTGCCCAAGCCCTTCCACATGGCCGAGCTCAAGGCCCGCATCCGCAGTGTGCTCCGCAGGGGACGGACCGGCGGCAACCTCACCATCGAATACGGCAATGTCGCCATCCAGCCCGAGAACGGTTATGTGGAGGTTGCCGGAACACAAGTAGAACTGCTTAAGAAAGAGTTCGATATACTGCTGTATTTCATGCAGCGGCCCAACCACTTGGTGGATAAGTCAGTCCTTGCCGAGGCTGTATGGGGCGACCACGCCGACCAGGCCGACGACTATCACTTCGTCTACGCGCAGATGAAGAACCTGCGCCGCAAGCTCCAGGCGGCAGGAGCCGACATCGAGATCAAGGCCGTGTACGGTTTCGGATATAAACTTGTGCCCCGGTCAGGAGCGCAGCAGCAGTGTGAGTCATGAGGCTGATGTACCGCATAGCCATGCGCTTAGCGCTGGTGCTCCTGCCCCTGATGGCTATCTGGGCCGGATTTTTCTATTATAGGACACTGGACGAGGTCAATGATGAGACCGATGATGCCCTGGACGAGTTCACCGAGAAGGTCATCGCCCGTATGCTCTCCGGCCGTGAGCTTCCCTCCAACGAGGGGGCAAATATCCTTTATGACATCATCCCCATTGGAGCGCAGTTCGCCCATGACCACCCCTCCATCCGCTATTATTTCAACGATGAGTATTTTCCCTCGATCGGGTACGAGCCGGCCAGAGTTCTTACCACGGTATTTCAGACCGATGACGACCGGTATTTTCTGCTGAAAGCCTACACGCCCACCATCGATAAGGAAGAGCTGATGCAAGGCACCCTTGTTTGGGTGATAATCCTGTACTTCACTCTCCTGCTGACGGTCATGATAGTGACTATTCTGGTATTTTACAGCAACATGCGTCCGCTCTACCGCCTGTTGGACTGGATGGACCGCCTTAAGGTCGGCGGCAAGAACCCTCCGCTGGACAACCCGACCGGCATCACTGAGTTCAAGAGGCTCAACGTGGCTGCTGAAAAGGCCCTCAACCGCTATGAGGAGGCCTTCGAGGCTCAGAAGGAGTTCATCGGCAACGCCTCGCACGAGCTTCAGACCCCTTTGGCGGTCATGGGCAACCGCATCGAGTGGCTGCTGGACAACACTGAGCTGGACGAGAGGCAGATAGGCGAGCTGCTGGGTATCCAGCGTACTCTGAGCGGGGTGGTGCGCCTCAACAAGACCCTCCTCCTGCTGACCAAGATAGACAACGGCCAGTTCCCCGAAAGCACCGATGTGTTCATTCCCACCCTCGTGCAGGAGAGCGTGGAGGTTTTCTCAGAGATATACGAAGACAAGGAGATAGAGGTCGATTTCCCCCGTCCCGACAGCCTGATGGTGAGGATGAATGAATCCCTGGCCCGGACCCTGACCGGCAATCTGCTCAAGAACGCCTTTATATATACGCCCGCACACGGGAGGATCAACATCAGTATTAAAGGGAGGACCCTGGAGATAGCCAATACCGGAGAAACACCGCTCGACGCGGACCACATCTTCGACCGGTTCTACAAGAGCGGAGGCCGCGAGGGCTCCCTGGGCCTGGGTCTGGCTATAGTCGGAGCGGTGCAGAGGTACTATGATCTGGAGGTGAAATACAGATTTGAGGGGAAAATGCACATTTTTTCTGTAAAATGGAGATAATTTTAAATTCATTTCAGAATCGGGGGTAATCTTTGCACCGTAAAACAAAAGAAACAGTATTAATTTTTAAAAAAAGTAAAGAATATGAAAAAGATTATGATCCTCGCAGCTGCCATGCTGCTCCTCTCCGTGACCTCGGCCCGTGCCGACCACGATCGCCCGATTCAGTTCAACCAGCTTCCTGTAGCTGCGCAGGAATTCATCAACACTTATTTTGCCAATGAGAAAGTGTCCTTTGCCAAGGAAGAGCGCGATTTCATGGAAGTGCGTTACGAGGTGATGTTCACCAATTCCATCAAGATCGAGTTCTACAAGGACGGAAAGTGGAAGGAGATAGACTGCAAGTACTCCGTGCTTCCCGAGGGGATAGTTCCCGAGCAGATAGCGACCTACGTCAACAGCAATTTCCCCGGGGTGAAGATCCACGCCATCGATCGTGACCGCCGTGACATCGAGGTCGAGCTCACCAACGGTCTGGAGCTGACCTTCGACCTCTATTACAACCTCATAGACATGGATGACTAACCGCAAATGACAGACCATATTGAATAACTCGAGAACGGGCCCTGGCGCGGATGCACACAGGGGCCGTTTTCCTAAAGGCTGTCACAGAGTCCCCGGCATGTCATTAAGTCCCGAAATTTTCTAACTTTTTTAACAATCACTTTTATGAAGACGAATTTGAAACTTATTGTATCAGGGTGCATTATGTCCCTTATGCTTCTGGCAGCCTCCTGCAATAAGCAGAGGCCGGAGAACCTCCAGAACATTGAAGCCACACCTGAGCTTCAGGCTGCGCTGTTCGACCTTTATCCCGAGGCGCAGGATGTAAAGTGGTCACAGAAAAACAGTTATTATGTGGCAGATTTTAAGGCTCCCGCCGGTTCAGGCCCTGAACTCCGTTCGGATGACGGTCAGCTGATCGGATACTCCGCATGGTTCGATGCAAGCTATCAGTGGCAGATGACCGAGACCGATATTCCTCAGGGAATGGTACCTGATGCGGTATGGGCGGCTTTCGATGCAACGGAGTACGCTGACTGGCGCATCGACGATATAGATATGCTGCGCAGAGGCGGGGTCGAGATTATCTATATCATAGAAGTCGAAGGCTATACTGTGGACGGTATCTATCAGGAAGTGGATCTGTATTTCTCCGAGGACGGAGTGCTGGTCAAGACGGTAATTGACGCCGAGGAAGACTATGACTACTGGGATTATATTCCCGACACTCCTTCCGGCAGCATCGAGGAGTTCATTGCCGCCAATTATCCCGGGGCCCGTATCGTGGATATTGACATCGAGGACGGTATGACGGAGGTAGAGATAATAGATACTGATGAGAATGGGGCCAAAGTATGCCGTGAGCTTTTCTTCGACTATTCTCAGAACTGGATGTTTACCCGTACCGAGATGCGTCCCGGGCAGGTTCCCGATGACATCATGGGCTATCTTGAGGCATCTGAGTATGGGGACTACTGGATTGACGATGTGGATTTCTATGAGACGCCTGAAGGCGAGTTCTACCGTTTCGATCTGGAGTTTCATGATGATGATATCAAGGTGGATGTGTATGCCGACGGCACAGTGGCACCTGTCAGGGGTAATGGGGATAATCCCGGAGGCGGAAACGGCGGTATGGTAGACGGCAGCATTGAGGAATTCATAGCGGACAAATATCCGGGAGCCCGCATTATCGAGCAGGACTGGGATGACGGTTACCTCGAGGTTGAGATATGGCATGACGGCAAGGAGAAGGATGTCTATTTCAACGGTGCGGGAGAATGGGTATGGTCTCAGTGGGATGTCCGCATCAGCGAGCTGCCCGAGGCAGTGACAAGCGCCCTGTCAAAGGAATACCCGGATTACCGTATCGATGACGCCGAGTACATCCAGACCCCCGAAAGCGAGTACTACCTCATCGAGCTGGAAGGCCGCGGCGACAGCGAGCGTAACGTACGCATCACCTCCGACGGAACGATTCTCTAATCAAACCTCTCATAGGATAACAGAAATTCCCGGACAAGCTCCTAAGGCTGTCCGGGAATTTTATTTTGCGTGGTATCTCCTGCGTACGTAATTTATTTATACGCTTTCCTTAGCGATATTCTCGCGCATATCGGTGTCAGCCTGGATATTCTTTATCCGATAGTAGTCCATGATACCGAGATTGCCGGAACGGAAGGCATCCGCCATAGCCAGAGGAATCTCTCTCTCGGCCTCGATAACCTGGGCCCTGGCCTCCTGTGCCTTGGCCTTCATCTCCTGCTCGAGAGCCACGGCCATCGCACGGCGCTCCTCGGCGCGGGCCTGGGCGATATTCTTGTCGGCATTGGCCTGGTCGATCTGCAGCACCGCACCGATATTCTTGCCTATGTCGATATCGGCGATATCGATCGAAAGAATCTCGAAAGCCGTACCCGCATCGAGCCCCTTGGCCAGCACTACCTTGGAGATTGAGTCGGGATGCTCCAGCACATCCTTGTGCGACTCCGACGCACCTATACTGGATACGATACCCTCACCTACGCGGGCGAGAACAGTCTCCTCACCGGCACCGCCGACGAGCTGCTTGATATTGGCCCGGACAGTAACCCTGGCCTTGGCTATCATCTGGATACCGTCCTTGGCGACAGCCGTCACGGGCGGAGTGTTGATGACCTTGGGGTTGACCGACATCTGCACGGCCTCGAACACATCGCGGCCGGCGAGGTCGATGGCAGCCGCCATCTTGAAGTCGAGGTTGATATTGGCCTTGTCTGCGGAAATCAGGGCATTGACCACATTGGGCACGTTGCCCTTCGCCAGGTAGTGAGCCTCAAGCGCATTGGCGTCCAGCTTCAGGCCGGCCTTGGTACCAGTGACCATAGCCATGACTATGGTGCTCGGCGGAACCTTCCTCCACCTCATCAGCACCAGCTGGATGAGGGAGATACGCACTCCCGAGATCAGAGCCTGGAACCACAGGGTCACCGGGAAGAACCAGAGCAGGATAATCAGGGCCACGATGGCCACAGCTATCCAGATAATAACGAGTCCTACTGAAGAAATCATAATAATGAACAGTTGTTATAAAGGTTTTACAAATATTTTATTGTCGTCAATCAGGATTACCTCGACCTGCTGTCCCGGGTCGATGATGCCGTTGCGGGCCGAGCATTCCACCGTAGTGTCGCCGAACAGGACTTTGCCCATGGGAGCCAGGCGGGTAATGGTGGTGCCCTGCGAGCCGACGGCGATGCCCTTGTCTTCGGGACGCGTGTCCGTGCGGCTGTCGATCTCTGTGTGCAGCGAGAGCCTCTTCCATGTCTTGGAGCGGAGCGAGAGCACGGCGCAGACTACGGCCAGTACGGCATTGGCTGCTATCGTTATGTACCCGGCGTCCGGTCCGATGCCGTCGAATGCCAGCCAGCACGCGGCGCCTATCGACACCAGCCCAAGTGTGCCGGCCACGAAAATGCCAGGAATGAGAATGATTTCAGCGATAATGAGCAGAAGCCCCAGAATAGACAGAGAGATGATAAGTGCCATCTGAATTTATAATTTAATGCTTTCTATGCTTACGTTCTTGATGTCCAGGTCTTCGAGTATCTTGAGCAGGAATTCGGCGTCCTTGCGCTCAGAGAAGGGACCTACAGTGAATACAGTATCGTCATCAGAACCGGATTTGGTGAGGTCTTTGGTAGTGGCGCCCCTTATGGCCGACAGAATGCTTGAGGGCAAAGCCGGTCCATAGCCTTTGAGCACCACCTGATAGGATATTTCTCCTGATGACCCGGAAGATGACGGGCGTGAGGATGAGCCGGTCCGGTCGCTTTTGGCAGGCATTGACAGGACACGTTCATTCTCCATAGTCCTGGCAGTCTTTACCGGGATACTTTTTCCGTTGTTGTATGCGATGATCATCGCGTCTGAAAAACCGTTGCGCCGTACCTTCCCCAGATTGGACATAGCCTCCTGATATGTAGAGAAAAGTCCGACTGTGTGCAGGTACTTGCCTGATTTCATCCTGGTGACGAAGACAGGGCTCATACCTCTTATGTCCCGTACCGAAGCGTGTTCGGACAGCACCATGAACTGTATCTGGTAGACAACTCCTTCGGGCAGAGTGTTGTCTTCGACGAACTGTCCTTCATTACGTCCGAGGATTTTGAATGAGTAGTCAAATTCGGGTTCCGGGGTTTCTACAATGATATATGGTATCTTGCCTTTGGACTGTCGGCTGAACGTGTATTCCGGTGTGCTCTTCTGCTGAGGGCTTTCATCGGCAATTTCGTTCTGCTCCGATGCCTCCTCCTGTACTACCGGAATGATTCCCTCGGCAAGGAAGCGCAGCTCTATCTGTCTGACCTCTCCGGAGACCTGATCTATCTTTTTGCGGATCTGCAGGGCTTCGTTCTCCACATCACGTATAATCCCGGCGAGAAACTCACGGTCGCTTTCAGAGGCTTTCTCATAGATTCTGCGGCTCTCTTCTATTTTGTCCAATTTTTCCTGATGCTCTTCCTGCAGCCTGCGGAGCTCGTGCATCAGTTTAGAATAATCGTCCATGCGGACATCCCGGGCCGGCGCGGCTGACTCCTGTCTGTCTGCCGGAGCTGCCTCCTCTGCCCCGGAGGCGGGAATATCATGGATAAACGAGGCTATTGCAAGGGGCGATTCATTCTCGGCAAGAGGAGTCTTTACGGGAGTGGCAATGTATTCTGTAACATAAATTCTTATGGAGTCCGTGCCGGCAGTCTCCCTGTTGGATGCTATGATGGAGTATTTTCCGTCCCGGCTGTCGATGTATATAAGGTCATCTCCGGTGGAGGAATAGGGGAATCCCATATTTTCGGGAACTCCCCATTCTCCTGTATCTTCGTCCCAACGGCTGTAGAACAGATCATAGCCTCCCATTCCGGGCAATCCGTCGGAGGCGAAATATAGGGTGCGGCCGTCCCGGCTCAGGATAGGAAATATCTCATTGTGACCTGATAGTATGTTCTCGCTCAACAGCTCCGGCACGTTCCAGGTGATGCTGTCCTTCCGGGTCGTGGTGTAGATGTTCCATGCACCTGTCTCATCAGGGGCTGAATAGATGATCCTGTCCTGTCCTGATGGGAAATACATGGCGGTATAATATGGGTTCTGCCGGTTGTCGGAGGGCTGAATGAACGGATTGGGGATGGGAATCCAGGAATGATTTTCCAAATCCTTGAGATAAAGGAAGAAATCTTCTATGCGGAAAGTCTGGGAAGCAATGGCCGCAGGACGGACGATGTATTGCATGAGGCTTTCTCCGTTACGGCATTGAAGTATTCTGTCCATGATGGCCAGCCGCTGAAGAGAGTCGGTTGTATGTTTTAGGGCCTGGCTGTAGTATTCTTCGGCTTTGGCGAATTTGTAATTGCTGTGAAGCAGCTCCGCACGCTTCAGGTCTCCTTCCGCGCTGCTGTCCGCCTCCTGCCCCATGGCGGGAAGGCAGGTCATAATAAGCACGGCGATGACACTAAAATATCTGTTCAAGGCAGTCATATTCCAATAATATAGTCAACAAAATTACTAAATACTTTACAAATAAGAAAAAAATAGTACTTTTGTACCCTCAATTTTTACGCAAATTTTAAAAAGGAATTTGATATGCAAAGTAAAGGAGCCATTACTTTTTTGGCGGTTTTGATCGCTCTGGCCTGCATTTACCAGCTTTCCTTCACAGGAGTGTCCTCCATCATCAAGAACAAGGCGGACAAGTATGCGGAGGCAGCTGTGGCAGCAGAGCAGCAGAAACCCTCCTTCGCGGAGGTGTCTGATCTGGATAAGGCTTATTATCTGGATTCTATCAGAAAAGAGAGAAACAGTTTCTATCTCGACTCGGTGAGCGCCGAGAAGGTCTACCTGGGCTACACTTTCAAGGAAGTGCAGGAGAAGGAGATCAACCTCGGTCTGGACCTCAAGGGCGGTATGAACGTCATGCTGGAGGTACAGCTGAGCGACCTGGTGAGAGCATTGTCCAACTACAATGAGTCTCCCCAGTTCAACCAGGCACTCGCTCTTGCCAAGGAGAGAGAGACAGCCCTGGGCGGCAACACCGACTTCATCACCCTCTTCTACGAGGCCTGGAACGAGGTGGCACCCGATCAGAGACTGGCTCAGATATTCGGAACCATCGACCTCAGGGACAGGATCAATGCCCAGAGCACCAATGACGAGGTGATCGCCGTGATCCGCGAGCAGGCCGAGAGTGCCGTAGCCAACTCTTTCAACGTGCTGCGCAACCGTATCGACCGCTTCGGTGTGACTTCTCCCAATATCCAGAGACTCGGCAACTCCAGCCGTATCCTCGTCGAGCTTCCCGGTGTCAAGGAGCCCGAGCGTGTGCGCAACCTCCTTCAGGGAACCGCTTCCCTTGAGTTCTGGACTACCTACGAGAATCCCGAGGTATTCCGCTATCTCCAGGAGGTCAATACTATCGTAAAGGACTATGTGGCTCAGGAAGAGGGTCTGACAGCAGAGGCACAGCCCGCTGAGACCGCAGCCGAGGCAGCTCCCGCAGCCGCCGGCAGCGCTTCTGACGATCTCGTGGCCGAGCTGGCACAGCAGGAGGATTCTCTCTCCGCTGACGAGCTCAACTACGCCAAGAACAATCCTTTCTTCTACGCCCTCAACCCCTCGATGTACAACGGTCAGCTGATGCCCGGTCCCGTAATCGGCGTCGCTCACTACAGGGATACAGCCAAGATCAACTCCTGGCTCCGTCTGCCCCAGGTAAAGGCAGCTCTTCCCGCCGACCTCGTACCGATGTGGACAGTGAAGGCCTCTTCCCAGTATGCTGGAGGCAACTATTACGAGCTGATCGCCATCAAGGTCAACACCCGTGACGGCAAGGCTCCTCTCGACGGAGGCGTAGTATCCGATGCCCGCGTATCCTACAGCAATATGGGCGGACAGCCTCAGGTCGACATGGCCATGAACGCAGAGGGCGCCCAGACATGGGCCCGTCTTACCGCCGACAACATCGGTAAGTGCATCGCCATCGTACTCGACGGCATGGTATATTCCTTCCCCCGCGTGAATGCCGAGATTACCGGCGGCCGCTCGGTAATCGAGGGCAACTTCACCATCGAGGAGGCCACCGACCTTGCCAACGTGCTCAACTCCGGTAAGCTCCCCGCACCCGCCACCATCGTTCAGGAGCAGGTGGTAGGTCCTTCCCTCGGTAGCGCATCCATCCAGGCAGGTATGATATCCTTCGTAATCGCCTTCGTCCTGGTACTGCTCTACATGCTCTTCTTCTATAAAGGTGCCGGTGTCGCAGCCGATGCCGCCCTGCTGTGCAACGTGCTCTTCCTCTTCGGTGCCCTCGCATCCTTCGGAGCTGTCCTCACCCTCCCCGGTATCGCCGGTCTGGTGCTGACCCTCGGTATGGCCGTGGACGCCAACGTGATCATCTACGAGCGCGTCAAGGAGGAGATCCGCGCCGGCAAGGCCCTCCGTCTGGCTATCTCAGACGGTTACAAGCATGCTTATTCCGCCATCATCGACGGTAACCTCACCACCATCATCACCGGTCTGGTGCTCTTCTTCTTCGGTTCCGGTCCTGTACAGGGCTTCGCCACCACACTGGTTATCGGTCTGATTACCTCGATGCTGACCTCGATCTTCATCTCCAGACTGATCTTCGAGGCCCGTCTGGCACGCGGCAAGAACATCTCGTTCTACACCCACTTCACCAAGAACTTCCTGCAGAACACCCATATCGACTTCGTCAAGATACGTAAGTACGCCTACATCTTCTCCACAGTCCTCATGGTAATCTGCTTCGCTTCCATCTTCATCAAGGGCTTCTCCTACGGTGTGGACTTCACCGGAGGCCGTACATACGTGGTACGTTTCGATCAGGATGTGACCGCAGAGGACATCAGGGAGGCCGTTCTGGATGAGTTCCAGGAGGGCGTCGAGGTCAAGCAGTTCGGCGGTCCCAGCCAGATGAAGATCACCACAACCTACATGATCGAGGACCAGAGCACCGAGACCGACAAGATCGTGGACACCAAGCTGTATGAGGCTCTGAAGGGCTTCTTCGCCAACCCCATCACCTACGATGAGTTCATCTCCACCCTCGAGAATCCTAACGGTATCATCCAGTCCGACAAGGTAGGTCCTACCATCGCAAACGATATGAAGCGCGACTCCCTGATAGCCGTAGCCATCGCCCTGTTCGCGATCTTCGCCTACATCGCCGTCCGCTTCAAGGGCTGGACATGGGGTCTCGGAGGAGTTGTCTCCACAGCCCACGACGCCATCGTGACAGTCGGCTTCTTCTCCCTGTTCTCCGGTATCCTGCCGTTTACCCTGGACGTAGACCAGACCTTCATCGCCGCCGTGCTGACCATCATCGGTTACTCCATCAACGACAGCGTGATCATCTTCGACAGGATCCGCGAGTACCGCCGCCTGTATCCCAAGCGTGAGCTCTACCAGAATATCAACGACGCCATCAACAGCACCCTGGCCCGTACCGTCAATACATCCGGTACCACCTTCATCGTGATGCTCGCCATCGCCATCTTCGGAGGTGAGGTAATCAGGGGATTCGCAGTGGCCCTGCTCGTAGGTATCTTCGTAGGTACATACTCGTCCGTATTCGTAGGTACTCCTATCATGTACGACCTGTACCTGCGCAAGACACGCAAGGAAGCCAAGAAGCTGAAAGCTGCCGGCAAATAATATTGCCGCAGACAGCAGATAAATGATAAAGACCGGGACAGTCCGCAGAGGCTGCCCCGGTTTTGTTTATCTTTGTCCTGCAGTTTAATTAAGATACATTGTGATGAAAACCAGAATCCTTACCATCGCTCTTTCCGGCATTTTCCTGTTCTCGGCGGCACGTGCAGACGTTGCGGCCCAGACCCTTCCCGGCAATGTCCATGAGACATCCGAAACGTATTATCCTCCGCAGGATTCTGCTGTGCGGGAAAAGCTGTGCCAGTGGCGGGACCTCAAGTTCGGGGTGCTCTTCCACTGGGGCCTGTACTCGATCCCCGGGATAGTCGAGTCCTGGTCGATATGCTCGGAGGACGTGGACTGGATCAACAGGCGCCGTGACCTGAACTACGAGGACTACAAGCGGTGGTACAGGGGACTGAAGGACGAGTTCCGCCCCACTTCTTTCGACCCTGCGGAATGGGCCCGTATCATGCGCGATGCCGGGATGCGCTACATGATATTCACGACCAAGCATCACGACGGCTTCTGTATGTTCGATACGAGACAGACGGACTTTTCGATAGCTTCCACGCCGTTCGGTGAGGAGGACGGGCGGGACATCACCGCCGAGGTGCTCCGGGCATTCAGGGAGCAGGGATTCATGACCGGTACCTATTTTTCAAAGCCGGACTGGAGCTGCCCTTACTACTTGTGGGACCAGTATGCCACACCCGACCGCAGGGTCAACTATGACGTCACCCGCCATCCGGAGCGCTGGCAGCAGTTCCGGGATTATACCTCGGCGCAGATACACGAGCTGATGTCGCAGTACGGGCCGGTGGATATCCTGTGGCTGGACGGCGGCTGGGTAGCTGCACCCAGGGAGGATATCGGCCTGGACAGTATCGTGACCTCTGTGCGTAGGCTCCAGCCGGGACTGATAACGGTGGACCGGACGGTCAGCGGGCCGAATGAGAACTATCTCACGCCGGAGAGGGGAGTCCCCGACGGCCAGCTCCCGGTCCCCTGGGAGAGCTGTATCCCCCTGAGCAATGACTGGGGCTGGGTACCGGATGCTCCGTACAAGTCCCCGGAGACGGTGCTGCGGACCCTTATCGAGATAGTGGCCAAGGGCGGCTGTATGCTTCTGGGCATAGGTCCTGACGCAGACGGCCGGATAGAGCCGGAGATACAGGATATCCTGCATGAGGTGGGAGAATGGCTCAGGGCCAACGGGGAGGCGGTCTACGGGACCCGCTGCACCCCTTTCTACCGCTACGGCGATATATGGTTCACAGCCTCGGCGGACTGCACGACCCTTTATGCGGTGTATGCCCCGGAACGGGAGGAAGGCGTGGCCGCGCCTGGGGAATTGTCCTGGAAGGTCAATCTGCCGAAGGGTAAAATGCGTCTGTTGAGTACAGGACAGGCGCTGAAATACCGTCTACAGGGGGATTCAGTGACAGTTTCCCTGCCCCGCGGTATCGGAGATGGGCCTCTGGCGATAGCTTTTGAACCGGTCGTTCGGGAGGCATACCGCAACAGTGCTATGCCGGTGGACCTGAGGGTGTCGGACCTGCTCCGGAGGATGACCCTCGAGGAGAAGACAGGACAGCTGCTTGCTCTCCAGGGCTGGGAGATGTACAGCCGCGACGGGCAGGATGTGGGGATCAATGCGGCATTCCGCAGTGCTGTTGATAGCCTTCATGCCGGGAGCCTCTATGCCGTGATGCGGGCGGATCCCTGGACCCGTAAGACGTTTGACAACGGACTTGACGCCGCTCTCGGACTGCGGACACTGAACAAGATGCAGCGCTATGCCGTGGACAGCACCCGTCTTGGGATTCCGCTGCTGCTCCACAACATGCACCTGCCGGCATTCCGTCAGGTCCTTTCCGGGTTTTCGGAGGATGCTGACTCTCGGGCCGAAACGGTATCTCCGATGGTTATGACATCTTACAATACGGTGGACGGCATCCCGGTTACGTGCAATGCTTTCCTGCTTGATACCCTCCTTCGCGGACAGTGGGGATATGACGGGGTGGTCATATCGGACCTCTACAGCATCAACGGTATCGTCGGAGCCGGTGTCGCGTCTGATCTTAGGGAGGCGGCTGTCATGGCCCTTACGGCAGGGTGTGATATTGACCTGGGCGGCAGTGCTTATCGTAGGCTGGCGCAGGCTGTGCGGGATGGAGATGTGGACGAGGCTCTGGTGGACCGGGCTGTTGCCAGGGTTCTCAGACTGAAATTCGCCCTGGGACTGTTCGAGCAGCCGTATGTGGATGAAATTCCGGCAGAGACATCGCAGGAAGTGCTTGCCGGGGCTGTGGCTTTGGTGGAAGAGGTTGCACAGGAGGGTATTGTCCTGCTGGAGAACAAGGACGGGCTGCGTTCCGCAATGCCGGAGGCAGAGGTCCTGTATGCACGCGGGTGTGCTGTGAGGGATACGGCAGGGGCTACTTCGGGTATTGCTGAGGCAGTCAGGGCGGCTGAACAGGCTGATGCAGTGGTGCTCGTCCTGGGCGGTTCCAGTGCAAGGGATTTCCGGGCATCATACGCTGAGACCGGTGCTGCTGTGGCCTCTGTGCAGGTGAGCGATATGGAGAGCGGTGAGGGAATGGACCGGGCCACTCTGTCGCTGACCGGTGCTCAGGAGGCTCTGTTACGGGCTGTAGCTGCGACTGACACGCCTATCATCACGGTCTTTATCCAGGGCCGTCCGCTGGATATGACTCTTGCCTCGGAGCTTTCCGACGCCCTGCTTACGGCCTGGGCTATACCACATTCTCCTATGATTCCATTGCGGTTTCGGCCGGTACTCCGTCAGCGTCCGCACTTGTGCGGGTCGAGGTGACGGTAACCAATACGGGCGGCTGCTCCGGCAGTGAGGTCGTTCAGCTCTATCTCCGCGATGAGGTGGTTTCGGCCCGCGTCTGTGACAAGCGTCTGGTGGGTTTTCAGAAGTTGAATCTGGCTCCGGGAGAGACTGCGGTTGCTGTATTTGACCTGGATGCGGATATTGAGCCTGGTACATTCACCATAATGGCCGGTCCGTCTTCTGCGGATTTGCCGTTGGTAAAGACGGTGCGGTATCCGGAGTTTATTAAATTTTAATTTTTTGCGAGGATGTATTACAATTATGCTTAAATTTGGGGGTAATTTTTAAAATCTGATATCATTATGGAACTTCCTTTTGCAGAATCTTACAGAATCAAGATGGTGGAGACCATCCGTAAAAGTACTCGCGAGGAGCGCGAGAAATGGATTAAAGAGGCCAAGTACAACCTCTTCCTCCTGAAGAGCGACTATGTGTTCATCGACCTGCTGACCGACTCCGGTACCGGAGCCATGAGTGACAAGCAGTGGGCCGCTATCATGGAGGGTGACGAGAGCTATGCCGGCGCACGTTCTTTCTACAGACTGAAAGACACTATCGAGATGCTGACCGGACTTCCCTACATACTCCCTTCGCATCAGGGCCGTGCAGCTGAGAACGTACTGTTCTCAAGCATCGTGAAAGAGGGCGACATCCTTCCCGGCAATTCCCACTTCGACACCACCAAGGGCCACATCGAGTACCGCAAGGCAATAGCGCTGGACTGCACCATCAAGGAGGCATCCAATACCGAGCTGGAGATTCCCTTCAAGGGCAACATGGACCTGGAAAGACTCGAGGAAGTACTGAAGACCACTCCCCGCGAGAAGATACCGTGCGTAGTGCTGACCGTTACCAACAACACTGCCGGCGGACAGCCCGTATCCATGGAGAACATCAAGGGCGTATCCGCTCTGTGTAAGAAATACGGCGTGAAGCTGCTCATGGACTCCGCACGCTTCGCCGAGAACGCCTACTTCATCAAGACCCGCGAGAAGGGCTATGAGAACAAGTCCATCCGCGAGATCGTGCATGAGATGTACGAGGGTGCAGACTATATGACCATGTCGGCCAAGAAGGACGCCATCGTCAACATCGGCGGTTTCGTGGCCTTCCGTGATGAGGCTGATATGCGCAAGGCCCAGATGTTCACCATCATGAACGAGGGCTTCCTGACTTACGGCGGTATGGCCGGCCGCGATATGAACGCACTGGCTCAGGGTCTGCTCGAGGGTACCGAGTTCGAGTACCTGGAGACCCGCATCAACCAGGTGGCCTACCTCGGCAAGAAGCTCGACGAGTACGGAGTGCCCTACCAGAGGCCTGCCGGCGGACACGCCATCTTCCTCGATGCCAAGAAGATCCTGACTCACCTTCCCAAGGAGGAGTTCATCGCCCAGACCCTCGGTATCGAGCTTTACCTCGAGGCCGGTATCCGCGGCGTGGAGATCGGATCGCTGCTTGCTGACCGCGACCCCGTCACCCGCGAGAACCGTTATCCCGCCCTCGAGCTGCTCCGTCTGGCCATCCCCCGCAGGGTATATACCAACAATCACATGGACTACATCGCAGCCGCAGCCAAGAACGTCTACGACCGCCGCGAGTCCATCACCCGCGGTTACAAGATTGTCAAGGAGCTGCCCATCATGAGGCACTTCACCATCGAGCTCGAAAGGGCCGACAGATAATCCTGAAAAGTGAGAGGAAATGGGAGACACGGAAGAGCGTATTTTCGGGATTGATACTCCGGAGGCTTTCATTGCCTGCGCCCTGGATACATTCCGCCGTCAGTATGCCCTCTGCCCTCAGTACCGTCAGTATGCCGATCTGCTGGAGACCGCTCCTGACAGAGTACGGGACATCGCGGATATCCCCTTCCTGCCCATCCGTTTCTTCAAGCAGTACGACATCATATCTTCTGCGGAGCCGCAGCCGGTGGCGCCGCAGAAGATTTTTTTCAGCAGCTCCACCACCGGCCAGACACCCTCACGCCATTGCGTGACGGATGCGAGCCTGTACGAAAGGAGCTTTTTAGCCGGTTTCCGGCATTTTTACGGGGCACCGGAGGATTATGTCATCCTGGCCCTGCTGCCCGCTTATCTGGAGCGTGAGGGCTCTTCCCTGGTCTATATGGCGGACCGTCTGATACGGGAGAGCGGCCGCCCGGAGAGCGGCTATTATCTCTACGACCACGACCGCCTCTCCAGCACCTTGGCGGAGCTGCGGGGGAGGGGGCAGAAGACCCTGCTGCTGGGAGTGGCTTTCGCCCTCCTGGATTTTACGGAAAAATATAGATTGGAAGGTCCGAATGACTCCTGGCTCACTGTCATGGAGACCGGAGGAATGAAGGGCCGCCGCGAGGAGCTTACCCGGGAAGAGCTGCACCATCGCCTGAGTGCGGGCTTCGGCATCAGTGCCGTCCATTCGGAATACGGCATGTGCGAGCTGTTGTCCCAGGCCTATTCTGCCGGCAACGGTATCTTCCGTGCTCCCGCGTGGATGAAAGTCATCATCCGCGACATCAACGACCCTTTCATGGAGTCAGCCCCCGGTGAGAGGGGCATCATCCACATCATCGACCTGGCCAACCGCAATTCCTGCTCATTCATCGAGACGGAGGACACCGGCCGTGCCTGGCCTGACGGATCATTCACCATCGACGGCCGCCTTCAGGGTTCCGAGCGTAGGGGGTGCAATATGCTTCTGGAGTGACTAAGGCCTTGCAAACTCGTATTCTATAATGTCACCGTATTCTTCTCTTATCTCGGCTATGGTACTTTTTCCCAGCTTATGGTGTCTGTACAGAATTAGCCTGCTCAGCTTGTTTCCCGAGCAGGAAAGATACTTGAGCTCTTTGTTGTTCCGTAAGTCCAGTAAGGTCAGAAGGTTGTCCTCGCAGTATAATTCCTCCAGTAACGTGTTGGCATAAAAATCGATTTCAGAAATTCGGTTGTAGTTGATATTCAATATTGTCAAGGACGGACAGGCGCTTACATCAAGATTTTCAAGCAAGTTATTGCTGCAATTGAATTGTCGCAGGGATGCATGCCGGCTTACGTCGAGGGTTGTCAGCCGGTTGCCGTAACAAAAGAGTTCGGTCAGGGAAGTAAAGTATTTTATTTCCTCCATGCTGCTGATGCCTGCTAAACTGACATCAAGGACAGTTGCCGTCCGGGCCTCCTTTTCGGAAATCTGCCCGTCGTTGTTTTTATCCACGGTATTGCGCGGGTTTTCCAGTATCGCCTGCAGGAACTTCTCGTCCTGGAACTGGATGACTGCGCTGTCGTCTGTCCAGGTATTCTTTTTACATGACGCAAGCAACAGTGCAAGCATTGGTAGTGCGAAAAAAAATATTGGTTTTCATGGCCAATAAATTGTTTGAATCCGGGCAAGGTGTGCTATACGGCACTGTTGAGGAAGTCCTCGAGTGTCTTGGAGTATTCCTGGGCCTTGTCGGGATCTTCCTGACGGACGATATCTATGCCGTACTGATATAGCTGGAAGTTATTCTGCAGGTCTATCTGTGAGAGTACCGAGCCGCGGTAGGGCTGGGCGAATAGTCTGATGGCCTGCATTGTTTCCTCCATGAAGCGGTCGGCCATGGCCAGACCTTTGTCTTTCTCACCGCACTTGAAGTACAGGTCGATGGCCTGGAGGACCATCTGTTCATTGTTGTACATAGCGGCTGCGGAGGTGTTCAGGGGGAAGTTGCGGTCCGGGTAGACTTCCTGCATGCGGTCGAGCACCTGCAGGGCCTTGTCGGTCTCCCCCTTGTCGTATAGAGCTATAGCTGTCTGTACGAACATGAAGCGCATCGCGGCGACACCGTTGAACGTAGAGAGGTTCTGGTAATCCACGAAGAAGTCCTTCGAGAAGCTGTCCAGACGGTAGCCGTTCATGATGCGGTCATACATGGCGTCGGTATCCACTTGTTCTACAGATGTGAAAGACGTACGGCTCTTGATGGGGACGAACTTGTAGGTGAATCCGTCGAACTGGAGGTAGTCCTCGATGCCTATATCCAGACTGCCGCCCTGGGTCATGAAATAGATGGGGCGTTCCCAGTCATAGTTGGCGAGCATGTCGAGAATCATGAGCTCCGGCTTTTCCAGCAGATTGTCCCTGTCGAGGGGTATTTCCAGGCAGACGGTGTCCAGAATATTGTCATAGTCCTCTTCGGGTACGATGTGGTTCTTGATGACATTTTCCTTATTGACCGGAATGAGCAGCCTGGAGGCGGGAAGGTAGCTTTCCTCCCGGCCGTAGAGATTGACCTTGACACGCGGATCGTTGAAAAGGGCGATGGCGTCCTTGAGGAGGATAGGGCGGTTGAATCGGTCGAATATGTAGACATAGTCGTTGGTGCCGTAGAGATAGTTGATGCGTTTGGTGGTGAAACGTATGGGCTCAGCGTCATACTGTTTCCACTGCATCTGGTCTATATACCAGTCTATGCCGAGCAGGGAGGTATTCATGACCCTGGCGTCCAGGCGCACGCCCTCTACTTCCTGGATGTACCAGAGGGGGAATGTGTCGTTGTCTCCGTGGGTGACGAGGATTGCCTGGGGATCGGTGGATGCGAAATAGTTGTAGGCCATGTCGCGTGCGGTGTAGCGGTTGCTGCGGTTGTGGTCGTCCCAGTTCTCGGCGGCCATGAGTACGGGAACTCCGAGAAGCAGTACGCTGACTACGGCGGCAGTCACTTTCTCAGGTACATGCGCCTTGGCCGCAGGTTTGCGCAGCCAGCTGTATACGGCCATAACTGCCAGGCCTATCCATATCGAGAACACATAGAAGCTGCCGGCGTAGGCATAGTCGCGCTCGCGGACCTGATAAGGAGACTGGTTGAGGTACAGGATGATGGCGATGCCGGTAAGGAAGAAGAGCAGGAATGTGATCCACCAGTTGCGCTTGTCTTTCCCCAGCTGGTAGAGCAGGCCGATGATGCCGAGCAGGAGGGGCAGCATGTAGTAGTGGTTCTTGGCCTTGTTGTTCACTATGTAGTCCGGGCCGTCGGACTGGTCTCCGAGACGGGCCTTGTCGATAAATCCGATACCGCACTCCCAGTTGCCTTTCAGCGGGTCTCCCGGTACCTGACCGTGAAGGTCGTTCTGGCGGCCGGCGAAGTTCCACATGAAGTAGCGCATATACATCCAGTTGAACTGGTAGTCGAAGAAGAACTTCATGTTGTCGGCGAAGGTAGGCATCTTGTAGTCCGAGCCGGGAATCACCTTGCCGCGTCCCTGAGTGTAGCTTTCGTAGAAGCGGATATGGGAGGGATCCTTGCTGTACATTCTGGGGAACAGCATTTTGCTTTCAGAGGGATAGATTACGTCTACGGGAGCCGGAGCCTTGTAGTACGCGCTGTCGAGTTTGGTGTAGTAGTTATTGAATTTGTAGTCGGTGTAGACGGATGCGTAGGTATGTCCGTAGACGAGAGGATTCTTGCCGTACTGTTCGCGGCTCAGGTACTTGACTAGGGCGAAGGGGTTGTCCGGCTGTCCCTCGTTGGTGGGAGTGTTGTTGGCAGAGCGGATGACCACCATGGCGAATGCCGAGTATCCGATGATGATGGCCGTGAAGCACAGGGTTATGATGTTCCACAGATGAGAGCCTTTCTTATATGTCAGGTAGACGGCCAGGAAGCTGAGCACCAGCAGGGCGATGACGAAGAAGGCGGCGCCGGAGTTGAACGGCAGGTGGAACACGTTGACGAAGAGCAGGTCGAATACAGCCGCAATCTTGGGCAGGTAGGGGATGATGCCCCACAGTATCACCGCCAGTATGACTGCCGAGATGAAGAATACTCCGATGCATCCCCAGGTGGTGACTTTGGGTGCTTTCTTGTAGTAGTAGACAAATGCTATGGCCGGTATGGTCAGCAGGTTGAGCAGGTGTACTCCGACAGAGAGACCCATCAGGAAGGCTATGGCTACGATCCAGCGGTCCGCATATTCAGTGTCGGCCTGTTCCTCCCATTTGAGAATCATCCAGAAGACTACGGCTGTGAAAAGGGAGGACATCGCGTAGACTTCTGCCTCCACTGCGGAGAACCAGAAGGTGTCGGACCAGCAGTAGGCGAGGGCACCGACTGTTCCGGCTCCTATGAGGGAAATGGCTTCCCCTACGGACAGTGTCCCGTTGCCTCCGTTCTTCTCGATGATCCGGCGTCCCAGGTGGACGATGGTCAGATACAGGAAGAAAATGGTGAAGGCAGAGCACAGGGCGCTCATTATATTGACAGCCATGGCGGCATGCTCAGGTGAGGCGAACATGGTGAAGAAGCGTGCGATGAGCTGAAACACCGGGTTGCCGGGAGCGTGGCCGACCTCCAGCTTATAGGATGAGGCGATGAACTCGCCGCAGTCCCAGAAGCTGACTGTGGGCTCGATGGTCAAAAGATATGTAACGGATGCGGTCAGAAGTACGATGACCGAGAAGATGCGGTTGAGGAAATTAAACTTTTTCTGCTCCATTTGTTGTCTGTTTCGTGTGTATAAGTCGCAAATATACTAAATTTGCGAAAAAATTACCCTTATGCCTCTGGTTTACTCTACAAATCCTGATTTTAAACTTCCGTCCGAAGAAGAGCGGGCGGTGGAGACTCTTCCCCCCTCGAAGCAGAAGCTTACGGTGTACCTGGACAGACGCAACCGCGGCGGCAAGACCGTGACCCTTGTCAAAGGATTCGTGGGAAGTGACGCGGACCTCGCCGAACTCGGCCGTGCGCTGAAAAGCCGCTGTGGCACCGGGGGCAGTGCAAAGGACGGGGAAATACTCATTCAGGGCGACTGCCGGGACAAGGTTACTGCTTTACTGACAAGTATGGGGTATGTGGCAAAACGCGGCAATTGAATCAGTTCCGGTCACAGTCCAGGAACTTCTGGGCAGTTCCCGCCTTCAGCAGTATGATATTTCTGCTGTGGAGACGGCATCCATACAGGATGCCCAGTATTTTGTATGGGCTGTCATTGCCTTGATCTTCTTCTGCCTGATTTTCCGAAACCAGACATTTGTCTATCTTTCATGGGCCGGGAATTTTCTCAGGACTCCGGTAAAACGTACATACTATGACACCTCGCCTTCCGTCAGATACGGGCTGCCGCTGTCTATGCTGCTGCTGATTCCCCTGGCCGCTTATCTGGTCTACGGAACATCGACTGTGGAGGCTCCATATTATCTGATACTCGCAATTATTGCCGGGTACTTCGTGCTGCGTTTCCTGATAATGGCCGGCATAGCGTATGTAAGCGGAAAGAGCGAGCTGGCGGCGGTTCTCAACCGGAGCAGCTGTGTCGGCTTTATGATTGTCACTGCCCTTTTCTGCATTCTCCTCATTGTGGGGATGTACCTGCCCGGCATATATCCTGTCATCACTGGGGAGGCGGCTTTCTGCCTGGCGGGAGTACTTGCGTTTCTGTACCTTGTAGAGCTGTTGAGAATATTTTTTTCTTTCAGAGAGCCGCTTTTACTGACTATTTTGTATCTTTGCACGCTTGAAATTTTGCCTGCGGCACTGGCTGTAGCATGTATATTGAGATTTTAACACCACTTCATAAGGAAATGAAAATTAGCGATATCCTAGTCTCCCAGCCTGATCCTGGGAATACCCAGTCTCCATTTTCGGAGATAACATCTGCATTCGGAGTGCACATTGACTATTTCCCTTTTTTCAAGATAGAGCCTTTAACAGCCAAGGAGTTCAGAGCGCAGAAAGTGACGATTCTGGACTACACTGCCATATTTTTTTCCGCAAAGTCATCAATAGATGCATTTTTCGCTGTCTGTGAGGCCATGAGGGTGACTGTCCCGGAGACGATGAAGTACTTCTGTACGACTGAGAACATTGCTCTGTATCTTCAGAAGCACATCGTCTACCGTAAGCGTAAGATTTTCTTCGGCAAGGGGACAGTGGACTCAGTCATAGACACGATAGGCTCCAAACATAAGGGGGAGAACTTTCTTATCGCCTCTACAGACACTACCAAGCCGGAGGTTATCAAGGCATTTACAAAAGCCGGTGTGAAATTCGGCAATGCCGTCTTCAGCAAGACCGTATACAGCGATCTTAAACAGATAGACCTGAGCAAGTATCAGATGGCTGTATTCTACAGTCCGTCCGATGTCAAGTCGCTGCTGTCGTCTTATCCTGAATTCAAGCAGGACGGCCTGCTTTTTGTTACCTACGGACCGTCGACGGCCAAGGCTCTCAAGGAGCACGGCTACTCCGTCGAGGTGGAGGCTCCAACACCTGAGGCTCCCTCCGTTTCCAAGGCGCTTCTCCTCTATCTGGAAAAGATGAAATAATGCGGTGTCCTGCGCACATAGCACTGTATCTGTCCATGCTGGTATGCTCGGCCTGGACAGCGGTGTCGTGCAGCGGGGACAACCCTGCATATCCCCGTGAGAATCTCAAGGGCACCTGGCTTGTGCATACCTGGGACGGGACTCTGCTGGACGAGCGCTCCTGGAATGTCCTGACATTCTCATCCTCGGGCTCTGTAACGTGGGCCGGTGTGATTACTATGGAGGACGCCAATTATCAATGGGGTGACAATACTCTGTATTACGATGTCTACTGCTGCGACCTTTCTGTCTATGGGTATTTCGAAGGTCTGTTCGGGCATCTGACGTCACTGGAGACGGAGCAGGAGTATTCTTTCATACAGAACGAGGATTCTCTGATGACACTCGGGGTGGAGTCCTGGAAGACTGAGGGAGTGGAGATGACCCCGGAGTTCTCTCAGATGACCATGAGGAAACTTCCTTCCACCTATGCCGATGTGGATACTATTGCCGGAGTGTGGCAGTTCAACACATTGGACGGAGCCGATTATTCTGATTATCGTATACAGTTTCACTCTGACGGAATGCTGACTGTGTCCTCCAGGACAGGAGAAAATTCGTGGCATGCAATGGGAGGCGGCGGTGATTATTTCCGTCTTTACGATGACTTTCTTACGCTTACGGTGTATGACAATGAAGCATTCGGAACTCCCTCCAAGTGGGATGTCAAGTGCTTTCAGATAGACAGCATCTCTTCTGCGACCGGTTCCATGGCCATGCACTCTTCCGGCCGGGCATATACGTTGTCATTTATATCATCCAATTAAGCTCGGGCTGTATGAAACTTGCTGAGAAGATTCATTCGGACGGCCGGAAGCTCTACAGTTATCCGTTCCGTGTCTATTGGCTGGAGTGTGCCGGGGAGGAGTCTCCTGTCCGTATTTTTTCTGTCCCCAAGAAGATATTCAAGAGAGCTGTCAGGCGCAATCTTATACGGCGCCGCACCCGCGAGGCTTTCCGCCGAATCGGCAAGGACTGTCCGGCTGTGAAGGACAGGCATCTGATGCTGGTGTATACTGCAACTGAAATTCTGGATTATGGACAGATCTGCGAAGGACTTGAGGCCGCGCTGGGAAAGATTCAGTAAGGTTTTAAGGAAAGTGCTGATTTTTCCTTTTGTATTCCTGATACGTTTTTATCAGGTATGTATCTCTCCATTTACTCCGGCAGCCTGCCGTTTTACTCCTACATGCTCGGCGTATGCTCTGGAGGCCCTGCGTAAGCACGGTCCGATAAAGGGGCTCTATCTGGCAGTACGGCGCATTCTCCGCTGTCATCCCTGGGGTGGAAGCGGCTATGATCCGGTGCCGTAGAATTTTTCGATGAGGCCTTCCGGGTCTTTGCTGCCCTTGGTGAGCATTTCGATTTCGCTGCGTGGTACCGCGGCCATGTCCAGGAAGATCATCCCGTCCACGCAGTAGTTGAATTCCCTGTCTACGTTGAAAGCCAGAATTTCGGCCTGCAGCTTGACATATTTCTTTATCAGGGTCGGGATGCGGAACCGTCCGTCGCTCAGACGCTGGATGTACTTGTCGAAGGCATCGACACTCCCTGTTTTGCCGGAGAGCAGCATGTCCGGGTCTACCCGCAGCCATTCGTATCTGAACGGTGTACGGGGAACTGTAAGACCTTTGTGCGGTCCGGAAGCGGAATGCTCAAGCCAATAAACAAGCATGCTTCTGTAGAATGGAGGCAACCAGCTGGTTATGCTTGCGGGTCCGAACAGATACTTGCAGTCCTTATATTTAAGTACTGTGTAGAACAGTCCTTTAATCAGCAGCATCAGAGGCAGAGCTTCTTTCTTGTATTCGACTGAGAGGAAGGAGCGGCCCAGTTCGATGCACTCTGGGAGCAGGGCTGTAAACCTTTCCGAATAGCGGAAAAGGGTATGGGTGTAGAAGCCTTTTACACCGTATCGCTCATATATCTCCCTGCCGATGCCCAGGCGATATGCTCCGGCCAGTTGTCCGGCTTCTTTATCCCAAAGAATCAGATGCTTGTAGTAAACATCGAAAGAGTCAGTATCTATAGATGAGCCTGTACCCTCGCCTACCTGCCGGAACGATTCTTCCCTGCGTCGGCCGATTTCCTGCATCATGTATGGTATCTGTGCAGTGTCCGCCAGGAAACATTGGAATTTGGAAGCCTCGAACAGAGGGGTGAGAGCCTCCATCTCCTTGCGTAGAATAGAAGTTGATACGGGAGGGAGCAATGGCTCCTGTGAGGCTGCCGTCTGCTGCCGGGGTTGGTTGCTGAGGACATTGGCCTCCATGGCATAGACCCTGCTGCGGAGCATGCGTCCGAGTTCCTTCGGATCCTGCCATTTGGCGATTTCCCCGGCCGGGATGATACGTCCGATGCGCATGGTTACCGTGCCTCCGCTGCGGCGGAGCAGCTCGCGGGGCAGCCTCAGGGTGCGGAGCATAGGATGGATGCGGCCCAGGAGGTGGAACAGCCTGGAGTTGCTGCCGTCGAAGTAGACGGGCAGGACCGGCACCCTGCACGTGGTTACGAGCTTCATGACGGTGTGGGTCCATTCCTTGTCCGCCGGGAATTTATTGCCCCGGTAGTATGTGGACACCTCTCCTGCGGGGAAAATGCCGACGCAGCCGCCGCGCTCTATTGTCTCCATGGCCGCTTTCAGTCCCGGAAGGCTGCTGCGGAGCTGCTTGCGGTCAGAGAAGGGGTTGACGGCTAGGAAACTGTCCCTGAGGTTGGGGATGAGGGAGAGGATGAAATTGGTCAGAATCCTGAAATCCGGACGGACGGCGGCCACCGTGTTGTAGAGGACGATGCCGTCCCATCCTCCGAAGGGATGGTTGGAGACAATGATGAAGGGCCCCTCCCTGGGGATGTATTCCACCTCCTCCGGCAGGATGTCCGTGGAGATGCGGAAGGTCTTCATGGCCTCCTTGGTGAACTCGCGTCCCCGGTATGCCCCGAACTGCGGGTAGAGGCGGTTGATGCGGTTCAGCCCCAGGAGGGACATGGCGCAGGACGCAATCAGGGAGCCCAGCGGCCCCTTGACGGGAAGTGCCCTGCGGATATCCGATTTATTGATTAACTTTGTGCCGGAGTTGAGAGTGTCCATACCATGTCAAAACATCCTGCAAATATAGGCATTATTTTGAAAATGCTGCCCCACAGCCCGGGAGTGTACCGCTTTCTGGACTCCGGGGGCACCGTCATATACGTGGGCAAGGCCAAGGACCTGAAGAACCGCGTGTCCCAGTATTTCCGCCCTAACGGCCTGAACCGCAAGACTCAGGTCATGGTCTCGAAGATAGCTGACATCCAGCATACGGTGGTCGGCTCGGAGTCGGACGCCTTCCTGCTGGAGAACAACCTCATCAAGCAGTTCCAGCCCCGCTACAACATTCTCCTGAAGGACGGCAAGACCTATCCGTGGATATGCCTGCACAACGAGCCTTTCCCCCGCGTCACGGTCACCCGCCGCTTCGTCCGGGACGGCTCCAGGTACTTCGGCCCCTACAGCTCGGCCATGCACGCCCACAACCTGCTGTCTATCATCAACTCCCTTTACCGGCTCCGCACCTGCCGGCTCCCCCTCACGGGCGAGGGCATAGCCAAGGGCAAGTTCAAGGTCTGCCTGGACTACCATCTGGGCCGGTGTGCCGGACCGTGCGTCGGGAAGTTCTCCGAGGAGGAATACAGGGCGCAGACCGAAGCTATCATTCAGATACTCAAGGGCAATTCCTGGTCGCTGATCAAGGACTTCGAGCGGCGGATGAAGGAATGCGCGGGGCAGCTGCGGTTCGAGGAGGCCCAGGAGTGGAAGGAGAAGATGGAACTGCTGGAGAAGCATTATGCCAAGTCGCTCATCGTCAATGCCAAGGGCATCAACGTCGATGTCTTCTACATCATCTTCGAGGGCACGGAGGCCTTCGGCAGCTTCCTGCGGGTGCACGACGGGGGCATCATCCAGTCCATGAACCTGGAGATCAGGATGCGCATCGAGGAGCAGGAGCCGGAGGTGCTCGGCTCGTTCATATCCGGAGTCTATGAGAAGCTCCGGGACTACGGGGAGGAGGCAGGGACCCGTCCGCCGGAGATAGTGGTGCCGTTCATGCCCGATATGCCGGAGGCTCTGCCGGAGGTTACATTCACCGTTCCGGAGAAGGGAGACCGCCTGGCGCTGCTGGAGCTGGGCAGGAAAAATGCGGCGGCCATCAAGTTCGAGCGGCTCAAGCACGAGGAGTTCGTCAACCCCGAGGAGCACTCGGCCCGCATAGTGGAGAATCTGCGCAAGGACCTGGGGATGGACGTCCCCCCGGTGCACATCGAGTGCTTCGACAACTCCAATATCCAGGGAACCAACCCAGTGGCCTCATGTGTCGTCTTCCGTGACGGGGCTCCTTCCAGGAAGGACTACCGGCACTTCAACATCAAGACCGTCGTCGGTCCGGACGACTTCGCCTCCATGAAGGAGGTGGTCAACCGCCGCTACACCCGTCTGCTGGCCGAGGGACAGGAGCTCCCGCAGCTGATCGTCATCGACGGCGGCCGCGGGCAGGTCAATGCGGCCTACGAGGCCCTGGACGAGATAGGGCTCATCGGGAAGGTCAAGCTGATAGGGCTGGCCAAGCGGATGGAGGAGGTCATCGTGCCGGGCGACCCGTATCCCCACTTCATCGACCGCAACTCCACCTCCCTCAAGGTGCTCATGCACATCCGGGACGAGGCGCACCGCTTCGGCATCACCCATCACCGCAACCGGCGCAGCGCGTCCTCCCTGGTCTCGGAGCTGGACGGCATACCGGGAGTGGGGGCCGTCAGCCGCGAGAAACTGGTGACCAAGTACAAGACCATCTCCAAAATCAAGAAGGCTCCTTACCGCGAGGTGGTCAATGTCATCGGACGCAGGGCCGCCGACGCCCTCTTCGAGTGGTTTGCCCTGGACAAATCATAGATGGCTGCAAGTGCGGTCGGGTCTCAGAATGAGAGGTTGAACAGCATGCTGATGTGATCCTGTGTGCCGTTGGCCGGAACTGCAGTACGGGCGTAGCGGATACCGGCACTGATGGGGAAGCCGAGCCGTATGAAATGAAAATCCACCAGAACATCGGCTCCGTATGAGCAGTATGTCCCGGAGACTCCTTTTCCAGGGACTGCATCTGCCGCATAGTCGAAGAAAGGTATCAGCTGCAGTCTCTTTACATAGAAAATAGGGCCGATACGGAAATCTCCCAGGTAGACAGGAATGGCATAATCTGCCGAAACCCTGAAATATGTGTCAGCAAAACTGTAGCTGTCAAATCCTCTGGGAAGCTGTGCAAGTGAACTGTAGAGCAGTTTCCCGTCCACAAACTGTTTCTGGACCGTGAAGCTCAGCTTGAGACCCTGCTGTCTGGTTATGCCCGGGAAATACACGTATCCGTCTGCGTAGGCCAGATGTCCGAAGTACATGCCGGCGCCCAGGGAGGATGCGCCTCTCACCGACAGCCCGAATCCCCAGCGGGGATAGATCTGCGATGTGGCGGTAGGAATGACCTGTCCGTAGGATATACCGTATTGAAGCTGGTGTCTCATGACAGGGTCTCCTGCTATTGGCTGGATCTCATCCGAGTGGGAGTCTGAAAGGTAGGCGAAATATTTGTCATTGTTGAAATTCCAGGATACGAAAGGAGTGAGACTTCTGTACCAGCCGCGGCTGTTGAAATCCATCTGGTAGTACAGCATGGCGCTGGCCGACAGGAGAGGGTCGTGCAGCCTTTCCTGGATTATCTGCTGCCCTTTGGTCAGGTCGTAGAGGTGTGCGCGTGTGTTGCGGTCATTGACGTCGAAACGCAGCTCCGCGGACAAGTTTCCGATGATTCTGGTGTTCAGCGAGACATGCCCGGAATGGAACCATTTTCCGGTCATGGCATCCCTGACATAGCCGTAGGCGATGCTGGATACGATGTCCCCGAGAGAATTTTGGGACAGGATAGTGGCTCCCAGGGAGGCGGCCTGTGTGAAGTTCTCGAAGTTGAATGAGCGGATGCGCTCCACATTGGCATATACCGGGAACCATGAGTGAATGCGGAATGCGTGCAGGAGCTTGGAGTATTTTTTCGAGGGATATTTCCCAGGGTCCATGAAATCCTCGAAGTCAAGAGTATCGTGGATGCCTCTTGATGCCAGCAGCTCGTCCGATTGGGCGGACAGCATTTCAGCTGCCGGATGTCTGTAGGGGGTAGAGAAGCTTGCGCTGTCGTTACGGAATGTACCGGCACTGATGCTTACAGGTCTGTATCCGTCGGGGCCGTATTCACAGTAATAGAGTTTCCCGCCGGCGGGGTCGATGTATGGATAGTCGGCACCGTATTCCGAGTTGGTAAGGCGTTTCAGAATACCGGTGCCGGGGTTGAGGATGTATATGTTGATCACTCCGTCCAGATCGCTGGAAAAGTACAGGCTGTGGCCGTGCCGTCTTAGGCCGGAGATGCTCTGTGACTGGGGTGCGACTACCTCTGTCCATTCTCCGGAAGAATACCTGAACAGGCCTATACCGTCATCCATGATTACTGAACAGTATATGTCTTCTCCGTCAAATACGGATTCCCTGATCTGTCCTTTCTCCGGAGCTTCCGTTCTGGAAATGACTTTTCCGTCGGAAGCAGAAATGAGAGTCAGGAAAGTAGGACCGCCTACAGGATATTCGGCTACGGCCAGAGTGTCTCCGGTGGAGGACGGGGCCGGATTGAAATATTTTGTCCTGTGACCGCCGGTTGTTCTCACTCTGCCGTCCATGACATCCAGGTACATGATTACGGAGAAGTCCTCTAGAGAGGAGGCATCGTTGGATATGGATTCAGACCAGTATATCCGGCTGTTGCCGTCGTAGGTCAGACGTGATGATACAGGGTTAAAGAAGCGGATGAAATGCTCCCGCCCTGTGCTGTCGATACGGATCATTTTCGTGGCTGTCTCCATGCCTTTCTTGACTGCTATTACGGAACCGTGCCAAGGGGAGCGGGGACAGCTGATGTATATCGGACCGGTAATTTCAGAGTAGAGCCTGTCTTTCTTCTTTTTCAAGTCAATACTCTCTGTGAACTGTCCTCTGGCCAGCCAGTCGGCACGCCATATTTCGGTATATATGCCTTGGGACATGTGAAAGTAATCCATCATGCCTGTTCCGTCTACATTCAGGTCCGGGTCGATCAGGTAGGCCGGATTATACCATTTTTCTACAGGAGTTTTGAAATATCGTCCGGCATAGTCGGCTATTCCGCTGAGGTAGCGGCTGCTGCTGCCGTTGAGGTATCCGAAGACATAGTGGTCCGGAGTGTAATACTTGTGAGATCCGAAGAGAAGACGGTCCCAGTTGCGGTAGTCTCCGTTCAGATACATGACGCGGTAGTATTTTGTGAAATCGGCGTTACGTCCGCGCCCTCCGTCAGTGAGTTCAGTCTCGGCAATCACGGCACCTCCTTCCAGGGCATATTCCCCAGCGAAGAGCCCGAGGCCCAGACCTGTGACCTGCTCGCCGAGGAGATAGTAGAAGACATTGTAGATGCCCTTGGTGAAATGCTCCACCTGTCCTACGTGGGTGTATTCGTGGATGGCCAGATGCTCAATCCAGGAGTCGGGGTTCGAACTGTACGGGTCCGGGGACGTGAATAGATCCATCCTCTTAGGGGCCCATGTGACCACTCCGTTGCTCTGAGTGGTGTAGGGGTGAAGTATGACAGGTATCGGCCTGGGGTCTATATTGAGGCTGGCAGTTACCCGGGGCCTGATATTTTCGAGGGTATAGAGGTAGACTCTGGCCAGTGAGTCTATTTCAGCCGGGTATATCATCCGGAAATGTTCTGAGCGGATCATCCTCCACCGCACCCGTGTCGGGTCGTTTCCGGCGGTATAATACTGGCCGTAAAGCGATGAGGATGATATCACGGACAGCGTGAAAATGGCTGCCAAAATGAGTCGTGTCCTGTTCAACATGCCGCAAAGATAGCTATATTTGCATAATTTTGAAGAAATCCAAAGATATATGAGCACCATATTCCAGATACTGACTCTGCTGGGAGCCCTGGGCCTCTTTCTCTACGGCATGACGCTGATGAGCGAGGGCCTCCAGAAAGTAGCCGGCAACCGCCTGCGTTCCATTCTTTCGGCCATGACGGCCAACTCCTTCACCCGTGTTCTGACCGGAACCCTCATCACAGCCATCATCCAGTCCTCCAGTGCCACGACCGTGATGATAGTCAGCTTCGTCAATGCGGGTCTGCTGAGCCTGACCCAGGCCGTAGGCGTGATAATGGGAGCCAATATCGGAACGACTGTCACCTCCTGGCTCATATCCCTGCTGGGATTCACGGCAGACATCTCGATGCTATCCATCCCGCTGGTAGGCCTCGGATTTGTATTCATGATGTTCAAGTCCCAGAAGCGCAAGAGTATAGGAGAGATGATCATAGGCTTTGCCCTCCTTTTCCTGGGCCTGACCTACCTCAAGAACTCCGTTCCCGACTTGGGCGCCAACCCTGAGGCCCTGGCATTTATCCAGCGGTGGACCGACTGGGGATTCTTCTCAATCCTGATATTCGTACTTGTCGGTACCGTCCTTACCATCATCCTCCAGTCCTCCAGCGCCACAGTGGCCCTGACACTGGTGATGGCCAGCCAGGGCTGGATACCCTTCGAGATAGCCGCGGCCATGGTGCTCGGCGAGAATATCGGAACCACCATCACCGCCAACATCGCCGCCTCCGTGGGCAATATCTCTGCCAAGCGTGCCGCCCTTGCCCACACCGTATTCAATGTCTTCGGCGTCATCTGGGTGCTGGCCCTCTACAAGCCCTTCCTGTGGCTTGTCGCCAAGATAGTGGTCGGTCTGGGCGGCGAGGACCCCTTTACGTCCTCAGCCTCCCTTCTTTATGCCATATCGACCGTCCATACCCTGTTCAACATCACCAATACCTGCATCCTGATATGGTTTACCCCGCAGATAGTCAAGCTTGTCACCTGGATCATCAAGGGCCGCAGGGACGAGGAGGAGGTCTTCCGTCTCAGGTACATCCAGGGCGGTATGATGAGTACCGCGGAGCTGTCGCTCGAGCAGGCGGAGCAGGAAGTGGTTCATTTCTCCGAGATAGTCAAGAGGCAGTATACATACGCCCGTCAGGCTGTCAATGAGGCGGACAATGAGAACCGCTTCGACGAGCTTTTCAAGAAACTCGAGCACTACGAGCAGATCACCGACCGGATAGAGTTCGAGATAGCCAAATACCTCAGCAATATAGGAGAGGGCGAGCTCAGTCAGGACGGCACCAACAGGATGCACGCGATGTACAAGATCATCTCGGAGCTGGAGAGCATCGGTGACTCGGGATTCAATATCGGGCGCATCCTCCAGCGCAAGAACCTGCACGGTCAGAAGTTCGACGAAGGTGCGGTCAAAAAGATCAACCACATGCTGGATCTGGTGGATACCGCCCTGGACTGCATGACTGCCAATCTCCGCTCCGGTTTCCAGCGTATCATCAACATTTCCAACGCGCAGGACGCCGAACACGATATCAACGAGTACCGCGACAATCTCAAGGAGGAACACCTCCGTCACATCGAGGCCGAGGAGAGCGGCTACATCCGCGGAGTCTACTACATGGACCTGGTCTCCGAGTGCGAGCGGGTCGGTGACTTCGCCATCAACGTGTCAGAGGCCCTGGTCGAGGCCAACTAGCATGGGCATGAGGCGGGTATTGTCCTTACTTTCCGCGGCTGTTCTGATGTTGCTGGCAGTGTCATGTGCGGACGATGCGGCGGTGATGTCGGAACTGGATGCCGCTGAGTCTGTGATGGAAGACAGTCCGGAGACAGCACTGGCCCTTCTGGATACGATGCAGCGCAGCCGGCTGGTGAGCCGCAAGGCTGCCGCACGCCATGCACTCCTCTATTCACAGGCTCTGGATAAAAATTACATTGACATGACCACCGACAGCATCATCCGTCCCGCAGCGGAGTACTACTCCCGTCACGGAAGTGCGGACGAAAGGCTGAAGGCGCAGTATTACCTGGGATGTATCTACCGCAATCTTGGCGACTCGGAAAGAGCCATGGAGTGCTATGTCCGTGCGGAACGGTATGTGGATAGGGCGGAGGATTATAAGGCTGTCGGGAGGTTGTATTCGGCGAAAAAGGCGGTATATTTTGATTTGTATTATTTTGACATGGCATATAGATATTCATTGTTGTCAGCGGAATATTATGGCAGGTCAGGAAGTTCAGAACTGTGTGTCAAGGCTTTGCTGAGTGCAGTTCATGCGGCAAGTATGCAGGAGAATTATTTTTCAGCGGATAGTATTTTGACAGTAATAGAGAATGAGTATGGGAAAGATTCATTAAGTTCCAGTAACTTGAGTGCTTATTATTCTGAAAGATTGATATTGTCAGAAGCAGATGGTTCTATGATGGAAAAGGGCACAGTACAGGTATTGCTGAATGATTATCTGCGTGAAGTACCTTTGGAAAAAGTGGAGTGGGGAATAGTAGTGGGTACCTACATTAAATCAGGGGAGTTGGATTCGGCTGTCAAGGCATTGGAATACTATTCCTTAACCAATCCTGAATACGCTACAATGCCTCAATATCACCTTTTATCTGCGTTGGTCAAAGCTAGGTTGGGAGATTTTACCGAGGCGTATAATCTTTTGTCCAGTTATCGAGAAATAGTTAGAACAGAGGATATTAAGAGAATAAAATCTGAGGTTAAATTTATTGATGAAAGATATAATAAGGAAGTTGAAATTTTACGAACTAAAAACATAGTTCTGTTTATAGTATTCTTTAGTATAATAATAATTTCCGTTATAGTGGGGAGGCTTATGATTGTGCGGCATAGACTAAAAGTGCAGAAAATCAGAGAAAGTGAGGCACGAAAGGATGCAGAATTGGCTGAAATGTCTAGAAATAACTTGGAAGAAAAGAAGAAGTGTCTCGAATTAGTAAATGAAAGATTAATCATTGAAAATAAAACATTAGAAAGGATGCTGGCAATGTCAAATATTACTGAAGCGACACGTAAGGCTATCAGTAATAGGCAAACAGCAATAACGCATGTGCTTTCATCCAAAATTTCAGGGACTGACAGTAATTTGCTTGAATATGTAGAAAAATTGCTTGGCGAAGTCATGGAAGATAAAGAGGAATTTATCTTGTCAACTATGATGTCTTATTCTGTAGCTCATCCAAAATTTGTAAATTATCTCAGAAATCAGGGTCTTTCAGAATGGGAAACAGGTTATTGCTGCTTTTATGCGATGGGGCTTCGTGGCAAGGAGATAGGCAATTTGATAAATAATGGCAGCCATTCGCATCATAACCGAGCAAGCATAATTCGAAGAAAACTAGGTTTGGGGGAAAGGGATATGAATCTCGGTCAGTATTGTCAAAAACTTTTACGGGATCTGGAAAAAGAATAAAAATGAAAAGGTTCAGGACCTACGATAATTCTCTTTTTGATAATGCATTGATAATTAATGATTAATAAATATTGAAATGAAACTTTTTCTGGAAGAATGAATGGGATTGAAGTATATATTTGCGGTAAATATTAATGCAATTTTATATGAAAAAGTTAATCAAGTCGATTCTTGCAATCTTGTTGTTCTCAGCGTTTACACTGAATTTGTATGCCGATGAAAAAGTTAATGATGAAGCCTTAAAAAAAGAAATACCTTTAAAAATGGTGAATGGAGAGCTTGTGTGATTGAGACTGTCAATTAAAAATTTACTTATGTTTGTGTATTATTTTAATCATAAAAACCTTATTGTATGAAAAAACGATTATTTGCAACTGCCCTGCTGTTCACCTGTGCCTCATTTATCTGGAGTGCCTCTGCTTCTGAGCAGGATGAGATCCATCGTTCTGCCGGGTATCGCGGCAGCATATCCCTGACAGACCAGTATCTCTTCTGGGTAGGTTTCGATACTTCGCACGGCTGGATGTTCGATGAGCACCACTATCTGGGAGGCGGTGTCGGTTTTGCAACGGTGCCTGACGGTTTCTGGCCTACGATAGCCCATGTGTTCGTGGATTACAGCGCGTATATACTGAAACGTCCCAGTACGCCTACTGCAGGAGTCAAGGCAGGTTATATGACGTCGTTCGGAGTGTTGGGAGACCAGAGGCCGTTAAAAGATTTCGGGGAGATGTCGGTGTTCGAGATAGAACCTAATGTCGGCTGGAGCTGGGCTTTCAACGGGGATCTCGGGATGCGCCTGTCTATAGGAGCGACGGTACTGGTCGGCAGTCAGTGGACTACGGCCGTGATGCCGAAGCTTTCGGTAGGATTTGAGTTCTGATACACTATATCGACCGAGGATGAGCCCTGCACTACTGACGTGCGGGGCTTTTTCTCAGTAATGCGGGGACAGCCGTCTGCATGACGGTACTTCAGCGAGTTATCGCAACTGTAAACAGCTGTGTATGCTCTCTTTACTGAAAACCGTATCTTGAAGAGAGCATATAACTTGTCATGAAAGAGTCCCGCGTGGAAATATTTCCGTATCTTCGCGGAGTTAAATCCCTATAACCTGTCTATATGTCTGAAAACAACACCGTAAAGACGCCGTGGTACCCCTACACCGAGGGTGTGCCCGTGCATCTGGACTACTTTAAGGGCTCGATGTTCGACATGGTCGCCTCCGTCGCAGCCCGCTACCCCAAGAACGTGGCCTTCGACTTCATGGGCAAGTCGACCACCTACGCCAGGATGATCAAGAAGATAGAGCAGTGCGCCCGCGCCCTGAAGACCATCGGCATCCGCAAGGGCGACTGCGTGACCATCGCCATGCCCAACTGCCCTCAGGCCATCTACATGTTCTACGCCATCAACCTTATCGGAGGTATCGCCAGCATGGTGCATCCGCTCTCGAGCGAGAAGGAGATAGAGTTCTACCTCAACGAATCCAATAGCATTACCGTCATAACCCTCGACCAGTTCTACGGCAAGATCGAGGCCATCCGCAAGAACACCGGCATCGTCAACGTCATCCTTGCCCGCATCAAGGACGAGCTGGCTCAGCCCCTGAAGGCCGGCTACATGATCACCGAGGGCTACAAAATCGCCAAGATTCCCGACGACGCTCCGGTCATCCGCTGGAAGGAGTTCATGAAGCTGGCCAAGTGCTGCTTCTACAACTATAAGGTAGAGCGCAGCGACGACGATCCCGCCGTCATCCTCTACTCCGGCGGCACCACCGGCACCACCAAGGGCATCATGCTCACCAACCGCAACTTCAACGCCCTCGCCGAGCAGGTCATTGCCACCAACCCGATGTTCGGCCCCGGGGACAAGATGCTGGCCGCCATGCCGGTCTTCCACGGCTTCGGCCTCGGCGTCTGCATCCACACGATGCTGGCTAAGGGCGGAAGGTGCGTTCTCGTGCCCCGCTTCACCCCCAAGAGCTACTCCAAGCTCATAACCAAGAACAAATGCAACTTCATCGCTGGTGTGCCGACTCTCTACGAGGCCATGCTGCGCCTGCCCAATATGGAGAAGGCCGATTTCTCCCACCTCAAGGGCGTGTTCTCCGGCGGCGACTCCCTCTCCATCGAGCTCAAGAAGAAGATGGACAAGTTCCTCGCCGACCACAAGGCCACCATCAAGGTGCGCGAGGGCTACGGCACCACCGAGTGCGTCACCGCCTGCTGCCTGACTCCGGTCAAGCTCCAGAAAGAGGGCAGCATCGGCATACCCTTCCCTGACACGTATTTCAAGATAGTCAAGCCCGATACGGAGGAGGAGGTACCCTACGGCGAGGAGGGCGAGATCGTGCTCTCCGGCCCCACCGTCATGCTCGGCTACTACGGCAAGCCCGAGGAGACGGCCAGGACCCTGCGCAAGCACGCCGACGGCCTGATATGGCTCTATACCGGTGACCTCGGATGCATGGACGACCAGGGCTTCGTCTACTTCCGCGGCCGTATCAAGAGGATGATAGTCACCTCCGGCTACAACGTCTATCCTGCCCAGCTCGAGAACATCCTCGATGCCCACGAGAAGGTGCAGATGAGCTGTATCATCGGGGTGCCCGATCCCTACAAGATGCAGAAGGTAAAGGCCTTCGTCATGCTCCGTCCCGGCAACGAACCCACTCAGGAGACCAAGGACGAGCTCATGGCCTACTGCCGCAAGTACATCGCCAAGTACGCCATGCCCTACGACATCGAGTTCCGCAGCGAGCTGCCCAAGACCCTTGTGGGCAAGGTGGCATACCGCGTGCTCGAAGAGGAAGAGGCTAAGAAGAACCAGACTGCTGACCAAAAGTAAGCTGCATGAAGTCAGACAGTTCAAAGATTACCAAAGGCGTAGGCTTCCAGCGCGGGGTCTACGCCTTTTGCCGTACATTCGTAGGCCCTTTCGTCAACATCATCCTGCATATCACTTATAAACCCTGCAAGGTGCGCAGCCGTACCTTCCTGTGCCTGGGCAACCATACCCAGAACCTCGACCCCGCCCTGATGGTCATCGGCACCCGGAGGCACATGCGCTTCGTGGCCAATGCCTCCCTGACCCGGGGCATTGCAGGATTCTTCCTCAACCCCCTCTTCGGCATTATCCCCCGGGAGAAGGGCGCAAAGGGGGACGCCGCCATCGCCCTGATAGAGGCCAATCTGAGGGCAGGCGTCTCTGTGGGAATGTTCCCCGAGGGCAACCGCAGCTGGGACGGGGAGACTGAGTACATCTCACCCCGCACCGCCGCCCTGGTCAAGGATACGGGCGTGGCCTTGCTGACCTACCGCCTCACAGGCGGGTATCTGCTTAAGCCGCGGTGGGCCGACCACAAGCGGAGGGGGCCGATGCGGGGGGAATTGGTCCATGAATACACTCCGGAGGAAATATCCCGCATGACGGTGGAGGAGGTCTACGCTGCCATCTGCCGGGACCTGAGGGTCAATGCCTATGAGGAGCAGGCCGTTTCAGGGGCTCTCTACCGCGGGAAGGCCCTGGCCGAGGGACTGCAGTACGCCGCCTACCTCTGTCCGCACTGCCTCCGTTTCGGCACCGTGAAGACGCGGGGCAACTGGCTCACATGCAGCTGCGGCCTGACGGCCAAATATCTGGAGACCGGGTCGTTCGAGAAGGGGATGTACATGCCTTTCGACAATTTTGCCGAGTGGAACCGCTTCCAGAAGCGCTGGGTGCATGAGCACTGCGCGGAGCTACGGCAGCATACGAAGGAGCCGATAGTCTTTGACAATGACTGCTTCAAACTGACGATGAAGAAGGACGGAGTCTTCACCCCGCTTTCTGACAGTGCGTCCGTGGCCATGTTCGGCGACCGGCTGGAGATATTCTACGGCGACCAGAAGATAGTCTACAGCATCGGGGAAATCACTGGATACGGCACCTTTCTCTCCCGCTCGATGTACTTCAACTGCGGGCCTTCGCTCCGCTATCAGCTCGTTGCCACCAAGCCGGTATCCACGCTGAAATACTACGCTCTCTGGCGCGGTCTTTCCGGCCGGGAATACCTTTAGAGTCTTTCTAACTGGAGCATCAGCATGTTCGGGGAGATATCCTTGAATAGGATTTTCTTATCCCTGTCGAGCAGGTAGAGGGAGGGGATGGCGCGGACGTCGTAGATGAGGGCATCGCGGATGGTCAGGTCCTGATTGTAGCCGGTAATCCACTCTTCAGGATAGTCGGACAGGCCCTTGAACCATTCGGCCACGTCCTCGTCGATGTAGATGCTCAGCAGGGTCATGCGGCCGTCCCGCACCATGGAGTTGATCTGGGGGCTGTCTTTCAGCAGGGAGATAATCCCGCGGCAGGCAGGGCAGCCAGGATTGGAGAAGAGCAGCAGGGTATATTCGCCCGGCGTGCCGTAGAGGCTGTGCGGACGGCCCTTGGCATCGGTAAATGTGAAGTCGGCGGCAGGGGTGCCGGGGCTGTTGTTCCGGCAGGTGGTCAGCTGCTGCTGATAGTAGGCGCTGTAGTGTTCCCCGGTGCGTCTGGTCCTCAGTATGCTCTCGATGACAGGTATGTAAAGCCCCTCGTTGCGCAGCTCCGACAGGGGATTCCACAGGGCGGATTCCATGGTGGCGGTGAACCAGTCGTAGATGTGTCCGCTGGTGTCCCGTTCCAGGGATGTCTCCGCCAGGGTCATCAGATGTGTCTGGGCTTTGAAAGCCCGGTCGAAGGGTATGGACCAGAGGGCGAGAAGGTACTCGCGGACGGCAGCTGTCATGTCCTCCTGTCTTACTCCGCCGATGAGGGTGTCGGAGATGCCGGCCCATGCTGCGGTGGAGTCGAAATATCTGTTCCAGAAATGTTCCGCGGCGTATTCCGCTGCGTCCTGGCCGGACAGCATGGCAGGTACGGAGACAGCGGGGAAGGGCTTAGGCCCGCGTTGCCCGGTCTCATTATGAAAATTACACCCGCTGATGAACAGGGGTGTAATTGTCAAAAAAAGTAAAGTTATGAAAAAAGATTTTGTCATTGCGCTGTTGACCTAAGAGGATTCGAACCTCTACAGACAGAACCAAAATCTGTAGTGCTACCATTACACCATAGGTCAGTACCGGGTGCAAAGTTACACATTTTTTTAAAACGTCGGCAGGCTGTCGCCGAAAATGTAGTAGAGGGCCAGCCAGAAAGCGAAGCGGGTGCCCTTGCCGATGAGCATGAAGAGGGCGCAGCGGCCGAAGTGCAGCTTGTAGAAACCCAGGCCGATGGCGAAGACATCGCCTACGAAGGGCAGCCAGGTCAGGAAGGCCAGCAGTGAGCCGTACTTGTCTATTTTCGACTTCTGTTTCAGCAGGGTCTCTTCCTTGACATGGAACCACTTTTCTATCCACTCCCATTTGCCGATGCGGCCTATCCAGTAGGAGGTCAGGCCTCCGAGCCAGTTGCCTGCGGTGGCGCAGATCCAGGATACGAGCGGGTCGCCTCCGGCAATTAAGATTCCGACTATCAGGAAATCCGATGAGAACGGGACGATGGTGGCGGCGATGAAGGTGCCGATGAACAGGCCGATGTAGCCGAGGTCGAGCAGAAATTCCAGGTCCATTGTCCGGTCAGCGTCTTATCTTTTTGAAAAATTCTGTCATAATGGCGCTGCACTCTTCTGACAGCACTCCGTTGCAGACCTTCGTCCTCGGATGGAGGAGGGAAGGGGAGAAAAGGGTGTAACCGCGCTTTGGGTCCGGGGCTCCGTAGACTACTGCTCCGACCTGGGTCCAGGCCATCGCAGCGGCGCACATCGGACATGGCTCGACTGTGACGTACAGGGTACATTCCGGAAGATACTTGCCTCCGATGTAGGCGGTGGCGGCCGTCATGGCCAGCATCTCGGCATGGGCCGTGGGGTCGTGCAGGGTCTCGGTCTGGTTGTGCGCCCGGGCGATGATCCGCCCCTCGCACACCACTACCGCTCCGATGGGGATCTCCCCCTCGGCCTCGGCTCTCCGCGCTTCCTTCAGAGCCTCGCGCATGTATTTCTCGTGGTCAGTGTTCATTGCCGTTCAATATTTTCCAGGATCCGTTTTTCTTTGCGCCTGTCCTTTCTATGATGCCTTTCTCCCTGAGCCGGTCAATGGCCCGTTTTATCGTGCTCCTCGACTTTTTAGTATTGGCCGCCATCTCTTCAATCTTGACAGATGGATTCTCCTCTATAAGTTGTAGGACAGCTATTTCTGTCAAGGATGCCTTTCCGGTCAAATTGTTTAAAGGTTCATTTTGAACCTTTAAATCGTGTTTTAAAGGTTCATTCCGGACCGTTAATCCGTCCGCTTTTATATGCAGGGTCCTGTTCCGCAAGTCGGCCTCTTCGTTCAGAAGGAGATGACGCAAAAATCTTTCCAGCGGCTCTGTGGTGGCTGTTATTCCGTTTTTCAGGTCATTGTAATTGGCCCTGACAAGGGCGTTCCTGAAAAACCATGAGTGCCTTTCGAAAGTATCGTTTCCTACATTGAACCCGAAACTGCGGAGATATTTTATCAGGAATACCGCAGTTGTGCGGGTGTTGCCTTCTCCAAAAGGATGCACCTGCCAGAGATTGGATATGAATCTTGCAATATGCCGCACAGCCTCATCTGCTGTCAGTCCCTCGTATGAAAAATCCCTTTCAGTAGAGATGTCGTATTCCAGGGTCTCGGTTATCAGGCCGGCACCGGCATATATTACTGTACCTCCGTCCAATACCCATTCTTTTTTGGTGATGTTATAGTCCCGGATGCGGCCGGCGAATTTGTAAATGCCTGTGAAGAGATACCGATGGATACGGATGAGTTCAGCCGGAGTCATGGAAAATGCCTGTTCTGTGAGAAGTTCGGTGATTCTGTAAGAGACTGTGTCGGCCTCTTTGGTACGTTCATCACTGCCGGTGTCTTCCCTTGCTGTGCGGCTCTCGTAGTAGGACTCAATGCGCTGTCGTACTTCCCGGAGCGAGATGTCTCCCTCGATATGCTCGCGGGCGGTATCTATAAGGTATGCCGAGGGCTTCAGTCCGTCCACGTCCTGAAGTCCGATGGCCGTGCGCCATGCCTGCGCCCGCTCCGCCCTCGACGGCTCACCCTGCCTTATATATTCCTCAAAGTCCGTTATCATAATAGCAGAGCAAAGATACGCAAAGTCGTCCACATGGCAAAGTGACATTTTGGCAGAGTGTGCGGAGTGGCACTTAATTTGTTTTAGGTGTCTGTGCAAGTTGAAAACAACTAAAAATTAAAAGATATGAACATTAGACCTTTAGCAGACAGAGTGCTCGTAGAGCCCAAAGAAGCTGAGACCAAGACAGCAAGCGGAATCTATATTCCCGAGACAGCAAAAGAGAAACCCCAGCAGGGTAAGGTAATCGCTGTAGGCAGCGGCAAGAAGGATGAGCCCATGGAACTGAAAGTGGGTGACACCGTTCTCTACGGAAAGTATTCCGGAACCGAGATTACCGTTGACGGCAAGGACTATCTGATGATGCGTCAGTCGGACGTGCTGGCAGTTCTTTAATTATGTGTAGTGTTTAACTTTTAAAAACTAAAAATCATGGCAAAAGAAATCAAATTCAATATGGAAGCCCGCAGCCTGATGAAGGAAGGCGTGGACGCTCTTGCAAACGCAGTGAAGGTAACCCTCGGTCCTAAGGGACGCAACGTGGTTATCGACAAGAAATTCGGTGCTCCTCAGGTCACCAAGGACGGTGTTACCGTAGCCAAGGAAGTGGAGCTCGAGGACCGTTTCCAGAACATGGGTGCCCAGATGGTAAGGGAAGTGGCGTCCAAGACTAACGACCAGGCCGGTGACGGTACCACCACCGCTACTGTCCTCGCACAGGAAATCATCAGCGTAGGTCTGAAGAACGTGACCGCAGGCGCCAACCCCATGGATCTGAAACGCGGTATCGACAAGGCAGTTGAAGCTGTCGTTGCCGACCTGAAAAAGCAGACCCAGGAAGTGGGTGAGGATATGGCCAAGGTAGAGCAGATCGCCACCACATCCGCCAACAACGACGCTTTCATCGGCAAGCTCATCGCAGAGGCAATGGGTAAGGTGAAGAAAGAGGGTGTCGTTACAGTCGAGGAAGCCAAGGGTACTCAGACCGAGGTCAAGGTCGTTGAGGGTATGCAGTTCGACAGAGGCTACATCTCTCCTTACTTCATGACCAACCCCGACAAGATGGAGGCCGTTCTCGAGAACCCCAAGATTCTGATCACCGACAAGAAGATCTCCTCCATGAAGGACCTTCTCCCCATCCTCGAGCCCATCGCACGCAACAGCGAGTCCCTCCTTATCATAGCTGAGGACGTAGACGGCGAGGCTCTGACTACTCTGGTAGTCAACAGACTCCGCGGAACGTTGAAGGTCGCTGCCGTGAAGGCTCCCGGATTCGGTGACCGCCGCAAGGAGATGCTTCAGGATATCGCCACACTGACAGGTGCCCAGGTAGTATCCGAGGAGAGAGGCTTCACCCTTGAGAACACTACCCCCGACATGCTCGGTAAGGCTGACAAGGTGACCATCGACAAGGAGAACACCACCATCGTCAACGGCAAGGGTGACAAGGACGCTATCGCTGACCGCGTAGCCCAGATCCGCAAGCAGATCGAGAAGACCACTTCCGACTATGACCGCGAGAAACTCCAGGAGAGACTGGCCAAGTTAGCCGGCGGTGTGGCTGTCCTCTATGTGGGCGCTGCATCCGAGGTCGAGATGAAGGAGAAGAAGGATAGGGTAGAGGACGCTCTGAACGCTACCCGTGCCGCAGTTGAGGAGGGTATCATCCCCGGCGGTGGTGTCGCCTTCATCCGCGCCATCGAGACTCTGAAGGGCCTGAAGGGTGAGAACGAGGACGAGCAGACCGGTATCAACATCGTGGCCAAGGCCATCGAGGCTCCTCTGCGTACCATCGCCGAGAATGCAGGTGTCGAGGGCAGCGTAGTGGCTCAGAAAGTCCGCGAGGGCAAGGGCGACTTCGGTTACAATGCCCGCGCAGACCGCTATGAGAACCTGCTCGCAGCCGGTGTAATCGACCCGACCAAGGTTACCCGCGTGGCTCTGCAGAACGCTGCTTCCGTAGCCGGCATGTTCCTCACCACCGAGTGTGTGATCGCTGACAAACCGGAACCCGCTCCCGCAGCTCCCGCAATGAACCCCGGAATGGGCGGCATGATGTAATCAGCTGACGGCACTCCCATATTTTGAGACAAGGCTGCCGCAATCATCCTGACTGATGGTTGCGGCAGTTTTTTGCAGATTTAAGATTTAATTTTAAATTTGCAAAAAAATGATGCAAAATGAAAATAGGAAGAACAGCGGTAGATAAATTGCAGCAGCTTGCAGTCAAATTTCCATTTGTAACTATCACAGGACCAAGGCAGTCCGGTAAATCAACTCTTGCTGAGACGGCATTTCCGGATTTCAGGCAAGTTTCTCTTGAAGACTTGGACAACAGAGAGTTTGCCTTAAAGGACCCGAGAGGATTCATTGCTACCTATCCTTCCAAGACGATAATTGACGAGGTGCAGAGGGTTCCGTCTATCCTTTCCTATCTGCAGACCCATGCGGACAAGTCCCGGGAAATGGGAATGTATGTCCTGACAGGGTCGCAGAATTTTGAGTTGATGGAAGCGATAGACCAGTCTCTGGCAGGCAGGACGGCGCTGTTGACGTTGTTGCCCTTGTCTCATGAGGAGATGGGGCAGGCAGGTATTCTTCCGGAAAATGTCGATGCGGAGATTTTCTATGGTTCGTACCCGGCTCTGTATGACCGCGGGATTCACCCCGTGGATTATTTTCCAAGTTACATAAAGTCCTATCTGGAAAAAGACGTACGGCAGATGAAAGCCATAGAGGACCTGTCGAGGTTCCGTAAGCTGGTCCGTCTGTGTGCAGGACGTATCGGGCAGATACTGAACAAATCATCATTGGCCGTAGAATGTGGAGTGACTGCTCCGACCGTGGACTCATGGCTGTCAGTGCTGGAGGAGAGCTATATAGTATATTTTCTGAGACCGGATTACCGCAATTTTTCCAAGAGACTGGTAAAATCGCCCAAACTCTATTTCTACGATACCGGCCTGGCCTGTTCGCTGCTGGACATTAAGAGTCCGGAGCAGGTGTCTACGCATTATCTCAGAGGAGGCCTGTTCGAAAATATGGTTGTCAATGAAATCCTCAAGCGCAGTCTCAATCGCGGCATAAACCCGGTACTCTCATTCTGGAGAGACAGCGCCGGACATGAGGTGGACTTGATTGTAACGGCAGGGGACAGCCAGCATGCCTACGAGATAAAATCCGGGGCCACATTCTCCACCGACTATTTCAATGGACTTGACTATTGGGCCGGACTTTCCGGTGTCTCACCTTCCCGGCGTTCTGTCATCTACGCCGGAGAGACTCCGCTCATGACTTCTTCGGGCGAAGTGCTCTCCTGGCGCAATATGTGACATTGGATTGTATATGTCAGTAGCGGCGTGGATGGAAAAAGATGACTGCGCTGACAAGAACGATGAGGCCGAGGAGGATGAAGCCGAGGGGGTTGGCACGGCGGGAGGTGGCCTCAACGGTCAGGTCGCCGGCGAGGAGGCGGAAGCCGTCCACTTTCCAGACAGGAGTACCGTCATCCATAAGTTCAGTATTTGCCGATGTAAGGCGGCCGGGCATGCGGACCTGATACAGCATCGCATGGCAGAAAGGGGCTGTCAGTTTCTCCTCGAGAGCGGATATCTCCTCTTCCCATGCCGCGGCGTGAATGGCGGCCGCATCAGTGTAGGCAGGACTGCCGCTCAGCCGGCTCATCTGTGCGGCTATGGAAGTAAAGTGTCTGCTGCCGGCATCGTCTGCCTCTCCGAAAGAGAATGAGAAGATGTCCTCGTAAAAGTCATAGTGCTTTTCCATCCACTGCATCAGCTCCGTTTTCAGGCTGTCCGTCAGCTCCTCTCCGGCAGTGGAGCAGATAACGAGGTAAAGATGCTCACGATAGCAGATATTTACCCATTCGGTGTACTTGTCATAGAGGTCTGCCAGGCAGGAATATGTCTCCGCCCCGTTCATCCCCGGCGAGCCGGTGCCGTTGCGGTACCATCTTTCTATCTCTGCGCTGCTCATGAGGCTGTCCGGCCGGACGGGCATCCAGGAGTCTATGCCCGGAAAGGTGCAGGTGTAGCTGTAGGTGTTGAAGAACAGTCCGCGTTTCCTGTTCCAATGCTCGGAGGTCCTGACATAGGGCAGACCGGCGTATTCCTCCGATGCAGGGGTATCCCGGTATGAGGTGTCGGAAGACCGGAAAGTCCGGGCCGCATAGAAATTCATGGTGGCGGAGTCGTTCAGGAACCACCATGTCCTCGGTTCTGCCATCCTGCCGGTCTGCCACTGCTCTCCCGGCTCGAAGAGGAACGGGTGGGAGGACAGGTCTCCGGCAAGGCAGGCGGAGTCGGCTTCGGCATAGACGGTCCGGGTCATGCTGCCGTCGGGGTGGATTTCGGGGATAACGGTGTAGTAGGTTACGCAGGATGTAGAAAGGGCTGTGGCAGCGGCTGCTGTCAGGATTTTATTAATGGTCTTCATGGCTCTGTAGATTTGCAGCCCGGTCTTTCAGTCCGGCAACGGACTGTCTGTGGGCGTTGGTTTTACGATAATGTTCGAGATGTGCCTGCGGCCCGCGCATAAAGGCTGACGTGCTGACGGGAAGGCTGCTTATCTCGGTGCGGACGGCCGTATCGGTCTGTATGAGTGCAGTCGACAGGGACAATACCAGCACGGCTGCGGCGGCAATGCCGGTAACGGCGGCAGCTAGGCGTATGTGGCCGGAGCGGAGCGGGGCCGGTCCTGTCGGAGAGTCCTGCGGCATGTTCTCGGTGCGTTCCGCTATCCGCGCGGAGACCTCCTCCGGATGAGGCATCTGCGGCCGGGTGCGGCACATATCTTCTATGAATTGTCTGTATCTGTCCATAACTGATGTATTTTCCTGTTTATAATTCCTTTTCGAGGGCCCTCCGGACCTTCTGCCGGGCAAGATAGAGGTTGCTTTTGAGCTGCACTGCGCTCCAGCCGGTGGCTCTGCGGATCTCCTCGAAGGGCAGCCGTTCTATTTCGTGGAGGACGAAGACGGTCCGCTGCATCGGGGAGAGGGTCCGGGTAACCCGCCGGAGCCGGGCCTCGAGCTCCCGGGCGATGTTTCCGCTTTCCGGGTCAGCCGCCCGCTCCTGAGCATTGGCCCAGACGGCATCCGCCTCGAACTTCCTGTGAGCGGAGCGCTTCCGCAGGATGTCACAGCACAGGCGGGCGGCAATGGTCCCGAGCCAGGTGGCGGGGCTGTAGCGTCGGTCGTAGCCCGGGAGGGTCTTCCATGCCCGGATGAACGTCTCCTGCACCGCGTCCTCCGCCTCGTCCGGGTCGCCGAGCATCCGCAGGGCCACGCGCCATACCATCTGTCGGTATTGCTCCACGATGGCGGCGAAAGCCCGGTGGTCTCCGGCAGCTGCGGCCTGTATTGTCTCTTGGATGCTCATGCGTTTTCGCTTTTACAGGATATACGCATTAGAAGCCCGGAAGTCAAAAAATCTCTTCCAATAGTTTCTGCAGCTCGGCGACAGTGTCCGGATGTTGGGGTGCTACGTTTGTGTGCTCGTCGGGGAGTCGGTAGAGCTGGGGTGCGGGGTCGGTGCCGGTTTCAATGCCGGGACACCAGGAAAGGGATTTGGGGTAGTTGCTGGGGGCAATGTATTTCCATTCGCGAGTGCGGATGGAGAGGGTGTAGGACCATTCTACAATCCATTCACGGCCGGTAGTGTCTGCGCCGAGAAGCACTTCCGAGAGGTCGTGGCTGTCGGGAGCGGCGTCTTCGGGCAGCTCTGCTCCGATGATGGAGGCGAGGGAACGGAACAGGTCTATCTGGGAAATGAGGGCACCGGACACAGAAGGCTGTGTTATCCGTCCGGGCCAGGAGATGATGGCGGGGATGCGGGTGCCGCCTTCGAAGGCGCTGTACTTGCTGCCGCGGAGGCCTCCTGTGATACTGTGGTCTCCGACAAGCTCAGCGGCGGAATCCGCGTAGCCGTCGTCCAGCACAGGGCCGTTGTCGCTGGTGAGGATGATGATGGTGTTGTCCCGTATTCCGGCCTGCCCGAGGGCATCGAGAATCTGGCCTACGCTGTAGTCAAACTGAAGAATCGCCTCGCCTCTGAGCCCCATCGGGCTTTTGCCGCGGAACCTTTCGTGGGGCATGCGCGGCACGTGTACGTCGTTAGTAGCGAAGTACAGGAAGAACGGTCCGTCGCTGTGCTCCCGGATGAACTCTACTGCATGGGCGGTAATCGAGTCTGCGATATTCTCATCCTTCCATAGAGCCTTGCCGCCGCCCTTCATATAGCCGATGCGGCCGATACCGTTGACCACCGCATTGTCATGGCCGTTGGAAGAACGTAGCTTGAGTTCCGAGACAGGAGTCCGGTGATAGTCGGGAACATCCTCGAATGGCCCTTTGTAACTCACTTCTACAGGGGCGGAGGGGTCGAAGTCCGCTATCCGTCCGTTCTCGATGAATACGCACGGAGTCCTGTCAGCGGTAGCGGCCATAATATAGTGGGTGCCGAAGCCCAGATCGGCCGGGGTGATGTCCAGTTCTCCGTTCCAGTCCTGAGCACCTGATTCGGAACCTAAGCCGAGATGCCATTTGCCTATGGCTGCCGTGGCATAGCCGGCCTGCGAGAACATATCGGCCAGAGTGTATGTGTCGGGATGAATGATGCTGGCAGCGTCTCCCTGTGCCACGCCTGTACCCTCCTTGCGGAATGCGTATATGCCGGTGAGCAGGGAGAAACGCGAGGGGGTGCTGGTCGAGGCGACTGCATGTGCGTCAGTAAAGCGGATGCCCTCTCCGGCTATACGGTCTGTATTCGGGGTGCTGACCCGGTGTGCTCCATAACAGGACAGGTCTCCGTAGCCCAGGTCGTCAGCGTAGATTATCACTAGATTAGGCCTGGAATTCTGCGGGTGGTCAGCATCCGGCTGCGCCTGAGCCGCTGCTGCAGGAGAAGCTGCGAGCAGCGGCAGGAGCAGTTCTTTTATCCTGTTGTTCATGGTTGTACCGGACTAACCGTTTACCTTGTGATAGTCCTCGAGGAATTTGGCAAGCCCGGAGTCGGTCAGGGGGTGCTTGAGCAGTCCCTTGATGGCGGGGAGAGGGCAGGTGGCCACGTCGGCACCGGCCTTGAGACAGTCTATGATATGGCGGGTGTGGCGGATGGATGCCGCGAGTACCATGGTGCCGAATCCGTAGTAGCGGTACATGTCCACGATCTCCTCGATGAGACCGATGCCGTCCTCAGAGATGTCGTCGAGGCGGCCTACGAAGGGAGATACATAGGTGGCTCCGGCCTTGGCGGCAAGCAGGGCCTGTCCGACAGAGAATACAAGGGTGCAGTTGGTCTTCACGCCCTTGCCGGAGAAATACTTCACTGCCTTGATGCCGGCTTCGGTGCAGGGTAGCTTGACTACGATGTGCTCGTTGAGGTCCGCCAGTTCCTGGCCTTCGCGGATCATCCCCTCGTAGTCGGTGGCGATGACCTCGGCGCTGACATCCCCGCCCACTATGTTGCAGATGTCGATGTAATGTTTATACTGGTTCTCCTTGCCCTTGATGCCTTCTTTGGCCATCAGGGAAGGGTTGGTGGTCACTCCGTCGAGTACGCCCATGGCGTAGGCCTCGCGGATCTGGTCCAGATTGGCTGTGTCTAGAAAGAATTTCATGATGTGGTGGTTGCTTTTTGTTATACAAACTTTCAGCAAAGATAGCAAAAAGACATAAAAAAAGAGGCACCCCTCTGCTACAATAGGTACCCCTTCCTTGTGTACTAAAACCTAAACCTACTACATAGATGCAGGTCCCGCTGTTTTTGTTGCACGGAAAGTGAAAATTTTTTAAAAAATTTTCGAAAGGGTGCGTCGGGTGGGGAGAGCGGTGATGAAAAGGCCGATGAGGGCGATGCCGGCGAGGGTGATGAGGATGTCGCCGGGCTTGATGACGACGGGGTAGTACTCGACTACGAAGCTGCCGGGCATGCGGATGACACCGACGTGCTGCTGGATGAGGCAGAGGATGATGCCGACGGCCAGGCCGATGACGGCTCCGAGCAGGATGATCATCCAGCCCTCGTCGAAGAAGATGCGGCGGATCAGGGCCGGACGGGCCCCGAGGTGCTGGAGGGTGGCGATGTCGTCCCGTTTCTCGATGATGAGCATGGTAAGGGAGCCGAAGACGTTGCAGGAGACCACGATGATGATGAAGAGCAGAATCATGAAGATGACCACCTTCTCGATGCGCATCATGCGGTAGACGGTCTCGTTCTGCATGTATTTGTCCTTGACGGTGAAGCCGGGGCCGAGGGCGGAGCGGACCTCCTTCACTGCCTGACGGACGTCGGAGCCGGGGGCGAGCCGGAGCTCCACGGTGCCTGCCTCATTGTCCTGGAGTCCTATGAGTCTGCGGGCCCGCTCGATGGGGACGAAGAGGGTGTTGCTGTAGCCCTCATTGCCCGAGAAGAAGGTGCCTATGGGGAAGAACCGCTCGCTGTTGAGGGATGCCGCCGGATTGACTAAGGATATGTCCCGGTCGCGGGCGGGGAAATAGACGGTGATGGGGTCGAGGAAGCGGGGCATTATGCCCATTTCCACAGCTAATCCGCGTCCGGTGACGGCCTGGGCCACCTCTCCGTGCATCAGGGTGAACTCTCCGTCGATGATGCAGGACTGTATCTCGGGATTCTCGGTGTAGCTCTGCTCCACGCCTTTGAGCAGGGCGGTGCCCTCCTCGCGGTCGTAGGTCAGGAAGACGGTCTCCTCGACGCTCTCGGTGAATGAGGCTACGGAGGACATCGAGCGGACGGCGTCGAAGGCCTCTGTGTCGGTGCGGAAATATTTGGATGAGCCGCAGGTAACGGCTATGTCGGGCATGGCCCGGTCGTACATGCCGCGCACCACGTCCTCGAATCCGTTGTATATCGACAGCACCATGATCAGGGCGCAGGAGCCCACGGCTATGCCTATCGCGCTGATGAGCGAGATGATGTTGATGACGTTGTGCGACTTCTTGGCGAAGAGGTAACGCCGGGCTATGAAGTAGGACAGATTCATGGGCAGCATCTAACTCAGTGTGGTACGGGCAGAATGGGATATGCAGGACAGGGGAGGGATACGGCTACTTGGCGAGCAGTTCGTCGATGTGCTCCACGTAGTCCAAAGAGTCGTCCAGATAGAAAATCAGTTCGGGGATGATACGCAGCTGCTTGGCCATCTGGCGGCCCAGCTCCCCGCGCATGGACTTGCCCGACTCCTGTATCATCCTGAAGACCTTCTCCTGCTTGGCAGAGGGGAAAATGCTGACGTAGACCTTGGCCACAGCAAGGTCCGGGCTGATGGTCACTCCGCTGACTGACACGAGGGCTCCGTCCCAGGCGGCCATGCCCCTGGAACGGATGATCTCGGCCAGATGTCTCTGGAGCTCCTTGGCCACTTTGAGCTGGCGGGTGCTTTCTCCTTCCATAGCGGTTTACTCGAATTTGAGGATGTAGTAGTTTTTCTTGCCTTTCTGGGCCAGGATGTACTTGCCGTCGATGAGATCCGCGCTGTCGATGGTCCGGTCCGCGCTGTCGCATTTGTCCTTGTTGATGGACAGCCCGCCTCCCTGAATCATCTTGCGGCATTCGCCCTTGGAGGGGAATACGTCGGTGGTTACCGCCAGCAGGTCGATGACATTCTGGGGGAGTGCGTCCTTGCTGAGGCTGTACTGGGGCACGCCGTCGAATACCGAGAGGAAGGTCCTTTCGTCGAGAGAGCGGAGAGTCTCGGAGGTGGACTTGCCGAAGAGGATCTGGGATGCGTCCACGGCCTTGCCGTATTCCTCCTGCCCGTGTACCATGACGGTGATCTCGCGTGCGAGCAGCTTCTGGAGTTCCCGCAGGTGAGGGGTCTTGGCATGCTCCGCCACGGCTGCCTCTATCTCCTCACGGCTGAGAGTGGTGAATATCTTGATGTATCTGGCGGCGTCCTCGTCGCTGACGTTCAGCCAGAACTGGTAGAATGCGTAGGGTGTGGTGTATTCCGGCGAGAGCCAGATATTGCCTTTCTCGGTCTTGCCGAACTTGCCTCCGTCGGACTTGGTCATCAGGGGCCATGTCAGTCCGTATGCCTCTCCGCCCAATTTGCGCCGGATAAGCTCCGTACCGGTGGTGATGTTGCCCCACTGGTCACTGCCGCCCATCTGGAGCTTGCAGCCGTAGTGCTCGTAGAGGTATGTGAAGTCGTAGCCCTGGAGCAGCTGGTAGGTGAATTCGGTGAAGGACATGCCCTCGCGTCCTTCTCCGCTGAGTCTCTTTTTGACCGAGTCCTTTGCCATCATGTAGTTGACGGTGATGAGCTTGCCTATCTCGCGGGTGAAGTCGAGGAATCTCCAGTCCTTCATCCAGTCGTAGTTGTTGACTAAGATGGCGGCGTTGGGAGCGTCGCTCTCGAAGTCGATGAACTTGGAGAGCTGGGCCTTGATGCACTCCTGGTTGTGGCGCAGGGTAGCCTCATCGAGAAGGTTGCGCTCCTGGGACTTCATCGAGGGGTCGCCGATCATGCCGGTGGCTCCGCCGATGAGGGAGATGGGACGGTGGCCGGCGTCCTGGAAGTGCTTGAGCATCATAACGCTGACCAGATGACCGATGTGCAGCGAATCAGCCGTGGGGTCGATGCCCACGTATGCAGTGCACTGCTCTTTTGAAAGGAGTTCTTCAGTTCCGGGCATGATATCCTGGATCATGCCCCTCCATTTGAGGTCTTCGATAAAATTCTTCATCGTATGAAAAATAACTGCTTTGCTTTTGAATATCCGCGCAAAGGTAGTTATTTTTATTCAAAATAGGTTATCTGCGGTAAGTGCGGAAAATGGCAATGCCGATGCAGACCAGCGTCAGGGCCACTATCCCCCAGATGAACCACATATTCAGCGTCTGCGTCTTGCCTGCGGCCACCGAGAGTGTGGAGTTGGCTCCGAAGGACAGGAGCAGGCAGAGCAGGAGGTTCATCTGTGCGGCTAAGTCCGTCTTGGCGGCTCTGGCGGCTTCGGCTTTCCGGGCGGGAACGGGAAGGTTCACCACCTTGGGGAAGCACTGGGCCAGAATCATGATGATGTAGATGCCGAGACCGATGAGCGCGAGAGTGAGCAGGATGCCCCTGTCTCCGACTCCGTCCACCACTCCATGGAGGTTGAAATGGTTCGGTACCGGGACTCCTTCCAGGCGGGACCAGGAGAGCATCGGAAGGAATCCGGACAGCATCGCCATCGTGGCGACTATATTGAGTGAAAGATTTGTAAGACGATGAAACATAGCAGACTGATTTAGCGGTTCAGTCTGCAAGTTAGCCAAAAACTATCTAAAATGCAAAAAACTGATAGTTATCCGACAAGCCATACCATGACGTGCCCGTCGAAGATCTCGTAGTTGAGCTCGAAAGTCTCCTCCTCTCCGTCGCGGTGGATGAATGTGGCTTCCAGTTCGCCTTCATCGCGCGGGGTGAAGCGCTCCACCTCTATCTGGCGGGCGAAGTCCACACCGTTGCGGGACATGCGCTTGTAGATGGCTTCCTTGGCGCACCAGTAGATGGCCAGCTGCTGGTTGGTGTTGTGGTCCGAGAGGTCGTCCTTCTCATCCTCGGAGAGAGCCTTGCGCTCCACTGCCGAGAAATCTCGGTCCAGGCTCTCGATGTCGATGCCCACGCTCTCCTCGGGGTGTGCGATGATGGCTGCGAACCGGGCGCAGTGGGAGATGCTGATCTCCACGGCACAGTTCTGAAGATAGGGTTTGCCGTTGTCGTGATGTCCGAGATAGAGTTTCTCGGGAAACATCTCGTTGAGAAGTGCCCTTACGGCCAGTTTCTCCTTGCGCCGTGCGGGGCTTTTGGTGATTTCGAGCTCCTCGAGCTCATCGCTGGGAATGGGGGCGCACAGCCGGCGCAAGTCGTCTTCGTCCTCGGAGATCTCCCATACGCATATCTCCGCCCCGTTTTCTAATTTTTCTCGTTTATATAGACCCATCGATTTTTAAAAATAGGCTGCAAAGAAAAGCACTTATCGCGGAACTGCCAAATATTTTTCCAACATATATGCCGGATGGTAGGACAGTTTGGCCTTGCGCAGGCCCTCATCCCCGGCGTCGTCCTCCCGGTTGACGTACTGCAGGCCGGCCGCCTCGTGCTCGAGGAAGGTGCGGTTGATCATGGGATAGGCCCCCGTAACATCGGAAAATGCCTTCTCGACATGCACGATGAAAGTATCGGAGTTGAGCCGCTCGCCGAGGGTGTAGGCCACCAGGCGGCCGCCGCTGCGCAGCATTCCTCCGCTGAGCCGCAGGGGGACGAAGTCCTCCAGGGCCTTGCGCACCGCGCAGGCCTCCATCTGCATCGACTCGTTGTGGATGCAGCCGTTGAGGGCGCACCACTCGTCGGTCATTGTCCTGCATTCCTCCAGCTGGCGGCGGCAGAGCTCCGGATCGCCGTCCGGACGGATGCTCTCGTAGGTCCAGCCGGGGTTCTGCGCCTTGAACCGGGAGATGAAATTGCGCTTGGGCTGGTATTTCTTTCCGGCGAGGGAGACCATCTTCTCCGTTTCGTAGAGATAGTCGAAGGAGCGGCGGACAGGGGAAAATTCGTAGCGGCCGGGGAACATTTCCTCGAGGCGGGCCTTCACATCGGCAACGGTCCAGAGGACCGGGCGTCTCCCGATGCGGGCGGCATCCTCTTCCATTGTATCCAGAACCTCAGCGATATCTCCGCTTCCTGCGGGGAAAATGTAGTTGGCGCAGCCCTCCTCCCCGTCGGAGCGGATGAGCAGCCAGTCCTTCCACCGGGCGATGCGGGTTCCGAAGAACCGGGCCCAGATGTACAGCGAGGTGAAGCAGTACTCTGTGGCCCGGTAGTCGGAAACAGCAAGGAGCGGGTCGGCCCACTCCTTGTCGCTTAATTCTATGTCCTTGAACTCAGGTAGATTACTCATACAGCCACTGGCTCAGGATGGATTTGATTTCCTTCTGGGTAGCCTCGTCGAAGGTGGCGATGCGGGCACGGTGGCTGCCGCCGGGCTGGATGAAGAACTTGATGTTGTCCTTGTGGGGGTCGGCGGGCATCACTGCGGACCAGGGATCGAACTGGCCGTAGATGAAGAGCATGCGGGCGTCGGTGGAGAGCAGGAATGCCGAGATCTTGTTGTAGAGGTAGTCACTGAAGGGGAACTCGCGGTTCTGGGGCAGCAGGAGTTTCTGCATGTAGTCCTTGGTGTTCTTGATGCTGAAATACTTGCTGTACTTCTTGAACTGCTTCATGTCGTAGCCGTAGTAGCCGAGCTCGGTGGCGGCCTGTACGAAGAAGGGTGAGGTGGCGCTCCATTTCACGAAGTAGTCGGGGGAGCTTATTTTCATCATGTAGTCAAATACCTCGCGGTCGGAGGCGTCCTTGCCGGGTATCTCCGACACGGGATAGCCCCACTGCCAGAAGGCGAAGGAGAACTCCAGCACGCCGTAGTCGTAGATCTCGTCCACGGGAGCGCGGAACTCGTACTCGCGGGCCTTGCACAGGGAGTCGTACATGGGCATCAGACGGTCCTTGCGGAGCAGCAGCTCGATCTGGAAGTTCCTGACGGCCTCGCGGTCGGCGGGTGTGCCCACGTATTCTGCGATGAAGGGCTCATGACGGCCGTCGTATGCGCCGCGGCACAGAGGGCCTACGTAGGGTACGGAGAAGTCCACGTCCTCAGGATAGTAGGCGCGGTAGAGCATGGTGGTCTGGCCTCCCTTGCTGATACCGGTGGAGATCCACTTGCCGTCGAAGACGTTCTTCAGGGCGGTCACTACCTCGTGCAGGTCAGCGGCTGCATTGGGGGCGTTCATGTAGTCCCAGTTGACCTCCTCGGGAGACTTGCCGGGGTAGGGGGTGGATTCGAGGAAATAGCGGTGCTCGACCACGATGTTATTCGTGTTGAACAGGGCCGAGATCTCGTCGCGGTAGCGGGGACTGGCCGCATACTGGGCGCCATAGCCCTCGGTCACCACTACGGTGGCGCTGTCAGGATGCACGGCGCACACATAGACCCTCTGGGTGAAAGTGCCCATGTCGGGGTTCTCGTGGTCGATGGGCTGCTCGAATATCACTAAATATTTCTCGGCGAACTGAGTGCTCTCCAGCTCCTGCACGTCCTTTACCTGGGGCAGGGCAGCGATGCGGTCCGCCAGCGTCGCCTCCTGAGCCCGGAGCTGCACTCCGAGGACAGAGAGGACCAGCGTTGCGATGATAGAAAATGTAAATCTGCGCATAATGGTTGTTCGGTTGGTTGTTTAAACGTTGCGCAAATGTAAGATTTTTTTCGGTAAGATGGACGCTACCGGAGGTCAAATACCTCAAGCTGCGACTGCATGGCGTTGGAGGCGATGAGCCTGCCGTCGGATGTGACGCAGATGCACCAGTAGTATTTGTCGGGGAGGACCAATTGTCCGGTGTATCTGCATGTGTCCCCGTCTACGTCCAGTACGACGACGGTATTGCATAGATTCTTCATATTGTCGGCTGGATCATCGTTCACAGTGAAGCAGAGTATGTACAGTTTTCCGTCGGAGTAATATGAGTCGCCGAACTGGTAGTACACGGTCAGGGTGCCCGGAGCCGAAGCCTCACGGCTCTTTTCTATGTCCTTGACTTTCCGCTCTATTACCGGGATATCGGAAATGTCCACCGAATTCAGAAGATTCATGTCCTCATCGTAAAGGTCGATGACCGGTGCCATCTTGACAACAGCCGCATATCCCGTTTCCGTCTTGAATATATCCCATTCCGTGAGGGCCTTCAGCTCGTCAGTCTCTCCGACTACAGTTCCTTTGTAAGATCCGGTAACCTGTCCGGATGTGTCTATTCTCACTATCGGAGTTCCGCCGATGGTGTACTTCCCTCCGTATGAGGCGGTGATGCCGTTATCGTCGACAATCAGTCTGCGGGTCAGCGGACGGTCTACTTCCATCCCGTATCTGATGCTTTTGAGGTACTCTGCCGAGTCTTTGCTGAAGACATGGAAATCGTCGTTGTTGCCGTTGATGTACACAGCGTTGTCAGACATCCCGAACGTCTCGACAAAGACAGTCTCTCCCGGTCCGCGTCCCTTCCGCCCGAAGACCGTCAGCGGGTTCATGTCCTGATCTGTCTTGATGATTCCACTCATTTTTCTTTCCATGAAGTATAGGTATCCGTCGTCCTCTATTATGGACATTATGCCGTCCGAGATATAGATCTCCTCGCCGAAGGAGTCGATTGTCCGGGACGGCTCCAGGTGCCTGACTGTGACTTCTTCCGTGGAGCTGCAGGAGGCGGCCAGAAATGCTGCGGCAACTACAGCTGCCGATATCGAAAGTGTAAAAGCAAGAAAATTTTTCATATTATCCAGTGATTATAGTGACAAATATATCAAATATATCAAAGGGCAAGGATAAGAAATATAGACATATGGTAGTGCTCCGGTCAGTGTGTGTGCTGTGTTCTGCAACGGTAAGCAGGGTAGCGGGGGTATTTTGTAATCACTCGATAATCAGATGCTTACAATTGAGCGCTGATCTTTTCGGCGTTTTCGAAGCACCTGCAAAGATCAGTGGCCTAACGGAATGTGTTGACCGCCAAGGTGTTGTAATTTGAGTGTGCTGCAGTGCTTACCGATTACCATTCACCATCCAGTGGCCGCCTTTGTCGGGTCCTACGCGCCGGAGCCTTCCTTCGGCTTTCAGGCGGGCCAGGTGTTTTTCCACGGCTTTCGGGGTGATGCCGATGCGGGCGGCGAGGGCTGCTGCGCTCAGGCTGCCGTCCCCGGACAGCAGTTCGAGGATTTTCTCCCCACCTTTTTCATCACTGACGGACTCGAGATATGCATCTATGTCGTGGCGGAGATTGCGTATCATCAGGCCGGTCATCCAGCGGCGGAATATCGATGGATCTTCCTTTTCCCGCGTCTCTACGAGGGCCTTGATATATTCTTCCTTATCCCCTTTCAGGATTTTTGCGGGGATCAGGCCCATTTCCATCTGCAGCTGGTTCATCAGCAGACGGGCGGTCCTGCCGTTGCCGTCAGTATTTCGAGCTCATTGTCCATAGTCTCTGCAAAGTTACTCATTTAATTCGTCGGGAAAGGCCGCCGGCGGAGCGGTCCTCGGCCTGACGGACGTATTTGCGGCCGAAGCTCTGGCGCCAGGAGAGGGTTACGAGGCCGGACCAGGTCTGCCAGTCGCGGCGGTAGGTGTAGGCCGCGGTGGAGAAATGCTGCGGGCCGAAAGTGCCGAGCAGGTCGGTGGCCTCGAGGCTCAGCGTGCCTCCGAAGTCGAACTGCTTGGAGATGGAGAGATTCAGATAATGCCTCTCAGGCACTTTCCAGGTCAGGGAGCGCATGGGGGAGCTATAGTTGTAGGAGAGGATCATGAGCAGGCCGTGCTGCCGGGAGAGGTTCACAGTGTTGCGCAGGTCTGTCATCCAGTACCAGGTGGAGTAGGACATATCGGTCTCACCGAGAGCGGCGTCAAGAGTCTCGTAGCCGGCGGAGGCATTCAGGCGGATCTCCCAGATGCCGTTTAGCAGGCGTTTGTTGATATCGGCTGTCAGATGCAGCATGTTGTGGGTGCCGAAATTCCCTGTGGAGGATTTCATGACGTCGTTTCCGATGTATTCGTCGTAGTCGAAAATGGCATTGCCGGAATTCATCCACATTACGGCGACGGTGTAGTCGTATAGGAAAGTGTAATTCAGTATCAATTCGTGTGCAAGTGCTGCGCTCAGCTGCGGATTACCGGTGCTGAAGGTATTCTCCGTGGTCCATATCCTGAACGGGTTGAGGTGGGTGTAGAAAGGCCGGTCGATGTTCATCCGGTAGTCCAGCATGAGGCTGTGTCTCCCCTCGTCGAGATTCAGCATCACCGAGGCGGACGGGAACAGATTGAAGTAGTTCTGGCTCACCTCCTCTCCGGTCGCCTCTTGTCTGCCGGAGATGCGGGTGTATTCTCCGCGCAGGCCGGCCGTGCTCCACAGGACTTCGTTCCACTGTCGGTCGTAGGAGATGTATGCACCGGAAATATGCTCACGGTACATGAAGCGGTTGTTCCAACTCGTGCTGTCGCTTCTGAAAAAGTCGTTGTCGAGCAGTGTCGAGGTATGTTCCAATCCGCTGTTCAGGGTACTTCCGTCGCTGAAGATATGGCGGTAGACTGCCTTGCCCTCGGCAGCCCGGAAGTCCTGGACTGTCTGCTGAATCCAGCTTTGCGGGGTGGCCCCGGTGATGTCCGTGCCGATGCGGGAGTTGTCGTAGTAGGCAGAATAGTTTGCGCTTATGTCGAGGCTGCTGCCCCGTCCGTCCGTTTTCAGGTTGTAGTACAGCTCAGCGCCTATACCCGGCTTTACCACAGGGTTGCCGGTCCTGGAAGAAACGAGGGAACTCTGCGTCAGAATGCCGTCGCGGAGATAGTCAGTGACTGTCTCATCGCGGATGTCAGTCCAGTCACCGTCCATGGCGAGGGAGGCTCCTATCGTGTTTTTCGGATTGATGTCGTATGTCAGGTTCAGGTTGCCGTGCAGCATGTACATGTCACTTTTCTTCTGTGACCGGTATTCGATATCCTTGTCTGTGTCGAAATAGCTGTAATGCTCAGTCTGGTCGATACGGCTGCCGTTGTTGATGAATCCGAGATTACCCGACACTGCCAGTCTATCCCCTGCCCAGCTGAGCCCCACGGCTGCTTCCGGGGAGACTTTCCGCGCATAGTACGTGCCTCTCAGGCTGGCGCTTCCCTCCAGTCCCTGTCCCGGTTCCTTCCTGTACACCACGTTGATGACCGCCCCGGAGGCCGAGGCCTTGTAGGCGGCCCCCGGAGAGGTTATCACTTCGATTTTCTCAATCTTCTCTGCCGGAGTGTTGCGCAGGATATCCATCGCTGCCTCCTGGCTCATGACCGGCTTGCGGCCGTCTACCCAGATTTCAGCCTTTTTGTTTCCTAAGACTGTCACCGCCTCCCGGCTTACGGTCACGAGCGGGGCATAGCCGAGCATGGAGAATGCATCGGAGGCCGAGGCTATTTCAGCCGGCGGGGAATAGACCAGCTTGCCGGGACGTCGGCTGACCGTGCCCCTGTCGGCTGTTACGGTCACCTGCGCCAGAGTCTCGGAGGACTGCTCCAGGGTCACGACGAGATTGGACTTGGGGGGAGTGACGGTGAGTCTGACCTTTTCATATCCCATGCAGGACACCTCGACGATGAGCCGCTCTGCCGGACTGGTTCTCATTTCGAAGGCGAAGCAGCCGGAGGTATCTACGTAGGTAAAATTGAGCACGGAACTGTCTTCCGGGGAAATAAGGACGGCCAGTGCGGCGGGGACGGGCCGCCCCTGTCTGTCTATCACCCGCCCTTTGACGGACAATGGCCCGGCAGCTTGGGCGGTAAGCGCGGCCAGGAACAGGAGTGAAAGGATCAGTGCGGATTTTTTCATAACGGGTCGGGTTTGATGTTTCCGCAAAGATAGGGGGGCGCACACCCGGTGTCAAGGAAGAAAGAGTTGCGCTGTATATGGACTAATATCGTGAAAATGCGGCGATTAGGAAAGTGTAAAAACTTTCAGGTGCAGATTCTCAGCATCGTGGAGAGGTGTGGGGTGAAAGTTTTGTCTGGACGTAAAATACTGGAAAACCAGTTATTTACGATTCCAGTTGTAAAGTCTGTCGCGCAGGTATATCGAAAGTCTATCCCTGGTGTTCATCTTCTTGGCGAGCCGCGTCTTGCGGATGTTGAGCCGGTTGAGGTCGGTGTTGAGAATGACGCAGGCGGCACTTGAGGAGATTCCGCATATCATCAGGGATATCAGGAACTTGTCATCATCGGCCAGCCAGGGGAACTCATCGGTGAGACTCTGCATGAAGCCGGGATAGGAGGCCTCGACCAGCAGCCCTATGCGGTCAAATGCCTTTCCGCCGCTCAGCCCGTTTCCGAGGGTTTCCTTCACTCTCTTAGCCAGGGTCTCAGGATGCGTGGAAGATTCGTAGTAGATGTTTGCCAGCTCACCGGTGATTTTGAGCAGTTCCCCGGTAAACCCGATCAGTTCCTCACTTCCGCCCTGCCTTTGCTGCAGCATCACTGCCAGGGCCTTCCTGGCCCTTTCCTCCTGCCGCTGCCGCTCCTTCATTTTCCGCATTCCCCCTTCCAGTTCCCGGATTTCATCCTTCTGCCTGACCGATTCCTTTTCCATGTCCCTTGAAATCCAGGCGTGCAGGGATGTCCTGGCCCTTTGCTTCCTGAGTCTGCTGTAAAGAGTTATGCACGCAGCGGCCAGGGCCAGCACCACCGCAGAAAGCAGGATTACGGCGAGAGCACATCCCGTGAGAGAATCCTGCCCTTGCCCATCGGCTTCAGTTTCAGCCTCATGCAGGGCATGGCTCATACTCTGTACCTGCCTGTGCAGTTCTTCGAACTGGATGCTGTCCGTGATATGCTCCAGCCGGCTCAAGCTCCTGTAGGCTCTCTTCCAGTCCTGTCCTGCCACAGCCGTTTCATGGCTGAGTACGTAGAATACGATGCTGTCCTCCGTTCCGCCGATGCGCATATTGTCCAGAAACAGCTCCACCGAATCAGCCCATCCGTCGAGCACGGGCCTCCTGCCCTCCGAAGCCAGCGAGTCTACGGCCTTTTTGATAACCCTGTTGTATTCTCTTTCCGTAAGCAGTTGACCGCCATTGAAATCCACGGACACACCCTTCCCCTCCTGCCCGCAGCATGGCATACTGCTCAGCAACAAAGCCGCAACGGTCAGTGCGGGAAGAAGAATGATTGTCCGGATTATTCTCATGGTCAGGATTTCTTGAAAATGCCGTAGACTGCGGAGCCGCTGCCGCTCATGGAGGCATAGACGGCGCCTTCGTCGTAGAGGGACTGCTTGAGGCGGGCGAGGGCGGGGTATCTGGCGAAGACGGGGCCTTCGAAGTCGTTGAGGATACGGTCCTTCCATTCTTCGACCGGGAGGGTGTCCAGGAGGTCGCTCAGGCCGCGGCCCGAAGGGTCGGGGGTGAGGGAGGCGTAGGCCTCGGCGGTGGAGACATGGATGCCGGGGGCAATGACCTTGATGCGGTATTGTTCCTGAAGCTGCGTGACGGCTGTAGAGGTGCAGGGGGTGAGGACCTCCCCGCGGCCGCTGCCGTACATGGGCCGGCTGTAGATGAAGAAGGGGCAGTCGCTGCCGAGGCGGGCGGCATATTCAGCTAGACGCCCGTCGCTCAGGCCGAGGTGGAAGAGCTCATTGAGTCCCCTGAGGGTCCAGGCCGCGTCGGAGGAGCCTCCGCCCATGCCGGCGCCGACAGGGATGTTCTTGCAGAGGTAGATGCCTACCGGAGGCAGGTCAAACTCACGCTGCAGCAGGCGGTAAGCCTTGACGCACAGCTCTTTCTCGATGTCTCCGTCGGGCAGTTCGAAGGGTGTCCCATAATAATTCATCGAGACGGAGTCCGCCTCGATGATTTCCAGGATGTCCTCCCGCCAGTTGTCCACCGGGAAGAAGAGTGTCTCTATGTCGTGGTAGCCGTCGCTTCTGCGGGCGGTGACCCTCAGGCCGATGTTTATCTTCGGCCGAGGGTAGAGGACGATATTCATGGCATCAACCGCATTTGCCGTGGCCGCAGTCCTGGCAGATCAGGCAGCCCTCCTGGTAGATGAGGTTGGTCGAGCCGCACTTTTCGCATTTCTGACCGGACTCGTCCTTGGTGCCGTCGGGGATGTACTGCTTCAGGGCGCGCTCTACGCCGTTCTTCCAGGTGTTGATGCTCTCGTCGTCGAGGTTGAGACCCTTGACGAGGTTGAGGATGTCCACGATGGGCATACCGTTGCGGATAACGCCCGAGATGAGCTTGGCGTAGTTCCAGAACTCCTGGCGGAACATGTGGGAGATACCTCCGAGGACTCCGGGATAGCCGTAGCGGTCGGTGTAGTGGAAGTCGTAGCGGCTGGAGCCGTCCTCGAATTTCTCCTTGACGATGCGGCCGGTGGTGATGGCCGTGGGCAGGTTGCGGGAGTCGTCCACCATACCGGTGAAGATCTCGTAGGGCTGGCCGTTCTGCTTGCCTACGAAGGCAATCCACTGCTCGTTGCCGTTCTTGAAGCGGATGACGTCGGCCTCGAGGGACTTGGGTCTCTTCTTGGGCTTGATGACTCCGGCGCCGTCCTTGGCCGATACGAGCACTCCGGTGCGGGAGCCGTCACGGTAGACTGTCACGCCCTTGCAGCCGGACTCCCAGGCGGTGCGGTAGACTTCGGCGACCATGTCCTCCTTGATGTCGTGGGGGAGGTTGACGGTTACGCTGATGGAGTGGTCCACCCATTTCTGCATGCGGCCCTGCATCTTCACTTTGGCTACCCAGTCTATGTCGTTGGAAGTGGCCTTGTTGTAGGGCGACTTTTTGACGAGTGCCTGTATCTCCTCCTCGCTCATCTGCTTTACCTGCTCGACATCGTAGCCGTTGACAGCGCACCAGGTGAGGAAGTGGTGGTGGAAGACGTAGTACTCCTCGAAGCAGTCTCCGTTCTCGTCCTTGAAGGCTATGACGGCGTTGAGGTCGTTGGGGTTGACCTTGCGGCGTCTCTTGTAGAAGGGCAGGAAGACGGGCTCGATGCCGGAGGTGGTCTGGGTCATCAGGGATGTGGTTCCGGTCGGGGCAATGGTAAGCATGGATATGTTGCGGCGGCCGTAGCGGACCATATTGTCGTAGAGCTCCTCGTCCTCATTGCGGATGCGGGCGATCATCGGGTTGTTCTCCTCGCGCTTGGCGTCGAAGATGGGGAAGGCGCCCCTCTCCTTGGCCATGTTGACCGAGGATGCGTAGGCTGCGAGGGCCAGGGTCTTCTGCACCTTGACGGCGAAATCGATGGAGGCGTCCGAGCCGTAGGTCAGGCCGAGGGCAGCGAGCATATCGCCCTCTCCGGTGATACCGAGGCCGGTACGGCGTCCTCCGAGGGACTTCTCGCGTATCTTGATCCAAAGCTCGTACTCAGTGCGCTTAACATCGTCGTCCTCAGGATCCTGCCGTATCTTATCGAGAATAGCCTCTATCTTCTCCATCTCGAGGTCGATGAGGTCGTCCATCAGCCTCATTGCCTTGGTTACGTGCTGCTTGAAGAGGTCGAAGTCGAACTCTGCCTGAGGTGTGAACGGATTGTTGACGTAGGAATAGAGGTTTACGGCTATCAACCTGCAGGAATCGTACGGGCAGAGGGGAATCTCGCCGCAGGGGTTGGTGCTTATGGTCTTGTAGCCCAGGTCAGCGTAGCAGTCGGGAATGGACTCGCGGATGACGGTGTCCCAGAAGAGGACTCCGGGCTCGGCGGACTGCCATGCGTTGTGGATGATCTTCTTCCACAGGGCGGAGGCGTCGATCTCCTTGGAGAACTTGGGGTGGTCGGAGTCGATGGGGTACTTCTGGACGTAGGGCTTGCCGCTCAGGGCGCAGCGCATGAACTCGTCGTCGATCCTTACGGAGACGTTGGCTCCGGTCACCTTGCCCTTCTCGAGCTTGGCGTCGATGAAGTTCTCTGCGTCGGGATGCTTTATGGAGATGGTCAGCATCAGGGCTCCGCGGCGTCCGTCCTGGGCCACCTCACGGGTGGAGTTGGAATAGCGCTCCATGAAGGGCACCACGCCGGTGGAGGTGAGGGCGCTGTTGAGCACCGGGCTGCCGGTGGGGCGGATGTGGGAAAGGTCGTGGCCCACTCCTCCGCGGCGCTTCATCAGCTGCACCTGTTCCTCGTCTATCTTCATGATGCCGCCGTAGGAGTCGGCCTCATGCTTGTTGCCGATGACGAAGCAGTTGGACAGGGAGGCTATCTGGTAGTTGTTGCCGATGCCCGCCATCGGGCCTCCCTGAGGGATGATGTACTTGAAATCCCGGAGCAGCTCGTGAATCTCTGCTGCCGTCATAGGGTTAGGGTACTGCTGTTCAATCCTGGCAAACTCGTTCGCCAGGCGCCAGTGCATCTGGTCCGGTGAGGTCTCGTACAGGTTGCCGAAGGAGTCCTTCATGGCGTACTTGTTGATCCAGACCGAGGCAGCGAGCTCATCGCCGCGGAAATACTCTCTGCTTTCCCGCAGTGCTTCGTCGTAAGTCTTGTTATCCATGCTGTTACGTATTAGTTTTCTAACGAAAATGGTCTGCAAGTTAGGACTAATTACGTCAGCGGCAAAGCGGGAATGGGTGAAGTTATCAACGGAGTTTTTAACAACAGTTGCGGCAGCAGCTCTTGCAGTCTGTGAATTCGCCTCTTAGCCTCCTCTCGGTCAGGGAGGCCATCCGCTCTTTCAGCTCCGGGGAACTGATCTTGTCCAGGACGGCGTAGGCAAATGCCAGCTGCTGAAGGACCCGGGCCTCTTTCAAGGGTATGCCGCGGGAGCGCATGTAGAAGAGCTCGTCCTCGTTGAGGCGGCCGTTTGTGGCTCCATGCGAGCATTTTACGTCATCGGCGTAAATCTCCAGCTGGGGCTGGGCAAATGCGCGGGCATCGCGGCTGAGCAGGAGGTTGTGGCATTCCTGGTAGGCTTCGGTCTTCTGGGCGTCAGGGAAGACATGGATCAGGCCGGAGAAATATGCGGAGGCGCTGTCATCGAGGATGCCCTTGAACAGCTCCCGGCTGTGACATTCGGGAACGCGGTGCCGGACCTTGAGGGTGTTGGTCACCTTCTGGGTGCCGTCCACCAGGTAGAGGCCGCTGATGTCGCAGGAGGCGTGAGGGGCGTCGAGGCTGACGGTGATGTCATTGTCGATCACTCCGCCGTGGAGGGTGAGGATGACGGCCTTGAGGGATGCGCCCTCGCCTATGTGGATGTCGAACCGGGTGTTGTGCGTGGCCCGGTTGTGCTCGTTCTGCATGATGACGATGTCGGCCGAGGCCCCGGCCTCCAGGGTGATGCTGACATTGCCCTCGGTGTGGAAGGGATTCTCTGCAAATGTGTGGGAGCAGAGGATGAGCCGGGCGCTGCTGCCTTCCTCGAAGTGGAAGGATTCGCTGGTGCTGATGTCCTCCGGATGCTTTTCCGTGCGGATGCTGATGACCTGGAGGGCCTCATCGTATATTTTTCCTCTCTCGAAGCGGATGTCCAGCGGACGGCCCGTGCCCTGTACCCCGCCGTCGATCATGAAGACCTGGCGGCTGCCCGGAAGGGGAACCTTGCAGCGGAAGCCTCCCTCGATATTGTGCTCGGGAGCGTAGATGTAGTTCTCTGTCATTGTCCTGCCTCCCCGTTATCCGTTGATGATCCAGTCGTAGCCCCTCTCCTCGATCTCCCGGGCGAGTTCCTTGCCGGCGGTCTTGATGATGCGGCCCTTGTAGAGCACGTGCACCACGTCCGGGACGATGTAGTCCAGGAGTCTCTGGTAGTGGGTGATGACGATGGCGGCGTTGTCAGGCCTCTTGAGCTTGTTGACTCCGGTGGCCACTATCCTCAGGGCATCCACGTCCAGGCCGCTGTCAGTCTCGTCGAGGATGGCCAGACGGGGCTCGAGCATGGCCATCTGGAAGATCTCGTTGCGCTTCTTCTCACCGCCGGAGAAGCCTACGTTGACGCCTCTGGAGGAGAACGAGGGGTTCATCTCCACGATTTCCATCTTGCTGCGCATGAGCTTGAGGAAGTCGGCGGCGTTCAGGGGCTCGAGGCCCTTGTGCCTGCGGTGCTCGTTGACGGCGGTGCGCATGAAGTTGACGTTGGTCACGCCGGGTATCTCGATGGGGTACTGGAAGCTCAGGAAGAGGCCTTCGAAAGAGCGCTCCTCGGGGGTGAGGTCCAGGATGTCGCGGCCGTTGAATGTGACTTCTCCGGCGGTGACGGTGTAGCTGTCCCGGCCGGCTAAGACTGCCGAGAGGGTGGATTTGCCGGAACCGTTGGGGCCCATGATCGCGTGGGTCTCGCCTTCGCGGACTGTCAGGTCGATGCCGCGGAGTATTTCCTTGTCGCCTACATTAGCGTGCAGGTCTTTGATTTCGAGTAGTATATTGTTTTCTGCCATAGTCTTTCTGTTTTGTGCGGAGTGCAAAAATACAATATTTTCCGGATGTTGCTATGCCTTTTCACGGTAAAGACGCCACCAGTTGATGATGGAGGCCGCACCGTTTATCAGGTAGAGGGCGCAGACTATCGGCATGAATACGTGCCCGACGGATATGTGCAGGATGATCTGGGTGATGTTCACTGCCAACCATGCCACCCAGCAGTCCCATTTCTTGAGGGCCGAGAGGAACTGGGCGACGAGGATGAGGGCGGTCACGCAGGCGTCCAGGTAGGGCACGGGATCGTGTGTGAGGGTCTCGAGGAGCCAGCCCCAGAGCCAGCCGAGTGCGAATATTGCCGCCACGGACACTGCCCTCTGCGGCCAGGACAGCATGGAGACCTTCAGGGACCTGCCGTCTTTCTCACTCACCTCCTCCGGCTTAGGATGGGTCCAGCGGTAGTGTCCGAGGATGTTGATGCCCAAGGATATGGGCTGCAGCAGCATGTTGGCCCACAGGGCTTTGTTCCAGAACATGAGGAAGAGCAGGGCGGAGTACACGTATCCCACCCAGAAATTGTACTTACTGTTGCGTCCTGCTAAGAATACGCAGGTCAGTCCCGCTATCGACGTGATGAGGTCGATCAGCAGCACCGGAGTGTCTCCGTTGAAAGTGAAGAGGGTATAGTTCAGCCAGTCCATGGACGTTATTGTTAGGGCCGCAAAAATACAAAAAAAGCCGCGCTCCGATGCAGGTCGAAGTGCGGCTTCTGGGTTTGTTGCAGCCTTGGACTGAAGGGCCGTCGGCTATTTGATATCAATGAATCTTTCCTTGGGTGTGACAGGGACCTCGGTCATCTTGGGCAGGGTGATGTTCAGTACACCGTGCTCCATGCTGGCGCTGATCTCTTCCTTCTTGATGTCGTCGGGGAGAAGCAGGGCCTGTTCGAAGTGGGAGTAGGAGAATTCCCTTCTGAGGTATTTCTCGTCCTTCTTCTCTTCTTTGTGCTCGTCCTTGTGCTCGAGGGTGACCACCAGTTCGTTCTCTTCGTTGATGCGGATCTTGAAGTCGTTCTTGGACATGCCGGGGGCGGCTATCTCGACTGTGTACTCCTTGTCATTCTCCTTTACGTTGATGGCAGGGGACGAAGTCCTCATCATGTTTCCGAAATGTCTGAAGTCATCATCGAAAAAGTCATTGAAAAAAGCGGGCAGCCAATTCTGCTGTGTTCTTCTGCTGGGTACCATAATGTTATCCTCCATAATTTTAAATTGTTTCTTAAAATGTTTCCGAACGTCTCCGGTCTTTCAGAGGAGGCTGCGGATTCGTTTCTGAATCCTGTCGCCCCGTTCTTCCGGACCTTCCCGGGAGTCTTTCCGGTGCCCCTCACCGGGGTCTCCGTTCCGCCCTCCCTTTCGGGCGTTCGATAGATGATATCGCAAATTGTGGACCAGTGGGCTTTGGCACGCGGAGGCTTGACGGAATGTCGCATTTTTCCGCCAAATTGTCACGAAATCCCTGAAAATCAATAGATTGAGTGACAAATTGACAGAAAAGGGATGTTTACAACAATGCCGCTTGAGAGCGCACCTTCTTAAGGTGAGGCGGAAATGCGGGAAAATAGCTCACCTTCGGAAGGTGGGACGAGGCGACTGGAAACGGAACCGCGGGAAACGGTGCCGTTGCGGTAGATTAGGTGGTGGAGTCGAAGACGAGATGCCCTACCCGACGCTGCCCTCGAGCGAGACCTCGAGCAGCTTCTGGGCCTCGACCGCGAATTCCATCGGGAGCTTGTTGATGACCTCCTTGGTGTAGCCGCCGATGATCAGGCCGACGGCGCTCTCCTCGGGGATGCCCCTCTGGCGGCAGTAGAAGAGCTGGTCCTCGCTGATCTTGGAGGTGGTGGCCTCGTGCTCGGTGATGGCGGTGGGGTTCTGGTTCTCCACTACGGGGAAGGTGTGGGCCCCGCATTTGTCGCCCAGCAGCAGGGAGTCGCACTGGGAGTAGTTGCGGGCGTTCTCGGCCCCGGGCAGTATCTTGACTAAGCCTCGGTAGCTGTTCTGGCTGTGGCCTGCGGAGATACCTTTGCTGATGATGCGGCTGTGGGTGTTGCGGCCGATGTGGATCATCTTGGTGCCGGTGTCGGCCTGCTGGTAATTGTTGGTGACGGCCACGGAGTAGAACTCGGAGACGGAGTTGTCGCCTTTGAGTATGGTGCTGGGATATTTCCAGGTGATGGCCGAGCCGGTCTCGACCTGGGTCCAGAAGAGTTTGCTGTTCACACCCTTGCAGATGCCCCTCTTGGTGACGAAGTTGAAGATGCCGCCCCGTCCCTGCGCGTCGCCGGGATACCAGTTCTGGACGGTGGAATATTTGACCTCGGCATTGTCCAGGACGACGATTTCCACCACTGCGGCGTGCAGCTGGTTCTCGTCCCTCATGGGTGCTGTGCAGCCCTCCAAGTAGCTTACGTAGGAGCCTTCGTCGGCCACGATGAGGGTGCGCTCGAACTGACCTGTACCCCGGGCATTGATCCTGAAGTAGCTGGAAAGCTCCATCGGGCAGTGTACTCCCTTGGGGATGTAGCAGAAGGAGCCGTCGGAGAAGACAGCGGAGTTGAGGGCCGCGTAGTAGTTGTCCCCGATGGGCACTACAGATGCTAAGTACTTGCGCACTAAGTCGGGATAGTCGCGCACGGCCTCCGAGAACGAGCAGAAGATGATGCCCTTCTCGGCCAGCGACTCGCGGAACGTGGTCTTGACCGACACGGAGTCGAAGACGGCGTCCACCGCGGTGCCGGCCAGCACGCTTCTCTCGTGCAGGGGAATGCCTAATTTGTCGAAAGTAGCCATCAGCTCGGGGTCGATCTCCTTCTTTTCCGTAGCCTTCTTGGGCGCGGCAAAATAGATGATGTCTTGGAAATCTATCTCTGGAATATCCAGATGGGCCCACGTGGGCATCTTCATGGTCAGCCACTTGCGGTAGGCTTTCAGGCGGAAGTCGAGGAGCCACTGCGGCTCGCCTTTCTTCTCCGAAATCAGCCGTATGATGTCCTCGTTCAGCCCCTTGGGGATAAACTCCTGCTCCACCTGGGTCTCGAAGCCGTGCTTGTACTCGGCGGAGCCTATGTTTTTAAGTATGTCGTCTTTCTCGCTCATGGTCAATCCGTGCTTTTTGCAAAAGTCAGACCGCAAAGATAGAGAATTTTTGTTACCTTAGCGGGGATAATATAAAGGACAATGGCAACTGAAATAGCATCAATAGGCAAGCAGGCCCTCCTGTCGCGGCTCTTCGAGGGCAGCGGCTTCGTGAATGAGCGGGGCTGCGCGTTCTCCGGCGACGGGAACTTCAGCACGGTTCACAAGGTATTCATGGAAAAGGTGGATTTCGACCTGACGTACAATCCTCTGCGGCATCTCGGGCACAAGCTCGCCCTGAACGTCATCGGAGAGCTCTACGCCCGCATGAGCACTCCCGTAGGAATGGATATCACGGTGGCTCTGTCCAACCGCTTCTCGGTCGAGGACGTGCAGGATCTCTGGGAGGGTATCTCCGCAGCCGCCAAGGAACACGGCGCGGCGCATCTGGGTCTCGACCTGATCCCGTCAGCGGCCGGAATGGTGGTGAGCATCGCGGCCTGGGGCTCCGCCGGAAAGGACGTCGCTCAGAAACGGAAAAATGCTCAGTCGAAGGACCTTCTGGTGCTTAGCGGTGACCTGGGTGCGGCCTATATGGGACTGCACGTGCTGGAAAGGGAGAAGACCGCATTCGAGGGCACTCCCGCCGGGACGGCGCCCAAGCAGCCGGACCTTACGCAGTACAAATACATCGTGGGCGAATACCTCAGCCCCTACCTGAAGCCTGCTGTGCCGGGACGCTTCGCCGAGGCGGGGATTGTCCCCTGCGGAGGGTATTTCGTCAGCCGCGGACTGGGTGAAGCCGCCAAGCGCATTGCCGCCGATACGGGCCTCGGAGTCAAGATTTACATCGGCAGGATTCCCATTGCCTCAAAGACCTTCGAGATGGCGCAGGAGCTGAATCTCGACCCTGTCACGGCTGCTGTCAACGGCGGGGACGACTACCGCCTCCTGTACATTGTCCCCCTGGAGTTCCACGAGACGCTGCGCCGCGACTTCCAGGACTGGGACATCATCGGCCACCTCGCCCACTCCGACGTTGGGGAGGTCCTTGTCACTCCGGAAGGCGCTGAAATCGGCATACACGCACAGGGCTACGAACAATAATCAAGTATGAAAAAGCAGAGTATCCATATAGACAACGCTGTAATCAGCCTTCTTCCGCAAGGGCAGGAGGATTATATTTCATTAACGGATATGGCTCACAGTCAAATGCAAGAGCATATCATATTCCGATGGATGAGCCTTAAAAGCACAATTGAATATATTGGCGAGTGGGAGGCATTGTATAATCCCAATTTTAATTATACCGAATTCGGTACAATTAGAAATGCCGCCGGCAGCAATAATTTTGTATTGTCTGTCAAGGCATGGATTGAACGCACAAACGCAATAGGCATCGTAGCAAAAACCGGAAGATATGGAGGAACCTACGCTCATAAAGACATAGCCTATCATTTCGGAATGTGGAGAACTTAAATGCCGTATTTATCAATGACGGTATTCCGCAATCTGAAAGGTTGGTCAGGCTTAATCAAATTGCCATCCAACAAATGAAGGTGCTGGAAGAAGTAAACAACAGGAATTTGTTAAAATAGTTACTGAGATACAATGAAAAAGCATTTACTGTCCATTGCGGCCCTGTCCCTGCTGGCAGCTGCCGCCGCCTCTCCTGCTCAGGCGCAGGAGGATTATCAGCCTTCACCCGAGATCGTTCAGTCGCAGGAGCAGTTCCGTGAGAACCGTTTCGGAATTTTCATTCACTGGGGCATTTACTCGATGTACGGTCAGGGCGAGTGGGCTCTGAACTACAACGGACTGACCCACGAGGAGTACAGCAAGATGGCCGGGGGCTTCTATCCCGCCGATTTCGATGCAGCCGAGTGGGTGAGCGCCATCAAGGCATCCGGAGCTAAGTACATCTGCATCACGACCCGTCACCACGACGGTTTCTCGATGTTCGACAGCAAGTGTACGGACTACGACATCATGGACGCCACTCCCTTCAAGCGCGACATCATCGCCGAGCTGGCGGCCGAGTGCGAGCGTCAGGACATGCCCCTGCATTTCTACTACTCGCTGATCGACTGGGGCCGTACCGACGCACCCCGCGGACGTACCGGTCAGGGCACGGGCCGTCCCGAGGCCACCGACCCCGACACCTATTTCGATTTCATGAAGTGCCAGCTGACCGAGCTGCTGACCCGCTACGGCAAGGTGGGCTGCATCTGGTTTGACGGCAACTGGGATCATGAGGAGTGGGAGCAGCCTCTCGACTATCGTTACGACGAGCTGTACCCGCTGATTCATGAGCTCCAGCCCGGGTGCCTGATCGGCAACAACCATCACATCACTCCCTATCCCGGTGAGAACATCCAGATATTCGAGCGCGACATCCCCGGCGAGAATACGGCCGGATGGCACAGCGGCGGAGTCAGCACGACCCTCCCTCTCGAGACCTGCCAGACCATGAACGGCTCCTGGGGCTACCGCATGACCGACCAGAACTACAAGAGTGTGGACGAGCTCATCCGCTACCTCGTCTCCACCGCCGGCCGTGACGCCAACCTGCTGCTCAACGTAGGCCCCCAGCCCGACGGCAACATCCCTGCCGCGGCCCTCGAGCGCTTAGCCGCAATGGGCGAGTGGCTCGGCACCTACGGCGAGACCATCTACGGCACCCGCAGCATCCTCGTGAAACCCCAGCCCTGGGGCGTGACCACCCATAAGGACGACCGGATGTGGCTGCACGTCTTCCCCGCCGACGCCTTCAAGGCCGCCTCGGACGGACAGATCTACGTGCCCTACAAGGCCGGACGCAAGGTGGCCTCAGTCACTCCTTTCGGCTCGCCTGACGTGAAGCTCGGCTTCAAGCAGTACAAGGAAGGCCTCTTCGTGACCCTGCCATCCGACATGCCTGCCGACGTACCGGACTATATCGTCGAGGTTACTTTCAAATAGTTTACAGGAGCATTGTCTGCGGAAATAGGTTCATACTGCCTAAAATCTGAAACCGATATATAGGACAGTGCGAAAATCGCATGAGGAAAGCACGGATGCATCCTCCCTCTGCCATCCGGCGGCATTGTCATTGAATGTGGCGCCGGCATCGATTCCTATCACGTAATGGGTGAGGAATGTATATTCGTAGCGTAGGCCTGCATTTCCAGCAAGTCCGTTGATGTGGTATTGTGAGGTAAATGTCGTAAAATCCATAGGAGCTACGGTTGGGAACATCTGCTCTGCCCTGAAGCACAGTCCGTCGGCAAAATAGTATCCGATACCTGCGTAGACTGAGAACCGGTGATGCTCATTGTCTATCATGTGGAATACAGGCTTGACCGTGATAGCCAGCGAGTTGTGCCTTATCCACGCCAGATTGTTCAGATTGCTTCCTTGAGCAGCCTGTTCCTGAAGGTAGTCTTTTACCTCAGGAATATCCCCTATTCCGGTTATGGAATTTCCGACGGCATCGGAGTAGACATAGGCATCTGCAAAGTCGGGAAAACCGTTTCTATATGAACTCTGTATGTCCAATTCCAGAGAGAAACGCCTCACTAAGTCTCTTTGGTAGCTGAAACCATACACTGCGGTAGGATAGTGTCTGATATAGCCGACTGCGCCGTTGTCAGTTCCTGACAGATTTGTTCCATAACTGTAAATCCCCCATAGCCCTATACCGCCATAAAAGCGGATCAGGTTAGATGTTCTTTCTTGTTTGTCAGAAGTGTCATAAGTCTGGCTCATACCATTGTAGCAGGCAGCACAGGCAAGAATCACGGACAAGAGTAATGATGTTATCTGCTTCATGTTTATGGATTATTTGTTTGATTGCAAAACTTGAGAAGTCTCCCTGATATTGATAGATTCTCATTTTGGGTGATATGTTTTTCAGCTTGAATATAGTATCGCATAGCGGCTGCGTTATCACAGGTATTTCCCCTGATTCTTCCAAAATAATAAAGCGTCTTCTGTCCTCCGCGCAGCCGGGCAGGAGCAGACTGGCGGAGGTAAGCAGAAATATCAGAGTGTAACGCAGATGTTTCATGCGGCAACTAACAGATTTCGGCAGTTGCACCGGAACTTGATTCAGAAAACAAAACCGAAACGATACTGTAAGTAAGGAGCTAAGTATAAGCCGTTCTGAATGCCGACTCTTCCTCCGGCAGTGAATTCACCGAACCAATGTTTGCCCCAGACCCTGCGGATACCGTACATAGGAGTCAGGCTGAAGTCAAAAGGCCCGCTGAGTGCTCCTTGTATCTTTATTGCGACAAAGTCTGCCGAGTTCTTGAAGGTGTTTTTCCCCAGTCTGGCCCGACGGCCGAAGTTGGTATAGAAGCGTGGCTCGATGTTGATGCCTAAACTTGAACTGAACTGCAGCTCGGTGAGATGGTAGTCTCCATAAAAGTACAGTCTTGAAGGTACCATTCCAGCGCGGAAGACCATCGAGAAGCTTCCCCCCAGTTTTTGCTCGTACCCGTACTCTATGCCCACAATCTGGAGGGAAAAGGAGTGGTTGGACACGGCTACCGGTTTTTCGGAAGCAATCACAATGGTGTCAATGGCTTTGGACACGGACTTTGCGTATGCCCCTGAGACGGCCGTCAGTATGGCCAGGACAGTCAGTATAAGGTGTTTCATCTTTTATTGTTTGTGTGTGTAGCTGTTTCGCATTGCAAATATAGCGGATTTCCGGCAGTCACAGCCATGATGCCCCGATGAAGCACGGAGCGGTGACTTTGGGACTGCTGCCATGGGCTGCCTTCAACGAATTGACTTCGTTGACTGCCTTTCGCGACTCATAAAGTATGCATATTGCCGCGCGGTTATGGTGCCTGCAGTGCCTGTCAGCCGACAGTCGGGTGTATGCTTTATAGGAGCTCCGCCATATACGCGGGCAGGCACAAAACATCCTTGTCTTTTCGTAAGTCTTTGGTATATAAAAGATATCTGTGAAGAATCCTCGCCGAAAACTTATTCTGGAACATATCGAGGGACTTGTGTGAGTTGTAGCCGGAGGATTTGACCTCTATGGGGCATATCTTGTCTTTTCGCGAGATGAGGAAATCTATCTCGTAGTTACGGGTCTCCTCCTTGAATGTGTAGTAAAACAGTTCATTACCGGCACTCTTCAACATCTGGGCGATGGCGTTTTTATACACATATCCCAAGTCGGTGGGGAGTTTGTCTGAAAGGAGTTTACGGTATATCACATTGTCCGTATAGTCACGGTCCATGAAAGCGAGTGTGACGAACAATCCGGTATCGGCAAGAAACATCTTGAAGTAATTGTAATCGGCATGAAGAGAGAAGCCTACGCTGGGATCATCCGCATGGTAGGCAAAGTTCACCGTCATGGAGTCTGCCATGTCCATCAACAGTTCACCGAGTCTGGCTGCCGTTGCATTTTCAATTACGCTTCCTATTTTGTAGCGGGTTGTATTGCGGGAGAGTTCTGCGGGAATGGAGGCAAACAGGCGGGAAGCGCGGCCTGACGGGTCGATTTTTCTGAAATCATCAATGTACAGTTCCAGGATGTTCCGTTTTACTGCGTCTATGGCCGAGAAATCATTGGATTCCAGGTAGGCACTGACAGCCTGTGGCATACCTCCTATGAGCATGTACAGGCGGAAAAGGCGCATAAGATCACGGTTTACGGCATCTCCAAGTGGCTTGAAATTTTGATATGAGTATTTTATCAGCCCGTGAGTCTGAGGTTTGTCAATGGCCCATAGAAACTCTTCGAAGTCCATCGGATACATTGCGATACGGGTTTCTTCGCTCGGAATCACGATTCCTTTTACGTTTTTCTTTATCGATAGGAGCGACCCGGTTTCAATGTAGTCATACCGGTGGTCTTTTACGAGGTGTTTGATTGCCTGCCGGGCTGGGGGACAGAGCTGGACTTCATCGAAAACGATAACCGATTTACGTTCATACAGCGAAACATTGAACAATGACTGAATCCTCAAAAAGAAGTAATCCAGATCGGAAATATGCGAGAACAACTCTTTGACAGCATCATCCGCTATCGAGAAATCAATGATTATGCATGACTTATACTCCTTGCGGGCGAACTCCTCCGCGATGGTGGATTTCCCGATCCGACGCGCTCCTTTTATCAGAAGTGCCGTCTCTCCGTTGCTTTCCCGTTTCCATCGGAGCATCCTTTCGTAAATTTTGCGCTTGAATATTTTTCCAGACATGTCCAAAACCTTTATTTTCATCAGCAAAGATACGTCTTTGTCGGAAAATGCAAAATGTTTTTGCGGGAATTTGTCGGAAAAAGCAAAATGTTTTTCCCGGATTTTGTCGGAAACAGGAAAATGTTTGCTCAGTCGATATGCAGATCGCGGATGACGGTCAGCTCGGTGGACTGCTCGCCGGTCCAGCCGCCCTTGGCCTGGACGCCGCACTGGATCTTGACGAAGTCGATGTACTTCAGGCCGGCGGGCTGTCCGTCCCAGCGCACTGCGTTGGAGATACTGAACTTGTCGATGTCGGGGTCGGTCTCGCTCCAGTTGTCAGCGTAGCCCCAGTCGAAGGGATGTCCTATCCACAGCGAGCCGTTGCCGTTCTCGTCCTCGAGGCGGTCCTGGAGGCGGGTGCCGCGCAGGGTGTAGCTGCCGGCGTTGATCCAGGCGGGGAAGTAGCTTTCCTGGCGGTGGTAGGCAGGGAGGTAATCGACTGTGCCCGAGCCGCCGCGGTTGTCGGTCCATTCGACGCTCATCCCGTTCTCAGCCGGCCGGTAGTATGTGACGGCGTAGTCCTGCCAGGTCTCCGGCTTGCCGTATTCGGAGCCGCGGAGCTCGTACCAGGTGTCGTCGGGCAGGCCGTTGCCGTTCTCGTCCTGGCTGACCCAGATGATGCCGGGTTCGGACGAGGAACTGTGGGCGTTGCCGGTAATCTGCAGGTCTAAGGTTCCCTCGCCGCTGCTTTCCACGCTGTGGTCGAAACCGACGATGATATAGCCTCCAAACGCCCCGAGCGAGACAAATGCTCCCTCACTCAAACGTCCGTAGGCGTAGTCGCAGGCCTCCTGCATGGTGGTGGCGGTGTAGCCCTCGTTGATGAACTGACCCGGCGCGGGGGTGTATTCGCAGACTTGGGAGATGAACGCGCTGCTGGAGGCGTCCGCCGCCCGGAAGTAGGTCCCTTCTGCCGGCAGTACCGTCACAGTAAGGTCCTGCGAGGCGGTGGTATAGGAATTACGCATGGTCACATTCACGGCATGGGAACCTTCCGCTGTAAGGTCAAATACAAATTCCGGCGCCTCCCCGCTCTGCACCTCGGCCCCGTCCACACTCCAGGTGTACACGGCATCGAAAGGATGCTCTATGTCCAGCGGCCGCAGCAGCAGGCTCCGTCCGGAGCATACTCCGTATTCCGTCCGGTCAAATGTCCATGAAAATGCCTCCCCGGGACTGAGCACCTCTACGGTAAATTCCACCTCGTCCGCTCCGTCCCGGTTCTCGACGCGGAGCCTTCCTTCGAACGTTCCGGTCTCCCCGGTAGGGAATGTGTAGACCGAATCAGCGGAGACCTCCTCCCCGTCCACCGTCCAGGAATAGGCGACAGGCAGGGCGGAAGAGACCTCGGGCGCAAGCACTAAGAGGGAGTCCTGCAGGACGGAGAAACCCCGGGAGGCTCCGGGCAGGGACACTTCCGGCGGCATGGTCTCGTAGACGTCTATACGCAGCTCGGCCCTGTCCTCTCCTGCGGAATTGCCGACCGTCAGCAGTATCCAGTATTCTCCCCGCTCCCCGCTCTCAAACGTGAGGGCCGGTCCGGTGGAAAGCGTCTCTCCTTCGCAGGTCCAGAGATACACGGTCTCCTCCCCGCAGTTCTCGTACTCCGGAGTGACGGTTACCGGCTCTCCGACGACCGTCTCGTAGAGCTGCTGCTGAAGCACAATTACCGGAGGCAGGGAATCGCGCTGTTCCCTGCACCCGGTAAGAGCAAAAACTATTAAAAATATGAATGCAGAAAAATGTTTCAATGCAGATAGGTTTTATTCATAAGGAAACAATGTCTTGACGGTAACATCGTCGTATGCGAAATATGCCGGTACTGCCATGCCGTATTCATTCTGGATGGAAGAGGTGATGTCGAACGTTACTTTTACCGGTGAGCCCAGGGATGTAAGATCCCAGCGCGTCCATTCGTTGATACTTTCCCCGTTTTCTGTCAGGTAGAACTCACTGGTTCCGGTAACTTTACCGTCCCCATCATATCCAGTTGCAGTAATCTTGGTCCAGTCGGTGTCTGTGGCCAGAGTCTCGACAGCCCCGAGGTAGTAGGATGTGTTTGTGACATACATGCTTTCAATCGTGCGGTTGATGTTTTCACCGTCATCGAAGTAGAAATAACCTGTCACACTGGAGTATTCGCTGGTGAATCCGTTGTGTACGCAGAAATTCTTCGAACCGTCGTGACCGCTTTCAAGGGGTATGGCCAGCTGTAGGGTATAATCCGTAGTCGGCTCCTGTCCTACATAGTTGGATATGGCGTGGCCACCGTTCCAGTAAATTGCGGCGCCGTAGCTCTCGCAAAGCTCAGATGCGAGGAAGGTGTTGCCCTCATCGACCCAACTGTAGTCGACTCCGCTGACCATGTCACCGTAAAGCAGAGGTCCGCCGTACTGCGGATTGTCCACGAGCGCATCCCAGTACTCGCCCTCGAAAGTCAGAGTATTGTAGGTGGTGTAGCCCTTATGTTTCTCGCATGATGCGGTGAGAATAACTGCGGCAGCGGCCGCGATGGAAACTTTAACAATGTGTCTCATTTTTATAAAAATTTTAAAATTTAAATTTTTTCTATGGGTTTTAACTGTTTGCGGGTGAATACTATGTGACCGGGGATATCACCGGTGGTGGCCGACCACTTCCGGACGCCGTCCTGCCCGTAGCAGTGGATGCGGCCGGGGGTGACGTGGTCCTTGGCATCGGTCAGGAAGATATCCCCGTTGGAGGGGTTGACGGCGATGCAGTAGGGGGTGGTGATTTCCTCTTCCGTGCCGTCGGTGACGAAGTTGCGGGTGACGGTGATGCCCTCCCGGGTGTCGAAGACGGCGTAGCCGGTGCTGTAGTCCAGGGAGACATTGCTCCAGGAGTGGGAGATGACATAGAGTGAGTCGCCGTAGACTGCCATGTCACTGTTCTGCAGCAGCTGGAGCTCCCGCACCACCTCGTCCGTCGAGGGATCGACGACCCAGGTCGAGGACTGATGCCCGTAGTAGTCTCCCCGGGAGGAGATGTAGAGCATCCCGTCGCCGCCTATTTTGACCTGATGCAGGTTCGGAGCCACCTCTATCTCATTGCATACCTCGAAGGTCGCCAGGTCGATGACCGATACCGTGAGGTCGTAGTCCGGAGCCATGTAGCCCCCGGAATTGGCCACGTAGAGCCGTCCGTCCACCACCGCCATTTCCTCCGGCTGGTAGCCCACTCCGCAGGTGTCCACCACCTGCATGGTCACTGTGTCTATCTTGGCTACGTAGCCCCTGCGGTACTCCGGGTCTAGTTCAACTGCCCCGGCGTAGGAGCTGACGTAGGCGTAGCCACCGTCGAAGGTGATGTACCGGCAGTTGGGCAGGGGTATCTCCGCTATGTGCCGGGCGGTCTCTACGTCCATGACCTCCACGAGGTTGGAGCAGTTGATGACGGCGTAGAGCCTGCCCCCGTAGATGCCGAGGTCATTGCCCACGTCCCCGAGCTCGAGGGCCACTCCCGGATTGCGCTCTGCGAATATGTTGCGGGTGTAGACCCCTGTGGCATAGTCGAAATAGTCGAGAGTGGCCTTGTTGCTGCCCATATTGCCCTCATTGAGCAGGAAGAAGCCCTTGACCTCCCCCGCCTCCGAGCCGCCGGTGACCTCATTGCCCGTCGAGGGGGTGATGGGCTCAATCCCCCGGCAGGAGGTTATGACCGCGCCGGCCAGACATACGGACAGCAGTCCGAAAAGAGTATATGCAGTATTTATTCTCATAGGATGAAATTGACTTTAATCATGAAGTTGGTGCCCGGCATCGGGTAGCACTTGACCACCTCGTACTGCTGGTTGAGGATGTTGTTGACCAGGGCCGTGGCCTGCAGCTCCCACCCCTTGAAGAGGAAGGACTTGGTCAGGGATATGTCGTGGGTGTACCAGGGCTGGGCGTAGTTCTCTGGGATGTTGGCCGAGGACTCGTAGCGCTCGCCGGTGTAGATGAAGCTGTAGTTGAAGGACCAGCTGCTGTAGGCCGCGCCGAGGGTCACAGAGCAGCTGTGCAGGGGGATGTAGGCCACCTGTCCGCCGTACCATTCGGATGCCGGGTCGGTCAGGTCGCGGGCCCGCTGGAAGGTGTAGTTGACTCTGGGGGAAACGTCCACCGGTCCGAAGCGGAAGTAGCCCTGGGCCGCCGCGTCCACCCCGAGTATCTCCACGTAGCCGAGGTTCATCATCGTCCAGCGGAACTGGTTGGAGGTGGGCATGGCTATGATCTTGTTGTCTATCTGGTTGAAATATACGTCGGCCTGTATGTCCAATCCGCGGAACCAGCCGCGGCTGCGTATCAGGTGCCAGGTGGCCCCGAAGTCGTACTGGGTGGTCTCCTCCGGCTCCAGCCAGGATGCTCCGGTGAAGGTGTAGTAGAGGTCGTTGAAGGTGGGCATGCGGTAGTTCTTCTTGTAGAATGCCCTCAGCTCCAGGTCAATATCCCGGAAAGGCTTCCACGAGGCAATGACGGCGGGGGAGAGCTGGTGCCGGTCGTCCATCTCGGCGTCCGAGGCTCTCAGCACATCGTGAATATAGGTGTAGAGGAGGGAGGCGGAGAGTTTCAGTCCTCCGAATTCGAAGGCGGTGGCGGCGGCTCCGTATCCGGCGTAGCGCAGGGGGTAGACGAAGTCCCGCAGGTCGGCGTCGAGGCTGTTCCACTGGAAGTCGGTGGCGAGGGACAATGTCCACCACCTGAAGGGCTTGAAGCGGTGTGCCGTGGAGAGGTAGGCCTCCTGCTGGCGGTAGCGGTTGTCCACGTACATGGCCGTCACGTCGAGGCGGGGGTCGGCGAGGTAGTGGAGGTAGTCGTAGGCGTACTTGCCGCTGACCTGCAGGGAGTACCAGGGGGCGAAGTCCTTCTTGAAGGAGCCCTGGGCGAAGAAGTTGTCGTCCCGTTGGCGGTCCTGATGTACGAACTTGCCGCGGACCACGGCTCCGGGATAGCCCCGCTCCGAGTCGTAGAAATAGACCTTGGCCCGCCAGTATCCGCCCTTGATGTCTCCGAAGAGGGCCACCTCGGCGCGGGTCATCCGCACGTCTCCGTTCTGACGGACGCCGGTGGTGTCGTAGCCGTCCTGCTTGGCGTAGGTGAACTTGTACCTGCCTGTAGTATAGAGGAATTCGGTGCTGGCCGAGAGGGACAGGCGGTCCGATATCTTATGCTCCCAGAGGACAGAGGGGTTGACGGTCATGAACGAGCCGCCCTTGAGTCCGAAGTTCCAGTTGTTGCGCTTGCCGTCGGTAAAGCGGGGCTTCTTGGTCCGGAGGTAGACCGCGTTGGCGGAGGCGTAGTCCTTCGCGGACTGGAGGGTGGCGCTCTTCTGGCCGTTGTAGAGGGAGACCGACTCCATGTTGTCGAGGGAGAAGCGGCCGAGGTCCACTATGCCGTTCTGGGCGTTGCCGAGCTCCACCCCGTCGTAGAACACTCCCACGTGCTGGCTGCCGAGGCTGCGGACATTGATGCTCTTGAGTCCGCCGATGCCGCCGAAGTCCTTGATCTGCACCCCGGAGAAATACCTTATCGCATCGGCGATAGAGTGGGTGCCGAGGCTTCTGAGCTTCTCGCCCGAGAGCATCTGCACCGGGACGACCTCCTGGGAGGTGCGGGTGGCGACCACCATCACCTCGTCGAGTATATAAGCCGTGTCCGGGGCAGGAAGAGTATCAGTCTGTATTGCTGGAATACCTTCAACAGCGGAGATGACGGCAGCGGTCCGGATATCTTCTGCCCGTTCCGGTCGTGCTCCTGTCGCCGCAGGGCAGACCGATATGAGGAATGCCGTTACAGCCAGAACTGTCCGTACTGCTAAAGCTATTGTCCTATATCTGATTTCTACTGCCATTTTCTTATTTTTCTAAAATCAATGGACAGCAGCTTGAAGGGCAGAAACGCCGCGAAGACCTCTTAGAGTCCGGAGCCTAAACACCCGTAGGCCGCTGATCCGTGTCGCAAGGCAGGTCTTCTGACTCGTTCCGCTCCGGACGCCTTCCCGAGGTGCGTAGACGGTCAATCTTCCGCAGTCTCAGTGGCAAAAGTGCCGGAACATCATAGGAACTCACAGCAGCGGGAACTGTCCGGGACTCTCACCCGGTTCCCTTTTAATCCTCCTGGGAGGAACCGTTGCGGCTGCAAATATAGAGATTTTTTTCAATATCCATACAATATCCGGCTGCAACCACTCCGGCGGGACGACACTATTGATTGTAGCAGGGCAAGGTCGCAAGTCCGTATGTTGCTGGCTGCCTTTCAGTTAGTTTCTTAAAAAGGTGCCCTGTCGGCATTTGAAACGGCAACAGGGCACCTTTTTGCGCCGCCAAGTCGCTGAATATCAGGGCAGTGCTCATATCATTCCTTGCCACGTCTCCAATCACCGTCTCTGCGAATGAATCTGATAACGCCCGGCAAGGCTCCGGGAACAGCCGGCCGCTCTATTATTTCTTCAGCAGGATGCCTCTGAGGAGCTGGGGATCCGTGCCGGTCAGACGCGCCAGCTGTTTCGGGCCCAGGCCGTAACGCTTGCGCAAGATGGAGGCGAGGGAGTATCGGGCCTCCACGCTCAGACTGTCGGGTGAGACGCAGCCGAACTTCTCGCGGCAGATTACACGCACTGAGACTGCCAGTTCCTCATCGGAGTAGCTGGACTTGGAGAGATGGTTTTCAGTAAGCTCCATCTCCATATCATCGTTGCGGGAAAGAAAATACAGCATACGGCCGACATGACCGAAGAGGCTCTCCACTGCCCGGTAATCCACGTAACATGACGGATCCACCATGCCGTCTGCCGTAACGATATAGTCTGAAGGAAGCCGATAATGCGAACGGAGTATCCCACGCATCTTTTTAGTGCCCACATCCTCTACTGTAATACCGTCAACCACCCTGTCTTTATTGAAGTAAAGCGATGCGGAGCTCCAGCGGTAGAATTGAGGCATCACTCCGAGACCGGCTCCGACCGGGTTGCGCAACACATACCCGATGACCCTGAGAAGATAATCGTCCGTATCTATCTGCTTGACACAGATGTCAGCCATACCGACATCGGCAATTAGTGACAGACGCTTCTTGTATGCCGTGATAAAAGCCCTGCAGCCTTTCTCAACTCCGTGAACGACAAAATGGACATGATTGCTCATCAGGCAGAAAGCCAGGACAGTGATGTCATAAGAAAGGGACAGCGCCGGCACTCCGTTCATCCCGAAGATGTAGTCTTTCACATCCTTGAAGATTATCTCCCGCGCCAGCCCGTCCGTACAGATGTGCCAGTAACTTTTTTCCATAGCGCAAATATTGCACAAATTTCCCGCAATCGCAATAGGCTAGTTATTAAAAATTTACGTTATTGGTAAAATCGATGTATCTTTCTGGACAACATCGCAGGCCAATGCCGTTCCTACCTATCAGTCTGCCGCAATATCCCTTCCTGGCAATTTTCAAATTCACTTTTTGGGGCAGGGGATAGACATGTTATTTATCTAAGAATCAATTACTTATCTATAATAAAAGGTGGCACGTCGGCGTTTCAAACGGCGACTGGGCACCTTCTTAGCACAGGTTGTCGATGATTATCAGATACTTAGTAACTTGCGCCTTTCCCGCAAACTGACTGTTGATAAATACAACAGCCGGGCAATCCGATGTGGACGGCTCCGGCTGTGCGGTATCGCGATGAAATATGTGCTTTAGAAGAGGGGCTCGCCGGTCATGTCGGCAGGGGCGGGGATGCCCATGAGCTTGAGCATGGTGGGGGCGATGTCGGCCAGGCGGCCGTTCCTGAGGGTCTTGACGTCGTCGTCCACGGCGATGAAGGGCACTACGTTGAGGGAGTGGGCGGTGTTGGGGGTACCGTCCTCGTTGACTGCGTGGTCGGCGTTGCCGTGGTCGGCGGTGATGAGCACGCTGTAGCCGTTGGCGCGGGCGGCCTCGACTACCTTTGCCACGCACTCGTCCACGGTCTTGACGGCCTTGCAGATGGCCTCGTAGACTCCGGTGTGGCCTACCATGTCACCGTTGGCGAAGTTGAGGATGACCATGTCGTGTACGCCCTTGTTCAGCTCGGCTACGAGAGCTTCGGTCACCTCAGGAGCCGACATTTCCGGCTTGAGGTCGTAGGTGGCCACCTTGGGGGAGTTGATGAGGATGCGGGACTCGCCCTCGAAAGGCTCCTCGCGTCCGCCGGAGAAGAAGAAGGTCACGTGGGCGTATTTCTCGGTCTCGGCGATGCGGAGCTGCCTGCGTCCGGCCTTGGAGACTACCTCGCCGATGGTGTCGGGCACGTTCTCCTTGTCGAAGAGGATGTGCAGTCCGGTGAACTTGTCGTCGTAGGGGGTCAGGCAGCAGTAGTACAGGGGGATGGTCTTCATGCCCTGCTCCGGCATATCCTGCTGGGTGAGCACTGCGGTAATCTCGCGGGCGCGGTCGTTGCGGAAGTTGTAGAAGATGACGGCATCGCCCTCGGAGATGAGTCCCAGGGGCTTGCCGGCGGCATCCACGCCGCAGTGGGGCTTTACGAACTCGTCGGTCACGCCCTCGTCGTAGGAGCTCTGCATGGCGGCTACGGGGTCGGTGAACTTCTCGCCCTCTCCGTTGACCACTAGGTCGTAGGCCATCTTGACACGGTCCCACCTCTTGTCGCGGTCCATGGCGTAGTAGCGGCCGATGATGCTGGCGATGACGGGACCCTGCGAGGGATCGGGGTATTTGGCACGGAGCTCTGCGCACTTGGCCTGCAGCTCCTCTATGAAGCCCTTGCCGCTGCGGGGGTCGCAGTCACGGCCGTCCATGAAGCAGTGTACATACACCTTAGGCAGTCTGTACTGAGCGGCCACCTCGAGGAACTCGTAGAGGTGTGCCAGGGAGCTGTGTACTCCGCCGTGGGAGCACAGTCCGAAGAAGTGCAGGGCCCTGCCGCTGGCTGCCACATAGTCGTATGCTGCTTTGATTTCCTTGTTTTCCAGAAGTTTGTGCTGGCTGCAGGCCATATTGATCTTGACCAGGTCCTGATATACGATGCGGCCTGCGCCGATGTTGAGGTGTCCCACCTCGGAGTTGCCCATCTGTCCGGCGGGAAGACCCACGTCCTCACCGCAGGCTTTCAGAAACGATACGGGGTATTGTGCCCTGAGCTTGTCGAGATTGGGAGTTCCCTGAGTGTAGATGGCGTTGGAGCGGTCATGCTTGCCCTCGCCCCAGCCGTCGAGGATCATAAGTAATACTTTCTTGTCCATAATCCTGATTCCTTTTCTTAATACTTTCTATCTGTTTTCGGGCGCAAAAGTATGAAAAAATCGGAAATACACGGATAATCATTTTTGGTTAAATTTGCACAGACAAAACTTACTGGATATGAAAACACTTGCCTGTCTGATGCTGTGCTGCGGCCTGATGTCCTGGCCGCTCTGCGGACAACCCCGCTACAAGGACGCCTCGCTTCCGGTGGAGGAGCGCGTCGAGGACCTACTGGAACGCATGACCCTGGAGGAGAAGATACTCCAGCTCAACCAGTATACGCTGGGAGCTAGCGACAACGCGAACAATATCGAGGAGGTGACTGCCCGGATTCAGGCCGGCATCGGCTCCTTGATTTATTACGAGGAGAACCCTGAACTGCGCAACGGAATGCAGCGGCGGGCGATGGAGCAGACCCGTCTCGGTATCCCGATACTCTTCGGGTACGACGTGATCCACGGTTTCCGCACGGTCTATCCGATATCGCTGGCCCAGGCCTGTTCCTGGAACACGGATTTGGTCCGGGAGGCCTGTGACATGGCTGCCGCCGAGGCCCGCCGCTCGGGTGTGGACTGGACTTTCTCGCCCATGATAGACGTGGCCCGGGACGGCCGCTGGGGCCGGATATCCGAGGGCTACGGCGAGGATCCCTATACCAACGCGGCTTTCTGCGCGGCCTCCGTCGAGGGCTATCAGGGCTCCGACCTGAGCAGCAGTACCCAGGTGGCTGCCTGCCTGAAACACTATGTCGGCTACGGCGCTTCCGAGGCCGGCCGGGACTATGTCTACACCGAGATATCCCGCCAGACCCTCTGGGACACCTACCTGCCGCCGTACGAGGCGGGAGTCCGGGCCGGAGCGGCTACGGTGATGAGTTCGTTCAACGACATCAGCGGCACTCCGGCGACCTGCAACGCCTACACTCTGAGCGAGGTCCTGAAGGGACAATGGGGTTTCGAAGGGTTCGTGGTCTCGGACTGGGCGGCGGTGCCTCAGCTGATACCGCAGGGAGCCGCCGCTGACCGCAAGGAGGCGGCCCGTCTTGCCGTGAACGCCGGTCTGGACATGGACATGGTGGGACATTGCTATGACAATTATCTGGATTCGCTCGTCCGCGAGGGAGCGGTCTCCGAAGAGCGGATAGACGATGCCGTGCGGCGCGTTCTGATCCTCAAGTTCCGTCTTGGACTCTTCGAGCGGCCTTATACCGAGGAGGTTCCGGCAGATCAGCGCCTGCTTCTGCCGCAGAACCGGGAGCTGGCGGAGCGTCTGGCCGAGGAGAGCATTGTCCTGCTGAAAAATGAGGGAGGCCTCCTTCCCCTTCAGGGACAGCGCACGATAGCGGTGCTCGGGCCGATAGTGGATGCGCCGGGAGAGCTTCTGGGCAGCTGGAGCGGGCACGGACGGGGAGAGGAGGTGTATCCCGTGCGGGATGCCCTGACAGAGGAATTCGGGGGAACGTCGCAGGTGATTTTCCACGCGGGCTGCCCCTTCGACGGGGATGACCGGAGCGGCTTCGCCTCCGCCCTTGAGACGGCCCGGGAGGCGGATGTGGTGGTGCTCTTCATGGGCGAGCGGCGCGGATGGAGCGGGGAGAACGGATCGCGCTCCTCCATTGAACTGCCGGAGATCCAGGAGGAATTTATCGTGGAAATGCAGAAGGCCGGGAAGCCGATGGTGCTGGTGCTGTCGAGCGGACGGCCTTTGGCGCTGCAGCGGGTGGAGCCTCTTTGCGACGCCATCGTGGAGATGTGGCAGCCGGGTGTGCCGGGGGGACGTCCTGTGGCCGGGGTATTGTCCGGAAGGGTCAACCCTTCGGGTAAGCTGAGCGTCACTTTCCCGCGCACTACCGGGCAGATACCGGTGTATTACAACCGGCGTCAGAGCTCGCGTCCCCGGCAGGGACTGTATCAGGACATCCCGTCCACGCCCCTGTATGAGTTCGGACACGGCTTGAGCTATACGTCTTTCGAATATGGGGACCTGAAACTTTCCCGCGAGTCGGTAACCGGGGGAGAGACCCTGACCGCCGAGATATCCGTGACCAATACCGGAGAGCGGGACGGAGCCGAGACCGTGCACTGGTTCATTTCCGACCCCGCATGCCGGATTACCCGTCCGCTCCGCGAGCTGAAGCATTTCGAGAAGCAGGTGATACCTGCGGGAGAGACCCGCGTCTTCCGCTTCGGGATCGACCCGGCGCGGGACCTGAGTTTCGTCGACAGTGACGGCAACCGCTTCCTGGAGCCAGGGGATTACTACATCATGGTCAAGGACCGGAAGGTGCGTCTGCAGGTTTATTGAAACTTCCGCAGTATCAGTTTATAATGGGCTTCGTCTGTGTCTGGGGTAACAAGTGATATAGTCCATTCTCCGCTCTGTCCTATGATTCTGCTCAGACTGCCAGGCTTGCTTTTGTATATGATCCGGTTCTTACGGTCAGCGATAAAGTCAGTGTCATACTTCTTCTTGTCATTCATTCGGCCTATGACGTAATCGTCTGACAGGTCCGCTATCATAAGCAGGAAGGCGTGGTCGTCCATCAGCTGCACGAATCTCATGCCGTCATCACCCACTTCCAGAACATCTTCGGGAGTGATTTTGTCCGGGCCGAAATCGAGGAAGTAATGCTGTTTCAGTTTTCCGTCCTGGCTGTCAAACAGATAGACATCTCCGAAAGGAGGATAGTTGTGCAGCCAGCCTTCACGGACCTTGTTCAGCTGGCCGGAACTGAAGTGAACATTGGGATTCGGTTCATAGTCGTATCCGATTACAGTTCTGCGGTTTTCCTCTCCGAAAAGAGTGTCGGTCACGGCGATACGGATGAGGTCAGGGTTCCAGTGTGAGAGATTGACTATGAGGTTCCCGTCTTCCAGAAACTCCATGCAGTCTGCGTCGTAGGACGTGGGCACCGTGCAGATGTGCCTGAGGTCCTTGCCGTAGTGTATCAGATTGTTTGCGACTGCATCTTCGATCCAGACACTGCCGTCAGGGGCTGTTGCGAAATCGGATATGCCGAGATATTCCCCTGGACCGCGTCCCATTGCTCCGATCTGCCTGATAAACCGGCCGTTGCCGTCAAAGGCCAGCAGCCGATATTCTCTGACGGTCGGATTGTCCAGGACATATATCCTGTCTTCAATCCTGCCTCCGGTCTTGCCGCTTCCGGAATCCTGTGCCGGACCGTCGCTACCCGTGGCATCGCCTGCAAACTTGACCTTTATGGGATTGGCCGGTATGGTCAGGTCGCCGTCCGCCACGAGCCCGATGACCCTGGTCTCTGTCGCGAGACTGTCCAGCATGGCATCCGTCAGCTCCCCTCCGTCCTCATATCTGTACAGGTCGATTACCTCAATGCCGCTCCGGCTATTTTGTCCGGTGCATCCGCCGAGCAGTGCTGTTGCGGCGATGAGCAGTGCGGCGGCTGGTAGTATGTGTCTTTTCATCATCTCTTATCTCTTCTTGTTGTTTAATATGCAAAAGTAGTGATTTTGTGACAGTAATGTCACACTCCTTCGGAAGAAGTCACACTATCCTGCCATTTCCCTACTCCTTCGGAAGGAGTCCCGAAGGTGCGCAATCGGCCCGAGGCCTTCTGTAGCGCCTGTGCCCGCGTTTCCCTTTCCAGCTGCCTCTTTCCACCTTCCGAAGGTGCGTGGTTTCTCCGCGTTTTCTGCTCACCTTCCGAAGGTGTGTAATCGTCCGTGGCCTTCTGTAGCGCCTGTGCCCGCGTTTTCGTTTCCAGCTGCCTTCTCTCACCTTCCGAAGGTGCGCGGATTTCCCGCATTTTCGCCTCACCTTCCGAAAGTGCGCAATCGCCAGGAACCCTCTGTAGCGCCTGTACCCGCGTTTCCGTTTCCATCCGCTTTCTCCCACCTTCCGAAGGTGAGTGATTTTCCCACGTTTTCAGCTCACCTTCCGAAGGTGCGCAATCGGCCCGGGACCCTCTGTAGCGCCTGTACCCGCGTTTTCGTTTCCAGCTGCCTTCTCTCACCTTCCGAAGGTGCGCACTGGAATGGGATGCCGGATCACCGGCTGTATGTATGATTTTTATACAATTTTCAAAAAATTAGACACTTATCGTATGAATTTTATACAATTGAATGTTTTTGAGAATTGTTTAAGTAGCTATGATACAGCGATATACTCGATAAGGCATAATTTTTGCAACGAATAATTGCAGTAACCTATTTAGTAACAAGACAATATGAAATCCTTTCTCCGATTCGTATCCCGCAACAGGCTCTATACGGTGATAGAGGTGGCGGGCATGGCCATCGCCCTGGCGTTCATTATCTTCATAGGCACGTACGTGACTCAGGAGCGCAGCTACGACACGTTTGTCGGTGACGATGTCTATGTCGGCTCGGATGCGGAGCTCTTCAGTCTCAGCGGTACTGTCAAGGGGGCTGTGGAGGGCCGCTATCCGAATATCGAGGCTGTCTGCAGGACAGTCGGCACCATGTCCGTCGACGGGTGGGACCTGAGTGTGTCGGTCGGGGACAGGACCATGGTGCAGAATGCTCTCTGCGTGGACTCCAATTTCCTGTCGCTCATCCCGCTTCCTATGGCGGCCGGTGACCGGAAAGGGGCTCTGGAGGCTGTGGGCTCGGCCATCGTCTCGCAGTCGTTTGCGAACACATATTTTCCCGGGGGTAATGCGGTGGGCAACGGCATCGGCATAACCGCAGGCGGCGGGAAGACTACGCTGACCATAACGGGAGTGTTCGAGGATATGGAACGGACCGTGCTGCCCGGGTGCGACATGATCTACCGCCTGGACATGCTGGAGAGACTCCTGCCCCATCTGACACGCAACGGCAACGGGAATACGGTGACCTTCTACAAAGTCCGGGAAGGTGCTGACGTGAGCTGGCTGGGCCGGGAAATCCTCGGCATCCTGAAGGGAAGCGACGAGATGTACATCTCGGGTGTCTGCACGGAGTACAATCTTGTGCCATTCAAGAAGATACACTACGGGGCAGGAGCCACATCCCACTCCTTTTTCGAAAATATCGTCAACCGGGACATGCTGCGGCTGGTCACTGCCGCCGGAGTGCTGCTGCTGGTATTCGCCCTGCTCAACTACATCTCGCTGACCACCGCCCAGGTGGGGTTCAGGGTGAAGGAGATGGCGACGCGCAGGCTGATAGGCTCCTCCCGCGGGGGCGTTATCCTCCGCTACATAGGGGAGTCCTTTATCGTGACGGCCGTATCGTTCGTCCTCGGATTTATCCTGGCTGAGGCCGCCGCTCCTATGTTCAGTGCCCTTATCGGGAAAAATTACAGCCCGCTGTCGTCCCTGACCTGGGGCACCGCCGCTCTATGGGCCGGAATCATCGTGCTGCTGTCCGTCATAGCCGGTATCGTCCCGGCCCTGATGGTTTCCCGCTACAGGCCGATAGACATTGTCAGGGGCGAGTTCACACGAGCCAGCAGGATGGTGCTCGGAAGGGTCTTCCTTGTTGTCCAGAATACAGCAGCCATCGGGGCCGTCGCAATAGCCATTGCCATGTTCCTGCAGCTGCGCCACATGGTGGAGAGGCCTATGGGATATACCAGGGATTCCTTAGTGGATGTGACCGTCTCCAACACTCAGGACCCGGGCGATTTTCTCAAGGACCGGCTCAAATCCCTGCCGTGCGTGGCGGATGCCGGATGGGTGCAGGGCTGTCCGGCCGGGAGCCGGAGGGCTTACTGGGGAGTGCAGATTGACGGGAACCGCTATAACATAGTGATGTATGGCGGCGATACTACCGCGTTGCGTCTGCTGGGAGTGAAGGTTCTCAGTCAGAACTCCGACCCTCTGCCGAATACCAGCTATTTTACCCGCAGGGCCGCCGCTGCTTTAGGATATGGTCTGGACATGACGCAGTTCGAGTTTGACAACGGGGCAATAAGGGTCTGCGGCATCATCGACGACCTCTTGCTGGGTAATGCCAATTCCGCCGGCAATGACCTGCTGATCTGGACGGTACAGCCTGCTCAGTCTGAATACATCGGGAATCTCATGTCCCTGGTGGTCAAGGTCAACGGCGACCCGGCCGACGCGGTGCGTGCTATACAGGAGCTGTACGCTGAGGAGAAGCCTGAGCTGGATGTCACGGTGAGGACCTACGAGGATATCTACCGCAGGGCCTATGCTTCGGAGGACCGCAGCCTCAGGCTCACCGGCCTTTTCGCCCTGCTGACCATTGTCCTGATGGTCATGGCCATGGTCGCCATGAGCACCTACTACGCCCGTCAGAGGGCCAGGAGCACCGCCATCCGCAAGATTATGGGCTGTCCCCGGCTGGAAATCTACACCCATACCCTCGCCAGCTTCCTGTCGGCCTCGCTGATTGCCGCAGTCATTGCCATACCTGTGATTTACACCTATACCGGACGCTGGCTGCAGACCTACTCCTACCGCATCGACAACCACTGGTGGATGTACCTGCTGGCCCTGCTCATCGTGGGTGTGGTCGCAACCCTCTCCATCTCATACAGGGCAGTGCAGCTGATGAACACCAATCCGGCGCTGGCTTTGAGAAAGGACTGAGCGGACGGAGTGTGGATGTATCTATTTGTCATAAAAGGCTCAAACATGCACGATTCTTCTTATCTTTGCCTCTGATAACAGAATAGAGTATATGACAAGAAAGAAAAGACCCTCTTCCCGTCCGCGTGGAAAGCACGGGAAGAATCAGACGCCTGACCAGAAGGCAATGCAGAAGGAGCTGAATCTCAAGAGGAAGGAGCGTTCGGGCGGAAAGAAGAAATCCAAAGGAAAGAAGGAGCATTTCAACAAGGAGGAGCTGACCGGTACGGTGAGCATGACCCGCGAGGGCTACGGCTTCGTGGAGGTGCCGGACAGGGACAATGATGTGTTCGTGCCTCAGCACAAGATGCGCGGGGCTCTCAACGGCGATATAGTCAAGGTGCTGACGACCAAGGCCAAGGGTGTCGGTGCAGACGGCAAGCCCAAGCGTATCGAGGGCGAGATAATCACAGTGCTCGAGCGCTCTTCCAAGCCTCATATCGGGGTGCTGCAGATATCCCGCGGCGAGGCCTGGCTGATCATGGAGAGCCGCAATATGCCATACGATATAGGCATACCTCTCAAGGAGATAGACCGCTGGTTCGGAAAAGGCGGAATACTCGACAGCATACACAATGCCGTTTCCGGTGCTGATGAGGAAATGCCGCAGGAAGTTGTCGGAACAGGCGGTAATGCGGGGACGGGAAGTACGGAGTCAGGCGGCAGGAAAGTCCCTCAGCGGACCTGGAAGCCCGGCGAGGTGTCGGGCCTGAAGGCCGCTGTCATCGTGACCGACTGGCCGAGGAAGGCTCCGGCCCCGACAGGCCGCATCATAGACGTGCTGGGCGAGCCGGGTGCCAACGACACCGAGATGCACGCCATCCTGGCCGAGTACGGCCTGCCGTACCGCTTCGAGCCCGAGGTGGAAGCCGCAGCCGAGGCCGTGCCTGACAAGATAACCCCCAAGGACATTGCCGAGCGCAGGGACTTCCGCAAGGTGACCACATTCACTATTGACCCTGCCGACGCAAAGGACTTTGACGACGCCCTCTCGTACCGCGAGCTCGAGGACGGCAACATAGAGGTAGGAGTGCATATCGCCGATGTGACCCACTATGTGACCCCCGGATCCATCATTGACAAGTGCGCCTACGAACGCGGTACCTCGGTCTACTTAGTGGACCGCACAGTGCCCATGCTCCCCGAGAAGCTCTCGAACAACCTGTGCTCCTTGAGACCGGGCGAGGAAAAGCTCTGCTTCTCAGCAGTATTTGACATCACACCTACAGGAGTGGTCAAGAAGAGCTGGTTCGGCCGCACCGTCATCAAGTCAGACTACCGCTTCAACTACGACGAGGCCCAGGCCGTCATCGAGACCGGCAATGGCCCGCTCGCCAAGGAGATCACTGCCCTGCACAAGATAGCCTCTGCCCTGAGGAAGAAACGCTTCGCCGCCGGAGCCATTGCCTTCGAGCGTCCCGAGATGAAGGTCGAGGTCGACGAGACCGGCAAGCCGGTAAGGGTATACGAGAAGATATCCAAGGAGGCCAACTGGCTCATCGAGGAGTTCATGCTGCTGGCCAACCGCTCCGTGGCCGAGTACGTGGGCAAGGTGCCCAAGAGCAAGAATGCCAAGACTTTCGTATACCGTGTCCACGAGGATCCCAACGAGGAGAAGCTCGGAGTGCTCCGCAAGTTCGTCCGCCTCTTCGGTTACGACTTCCAGATGGAGCCCGGGGCAAAGGAGGACGGTCAGAAAGAAGACACCGCCAAGTTCCCCGATGGAGTCAAGGTCAAGGAGATCAAGGGCAAGAATGTGGCCCAGCGCATCAACAACCTCCTGGGCACCGTCAAGGGCCGTCCCGAGGAGGAGGCCGTGGTGATGATGGCCCTGCGCTCCATGGCCCGGGCTCATTACACCACCGATAACGTCGGCCATTATGGCCTGGCCTTCAAGTATTATACGCACTTCACCTCACCCATCAGACGATATCCCGACATGATGGTACACCGCCTGCTGGCCATGTATCTGGCCGGAGTCGAATCCCAGAACAAGGAATACTACGAGACCTGCTGCCAGTACGCTTCCCAGCGCGAGCAGATAGCTACCGAGGCCGAGCGTTCCAGCATCAAGTACAAGCTTTGCGAGTATATGCAGGACAAGGTCGGCCAGATATTCCCCGGCACCGTTTCGGGCCTGACCGAGTGGGGTCTCTACGTGGAGACCGAGCCGGACAAGGTGGAGGGCATGGTGCCCGTCAGGGACATCCCCGGCGACTTCTACCAGTTCGACGAGGAGACCTACTCCATCGTGGGCCGTTCCCGCGGTCGCCGCTTCACCATGGGCGACAAGGTCTGGATCAGGGTGGTCCGCGCTTCCCTTGAACAGAAGATCATCGATTATGAATTAGTTGACGGAGAAGACCTGAAAAGTAAGAAAGAGCTGTGAGACAAAGGCAGTGCGATGGAAGTGCATACCGGCGTCAATATTCCTGGCAACGGGCACGGTTGAAAATCACAATTAATTGAACGTAAGGATGTTGTGCTTTGAAAAGGTGCCATGTCGCCGTTTCAGAATGGAACACGACACCTTCTCTAAACACAAAGTGACTGTTTTATTGATAGTTGCAATTTAGACCCTTGCCCGCTTGTGTGTTTTGCGGAAACTGTAGCGGTATTTTAGCTACATTTGCGCCTTATGGAATCACTTCGTGTTGCTGTTGATAAGAGGAAAGTCAGCGGAATGGGCGCAGGAAAGACCGGCGGCATCATCCTCGCCGCCATCTCTTCCCTGACATTCGGCTTCGTGCCGTTTTTCTCGGTCACCCTCATGGATGCGGGCTTCTCGCCGTTCGAGGTGCTCGCCTACCGTTGGGGTGTGGCTACCCTCGTCCTGCTGGCAGTGGGCCTGCTCATGCGCAAGTCCTTCCGCGTCCCGAAGGGTGCCTGGCTCCCGCTGCTGACCGTCAGCTTCTTCTGTGCCCTGACCGCCATCAGCCTGCTGATAGCCTACGAGAATATCGCCAGCGGAGTTGCCTCTACGATTCACTTCATGTACCCGCTCTTTGTGGCCGCCGTCATGATGACGGTCTTCCACGAGCCCCGCTCCTGGGTCAAGATCGGCGCCATCATCCTCTCCCTGGTCGGAGCCGGCTTCCTGGCAGGAGGCGACATCCGGCTCGAGGACGGCAATGTCATCGCCGGCATTCTCTGGGCCGCGCTCTCCGTAATAGCCTACGGTACCTACATCGTCGGCGTGCGCAAGACAGCCGTCCAGAACATGCCGACCCTCCCCTTGACCGTCTACGTCATGGGCTTCGGCGCCGTCAGCTTTACTCTCCTCGGCATGCTCTCGGGCGGAGTCCGCTGGGTGCCCCTCTCCGACGGCTTCCTCTGGGCCAATATCCTCGGCATCGCCCTGCTCGGCACCGCCGTCTCCAACATCACCCTCGTAGCGGCCATCAAGCGCATCGGCCCCACCCTCAGCGCCATCCTCGGTGCCCTCGAGCCCCTTACTGCCGTGGTCATAGGCGTCCTGGCCCTCTCCGAGGCCTTCACCCTCCGCACCGCCGCCGGCATCATCCTGATCATCATAGCCGTCACCGCCGTAGTCCTCTCCGAAGGCCGGCACAAGGGCAGGCAGTGACGATTGTTAAATGATTTTATTTTTGCTATTTTTGCGTACAGGAAAAAGAAAAGAGAAGAAGGATATGTCTGGAGTAGAAAAAGTAAAATCATCACTTTTAAACGATGTTCGTGAAATCATCAGTGCTGCCAGAACTCAGGCGGTGCGCAGTGTGGATTCCTGCCGGGTACAGATGTACTGGCATATCGGCCGGCGCATTTTTGAAGAGGAACAGTTGGGGAAAGACCGTGCCGATTACGGTACGTATCTTATAAAGAATCTTGCCAAGCAGCTGGAGCCGGAGTATGGCAGTGGTTTTTCTGTCCGCCAATTGGAGATGTGCCGCCAATTTTATCGTCTTTATCCAATTGCGAACGCACTGCGTTCGCAATTGAACTGGACACAGTATCGCATGCTGATTCAGATGTATGTCAATTATTATGACCGGATAGAAAAGACAGCGGAAGAAAACCCCACTATCGGCATCCTGCTCTGTACTGATAAAAATGATACAGTAGTACGCATGGCGCTCCCGGAGGATAACAAGACTATCCTGGCAAGCGAATACAAGCTTTACCTGCCTACTCAGACACAGTTGATTGACGAAGTGAACAATGCCATGAAATCATATAATGCTGGAAATAAATAATACAATGGAAATAGTTTTTGCAACGGGCAACCGCCACAAGGTGGAGGAGGCCGCACAGATTCTGGGTCCGGAGTTCCGGTTGAGGACTCCGGCGGAACTTGGTATTAATGAGGATATTCCTGAGACTTCGGATACTCTGGAGGGCAATGCGCTCCAGAAGGCGGAGTACGTCTATAAGAAGACAGGTCTGCCGTGTTTTTCGGATGATACGGGGCTTTTCGTGGACGCTCTCGGCGGGGCACCCGGGGTGCTCTCGGCCCGCTATGCCGGTCCGGGGAAGAAGGCTGAGGACAATGTCCGCAAGCTCCTCTCCGAATTGAAGGACGTACCCGCAGAAGAGGAAGACCGCAGGTTGCGTACCGCCCGTTTCCGCTGCGTGGTGGCATACGTCAGCGGCAGCGGGGAGAAGGTCTTCGAGGGCAGGGTAGAGGGGGAGATTGCCGCCGCTCCCTCCGGAAAGGACGGCTTCGGCTATGACCCGGTATTCCTTCCGGAAAAATACGGCCTGGAGAAGACTTTTGCCGAGCTTACGCATGAGCAGAAGAACGCGATATCCCACCGGGGCGAGGCCATGAGGAAGTTCGCGGAGTGGATGCGGAGGGAGCATTTGACCGGCGGCGGGAGATGATGATTGTCCTTCATACCACCCGCTACGGCGACTCCTCCCTGATAATCCACGGCTATACCCGGGAGGAGGGGCGCACCAGCCTCATGCTGCGCGGAGCCTTCCGTACCTCCGGCAAGCGGCGGCCCTCCCATCCGGGGGCGGTCCTCCTGCATCCGCTCAGTATTGTCAATTATGTGGCCTCCAAAAGCCCTAAGGCGGGGATGGCCTACCTGCGGGAGTTCTCCCCGAAGTATCGCCTGCACTCGATCCGGGAGGATTTCAGCAAGATAGCCATAACGATGTTCATCAGCGAGCTGCTCTACCGTACCCTCCTGCATTCCGAGCGGGACGAGGACCTCTACGATTTCCTGGAGGACGCGGTGCTGCGGCTGGAGGCTCTGGGGAGCAGCCCAGCGAATTTCCACCTGTGGTTCCTGGACCGGTACGCCGCCTATCTGGGATTTCCCTTCGAGAGCGGTTTTAACCTGGATTACAACCCGTTCACCCCGCAGCAGACTTCCCGGCTGCTCACATTTCACGAGGCCTCCTTCGAGGATGCCCTGGCCGTGCCGATGACCGGTGCGGAGCGCAAGGAACTGGTGGAGGCCGTCCTGCGCTGGCTGGAGTACCATACCGGCTCCCGTATCGACCTGCGTTCGGTGGCTGTCCTGCATCAGATATCGAAACTCCGCTGAATTCTTCTCCTTTTTCAGTAATTATCGCTATCTTCGCCAAATAAATTCTCGGTTATGCTGGATAGGATACAAATCAAGGGGTATAAGTCAATACGTGAACTGAACCTGGCTCTTCGTCCGGTAAATATTCTCATAGGTTCCAATGGTGTCGGCAAGTCCAATTTCATCTCATTTTTCAAGCTTGTAAACAATATATACGAGCAGAGGTTGCAGAATTATACCAAGCAGGTTGGTGCTGAGAATCTGTTGTATTATGGATTGAAGAAAACGCAGGAGATATTCGGCTCCTTGGTTTTTTCGGACAATGCTTATACCTTTAACTTACATCCGAAAGATGATGGCAGCATGTTTATTACCGAAGAGGCGAGTTGGTATAGACTCAGTAAGTATCGTTATATGAGCAAGAACTTGGATGAAAGTAAAATCAAAGATTCTGGGCAAAAGCGTGATAGTTATCTGAGATGGTATTTACAAAGCTATAAGATTTATCATTTCCATGACACCTCCAAAGGATCACCCTTGCGTTCCGCTGCAAAGGTCAACGACAACAGGATATTGAAAGAGAACGGCGCCAACTTGCCGGCATACCTCTATTTGATGCAGCAGAAATATCCTAAGACGCTCAAGAGGATAGAGACTGTCATCAGGTCGGTAATGCCGTATTTTGAAAGGTTTGATCTTGAACCGCAGGCTTTGGACGGAAGTATAGAACTTGTATGGAATGATGCGGATGCACCTGATAAGTACTTTTCAGCCAATGATTTGTCAGACGGCAGCATAAGATTTATTGCCTTAGCGGCATTGTTACTTCAACCGGAGCTTCCTAAAATAATCATTATTGACGAACCGGAACTCGGGCTTCATCCCGTTGCGATTACGCAGCTTGCCGGGATGATACAGTCAGCGGCTGCACGCGGTTGTCAGATAATCGTATCCACTCAGTCTGTCAATCTTATCAATCATTTTGAGGCTGAGGATATTATTACTGTTGACAGGCAGGATGGCCAGTCTGTGTTCAACCGTTTGTCGCGTGACGATCTTAAAAATTGGATTGACGAATATACGCTGGGAGAATTGTGGATGAAAAATGTTATTAACGGTCAGCCGGAGGAACTGCGATGAAAAGACTGGTGTTTATAGTAGAGGGAGACACTGAACTGAGATTTGTAAAGGAGATACTTGGACCGTATTTTCATTCCTTGGGTCTGTATAATGGCATCCAGTGTTTTAAGCTCAAGCATTCGGGAGGAGGAATATCCAAGTATGCTCATGTCCGTGCAGATGTGGTCAACACTCTTTATGAGCAGGATGCGATTGTGACCACAATGGTGGATTTTTATCGTCTTCCATCTGATTTTCCTGGATTTGCAGAGTCTTCTTCCGCTGCATCCCGCATTGAGCAGGTGGAGATGTTGGAGCAGGCTTTTAAAATGGATGTTGAGAAAACGCAGGCACGGATATTTGACAATCTGATTCCTTATATCCAGTTGCACGAGTTTGAGGCATTGGTATTCTCTTCGTTTGATGGTTTTGAAGAGGTTTTTGAAAGATCGGAGATGAATTATAAGGGGCTGAAGGAAGTGATATCCGGATATCCTAATCCTGAAGAAATAGACAATAGTCCTGATACTGCTCCGGCAGCGAGACTGAAAGCATTGATACCAGGATACAATAAGGTATTGAATGGAGTCAGCATTATTAAGGGGACGGGCATTGACACTGTATTGGAAAGATGTCCTCATTTCAGGGCTTGGGTAGAGAAATTGAAACAAGCTGTTAAATAGTGGTATGTCGGTAATCAATAAGGTGGTGATGGCGGCGCTGAATCCGCTGCTCAGGAGTTTTGACCGCGGGTGCGAGCATCCAGGGGCGGTACAGGAATACGTTTTCAGGCAGTTGCTGGAGGCGGGCCGGGATACGGCTTTCGGCCGGGAGCACGGCTTCGACCGGGTACGCGGATATGCGGATTACCGGCGGGCGGTGCCGGTGCGGGAGTACGACGGCTTCGCGCCATACATCGAGCGTCTGCGCCGGGGCGAGGACTATGTGCTGTGGAACCAGAAGGTGCGCTGGTTCGCCAAGTCCAGCGGCACGAGCTCGGACAAGAGCAAGTACATCCCGGTGACTCCGGCCAATCTCTCCGGCTGTCACTACCGCGGCTTCAAGACCATGCTGGCGACCTATATCCGCCGCTATCCCGATTCGCGTCTGTTCAACGGCAAGGCCCTCACCCTCGGCGGCAGCGTCAAGGTGGACGAACTCTCGGGCGGAGGCGCCAGGAACGGGGACTTGTCGGCCATCCTGCTGAGCAACAGTCCGTCCGTGGCAGAGATCGTGCGCACTCCGTCGCGGGACATAGCCATGCTGCCGGATTTCAGGCAGAAGATAGAGGGTATCTGCCGGGTGTGCTCGAAGCAGAACGTGACCAATTTCTCCGGTGTCCCGTCCTGGAACCTCATCATGATAGAGCGGCTGCTGGAGTATAACCATGCTGATTATCTGACGGATATATGGCCCAACCTCGAGCTTTTCATGCACGGGGGCATCAGTTTCGGGCCCTACCGCGAGCAGTACCGCCGGCTCATCCCTTCTGACCGGATGCACTATCTGGAGAATTACAATGCCTCGGAGGGCTACTTCGCCCTGCAGGATGACCCGTCGCAGAAGGGCATGGCCCTGACTCTGGACAACGGGGTCTTCTTCGAGTTCATCCCGATGCGTTCCCTGGACAAGGTCCTGGCCGGGGAGTCGGAGGATGTCTATACGGTGGACGAGGTGCGTACCGGTGTGACATACGCGATGGTGATAACCACCGACAGCGGACTCTGGCGGTATCTGATAGGGGACTGTGTGGAGTTCACCACCCTCTGCCCGCACAGGATTATCATCACGGGACGGACACAGCTCTTCATCAACGCTTTCGGTGAGGAACTGATGATACACAATGCGGAAGAGGCCCTTTCGGAGGCCTGCCGCACCTGCGGAATGGAAGTGACCGACTATACTGTGGCGCCTGTCTTCATGGACGGCTCTCATGCCAAGGGGGCGCATCAGTGGGTGGTGGAGTTCTCGGCAGGAAGTCAGGAGGCAGTGCGGGACCCTCGGAAGCTGGAACAGTTCAGGGATGAGCTGGACGCCGCTCTGTGCCGCCGCAACTCGGATTATGAGGCCAAGCGCAGCGGGGATGTGACGATGACGGTTCTGGAACTTACCCCCGTTCCGCCGGGGACATTTTACAGATGGATGGAGGGACGCGGCAAGACCGGAGGGCAGAACAAGGTGCCGCGCCTGAGCAATGACCGCCGATTCGTCGATGGAATTCTCGGAATGGTATAAAGCAACACCAGGAATGCATGTAATCCCCAAACATTGCATTCCTGGTGTCAGAAGCTTTTCACCGTAACTTTTAACAGAAACAAATTTAGCAAACAGATAAGTTTTCGCCAAAAAAATAATCTTAGCCCAGTTTGTTGTATAACTTACTGAAAATAAATAATGTAGACTCGTATGTTAAGGTAAGGCAAGACGGGAGATAGTGGTAATGTCTGGCGTAATTGATTTTAAATCAATAGATTGGATGCTGTTAGGCGTAAAAAGGCCTGTTAAGACACATTATAGTTTTGCAGGGCTTTCTGTACGAAGTCGGAGAGACTCCCGGTCTCGCCTATCTTGCGGGCAATTCTGGTCTTTTCCACATAGAGGGAATTCTCTGATATTCTGCGTAAGGCGCAGATAGTTCCTGTGGAGAAGCCACAGGCTGTAAGGGCTATGATATAGATATCCTTTTCCTTGAGGACAGGATACGAGTTCTCAAGTCCGGAGAGGAATCCGGGGTAGGTTGCATCGACTATTCTGCGGACTTTCATCATTGTTCCCTCTTCAGGGAAATGATGTTTAAGTATAGCTTTAACTTGTTCGGTTATTGCCTTGGTCCTGCCGTATTTGTAATAGGCTTCCATCAGTTCGTCTGTAACTTTCAGCATTTCCTCGGAAATGACGGCACTTTCTTTTCCGTTTATGGTTTTAGTATTGTTTTTAGACGAATCCTTTTCTTCATTGAGACTCCGTATGATATCCGTGCATTTCTCAATCTCACGTTTAAGACGGATATTGCGGATGTATATTAATGAGAAGATTATGGATATCGTGCAAAGTAAGCCAAGCAGTATGATATACAGGGACAGGTAGCGCGCCTGCATCGATGAATACCGTTCCCTTATCCTGCCGGTCTCGAAACGTTTCTCCACTCCTCTGAGATGAAGTTTGTAGCCCTCTGCCAGAGTACTGTCAGTGAGCCTGTCCATATTGAGGTGGTGGAACAGGGCCGAATCCAGATCTCCCTCACTGAGGGCTATCTCATATCGGAGCATGTGATAGGAGCTCCCGTCAAGTGTGTTTTCCGGGATATGTGGAAGTATGGCTCTCGCCGAGTCCGGGTATCCGCATCTGGCGTAAGCGATGCAGGCTGACATGAGGACGTTGGCTCCCGACTTGCATACGGTCTTATCCGGGTTCTGCTCCATTTTCCTGATGAGGGGGCCTGCTGTCCGTATAATCTCTCCGTACTGTCTTGTGATGAGCAGGTAGGATGTCTCCAGCTCGCGGGCTACCTTTAACATAGTGCTGTCTTTCAACTTGCGGGCGAGAGCAGTTCCTGCCAGGATGTTGGAGTATGCTTCTTCCGGGGAGACTGGCAGCAGTGCTCTGGCAAGTGAGAACCGTCCCTTCATGATCAGGTCGCGGCGGTCCGATTGCAGGAAGCAATCCAGGGCCTTGCGGTACCTGTCCACGGTTATGGAGTCATTGACGAATGTCTGCTGGTACAATTCGGCTATGCGGGTATGGAGCATGCCGGATGCGACCGGGTCCGTACCTCTGCTGTTGATGATGTGCTCGGCTTCCTTGTAGTCCTCGAGAGCCGATACGGGATTTCCCCGTTCGAATTCTACCGCTCCTCTCATGCAGAGGGCCGATGCATAGCGGGAAGCCGGACCTTTTCTTTTGTAGTAGTCTGTCACCATGCCGATAGTTGTGTCGCTGCCTATCGGGAGATAGCATTTGTATTTTGCCTGTGTGCGCAGCAGGAAGTACTTGGTTCTCTCCTTTTTTCTGAGCGTGGGTATTACCGTGCTGTCGATGGACATCAGACTGTATAGGGCTGCATAGGGGTCGGTGTCCATGAGGGAATCTGCGGCTGAAAGCAGAGTTCTGGCCTCTCTTGAGCCCGGGGCGCAGGAGAGGACGAGCAGGCATGCGGTCAGGACTGCCGCGGATATTCTGGATATTCGGCCCATTCAGACGTGTGTGCGTGTAACTTTCGCTGACAAATTTACAAAAAGAATGGATAATTAGTTATTTTTGCGTCCGTTGTTTAAACAAAATTGTAACATGAACAAACAGGAAGTCCCTGTGCTGCTCCTTACCGGATATCTGGGCAGCGGGAAGACAACACTGGTGAACCGCATCCTCTCCAATGAGAGGGGCATCCGGTTCGCCGTCATCGTGAACGATATCGGAGAAGTGAATATAGATGCGGACCTGATTCAGCGCGGCGGCGTGGTCGGTACTCAGGATGACAGTCTGGTTGCCCTGCAGAACGGATGTATATGCTGCACCCTCAAGGCTGACCTGATGAACCAGATTACCGAGCTGATACAGATGCAGCGCTTCGACTACATAGTCATAGAGGCCAGCGGTATCTGCGAGCCGGAGCCGATAGCCAGGACCATCTGCACCATGCCCAGAATGGACCCTAGGCTGGAGGTCAGCGGTATCTTCCCCCGCCTTGACTGCATAGTGACCGTGGTGGACGCTCTCAGGCTGCAGGACGAGTTTGCCTGCGGAGACAGCCTCATGCGTGAGAACCTGGACGAGGATGATATCGAGAATCTGATTCTACAGCAGATAGAGTTCTGCAACATAGTCCTGCTCAACAAGGCGTCAGAGGTCACGCCTGACGAGAGGGCCCGCATCCGCCATATCATAGCCAGCGTCCAGCCCTCTGCCCGTATCCTCGAGTGCGATTACGGAGAGATAGACCTGAGCCTGATACTCAACACCCGGATGTTCAGTTTCAACCAGGTGGCCGCTTCGGCCGGCTGGGTGCGCGGCATCGAAGCCGTCCCCACGGAAGAGGAGGAGGCGGAGGCCCGCGGATATGGGCATCATCATGAACATGAGCACAGTCATGGACATGACAGCATCGGTGAGCATGATGAGCATGGCGGCGGTCATCATCACCATCATCACGACCATGACCACGAAGAGGGCGAGGCTGAGGAATACGGCATCGGCACATTCGTCTATTACCGCCGGCAGGCGTTTGATATCAATAAATTCGACAATTTCGTCATCAAGCACTGGCCGCGGGAGGTGATCCGTGCCAAGGGCATCTGCTATTTTACCCAGGATCCGGACATGTCCTACATGTTCGAGCAGGCGGGACGGCAGAAGCAGCTCAAGGAGGCGGGTCAGTGGTATGCCACCGCACCGGAGGACGAGCTGGAGCAGCTCAAGGCTCAGGATCCCGGTTTCGCCCGCGACTGGGACGAGTACTACGGAGACCGCATGCAGAAAATAGTGTTCATAGGGCGGCACATGGATGTGGAGAAGATCAAGCAGGATCTGGATTTCTGTCTCGACCGCGGGGCTGAGATTTACGGCATATAATTTGTTCGTAACCGGAAAACAATAATACATACAGTAAATGAAGTTTGTAAGTACAATTTTCAGGCGCTCCGCTGTCTCTGCGGCAGCAGCCATGGCGGCAGTGTTATCCCTCTCGGCTCAGTCGGAGGATTTCAACACTGGCAAATATATGGAGATACAGTCCATGATTCTCAGGACGCTCCAGTCCCAGTATGTGGATACGGTTCAGTTGGATGGTTTGATGCACAAGGGGATAGATGCCATGCTCTCTACCCTTGATCCTTATACGGTATTCATCCCTGAGGAGAATGAGGAGGATCTGGACATCATGACGACGGCGAGTTACGGCGGAGTAGGGGCATTGATACAGAAGACCCCTCAAGGTTATATAATCATAGCCGAACCGTATGAGAATTCGGCGGCTGTCAAGGCCGGTCTGCATCCCGGCGACACGGTCGTGGCCATCGAAGGTGTGAGCACCAAGGACCTTACGGCAGACCAGTGCAGCGGACGGATGCGCGGCCGTCCCGGAACTGAACTGAATATGACGGTAGTCAGGGGACGGGGCGGAGATACCGTCCAGGTGGTACTGACCCGTGAGCGGATACATATTCCCGATGTGGTATATTACGGTTTTCTGAATGATTCTACAGGCTATATCCAGATCGGAGGTTTTACGGTGGACGGCTCCAGGGATGTACGCAGGGCATTCGAGGATCTGAAGGCTGACGGACGGATGAAACGTCTGGTACTGGACCTGCGCGGCAATGGCGGAGGCCTTATGAACGAGGCCGTGAACATAGTCTCGCTGTTCGTGCCGCAGGGGACTCTGGTCGTATCGGCCAAGGGAAAGCATCCGGCAGCAGATTTCCAGTACAGTACCGAGACAGCTCCGGTGGATACTATCATCCCTCTGATGGTCATGGTCAACTCTGCTTCCGCGTCTTCGTCGGAGATAGTGGCGGGCGCCCTCCAGGATATGGACCGGGCTACTGTTGCGGGAGTCCGCACTTATGGTAAAGGTCTGGTACAGACCATCCGTCCAGTAGGTTACAATACCTCTCTCAAGGTCACTACCGCCAAATACTACACTCCCAGCGGCCGCTGTGTGCAGGCTATAGACTACAGCCATCGTAACGAGGACGGCAGTGTGGGATATGTTCCCGATTCCCTGAAAAAAGCATTCAGGACACGACTGGGCCGTACGGTATACGACGGCGGAGGCATCACTCCCGATATTGAGGTGGAGCCCAAGTATTACAGTCGTCCGGTTATATCGTTGATATACAGCAATGTCATCAGCGACTATGCCATAAAATACTACAACACCCACGATTCCATCGCTCCGGCCGGTGAGTTCCTGCTGACTGATGAGGAATATGCCGATTTCGTGCAGTTTGCGGCTCAGAAGGAGTTTGACGCCAGGACGGAGTCCCAGATAGAGATGGAAAGGGTGCTTGAGGCTGCGGAACGCGAGGGTCTGGACAGTACTCTCGACGGCCTTAAACAGGAAATGGACGGGCTGTTGGAGCGCATCTCGCTGACAAAGGAGGACTTCCTCGAGGCCAATAAGTCCACAGTCAAGGCTCTTCTCGAGGATGAGATAGCCCTGAAGTTCTATCTTCGGGCCGGAGGCGCCGAGTCCGCCCTCCGTCAGGACAGCCAGCTTCAGCAGGCGCTGGATCAGTGGGACGGTACTATACCCGTGCAGCAGTCTGATCCGGAGACTGAGGAGCAGGTCGGTTAAAAATGATGTTTTTTATGGCTTTCTATGCGATAAACATTATATTTGTCGTGAAATGTTTCAATAATGAAAACGAGAGAGGAGTACATATCATTGATCGCATCACACACTGATGAACTCCGGAATGACTTCGGGGTTACGTCCATGAGACTCTTCGGCTCGGTATCACGAGGAGAACATGGCTATGGCAGTGATGTGGATGTCTGTGTGGAGATGGCTCCAAAAGCATACTTAGTAGCTTCATTAAAACGTTTTTTGGAAAATCTGCTTCAGTGTTCCGTGGACGTGGTCAGAATGCATAAACACCTTAACCCATATTTATTGAACGAGATAGAGCACGATGGAGTCTACATATTCCAGTGATCGCATCCGCAGCATTTTCATGCAAATACGGGATGCAATAGTTCAGATAAACGAATGGAATGAGGACGTCTGTTCTTCTGAGGATTACTATTCGTCTCCGGACGGAATGAAGAATCTTGCTGCAAGCTGCATGCTGATTGAGGCGATAGGAGAGGGTGTCAGGCAAATCGATAAGCTGACACAGTCAAGGTTATGGAGCGAACGTCCGGAAATACCTTGGATCGATGTGATAGGAGTGCGCAACCACATAGCGCACGAGTATTTTGACATCGACGGAGATATCGTTTTTGATATTGTAAAAAATAATCTTGGCAGTTTGCTTGCCGCAGTTGAGTACTTTCTTGGAAAATCTGAAATAATTTAGGAAATACGGGAGAAGACCTGCCGGCGGGCGGTGACGGTCATGTAGACGTCGCGGGCGATGAGGTGGGCGAAGTAGGCCATGTACAGGGCCTGGATGCCCATCAGGCCGCGGAAGGCGAAGTAGCAGACGTAGAAGGAGGCGCAGGCCCAGATCATTCCGTTGCGGATGGCCCGTGCGGCGGTGGCTCCGATGAAGATGCCGTCCCACATGAAAGCCAGGCAGCTGAATGCGGGCATGATTATCAGCCATATCATATACGGTTTGGAGGCAGCTGTAACGGCTGCCTCTGTCGTCATGAGGCTTACCATCCACTGGCCTCCCACGCCGTAGGCCACGGTTGAGATGACGGCCAGGCCGGCTGTCCAGGTGAAGAGCAGCCGCACGGCCTTGTTCAGGGACAGCCTGTCCTGGGCTCCGATGTAGCGGCCGGTGAGGGCCTCGCCCGCGTATGCAAATCCGTCCAGGATGTAGGAGTAGAGCATCAGCAGCTTCATGATGATGGTGCTTACGGCCAGCTGTACGTCTCCGTAGTGGGCAGCCAGGGAGGTGAATCCGCAGTATATCAGCATAAAACAGAGTGAGCGCAGGAAGAGGTTGGCGTTGAGAACGTAGAACGACTTCATGTAGCGGAACTTCACGTGCTGCCGGATGTTGACGTGCCGCAGCAGCCTGCCGTAGTGCGTGAGCATCAGGACGGAGGCCAGGATGAGGCCGGTATACTGGGCGATGACCGTGCCGAGGGCCACACCGGCGAAGCCGAGAGGGGTGTGCAGGCCGAGGAAGATGCTCATGCCGAGGTTGACCACGTTGACCGTCATGTCCACCGCCATCGGGAAGACGGTGTTCTGCATACCGATGAACCAGCCTTTGAACACCATCAGCGAGAGAGTTGCCGGAGCGTCCCATATCCTGATGAAGAAATATTTCCGGGCCAGTTCCTGGACTTCCGCCGAGCAGTCGATGAAGAGGAAGGCCGCCTCGACGAAGAGCCATTGGATCAGTATCAGGAATGAGGCCGAGAGCAGGGCGGTCGCCTCTCCCTGGACGAAGTAGCGCATTGCCCCGGGAAGGTCCTTGCGGCCGTAGGCCTGGGCCGTGAGGCCTCCCGTGCCGACACGGAGGAAGCCGAAGTTCCAGTAGAGCAGGTCGAAGAGCATTGAGCCTACGGCTATTGCCCCGATGGCCGCTACGTTGCCCAGGCGGCCGGATACGCCGATGTCCACCATTCCCACGAGGGGGACGGTGATGTTGGCCAGGATGCTGGGCACCGCGAGGTGCAGGATCCGGCTGTTCATGGATCTGGGCGCGCTGTTCTCCGTATGCCTTTTCATATTGTCGTGCTATCTGTATTTTCCCTCCTCCTCGAGCATTCCGAGGTAGGACATGTAGCGTTCGGGGGAGACGGTGCCGTTCTCTACTGCCTCGAGGACTGCGCAGCCCGGCTCATGGGTGTGGGTGCAGGGCTTGTAGCGGCAGTTGTCGGCGACGCGGAGCATTTCAGGGAAATAGGTGGAGATCTCCTCCGGCTCGATGTCCACCAGGCCGAAGCCCCTGATGCCGGGGGTGTCGATGATGAATCCGCCGCAGCTTGTGGGGTAGATCTCGTAGAATGTGGTGGTGTGGCGGCCCTGGCGGTATTTGTCCGATATTTCGGAGGTCTTGGGGTCGAGGGCGGGGTCGATGGCCTTGATGAGGGAGGACTTGCCCACTCCGGATACGCCGCTGAAAAGGGAGATGCCGCCTCTGTTACACTGCTCCCGGAGGGTGTCCACGCCCTGACCGGTGAGGACCGAGATGTCCATTATGGGGTAGCCGGCGTCGGTGTAGATGCTGTGGAAGAGTTCGCTTTTTGCTTGCAGTTCTTCGGTGACGTAGAGGTCGGTCTTGTTGAGTAGTATCGTGACGGGGACCTTGTAGGCCTCGCAGGTGACCAGGAACCGGTCGATGAAGGGCCACTTGGTCTCCGGGCAGTCCAGGGTGACTATGAGGTAGGCGGTGTCTATGTTGGAGGCGAGGATGTGGCACTGGCGGGAGAGGTTGGTGGACTTGCGGATGATGTAGTTCTTCCGCGGGAGGACCTTGGTGATGGTGCCCTCGTCTACGGGATTTCCGTCGGCATCTACCGGCACGGAGTATTCCACGCGGTCGCCTACCGCTACCGGGTTGGTGGCCGTAGAGCCGCTCAGCCGCAGCTTGCCTCTGACCACTGCGTTCAGCGGTTTCCACTGCGGCAGCTCCGACAGCAGGTAGTGGCTGCCGGTGTTCTTGACCACTGTCGCGGTTCCGGTATGTATTCTGTTCTCGCCCATGTGCTTTGTTTTGCGCCGCGAAGATACAAATTATTTGGCTGTGTAGCTTTCAGGCAGTTATGTACACTCTGAAAAGTACGTGCCTACGGCGCTATCCCTCCCACCGTGAGTATCATCTCGTTACTTCGTAACGCGGTGATACTCATGGCGGGCCCCTCCCGCTAACAGGCCGCGGGTGGCATGCTTTTCAGAGTGTACATAACTGCCTGCGACACGAATTGTACAGGTTATGCCTGCAGCCCGATAAAAAATCCTTAGTGCGATATTGGGGAGATTGTCGTATCTTTGCGCGAAAGGAAAATCCATAGTACCATGTACAGTTTAGCTGAAATCGACAAGATCGTCTCCAACGGGATATGTGCCCTCGACCTGAAGGGTGAGCCCGCTGAGCTTTACACACCTATAGAATATATGATGTCCATCGGGGGCAAGCGGATCCGTCCGCGTCTGGCCCTGCTGGCCTGCTCGCTGTTTACGGACAAGATCGAGCCGCAGCAGGTCTATCCGGCTCTCGGACTGGAGGTGTTCCATACGTTTACCCTGATTCATGACGACATCATGGACCGGGCCGATATCCGCCGCGGCCAGCCTACAGTGTACCGCAAGTGGAACGAGAACATCGCGATTCTCTCCGGAGACGTGATGTCGATACAGGCCTACGAGTACGTGTGCAAGGCTCCGGCCGACAAGCTCCAGGCCGTGCTGGCTGTGTTCAGCGATACAGCCCGGAAGGTCTGCGAGGGACAGCAGTACGACATGAACTACGAGACCATGCCGGTGGTGACGATGGATGACTATATCATGATGATAGGGCTGAAGACATCGGCGCTGATAGCCGGATCGGCCAAGTTAGGGGCTGTCCTCGGCGGTGCCGATGCGAAGTCAGCAGAAGCTCTGTACCGGTACGGCTACGACCTCGGTCTGGCCTTCCAGATTACCGACGACTATCTGGATACTTTCGGGGATCCGGCCGTGTTCGGAAAGAATATCGGCGGGGACATCGTGAACAATAAGAAGACCTGGCTCTACGTCGAGGCGGCCCGTCTGGCGTCCGGAGAGCAGAAGACCCGTTTCGGGGAGATCTTCCGGATGGGGGAGGACCGTGCGGCTGAGAAGATCGCAGCGGCCCAGCAGTTGTTCACTGAGCTGGGAGGCAAGGACAATGCCGAGAAGGCCATAGAGCACTATTTCCATAAGGCAATGGAGACTGTCGAGGCCCTGTCTCTCGGGGCGCAGAAGCTCTCCCTGCTCGAGGAGTTCGCCACCCAGATAACCTACCGCCGCAAATGAGCAGGGGACACAGACTCGAGATAATGGCCCCGGCCGGATGCTTCGAGGCCCTCACCGCCGCGGTGCAGGCCGGAGCCGATTCGGTGTATTTCGGGGTGGAGGACCTGAACATGCGGTCCCACAGCGCGAACAATTTTACCCTGGCCGACCTTCCGGAGATAGTCCGCTACTGCTCGGAGCACGATGTCAAGACCTACCTGGCCCTGAACATTATTCTCTACGACGAGGACGTGCCCAAGGCCTACAGCACCCTCGATGCCGCCAAGGCCGCCGGAGTCACGGCTGTCATCGCCTCCGACATAACTACCATAGAATATGCCCACCGTATCGGCCTCGAGGTGCATATCTCCACCCAACTCAATATCTCCAACACAGAGGCCCTGCGCTTCTACTCGCAGTATGCCGACGTGGTGGTCCTCGCCCGGGAGCTCAACCTGGAGCAGGTCAGGGCCATCAGCGACCGTATCGCCTCGGAGGGCATCACCGGGCCTTCGGGCCGTCCGGTGCAGATCGAGATGTTCTGCCACGGGGCTCTGTGCATGGCCGTCTCCGGCAAATGCTATCTGAGCCTGCACGAGAACGGCAAGTCGGCCAACCGCGGCTCCTGCCTCCAGCTCTGCCGCCGGGGCTACCGCGTCACTGACCTCGAGACAGGCTACGAACTGGAGATAGATAACAAGTACATCATGTCCCCCAAGGACCTGTGCACCATAGAATTTCTGGACAAGATGGCCGCAGCCGGCGTATCGGTGTTCAAGATCGAGGGCCGCGCCCGTCCGGCGGAGTATGTGCAGAAGGTGGTCAGCGCCTACCGGGCCGCCGCCGATGCCGTGGAGGCCGGCACCTTCACCCCGGAGTTCGGGGCCTCGTTCCGGGACCAGCTCTCGCAGGTGTTCAACCGCGGCTTCTGGGACGGTTACTACCAGGGTGCCCGTCTGGGCGAGTGGAGCAGCGTCTACGGCAGCAGCGCGACCATGAAGAAGGTCTATGCCGGCAAGGTGAACAATTATTTCTCCAACCTCGGAGTGGCCGAGATCCTGGTCGAGGCCGCCCCGCTGAAAGTCGGTCAGCACATCCTCATCATCGGCCCCACCACCGGAGTAGTCGAGATGGACATCCCCGAGATCCGCGTCGACCTCGTCCCCTCCGACACCGCTCCCCAGGGTGTCGCCTGCTCCATCCCCGTACCCTCCCGCGTCCGCCGCGCCGACAAGCTCTACATCTTCGAGCGGAAATAATTGCTCGGGCGGAGGAAATAGTGTTATCTTTGTGGGGAAGAAATCAAGGATAATATATGTCATTCGCCCACCTGCATGTCCATACCCAGTATTCGATTCTCGACGGTCAGTCCAAGATAGGGGACCTGATCGATACTGCCGTGGCCAACGGTCAGCCGGCCCTGGCTATCACCGATCACGGGAACATGTTCGGTGTGAAGGAGTTCCTGGATACGGTGGCCAAGAAAGGTGTTCCGCTGAAGCCCATCGTGGGCTCGGAGTTCTATGTGGCCGGGGCGAGCCGCTTCGACCGCAAGGGCCGCGAGGACCAGAGCTCCTACCACCTGATCATGCTGGCCAAGAACATGGACGGCTATCACAACCTCATCAAGCTCTCGTCCAAGGCCTACATCGAGGGCTTCTACTACAAGCCGCGCATCGACCACGAGCTGATAGAGCAGTACCACGAGGGGGTCATCTGCTGCTCGGCCTGTCTGGGCGGCGAGGTGCCTCAGGCCATCATGGAGGGAAAGCCGGAGGAGGCGGAGCGTATAGCGGCGTGGTACAAGTCCATCTTCGGGGACGACTATTATTTAGAGGTGCAGCGCCACGAGACCGACGTGCCCGGGGCGGAGAAGAGCACCTTCGAGCACCAGCAGCAGGTCAATGCGGTGATCTTTCAGATAGCTGAGAAACTGGGTATCAAGGTGGTGGCCACAAACGACGTGCACTTCGTGCGCAAGGAGGACGGCCCGGCCCATGACCGCCTTATCTGCATCAGCACCAATTCCGACTTCGACGACCCCAAGCGCCTGCGCTACACCCAGCAGGAATACCTCAAGTCCACCGAGGAGATGTCGGCCATCTTCGCCGACCATCCCGAGGTGATTTCCAATACCTTAGAGATCGTGGACAAATGCGAGGTGCTGAACCTCAACCACGACCCCATTCTCCCGGTATTCCCCCTCCCGGAGGGATTTACCGATTCCAACGACTACCTGCACCACCTCACCTACGAGGGGGCGCACCGCCGCTACGGGGAGGACATACCCGAGGCCACGAGGGAGAGGATTGACTTCGAGCTGGCGACCATCAAGAAGATGGGATTCCCCGACTATTTCCTGATAGTCCAGGATTTTATCAAGGCTGCCAGGGACATGGGCGTGTGGGTGGGGCCCGGACGAGGCTCCGCTGCCGGTTCGGTGGTGGCCTACTGCCTTACGATTACCAATATTGACCCGATAAAGTACGACCTCCTGTTCGAGCGTTTCCTGAACCCTGACCGTATCTCCATGCCCGATATCGACATCGACTTCGACGACGAGGGCCGCTACCGGGTATTCAAGTACGTGGAGGACAAGTACGGCAAGGACCACGTCTCGCACGTGATTACCTTCGGTACGATGGCCACCAAGAGCGTCATCCGTGACGTGGGCCGCATCCAGAAGCTGGCCTTGGACCAGACCGACCGACTGGCCAAGCTGGTGCCGCGCAAGATTACCGTGCAGAAGGAGAAGGAGGTGGATGACCCCGACCATCCCGGGCAGAAGAAGAAGGTGATGGAGCCCAAGGATGTGGACCCGACGATCAAGCTCTGCCTGGAGAAGGTGCCCGAGTTCAAGGAGGCCTTCAACAGCGGCGACCAGCTGGTCCACGACACCCTTATGTACGCCGAGCGCTTAGAGGGGACGGTCCGCAATACCGGCGTGCATGCCTGTGCCACCATCATCGGCCGCGATGACCTTACGAACTTTATCCCGCTGAGTACGGCCAAGGACAAGGAGACCGGCAAGGACATCCTCGTCTCGCAGTTCGAGGGCAGCCTCATCGAGTCGGCGGGCATGCTGAAGATGGACTTCCTCGGGCTGAAGACCCTGACTATATTGAAAGACACGGTGGAGAACATCCGGCAGTCCCGGGGAGTGGACCTGGATGTCAATACCATACCGATAGACGATGCCGAGACCTACGCGCTGTTCTCGCGGGGCGATACGATAGGCGTGTTCCAGTTCGAGTCCGAGGGTATGCAGAAGTGGCTCATCGAGCTGCAGCCTTCGAGGTTCGAGGATCTCATCGCGATGAACGCCCTCTACCGCCCGGGCCCTATGGACTACATCCCCGACTTTGTAGCCCGCAAGCACGGCCGGAGCAAGATCGAGTACGACCTGCCCGACATGGAGGAGTACCTGCACGACACCTACGGCGTGACCGTCTACCAGGAGCAGGTCATGCTGCTGTCCCAGAAGCTGGCCGGGTTCACCAAGGGTAAGGCCGACAAGCTGCGTAAGGCGATGGGAAAGAAGCAGATCAAGGTCATGGCCGAACTCAAGGACGAGTTCTTCGCCGGAGGTCTGGCGCACGGACATCCCGAGGCTATACTCAACAAGATATGGAACGACTGGGAGGCATTCGCATCCTACGCCTTCAACAAGTCCCACGCCACCTGCTACGCATGGGTCGGCTACCAGACCGGCTACCTCAAGGCCCACTACCGCGCCGAGTACATGGCCGCCGTCCTGAGCAACAACCTCAACAACATCGACGAGATCACCAAGTTCATGGATGACTGCCGGCGCAACGGGATGAAGATTCTCGGGCCGGATGTCAACGAGAGCTACACCAAGTTCACCGTCAACAAGGACGGCAACATCCGCTTCGGCATGGCCGGCATCAAGGGCATCGGCATCGGAGCGGTGAACAGCATCATAGAGGAGCGCCGCAACAACGGCCCTTTCAACGACATTTTCAACTTTATGGAGCGCGTCCCTTCCACATCTGTCAATAAGAAAGGCATAGAGGCCCTGGCATACTCCGGAGCATTCGACTCCTTCCCTGAGATCAACCGCGGCTCCTTTGCGATGGACGCCGGCAAGGGGGAGACCTGCCTGGACCTGCTGATACGCTACGGCTCATTGTACCAGAAGTCGGTCGAGTCCATGAAAGGCAGCCTCTTCGGCAGCGCTCCGATAGATACCGCCCGTCCTCCGCTCCCGGTCCTGCCGGAATTGGACCAGATAGAGATTCTCAAGAAGGAGAAGGAACTGGTGGGAATGTACATCTCGGCCCATCCCCTCGACCGCTTCCGCTTTGAGATAGAGCATTTTACCACATTGGACCTGCCTTCCTGGAATGATTACGTGGATAGGGTGAGCGCGAGCCGCAACCGGGAGGATTTCGATAAGGACCAATGGATTGCGGGGCTTGTCAGCAGCGTGGAGGTCAGGCCCAAGGCCAATGGCAACGGGGTGTTTTGCCGTCTGACGATAGAGGACTTCAAGGGGTCAACGACATTTGCCCTCTTCGACAAGGATTACGAGGCGGTCAGCGGCTATCTCCGTCCGCACGAGTTCCTGCTGATGCGGGTCTACGTCGCCCCGCGGTTCAGGAATGTCGGGGATAAGGACAATAAAGTGCTGGAAATCAACGGCGTCCGCACTAAGGTCCGCGCCGTCTCCCTTTTAGCCAATGTCCGTGAGTCGATGGTCCGTGAGCTCATCATCGACCTGCCGCTGGAGAAGATCGACGAGGCTCTGCGCAAGGGGCTCAAGAAGGCCCTTTCCCGCAGCAAGGGCCGCTCCCGTGTGACTCTCAACGTCTACGACGCTCAGGACAAGGTCAATGCGGAGTTCATCTCCCGTAAATATAGCGTCACTGCTACGGACGAGCTCCTGGAGTGGCTGGGCGCGTCCGGACTGCATTACCGTATCAATAAGTAACCCAAAACTTTTATGACAAAAGACGTAAAATATCTGGAACTGCTTTCCAGAAGTTTTCCGACCATTCAGGCGGCCAGTACCGAGATTATCAATCTCGAGGCTATTCTCAATCTTCCCAAGGGTACGGAACATTTCATGACCGACCTTCACGGAGAGTACGATGCCGTACAGCATGTGCTGCGCAATGCATCCGGTGCGATCAAGCGCAAGGTGGACGAGCTTTTCGGTCTTCAGCTCAAGGAGACCGAGAAGAAGGATCTATGTACTCTGATTTACTATCCTGAGTTGAAACTCAAGCAGGTCAAGGCTCAGGAGACGGATATGTCGGAATGGTACAAGGTCAATATCGCCAATCTGGTGAGGGTGGTGGAGACCGCCGCTTCGAAGTACACCCGTTCCAAGGTGAGGAAGGCTCTGCCTCCGGAGTACTCCTATATCATAGAGGAACTGATACACGAGTCTCCGAGCGACAACAACAAGCACGAATACATCTACGCTATCCTGAATACCATCATCGCCACCGGCTCGGCTGACAAGTTCATCTGTGCCATGGCCTATGTGATTCAGCGGCTGACCATAGACTCCCTGCACATAATCGGTGACATATATGACAGGGGACCGGGAGCGCACCGGATTATGGATGTGCTCTGCGATTACCACAATGTGGATTTTCAGTGGGGCAATCACGACCTGATCTGGATGGGAGCCGCCGCCGGCAGTGCAGCCTGTATGGCCAACGTGCTCCGCGTCAGTCTACGGTATGCCAATCTGGAGACCCTCGAGGAGGGTTACGGCATAAATCTTCTTCCCCTGGCCACTTTCGCCATGGCTACTTATGGAGATGATCCGTGCGCCTGCTTCCGGCCCAAGCTGGATGCTGACTCCAAGTACGATGAGAAGACAGTAGACCTTATAGCCCAGATGCATAAAGCTATATCCATCATACAGTTCAAGCTTGAGGGAGAGGTTATCGCCCGCCGCGCGGAATTCGGTATGGAGGACCGCAGGCTGCTGGACAAGATAGACTTCGGACGCGGGACTGTCCGGATAGGGGATAAGGACTATGTCATGAAGGATATGAATTTTCCTACCGTAGACCCTTCGGACCCTTACCGCTTGACGGAGGAGGAAAGCGCTGTGGTGACCAAGCTGATGAGCAGTTTTACCAGCAATACCCAGCTCGACCGTCACGTACACTGTCTCTATTCCAAAGGCTCTCTCTATCTGGTGCGCAATTCCAATCTGCTCTTCCACGGGGCCATGCCTCTGAATGAGGACGGATCATTCCACGAAATCAGCGTGCTCGGCCGACCCTATAGCGGCAAGGCCCTCTTCGACATGATAGACAAGGTGGTGCGGGCAGCTTATTATGAGGACAAGGATGAAGAGTACCGTAACTATGCACGGGATTTCGTCTGGTTCCTCTGGTGCGGACCGTACGCTCCACCCTTCGACAAAGACAAGATGGCTACATTCGAGCGCTATTTTATCGCCGAGAAGGAGACGCACAAGGAGAAGCACGGATGGTATCTTCAGTACAGGGACGACAAGGATGTGTGTGAGAGAATCCTGGCGGAGTTCGGACTTGCCGGAGAGCATACCCACATCATCAACGGTCACGTGCCGGTCAAGACCATCAAGGGAGAGTCGCCCATCAAGGCCGGGGGCAAGCTGCTGGTCATTGACGGAGGCTTCTCCAAACCCTATCAGGCCGAGACAGGAATAGCGGGCTACACTCTGATTTACAATTCACACGGTCTGATGCTGGCCCAGCACGAACCGTTCCATTCCATAGAGGAAGCTGTTCGCGACGGGGTGGACATCCGCTCATTTACGACGGTAGTGGAATATGTCAATAACAGAATGAAAGTAGGTGATACAGACGTAGGTAAAGTGTTACGGGAACAGGTGTCAGACCTGCTGAGCCTGCTGGAGGCCTACAGGGAGGGAGTCGTTTTTGAGAAAAATATTCCGGCCAATCGCAAATAAGTGCTACATTTGCGCTCCATTTTTGAGAATTAGGTATGAACTGGTTGGATTCCCTTCTGTTCTCAGATAGCGTGGCGCATGCGATTCTGATTATTTCCATTGTAATTGCGCTGGGGATTATGCTGGGCAAGATCAAGGTCTTCGGCATATCCCTCGGGGTGACGTGGATACTCTTCGTCGGTATCATCCTGTCCCATTTCGGATTTACCATCAATCCGTCGGTCCGCGGGTTCGTAAGTGACCTCGGCCTGATTCTCTTCGTCTTCTCCCTTGGTCTGCAGGTCGGACCCGGATTCTTCGCTTCCTTCAAGGAGGGAGGGCTCAAGCTTAACATGCTGGCAGTGCTCATAGTGGTGCTCGGCGTGGGCATTACCGTGGCGATACATTTCATTACCGGAACGCCTATGCCCACCATGGTGGGCGTGATGTCGGGAGCCGTGACCAATACCCCCGGCCTTGGTGCCGCGCAGCAGACCGTGACCGACATGACCGGATCGCTCGACCAGACCATTGCCATGGGATATGCGGTGGCCTATCCGCTCGGAGTTGTGGGAGTGATTCTCACCCTGCTCGGAGTGCGTGCGTTCTTCCGCATCAATATAAACAAGGAGAAAGAGAAGGTGCACAATCAGGAGACCAATCCTGACAGCGCCTGCAAGATAGCTGTAGAGGTACGCAACGAGGCCATCTGCGGCCGGACCATCCGGGAGGTGGACGAGCTGCTGGCCAGGCATTTCGTGGTGTCCAGGCAGTATCATCCGGACGGGCACATGGAGATTCCGACCTCGGATTCGGTCGTCGGAATGGGGGACAAGCTGCTGGTCATAACCTCCGCTGCCAATGCCGAGGTCGTGAGCGCTTTCATAGGCCGTCGTCTTGAAATGGACCAGGCTACATGGGAGAAGCTGGATACCAATCTTGTTTCCCGCCGCCTGGTGGTCACTAACAGTTCTGTTAACGGAAAGAGCCTCGGAGAGTTGAACATCCGGGCCCACTTCGGTCTGAACATCACCCGCGTCAACCGTGCGGGCATCGACCTGACGGCTTCGCCCGGACTGCATCTGCAGCTCGGGGACCGTATCATGGTCGTGGGTGCCCAGAGCGCCATTGACAAGGTGGCCCGTCTGGTCGGCAACCAGGCCAAGAAGCTCCGTGAGCCCAAGCTCATCCCCATATTCATCGGTATATTCTTCGGCATCATAGTGGGATCCATCCCCATCATGCTCCCCGGCCTGGGACAGCCCCTGAAGCTCGGTCTGGCCGGAGGTTCGCTGGTAGTGGCCATTCTGATTGCCCGCTTCGGCCCCAACTTCGGTATGGTGACCTACACCACCGCCAGCTCCAACATGATGCTTCGCGAGGTGGGTATCGCCCTCTTCCTGGCCGCTGTGGGACTCGGTGCCGGTGAGGGCTTCGTGGACGCGGTGCTCGGAGGCGGTTACATGTGGATACTCTACGGTTTCCTTATCACGGTGATTCCCCTGATTATCGTCTGCATCCTGGCCCGCGCGGTCTTCAAGTTCGACTACTTCGCCATCTCGGGTCTGGTCTGCGGCTCGCATACCAACCCTACGGCCCTGGCCTTCATGAACACCACCTTCGATGAGTCCAGGATAGCGGTGGCCTACGCGACGGTCTACCCCCTGGCGATGTTCCTGAGGGTGATAGTGGCGCAGCTGATGGTTTTGTAAAATATTAAGTTTGTTATAGATATGTCTCTCAAATGCGGTATAGTAGGACTCCCCAACGTGGGCAAGTCGACCCTCTTCAACTGTATCAGCTCGGGCAAGGCCCAGGCTGCCAACTTCCCTTTCTGCACCATCGAGCCCAATATCGGCTCCACTACGGTGCCGGATCCCCGGCTCCAGGTGCTGGAGTCGCTGGTGCATCCCAAACGGGTAGTGCCTGCAACGGTGGAGATAGTCGACATCGCCGGCCTGGTCAAAGGTGCCAGCAAGGGTGAGGGCCTCGGCAACCAGTTCTTAGCCAATATCCGCGAGACCGACGCCATCCTGCACGTGCTCCGCTGCTTCGACGACCCCAACGTCACCCATGTGGACGGCAGCGTGGACCCGGTGAGGGACAAGGAGATCATCGACCTCGAGCTGCAGCTCAAGGACCTCGAGACCGTCGAGAGCCGCCTGGGCAAGCTCCAGAAACAGGCCACGGGTGGGGATAAGCATGCCAAGAAGGCCTGTGAGGTGCTCGTGCGCTACCGCGAGGCCCTGCTGGCCGGCCGCTCCGCCCGTACCGTGGTGCTGGAGAATCCGGAGGAGGAGAAGATAGCCCATGAGTTCTTCCTGCTCACCGCCAAGCCCGTGCTCTACGTCTGCAATGTGGATGAGACATCGGCTGCCAGTGGTAATGCCTACGTGGACCGCGTTCGTGAGGCCGTCGCCGGAGAGAACGCCGGAGTGCTGGTCATCGCCGCCAAGATCGAGTCCGAGATAGCCGAGCTCGAGAGTTACGACGAGCGCCAGATGTTCCTCGAGGAGCTGGGCCTGGAGCACTCGGGCATCGAGCGCCTGGTCCGCGCCGCCTACGACCTGCTCGGCCTGCGCACCTACTTCACCGCCGGCGAGCCCGAGGTCCGCGCCTGGACCATCAACAAGGGCGACAAGGCTCCCCGCGCCGCCGGAGTCATCCACACCGACTTCGAGAAGGGCTTCATCCGCGCCGAAGTCATCAAGTACGACGACTTCGTCAAATACGGCTCCGAAGCCGAATGCCGCGCCGCCGGCAAGCTCGCCGTCCAGGGCAAGGACTACGTCGTTGAGGACGGCGACATCATGCACTTCCTCTTCAACGTCTGACATATACGCCTCCAGCAACTTTTCCGATACCCGCCCCATCCGCACCCGCCCTTTCTCCTTGACACATCGGCGTTTCATCGGCTTTTGAAGTCTGCGTCCTGCACCTCTTTCCACCACCTCTTTCCACAACGGCACCGAATCGTGGGAAATGCTGCCGTTGCGGTGAAGTCTCATCGTGCCTACCTTGTCTGCGGACGCTCCAGAGGCACCTTCTTGCTTTCTCCCCTTCCACAACGGCAGCGAATCGCGGGAAATGCTGCCGTTGCGGTGAAGCGTCATCGTGCATACCTTGTCCACGGACGCTCCAGAGGTACCTCCTTGCTTTCTCCTCTTCCACAACGGCACCGAATCACGGAAAACGCTGCCGTTGCGGTGAAACGTCATCGTGCATACCTTCTCTACGACCGCTCCAGAGGCACTTCCTTGCTTTCTCCTCTTCCACACCGGCACCGAATCACGGAAAACGCTGCCGTTGCGGTGAAGCGTTATCGTGCATACCTTCTCTACGACCGCTCCAGAGGCACTTCCTTGCTTTCTCCTCTTCCACAACGGCACCGAATCACGGAAAATACTGTCGTTGCGGCGAAGTCTCATCGTGCATACCTTGTCTACGATCGCTCCAGAGGCACCTTCTTGCTTTCTCCCCTTCCACAACGGCACCGAATCGCGGGAAATGCTGCCGTTGCGGCGGACTGTCACTTCCCACGTTTCTGTATCATAAGCGCTTCATTCATCAGTATCGTACACTACATCTGTCTGCAATCGCACCGCGATTCCACTAATCATAGTAGTTGAAATTGAATCGCTGTATATCAACTATTTAGTAATGACGATCTTGTTTAGTGATTCTAAAAAGCACCATTTAGGCACCATAGTGTCCCACTCAACAAACTTCCGGGTCGGATTCTCTTGATTATAAGGTGAGTACATACAACTTTCCGTTTAGTGAACTTCTTCACAAGAAATACAGTCCGATCATACTCCCTCCAATATTTACTTGTGAGATAAATTCCTGACATAGATACACAGCAGCATTCTAGCCCAATCAGAGACTAATTTGGCGATGGTCCCGTGTCACAAATCGAGCCACACAATCTTCTCCCTACCTTGTTCTGAACCTGGGGAATTCGCGCCCCTTGGTAGAAGGTGCCGATGAAAGTGGCGATTCATCGTCACCTTCCGGCGCATGCATCTGTGCTACCCCGTCCGCAGGTGCTTCTGGCGGCCATGCCTTCGTGCCCCTTGGTAGAAGGTGCCGATAAAAGAGGCGATTCATCGTCACCTTCCGGCACTCGCGGCTATGAGTGTCACGGGATGTGAGCCGGTCTGCTGTTGTTCCGCAAATTCATCGCATCTGTTTTGTCGGCCACAGTGCAATTCGTGGTTGCCCCCAGAGAATTTCTACAGACCGGTTTGTTAGTTGACCGGTGTAGAATCCCGCAGATTTTCATTAAATTTGCTGGGCATTGTAAAACCTTGTAAATTCCTGCTATGACTATGAAAGATTTCCTGATGATGAAGAATCTACGCAAGGCCGTCAACGTTCTGTCCACCGTAGCGTTGCTGACCTCTTTCTTTCCGCTGTTTTTCTGGAACAGGCTCGAAGGAGTGCCTATTCCCGTGCATTTCGGGGCGGGCGGGATTCCCGACCGTTGGGGCAACATGACTTCTTTTCTGATACTGTGCGTGATAGCTGTGCTTGCCTATGCTTTTTTCATGGTCTGCCAGCGTTCCCCGAGAATTATGAACCTTCTGGAGATGAGCCCTTCCAGAAACCGCCCCGTCCGTCCGGGAGCTATAGAGGCGGCAAAGGACCTGGTCTCGTATCTCTGCCTTGTCTGCATGCTGTTCTTTTCCTGCTCGGGCAATATCGGTCTTGCAGTGGCCCTTGGTAAGGCCCGGTCCATGCCGGCGTGGATATATTGGGCACTGGCAGCGGCACTGGTGCTGTCGATAACCGTGTCGGCAGTCCGGATAGTGCTTGCCAACAGCCGGAAGTCCGGAGCGAGTGAGATGTGTCAAGAAAATGGACAATTTTCAAAAAATTAGACACTTAGTGTATGATATTTGGACAGATGAGAATCTTGGAGAAATTGATAATTATTTGGTAGTCAAGCAATTATTCATTATGGCGTGATTATTGCTGTAAAACAAGATGTTAACATTAAAAAGACTTGTACAATGAAAAAATTCCTGATTTTGCTCATAATCTCTGCTACTGCGCTTTTGTGCCACTCCTGCGTAATGCACCGTCTGGTACATTATGGTGTGCAGGACATATACGACATCGATGCCTTCCCGAGGGACACGATTCACCGGGGCGATACGGTCTGGCGCTTTGCCGAGCAGGATATGGCGGACAGGATTCTGGATCATCATCGGGAGAACTGGATAAAAATAGAAGGAGCCGATACCTCTATTTTCCGGACGATGGACTCTGTGCTTAGATGCCACGCTTCGACAGTAGCTGTTATTGTTGTGCAGAATGACACCATCAAATTCGAGCATTATTACAAAGGACTGGACACGTCGAGCGTGACGACGATATTCTCAGTCTCTAAGTCCTTGACTTCCATGCTCTGCGGAGTGGCTGTCCGAGAGGGCTATATAAAAAGTGTGCACGACCCGGTTACTGATTATATCACAGAACTGAAGGACGCTGACCCCATGTTTCAGAAACTTACAGTGGAGCATCTGCTCAATATGCGGGCCGGCCTGAAGTTCAAGGAGACCTACGCGCCGAATCCGTTCACGGCGATGGCCCGTCTCTATTACGGATCCAATCAGGAGAAGCAGATCCGCAATCTGAAATTCAAGGAGGAGCCGGGCAGCAACCACTATTACAGCAGCATGGTAACGGCTATTCTCGGTGTCCTGATCGAACGGGCTACAGGACGCAGCTATGCGGAATACATGGAGGAGAAAATCTGGAAGCCGCTCGGTATGGAGTACGATGCCTACATCAGCCTGGATGACAAGAAGCACCGCTCGCCCAAGGCATACGGCGGGATAAACACCTGTGCGAGGGACTTGGCGAAGATAGGTCGGCTCTACCTCAATATGGGTAACTGGAACGGAGTGCAGATCCTCGATACGGCATGGGTGGAGAAATGCCGGGACAAGGATGGTATGACTGTGGCGTATTCCTATTCGTATGGATGGTATCCGGATGAGGAGTATATCATGAGGGCGGATACCGCCACGCAGTCATTCTCCGATTCGCTGGAGGTAGTGGCCCGTTTCGACGAGCTGGGTATACCTGTGGACAAAAGGCTGTACTATTTCTACGAGAAGGACGGTCGCGGAGGACATTGGGAAGGAGCATATACGACCGGCGGGTACATGGCAATAGGTATTCTCGGGCAGACGATACACGTGCTCCCTCAGTACAATGCGGTGATAGTCTGTCTAAGTGAGAGAGAGAGTATGGATGAATCTCTGGTCAATGACCTCCGGAAGTATCCCGCTCTCAGCTGGTCCGACATAGAAAAGGAAAAATCCGGAAAATCAGATAACAATGACGATGACGACGACGGTTAGCCTTATATTGCTGGTATGTACAGCGTTTCTCTGTCCTTCCTGCGTCCTGTACAGGGCGGTGGCGTATGGCAGCGAGGATATTTACGATTACCGGGTATTTCCCCAGGATACAATCCGCAGAAGCGGTACTCCATGGCATTTTGCGGAGCAGGTACCGGGTGACAGACTTCTGGATACGCTGGTCTGGGATGCGAATATATACGTGGATTCCAGTCTGTATGATCCGGAGAGGCGGATGACGCTTGGAGAGCTGATGGCAGGTGGTGGTCCCGGTTCGATAATTGTCGTACAGAATGATACGATAAAATTCGAACAGTCTTCAGAGTCGTTCCGGCTTGAAATTCAATGAGAATTATTCCATAAATCCGTTCAGCGGCATGGCCCGCCTCTACTACGGCCCGGATGCAATGGCCGTGGTCAGGAGGTTGAAGTTCCGAAAAAAGCCAGGGGAGGTGCACTACTACAGCAGCATGGATTCACAGATTCTCGGTATGGTCATCGAGCGGGCCACAGGACGCAGTTATGCGGAATATATGCAGGAGAAGGTATGGGAACCGCTCGGCATGGAGTATGATGCCAGTGTGAGTCTCGACGACTCCCGTCACCGGGTGGCGAAAAGCTATGGCGGCATCACTACCTGCGCAATCGACCTTGCCAAGATAGGACGGCTCTACCTGAATATGGGCAATTGGAACGGACAGCAGATCATTGACTCCGCCTGGGTGGAGAAGAGCATCTGCAGGGACAATCTGAATTATTTCTATGCCTATTGCTGGTACAATACTTCCCGGCATATCGTGAACAGCGAGGGTACATCCGAATTCTTCGGGAACTGGCACGAGGTGGCGGAGAGGTTCGATGAACTGGGTGTCCCCAAAGACGGGAGGATGTTCTATACGCTCGGATGGAAAAAGGGGAACAATTCTATCGGGCGCCAGCTCGGTCCCGGCTATCACGCAGAGGGTCTGTACGGTCAGTATCTCTTTATCCTGCCGGAGAAAAACCTGGTGATCGTCCGGCTCGGCGAGCGTAAACAGATAGATTATCCGGAAGTATTCGACAAGCTGGCGGCAGAGTATCTTTCGGAAGCGTTTTAGCGCTTATTCTTATGCCACAACGGCAGCATTTCCCGTGTTTTCCTGCCGTTGTGGAACAGGTATTTCCCTAGCCCCCTTGTTATAGGCTCTGTGGTGCGTATTGCATCTTCTTCCTCCTTCCACAACGGCAGCAAATCCCGCGATTCGGTGCCGTTGCGGTGAAGAGCCGGTTTCCCGATTCCGGTAGGGAGCGCTATTCCTTGCGCAGCGCATCGACCGGACTGGTGTCGGCGGCCCGGATGCTCTGCCACAGGACGGTGAGGGTGGAGACGGTCAGGGTGAGGATGCAGGCTATGGCGAAGATCCACCAGTGCAGGTCGATGTGGTAGAGGTAGTCCTGCAGCCAGGAATGCATCAACAGCCATGCAATGGGTATGGCAATGACGAAGGCCAGGAGCACCAGTCTGAGGTAGTAGAGGATGAGGCTGAGCAGGATGCGGCGGCGCTCTCCTCCGAATATCTTCTTGACGGCTACGTTCTTGCGCTCCTGCAGCATGTAGTAGGTGCTCATCGCGAGCAGGCCCAGGGAGGAGAGCAGTACGGCTATCACGGTGAATATGAGGACGATCCTGAGGGTCTGCTTCTGGGTGGAGAAATTCTCCTCTATCTCGTCCTGAATATAGGAGGCCTCGAACTGGCGGTCCGGGCGGAGCTCGTGGAAGACGGCGGCTATCTGCCCGTATGCTTCGGCGGGGTCTCCATTGACCTTGACCAGGACTGTCCAGGGAAATCCCTCCCTCGGATAAGTGTGGTAGTTGAAAATCATGGCGGAGGACTGGGCATAGAGCAGCGGGCGGATCTTGAAGTCGTAGTAGATGCCTCCGATGGGAAAGCTGTTGCCGCCCTCGAAGACGGCCTCGGGTGCGGACTCATCGATGCCCATCTCGCGGAAGGCGTATTCGTTGAGCCACCAGGAGGCCTCAGCGGTGTGGTTGTCCTGTTTCTCACGGATGCCCAGTATCTCAAAGTAGGCGTCATCTCCCCGGAACTGCTGGAAGGAGACCAGGCCGCCGTTGTAGTGCATGGTCAGGTTGTTGGTGCCGTACAGGGGTGTGCCCTCGCCCAGTCCGACGGCGTCCACGCAGCTGAGTTCCTGCAGCCTGTCCCGGAAGACGAAGGGACCGGATATATCGTCGAAGATATCGGTGCTGACGTTGAGGATGTTCTCGGTATTGTACCCTAGAGGGGCATTGATCATAGCCCTTATCTGTAGTGCCATGGTGAGTACCGCCACCAGCATTACCGCCGTGACAGCGTTCTGCACCACTATCATCACCCTGCTGTAGATGGTACGGTTGCGGGTGCGGAAGGTGCCGCGTACCACGTCGATGGGCCTGGAGGCAGAGATGATGGCCGCCGGAATGATGCCCGAGACCACGCTCAGCATCGCTGTGAGCAGCACCACGGCTGCGATGCTTGCCGCCGAGGCCTCTCCGAAGATGGAGAAGTCATAGCCTAAGAGCCGGGATGCCGCCGGAGAGAGCGCCTCCGCCAGCAGCACGGCCAGGAGCGTTGCCGCGACGCAGAGTATGCCCGTCTCGCCGAGCATACGGCCGATGACCTGCCCACGGGAGTCCCCGAGCAGCCGCCTCGTCGCCATTTCCCTTGCCCTGAAACCGGCCTGGGCCGTCGTCAGATTGATATAGTTCAGCACCGCGAACAGCAGCAGGACGATGCAGACCGAGAGCAGCAGCATGACCAGGGATTTGTCCCCGACCCGGAGGCCGCTCCAAGTCGAGCCGCCGTGGAAATACAGCTCGTCCAGCGGAATCAGCACCACCTCCTTGCTTGCCCCGCCCTTGTATATCCACCAGTGCTCCTTGAAATATTCCAGCATGTCGGCGGTCTTGGAGACGATGTCCGCCCCGGGCCATGTCATGATGAAGGTGAGGACCGAGCCGGAGTTGCCCAGACCCATATTGTGCGAAGAGTTGAGACGGGGCAGCCATTCCCCGCGGACCATGATGTCGCAGTAGGGGATGGTCGAGTTGTCGATGTCCTCCATCACTGCCGCTACGTTGAGCTCCACTTCGGAACCCATCATCATTACCGTTACCGGCTGCCCTACAGGATCCTGGCCCGGGAAGAGGGTGCGGGCGAGCGTCCGGCTGATGACCGCGCTGGTGACCGACCCTTTCCATGCCTCATTGCTCCCCTCCGTAAGCCGGAACGAGAACATGTCGAAGAACGTCGAGTCCGCGATGCCGACCATCCCAAGCACCATATTGTCCCCGGAATGTATCTCCATGGAGGACTGGCCGGCAAACGCCGTGGTCTTCTCTATCTCCGGGTAGCGCTGCCGCAGATAGGTCTGCAGGTAATACGCGCTCTCGTACTGTCGTTCGCTGGCCACCAGGTAGATACGGTCAGCGTTCTGCTGGAATGAGTCGGTGCGCAGCTGCTTGGTCACGTAGCAGGCGAGCAGCAGCACGAAGGCCATCGACACGGTCAGGCCGGTGATGTTGATGGCTGTGTAGAGTTTGTTCTTCTTCAGGAAGTTGAGGAATGAATGCATGGTAAGTGGTGCTATAAGTCCAGTGGTTTTGAAATGCTGATGCACGAGAAAAGACTAGCCGCCCTCGGCTCTAGAGGGAGGGGCCCGCCACGCAGTGGTGGGAGGGCCTGGTCTTTTCGACGCATCAGCGTTTCAAGTATCCGTCGATTAAATAACGCAAATGAAGTGGAAATGTTGCATCGGCGTCCACAAAATTAGGACAGCAATGGTAAGCAGGGAAGCGGGGGTGCTTTGTAAGCGCTCGGGAATCAGGCTCTTGTAACTCATGGTGTGCTTCGCGAAGGCTCAGAAAGCTGCGAAAAGAACCCGTTGTGGTTGCAAATACTTGTTTTGCAGGTGTTTGTGAAACAACCCCGCTGCACTGCTTACCGTTGGCGGAAGAGCGGGCCGGGGGGTTAATTAACCAAGTCAGATCAGAACCCGTTGAGCGGCAGCAGCACTGTCGGCAGCAGCAGAAGGAAGCCCAGGACAATGAGCACCAGGATGAACTTCCAGACCCAGCGGACCCACTTGGCGTAGGGGATGCCGGCTATGCCGAGGACGGCGATCAGGACGCCTGAGACCGGGGTGATCATATTGGTGAAACCGTCTCCGAACTGGAATGCGAGCACGGTGGCCTGCCGGGAGAGGCCGATGAGATCCGAGAACGGGGCCATGATGGGCATGGTGAGGGCGGCTTTTGCGGTGGCCGACGGCATGAAGAGGTTGATGCCGGTCTGGATGCCGTACATGGCCGAGAGCGAGCCGATCTTGCTGCCTTCTCCGAGACCGGAGGCCATCGAATAGAGGATGGTGTCGATCACCCTGCCGTTCTCGAGGATGTGAATGATGCCGGCTGCCAGACCCACGACGAGGGCCGCGGAGAAAATGTCCTTCGCCCCTTCGAGGAATTCCCGTGCGATGCGGTTGGCATTGTACCCGGCGGCAATGCCCGAGAGGATGCCGAGGGCGAGGAACAGGGCCGCAATCTCCTCGATGTACCACGAATAGCCGAGAGCCCCGACGATGAGGTACAGCACCGAGAACAGCAGCATGGTCAGGATGAAATACCGGACATTGCGCCTCAGGGCGATGAAGGACAGGACAATATAGCAGAGCGACACGGCGGGTAGGAGCCACGCGGCGCGGTAGGTGCCGTTGCCCACGCTTATAGTGCAGTCGTCCGCATAGAAAATGGAGAAGAGCACCACGGCCGCTGAGGACAGGGCGAAGGCTATCCAGGAGGAGCGGGTCCGGAGCACGTCGGGCTTGGAGGAGGCGTCGGCGGCTTTCTCCCTCCAGCGGGCGTCCGCCTCATACATCACCGACCGCCGCGGGTCCCGGTGCACCTTGTGTGCGTAGCGGAGCACGAATATGATCATGGCCAGATTGAGTACCGCCCAGCACACGAGCCGGTACTCGAAGCCGGAGAACATCGGCAGTCCCGAGAGATTCTGCGCCACCCCGACCGTGAACGGGTTGAGGACCGCCCCGGCAAAGCCCACATGCGCCGCCACATACACCATGCACACCCCGACTATCGAGTCGTAACCCATGGAGATGGCCAGCGGCACTATCAGCACCGTGAAAGCGATGGTCTCCTCGCTCATACCGAAGACCGCCCCGAAGACCGAGAACAGCAGCATGATCAGCACCAGAACGATATTGTTCACGCCGACCGCCCGCAGCACCCGGAACCTCTCTAACCGCGAAGTGAAAGCTAAGAACGAATGAATCCCCGCATCCACCGCCTTGGCCGAATTGACGATCCAGAATGCTCCGCCGATAATCAGCAGGAAGACGATGATGCCCGCCTGAGCCGTGAATCCCTCATAGAGCGAAGTCATGATCTGCCAGGTCTGCGGCACGGATTCCTGCTGGACGAAGGTCACCCCGTCGTCCCCTGTCACATATTCCCCGCCGGGGACAAACCAGGTTGCGGCCGCGGCTATGAGCGTCACGGCGAAAATAATTACATAGGTGCTCGGAAATTCCAGCTTTCGGTTCAACAGTTTCATTTCACAAAAATAATGTTAAATTTGCGGAAAATAAAAATTCCTATCCTATGAACATATCACCCAAAGCCCAGCATTACATCGATCTCGAAGACCGTTACGGAGCCCACAACTATCATCCCCTGCCTGTAGTCCTCTCGCGCGGCGAGGGTGTCTATGTATGGGACGTGGACGGCAAGCGCTACTATGACTTCCTGTCGGCCTATTCGGCTGTCAACCAGGGACACTGCCATCCCAAGATAGTAAAGGCCCTGTGCGACCAGGCCCAGAGGCTCTGCCTCACGTCCAGGGCATTCTACAACGACTGCCTGGGACCCTACGAGGAGATGGCCACCAAGTTCTTCGGCTACGACAAGCTCCTGCCCATGAACTCCGGTGCCGAGGCCGTCGAGACCGCCCTGAAGCTGGCCCGCCGCTGGGGATATGTCAGAAAGGGCATCCCCGAGAACGAGGCCCTCATCATCACCTGCGAGGGCAACTTCCACGGCCGCACCATCACCATCGTATCCATATCCACCGACCCGGACAGCTACTCCCAGTACGGTCCCTTCACCCCCGGCTTCATCTCGATTCCCTACGATGACAGCGAGGCCCTGCGCAAGGTCCTGGAGGAAAAGGGCGACAAGGTAGCTGCTTTCTTAGCGGAACCTATCCAGGGCGAGGCCGGAGTCTACGTGCCCCACGACGGCTATCTGAAGGAGTGCTACGACCTCTGCAAGAAGCACAACGTCCTGTTCATCGCCGACGAGGTCCAGACCGGTATCGGACGCACCGGACGCATGTTCGCCTGCGACCATGAGGGCATCCGTCCCGACATGATTACCATCGGCAAGGCCCTCTCGGGCGGTGTGCTCCCCATCTCGGCAGTCCTGGCCGACGACGAGATCATGCTGACCATTAAGCCCGGCGAGCACGGCTCCACCTTCGGAGGCTTTCCTCTCGCGGCCAAAGTGGCGGTAGCGGCCCTCGAGGTTATCCGCGACGAGCATCTGACCGAGAATGCCGAGAGGCTCGGCAAGATCTTCCGGGAGGAAATGGCCGGGATCAATTCCCCCTTCTTCAAGTCCGTCCGCGGCAAGGGACTGCTCAACGCCGTCATCACCGAGCCGCAGAAGGGTCTCGAGGCCTGGGACATCTGCCTGGCAATGGCCGATAAGGGTCTCATCGCCAAGCCCACCCACCGGCACATCATCCGCTTCGCGCCCCCTCTCGTCATCAACGAGGAGCAGCTGCGCGAGGCCGCCGGCATCATCAAGGACGTATTCGAACATCTCTAAAGACAAGATATCACCATGCAGACGACATCCAAGGTACTGATGGTCAAGCCCGCCCGTTTCGCCTTCAACCCGCAGACGGGCGGCAACAACGCATTCTCCCGTCCCGGCCGCGAGTCTTCAGCCCAGGAGAACGCCCTGCGCGAGTTCACCTCCTACGTCGCCCTCCTCAGGGCCAATAAGATAGACGTGGTCATCGCAGAGGACACCCCTCATCCGCACACCCCCGACTCCATTTTCCCCAACAACTGGTTCAGCACCCACGAGGACGGCACCCTTGTCCTCTATCCCATGTCCGCCCCCAACCGGAGGAATGAGCGCAAGCCGGAGGTTCTGGAGGTCATCCGGAAAAATTTCGAGGTGCGCCGTCTCATAGACCTCACCTGGTGGGAAAATGACAATCTCTTTCTCGAGGGGACCGGAAGCATGATACTCGACCGGGATAACAGAGTTGTTTATGCCTGCAAGTCCTACCGTACCTCGGAGCAGGTGCTCGCGGATTTCTGTAAACAGATGAGTTATACTCCCGTATTCTTTGAGGCTTACGACCGTAACGGTGTCGCCGTCTACCATACGAACGTGCTGATGAGCCTCGGTACCTCCTATTGCATTATCTGCACCGAGTCCATCCGTCCGGAGGACCGGGAGAGGGTCCTGGCCTCCATCACCGGCAGCGGCAGGAAGATCCTGGACATCTCATTTGACCAGCTGGAGAGCTTCGCCGGCAATATGCTCGAGCTCAGCAGCCCCTCCGGCCGCCCCGTCCTCGTGATGTCCGCCACCGCCCGCAAGAGCCTCACCACCGAGCAGAGCCGCGAGCTCAGCGCACACTACAAGCTCCTCTCCCCCCAGCTAGACTACATCGAGACCCACGGAGGAGGCTCCGCACGCTGCATGCTCGCCGAGATGTTCTAGTATGAGGCGAAGTTTATCGGTGATAATTCTATTCGCTGCCGTCCTATGTCTGTCAACAGTCTCCTGCTCAGACAGGACCAGCAGCCGGAGCCGCATCCAAGGGGTACTGTCG